>Ga0222427_100019_pt1 | contig 580864 bp, 494 predicted proteins | sample 2B20Ametagenome_FD_182890 | JGI IMG/M metagenome (GOLD analysis project Ga0222427, IMG submission 182890) | Enriched microbial communities from leaf-cutter ant dump, University of Wisconsin, Madison, United States - 2B20A (version 2) | ecosystem: Environmental > Terrestrial > Nest > Insects... | reverse complement strand
AAAATTTACAGCCCCTGCCTGATCTGGGAATATTTTTTATCTTTAGAATTCTGCACATGCCGAAAAATGGATGAGCAGACAAAAAGCGCAGAAAAGTACCGGGTTTTTCCATTTGACGATCGATACATTGACAGGGTTAATCCTGAGAACCGTCCTAATCTAAATAAAGGAAGAACAAAATATACCTTTCATCAGGGGACATCAAGGATAACCGAAGGGATGGCGCCAAATATGAAAAACACTTCTTTTACAATAGCAGCAGATGTAGAAGTAAAAGCCGGGCAGGAGGGAATGATTATCATCCAGGGCGGTTATTTTGCCGGGTTGTAATTGATGCTCCAAAAAGGCAAGCCCACTTTTGCCTATGCTTTTTCGCATTATCCAAATCATAAGCGGAGCATCCAGTCACCGACAGCCTTGGCAGCAGGCAAGCACAAAATTGTTCTGAATTTCGATTATTCCGGCGGAGGTGTCGGTAAAGCAGCAAAAGCAACCCTTCCGGTTGGCGATAAAAAAGTTGCACAAGGAAATATCGAAAAGACAGTGCCAAGCCGATTCTCTGCAGATGAAACAGGATATGCAGCTAAATTCACCTTAAATTTTTGTGTGGAAAAAGTATGAAGTCCGAAATAGGGTGTGCCATGATTCTGCCGCAAAACCCAGACAGGCCATAGATCATTAAAAACAGCCTTAACTGTTGCAAATAGCGGCAAAATTATAAATCCCTTATTTCAAAGGGGATTTGAAATGGCCGTTTTTACGGCTAAAAAGTTTTATTCAGAATTTAGGCAGGACTCGTTTCGAAGATGCATTCTGAGCTGCAATTGAATTTTTTGCAGTGAAATCTCGGATTGTCTTCATAATATTCAGACTTAGTTTGATTTACAGCATTTTTTTACAAAAAAAGATGTATCTTTGTAATCTATTAACCGCTCCACGGATATAATTCGATTATTTATCGATTTTCAACGGCTGCATGCTTTATGCAGGTTTTGCAGATTCTTAGATTATTGTCTTCTGCAGCTGCATAAATTCAAGACCATGTTACAAGAGCAGAATTCACACAAGATTGTTTACCACGCAGATGACGATGAGGATGACAGGATGCTCTTTATGGATGCTGTGGGCGAGCTTGATCTTGCAATTAAGCTAAAGCAGGCAGAGAACGGCCAGCTGCTGCTTGAAAGTCTTTACCATGCCTCAAGGGAGATTCCCGAACTGCTGTTTCTGGACATCAATATGCCGGGCAAAAACGGACTGGAATGCCTCCGCGAAATTAGGAACGGCACCCTGCCTTTCAACGGATTGAAAGTGATCATGCTCTCCACCAGCAAGAGTGACTACAGCATTGAGACCTCTTACGAGCTCGGCGCAGATTTTTATGCCGTAAAGCCCGCGACCTATCACGAACTTAAAAAACTGCTTCTGGATATTTTCAGGATCGACTGGAGCACATTTACAAGAGATAAAAAAGGTTTTCTTCTTACCTGAAAACATTAAACAGCCTATAAACAGACAGCCCCGCAGTTCATGTGCGGGGCTGTTTTTTTATGGGTAAAGGTAAGATGATACAGTGTCAGCAGATACGTTACGCCTCGGCCTGCGCCTGCTCCGCGCTTGGTTCAGGGGCGATCTGCCCAGCCGCATTCTCTTGGGATGCAGGTTCCCCGGTCTGTATTTCTGCCGGAGCCGGCCCCTGCTGCGTTTTTTTCATCAGCAGGTAAAAATCCCTCAGGTGCCACCAGGCAGGGCAGCGATCCATCGGTCCATTGTAATTTCGGATGGTGGTGTAGCAGCTCCTTAGGAAAACCTGGGTATCGCTTATGTAGGCCCAGTCTGTCCATTTCACTTCCTTTGGCGGGGGATTGGTCTCAAAATAACGTTTTATTTCTTCTGGATTCATACCGCAAAATTAGATAAAAACCCAGCTTTATGCAAGATTTCAGGCAGGGATTCCGGTGGGGCGGATGCAGAAAAAACCGCTTATTGCGCCCACTTTTTGGACAGCCAGCCTGTTGCGGAAACCTTATTTTCCGCTGGCTTTGCCATACGACCAGAATCAAGCCTTTACCAACACTCTTACAGGATGCCCAGCCCGCCAGCCGTAAGGCTGGCGGGCTTGCGGTTATAAAAAAGCCGATAGGATTATCGGCTTACTTTTAGTTTTTTCTTTTTTTCAGTCGTTCTTTTATCTGGTACAGATTCTCGGAAAGCAGGCGAAGTATGTTTTTGTGATGCTTTGAGGGCTGGTTTTTCATCCCCCTGCATTGCAGCACTTCCATACGGCTGAGCGACAGCTCTATGGTTTCCACGGATTTTTCGGCAACTTTTGCCGAGAGTATCAGGGAATCTTTCTTTTCATAATACTCATTGGTAAATACGCAGTGGTGCAGTTCATCGCCCTCTACCATAAAATCCTTTACGTTTTCAATAACGGAAATACTGAGCTGCTTGTCCTGAAACGAGAGACCGAAAAAGCGCCTTTTATCGTTTGCATACCTTTTCTGCGCCTTTTCGATTTCAAGGCGCAGGTCCTGGAGCTTTTTCTTTCTGAGCAGCTCCCTTTTCTTGCGCACCAAATGGTCGTGCGCCCCGTTAAGGTCAACGGGGCAGACGTAAAGGGGATTGGTAAGGTCTTTTTTGAAATAGCGCAGCAGCTGCAGGTAATCCTCCCAAATGGAAACATCCGGAATTTTGCAGCCGTTTCTGATGACGGTTTTGACCGCCTGCCAGTTGCGGCGGATGTCCTGTCCTGAAACGCGCAGATAATACTGCAAGAGGTTTATTTGACGGGCTTTTAAAAGGGTCTCGGCAATGGGGTCGGATAAAAGAGAGGAAAACAGCAGGTGCGGTGTTATATCATATGCCGAAGTCTTAAAGCCGTTGCGTTTTAAAATAGGCAGCACCTTTAAATGCGGATAGACCTTATAGGGATTGATATAGAACTTGGCATTGCGGACAAAATCCTTTGGTCTGATTTCAAGGGGGGAATAGAATTTCCACGCATCGGGGGCGGATGAAAACACATTGGTGCTGAGCGAGAGCGTGCGCACTTCGCCTTTGGGGTCAATCCAATGCTGCATGACCTCATGGTGGAAATAGGTCGGGGCGAAATTCTTTTTCATGTTCTTGTGGCTGATTATCATGCGCACTACCTGAAACCCTGCACAGCTATCTAAAACAGCAAAGTATTCGGTTTCCTTGAAATGCACCTGATTATAGGGCATCATTTTAAGCCTGCCCCCACAGGCAGGGCAGGCGGTATATTTGGCGCAGGTACTTTTGCAGGAGGGTTTCCACAAGTGGGTGCACTGCAGGCAGTAGAATTTGGATCGTGAAAGCACGCCCCATTTCAGGAATATATGCTGCTCTGCCCAAGTAAATACCTCGGGCTTTAGGGGTGCAAGGGCTGCACTTAATGCAGTCAGTTTTTTTTCGATGTTGGTTTTGGGTATCATAGGTCAAAGAGTGTCAGGGCGGTCTGAGCCGCAGGTTTTTCATCTTTCTTTACTGGGGGAACAGGTTGTGTCCTGATAGGCACAGCGGGGATTTCAGGCTGTGAGAAAAGGTCATTCACCACAGGGGTCTGTACAACGGTTCTGCACGAAACAGGAGCAGGCGTGCCGATGGTATCATCGGTGTAGTACTTTATCGCCATGTCAAAGATTTCCTGATTGTCAAAGGCGCACAAGCCTGTTTTTTTGACCTCGCCACCGATGTAGTCCAGACAGCTTTGGAGGTTCTTGGAAGCTTTGGCGTAATGGGGCGCGAAGGCGGTGTCGCCCTGCGCCAAACTGCTCAGGTACTTTTCTATGGCGTTTTTAAAATTTTCAGAAGCTTTCATGCTAATAGTTTTAGCGTTAGAAAATGTTATTCAAAGAGCCTAGAGTACAGGTCGTAGCAGTATTCCTCGAAGCAGAGCCAGCATACAAACGTATAATGCGGTGCGCCAAAACGGTTCTCGATAGGTTCGCCAATGGCTTCTTCGAGTTCGGTGCGTATATTTTCCAAATCATCGATATGCTCGATATAAAATTCTTTGCAGTCTGTATGGTAGATAAATTGGGATATCATCCCGCTGACGCACCCGCCCCTCTGCAGGTCAAGAAAAAAGGCTTTCAGCTGCGCGCTGCGTTTCCCGTCATAAGAATTGATGTTTCTAAGAATTATTTCATTAAAGGCATCACTAACGCGATAATCGCTGTAATTTGATTTTTGTAAGGCTTTCATAATGTTGTTATTTAGGCGTGTATAAATTTTAAAAGGAATGAAAGGTTTAGAAAGGCAGGTCGTCAGGGTCGTCCGATGCTTTCTGCTTTTTGGGTGCAGATACAGGCACAGGCTTATTATTTTCCGTCTGCGCAAAAACGAGAATCTTGACATCCGAGGTATGAAAGGTCAATGCGCCGTGTGCCTTGTCGTCATTTCCGATATAGACATTCATCCCGATGCGCCCGAAGAGCTGCACGAGCGTGCCTTTACGGAGCCATTGTGCCAATCCTGAACCCAGCCAATAGGAACAGTCGATATAGGTTACAATCTTTTTTACTTCGGTGCTTCCTTTGGGTCTGTAGCTGTCGTTGACCGCAATGGAGAAGTTTACCACCTCACGGTTTTCCTTAACTTTAAAAACGGAGGCATCCTTTACAATTCGTCCTGTGATTTCCATGATTTCTAATTTTAAATGAATACTTGCTTTAAGTTTTCTTTTATCATGCCCCGCTAATCAAAATTTTTCAAAAGAAAAAACGGGAAAAAAGAAAGCAAAGAACCAGTGGACGCAAGGAACCGGAGTGCTATAAGTCCCGAAGGGCGGCGCAGAGCCGTTATGCGCATGCAGGTGAGGGCGGGCACTACTTTGGCTGCCCTTTTAACCCGTTTTGAATTGAAAATTGACTCCTCTGTTTTTGCGAATTTGAAATTCCGCTACAGAATAGCTGTATTAGAGGTTAGAAAGAAAAAAACAAACAGCGGCAGGCCGTATCGTTACGGTGAACAGCATTCATAACATGATTGTGCAGCTAAGAGGGTTATTGTGTGAGAGGAAACTTAAACCGAAGAGATAGAATGAAATCTGCAACTTGCTAAACAAAGAAACATTCCATTAGAAGAGTTCGGGAACTGGCAGGGCTTAAATAGCCAATACCGACTTAGGATACTTAAATAGTGAATGTTTTTAGAAAAGAGAAGTGTTGAAAAACAGTTTTTTCCCCTTTAAGAGAAAGCGGCAGAAAGCAAATAAAATATATTAAAAATATTTACAATAAAAAAAAGCTGTAAATTTGATTAATAATTTTACAATAAGAAATCATGTTTCTAAAAAAAATAAAGCTTACCAATTTTAAATGTCTTTCAGATATCAGTTTATCCTTTGAGAAGGATAAAAAGAGCAATAGAAAATGGACTTTAATTTTGGGAGAAAATGGAACGGGAAAAAGTAATATACTTAAAGCTATAGCCTTAGTCACTTCTGGAAGCAATGCATTAGGCGAACTTTTAGGCAATATAGATTCTTGGATAAAGTTTGGTGAAAATAATTGCTTAATCAGGGCGGTAATAGAAACGAAAAAAGGCGAAGAAAGAGAGATTTCCCTGAAACTTGAAAGAGGTGACAATCTTTCAAAAGTTATTTCTAATAACAGGCAGTCTTTATATTTAATTGACAGTGCTATTGAAAATGCAAATAGAAACTATTTTATTGTTGCTTACGGTGCGAGCAGAAGATTATCAAATGAAGTCTTCTCCAGTTTCGAAAAAAGCAGAAGTGCACGTTCTATGAACGTTAGAAACTTATTTGACAATTCTTCTACATTAAATCCTTTAACGGCTTGGATTATTGAATTGGATTATCGTTCTGGCGAAGAAGGAATTAATTTGGTAAAAGAAGCATTGGAAGACTTTTTACCTGGAATTACATTCCACTCCATAGATAAGGAGAAAAAGCAGGTAATGTTTGATACTATTGACGGGTTAATTTCTTTGGACCAATTAAGTGATGGGTATCAAAATATGGCTGCCTGGATAGGGGATCTGCTTTTCAGAATAACCGAAGCTTTTAGAAGTTATACAAGGCCCTTAGAATCAAGAGGGCTTTTATTGATAGATGAATTAGACCTGCATCTGCATCCTAAATGGCAGAGAAAATTATTGGATTTTATAGGTAATAAACTTCCTAATTTTCAGGTTGTCGCCACAACACATTCCCCGCTAACCGCACAACAAGCAGATACGGGAGAATTATTCGCTTTAAAAAGAAATGATTCTAATATTGTTGAAATAATACCGTTCATAGGTTCTCCAAAATCATTATTGATCAACCAATTGCTTATGACTCCTGTTTTCGGATTGGAAACTGACGAAAGTTATGAAATACAGAATGTTAAAAAAGAATATGAGGCTTTAAAAGCTAAAGGAAATTCTTTAAATGAAACTGAGAAAAAAACAATGAAGATAGTTAAAAGTAAATTAAAGGACCTGCCTCAAAGAAATCTGCAGACTTCAAGCTCTAAAGAATTGGAACTGCTTGAAAAGATAGAGGAGAAACTAAAACTTAAGGCATAGCTTTATGATATCTTTAGAAAGACTAAGAACCGCTGGAGCAATAAAAGCGAAGTATAGAGGCGCTGATAAAAGAGAGAAGGATAAAGAGTTAATGAAGGCCCGAAGATCTTTCCTAAATGACAATACAAATCCAATTTTATTTAAAAGCACTTTTTGGAAGACCGCAAAAACACAGTTAAAAAAAGAAAGTTTTGGAAAATGTGCCTATTGTGAAGCAAACACAGATGTTGTAGCGCATGGTGATGTCGAACATTACAGACCGAAGAGTATCTATTGGTGGTTAGCCTACACTTATGATAACTATTTATTTGCCTGCCAGATCTGCAACCAGACTTATAAAAGTGATCATTTTCCAATTAGAGAAGCTAGTTTGTATCCAGCACCTATACTAATTGATATTAGTACAGATGATGAAATTGATCTTCTTGCGGGGAATATTTCTCCTGATCCTATTGATACAGCACTAAATTATACCCTTCAAAGGTATACTGAGGAGCATTTCAGAGAAGAAGCATTGTTATTAAACCCCTATTTTGACGATCCCGAAACCTATTTCGCATACGAAGCAGATGATATTATTCAAGAGGTAAAGGTTATTCCCAGAGAAAGGCAATATGCTGATTATGTAAAAGCTGCCGAGGATTTTTATGGAATAAACCGTATAGAATTAAAAAATTTGAGATATTCCGTTTTTAAAAATTTCAGAACTTTTAAAAGAGTGCTGCCAGAAATCACTGATGCCGGCACTAGGAGGGAAGTTCAAGAACAAATCAACAGTATGCTTTCGAGCAAATATAATTTTGCCGGAATGAATAGATACTTTAATACTGTATTATAATTAAACTATCCATAAAATAGATTTGCAAATTACAAGAACAAAAGCTTCAGAGAAACCTGAAGCTTTTGTTCTTTGTAGCGTTGACTTACCCTAACCGGTTAAAAATTAGTTAAATAATTAGGGCGTATACAGTTTCGAACCCAAGCTTTTAAGCACTTGATTTTGCTGGGTTTTTACTTTTCTAAAATTGGAAGTGCCACGATTCTGCCACAAAACTCAAAGTACTTTTTTTGTCTTATTTATAGAGCAGTATTATCTCGCTCCAATATTTTTGACTAATTGGTTTTTAGGTGTTTGTGAATCCATGAAAATAGAGGGACTCATAGATGCAATTCAGAAATTTCTGCCGAACAAAAGTTAGTTGAAAGTTTGGACATAAACTATAATGATGATTAGAAGTATGATTTCGAAAATAACTTAAAAATATTTGTTGTAAAATTTTTACATTAATTTAATAAGGAAAGCCAGAACCTATTCTGGCTTTTTTCGTGAAATGGATTATTAGCGCCTTTCATTTCATACTCTCCATCCATTTTTGCATATTTGCCTGAAGTCTGATCTGTTCATTCACTGTAGACATATTAATCCTTCCGTTGGGGAGTTTTTTAACCTCTTTCAAATGCTTGTAGGTCGCCCACATTGCGTTTCTAATTAAATCCTCGTTTTTAGATTCAATTTTGCCTGTAAAATCCTCTACCGCAAGATTTAAGTTATGTTCCATTTCTGATCTTGTCTTTGGCGGAGGCATGCCATATCTGCTTTTATTCATCTTTCGTTTTAGGATTTAAATCGTCGCTTCTAAAATTTACACTCATGGCTATACTTCTAACCATTTCGGTAATTGTATTCAAATCTACCCTTTTATTGGGAGAGTTCCTTACCTTGGTAAGATCGTTTACGCTTTTTTTTACAGCAGATGAAAATGATATTCTACCATTTTGAATATTTTCACCTAAAATATGTAGTTCTCTTTCAAAGTCCTGGCGTGAGTTTCTATTGTTTTTACCGCTTTCAAACATACAGTTAATTTATTATTTCGTTTATCAATTCGATTGTATTTTCGGCCATTCTATGGGAAATAGAATTGTTAAGGGCATGTCTTAGTAACTGTTCGTAACGACCAATAAAATTATTATCCATATAAAAGCTTCTTCGTAGATATTTATCCGATTTTAAGATTTCTTCTTTTGATAAAGGATAACAGTATTCATCGATCAGACCAACAAGTTTTTTACAAAATTTTTCATCAAGAAGCAAATTTTCATTAAGATCTTCAATCTCATATTCGATAATCTCTAGATTTTCTTCATCAATAAAAACCTCACCAGTAACAACGATTGATTTCGGAATTGTTTTATGAATTTCCAAATATAGATTATTGTAGTTGTTTTTATTTAAGTTTATGGAAATGTTAACCAGATTCTTTTTTATGGTAAAATGTTCGCATTTTGCCATAATCTCTATCAGTTCTGGATTTTTTTCTAACTGTGCTATAATCAATTCAGGATGTTTGACAGATACTTTTAGCAGAATATAGCTACACTGTTCCGAAGCATGTTCAGGAGTATTTCCTAGACAGCTTGCAAATAGACGGTTAATAACAGCTGGATAGTACTGCGACAGTTTTACCAATGTGTCGGCAGTTTTAGTACGATAGTATTTATCTGGATGATTCAAATGCCAGATAATAAAATCAACTGCAGCAATATCATTTGAATTCGCATTCAAATTTTCTGTCACCCATGAATACTTCTCTTCTGTTTCTATATCATGACGAATGATGTAATGAAAATGAGCACTTAGATTTTCGTATATCAGTGGAATTTGAGTACTCTCTAATTTGTCTTCTAAAAACCAAATCAATTCCTTGTAAATCACCCAATATTCATTGTCAAATTCCATAATATTTTTCTTGAGATCTTTTAAAGCAGATCTACTTTCAAGAAGCTGCTTGATATTGTATCTGGCCTTATCAGATGAGTTTGACCAGTTAGGGTACCAGATGCTTTTAATTTCTTTTTCAAATGCAGTCAGTCCTTGTTTTAATAATACAGCTTTGTTTTTTGCTCCATCTTTACTCACGGCATCATTGAATTGAACAAATGAATCTTTCTTTTTTTCCAGATGTGGAGACTCCAAAGGCTCAGTCTTTTCATTGGATCCCCAATTGATATTATGTATAAAGAGAAGGTCGCGGATTCTTTTTAAATTGGCCGACGATAGTTTGCCTCCTAAAGCATTTAGAAGGCTTCGTCTATCTTCAATATCAATATGTTGAGAGATGATCAAATCAGAAATGCTTTCACAAACGGAGTCAATATGTCCGTCATTAAATTTTTCTATTTCATTTAAAGTTACTGCAATCTGCTTTCCGTAACCATCAACATATCGGAAAATGTCGTCATTTATGGTAAATATTTCACTAAGTGCCCATTTCAGGTATGGGTTTAAGGTTGCATTTTCTAATATGCTAAGTATTCCGCTCTGTTCCGTAAGGTTTCTCGCTCCCAAACAGTAGCCGTCGCCAACTCTTGGGGCGTCAAATCTGCTAATCTCAGCATTACGTATGATTACCTCGGGTGGAGGTAGTACCTCAAATTTGTAATATTCTAAGGCCTCATTAAACTTCTCATTTACAATTAAGGACGAAATGAATTCTTCTTTGTTATGTCTTACATAACGTTGAAATGTCATTTCGCCCGAGGCATAGTCGAGTATTGCTGCAAAATTTTGTAAAACTGTGCAATCTGGATTTGATTGTAATCTTTTTAAAGTAGAATTTATAATGCTAAGTTGCGATTCTTTGTACCAGCTAGGTCCCATCGAAGTATCTAACATCTGCTGAAAGTTGATTTCAGCTTTTTGATCATCAAAAATAACATTAAAGACTTCATTAATTTTAAGCAGTTCAGCAGTTCTTTCCCATCTATTCTGCACTCCGCTGATTATATGTATTTGCCAGTAATCGGTTAGCTTGAGAATCTGTTCGACATCATATTCTAACTGAATTAAAGTTTTGATAATTTCATGGAGGGTTCTGCGGTATCCTTCTGAATATAATCCCAACTGGTTTTCACACTTGTCGAAAATTAATTTTAAAAATGCGGCTATTTCTTCACTGTTAAATTCATGAAGAAGGGTTATCAACTTAGTGTACAGATGGGGAAATACCTGCTCGGGAATCTGGTACGCTCTTTCCCAACGGCTTCTTGCATCAAATGAAAAATTTATGCCGTCAATCATATTCTTAAGCTCAAGCCATAATAGTTTTGATTTTTCATCCAGCTCACCAGCAACCTTATAGTAGTATAATTTTCCTTCAAATAGGTGTATTTCCTCTATTAATATATCGAGATCTTTATACCAATTTTTATAATTCCACTTCTTTGGTTTTGAGGCAATAGGCTGGTCTTTATTTAAGAATCCTCTGCAGTTGTATACAATACAGTTTTCAGAATATGCTGAAAAATTGAAATCGACGCCATTAGAACTTCTGATTTCCTGTATTATATAGTGAGTTTGATATTCTTCTAAAATAGGCAACAGTAGGTCAGTTCGATTTGCATTGGGTAGGAGCGCCAACACAATTTTTTTTACTAATGATTTCTCATTTTTGTAACCAATATTTTCGATTAAAAATTCAAGATCACCCACCAAAAGTTTTTCGTCTTCTGAAGAGTAATACCCGGAAAGATTAAAATTATTCAGTTCGTTCCTATAAATTAATATGGATGTCGCAAATAAACTGGACCAATTTTTGTCGATTTTATTTTGAGGATCTGAAAACAATTCGGTCAAATCCAAACGCCAGTTAAACATTCTAAAAAGATAGGCATTTCTCCACGCAAAACAATAGTTGAAAAAGTATTCCATACTGCTGTAGTCAACACTACTTTCATCTTGTTTCGGGGGCATCGGAGGGAATAACCTTGATATCATCATCAAATAGTCCCTGAGGTGTTCCTCTGACGTCTCAAAATCTGCATTTGAACTCAAGATTATTGTCTGCGCTTTAACTATAAATATATAAATAGGAATTTCACCGCTTTCTTCACCACTATCAATCAGTTTCCTGTATTCTTTATCAATTGCATTCTGTAAAATCAGGATTTCTTCAACAGCATCATTTTCGTAAAAATGCTGTAAAAAATGAACCGCATCCTTTATTGATACGAGGAGGGTATTTCTTCGAACAATATATTTGATGGCTTGACTGTATTTTTTGGAAGCAATCAACGCCAAAGTTATTTCAAATGCATATTCTACAAAAACACTGTTATATCTGAAATCAATTCTTTGAAGCAAAAGTATCAATCTAAGCACTTCTGCTGTGTTTTCCATATCAATGGCCAATGCGATAACAGATTTGATGTCATCTACGATGAGATCAGGTTCTATATGGTTTGCGGCCATTTTGTCCGCCCACATCTGCCCACATCCCTCTACTGCTTTTGCAGGATAGCTAGATAAAGAGTAGTGATACAGGCTATTGGTTAGAGAATATTTGTTTTCAGTTTCAGTTTCACAGAATTTTACTATCAAATCATTGCAGTCTGTTTTAAAAAGTGAAACTTTATCCAATATATACTCCTTGAATGAGTTGTGATATATCTCAAGCTGCTGGCTGCTTTTTGCCAAATGGCTAATTTTAGGAAATACGGAATAAAAGTCGCTCTTTATATCTGGAGGAAGGATTTTAAGAAAATCATCCTTTTCTATGCCTTGTCTTAACTGAGATAAAATTAGACAGATCCATAATTTGCTTTTATTTTCATAAATTTTATCCCAGATTGCATCATAATAGTTTATAATATTACCGCTGATAAAAGGGATATTATCAATCCATCTTTTCATCTCATCAGAATCGTCGCTTATTTCGTTAGACTTAATATATTCGATCAGATAATTTAAATACAGAGGATGTCCTTCAGATTTTTCCGCGATTTTCTGTATATTATCGAAATCAATTTTTTTATCCAGTCTTTTTTGGATGAAAATCTCACAAAGCTTTTGATCTAATGGACTGACAGATATTTTTTGTGCTGTGGGAATCTTTTGTTTAATCTCACTGGGAAGTACTGCCTCAGATGTGCAGGACAGAACTATTTTGATGTTCTTTGGCAAATTTGCAGGAAGAATGCCTAGGAATTCGTCAATTGCCGTGACTTCATCGATTCCATCAATAAACAAAATCCCTGTTTTATCTTGAGATTCTAGATAAGAGCCTAATTCTTGAAAATTTAAGCTTAAAGCTTCTACTCTAGTATTTATGCTTTCGAAGCTTTTAGGCGCAATGCTGCCGGTTAATGCTAAGGATACTGTTTCTTCAAGCCATTTCAAGAAAAATTCTTTTGATGTTCTTAGGCTTTTAGGCTTATCATCATTTGGGACTTTTGTAAAATATTTTCCGATTACGATATTCGCCTGCTGGGGTGTATAGGAGGCAACATTGGAGGTCTTTCCAGTTCCAGGATTTCCTTCCAATAAAATCCAGTTGCCATTCTGACTTATACACAGATCCAAGCGGTTTATAACATCATAATTAGAAATAGTACTTCTGATATCTTCTATCAATTGTTTTGGGATTTCATTCACAGGCTGTTGAAGCTGCACTGAAATATCTTCATTCTGCAGTAGAGCTGTAATTCTGCCTATCGAAAGGGCACCTATTTTATCTCCAAGCTGTTTCAAAATTATACCGATTACTTTATTCTCACACACTATGCATGAGCCCGAAAGCCCATCGTAGCTGTAATTGCCGTCGATTTCGCGACAATTTAGAGTGAAATCATACTTTTGATTTTCAACTGTCTGATTTATAGTTCCGAATATTCTAAGCCCTTCATGTTCGCCTTGATATGGAAAGCCATAAGATTCCCAATTTTCCCCCACTCGGATTTCGGTACTGTTCAAAGGAAGAAAGTCATGATTATCTGTTTCTGACAGTAGGAGGCAGATATCATTTTCACTATCGGCTAATAATATCCTGCATTTTACAAGTGAATCTGTTCCAGAATTTACCTGTATGGCATTTTCATCTATTTTACTGTCCAAAAAAGTATGCATCGCTGTTAAAATGATATTCTTAGTTACGAAAAAACCAGTTGCCTGTTCTTTTCTGTATAAAATTTTAACTGTTGCATTTTGAATCTGCTGCGGATGGGTTATTCTATTCATTTTTAACAAAATTAAATTCTAAAGGGCCTTCTTCTGTATTCTCGATAATTGCAAAATTATATTTTTCCATTAATTCTTGCTCTTTGAAATTGAGCAGGGTGTCCAAAGGATAGTTAAAATATAAATATCTTCTGGATTCAGTCTTCCGAGATATGATTCTTGCAATAGTTTCAGGATCGGGGTGATTATGACTTACGCCGTTTGTGGAAAAGACAAAAATATCAGAATCTATATATTGCAGCAATTCCAGGCTAGTATTGTTTCCGCTTCCATGATGTGAAACTTTTATAAGATCGAATCTGATTGGAAATTCATTTTCATTGTAGTGCGCCTTTAGACTTTGAACGATTACTGAGGGATGTGAATCGGCTAGGAGAAGTATTTTAAAATTTTGATTTTCAAGGATGAATGAAATGGAGCTGCCGTTTGTGGCGGCATCATCTTCGGTAAACTGAACTTGTGACAATTTTTCAATGTCAAAAGATCCGGATACATTTTTTCTTATTATTCTTTTTTTTTCTTTTTCCAAGGAAAGAATATATTCAAAGGCATCTTCATTGAAGTCTGTAAGATCTTCATCAGAAGAGAAACCTTTAATGTAAAGTTCTTTTTTCCAGTATTTCTTTAAATCAGCAAGTTTTTCATTAGTAGGTGAAAGAATTTTGAAATCGATGTCCCTGCTGTTTAATTCCTGCTGGTTATCAATAGAAACAGCTTTGTTTTGAAACTCAGTATTCCAGTTGTAGCCATATTTCCGCAGAAGAGAAGCTAGTGTTGAGCCCTGTACTGCTGATATATTTTTATCAGTATTATTATTTTCATCTTTGACAGTGTAGTTCAGTGATAGTTCCGAAATGGCCTTGCCACTAAAAACGATTCCGTCTTTGATATCTGCAATATGTCTGAATGAATTATGCCATACATTTTCTATTTTGATAATTCTGTCAGACTTGTTTTCTTCAACTAACTTTAAAATACCGGAAATATGGTCGTTATCAATGTGAGTAACAATTAGATGGGAAACTGCTTTATTAGCAGCCTTTAGCAGTTGTAATTTTGGTTTTATGTGTTTTTTGAATGTAGCGATGTAGCCCCCATCGATGAGAATACACGACAGGTCGGTTTCAGCAAGGATTGAATCGCCGTTTAGAGCTGGAAAAACAGATATTTTCATTTGTAACTTTTTTAGTTTTTAATACTCTATCAGTTTATTTTTGATGAGTGGTTTCCTCGAAACCTTTGAGATTTTAGGATAGGGATATAGTAATTAATTCATCGATAGTTGCTTGGTCTGACCATATTTGCTTTAGTTTAAAATCTGATGTAATTCGATCTGTAAAAGTGTCGAATTCTTCATTGTCAGGTAGTTCCATTATTCTTTTTTCTATCTGATCAAATATTTCCTTTTCAAATTCATTGAGCCATTCCCTGTCAAATTGATCAAGAGGATTTAAAATTGATCTGATTCGTGACATTTTCCACATTTCCATTAAAATCTGATACTTAATCACAATTGGAGATTTGGGATCCTGTTCTATGATTTTAATACCTAAAATTGAAGCATGTTCCTGATCAGGAATTACTGGAAGAGGCTGATTTTGTAGCAGTTCTTCCGCCTTAGTTTCATCGAAATTTCTAAAAAGGGTTAAAAAATATTTTTTAAATTGGAGTGCTCCAAGGGCTACACCGTCGCGAACTGCAACCACTGTGACGAACTCTGCATGGTAATCTGCAAATCCTGCAAGAGATCCGGCAAGCACGAGCCAAGCATTATCTTCTGAAAGATCAAAGTTTTTAATTCCTATTACAACACTTGAGACTGTTTCGGTTTTCTGTAGCTGGTGAGGAATTATAAATTCATAGCCTGTGACTGAGGAAGCCTGGTCAATAATTTTTCTTAAATCATTCATTTCCTTGAGGATAAAGTTGGTATACCATTGTTCAATTACGACAGTGGCAGAACGAACAGGCATCTGTAATATTATTGGAGTATGTTCCATAGTGTACATTAGACTTTTGTAAAGCCTTTCATAGATGATTTTTTCATTTTTATCTGCGGCGTGAGAATCAAAATGCGGTGCAGTGAAGTTTTCCATTTTGTGGAAAGCTTCCTGCATCTTTTCAAGCTTGAAAAATACAGCCTTTAAGTTCACCGAAGCCAGATTCTGATCATTCTTACCTACAGGGGCAAGTAGTTTGACAAACTGCGCAATTGCAATTCTAAGCGATGCAAGCCACTGGTTTACAGAATTTTCATGTTTTAGTTTTTCTGTGTAATCAATCCTGGAAGTAACGTATTTTGGGTATGCCTTTACAGGAATAAGTGAATTATTAAGCTCAGAATTTAATACATCGAATACCAATATCTCGGCATTCCTTTTTGTTTCATTCCCTTCAAAGGAATCTTCAATGATCTTAACTGCGCTTATACACCATTCAACCGCCATTCTACGTATCTCCAGTATACTTTTCTGCCACTGGTAGGCAGAGTTCTCTTCATAATTTCTGCTTATTGTATCGATCCAGATATTGCTGTAGATTGCTTCTGTAGAATCAGGGATATTTTCCGGGCTAAGACTTTTCTCTCCATTACTTTTCAGAACCCTGATTACGTATTCTGATGGAAACGGGAGCATGATAACTTTAGTTTTATACTTTTTGTAAAATGGCAGAAGATTATATACGCTTTCTATCCTTTTGACCGCCTGTTGTACAATTTTATCAGTAGTTTCCTGGTCATAAAAGTATGTAATTACAATGCTATCCTGATCTTCTTCAATGCTTAATGAATTTGTGGATTTTCTGAGATAGTTTATTATTTCAGTTTTATCTTTACGTACATATTGTTCATATAGAAGAGGGTCGGAAAGCTGAACATACTGAAAAAGCCCTTTAATCTCATCAAGGGGGAGTTTATTTAAACTCTTACTAAGAAATTCACTGCTAAAACTAAGAGTCAACTTTAGGTCGAGTTTCATATACCATTTTGCTAAATGTCCAAGTCCCACATATGAGTGTTTAAGCGGATTAGGAGGATTGATATAAACTAAAAGCTCTGTTGCCATGATACTTAGATCGGTCTGGCTGAAGGTGTATTTTGGCATTTTGCTGAGAACTTCTTTGTGTCGTCTGAAATTAACAGTAAGGTGCTCCGGTAAAGATTTTATAAGCCCATCTATTGCCGAAACAGGATTTCCTGGAATGGTTTCAATCAAAAATAAATCAAGTCCTCCCGACTCAAACACTTCATCAAATAGTGCTTTGTTATCCATCCAGTATTTTTGGGGTTCCGCATATGATATTCCATTTAGCGCGTGAACCATTTCAATGTATGGTGCCAAAGCCAGTATTTTTGAAATACCTTTGTAAAATATAGCACGCTGTTGTTTATCAAGCTGCAGCATTATATGGCGGAAAAAATCCTGCTTATCCTGTGGTTCAATTAGCTGATAAAGATTTATGAAAGTTTCAGAAAGAGGAATCGTTTGATGTAAAAGTACCAGAAGATTTATGGAGCGGACTGGGTGCAGCCCTTCAATTTTATGCCCTTCAAAATTAATGAAATACTCATTCTGCAGTTCATGAAGAACCTCTCCACGGTCTTGGCCGGCAAAAGTAACTGTTGCTGTAATATAACTAATTAGTTTTTGTGTCTCAATCCGTATATGAAGACAATCGGAGGCAGAGACAATTCTGAGGATTTCTGCTTTAGCAGCTGGTGCACGATCATCTTTGAGTTTTTGAAGCTGTTTAGTCAGACGCGCATTAATCATTTCACCTCTAGTTAGCAGATATGTGTATTCTATCAGTAGGCCTTTTTCCAGAACCTGTTCCCATACGGATTGCCAGTCTTGGATTTCGGGGTGCAGTTTTCCTCTCGTTTTTAGCTGGGTGAATATTTCTTGCGCTTCATCTTTGCTCATGTTTATGTCTATGGACGCTAGAGTTATAGTGGATACATCAGCTCCATATCTCGACCAGTCTTCATTACGGGATGTAATAATATATTTAACTGGAAGAAGGGCTGTTCGCTGAACCAACATGTACCATTTTTCCACATCAGCATCTAAACCGTCTATAACTACTATAGGAAACTCTCCAATTGCGATTCGCGATAGTAAGAATTCCAATGAGGAATTAATCTGTTCCCAATTTTTTGAACTATGCAATTGGTAGATGCTGTGTCTTTCACTGAGCTGATATCCAGTTCTCCACGCAAGTGTTGATTTGCCTTGCCCGCTTGAAGATCTGATTAGTGCTACATCATGTGCTGTAAGTGAATCGATAATCTTTTTTTCCCAGAACTTCCTTTCTGCGGGAATGCCTGCAGCTATATGATACGGTCTTGCTGCCTTTCCATCAAAATAAGCTAAAAGATCATCTGTAGTTTCACCTGCATAATTCACAGCTTCAATCCAATTATTTTTAACGGCCTCATTTCTGACTGCTTTAGAAAAGGAGTGGTTTATTTCGTCAAAAAGAGTAACCACATTATAGTTTGTAATAGTCGCACGTGTTTTGGACCACTCAAGCACGCTGTATGCTAGAGCATTTAAGTACTGCATTTCAGTTCCTGCATTTATGTTCCAATGTTGAAATAGAAGCTGTGTTATGCTGTCTGTAATTTCAAAGACGGTAATTTTTTCAAAATTGATCCTCTCTAGGAAGTCTTTTATACTGAATGGAACAGTACTGTAATTATTCAATTTGTACTTCCAGTGTGCAAAAGCTTCCGATGTGAGTTTTTTTTCGAGAAGGTGTTTTAAGGCTCCGTCGGCAGTTTTGAAATTATATACGAGTTTGAATCTGCTGTTGCTGTCAGCAAGATAGATCTGCAGAAAGTTCTGCAGAACCCCCATTGCCCAGAAATCACCAGCATTTACTTTGTTTTCGGAAGATTTTAGCTGTATAAATTCAGCAGCGTTAATCTTGAAGTTATGATCTAAATCTTCTAGACCTTCAAGTGTTATACTCTCGTTACTTGCATTATTCCAAAGATTTTTAAGAATAAGTTGGCAGCTGTACAATACTTGATAATGTATGCCACGAAAATTAACAGCTCCACCATTACGTTTCTTAATTAAGATATCTAAACTTTCCGTAAAGGACAGTTTTTTTGCTTTAGGTTCAACTGACATGTTTTTATAATTTTAAAATAAAAAACTACTTTATGAAATTTTTCCTATTAGGTTAATGGGGGGAATATAATGTTTGTATGCTAGTTATTTTCTGTGTCAAAAAGCATGAAGTAGTTAGTCGTTTTGTACGATTATTGATATAAATTGTATTATAGAAGAATCCGAAAAATTTTGACTATTTTTCACGGACAAGACCATTCGGCCAGCATTGCTAGTTGATAATTTTTTCGTCAAATTTTTCAATAATTTTCACAAGTGCATCGAGCGATTTGCTATACCGGGAAATCAATTCTGTCATATTATCCAGTACATAATCTTTTTCCGAATTTACAGCACGCAGATCAGTGTACAAAATAGAAATGGAAGATGCAGTCTGCAGTATGCGATTATCCTTTGTAAGCTTTCCCAATTCCATCATTGCGGGATCTAAAAAATCCACCCTTATTCTGTGCATATTATAATTTGGATTTTGATTTAGGTATGTAATAAATTGGAAGTATAAATCGAAAAAAGGTCTGTACTGTTCATTGCTATATATTTTCTGAGTATCGTTTGCAATCAGATATTTTAGACTGTTAATCTGATTATTTAATGTATCCAAATCCTGATTTAATTTCTTTGTAGTTGCAGAAATACCGTCTTGAAATTCGTCCCATTTATTATTCAGGTGCTGAAAGTTATGGTTTAGTACATCAATAAATCCGTGTATGTGATTTGAAATCTTTGCAGCTTTATTGTAATTCTCCTGAATTCGGGCTTCACTACTGAAAAGTTCCTTATGCCAGGGAAATTTGGTCTTATGCTCTAAATAATCCATGAGATCATTTTTATCCAGCGAGGAGAATCGCTCGCTGTTGATCGTGGTCATTAAATCGAGAGGATCATAGCTCCATTCTCTTTTAGCAACGCTCAGCTTAAACTCCTCTATAGATTTAATCTGATGCTTTATCGGCTCCTCTAATGTTTTTAGTTCAATGTTCCATCTCTTTCCGCTTTTTTTGATTTTCTTCCTATTACTGTACCATTCGTAAAATCTGTTTAAAAAAAAACCCACAACCAAACCGGTTAATGTGGAGATTATGGGCAGCATCCTGCCGAAATTGCTATCTGGTTCTTTTTCTTTCACGATAACAATTTGTGCAGCTGGATTAATGGGTTTCGGCGAATTGCCCAATTCAATCTTAACAGTATCTATTCGTTTTCTATACGGACTGTTTTTGGTAATGTTTGAAGCTTCCGATTTTGAGGTATCGTTGCTGTGGGATTGTCCAGATACTGCAGTAAATGATGCGATGAGCAAGACAGTAAAGTATAATTTCTTCATATTCAAATTTGTTTTCGTTAATACCCGAAAATATTTATTTTATCAAGGTTTGTCACATAACTGCTGGGAATGAAGGCTACCATAATGTTTTTTATTTTTTATTTAAATATATGGAGAATCATGTATTTATTGAAAAAAAAGGGCCGAAAAAAGATATCCAAATGATTAGCTGAGAGGATCTTCATAATATGCCGCAGGCGCTTTCAGTCAGAAAAGACCGATAATGGGCCTCGTTATTCTTTTTTCGCGTACAGTAGTTAAAAATCTTCATCTTCTTTTACGATTTCATCCTCAGTCAGGATATTTTGATTAAAGGATTTATAGATGTCGTCGAGAGTTTCTTTAACTAGTTTTATTTTAGAATCAGTATCAGCTAAGGAGTGCGTATCATTATACTGGATTTCCAGCTTGTTATCTAGCTCAAGCAAATCGGTGAGTTTTAAGATCAGTGGATTTAGGTCGATATCCCCCGTTGTTGTTAAATTAACCGACGGAAAGGAAAGCGTTCCATCCTGCGGATCGAAATTGATCGTGATTTTATCCTGCTCTATTGTATTGGTTACTATTATGTTGTTCATAGTATTATTATTGTATTATTTTTTTTATATTATACTTTCTGGCTCTCTGTTCAAAAATGTACTGGCCACCGTCCAATATATTGCAAATCTCCTTTTGGTGGTCTTTTTCCTCAAGAACGAATTGCTCGTATTCGATAATGTTTTCGTTGTTAGTGCACATGATAACGTTTTCTGCGTCTCCATAAACCACAATGGATGGATTATGTGTGACCAGGAAGATCTGTTTTTTAAATTTTAGATCTCTGATCAGGTTGATAAGCTTATCGGTAATGAATTTGTTGCCGAGATTGTCTTCAGGCTGGTCGATAAAAATGATTTTCGAATTACCGCTTCTCAGAATTGTTTCCAGATATTTCTCAGAATTGTAGCCTGGAGAATTGTTCTTCGAGGTGCTTTCCTCTGAATATTTGAGATATTCGGTCGGCTTATCAAATGATTCTACTATGCCTTTAATATTTGTATAAGTTTTTTTTGCCAGGTTTTCAGCAGAATTTTCGTTTAAGTTTTTTATTTTTAGCTCCCCCAGCGCAAGCTTTATAAGGGCCTCATATAAATTCATGCCACTGTTTACGCCGCTAATTCCGTCGAAAAGTTTTCCTTTTAGGCTTTCGGTGCTTTCCACTTCCAATACCACGGTCACTTCTTCATTAATGGCAATTTCCTGAAACCCACCATAGACATAATTTTCGAAATGCCTGCAGTGGTCGCGGATCTGTAGCGCAATGTCAAATACATCTTTAATATTATTTTTAAGGACTGCCAGCCTTTGATTGGATGCTTCTTTTTCCCTTCCTTTTAGATCAAGATTAGCATTTTTGCTTATGATAACGTTCTTAACTTCTTCAATAAAATTTTCTTTTTTGCTGTATTCGCTTTTTAAATTCGCAAAGCAGCCTTTCTTGCTTTCGACCAGTTCTCTAAAGGCTGTGATTATGTTTTGTTCATCTGAGGTAAAAGTCCAATTCTCATTGACTTCGAATTTTGCCGTGTTATCAAGCAGCATATTGATGATATCATCTGAGCTTCTAAAAGAGTCATTCCTGTTTTCAATGTTTAATATAGTTTTGAAAATGTAGCTTGAATCCAGAATAGAGATAATGTCTTTATCGTGAAAAGTGAAATTGGAATTTAAAGCATCATATAATTTGCCATATATTGAAGTTAGATCATCAATAATATTTGTTAGATTCTGTTTTTTGGTTTTGAAAAACTCTAAAGCAGCCCTGTAGTTTTCAATTTCTCCAGATTCGTTGATCAAGTCTCTTAATGATTTATTTTCAAAGTAATTTACAATGTCGCCCTGATTAATATAGATTATGTCATGCGTATTGTAGCTGATCATATTTTTGTAATCGTTATCCAGAAAACTTTTGACGTTCGCATTACTTATATTTATTCCGTATTTCTCAATCTGGCTCTTTCTGTTATTTATCTTCTTCCCTAAAATATTAAATAAAAGACTTTTGCCGCTTGAACGACCTCCGATAATTGCATTAAGGTTTGGGCTGAAGGTTAATGTCGTATTTTTGATAATGGGACTGTCAATAAATTCTATGCTGTGTAGGAAGTTGTCAAACCTTTGTAAAACCTCAACTTCAGAGAACTTCTTGATCCTAGACTGTGGATCAATGAATGCAAATCGAATGGATTCAAATGATGGTTTTCCTTTTATGCAGTAAAACTGATGGTTATCTCCATCTTTATTGGTGCAGGGATAACTATTGCAGTTATGATTGTCTGAAAAATTGATGTATGGAATATCATATTTTTCCTTAAAGTCTAATGTTTTTATTCTGTCGAATCCCTCATTGTATATCTGTCTGGCACTTTCTTTCACTTTTTCGAAGGCGCTGGGCATTAGAAGCACCATCTGCTGGCAGAGCTTCATGTCATAATTTTTATAAGGATCCAAGATACTTTTTGTATTTCCAGCATGGGGTATGAAAAAGAAATTTAAGTCATTGAACAGGTCATATAAATCGTCAATAATAATGGTCCTGTCAAGCATGGCAATATTTTTTTTTGCGTACAGTTCTTCTATTTTTTGCGAGATGGTCTGAACGCTTTCAAAATCATCATTTTCAAAAATAATAACACTATGATAGGTGATGGATTTGCCAGACTCAGGGACCTCAATATCAAACTCGCATCCGATAAGCAGCTTTGGATCGCCCTCGTTATAATTGTCGTAATAATCTTTGTATGCATCAACATTTATAATGTTGTGATCAGTTAATGAAAACAATTTTACATCGTTATCAATTAATTTTTGCTTTAGGACCTGTATGTCGAAGTTTCCCTGGTAGTCGTTTGTTTTGGTCTTTTTGCTAAAGTCGGTATGAATATGAAGATCGACTTTAAACCAGTCAGAGTATTTTTTCATTACTTTATTTATAGGGATTAATGTATAGCTATACAAATGTTTAACTTTTGTTTTGAGATCTATTATGGAAAACCGTAATTCAAGTAAAACAATCTCAAACTTATCAATTACCTTTCAAAAAATCGTAGGTATAATTACTTGTTTTAACAATCTAAAACAAGGTGATTTTATGTTTAATTATTTCAATACGATTATAATATTTCGAAATTAGAGAATCGCAGTATTAATGCTTTATTTTTTGGGATGTTTATCATACTTCATAGGCCATTATCTTTTATTACTAAAGATTACTTCTCCTTTTTGAGAACTAGCGAGGAAAGCGCCGGATTTTTAATTATACTTTCCATTTCGCTATGAATTATTTCCTGAATCTCAATTTTAATCTGTAGATAATTTTTCTGGATGATAACATTATCAATGCTTCGAATGATCGGGATTTCTTTGTAAGCAGCTGTTTCTTTTCTTATTTGTTCATGGTCGTTGATGATCTCGCAGTGAAAGGTTTTAAGCTCAATACGGCAGTCGGGGTTATCGGCTGTCATACCAACAAATTCTCCCGAACTCAGTGTTGAAATCTTGGATGGCGGCACCGCTGATTCGAGTTGTCTTGAACGGCTGATCGAGGTATCACTGCTGTTAATGGAGAGGCTTTCGCGGTCTTGCATTATTTTTCCGAAACGCTCTGAGAGTTGTTTGGCCGTATCTCCACTGACCTGTCCTGAGACAATATTTCCAATGATGTTGACAATCACATCAGCCTGCTCGCGGCCGTAGTCCTTACGGAGCTGGCTGAAGTCCTGAATTCCAAGACAGGTGCTGACTCTGTTGCTTCTTGCAGTTGCAATTAGACTGTCAATATTGTTGAGATAGATAGTTGGGAACTCGTCAAAAATAAGGCTGCTTTTAAGTTTCTTCTTCTGGTTTACCTGTTTGATCAGACGGCTGACGAAAAGGGAAAGCACCGCCCCGTAAGTCTGTATTTTCTGCGGATTGTTTCCCATAGAAACAATTTTTGGATCGGATGGATTATTAATATCAAGGGTAAAATCACTACCAGATAGCACATAATAAAGCTGCGGAGAGGAGAGTTTTGCCAGCGAGATTTTAGCCGAAGCGATTTGACCTTCCAACTGGTCGACTGCCTCATTCAGGAATGCACTGACAAAGGGATTGATAAGCACTTCGATTTCTTTTTCGGTTCTTAGAATCGTGAAAAGGCTCTCGTAATCGGTCTGTATCATTTCAATGACATGGGGCAGGGTGCAGTATTCGCCATCGCTGTATTTTCTGAGGTACCAGATAACTGCCGTCAGAAAATTTATTGGTGATTCCACAAAGAAATCCCCCTGTTTTTTGATCCACTCCCGATTGAGGCCCATAAGTATCGTGCGCGCAGATTCAGCTGCATCGGTAATGTCTGTCATTGCCGCAGGATCTAGGGGATTGCATCTGTGGGTACGGGAGAGGTCATCAAAATTTATGATGTAAAATTTTGGCTCCACGGCATAAAGATGACGGGATTTTAGCCAGGCATTATAGGCGATAATGGTAAGGTCATCGAATTTAAAATCATATATGAACATCGAAAATCCCTTGGCGATATGCTGGGTGATTACATGTCGGATTACGAAGTACGATTTTCCAGAGCCGGGAGTTCCGGGAACCAGAATGCCCCGGAAAGGATTTATGATGTTAATCCAGCTCTCGCGTACTTTGTCTTTGAGATGATAACGGGCAGGGAGGTTGACGGAATATTCGTTTTCAATAAGCTTTTCTTCCTGTGGGAAAGTTTCATTTTCCTTATTGAAAATATCTGCCGGACTGAGCTTTCTGCGGATGATGCGGGAGAGGAGCGTGCCTCCAGAAAGCATCAGCAGATAGCCTAAAGAGCACATAGAGATATAAAAGGCGGAACACAGCTCAGTACCCAAACATATTACAAGAGCCACATAAGATCCAAAGTAAAACATTAGCCCCAATGCCACATAATAAAAAGCAGTTTTAAAATGGAGCTTTTCATCTTTTCTTCCTCTGACACCTAGGAGTGAAATAACCAAGAGTCCAAGTGAAAAAAGCTTTGATTTATGGAAGCTGTCCAGAAGACCCGTACGATGGATATTCTCCAGTATCCTGCGGGCAAAATCCGGCGCAAGATTCCACTGCCTGAACGAATCGAAGCAGTAAAAATAAAAATGGATGAGCAGCACCGCTATGCCCATCAGTCTTGTCATATCTAAAATTTTTCTAAGCGCCTGTTCATTTTCTCCTGTCTGCATGCTCATGATTTTTTAAGTATTAATGGTTATCGGACTGTCCTTTTCTTTTTCTTTTTTTACGTTTGTTTTTAAGCTGATTGGGAACGTAATCAGACGGTGCTCCCGCGTACAGTACATCATCAATTATCCGCTGCACTTCCCCTGCGGAAATAAAAGAACCCTGCTTTTGAGCAGTACCATCAGCAACGGCATAGTGCTTCTCAAAATTGAAGGAATGGCCCAGACGCTGCAGGAGACCTTTGGCGGCATATTCAGCACCGAGACTGCTTCCGTTGAAGACGCATCTGGTGTTATGATCTATGTAGGTCATGCCGTAGATTATCCCCTGTTCATTTTTTCTGACAACAACAGTGATGCCTTGATTGGCCAGCCGTGTTTCGAGCTGTGAAAGCTTTAGGGACGGGTATTTCAAGAGCAGCAGATCGATGGCATTTCGGATTCTTTTCATGTTTATAACACGCGCAGTTTTAGCCGCAGCAAAATTAATTTCAAGCCGGGAAAGGGTAGGCTTGAAATAAAAACTGCTGGCTTTTATGGGAACCCCGACGGTCTTTTTATTCTCATCGAGAATCTGGTAAATCAGGCCTTTATTCTGAAACATTTTTGAATTCTCCTTTCCCCTTTCAACTTTGACATTATAAAGGTTCAATACTGCGTTAAGCTCGCCGAGCGTCGTGTATTTGTAGTGCGGAATAACTGCGTTTAGTACACTGGCGATAGCTCTTTTGGAATCCACTGCGCCGTATTTTATTTTTTGCACATCAATGACATTTATCAGGGCTGGAGACTGTTTTTTTCTCGAGTCTGCCCGAACCAGATTAAAAGAAATTTCCAATTCTCTGCGGGCCGTTTCGGACTGGTTTCTTCCAATATTGTGCATGTTGATTCTTGATCCGTCTGCCCTCACATTTATGGACACAATATGGATATGGGGATGTCCCGCATCGTGATGCTGATAGACGAGATATGGCTGCGCGCCGAATCCAATTTTCGCCATATAAGAAGAAGCTATCTGCATGATTTTCTCATTTGATAAATCCTTATCCGAACGGTCAAAATTCAGAGAAATATGCACTGCGAGACGCTTTACATTTTCATTTAGCTGGAGCTGTTTTAGAAATATGGCGAGCTTAAAGGATTCTGACATTTTTTCAACATCGGCTGGATAATTTCCTTCGCCGATGCACAAGGCACTGCCCTGGGAAACTTTATTCTCATTATAGAGGAGAATGCTTCTTATTGAGTGTCCTGTGTTTATGACTGCAACCATTTTTGTGCGAGATTTTCAATGTGTTTTTTAATTTCTTCCACCAGGGAAAAATATCTATTCCTATCGGAATCAAAAGCCAGAATCCATACTCGTAAATCGGAAATTTCAAAAAGAGTATGGAGTTTTTTAACGCTCTGATTGAAATTATTTCCCATGAAATTCAGCTGGGATCTGAGCTGGATAAGTTCCTGAAGCAGCTTGTCGAGCGATTCATTTCTGTACCTGAGAACAATAGGTTTTCTCAGCAGGTTTCTGCGCACGAAATCACTTCGTTTGCGGTAGGCGGAAGCTTTAAAATTTCTGTCTATCTGCTCGAATTCTTCTTTAGTCAACCGGATGTGCAGCCACCTGTTTCTGCCGCTGTTTTTTTCTTCCATGATCTTTTCTTTTTCATTGTTTCAATTTCATTCAATCTTAAGGTTTCACTGCCAGCGAGTTCCGAGCAGAGAGGCAGCAAGATTTTTGGTTGTGATACAACCAGACATCTTGCTGACTGCTGAAAACCGCAGTCCGAAAGCTTCTAAAAGACATTTTTAAGCATTTTCAATCAGGTTAACCGGACTTTCCAAGCTTACTAAAATTCAAAGGAAATCCATATAAGAATCCGCTTTAAGAATCTAAAATGCCCCCTCTTAACAGGTAATGTGGATTTACCTGAGAGCTAAATTAGAAAAGCACTGCAAGCCCTGCAATCCTCCCCAAATTTTGAGTAGGGTAAATAAGGATGATACTTTATAATTTTGCGGGGAGTGAAATATTAATTTAAAGTGATGAAGTATGATTACAGCAAACGATGCGGCCAAGGTTTTTGATACGGTGTTGAGTATCCCTGGCATGAATGAGACGGTGAAAATGGATCTTAAAATTTCGCGAAAAAATGTGCTTCTCTTGAGCCATCTGATACAGGACGGGCTAAAGATTAGGGAAGGATCTTCGTTTCTTCTCGAGAGCATAAGCGAGGAAGGCAAAACAGAATTTGAAGGCCTCTCACAAGAGTGCCTTCAGAAAGCAGGACTTATAGAACTGCATGAAAAACTTGCCGGAATCAGCGCCTCCATAAAAGGCTGATTGCAAAGAGACTCAACTTGATTTATTGCCTGCACGATTCCTACAAAGTGCAGGCTTTTTTTTTACACCATATCCAGAAATATAAAATTGCCTGATTTTCAAAGTTTTTGGCTTGATTTTTAAAGGTGTTATGCGAAATTTCGTATATATATTTGCATTGATGATTACAGATATTATCAAGAAAATAGAAATTATGGACGTATTTTAAAATAGTAAATCATGACATTAAACAGCCGTACCAAATATTATTTTACAGAAATTATTTGCCTGCTCTTTATCCTTCTGTTCATTTATGCCTCTGCTAGCAAACTTATGGATTTCCAGCATTTCAGAATCCAGCTCGGGCAGTCTCCTCTGCTTAGTGCTTTTGCTGAGCAGATCGCTGTTATTGTCCCTGTATCTGAAATAATTATCTGCGTTCTACTTTTATTTCCTAGATATAAGGCTGCAGGGCTTTTCGCAGCGTACGGATTGATGGTTATGTTTACGGCCTATATTTTTATAATACTTAACTACACTTCTTTTGTGCCCTGCTCTTGTGGTGGCGTGCTGGAAAAACTTGGCTGGCAGTCACATCTGGTTTTTAATCTTTTTTTTGTTTTTCTCGCTGTTTTGGGGATAATCTTATATAAAGAGAGTGGCACGCAGAAATTTCACTCGATTAAGAATAAAAAATTAATAGCATTATTTTCAGCTCTCACCATGAGCAGTATCAGTATAGTTGTCGTAATGTTTATATTTTCTGAGAATATTATACATTACCATAATAGACTAACCAGGCGTTTTCCACAGACCCCTATTGAAAAGGTAAATGGAAAAGATTTAAAATTGAATTCTTTTTATATAGCCGGAGCAGACAGCTTCCATATTTTTCTTGGTAATAATACAGCACCACTTCTGATAACAACTCTTAATACTCATTTAGCTATTACTGAGCAAAAAATGATAGAATTAAACCGCAAAGATCTGCCGTTTCGAGGAATTAGGCTTTCTGTTCGGACTCCATATTTTTTTGCTGCCGATGGCAGTGTCCCATGTGTTTTTAGAGGCAGAATTGAGAATTGGAAAGCGGAACTTGCATATAAAGGTGGGGAATATTTTACAACGACTCTAGCTTTGGATTCTTTATCGGTAGCAGTGGTCACCAACAATTCCAAAACGGGCGATAATGTATTAGGAATTATTAAGGTGGGAGAAAAGAAAAAGACGATATTAAATCCTTTGATATTACAGAAGCAGTTTGACGGCGTATTTGATACTGACGGCCATCTGCTTTACAGCGGCGGTCTAGATAAAATTGTATATCTCTACTATTACAGAAACCAATTTACAATAGCAGATAGAGGTTTAAGAATTACTGGAAGAGGAACCACAATTGATACTATCAGCAGAGCCAAACTAAATATTGCAAAAGATAAAAAGCATCAGCAGCGCAAGTTTTCCACTCCACCTCTTTATGTAAATAAAAACAGTGCGGTCTATAAGAATTTATTATTTGTCAATTCTGCAATACCCGGCCGATTTGAAGAGGATAGGATCTGGGAGGAGGCAAGCATTATAGACGTTTATAATTTAAGTGATAAGAGCTACCTGCTGAGTTTCTGCATCTATAATCTGGAAGGAAAAAAAATGAAAAGTTTTATTGTCGATAATGATAACCTATATGCCCTTATAGGAACACAGATTATACGTTATAAAATAGGAACGAAAATAACATCAAAATATACGAAATGAAGAATATTAATCTATTGGCCAAGTAGCAGGGGTTTGATCGAAAACCTGTAAAAAAGAGTAGATCATTAACCATAAAATTATATTATTATGAAATCAAATGTTTTTAAAATTGGTCTGCCTATGGCAGTTGTGGCTTTTGGACTTGCTAGTGCTGCTGGCACAAGCTCGACTAAGGAAAGTTCAAAAGTTTTTGCACAGAATGGGTATGAGCACATCAGCGTTAACAATGCTTGTGACATACCTAAAGCATTTTGTGACGAAAATGGTGAAGTGGCATGTACTGCTCCCGACACGGGAAATCAGCTTTATTCGCAGCCATCAAATTGCGTATTACCTTTAAAGAGAAGTGAGTAGTAAGGTGGTATTCTAGGAGAAAGAGGCCTCCATCGTTAAATTCGGTGGAGGCCTCTTTAATTTATTTAGTAAAAAAATCTTAATAATAATATGTGCTAAACCACTCTTTTTTCTTTTCGCCTTTCAGATAATAATCAAACCATTCCATAATGCGTATATTCAAATCTTCAGCATTCTTATTCTTTTCCAAAGTATGTTCTTCCTCGGGATAAACAAGCAGTACGTGTTCTTTATTCAGACGCCTTAAAGCTAGATAAAATTCCATGCTGTTCTGCGTATTAACATGGCGGTCTTCGGCTCCAGCCCAGCTTAATAAGGGGCTATTTACACTTGATGCTAACAGTATCGGAGAATTATTTAAATAGCTCTTCATGTCTTCAAAAAGGGATTTTCCAATTCGAATCTGGTGGTCTTCAGTACGAAAGAAATCAGGTCTCTTGAACAGAGAACCTACATATAAATATGAACTGACCAGATCAGTCCACGCTGCGCCTGAAACTGCGGCTGCAAACCTATCTGTTTGGGTAATTATAAGATCAGTTTCATACCCGCCGAAAGAGTGGCCGATAAGCCCTGGCAGATTATATCAAGTATTTGTTCAAGACTGTTCGGAAGTTCTTTGGCGAAGCAATTGTGGTAACCCAAGAGGTGGAAGACATCATTTCTTCTCCTGTTGTAAAACAGGCTATTATCAACAACAGCGACTGCAAGATACTTCTGGACCAAAGCAAATACCAAAACAAATTTGATCAGATTCAGGAACTACTGGGCCTCACTGATAAAGAAAAGGCATTGGTTTTATCAGTAAACAAAGCCAATGATCCAGCCAGGAAGTACAAAGAAGTATTCATCTCTTTAGGAGGGATGCTGTCCAAGGTGTATCGTACGGAAGTTTCTCTGGAGGAATATCTGGCGTATACGACCGAGGAAAGCGAGAAAGTGAAAATGAATGCCTATGCTAAGAAGTTTGGCGGGGACATAAAGAAGGGCATAGCCGCAATGGCTCAGGATATGAGAAATGGAATTAAATGAAAAGGAAAAATGAAAAAGAAATTAATTGTCTGTATGGTCTTCCTGCTTCTGGTCGGAACTTCGGCAAGACCTGCTGAAAAAACGATGGTTCTCCCGATTTTGGAGATTGTAAAAGCAGTAACCAAGAAAGTAATCAAAGCAATCGATCTTCGAATCCAAAGACTGCAGAATAAGACCATCTGGCTTCAGAATGCGCAGAAGCAGGTGGAAAATGTACTGTCCAAACTTAAACTTGATGAAATATCGGACTGGACACAGAAGCAGAAAGATCTATACAAAGGCTATTATGGTGAGCTTGCTAAAGTAAAGTCTATTATTACCTACTACCAGAGGATAAAGGAAATTACCAAAAAGCAGACCCAGCTCGTTCAGGAATATGAAAGAGCCTGGAATCTTTTCAGGCAAGATAACCATTTTAAAGACAGCGAAATCCAGTATATGGAGCGCGTTTATAATGGAATACTGGAGGAAAGTGTGAAGAATATCGACCAGATTTTTTTGATTCTGGATTCTTTTACCACCCAGATGAGCGATCTCAAGCGGCTTGAGATCATCAATAAGGCCGCCGATCAGATTGATTCAAACTATGATGACCTTACAACGTTTAACCAGCAGAACATTCTTCTTAGCCTTCAGAGGGCAAAAACAGAAGCAGATGTAAATCACGTGAAACAATTTTACGGAATTCCATAATTAAATAAAAAAACATGAAAAAGACAGCTGTAATACTAATAACGCTTTGTGTTTTTAGTCAAAGCATGAACGGGCAGGCAAAACAGAGGAAGGAACTGATCCTTCAGATCGCGGCTCTTCAGGTTTACATTGACTATGCAAAGAAAGGATATTCGGCGGTATCAAAGGGGCTTAACTTCATTGGTGATGCCAGAAAAGGGGAACTGTCCCTGCACGGGGATTATTTTACGTCGCTATTAAAGATCAATCCAAAGATCAGGAATTATTATAAGACAGCCGAGATCATATCGCTGCAGTTTAAAATAATGAAACTGTGTCGAAAGACTGCGGTTGATCTTAGAATGGCTGATCTGTTTCATGGCAGCGAAATTGATTATATAGAAAGGTCTTTTGGAAGACTGCTGCAGAACTGCAGCCAGACTCTTGACCAGCTTCTGGTAATTACCACGGACGCACAACTGGAATTAAAAGATGACCAAAGGATTGAACGCATTGATCAGCTGCACAGAACTATGCAGGAGGATTATAATTTCTGCCTTTCTTTCTGCAGCGAAGCCAGACTGCTGTCGGTTTCAAAAACTGCCGACAAAGAAGATTCTAAAGGATTAAGTGAATTGTACGGATTGTAAACTTTGCAATGATGAAAAAGATAGTATTGTTTATGGCGGTTATCTGCCTGTTTCTGAGTCCGGAAAAATCTAAGGCGCAGTCAGCAGAAATTCAGCAGCTGATTTTGAATATTGAGAAGCTTTCGCAGTTCAAGAAAATTCTCAGTGACATGAAAAAGGGTTATGAGCTGCTGTCAGGAGGATACAAAACGGTAAAAGAGATGACCGAAGGAAATTTCAGCCTCCATAAAACTTTTCTGGACGCACTCATGCAGGTAAGCCCGGCGGTAAGGAATTACAAAAGGGTAGGACAGATAGTGGATTATCAGATTTCAATAGTGAGGGAAAGCCGCAGCAGTATGAACCGATATGTAAAAAGCGGGAATTTCAGCGGAGATGAAATACAATATTTTGAAAAAGTTTACGGAAAGCTGCTCAATGAGAGCCTGCGCAATCTCGATGAACTTACGATGGCCATAACTGCCGATAAGCTCAGAATGTCGGATGATGAGAGACTGAGAGCAATCGATGAAATCTATGGACAGATGCAGGATAAGCTGCTTTTCTTAAGAAACTTTAATGCCTCATCTAATGTGCTGGCTCTCCAGAGATCAAAGGAGAAAAATGATGTATACGTTTCAAAGAGTTTTCAGGAATTTAAAGACTAGAGTATGAAATGTCCAGTAAACAAGAAAACTGTATCTGCAATACTTATCATGGTACTGCTTCCGTGGAGTATAGCAGCGCAGGGACTAGGAGATGAGATGAATAGTCTTCACGGGGTCTTAGACCAGCTTTATGATGAAATGATGCCCCTGTGCAGCAGCCTTATCGCAGTCGGGCAGGGAATAGCGGGCTTTGGAACTATATGGTACATTTCTTCACGCGTGTGGAGGCATATAGCAAGCGCCGAGCCGATTGATTTTTATCCGCTCTTCCGTCCTTTTGTAATAGGGTTCTGTATTATGATTTTTCCTTCGGTGCTGGCGCTTATCAATGGGGTCATGAAACCAACTGTAACGGCAACTGCCACTATGGTAACAGGTTCTAACAATGCAATTGCTGTTCTGCTTCAAGAGAAAGAAAAAGCAATTAAAGAAACCGATCCGTGGAAGATGTATGTCGGGGCTGCAGGAACGGGTGATCGTGATAGATGGTACAAATATACGCATGAAGGAGCGGATCCATCGGATGAGAGCATGCTGGCAGGCATAGGGAATGATGTAAAATTTGCCATGGAAAAGGCTTCTTACAGTTTCCGGAATTCGGTTAAGGAATGGCTGAGCGAGGTGCTGAGGGTTTTGTTTGAGGCCGCGGCCTTATGCATTGACACTCTTCGTACATTTCAGCTGGTGGTGCTTTCCATTTTAGGACCGCTGGTATTTGGAATCGCAGTATTTGACGGTTTCCAGCACACGCTGACTGTCTGGCTTGCGCGATATATCAATATTTACCTGTGGCTTCCCGTTGCCAATATTTTCGGCAGCATAATCGGAAAAATTCAGGAGCTTATGCTTAAACTGGATCTCTCGCAGGTACAGGCAACAGGTGACACTTTTTTCAGCAGAACCGATATGTCCTATTTAATTTTTATGATAATTGGAATCATAGGCTATTTTACGGTGCCTTCTGTGGCCAATTATATAGTTCATGCAGGCGGAGGAGGAGCATTGGGCCATAAAGTGACAAGCATGTTTGGCAGTTCAGCCAATTCTGTTGTGAGGGCTTCTTCAAATGCAGTTGGAATGGCCGCCGATGCAATGGGAGATGCTGATAGGAGAATGACCAGCAGCATGGCCGCGACGGCAGGAAGCAGTCCCTATTTCCAAGATAAGGGAAATTATATGAATGACAGGCTTAGAGGAAATTCCAAACAGACTTAAAACCAACGTCCCATGTTTATAAAAATGAAGAACATTGATACCGCTTTCAGATATGTAAGAGGTTTCACAATGCTTGTGATTGCAGGCTGCATCATAATAAGCTGCTATGCTGTCTACAAAAGTTTCCAGACAGTAAGCCTGATGCAGGATAAAGTATATATTCTGGCAAATGGCAAAGCGCTGGAGGCATTTGCTTCGGAAAGAAAGGATAATATCGCTGTGGAAGCGAGGGATCACGTAAAGACTTTTCACAAGTTTTTCTTCAGCCTTGATCCTGATGATAAGGTGATTAAAACCAATATTACAAAAGCCCTTTATCTGGCTGATGACAGCGCCAAACGCATTTACGACGATCTGAAAGAGAATAATTTTTATTCCGGCATCATATCGGGGAATATCAGCCAGACCATTCAGATTGACAGCGTGAGTATTGATATCCGCGAGTATCCCTACCGTTTTAGGTGTTATGCACGACAGAGTATTATCCGCACTACCAGCATCATGAAAAGAAGCCTGCTTACCGAAGGTTCCCTCCGCAATGTATCAAGAAGCGATAATAATCCGCACGGTTTTCTAATCGAGCGCTTCAATACTATTGAAAATAAGGATATCTCCGCTGAAACCAGAAAATGAAATTTATGAAATCCTTATTTAAAAGACGGACTGAGCCTTTTGCGTATCACAAGTATTATCTGCTGCTGCAGAAAAGATGGGCAGAAAAAATGCAGAGAGCTACAGCCGGGCTCTCTAAAACAAAACTGATCTTGGGTCTTCTGTTCTTTACGGTGTTGGCATCGGGTTATTTGATCTATAACCTGTACAGGATATTTTATAAAGAAACCGGTGTTCCAGGAGCTTCAAAAATTAAGACAATCAACTTAAAAAACTAAAATTATGCAAGAGAAAATAGTATCTCCGAAGCAATCTAAAAGGAGAAAGATGCTTTTAATGCTGCCTGTTATAACATTTCCATTTCTGACATTCTTATTCTATTCGTTAGGAGGAGGACGGGTTGAAGCTAAATCAGCACAGAATGATGAAAAGAAGGGATTTAATTTTAAACTGCCCCTGCCCAAATTTAAAGAGGATTCAGCACTGGATAAGATGAGCTATTATGATCAGGCGGCAGTTGATTCGATAAAGCTTCGGGAGCAGATTAAAAAAGATCCCAACTATTTTGATAACAAAACCTCGGAAGATAAGGCAGATTCATTTTCCACAAGCGATTTTGAATCCCGCATTCTTCCAAAAAACAGATCGGCTTTTAATGGGCAGTCTTTTCAGGACCGCAATGAACAGAAGGTTTATGAGAAGCTCAGAGCTCTTGAAAAAGCAATCAGCCAGCCTGCTGCGCCTAGTTACGGTCAGGACATGAGGGAATTTGAGAATTACGGCACATCCATTGGTGAATCAGCAGAAATCAGAAAGCTCGAAGGGCTTATGTCTGTCATGAGTGCACCGCAGGAAGCTGATCCGGAGCTTCAGCAGTTAGGAGGTATGCTGGAAAATATTTTGGATATACAGCATCCGCAGCGTGTGCAGGAAAGGCTTAAACAGACATCTGACAGTAAAAAGGGAAAAATATATTCCGTGCAGAAAAAAGCTGCAGAGAATCACATAAGCTCCCTTCAGCGGAATGCCGATATGCAGACCTATTTAAAAACAAATGAATTTTATACTCTGGATGAAGCGGAGCCGGCTGAGGAAATACAAAACTCTATTGAGGCAGTTGTGCATCAGACGCAGACAATTGTCAATGGATCAGTCGTAAAATTGAGGCTTACCAACGATATTTTTCTTCAAGGAACAATTATACCAAGAAATACTTTTCTATATGGTATGGCGGCTTTAAAAGGAGAGAGGCTGGAAGTAAAGATCACAAACATCCAGTACAATAATTCGATATTTCCAGTAGATCTTGCCGTCTATGACATTGACGGAATTGACGGCATCTATATTCCGGGAGCTATTAACAGGGATGTTGCTAAAGCATCAGCTGACCGCTCCATTCAAACTCTTGGTCTCAGCGGGATTTCGGATTCATGGGGAGCGCAGGCTGCAGGTATGGGCATCGAGGCTGCCAAAAGTCTTATGAGCAAAAAGGTAAAACTTATAAAAGTTGTCGTGAAATCCGGCTATTGTGTGCTGCTGTATGATGAAAAACAAAAGAATTTAAAACCTTAAAAAAGCGAAAAATGAAAAGAGCGGATTATTTGTTTGTAATAAGCTGTTTGCTGATCTGCATTTTAGTTTATTCCCAGCCAAAAGATAAAAGAAATATCTTTTACGAAGACCAATATATGAATCTGCAGGTCGGCTTCTCCAAAACCACAAGCATTGTTTTCCCCTATCCAATCAAGAGCATTGATAAAGGGAGCGCGGATGTGCTGGTTCAGAAAGCAAAAGGCGTAGAGAATATAGTGCTTGTAAAAGCGGCTAAGCAGTATTTTATCCAGACCAATCTGACGGCCGTCACTTCTGACGGGCGATTGTATGTGTTTGTGCTGAACTACAATGACGAGTGCCCGGATCTAAGCATTAATGCTGAAAATGCGACCGCAGCGAGCAGGGATGTGCTTTTTACTTTAGAAAACGAAAATCAGAAAATAACTGAAAAGTGCGCTTCACTCGCGTTATCCAAAAAGAAAAAGACCAGCGGAATAAAAAAATCCAAGTATCAGATCAGACTGGAGGTAAGCGGCATTTTTATACATCAGGATGTTTTGTATCTGCGTGTTGTTTTTGAAAACAAATCAAAGATCAACTACGATATTGACCAGCTTCGTTTTTTTATCAGAGACCAGAAGAAGTCAAAACGCACCGCATCTCAGGAAATAGAATTACAGCCCTTATACGCAACTTCATCTTCTTCTGTAATTCCTTATAAATCTGAAATTATTAAAGTGTATGCACTGGAGAAATTTACAATCCCTGAGAATAAGTATCTGACGATTCAGATGATTGAAAAAAACGGCGGAAGACATTTGGAAGTAGATATAAACAATAATCTGACTGATAAAGTATTTCCGATTACAGAATTCGGAGTTGGAGCTCAATAAAGATTAAATAATTACTATGAATATAATTTTAGCTGATACTGAAATGCTGCTATCATATGCTGAAGAAATGGATTCTAATGGATATCAAATTTGCAGCTTTTAATACAGAAGAGATAACTGAGAAACATAAAATCGAGTTTTTCATGAACTCACTGGACGCAAACAAGTATTGTCTCGTAAAGACTAATGAAGCGGACTATTTTACGAATATAAAGATAGATGCCCTTATATCAAATCTAAAAATGGTTATTGAAAACGGAATTGATACCTCGATAAATGAAGAATTTAATCTTACTGGATATGCTCACGGAGTGACATTTAGACGAGAATTGTTAGAAAATAATTTAAATGCAAATACAATGAATGAGAAAAATTTAGAATACCTGAAAGACCAGTTGAAATACACTGGATTTGGAGAAACGTTCGATGCTGAACTGCGAGAGAACATAATGAAGGGAAATAAGGATTTTAAAATCATGCACACCGGCATTATGAACAATGGTGTTCCAAATAAGGATACATTAACTGTAGAATTAAACTTCAAGAGATCTGAACAGACAGATATGTACTTTTTTAATTCTTATCACGTCAATCTTCAGAAAGAAGAAAACAAATCTGGTCTGGAACAGACTTTTTACATCAACAAAGACAGCGCCAGCATTACAATGAAAGAGGCTTATAATTTGATGGAAGGCAGATCTGTCAATAAAGATCTTAAAAATAAAGAAGGGGAGAGTTATAATTGCTGGTTGAAAATGAACTTCAAAGAATCAGATTCGCATGGAAATTTTAAACTCAATCAATACCATCAGAACTACGGGTATGATCTGGAAGCAAGTCTGTCAAAACATTCTATCAAAGAACTGGATACGCCGCAGTATAAAGAAGATCTATTAAACTCTCTTAAGAAAGGAAACCTTCAGTCGGCGACTTTCGTTGTCGGAGGTGTTGAAAGTAAAATGTATGTTGAGGCTAATCCGCAGTTTAAGACAGTCAATGTTTACGATACAAATCTCCAGCGAATCAATCATCGAGAAAGCAAGGAAGAAAAGAAGGCAGAATCTCAAAAAGAATCAGTTTCTAAAGATCAAAAACAAAATCCAGATTCAGATGAAGGGGATGCCGGGAGGAAAGAGAATAAAGTAAAGAAAAGAAAATCACCTTCACTTTAAAATTATGGGAACTTTAAAGCCCTTATCGGATTTTTTCACTGCAATTGAGAACGATTATCGGATTAGTCCGATGCATATTGCCATTTATGCGGCCTTATTGCAGTTTAGATCCGTTAGGGGCTTTGTTAATCCAATTTTTGTATTCAGCTCGGAGATTATTGTTATTGCAAAAGTTTCCTCTGCAAATACATATCATAAATGTGTTCAAGAGCTTCACCAATACGGATACTTAAAATATAAACCCTCTTTTAAGAAAACCCGTGGCAGTGAAGTGTATTTTTTGTTTTCACCTGACGCAGACTAAAGGTTCTGCATTTAATAATTTTATGTATTTAGAATATGGACGAGTTTGTAACCAAGGAAGATTTAAGACAGTTTGGTCTTCTTTTATTAGATAAAATACAGGCTGTATTTAAAGATAGAAATTCTGCACAGATAGAATCTCTAGAACCAGGCTGGCTTAAAAGCAAGTCAGTGAGAAAACTGCTTGATATATCTGCCGGCTCAGTACAGAATCTTAGAACTAGCCAGAAAGTACGATTTAAGAAAGTGCTTGGCTCGTATTACTACAATAAAGAAGATCTTCAAAAACTATTTGATGATGAAACAAAACAATAAGTTTAAGGACAGAAAGATTATGGAATACATCTCCTTGTACATCGAAGACGGTCAGTTGACTGTCTGGCATTTATCGATTTTAATTGCGATATTACGACTAGGGTACATGCAGGGGCAGAGAAGAAGGATTAAAGTCAGCCGCAGCAAAATTATGGAGCTTTCGCATGTGAATACGCTGCCCACGTATCACAAGTATTTTAAGCAGCTTCAGGATTTAGGATACATTAAGTACACCCCGTCTTATCATCCGGGTTATAAGAGTGAAGTTAAACTATATAAAAGAAGGCTATCTCAACAATTTTGAGATAGCCTCTTTGATTTTAATTAATACCTGAATTTAAATATCAGGAAGTTATATTGTATTTCTTTTTAATTGCCTGGATTTCTTTTTCAAGTCTTCCGAGAACGGCTAAATCCGGTTTTGAAATCTTTGAAGCTGTTTTGTTAAGCTTTTTATTCAGAATGGACATTTCACGGCCAATTGTTGCCTGCTCCGTTATGGCATATGCCTCGGTCTGCTTGACTGATGAATGCCCAAGAAGTTCTTTAACGACATTTATTGGAACATTGTTGTTGAGGGTTACTGTACTTCCAAAAGTTCGGCGTGCCATATGCGTATTAAGCGTAAAGGCAAAACCGCACAAAACTGCAACTTCCTTAAGGTACTCGTTCATTTTCTGATTTGATGAAACAGGCAGTACTGTACCGCGCTGGACACACAGCGGATGGTCTTTATACTTATCAATTATTTTTAGTGCCAGTGGAAGCAGAGGAACATTAAATGAAGAATTGGTTTTTTGTCTTTCCGACATTATCCATAGATTGCCGTCAATTCCTTTCTTTATATCAGTCCTCTTTAATTGATAAGCATCAATGTATGCTAATCCTGTGTAACATTGGAATACAAATACATCCCTTACGACATTGAGTCTGTCAGTTGTGAAATAATGCCTTTCCAATTCGTATAATTCCTGTGTCGTCAGCGGTTTTTTTACCAGTTTTGTTTTGCGTCCCTTAAAGTTCTTAAATGGGTCTTTAATGATTAATTCCTTATCGATGGCTCGGATTACAATCTTTTTGAAATTTGCAATATATTTAAGGGCGGTGTTGTTGCTGCAGTCGCGTACAGTCCTAAGATAAAATTCAAAATCCTTTACAAACTCAAGATTCAGATCCGAAAATTCAAGATCATCCTTTTTAAGTTTTAATTTTATAAACGCTGTTAAATGGTTTTTAGTAATGGTAAACCGGTCAAGGGTGCCTTTTGCGTAGCCTTTTCTAAGAAGAGCCTCCATTTCATCATTATGCTTTTGAAATTCTTCCAGCACCTTAATCTTTGGCGCTGTCCTTCCCAAGACCTCGTCCATAATTTTCTCAGATGTTATGGTTTTGCCGCTGTACATCATTTCGGTTTTGATTTCATTGATTTTTAAAGTCAGCGAATCCAAAAAGAAATTCAGCGACTTTGCATCTTCCTTTGAGCCGACTGCTCTTTCAAACCTTTGATCCCATCGTGTATTATCCCATTTTCTCTTAGTTGAACTTTCCTTACGGATACCGTCAACAGTAATTCTGAAATATACAATCCATTCCCTGCTTTCTATTTTGGGTCTTTTTAAAAAGAATCCCAAACCAAAACTGCTTTCCAACATAATCCTACTTTTTAAGTTAATAAATGTAGAATAATATCACTTTCAAATCAAGTCGTTAATCTCGTTAACCCTTATAAAGTAAGGGATTTTTGCTGTTTCTGGTGCACTTTTCTGCTCACTGGAAAGTGCACCGATTCTGCACCTTTAATTTTGTGCAGTTTTGAAAAGAATGCAAAACGCTCTAAAAGCAAAAAAGCCAGTAAATCATCGGATTTACTGGCTTTAAGACATTTTTTAAGGCTTTTTGAAAAGATTGAAAACTTTATGTTTTCCGGCTTTTCAGCCTTTCCGTGGGGAGAGCAGGATTCGAACCTAAGTCCAGGAACGCCCGTCTATACTGCAATTGTCGATTTTAAAAAGGTACTGTGCCCCGAATTTGCACTGATACTCAAAAATATTATAATCATTTTGAGTTATTTGAAACTTGCTTTACAAACAATATAATTCTATTGCTAAATGTAAAATTAAGAAAAAAAAAATCATATTGAAGTTGAAAAGCAATTTATGATAATTCCCCCGAAGCTTTTTTTATAATAAACAGTATTAATCACAGTTTACGAAAAGTTGCGAATTTGTATATATTTGCACAAAAACAAATATCCTTCAGCATGAAGAAACTGCTAACCATTATTTCCTTAAGTCTGTTATCGCTAAATGTCCTGCAGTGTCAGGAATTGGTCTCTAATAACATAACTCTCTCTGAAGCGCTTGCAAAAAAGAGCATTTATACAGCGCGAAAAGACAAAAAGACCGGAGAGTATAGAAGGCAGTTTGCGGGCCAGCGTAATCTGGCCGTAATCTATGAAATCAATGATAAGCTGTATAAGGAATACATCAAGTATAAAATTGACTCTGCAATGTATTTCACACGCCATAACGTAATAATATCAGAGCGTCTTGGTGATTACAATAAACAGAAGCAAGCGTCCATAGAGCTTGCAAATCTGTACTCATCCAATGGATTCTTTCTGGAATCCAAGTCCATCCTTGAAAAAATTGACAGTAAAAAACTTCCTGTTGATTTGAAGGCGAAATACTTTGAATTTTACAGCCGTTTTTTTGAGCATTATACAACCAACAATCCAAGCACTTTTTACAGCAGGCAGATCGAGGTTTACAGGGATTCGTTGCTTGGTGTCTTAGACCCTAGCAGCAATAAGTACAAAATAAACCTTGCCCAGAAGCTCATGCATTACAAAAAGTATGACGATGCACAAAAGTTGCTTAGAGGATTATTGGATAAAAGCTCAAAAAGGGATGAGGATTATGCAATGTATACCTATCTTCTCGGAGATATCAAAATGCACTTTAAAGAAGACAAACAGGGCATTGAATATTACAGTCTGGCAGCAATAGCTGATTTGGAAAATGCTGTTAAAGACCATGGAGCCATACAAAACCTTGCAATTTACAATTACTATCATGGCGATATTGATCATGCCTACCGTTATGCAAAATCGGCTTTGGAAGATGCGGTTTTCTGCAATGTCAAATTCAGGACCCTTATGATGTCGGAGTTCTATTCGATCATTAATGCGGTTTATCAGGAAAAAGAGGAGGCTGCTAAAAACAAACTACATTTATTAATTGCAGCAATTACAATGCTGAGTGTCGTGCTGCTTGGAGCGGGACTCTATGTATACTGGCAGATGAAAAAAATATCTCGTATTAAGGAAAAACTATCCGTTTCATCAGAGCAGCTTAAAGTTTTAAACTCAGATCTTCAACAGGCAAATCAAAAGCTTAATAATTATAATGTCGACCTTTATGAGGCCAACAAGATCAAACAGGAATATATTGCTCAGTTTTTTGACATGTGCTCTTCTTATATAGGAAAACTGGAAGAATACCGAATCAAACTCAATAAAAAAGCTATAAGTAAGCAATTCGATGAGCTGGCTTTAATGCTGCGTTCCAGTAATATTGTCGATCAGGAACTTCAGGCCCTTTACCGCCGTTTCGATGAAATATTTATCAGTCTTTATCCAGATTTTGTAGCAGGGTTTAATGATCTACTTCTGCCCGATGAGCGCATAGTGCTTAAGGAAGGGGAGATTCTCAATGCAGAACTTAGAATCTACGCACTAGAGCGGCTTGGCTTTTCTGACGGAGTAAAGATTGCAGCATTTCTTCGTTACTCTCTCAGTACTATTTATAATTACAGGACAAAGGTTAGAAGCCGTACGATATTGTCAAAAGATGAGTTCGAGACTGGGCTGCAGAAAATTGGACTGACCGGAAGCGGTCAGGTCTGATATTTACTGATCATTTTAAAAATATCTAAGATACAATTATTGGGGTTGTAGGGCTGTTGATGTGGTGTTTATTTGTCTCATTTTTGATTATTTTCTATTTTTTTAGCCTACTTTTTTTGTTTGTAATATTGTTTTAATTTATTGTAAATCAATATGTTAACTTGTAATTTTTTCTACATTTTTATTTTTCGGTGCAAAATCAATACGATAACGTTATAGTTTTGCAGAAAAAGGGACGAACCTTTTGAAACGGTAATCGATGATTTAAAAATTTGGGAATTATGAGCAAAAAATTATTACAGGTACTAATGTTATTTGTTTTGTTTTCATCCACCGCACAGCAGAAAGATGCGAAGATGGAAAACTTTATAAAAGATCTGATGGGCAGGATGACCCTTGAGGAGAAAATTGGACAGATGAACCTGCCCAGTGAAGGGGATATTATAACCGGTCTGGGTACAAATAACAATATTGCCGGTAAAATTAAAAAAGGCCTTGTGGGTGGAATGTTCAACATCAAAGGCGCCCAGAAGATTAAAGAAATCCAAAAAATTGCCGTGGAACAGAGCAGAATGAAGATCCCGCTTCTTTTCGGAATGGACGTTATTCACGGTTATGAAACGGTTTTCCCAATTCCATTAGGACTAGCCTGTTCGTGGGATATGAATTTAATCGAAAAGTCAGCAGAAATTGCTGCAAAAGAAGCAAGCGCGGACGGTATCAGCTGGACCTTCAGCCCAATGGTAGATATTGCGCGTGATCCGAGATGGGGGCGTGTTTCTGAGGGAAGCGGCGAGGATCCTTTCCTTGGCGGCAGCATTGCTAAAGCCATGATCAAAGGATACCAGGGAAAAGATAATACGTTTAGAGAAAAATTCAACATACTTGCGTGCGTGAAGCATTTCGCCCTTTATGGCGCTGGTGAAGCGGGACGAGATTATAATACTGCTGATATGAGCCATATCAGAATGTTCAATGAATACTTTTATCCTTATAAAGCCACTGTTGAACAGGGAGTGGGCAGTGTTATGGCTTCTTTCAACGTGGTTGATATGGTTCCGGCGCATGCCAATAAGTGGCTACTTACAGATGTGCTTAGAAATCAATGGGGATTTAAAGGATTTACAGTGGCAGATTACGGCGGTGTAGGCGAAATCATCAACCATGGTTTGGGAGATCTTAAAACAGCTTCTGCGGCAGCACTTAATGCAGGACTGGATATGGATATGGTTTCAGAAGGTTACATCAATACGCTTACTGAGTCAGTAAAAAATGGTAAAGTCAGTGAAGAGCTGATAAATGAGGCGTGCAGACGAGTTTTGGAGGCCAAGTATAAGCTGGGATTATTTGCAGATCCTTATAAGTTCTGTGATTTAAAGAGAGCAAAATCAGAAATATATACCAAAGAAAATCGTGATATAGCGAGAAAAACAGCTTCAGAAAGTTTTGTATTGCTAAAAAATGAAGGCAATGTTCTGCCTTTGAACAGAAATAAAACTATCGCCGTGATAGGACCGCTTGCCTCTACCAAATCCAATATGGTAGGTACATGGAGCGTGGCGGCAAGACTGGAAAAACCGCTGACCCTTGTCGAAGGCCTGCAGGAAGTAGGAGGTAAAAACACAAAAATTCTTTACGCTAAAGGCTCTAATCTAATTGAAGATTCTAAGATGCAGGCAGATGCCACAATGTTTGGCCGCGATATTCCAAGAGATGACAGAAGTGAAGAAGCATTAATAGAAGAGGCTGTACAGACGGCTATGAAAGCAGATGTGATCGTAGCTGCTATGGGCGAAGCTTCAGAGATGAGCGGAGAATCAAGCAGCCGTACAGATATCGGTATTCCAGCAGTTCAGAAAAGGCTTTTGGCAAAACTTGCAGCAACAGGAAAACCAATCGTTCTGGTATTATTTGCAGGACGACCAATGACACTGGTTTGGGAGCATGAGAATATACCTGCCATTTTGAATGTTTGGTTTGGCGGAAGCGAGGCGGCGCAGGCCATTGGAGATGTTGTCTTCGGGGATGTAAATCCAAGCGGCAAGCTTGTATCGACTTTTCCAAGAAGCGTAGCGCAGATTCCATTGTATTACAATCATTTAAATACAGGCAGACCTGCATCAGATAAAGGATTTGAGAAGTTTAGAAGCAATTACATGGATGAGAAAAATGCACCGCTTTATCCTTTTGGCTATGGTTTAAGCTACACTACTTTCCAGTACAGTGAGGTAAAATTAAGCGAGGCAAAAATGCAGCAAAACAGTACCATTACAGCTTCTGTTACAGTTAAAAATACTGGAAACAGAGAAGGCAGCGAGGTTGTACAGCTTTATATCAATGATGTTCAGGCCTCTATTTCAAGACCATTAAAAGAACTAAAAGGATTTCAAAAAATAAGCCTTAAGCCGGGTGAGTCAAAAGTAGTAGAATTTGCCATTAATGCCGAACTATTAAAGTTCTATAATTCTGAATTAAAGTTCGTCTGCGAGCCGGGAGAGTTCCAAGTGATGATCGGGGACAGCAGTGATAACGTTAAAAAAGCAGGTTTCACCTTAAACTAATTTGCCATATGATTAAAGCAGTTTTCACAGCAGCGGCAGTTCTACTAAGTTACTGCGCGTCTGCCCAGAAGAGTCTTCCTGTTTATCTGGACGATTCAAAACTAATTGAGTCGCGTATAGAAGATGCCTTATCTCGAATGACGGTTGAGGAAAAGGTTGCAATGGTTCACGCACAGTCAAAGTTCAGTTCTGCAGGTGTTCCGCGTCTAGGAATTCCGGAAAACTGGATGACAGACGGGCCTCATGGTATCCGCCCAGAAGTAATGTGGGACGAATGGCAGCAGGCAGGATGGACAAACGATTCCTGTATTGCGTTTCCAGCATTAACGGCGCTTGCAGCGACATGGAACCGAGATTTATCAAGACTTTATGGTAAAAGTCTGGGGGAGGAAGCCCGCTATAGAAATAAAAATGTAATTCTTGGGCCTGGAATTAATATTTACCGCAGTCCTTTAAACGGAAGAAATTTTGAATATATGGGGGAAGACCCTTTCCTTACAGGTGAGATGGTTGTTCCCTACATACAGGGAGTTCAGTCTAACGGAGTTGCAGCATGTGTGAAACATTTTGCACTTAATAATCAGGAAACGCACAGACATGGCGTTAATGTTATTGTTGATGACAGGGCTTTGTATGAAATTTATCTGCCAGCTTTTAAAGCGGCGGTGCAAAAAGGTAAAACATGGGCTATTATGGGAGCCTATAATAAATACAAGGGGCTTTATGCCTGTCATAATAATTTCCTTCTTCAGGATATACTGAGGGGAGAATGGGGATTTGACGGAGCAGTCGTAGCTGATTGGGGAGGTGTTCACGATACAAAGGAATCGATCTTTAATGGCTTGGACATGGAATTCGGCACCTGGACTGATGGCCTTTCATGGGGACAAAGCAACGCCTACGATAATTATTATCTGGCCGCACCATACCTTAAGCTTATCAAGTCTGGAGAAGTAGGGACAAAAGAAATCGATCAAAAGGTTCGAAATATCCTGAGACTGTGCTTTAGAACCACAATGGACAGAAACAGGCCGTGGGGTTCATTTGGTTCGCCGGAACATGCGCAGGCTGGGCGAAAAATTGCACAGGAAGGGATTGTACTTCTAAAAAATACAGGTAACGTTCTTCCTTTAAGCAGTGCAAAAGTTAAGAAAATTGCAGTTATCGGCGAGAATGCTATTAAAATGATGACAGTAGGCGGGGGAAGTTCTTCCCTTAAAGCCAAGTACGAGATATCTCCGCTGCAGGGTATTAAGTTAAGGGCCGGAAGCGAATTTGAAGTTTCATATGCACGAGGATATGTAGGAGACGCAAGCGGTGAGTATAACGGGGTAAAATCAGGGCAGAACCTGAAAGATGACCGAAGAGCATCTGAAATTCTGGCTGAGGCAGTTCAGCTGGCTAAATCCTCTGATGCTGTTATTTTTGTTGGAGGCCTTAATAAGAGTGATTTTCAGGACAGCGAGGGAAATGACCGTAAAGAGCTTGGTCTTCCATACGATCAGGATAAGGTTATTGCTGCGCTGGCAGCTGCGAACAAGAATTTTGTGTTTGTAAATATTTCTGGAAATGCTGTTGCAATGCCATGGATCAAGCAGGTACCGGCAGTTCTTCAGGGCTGGTTTCTGGGAACCGAGTCTGGAAATGCAATTGCTTCAGTGATCTTTGGAGATGTTAATCCATCTGGAAAATTAACCTTCAGTTTCCCTGTAAAATTAAGCGACAATGCTGCGCACGCGACCAATTCTTTCCCAGGGACAGACGAAGTGGAATATAAGGAAAGCATTTTTGTAGGCTATAGATGGCATGAAAAGGAAAAAATCAAGCCTCTGTTTCCTTTTGGATTTGGATTAAGCTATACCACATTTGAATACAGCGCCTTAAAGGCAGACAAGCAGAAAATGACAAGCGATGAGAAGCTGACTGTGAAAGTGGACGTTAAAAACAGCGGTAAGGTAGATGGAGCTGAGATTGTACAGCTTTACATATCAGATCTTAAATCTTCATTGCCGCGCCCTTTAAAAGAACTTAAAGGTTTTGAAAAAGTATTTTTAAAAGCAGGAGAGAAGAAAACGCTTTCATTTGAAATATCGAAAGAAGATTTAAGCTTTTTTGACGATAAGAAGCATCAGTGGGTTGCCGAGCCTGGAGATTTTGAGGCGATTATCGGCGCGTCATCCGAGGATATAAAAGGCAAAATCAAATTTACATTAACACAATAAATAACCAAAAACCAAAAACGAAATGAATGCACAATCCCTGCAGGAAACAAGCTTTCCTGATTCAAAAAAACATTATCCAATACTTGACGGTCTGCGCGGCGTAGCGGCAGTTATCGTGGTGGCATTTCACATTCTCGAAGTTTTCTCGGGAGGTGACCATACCAAACAGCTGCTCAATCATGGTTATCTGGCCGTTGATTTTTTCTTCCTTCTTTCCGGATTTGTTATAGCGCATGCCTATGATGACCGATGGGGAAAAATGTCGCTGAAAGATTTTTTCAAAAGAAGACTAATCAGGCTTCATCCCATGATTTTAGTGGGTATGGTGTTGGGCGCTATCTGCTTTTTCCCAAGCGCATCATTTATGTTTCCAGGTGTCGAAGGCACACCTGTCTGGAAAATGCTTTTAGTACTGGTGTTTGGATTATTTTTAATCCCTGTTCCGGGATCGCTTGATATCAGAGGCTGGGGTGAGATGTATCCGTTAAACGGTCCTGCATGGTCGCTTTTCTTTGAGTATATCGCAAACATAATTTACGCAGTTTTTCTTAGAAAAGTATCAAACACAGTTCTTTGGGTTTTAACTGTTATTGCTGCCGGAGTTTTAATTCATTTTGCAGTTACCAACAGCCATGGAGATATTATCGGTGGATGGTCGCTTGATCCTGCCCAGCTTCGAGTTGGTTTCACCAGACTTGCTTTTCCTTTCCTTGCCGGTATCCTGCTTCGCAGACTGACTAAACCGGGCAATATGGGAAGCACATTTGTACTGAGCAGCGTTCTGATTGCCATTGTACTTGCGTTTCCAAGGGTAGGAGGAACTGAGAATTTATGGATCAACGGGATCTACGATTCGCTGATGATCATTATAATGTTCCCTGTTATCGTTTATATAGGGGCTTCAGGAACTGTTAAGGGAAATTCGATGAAAAAAATATGCACCTTTTTAGGTGACATTTCCTACCCGATATATATTACGCATTTTCCGATCCTGTATGTGTATTATTCATACGTAGTCAAAAATAAGATAACCCTGGAGAGTTCATTCATACCAGCGGCTCTGGTATTTATTCTATCAATTACAGTGGCATATGTCTCATTGAAATTTTATGACATTCCAGTTAGAAACTATCTGGCAAAGCGTTTTTTAAAGAAAAGTTAAGGGTTGGTTAGGTTAGTAACAGCATTGGACATGGGGGAAATCTGCAGCCCTTCCCATAACCATGACCTATGCGCAGAACATGTGGATAATGTTCTGTTTTAATTCGGCTGCTGTTTTACTGTTTTCCAACGCCTGAAAAAATTGGAGACAGTAGATTAAAGAGAAACAATTATCATGCACACAAATAAATTTTATTCAAACTTTTTAAATTAATTAAGTATGGTTGAGTTTGATTGGTTTGATAGTCCTTTGGTTAAAGCAGCAGCCGTTTTTCTTTTAAGCCTGTTTTTAGCAGCAGTGCTGTATTTTTTTATGGGAAGCTCAAAAAGCACTAAGGAGCAGTGCGATATTCTAATGCGCAGGCATCTTGGCGTTATGAAGGAGCTTGAAAAAAAAATAAAACTGAGAAAGAGAAACATTGACCGCGGCATTCCCCTTACAGAACAGATTAAAGCACAGAACAGCGGTTCATTTAATTCTCTGCAGGAGCATTATTACGAAACAGAGAAGCAAAGTTCCGATATCCTGCAGAAAGCCGTGCAGAATTTTAGAGTCGGAAGGGAACTTGAGGGTGCCAGGTACTTGATAAACGCCTGCATAATCTGGAAGAATGACAAAAAAGTCGGAAAGCTGCTCATGGCGCTGCCCATACTTGAAGATATACTGATTCACTTGAGCGCAGAAGACTTCTCCCTGATAACTTTTAATTCGGGATACGTATTTGCCGATATAACTGCTGTTATAGATTATGTTCTTTCAACGCCTCTGTCGGGGGAAGACCGTAAAATGATCACGGATATTAAAAAGATGATTCTAATGAAAACATTTCAGAATTTCTGAAAATAATGACCATGTATTTTATTTCTCCAAAAACAGTATACTGGTTAAACCGTCCTATGGGCGGTTTTTTTTTTGGAATTATTTTTTATTAATATGTTTTGCAATATTATGCAAATTTGCATAATATTGCAAAATGTAATTTTGTTTTAATAATTATGAGTATGAATAATGTGGTAAGCAGAGCAGTGCCTGCTATTAAGTATATATTTTTTGTATGCGGTTTTGCTCTTTCGAGCTGGGCGCCTATGGTTCCTTTTGCAAAAGCGAGGCTGGCTCTCAATGACAGCGAGCTTGGCATGCTTCTCTTGATGCTCGGAGGCGGTGCAATAATGATGATGCCTGTTTCAGGTTATCTTGGGCATAAGTTTGGAAACAGGATTGTGATTTTGGTTTCCTGCATTGCAATTGCTTTTGTGCTTCCATTTCTGGTATTTTTGGATAGTACTGTTTCTATGGGTGCGGCGCTTTTTATTTTCGGAGCCGGAATAGGTACGGTAGACGTATCGATGAACGCCGCAGGGGTTCATCTTCAGAATCTTTATGGCCGTCCAATTATGTCGTCGCTTCATGGATTATTCAGTGTAGGCGGACTTGTGGGATCTTTGGGATTGGGAATTCTTATGAAAATAGGATTGGAGCCTTTTCATGCCGCTATCTTCATATCGGCGCTGGTGCTGCTGACCGTGGCGCTTCAGTATGGAAAACTGTTTAATGCGGCTGGAGAAAGGCAGACTGCCGAATCCCATGCCGAGAAAGATTCAAACGGAGCGAGGTTCAGCTGGATAAACGCAAGCGTCCTCTTTTTAGGGGTCTTATGTTTTATTGTCTTCATGGCCGAAGGAGCAATGCTGGACTGGAGTGCGCTGTTTTTACATGAAAACCGCGGCATGGACGAGTCATTGGCCGGAATCGGCTATGCCGTTTTTTCCGTTGCAATGGCAGCAATGCGTATGTTTGGCGACCGCATTGTCGAAAAACTGAGCCACCGCACTGTGGTTACCTGTGGGGCGCTCATCGCTTCGGCAGGCCTGATGACTGTCATTTTATCGCCTTGGATGGGTTTGACTATTACAGGATTTTTTATTCTTGGATTTGGTGCTGCCAATATTGTGCCTGTATTTTTTAATGAAGCGGGAAAGCTTAAAAAAGTGCCTGCCGCTGCCGCTGTTGCCGCTATCTCGACCATGGGATATTCAGGACAGCTACTGGGGCCCGTTTCAGTTGGATTTATTGCAGAGAAGTCATCACTGGCTCTGGCGCTGGGCTTCTGCAGTCTGCTTCTTGCCGGTGTCGGGTTATCTTTTTATCTCTTCAGTATTAAATCCGGCAGAACTCTAAAAGAAAATGAATCAAATTAAAAGAAGAAAGAATGAAAATAGAGCATATCGCCATCTGGGTAGAGGATCTTGAAGTAATGAAAGGGTTTTACCAGAAATATTTTAAAGCCTCCGCAGGTGCTAAATATACCAATCGGGCTAAAAGGTTTGAGTCCTATTTCCTTAATTTTGAGTCAGGGAGCAGGCTGGAAATCATGCGCATGGACGGAATCGAAAATGCATCTAAAGATGCTGGAGCACAGAGGACCGGATATGCGCATCTGGCAATTGAAGCCGGGTCAAAGCAGGAGGTGGACCAGATGACCGAAATTTTTAGAAAGGACGGATACACTGTCGCCGGGGAACCGCGAATAACCGGGGACGGCTATTATGAAAGCGTTATTCTGGATCCTGAAAACAATGTCGTAGAACTGGTATTCTGATCCCTAATTTTTGATTTACATACTGATGCAGATCTTTTGGAAATCCATTGGGTCTGCAGCTTTCCCGATTCATTTTTTTTGAGCCGGTCAGACAATTTTTGTTTCTTTTCTTCGGTAGCCGTTCAGTCTGAAATCATTGCTTGCCAGATCGGTGATCAGCACGGTGATCTCTTCCATTCTGCATACCATAAAAGGTTCTGTGGTATTGAGTTTTTCCTCGTTTGCAAGGGCAATGATGCTTTTTGCGGACCTGCACATTGCGGTTTTAATGCCGCTGTCTCCCAAGAAACTTGCAGTTACTCCAAATTTGCTGTCAACGGCGCAGGTGCCAAGAAGATAGAGGTCGGCAATATACAGACCTACTTCCTCACATGCCTTTACGCCCTCGGTGGTCTGGGTCTGGGTATTATAAAAGCCTCCCAGAAGGATAACTTCAACATTTTTATGATTTGCCAGCACCTGTACCAGGGGGATATTATTGGTTATAATTTTAAGCTTGATGTCGATAGGCAGTTTTGCTGCTATGCTGCAGTTGGTCGTCCCTCCGTCCATAAATATGGTCTGGCCGCTGTGGATAAACTGTCGGGCTTTAAGTGCAATAATTTCCTTTTTATCTGTATGATAGGAAGCCCGGTCTGCAAAGCTTAAAGGATTCTTTAAAAGCGGAATGGCTCCGCCTCGGACTTTTGAAAGCAGTCCGTTATTATGAAGCGCTTCGATATCCCTTCTGACGGTATCTTCAGACACATTAAGTTCCTGGGCCAGTCCGCTGTAGTTTACTTTCTCATCACGGGTCAGCATCTTTAGTATCTTGTCAAAACGTTCTTCTTTTAGCATTCCAAAAATGGTTTTATGAAATGCAAATATACATTTTTACAAGAACAGCAAAACTTTTTTCCAGAAAGACGCATCCTTAAAGAATCTGTACAGATAGTTTCTAATCCTTTAAAGTCTAACTGCAGGATTCTTAAAATGTATTGGCTTAGCTGCTTTAAACAGACTTTTGAGGCTTTTAAGGGACATTTTATACTACTTTTTTTTGTTTGTTTTGTTTTTTAACTATTTGTGTATTAGGTTTTTAAGTGTTTTATCTAACTACATTTCATTTGATGCATGTAACAATGTGTACAAATACTTTATAGATTTACAATACTAACTGGAAACCACTATTATAATGAAAAGAAAACTTTTTCTGCTGGGCATTCTACTAAACGGATACACTCTTACAGCACAGATAAAACTAACATCAAAGAACATTGATGCTGTCATTAAAGAGATGACAATAGAAGAAAAGGCTAATATGCTGGTCGGCTATTCTTTTGGAAAATCTTACTGGGGACTTCCAACCAATCCCGATCCAAATGCAGGAGCTATCGTATTGGGAGCAGCAGGTAACACTGCCAAAATTGACCGTTTTGGTATACCCCATACCGTATTTGCGGACGGGCCTGCAGGAGTTCACATCAGTGAAGAAAGACTGGGAGATTCTAAAAAATACTACTGCTCGGGATTTCCAATCGGAACTTTGCTTGCCTCCACTTGGGATACCGATCTGGTGCATCAAGTAGGTATAGCCTTTGGAAGTGAGGTAAAGGAATATGGGGTAGATGTTATTTTAGGTCCCGGAATGAATCTTATGCGAAATCCACTCTGCGGCAGAAATTTCGAATATTATTCAGAAGACCCTTTCGTCTCAGGATTTATAGCGGCGGCAATTATTGATGGAATACAAAGTAATGGTGTGGGAGTTTCCCCAAAACACTTTGCCGCAAACAATCAGGAAGGAAACCGTACGTTTAATAATGTGGTTGTAAGCCAGCGTGTACTAAGAGAGCTATATCTGAAAGGATTTGAAATTATGGTTAAAAAAAGCCAGCCATGGACGATTATGAGCAGCTATAATTTTATAAACGGCGTTTACACGCAGGAAAGTAAAGATCTGCTGACAACCGTTCTGCGTGATGAATGGGGATTCAAAAACATGGTTATCACCGACTGGACCAATACGCGAAACACAAAGGCTCAGGTTGCTGCTGGTAATGACCTTCTGGCACCTGGTAATGCCGAACAGATTAAGCAGATAACTGAAGGGCTAAAAAACGGTTCTATCTCGATGGCAGATGCAGACCGAAACTTAAAACGTATTTTGGAATATGTTGTTAAAACTCCGCACTTCAAGGGGTATGAATTTTCTAATAATCCCGATTTAAAGGCGCATGCGGAAATCATCCGCAAGGCCGCACCAGACGGAATGGTACTTTTGAAAAATGATAACGGCATATTACCATTGAATGGTACAGCTAAAAAAGCGGCCTTGTTCGGCCACACATCCTACCATCTTTATGCCGGAGGTTCGGGATCGGGAGATGTAAATAAGCCTTATGTGGTAGATTTGGTTGAAGGACTGAAAAACGCAGGTTTTGCCATTGATGAAATACTCACAGGGGTTTACAGTAAATATCGCGATTACGCGGCTCAGGAAGCAGAATCAGAGATGGGGACATTTACCTCATCCAGTTATTTTCCGCGTCCAAGAATAAAGGAACCGCAGATGGGTGTTTTCACATATACTAATGCGGCAGAACGAAATGAATTTGCCATTGTTACCGTTGGAAGAAGTTCAGGGGAGGGAAGTGACCGTGCTTTTGAGGACTTCAATATTAATGACGATGAAATGGATATGCTTAAAAAGACTTATGAGGCATTTCACAGCAAAGGCAAGAAAGTGATTGTGATCCTAAATGTAGGTGGAGTTATTGACAGCAGTCCGGTACAGCAGTATTCAGATGCTATTCTGCTTGCTTGGCAGCCGGGAATGGAAGCTGGAAACAGCATTGCAGATGTGCTTACAGGAAAGAGCTCGCCATCAGGAAAGTTAACAATGACATGGCCTGAGAAACTCTCCGATATACCTTCTACAAAAAATTTTCCTAATGGTTTTACTTGGAGGGATGAAATCTTTGTTAAACAGGATGAGATTAATAAGATGCCTCATTTAGGCGAAACCAAATATGAAGAAGGTTTAAATGTCGGATACCGCTATTTCCAGACTGCAGGCAAAAAAGTATCTTATCCGTTCGGCTTTGGAATGTCTTATACAAAATTCGAATATAGTGATGCTAAGATTCAGATAAAAAATGGAATATATACTGCTACTGTGACGGTAAAAAATGCTGGAAAGTACAATGGTAAAGAAGCGGTGCAGCTATACGTCAGCGCTCCTAAAGGCAAACTCGACAAGCCGGTTTATGAACTGAAAGCATTTGCAAAAACTAAAGAATTAAAGGCAGGTGAAAGCCAGAAATTGGTGCTTACTTTTACCAATTACGACCTTGCTTCTTATGATGAGAACCAGCAGGCTTTTGTAACTGATGCGGGAGTTTATACAGCACGTTTTGCCGCGTCTGCAGATGACATCCGCCAGAATGTTGAATTCAAAGCAAAAGCTCAAAAAGTGCAGTGTCAAGATGTATTGAAAATGAAATAGAGAAATAAACTGTATGATTTCGTAAATTAATATTAGCAAACCTGTTCGATTTTTGGACAGGTTTTTTTAATATATGAAATTGAATAAATTTTGATCCTACATACTATTCGAACCTTAACTTGTTAAGGCTTGATTTTACTGTGTTTTCACGCATTCAAAATTGGATGTGCACCGATTTTGCACTAAAAATTGAATTAAGTATTCGGGTACTACTTATGAAAAGGATATAAATTCTGAAATTCTTCAATAGTCAAATTTTCAAGAGCTGAATGTCTTCTGCAGCTATTGTAGAAATTTTCTATGAAATCAATTACTGAAGCTTTAGCCTGTTCTTTAGTTTCATATTTATTTTGATAAACCAGTTCCACTTTCAGCGTTTTGAAAAAACTTTCGGCCACTGCATTATCATAGCAGTTGCCTTTTCCGCTCATGCTTCTTGATATTTGAGGTATGTTTTCTAATAGCGATATGAATTTTCTGCAGGCATACTGTTTCCCTTTGTCTGAGTGAAATATTAATTCTGTTGTATGATCTAATGATCTATTGAGTATTGCTTTCTTAAATGACGTAATACTGGTGTCAGTGGCTTTTAAGGTATCGCTTACCGACCATCCGATTACTTTGCGGTCAAATAAATCTATCACCACAGTGAGGTAGATCCAGCCTTCGCGAGTTTTTATATAGGTAATATCAGATACCCATACTTCATTTCTATCATTTACTTTAAAATCCTGATTTAGCCTATTCTCTGCAATAAGACAGGTGTGGGAAGAATTTGTCGTTTTTTTAAACTTTAATTTTGTTATGCTTCTTATATTCTGCTGTTTCATTATTTTGCCGACAAAACCTCGTGATGCCTGTATGCCCAGCATTGCCAATTCTTTAGCTATTCTTGGGCTTCCGTAGCGGCACTGGCTCCATTGGTAGATTCGCATGATTTCGGAGGTGATAAAAGCTTTGCGCGTTGTTCTGCTGGCCGCAAGTCTTTTTTGCCATCTGTAAAAACTGCTGTGGTGTACTTGAAAAATCTGGCACATCTTCTCAACGGGAAAAACCTTAGAATGTTCTTTGATAAATTCATATCTTACCCGTCTTTCTTGGAGAAGATGCTTAGCGCCTTTTTTAGGATGTCCCGTTCGATCCTGAGTTCCTTAATCTGCATGCGAAGTCTTAAAATTTCATTTTTTGCTTCCTCAGTACCAGCAGATCGTTTTAGTGTGAGCCTTCCATCTTTGTAAGCTTTTCTCCAATGCTCAAGAGTGTTTCTGCTGATATTTAATTCATCTGCAACATTGGCAATGCTTCCGCAGTGGATGCTCATCTTAGCGGCTGATATTTTAAACTCTAAATTATACGAGGTCCTTGCTTTTTTCATAGTAATAATTGTTTTACGAATTATGTTTTGCATTCCACAAGTTAAATTTTCATACCGTATTTTCCTTTCCATCATCTAAAGAAGTCCGCCTTAGATTTTACGTGCAAAAAAGGTATCAACTCCAGAAACCTACGAGGATCAATTTAACCTATTAAAAATATTATTATGGCTTTGCTTGGAATGATGCATTCTTTTTATTTCATCAATATTTTCGGCGCTGATAGAGCATAATAAATATAACGGTAAGATTTAAGAAGAGATAAAAAAAAAGGGAGTTCCAGTTTCCTTTTTAATGATCAGGGAGAATTTCTTTCTTATTAAAAAGCTTAGTTTTATTAAGAAACTATTCCTGATATAATAAAGTTTAAAATAATTACCTTTGAGAATGGAAATATGTTGTGTTGTAAAATAAAATAATGGTTTGTACCATATTTGTACCACTACGTTGTGAAGTACTGATATACTTGGGATGTTATTTTTGAAGAAGTAAAATAATTTACTCTTTAATTGAATATAAGAACCGAGTCAGAAATGGCTCGGTTTTTTTATTGATTTAATTTAGATGATTTTTACAAACTGATAATTGTCATTTCTTGTTCGGATTCTTTTTCGTAATATTACTATTGTAAATTTTCATGAATGAGAAAGATTAAATACAAGAAAGGGCGTAAGCTGCAACACATTACTTTAGAGTATACTGGCACGCACAAAGAGCACGAAACAGAGATGCAACTTTTTGTATATAATGACGCTGATGTTGTCGAATACGATAAGTTTACGGTCATGGCTCTAAATTCTTGTTTTGATTATACTAAAAACAATTGGCTCAATATTCACGGGCTTAATGATATCAATCTTATCAAAACAATCGGTGCGCATTTCAAATTAGATGATTTTCTTCTTGCCGATATTTTAAACACTACAAAAAGAACAAAACTAGAAGAACAGCAAGATGTTTTGTTTTTTAATATAAAATCACTCCTTCCTTCTGAATATTCAGATAATATTAGTGTCGAACAGTTAAGTTTTATCTTGAAAGACGGAATTTTGATTTCCTTTCAAGAAAAACGAAGTGACTTCTTTACACACATTCGTGAGCGTTTGCGTACGCATGCGGGAATAGTTAGAACCAAAAAGGTAGATTATCTCTTGTATTTACTTTTGGATGCTGTAATGGAGAATTTCTATATTACACTGGAAGATGAAGAAGATAAAATAGAAGCATTAATCAATTTGACGAAAAAAGATGCTAAACCAATAATTTTGGAGAAAATTGAAAATCACCGTGATAATTTAAACTTTTTAAAACGATCGATTATTCCACTTCGAGATTCGCTTTATTATTTGAAAACGAAGAAAGATGACGATGACGATAATGGGTTAATTCAAAAAGAGAATTTCAATTTCTTTATTAGGTTACATCAAAAAAGTCTTGAGCTTTTAGATCAGATAGAATCAGATCTCAGTGCATTGGAAAGTGCTTCCAATTTCTATTTTTCGGAACAGAGCCGAAAAATGAACGAAATCATGAAAACGTTAACGATTATTTCAGCCATATTCATTCCGCTTACTTTTATTGTTGGAGTGTATGGAATGAATTTTGAAAACATGCCAGAACTCAAAACGCATAACGGTTATTTTATAGTCATGGGCGTCATGTTTTTACTGGTAATAGCCCTAATCATCTATTTCAAAAAACGACGCTGGTTTTAACGTTTGTTTGTCTTTGAAAAATTTGATTTTTTATAAATTTGTTATTTAGAATAAATGTAAATAATTATGAGTAAAGCAATATATATAGCCACTAGTGATCATAATAGCGGTAAGTCAATTATTACGCTCGGTTTGATGAGTATCTTGATTGGTAAAACAGCCAAAGTAGGGTATTTTAGACCTATAATTGAAGATTTTGTTGATGGTGAGGTAGACAATCATATTGAAACAGTTTTATCGTATTTTAACCTCGATATTGAGTTTGATGATGCCTATGCCATTACCAAAAGCAGACTTATCAAGAAAAAAAATAAAGGAAAGATAGGAGAGGTTTTAGACACCATTATCGAGAAATACAAAAAACTCGAAGAACGTTTTGATTTCGTTTTAGTTGAAGGAACTAGTTTTACGGGCGAAGGAACTTCAATCGAATTAGATCTAAATGTTTTAATTGCAAAAAACCTTGGAATTCCAACTATAATTGTAGGTTCTGGAGTTGGCAAAACCTTAGAAGAGCTTTTAGATAGTTTGTATTTGGTTTACGATTCTTTCAAAGTAAAAGAGGTTGAGGTTTTATCGGTTTTTGCTAATAAGGTACAACCAGAAAATATAGAATTGGTTACAAGCAGTTTGCAAAAAAGTTTGCCATCAAATGTGTTGGTTAATACGATCCCGTTGATATCGAGTCTTAATAATCCAACGATGCAGGAGATTGTACACGAATTGAATGCTAAGGTTTTGTTCGGAGAAAATTATCTAAATAACGAAATTGGACATTATAGTGTAGGAGCAATGCAATTGCATAATTATTTAGTCCACTTGCATGACAATGCTTTGGTTATTACTCCAGGCGATCGTTCTGATATTATTTTAGGAGCTTTACAAGCAAATGAATCAGCAAATTATCCAACTATTTCGGGAATTATTCTAACAGGAAATATTGTTCCAGAAGAAAGTATTTTAAAGCTTATCGACGGACTTTCTCCTATCGTGCCAATTATTGCTGTTGATGGTGGAACTTATCATATTACCAATAAAATAGGTTCTATAAAATCGGAGATTTACGCGAACAATACACATAAAATTGAAACATCAATTAATACTTTTGAAAAGTATGTTGAAATCGAAGCTTTATCGCAAAGAGTAATTACTTTCCAACCAGAAGGTATGACACCAAAAATGTTTCAATACAACATGGTTAAAAGAGCTAAACAGCACAGAAAACATATTGTATTGCCAGAAGGAAATGACGACAGAATTATCACTGCAGCATCAAGATTGCTAGATATGGATGTGGTTGATATTTCTATTATTGGAGACAAAAAACAAATCGAAAGTAAAGTCGCAGAACTCGGACTTACATTAGATTTTTCTAAAGTAAATATCATTAATCCGATCGAGTCTGAAATGTATGAAGATTATGCTAATACCTATTATGAGCTTAGAAAAGCTAAAAATGTAAGTATTACAATGGCAAGAGATTTAATGGAAGATGTTTCGTATTTCGGAACTATGATGGTGTACAAAGGCCACGCCGACGGAATGGTTTCTGGTGCAGCGCACACGACACAACACACGATTTTACCAGCCTTACAATTCATTAAAACAAAACCGAATTCATCTGTAGTTTCTTCGGTATTTTTTATGTGTTTAGAAGACAGAGTTTCTGTTTTTGGAGATTGTGCCATAAATCCAAATCCAACGGCAGAACAATTGGCAGAAATTGCAATTTCTTCTGCAGAATCAAGTTTAGCTTTCGGAATTGAACCAAAAATAGCAATGCTTTCTTATTCTTCTGGATCTTCAGGAAAAGGAGATGAAGTTGATAAAGTAAGAACAGCTACAGCAATTGTAAAAGAAAAAAGACCAGATTTAAAAATCGAAGGACCAATTCAATACGATGCCGCAGTTGATTTAAGCGTAGGAAAAAGCAAAATGCCAGACTCTGAAGTTGCAGGACAAGCAAGTGTATTAATTTTCCCTGATTTAAATACAGGAAACAACACTTATAAAGCCGTTCAGAGAGAAACTGGAGCTTTGGCAATTGGACCAATGTTACAAGGTTTAAATAAGCCTGTAAACGACTTAAGTCGTGGCTGTACAGTTGATGATATTATCAATACGGTTGTAATTACAGCAATTCAAGCACAAGGAATGTAATATAATTGTGAATTGTTAATGGTAAATTGTGAATTATATTTTGCCTTAAAAAGTTTTGAGTCTTATAAAAAAACTCAGCACCTTAGAAACTTAGCATCTTAGCACCTTTATATAAAAATGAAAATACTAATTATAAACTCAGGAAGTTCTTCAATTAAATACCAATTAATGATAATGCCAGAAAACGAAGTAATTTGTTCTGGAATGATTGATAGAATTGGTTTAGAAACTTCAAATATAACTTTTAAAACAGCAACAGCTTCGATTGAAGAAACGCTTCCGATTCCGAATCACAAAGTTGGTTTGCAGAAAGTAGCCAATATGCTTTTGGATGCCGAAAAGGGAGTAATTAAATCAACTTCGGAAATTTCGGCTGTTGGACATCGTGTTGTGCACGGCGGAAGCGATTTTAGTGATACAGTAAAAATCAATGAAAAAGTAAAAGAAAACATTAAGAAGCTTTTTGAATTGGCGCCTTTACATAATCCAGCAAATTTAGAGGGAATTAATGTAGCGGAAGAGATATTTAGTTCAGCTGAGCAAATTGCAGTTTTCGATACTGCTTTTCATCAAACAATGCCAGAAGTGGCTTATAAATACGCTATTCCAAATTATCTTTTAACAGAAAATAAAGTCCGTGTTTACGGTTTTCATGGAACGAGTCACAAATATGTTTCTGAAAAAGCGATTAATTATTTGAAAGATAATTCTAAAATAATTACCATTCACTTAGGAAATGGCTGCAGTATGGCCGCAATAAAAGATGGAAAATGCATTGATACCACAATGGGATTTTCACCTTCTAATGGTTTAATTATGGGAACTCGTGCAGGAGATATTGACCAGTCTGTTATTTTCTATATGATTAAAAATTTAGGATATACTCCAGATGAAGTAAACGCTGTTTTACTAAAACAAAGCGGAATGCTTGGGCTTACCGGTTACAGCGATTTACGTGATATTGAAGCAGAAGCAGAAAAAGGAAACAAAGATTGTAAGTTGGCATTGCAAATGAATGCATACAGAATTAGAAAAACAATTGGTGCTTATGCAGCAGCTTTAAACGGATTAAATGCGATTGTTTTTACTGCTGGAATTGGAGAAAACTCTTCTTTCATGCGTAATTTAATCTGTACCGATATGGATTATTTCGGAATTGAAATTGACGCAGCAAAAAATCAAATTCGTTCGAAAGAATTAAGAGAAATCAATTCAGAAAATTCCATTGTAAAAGTTTTAGTTGTTCCAACCGACGAAGAATACGAAATTGCAAATCAGGTTTATCAGTTACTTGAAAATTAGATTTAAAAATACAATTAGAATAAACTCCTCAAGCTTGAGGAGTTTTTTTTGCCCTAAAAATGAATATTGAGTATCTTTGGATTTAAAAACAAATATCTTGAAATCGATACTTTTTAAATCCGTTTTCTTCTTTTTCATCGCTTTACAGCTTCAAGCACAAGAATTACTTCCATTTGTCGAAAATTACAGCAAATCAGATTATCAGGGAGATAATCAGATCTGGAATGTGGCTCAAGGAAATGATAATGCGATGTATTTTGCCAATAATCACTATTTGCTTCGTTACGACGGAGTAAAATGGGAAAAATATACACTTCCAAACAAAACCATCATTAGATCTATTCTTATTGAAGGCGATAAAATCTATTCTGGTTCTTATAAAGAATTTGGCTATTGGTACAGAAAAGATGGAACAATGCATTATGTTTCTATCACCAAAAATCTCAGATTATTTGATGACAAAGACAATGAAGAAATCTGGAAGATATTCAGATTTAACGGTTCTCTTTATTTTCAGTCCTTTAACGATGTATTTATTTATAACGGAAAAACAATTAAGAAAATTAAATTCCCGTTTCTTATATCGTATTGTTTTGGTGTAGACAAAGATTTATATGTTGCTTCTGTTAGAGATGGAATTTATAAAATGAATGGAAAACATATCGCCAATCCAAAAGGCTGGAATGTTTTAAAAAACACGGTTGTTCACGCTATAGAAAAATATAAAAATGAAACTTACATTTTTACACAGAAAAAAGGAGTTTTTATAGTAGAAAAGAATGGGTTAAGAAGTTGGGATAATCCAATAAACGAAACTTTAAAATCTGCTACCATTAATGTGGCAAAATTCGTCAAAGATGAGAAACTTATTATTGGAACCGGAAATCGCGGAATTTTCATTTTAGATTTAAAAAATAATTCCTTTAAAAATATTGAACGCGATAATGTTCTAATGAATAACTCAGTCCTAAGTTTAGGATTGGACAAAGAAAACGATTTGTGGGTTGGTTTAGATAATGGTATTGCACATGTTGAGGTTAATTCTCCTATTTCTTTCTTTTACGATAATTCGGGTATTTTAGGATCAGTATATGCGGTGGCGTCAATTAATAAAGGTTATTTGATTGCTTCAAATCATGGTATTTTTGAATACAGTGCTGGAAAATTTAATATGATGCCAAATACGCAAGGGCAGGGCTGGAATATTTCTTTAATTGACGGAAAATATATTATTGGTCATAATGATGGTACTTTTTCATACGAAAACAATACTTTGACTAAGATAAACGGTGTTAGCGGAGGCTGGAATATGGCAAAAAGTAGCATCAATAATACTTATTTTCAGTCAACTTATAGTGGGATTTTGGTTTATGATGATCCTTCTAATATGTCTCATTATAAAATCATAAAAGATCTTGCTAAACCAATAAAATATGTTGCTCAAAACAAAAAAAATGAAATTTGGGCAGCCGACAATTACCGTGGTTTATATCGCGTTTCGTTAGATGACAGTTATAATACACTAAAAGTTGAAAATGTCACGCAGCAGAGTAAAATGCAAAATGATTTTGGGATAAAGATTTTTGAATTTAGAAAAGAAATTTTATTTCTGATTAATAATACTTGGTATACCTATAATTCTTTATCTGCTAAATTGGAAGAAAACGAATTATTTAATACCAATTTTAAAAATGTAACAGATATTGTTTCCATTGATGATGATCATTTTATGGTTTTGCAAAACGGAATCTTGTATCATATTTATGCGCAAGGAAGCAAATTTATCTGGAATATTATTCAGGAAAAATACTATAAAGGAAAATTGATTAATGAGAATCTAAGAATTTTCAAAAAAGACAATTATTATTTGTTTAATCTCGATGACGGATTTGTTTCTCTTAAACTTCAATATGAAAACAAACAAAATTCAGGAGTAAAAATTGAGGCGTTCAGTAATGATGCTTTAGTTCCAATTGATGAGAAAATAAAATTCAATACAGAATTAAAGATCAATGTCATTTCTGGAATTTATGGTGCGAGTAAACCAAATTTATTTTACAAGCTAGATAAAGAAAAGGAGTTTCTCCCAATTTCTGACGGATTGATCGTTTTAAACAATTTGAACAGCGGTTATCATACAGTAGAAATATTCAAACATGATGGGGCGACTTACGATAAAGTTTCATTTTACAAATTTAAAGTTGCCGAACCTTGGTATTTTTCTTTTTGGATGATTCTGTTGTATCTTTTTGTTATTGGAACTGTTTTGTTTTTTTATTATAAATGGAATAAACTTCGCTATATGCAAAAACTAAAATTGCAGGCTGAAGAATTAAAACATCAAAGAGAAATTCTTGAAATGGAGTTGAAGAAAGAAAATGAACTCAATATTCAAGAATACGAAAAGCACATCTTAGAATTAGAATTGCAGGCAAAATCTTCAGAAGTGGCAGGCAAATCATTATCGATTGCCAAACAAACAGAAATGATTGATAAAATTCAAGGCATTTTGGAAACAGAAAAAGATTTTGGCAAACTTAAAAACGAAATCAGAAAAGCAATTAAGATTAATGAGGTGAATAAACACGAATGGGAAACTTTTGAAACCAATTTGAATCAAATTCACAATGAGTTTATTATTAATCTTTCTAAAAAATATCCACAATTAACTCCTAAGGATATAAAGCTGTGTGTTTATCTAAAAATGAACCTTTCTTCTAAAGAAATTGCTCCAATGATGAATATCTCTTTTAGAGGCGTAGAATTGCATAGATATCGCCTCAGAAAGAAGCTAAACCTCACTCAGGACGAAAACCTGTCAAAGTTTTTATTAAGTCTGTAAGATTTGGTTTTATTTTTTACAGATTTTATATTTTTCAATATCATTTTTTATATAATTGCGATACATCATTACTACATCATAACGATATGTTAAAGGATTTTTGTTAACATTTATAGTCTTGATAATCATTAAGGTAACGTTAAATTTTAACACAATGATGTAGCTATGCTGTAGTGGTATTTGATGTACTACAACGTTGTAATTGCTTAATTTGGCTCTACTAACTTAAACGATTACGTACTGTATGAAAAATTTTATTTTTAGCTTTTTAGCTCTCTTGCTACTGCCTACATATATGTTGGGGCAAACGCAAGCAATCAAAGGAAAAGTAGTTGACAGTAATGGAATGGGGGTTCCAGGAGCAATCATCGCTTCAGCTGACGCTAGGGCAACTGCAGATGCAGATTTTGACGGAAACTTTACAATTAATGCTAAACCTGGAGACATTTTAAAAGTTTCTATGTTAGGTTTTGATTCGGTTTCTGTACCGGCTACTGCCGCGCCAATGACTATTACTTTAAAAGAAGCAGGAGATACTGCCTTAAAAGAAGTAGTGGTAATTGGGTACGGTACAAGAAAGAAAATTGATAATACTTCGGCGGTTAGCTCAATTAAGTCCGAAGAAATTACCAAAATGAAAGTAATAAACGCTTCGCAAGCTATTCAAGGTAAAGCTGCGGGGGTTCAAGTTGCTACTTCAGACGCACCAGGAAGTACACCTTCTATTGTAATTAGAGGGGTTGGTACTGCATTAGGAGGAAGAAATCCATTATATGTTGTGGATGGTATGCCAACTGATAACATTAATAATATCAACTCAAATGATATTACTTCTTACGAGGTTTTAAAAGATGCTTCTGCACTTGCTATTTATGGTACAAGAGGTGCAAATGGGGTTATCATGATTACTACTAAAACTGGTAAAGGAAAACTTACTGTAGATATTGATAGCTATGCTGGTTTTAGATCTCCTCTAAAGAAAGTAAAAATGGCAAATGCTGACCAATATATTCAGTATAATAATGCTGCTTTTATTAGCCAGTTTCCTGCAGGAAGATTTTCTGAAAATCAACCATATAACACAAACTGGTTTGATGAAATAACAAGAACTGGAGTTTACACTCAGAATAACGTATCTCTTTCTGGATCTGGAGAAAATATTAAATACTTCTTTAGTGTTGGTAATTATGAAGAAGAAGGTATTTTAAAAGGTACAGAATACGGACGTACTACTTTTAGAAGTAATAATGAGTACAAAATTTCAGAAAAACTTAAAATTAGCCAAAATTTTAGTGTTAGTTCTATAAAAAATACTCCTCAGCCATTGTCTGCTTTCACATCTGCTTACAGACAATCGCCTTTGGTTCCAGTACGTTATTCTAATGGAAAGTATGGTGTTCCGTTTATACAAAATGGTGTAATCTCTCAAACAGGAGATTCATTTAACTCAGTTGGTAATCCTGTTGTTGCTTTAGATTATAATAATGAAGAGCAAAAAACGGTTACACTTCAAGGTGGGTTAAAATTAGATTGGGATATCATGAAATCATTGAAATTTACCTCACAATTTAATGGAGAGTATTATACATACAAACAATACAATTTTGTTGACAATTTAGGTCTTTGGTTAGCAGCTGATCCAAGTAGGGTTGAAGCTGATTACGATAAAAAGAGTTTGAACACAAACACTTTGACAAGAAATACAGACGATTATTTTAACTGGAATTTATCAAACTATTTCACGTACAATAAAGTTTTTGGAGAAATTCATGACGTAGAAGTTACTGCGGGTATTGAAGCTAACGTAATAGGTGTAAGATCTAAAACTACTGTTGATATTAGAAATGTAAACCCAAATAGCAACTATTGGGGACTTGATGGTGTTGCATATGCGCAAAATGGTGGTGTAACAAATTATAAAGCTGTTAATGAAAACGAATCTAGATTAGCATCTTATTTTGCTCGTTTCCAGTACAAATTAATGGATAGATATTTATTAACAGGTACTGTAAGACGTGATGGATCTTCTAACTATTCTAGTGACTATCGTTGGGGAACATTCCCATCAGTTGGTCTTGGATGGATTGTAACAAAAGAAAGTTTCTTATCTGATATTAAAAATTTAGATTTATTAAAACTTAGAGGTTCTTGGGGTAAATTAGGAAATCAAAAAGTGCCATTAAATATCCAGTCATTTACATCTGGAGTTGATTACAATGGAGGTTCTGGAGTAACTATCAACTCACAAATTGACCCTAGCTTAGGATGGGAAATTGTAGAAGAAGCTTCTGCTGGTTTAGATGTTGAGTTATTTAATAGCAGATTAAAAGGATCTTTTGATGTATATAGTAAAAATACAAATAATGCAATTTTAAATGTTACTCCATATTCAACTTCAGGAATCACATTAGAATCTCCAACACACGTAGGAGAAGTAACGAATAAAGGTTACGAAATTGCTTTACGTTGGGATGATAAAATTACAGATAACTTAAGCTACTGGATAGGAGGGAATTTCTCTCATAATAAAAATGAGTTAGCTAGTTTGAAAAATGTTAGACTTGCAACAATCAATGGAGGTTCGTTAGGTAACGGTCAAGTAACAAAAATACTTGATAATACATCAGTTGGACAGCCTTTAGGTAGTTTCTACATGTACGAATACGCAGGTGTTGATCCATCAAACGGACAGATGTTGTACTATACAGCAGACGGAAATAAGGTAGCTCAAGGTGCATTAGACCAAACTAAAGACAGAAAATATGTAGGTTCAGTTTTACCAACTTCTACTTATGGAGTTACTTTAGGATTAAATTACAAAAATATTGATTTCTCTGTGGATGGATATGGAGTAAATGGATCAAAAGTATATAATGGGAAGAAAGCACAACGTTTTTATGGAGAAAATGTAGAAACTTCTTTACTAAACAATGTATGGTCTCCAAGTAATACTTCAGGAACTAATCCGGCTCCATTTAATCAGGTTCCAGTGGCATCAACTTATTATTTAGAATCAGGAGATTATTTCAGAATCAATAATATCACTTTAGGATATAAACTTCCATTAAGAGAAGAAGGTTTTATTAGCTATTGCAGAATCTATGTAAATGCTATGAATCCTTTTATTTCTCAAAAATTTTCAGGATTCTCACCTGAGGTTTTAGGAGATGGTGATTTAGTTAAAGGAACTCAAGGAGTTGAGCTAGATGCTTATCCAGCTTTAAAAACATTTGTAGTTGGTGCAAACTTAAAATTTTAATATCATGAAACGATTATATATATCACTTTTTATACTTTCTGGATTGTTTGTGTCTGGATGTTCAGATGAATTTTTAGATGTAGATCAAACAAAAAATATTCCAGCAGATCCTGCTTTGGTTGATAGTGATGCAGGCGCTACATCAATGGTCGATGCAGTTTATAATATATTTTTAACTTGGGATATGTCTTCTTTTGCTTGGAACGGTGTCACAAGTATTATGACTGACGATGCAGACAAAGGATCAGATCCAGGAGATACAGGTACAGATAAAGATGTATTGGATGCTTTAACATTCAATTCTTCGACACCATCTTTTAGCAGTATTTGGAATTATAATTATGCAGGAATTAACAGAGCTAATCAAGCATTAGCAATGTTTCCAAAACTTACGCAAGTATCTCCTGCTTTAAAAACAAGATTAGAAGGAGAAGCTAAGTTTTTAAGAGCTTTTATGTACTTTACTTTAGTTAAAGGATATGGCGGAGTTCCTATTGTTGATCATTTACCAGTTCCAGGAAATGATGACGACAGAATCATGCAATTAACTCGTAAAACTCCTGCTGAAGTTTATGCTTTTATCGAGCAAGATTTAAATGATGCTATCCAAGCTTTACCGTTAAAATCTTCATACAGCGGAACTGATGTTGCACGTGCATCTAAAGGAGCTGCTTATGCTTTATTGGCGAAAGTTAATTTATACCAAAAAAATTGGCAAAAAGTAATTGATAACTGTGATAAAGTAACGGGTTATTCTTTAGTTTCAGACTACTCTCTACAATACAAGAAAGAAGGAGAATTTGGTCCAGAATCAATTTTTGAAATTAATGGAATTGGAGGAACTTCTTCTCCAGGATTCGGAATCGGAAACTACACTGTATCTCAAGCGCCTAGAGGTGCTGGAGGATGGGGATGGGGTTTCAATACACCTTCTCAAGGACTTGCTGATGCTTATGAAGCAGGAGATGTAAGAAGAGCAGCAACTATTATCTTTAGAGGCTCTGTTTTATACGATGGAAGAGAGGTAGCTTCTACTGTATCTAACCCAATGTATAACTACAAAGCATACTCATCAGCATTTTACAACCAAGAATTTACAGATGTAAATCTTAGATATTTAAGATATGCTGAGGTAATCTTAATGAAAGCCGAGGCGCTAAATGAATTAGGGCAAACTTCAGAAGCAATTCCTTTAATTAATCAGATTAGACATAGAGCAGGTTTAGGAGATACTCCAGCAACTGGTCAATCAGATGTTAGAAAAGCAATTTATAAAGAAAGAAGATTAGAATTTGCTTTTGAGCATGACAGATGGTTCGATCTTGTAAGAACAGGACAGGCAGAAGCAGCAATGAAAGCAGATGTAAGTTCAACTTTCCCTAACGGAAAAACTTTTATCGTAGGTAAACACGAATTATACCCAATTCCAGCTACGGTTGTTCAACAATCAGGAGGTGTAACAACTCAAAATCCTGGTTATTAATCAAAATCTTAAAATCACTTCCCTTCAAATTTCATGAAGGGAGGTGATAATTTTTTAAATATTTAAACTTTTATAATGGTTAGAATTTCAGTTTTATTTTTAGCTTTTACTTTTTTTAGCTGTGGATCAAATGCCGATAAGTCAAAAGAAGAAGTACAGGAAAATACTTCTGGCGTTACTGCATTAACAGACGAACAGCTTTTAGATGCTGTTCAAAAACAAACTTTCAAATACTTCTGGGATTATGCAGAACCAAATTCTGGATTAGCCCGAGAACGTTACCATCCGGACGGAGTTTATCCTGAAAACGATTCAAATATCGTAACAACAGGAGGTTCAGGTTTCGGATTAATGGCGCTTGTTTCAGGAATGTCTCAAGGTTATATTACAAAAGACCAAGGAGTAGAAAGACTTAACAAAATTGCCGATTTTTTAGGCAAAGCAGATCGTTTTCACGGAGCATGGTCACATTGGATTGACGGAAATACAGGAAAAGTAAAGCCTTTTGGAACCAAGGATAATGGAGGCGATTTAGTCGAAACCTCATTTTTGGTTGCAGGAATGATTACCGTTCGTGAATATTTTAAAGATGGTTCTGAAAAAGAGAAAGCAGTTGCGCAAAAATATGACGCACTTTGGAAAGGAGTTGACTGGCAATGGTACACAAACAATAAAAATGTCTTATATTGGCACTGGTCTCCAAGTTACGCTTGGGAGATGAATTTCCCACTACAAGGATATAACGAATGCCTTATTACATATGTAATGGCAGCGTCTTCACCAACACATACAATCGATGCAAAGGCATATCACGAAGGATGGGCAAGAAGCGGAGGCATCGTTTCTTCAAAAACAAAATACAACATCCCACTTATTTTAAAACACAACGGTGCAGAAGAATTTGGAGGTCCGTTATTCTGGGCGCATTATTCATATGTAGGTTTAGATCCAAATCAATTAAGCGACAAATATGCTAACTATTGGGATTTAAATGTAAATCAGACTAAAATCAATTACGAATATTGTGTAGAAAACCCTAATAAAAATGCGGGTTATGGTCCTGAATATTGGGGATTAACAGCATCATATTCAAGAAATCCTGATGGATCTATCGGATATAATGCACATATGCCAAGTAACGATCAAGGAGTTATTTCTCCAACAGCAGCTATTAGCTCAATCGTTTATACGCCAAAAGAGTCAATGGCTTTAATTAGAAACTTATATGAGAATCATAAAGATGAAACGTGGGGAAATGCAGGTTTTTATGACGCTTTAAGTTTAGGAAACAAGTGGGTAGCAAAACGCTATTTAGCAATTGATCAAGGTCCAGAAGTTGTAATGATAGAAAATTACAGAACAGGATTATTATGGAAATTATTCATGAACGCACCAGAAGTAAAACAAGGTTTAACAAAACTTGGCTTTAAATCTGGGAAATACGGAATTTAAGTTTCTATGAAGAATTCATTAGCATTTATATTTTTGTTGTTTTCTGTAGTTGTTTTTGGGCAGAGTCAAACAACTGGGAAAATCAATACAGTTATAATGTCTAAATACGAACTGGGTTATGTTTTGCATCGTCCAGCGAATGTTAAGGAGAAAAAGCCATTAATTGTTTTTATTTCGGGTGATGGAGAAAAAGGAACCGATTTAGAAAAGGTAAAAATAAATGGTCCTTTAAAATATTTAAAAACAAACCAATTAGACGCTTATGTATTGGCTCCACAATGCAAAGAAGACGAAAATTGGGATATAGAATCAATTTATCAGCTGATTGTAAAAATTCAGAAAGAAAACAAAATTGATTCAGATAGAATATATGTTACTGGTTTGAGCTCAGGAGGCTGGGCTTCATGGAATTTGGCTTTTGCACATCCTGATCTATTTGCAGCAAACGTACCTGTCGCTGGTTTTGTAGATTTAATTCAGTTAGAAAAAGCATGTGAAATAGCCAATATTCCAACCAGAATTTTCCACGGATTACAGGATAATGTGGTAAATGTGAATTATGCGATCACAATTTATAATGAATTGAAAAAATGCAATGCAAAAGATGTAAAGCTGACCATTTTTGATGATGCAAATCATGACAGCTGGACAAGAGTTTATGATAACAAAGAAATCTATGACTGGATGTTTCAGCAAAGAAAAACAAATACAAACAAATAAATAGAATAGAATGAAAAACAAATTAGTCTTACTTTTTTTAGGATGTGCTGTTTTGGGTTATGCTCAAAAGAAGACGCCTAAAAATACAGTGAAAATTAAACCAAAGTCTGAATTTGTGGCGGAATTAATGTCAAAAATGACTTTAGACGAGAAATTGGGTCAGTTAAACTTGCCTACATCTGGTGATATTACCACAGGGCAAGGAAATAGCTCAAATGTGGCAAAAAATATTGCTGAAGGAAAAGTGGGTGGTTTGTTCAACATTAAATCAGTTCAAAAAATTAAAGAAGTACAGAAAATTGCGGTTGAAAAAAGCCGTTTAAAAATTCCATTGCTTTTTGGTATGGACGTAATTCACGGTTACGAAACAACATTCCCAATTCCATTAGGATTATCTTGTACTTGGGATATGGGCTTAATTGAAAGAAGTGCTCAAATCGCTGCTAAAGAAGCAAGTGCAGACGGAATCAACTGGACATTCTCTCCAATGGTTGACGTTTCTCGCGATCCAAGATGGGGAAGAGTTTCTGAAGGTTCAGGAGAAGATCCGTATTTAGGAAGCCAAATTGCAAAAGCAATGGTAAACGGTTACCAACAGCACGATCTTTCTAAAAACAACTCAATCTTAGCGTGTGTAAAACACTTCGCATTATATGGAGCTCCAGAAGCTGGACGTGATTACAACACAGTAGACATGAGTCACATCAGAATGTTCAACGATTATTTTCCTCCTTACAAAGCAGCTGTTGATGCTGGTGTAGGTTCTGTAATGGCTTCTTTCAACGAAGTTGATGGAATTCCTGCAACTGGAAATAAATGGTTAATGACAGATGTTTTAAGAAAACAATGGGGTTTCAAAGGATTTGTAGTAACAGATTATACTGGAATTCCTGAAATGATTCCTCACGGAATGGGAGATCTTCAAGATGTTTCGGCTTTAGCATTAAACGCTGGTGTTGAAATGGATATGGTTGGAGAAGGTTTCTTAACTACTTTGAAAAAATCTCTAGATGAAGGAAGAGTAAAAATCGAAACTATCGATAATGCTGTAAAATTGATTTTAGAAGCAAAATACGATTTAGGATTATTCCAAGATCCATACAAATATTGTGATGAAAAAAGAGCTAAAACGGAAATCTTTACAAACGATAGCAGAAAAGAAGCGCGTGATATTGCAGCACAATCTTTAGTATTATTAAAAAACCAAAACCAACTTTTACCACTTAAAAAATCTGGAACTATTGGTTTAATCGGACCATTAGCAGATGCTAAAGAAAACATGCCAGGAACTTGGAGCGTGGCTACAAAAATGGAAAATGCTGTTTCTTTATTGAGAGGTATTAAAGAAGTGGCTGGAGCTGGAACTAAAGTTTTATATGCTAAAGGAAGTAACCTAGATTACGATGAAACTTTTGAAACAAACGCGACAATGTTTGGAAAAACATTACACCGTGATTCTCGTTCAAAAGAAGATTTATTAGCAGAAGCTTTAAAAGTAGCAGAACAATCAGATGTTATCGTTGCTGCTTTAGGAGAATCTGCTGAAATGAGTGGAGAATCTAGCAGCCGTACAAACTTAGAAATTCCACAAGCGCAAAAAGATTTATTAAACGCTTTATTAAAAACAGGAAAACCAGTTGTTGTTGTTTTATTTGACGGACGTCCGTTAGTAATTACTGACGAAGAAAAAACTGTTCCTGCAATCTTAAACGTTTGGTTCGCTGGTACAGAAGCTGGTTACGCTATTGCTGATGTGTTATTTGGAGACGTAAATCCTTCAGGAAAATTAACTTCAACTTTCCCAAGAAGTGTTGGACAATTACCAATTTACTACGCACACAAAAATACAGGAAGACCACTTTCTAACACAGAAGGAAAATTCGAAAAATTCAGATCAAATTATATTGACGAAAGAAACGAGCCATTATTCCCATTCGGATTTGGTTTAAGCTATACTACTTTCGATTATTCAAACTTGAAAATTTCTTCTGATAAAATGAATCCATCAGGAAAATTGAAAGTAACTGTTGACGTAACAAACACTGGAAATTTTGACGGAAAAGAAACAGTTCAATTATATATTAGAGATTTAGTTGGTTCAGTAACAAGACCAGTTAGAGAACTAAAAGGTTTCCAAAAAATAGCACTTAAAAAAGGTGAAAAACAAACAGTAAGTTTTGACATTACTGTTGAAGATTTAAAATTTTATAACTCTGATTTACAATTCGTAGCCGAGCCTGGGCAGTTTGATATTTTCGTTGGAGGAAATTCAAACGCTGATAAGAAAGTTAGTTTTGAGTTAACTAAATAGTTGGTTTATTTGATTAGTGAAAAGCCCTTCGTTTGGAGGGCTTTTTTTCTAAGTTACAGAACCTTTTTTGTAATTTTTTAACTACGTTATTTATGAATACTTTAAAAATATTTAGTGCCTTATGCCTTATGGCTTTTTCTTATGGGAACGCACAGAAAAACGCAATTGTAGCACATCGTGGAGCGTGGAAAAAGAACAATCTGCCAGAAAACTCAATCGCATCTTTAAGACATGCCATTGATTTAAAATTACCAGGTTCAGAATTTGATGTTTGGAGAACGGCAGACGATTCGCTTGTAATTAATCACGATGCGCATTACAACAAACTGCTTATTGAAGAAACCAATTATGCAGATTTAATAAAGTTTAAACTTTCTAACGGAGAAAAACTTCCAACACTTCATGAATATATTTCAGAAGGAATGCGAAACAATAAACATACTCTTTTAGTTTGCGAAATCAAAACTTCAGAAATTAGTAAAGAAAGAGGACAAAAAACTGCTGTAGCAGCCGTCGAAACCATTAAAAAATTAAAAGCCGATAAAAATACCTGCTACATCAGTTTTGATTATGATATTCTAAAGAAAATCAGATCAATTGATCCTAAAACGTCTTTGCAATATTTGGAAGGAAATAAATCTCCAAAAGAAGTAAAAGCAGATAAAATTAATGGTGTCGATTATCATTATTCTGTTTTTCAAAAACATCCAGAATGGATACAAGAGGCAAAGGATAACAAAATTATTCTAAACGCTTGGACTGTAAATGATGCTAAAGATATGGATTGGATTATTGAACACAAATTCAATTATATTACTACAAACGAACCTGAACTTTTGAAAGAAAGAAAAGAGATTAAAAAATAAGCTATAAAGCTTAACTAATGAAATCTAACCATGAAGAAGATATATAAACAATTTAAGCCAATTGTATTGCTTTCGATGCTTATTGGAAGCAGTCTATCGGCGCAAAATTCTGGTAAAACAGAATGGTTTGACCCTAGCAGACCAGCAACAACTTATTGTAATCCGATCAATATCGGGTACAATTTTACGACTCATAATCACAACGGAATTCCAGAATCACGCCGTTCAAGTGCCGATCCTGTAATTATTACTTACAAAGGCGAATATTATTTATTTGCAACAAATCAAGCAGGTTTCTTTTGGAGTAAAGACATGTCAGATTGGAATTTTGTTTACGGAAGTTTCCAAAGACAGCCAGGCGACGACGACCAATGTGCTCCTGCAGCTTGGGTTGTAAATGATACTTTATTTTACGTTGGTTCTACTTGGAAAAGAGACCATCCAATCTGGAAAACAGCCGATCCAAAATCAGGAAGATGGACGCGTCATGTAGACAAAGCAATGTTGCCAACTTGGGATCCGGCGATTTTTCAAGATGATGACAAAAAAGTCTACATGTATTACGGATCTAGTGGAAAACTACCATTAGTTGGTGTTGAGGTTGATTATAATACTTGGCTTCCAAAAGGAAATCAAGCAGATTATGCGACTTTATACAAAGCAACAGAAGTGGAAGACATTCAAAAACCTTACGGACAAATTAAAGAAGTTGCGATTCTTGATCCATCAGCTCACGGTTGGGAACGTTTTGGACCAAATAATGATATGGAACCAGCGCCTTGGGGGAATTTTATTGAAGGAGCTTGGATGACCAAACATAACGGAAAATATTACATGCAATACGGAGCGCCAGCGACTGAATTTAAAGGTTATGCAAATGGTGTTCACGTTGGAGATAATCCGTTAGGGCCATTTACCTATCAAAAACACAATCCGATGTCTTATAAACCAGGCGGATTTGTTATTGGAGCAGGGCACGGAAATACGTTTGCAGATAATTACGGAAATTATTGGAATACAGGAACGTGTAAAATCTCTATAAAAGACCGTTTTGAGCGTCGTATAGATATGTTTCCTGCCGGATTTGATAAAGATGATGTAATGTATTCTATTACAGCTTACGGAGATTTTCCAATCGTTTTACCTACAAGTCAACGCGATCAAACAAAAGGAGCTTCATCTGGTTGGATGTTACTTTCGTATAAAAAGCCCGTAACGGTTTCTTCTTCTGAAGAATGTATGGAAGTAGAAACACACAGAATGGATAATGGCGGAAAGAAAGTGTATGAGAAATTCTGCTACGGGCCAGAAAATCTAACAGATGAAAATATTCAAACTTATTGGTCTGCAAAAACGAATAATCCGGGCGAATGGCTTCAAATGGATTTAGGAAGACAAATGGAAATCAATGCACTTCAAATCAATTACGCAGATCATAAAGCAACGCAGTTCAATAAAGCGATGGATATTTATTATCAATACAAAATCTTTATGTCTGACGATGCTAAAAATTGGACTCTGGTTGTAGATAAATCTAAAAACGATAAAGATGCGCCACACGATTATGTAGAGCTTACAAAATCGATTAAAGCGCGTTACATCAAAATGGAAAACATTCACAATGCATCTGGTTTATTTGCAATTTCAGATTTCAGAGTTTTTGGAAACGGATTGGCAGCAAAACCAAAAACTGTTGCTTCTTTCAAAGTAGACAGAAACAAAGCAGATTCTAGAAATGCCATGATTTCTTGGAAAAAACAAGCTGATGCAATTGGTTATAATATTTATTACGGAATTGAACCAGATAAATTATACAACAGCATTATGGTTTACGGTGATAATACGTATGATTTTAGAGGTTTGGATAAAGGAACAAAATATTATTTTACCATTGAACCTTTTAATGAAAATGGAATCGGAACAAAAAATAAGATTATTGAAATAAAATAATCTTTATTTATAGAATATCTAAAAGCTCTTATTACAAATTGAATAATCTGTAATAAGAGCTTTTTTTTGTTAAAAGATTAAAGAAAAGCGCTCAACTGTTAATAATTTTGTTCCTTTGTGAATGTGCCAAAAGCACCATAAACTCCAAAATTACTATCAAAACTATGAAAAAAACAATTCTTTTAACTGCATTAGTTTTAAGCGGATTGACATCTTTTGCGCAGACAAATGATGAAAAAAACATCAAATTATTTTACAAAAAAGCCTTAACCGAGTCAAAATGTTACACATGGTTAGAATATTTATCTAACGATATCGGCGCTCGTTTGTCTGGATCTAAAGGTGCAGAACAAGCAGTTGAGTATACTAAAAGACAATTAGAAAGCTTAGGGCTTGATAAAGTTTATTTACAAGAAGTTATGGTTCCTCACTGGGTTAGAGGTGAGAAAGAAACAGCTTATATCCTTGATGGAAAAGTAAAAACTAATGTGCCAATTTGCGCATTAGGAGGTTCTGTTGCTACAGCAAAAACAGGCCTTACAGCAGAAATAATCGAAGTTCAAGGAATTAAAGAATTAAACGAACTTGGAGCAGATAAAGTAAAAGGAAAAATTGTGTTTTTTAATAGACCAATGAACCCTGAAAACATTGAAACTTTTACTTCTTATGGAGCTTGCGTTGACCAAAGATATGCAGGAGCAAAAGAAGCTGCAAAATTAGGAGCAGTAGGAAGTATTGTTCGTTCTATGAATTTGCGTTTAGACGATTTTCCTCATACAGGAACTCAAAGTTATGGTGATTTGCCAAAAGAGCAATATATTCCAACAGCGGCTATTAGTACAAATGGTGCAGAATTGTTGAGTAAAACTTTAAAAAGAAATCCAGCTTTGAAGTTTTATTTCAAACAATCTTGCGAAACTTTACCAGACGCATTGTCTTATAACGTAATTGGAGAATTAACAGGAACTGTAAGTCCAGAAAACATCATGGTTGTAGGAGGACATTTAGATTCTTGGGATTTAGCTGACGGATCTCACGATGATGGAGCTGGAGTGGTACAAAGTATGGAAGTATTACGTATTTTGAAGAACTTAAACTACAAACCAAAAAATACGATTCGTGTTGTATTGTTTATGAACGAAGAAAATGGTGGAAAAGGTGGCGCTAAATATGAAGAAGTTTCAAAACAAAATAAAGAAAACCACATTTTTGCATTAGAAAGTGATTCAGGCGGATTTTCTCCAAGAGGATTTTCAATTGAAGCTGATGATGCTAATTTGAAAAAGATTCAAGGTTATAAAGATCTATTTGAGCCTTATTTAGTGCATAGTTTTACAATTGGTCACGCAGGTTCAGATATTAGCCATTTGACTTCTCAAGCAATTGTAAAAGCAGGTTTAAAACCAGATTCTCAACGTTATTTCGATTATCATCACGCAGCAAACGATAAGTTTGATGCTATCAACAAAAGAGAGCTTGAACTTGGAGCAGCGACAATGACTACATTAATGTATTTGTTAGACCAAAACGGAATCGAGACTAAAAAAGCGAATTAAGATTCAAATTATAAAAAATAAAAAAGCCATAAGTTTTACTTGTGGCTTTTTTATTTTATCAAGATTTCATTACAATCAAATAATAAAAAAAGAGAATTGGAATATTAGATAGTAAGATTAAAATCTTTATTCCAATATCTTTTCGATGTTCTGGAAGATGAATAAAACGATCTGTTAAATGCACAAACATAATTGCATTTACAATTATTGCACCTAAAGCAAATGGCCATGCAATAACCAAAACCATCGGATTTCCGTTTGAAATGATATAAAGAATAAATAAAATTGTACTGATTACAAATGTTCCAACGGTTAATTCTATAGATTGTTTTTCTTCAAAAGGTTTATGAATTGTTTTCATGATTTTTAAATTTTAAAAGTTTGTTGAATAGTTTGAATAGGCATAAAAAGCATTTTCGAAAAATCGAGATAATGAAATGTATGTGCTTTTTTTCCTTTTTTATATTGTTCAATGAAATAGCTCATTCGTTTCGGATAAAAAATGGTTCCAGTTAGTATTACCATAAACAAATACAAACTTCTCTTTCCATTTCCGAATAAATAATATTGCATTCCGATTTCTTCATAAACAGAAATTCCAGTGCCAGTTAGAACATGAATAATGTCGTGATCTTCGAGTTTTTCTTGAATATCAAAATGATTTTTGTAAAGGAAATTTCCCAGACCAAACCCTAGACTTTCTTTCGGATAATCCATTAAAAGGCTTTTATCAATATTCCAAGGTTCATTCTTTTTGAAATATTTTTGATATGGTTTTTTAGAACATTCATACAGTTTTTCAATCAAATAGTCTCTCATAGGTTATTTTTAAAAAGTTCTTTGAATTTCAAAGTAAAATGATAAATAAAAAAGCTAGAAACAATAAGACAATCTAGCTTTTTAAAATATTAATACGTGTCTACAACGGTTTTTAAAATATTTGAATCGGCAATATCAGAAGGAGCAACGACTTTTTCTTCTAGCGGAATAGCATTGCCATAACGCTCTTTTAGTATTTTCTGAACTCTAGGATCTTGTAAATTAAAATCTTTCAATTCACGAAGTTGAGATAATTCAATTCCTGCCGCATTTTTATAAATCTTCCAGATCAATTCAGAACAATAAATTCTGTTGTCTGTCCATTCAAAATAAGCGTCATATTCTTTGCCATCAAATTGCTGGCTATAATCTTTCATTTTTTGTAGAACTTCAGGTTTCAAAACGCTATCATCTTTCAATCGTTTAACCACATATTTGCTATCTTTTCCATGTTTAATCCAATCTTCTAACGGTGTCAGTTTTACAGGCTGAACGGCTTCAAAAACAAACCATTTTCCGTTAATGTCATAAATAATTCCGCAATGAGAAAACTTAGATTTTGTAGCAATTCGAACTGCTTCGCATTGTTTCGATTCTGAAGTCTGAAAAATAAGATCTCCATCTTTAAACTTGCTTGTAGCAGTTTTTTCGGTCTTAGTTCCCGTAAACGGATTATTAGGAAAAACTTTTATAGCCACAAATAAAGCGCATCCAAAACTTAAGATGAAAGTAATAATCGGAAAAAGATATTTTCTGTTTTTCATAAAGTATAATTTAAAGTACTTTGAGTTGCAAAGTAAATAATAAAAAAAATAGCTGCCAAATAAAATGACAGCTATTTTTTAAATATATTTTACGAAATATTAGATTCTGAAAATACCTCCAACAGCAATAATACGCTGGAAGAAGAAGAAATCTTGAGAAGCTTTATCTTCGCTGCTAGTAGTTGTTCTAATGTCCGGCATGTTGATATAACCACCTTTTAACTCTCCTTGAACATAAAAATGTTTGAAGAAAGTAACGTTTATACCAGCTTTTGCAGAAACACCATAACCAGAAACATGAAAATCATCGTGACGTTCTTTACCTAGAACCGTTGCGTTGGTTTTAGGAAATAAAAGTCCAGCTCCAAGCCCTTCAGTTAAGTTAATTTGAACTTTATCAATATTTGGCAAACCAAACCATTTAGAAACATCATCAAATCTAGAAACCTCCGTATTAATGTAGTTCAAACCATCAGTATGCTCATACATTAAAAAAGCAGGACCGTTTACATTTATTTCACCATTGCCATAACCACCTTCTTGAGCGCCACCTTGAGACATATCTACAGGTCTGTTATTGTATTCTCCATTATAAATATGACCAGGATCACTTTCAGGCAAATTGATGTTTCCGTTTACGTTTGCAATTTGGTTCTGTGTCATTACATATTTCATGTGGTCAACACCAATTGTAACACTGTAATGATCGCTAAAGAAATAACCCAATCTCAAATTTGTTTGAGGAATTGTCATATTTGCTGGATTAATGTAGTCAACATGCCATCCTTTTGGTTTGTCATGAGCTTGCATATTTTCAACTGTAAAGTTGTAATCTTTACCTCTGAAATTCACATCAGATTTAGAATAGCTTTCTCTATTACCACCCCACATAACAAAGAATTTTCCTTTGTTGTGAGCAGCATATTTTTGTACAGGTATTTCTTCCTGAGCAAATGCGTTTAAAGAAACACAAGCCAGTAAGAAAAATAAAATTTTTGTTTTCAAAGAACTTAAGTATTATAATTTAAAATGCGTTAACTGTTTTTCTAATGGCAACTAACTTGTTCATTAAGCCTTCAAAATAGTCTAAATGAAGCATATTTGCACCATCGCTTTTTGCATTAGCAGGATCAAAATGTGTTTCGATAAAAATACCATCAACACCAACTGCGATACCAGCTTTTGCTACTGTTTCGATCATGTCAGGACGTCCGCCTGTAACACCAGCAGTTTGATTTGGCTGTTGTAAAGAGTGCGTTACATCTAGAACCGTAGAAGCATATTGCTGCATAGTAGGAATACCTCTAAAATCAACAATCATGTCTTGGTAACCAAACATAGTACCGCGATCTGTAACCATAACGTTCTCATTATTACAGTCTAAAACTTTCTGAACAGCATGTTTCATACTTTCAGGACTCATAAATTGTCCTTTTTTCAAGTTTACTGTTTTTCCAGTATTTGCTGCAGCCACAACAAGATCTGTCTGACGAACTAAGAAAGCTGGAATCTGCAATACATCTACGTATTGAGCAGCCATATCAGCATCTTCGTTAGTATGAATATCTGTTACAGTTGGAACATGAAAAGTTTCCGAAACTTTTCTTAAGATTTTTAATGCTTTTTCGTCACCAATTCCAGAAAAACTATCAATTCTAGAACGGTTTGCTTTTTTAAAAGATCCTTTAAATACATAAGGAATCTGAAGATTGTCGGTAATACCAACTAATTTTTCAGCAATTCTTAGCGCCATTTCTTCTCCTTCGATAGCACAAGGCCCCGCCAATAAAAAGAAATTCCCGCTGTCAGTATGCTTAATTTGAGGAATATGTTGTAAATTCATAATATGATTTTTTGACAGTGCAAAGGTAGTTATGATTTATGAGTTTCAGATGAAGATTTAAGATTATTTTATGAAGCTATTCCTGCTATTCGCTATAATCTTTTTATCGTAATCCTTTTTTTCTAGATCCTTGCAGGAGCTTCCGTTGGTCGCTCTGCAACGACCAGAAAAAATAGGCTTTCTCAAAAAAGGATTTCCGCTCCTATCAGGGCTAGGAGTTTAGTGGAATTATGTGAATTTAAGTTAATTTTGGATTTCAAATATCGATGAATCAATTCCAGCGCATTCAACAAATAATTCATTAAAATCTGGTGAATCAATAATTGCAGTTCCGCCTTGTGGTATTATTTCGATTTTATTTTTCGTCGTAATACGATAATTAAAATCATTGGAATTTGAACTACCTTTTGTTCTTGTTTGTTCTTGTATTCTTTTTTGAAATTTATTGTAGTTTTCAGAACAAATTAAATTACCATTAATTGCGCCCATCGATGGATCAATGATTTTAAATTCTACCGTTCTTATTAATTCATTGTCTATAAAAATAAGGCAATCCATGCGAATTATTTACAATTTAATTCTGCTTCAATCTCAATCCCATCGGAACCATCAAAATCCCTTTTTCATAGATATTCAAATAAAGTTTAACTGGCTTTTTTTGCCCTTCCCAAGTTAATTCGTAAACATTCAAAAATCCAGCTCCCATATTACTTCTTTTAGTTGGAAATGGGCAGCAGGTTTCTAATCTGTGAAAGGTTATTTTTTCTCCATTTGGACCAGCAAGAGCATTTAAGAAACGAACTTCATTTAAAGCTTCATTGTTTGTATTTTGAAAAAAGATATTAACTGGATAATCAGGATCATATCCGTACTTTTTGTCTTTAGCAAATTGTGTTATAGAAAAAGTATTGTTTTTTGTCAGAACCAAATCTGGTGCATTGTCATCAACATTTTTTAAAGTCGATTTTGTGCTTACGCAAGAAGAAACGCTGATTAGTAAAACAATTAAAAGGGCTATTTTTTTCATGGTTGAGGTTATTGCAAAAGTTAAACTTCTTCTTGTTCTTTTTTCGGATTTAGTTTTAAAACACCAACTACAATCAGATATTGTGCCAGAAGATAAGTTAACATAATAAAAAATGAGCTTTTAGGAATTGGAGCATAAAATTTATTTACGGCCAAAATACTATCCGAAATGATAAAGAAAAGTGCCCCTAGAAACACAAGCTGATTGCCTGGTTTTTCCCAAACCAAAAATCCGTTAAAAGCAAATAACAGCATAATTGAAATTACCGAAGCATAAATAGAAACTGGAATTTCAAGATCTCCTAAATGTGGCATTAGAACAGAAACCATTCCAATTAAATAAAATGCGATCAAGACGCTTCCAAATATAAAAAGTGGTTTATTTTGTTTTTTTCTAATTCTTTTCTGCTTATTAAATAGAACACAGTAAACGATATGTGCGGTTAGAAAGCATACTAGCCCTAAAATAAAGTAAATTTCCCCAAGATCTGTAAAAAGCAAAATAACATCTCCAAGCCAAGAAAGCACAAGCGCAGCCAATAAAATATTTTGAGTTGGAAATTTCCTGTAAAAATAAGCACCAAAACCTATAATTGGTATTAAAATGGGTTTGAGAAAGAGGTCAAAACGCTCGTAGCCAGAAAGTAGTATAATGAGATAAACTATACTAAAGGCTAAATAAATTTTAAAAAAGGAAGAATTTCTCATAATAGGGGTTATGAATTGATATATTGGTTTTGGTTGGTTTTAAAATCAAAATTGACAAAATAAAGTGTCATTAAAAATGATAAAATCAGGTAGGTAAAAATAATATAATTACTAATCGGAATTACACGATTTAAACCAAACCAATCACCATAATAGCCAATAATACAAATTACTATTCCGAATCGCATTGCTTCCCACAAAGGAGCAAACCGATTTTTATCCATTAACTCTGTGTAACTATAAATGGTTACAAAAATAAAAAAGCCATAGATAAAAATATTTGGAAGGCCAATTTTGGCAATGTTCTCAAACAAATAACTCACAAAAAGTAAGGTTATTAAAACTTGTGCAACAGACCAATATATTAATTTTTGAGAATTCTGGGTCCCGTATTTTTCAAAATTAAAAACATTTTCAATTTTGTTTACAGGATATTTTTCTTCAAAGTTCTCAGGGCGCCAGCCTGTTGGTTTAAACCAAATGGTCAGTTTGTCCTTCCATTTTGGAGCGTGCCAAGCATCTTTTATTAATAAACTTAAATGCTGGAAATTTATTTTAATTGGATTCCATGTATTGGCAGGTCTTGTGATTCCAAAAACAGGAGGCACATCATCTAATTCTTCCTGAAAAGTTCCAAAAAGTTTGTCCCAAAAAATAAAAATTTGCGAATGGTTTTTATCTAAATATTCTGGATTAATGGCATGATGCACACGATGATGCGAAGGAGTAACCAATATATGCTCAATAAAGCCCATTTTCTTGATATGTTTGGTATGATACCAAAATTGTAAAAACAAATGAATAGGCAACGTAATTGCAATTACAGATGCGGGAACACCTAATAGAGCTGCAGGAATCAACAAAAAAGTAAAAAGATTGACCAAACTTGCAATTGGCTGGCGAAGTGCACAAGCCAAATTAAACTCTTCACTGCTGTGATGTATGGCGTGTTTGTTCCAAAGAAAATTAATCTGATGCGCCAAACGATGGCTCCAATAACCATAAAAATCAATTACAAAAAAGGCAATGCAGTAGGAGAGAACGTTTGCTTCTAAATGTTGTAATGCTATTTTAGAAACTAGCCATTCGTAAGAAAGAAAAGTAACGCTTAGCCCCAAAACATCTTTAACAGAATTGGTAATGCCAGAGCTAATGCTTGATACGCTGTCTATTAATGGTGCAGTATCGTTTTTTTTATAGATGCCATAAATTTTTTCAATTATAATTAAGGCTAAAAAAACCGGCATCGCAATAATTAATATTTTTCCGTATTCTTCCATAAAAAAAGCATTCTATTTTTTCCAAATATAGAATAAAATAGAATGCTTTTTAAATTATTTGCAATTAAACAATTTCGGCGCTAAGACCAGCTTCCAAAAGTTGTGTGCATTGAGGTTTAAGTTTTTCTATCGGACCTGTTTTTACAGTGCATTTTCCGTTGTAATGTACAATCAAAGAACATTGTTCGGCTTGCTCTGCAGTATGGTCGCAAACACGCATAAGAGTATCAATTACGTGATCAAAAGTATTTACATCATCGTTGTAAACAATGATCTCGTTATTAAAAGCAATAGCTTCTTTTTCGCGAACTCTTTCTCTTACTTTTTCCTTAGTACTCATAGTTTTATGTTTTTGTACTGAATTGATTATCAGTAATCTAATTTACGTATTTTAAAGATACCCAGTTGTTTTTCTGAAGCTTTTTAACATAAGTTAAACCTTTTTCTACGCATGAAGCATCAATAAATGGGATGTCTTCTTCGTAAAATCCGCTAAAAAGAATTATACCTTTTGGGTTTAAAGCATCAACATAAGCCTGCATATCATTCAATAAGATATTTCGGTTGATATTGGCAATAATCAAATCGTATTTTTTTCCTGCCAATAAAGCTGCATCGCCTTCATAAACGCTTATGTGTTTGCAATTATTGCGTTCAGCATTTTCAATTGAGTTTAAATAGCACCAATTGTCAATATCAATGGCATCAATAGGTTCAGCGCCTTTCATTTCAGCCAAAATAGCCAAAATAGCAGTTCCGCAACCCATATCAAGAGTTTTCAAACCTTTAACATCCATTTCAAGCAAATGCTGAATCATCATGTGAGTAGTCTCGTGATGTCCAGTTCCAAAACTCATTTTAGGCTCGATTACAATATCAAATTCAGCATCCGTTTTTTCATGAAAAGGAGCACGAACATGGCATTTTCCATCAACATCAATCGGTTCAAAGTTTTTCTCCCATTCTTCGTTCCAGTTTACCTGATCGATTTCTTCAATTGTATATTCAATTTTAAACTCTTCAGATTGTAAAATGTAAATATCATCTAGAATATTCTCATCCCATAAATCTTTCTTCACAAAAGCCGAAATTCCATTTTCTGTTTCTGTAAAACTTTCAAACGCTTTTTCGCCCAATTCAGCAACTAAAATTTCTGATCCTAATTCTTTTGGCTCAATCGTAAAATGATATCCTAAATATATATTTGACATAAAAAAAATTTTTGCAAAGGTATGAATCAAATGCAGAACTTGTTCATAAATAAATCAGAAACTCTGAATAATAAATATTCATTTTTGTATACTTTTGTAGGAAATTTTATATAATGAAGAATACGCTTATTATTTTGCTCTTTCTTGTCTTAAATGGCATGGGCTGTGTGAATGAACATGATGTTGTGAGGTCTTTTTGTTATTGGAAAACCGGTCTGTACTTTCAAAAAGAGGATGATTCTCTAATGAACGAAATGAGAATAAAGCATATGTATATTCGTTTTTTTGATGTCGATTGGAATCCTTATTCTAAAGAACCGTTGCCGGTTGCGACCATTTATGATATTAATTTTAATGAAAGTGAACCAGATGTAACGCCCAGTATTTTTATTACTAATGATGTTGTTTTAAATACCGATAAAAAACAACTGGATACTCTTGCAAAAAGAATTGCTCAGCGTGTAAATGATATTAATAAAAAGATGAATGACCAAAAGGCTCAAAGAAAAGCATCGAATATTGTTTACACAAAAGTTGATTATAGTAATGGAAACTACAAATCGTTGAACTATGATTCTGTAAAATCTATTGAAGCAGCCAAATTGCAACTCGGTTTTAAAGAAATCCTGATTGACTGCGATTGGACAGAAAAATCAAGGAAAAATTATTTCTATTTATTGGATAAATTAAAAAATCAGTTTCCAAATACTAAAATCTCAGCAACTATTCGCCTTTGGCAATATAAATATGCAACAAAGGCAGGAATTCCGCCCGTTGACAGAGGCTTGCTTATGTGTTATAATATCAATGAACCAGACGATTTTCAGACTAAAAATTCAATTGGAACAAGTACAGAATTACAGCAGTATTTAACTCATAGCGATTATAAACTGAAATTAGATCTTGCTTTGCCTTTATATAGCTGGGCAGTTGTTTTTAGAGGAAATCAATTTAAAGGAATATTGTCAGATTATGAAAGCATAATGTACGAAACAGCTAAACTGAAAAAAGTAAGTGATGACAAATACCTTTTGCAAGATGACATTTTAGTTGGACAAACTTATCTGCGAAACGGAGACGAAATTAGGATTGAGAAAATTTCTGATGCTGAATTAGAAAAAATGATTTCAATAATAAAAAGCAAAATTTCAATAGATGACCAGACTAAAGTAACGTTTTTCTCTTTTGATAAAAAATATATTAAAGATTATGGAACCCAAAATATATCTAAATACTATGAAAGCTTTTAGCAGTTTATTTTTACTGTTTACTTTTAAACTGTCTTTTGCCTGCGGATGGAGTATCGAACCCGAAACATCTCGTTTGGCCTTGTTTAAAGCAGAAAGAGAAGGTTTTTTTAGACTAACACCTTTTTATTATTCGGCTGATTTATATTATTCGACCAATACTATATCTACAGCCGATTGGGATTTGAATTGTAAAGAATGGCAACAGAAATTGGGGGTAAATGTAAAGTCAGAAGATATATATGCTATTTTGTACTCGACAGATTCTGAGCAATTTCAAAATGCTTTTGAAGGGAAGACTTTGAAAGAAACATTCCCTAATAACACTTTTATTGAAGCATTACTAAAGTCAAGAAACAATGCTTATCTAAACTATATCGCATTTGCTAAGAAATTAGAATACAATAATAACCAGGATGTAAAATGGGAATCTTGGGGAAATATTGGTTATGAAAACCAAAATCATCTGCCAGTAAGTGTAGAAAGTTTTGATAAAAAAATAAAATCAGTCAAAGATGACTTTTTGAAACAACGATATGCATTTTTATATTTGAGATATAGTTTTTATAATGGAGATAAAGAGCAAGTTATTCGTTTGTACGATACTTATTTTGCTAAAGAGTCAAACAAGACTATTTTAAAGCCTTGGGCCTTATATTACAAATCATTGTGTATTGATAATTTTCCAATGCAAAACTATTTGCTAAGTAAAGTATTTACCTCTTGCGAAGAAAAATCGTTTGCCGTTTTACAACATTATAATTGGAGTTTAACTAATGAAACTTTGGCTTTAGCTCAAACTGATGAAGAGCGCAGTACCATTTTAGCTATTGAAAGTCTTCGAAATCCGGCACCAGATTTAAAAACAATTCAAAAAGTCTATGAGCTAAATCCAAATAGTTTGCTGTTAAGTTTTTTGATAGGAAGAGAAATCAATAAACTCGAAGATTGGATTCTTACCCCGCAATACACAAATAATGGAACACCTTCTGTAGTATTTGCAAATACAAATTGGTATGATAATTATGCCAAAGCTAAAGCAGAAAATTATAATAATGATATTTTTTATCTTAGGCAAGTAAGAGATTTTTTAATCAGTATTCACGATAAGACTTCAGGTGAACAAAGAGATTATTTAAGCGCAGGAATTGCTCAGATTTTGTTTTTAAACGACGAAATAGATCTAGGAAAGAAATATACTGAAATGATTTCTTCTAAAGCAAATCCGTCAATACAAATGCAGAAGAACATTCAACTGGCTTTGGTTTCGCTAAAACAAGATGATTTAAGAAATGAAAAGGTTCAAAATCAGCTTTATAATTACTTTAATTCAATAGAAAATTTGGTAGAAACAGATAACGGACTGTTTAAAAATTTGTATAGTTTGTACCGAATTGCAGGTAGCGATTTTAATAAAAAAGGTGACGTTGCTATTGGAGGATTGTTGTGGATGAAATCTGATATTAAATCAAATGGAGGATACTCAGCTTATTATGATACTCGTCTCTATAATTATATAGGATATTTTGACAGAAATGCTTCAATTGGAGATATTGATCGTCTGATTGCTTTGCAGCAAAAGTCAAATAAAACGCCATTTGAAAAATACATTTGTTTAGGAACAATTGCTCCAGATATAAATTATTATAAAGATTTAAAAGGAACTCTTGCCTTTAGAAATAATAATTTAGAGTTGGCTTACGAAACTTTTGCAAGTATGCCTCAGGACTTTTGGGATAAAAATTATGAGTTTAAAAACTACCTAAATGAAGATCCTTTCGATCCAAAAATTTTGCAAAAACAAGAAGAGCGTAATTTCGATTATCATTTCAATAAAACAGATTTTGTTGCTAAATTGATTCAGCTAAAAAAGCAAAATACCGCTAAAAGCAATTTACAGTTGGCTCATGCTTATTTTAATGTTTCCTATTTAGGAAATTCCTGGATGATGAGTGCATACGATTGGACTTCAGGAAGTTCTTATGTTGATTATGTTTATGGAGATAATACTGAGAACAAAAATAAATATCAAAACGGAAATTATTTCCATTTAAACTTGGCTAGAATGTATTATCAAAAAGCATTAAAAATGTCAAAAAATGCCAATGAAAAAGCTATGGCAAGTTTAATGATTTTTGAATGTAATTATTACAGTTATTATGTCGATGCTTTTGATGATAAACGGACTCCTTTTAAAGCAGGAAAAGAATTAAAAGATTTTTATGCCATTTATTATAAAACTCCAACTTTTAAAAAATACGATTGTCCTTTGTTGGCATCATTTATAAATTAGTGAAATGATTTTTGCTAAATGTGAGATTCGATTCACATTAAGAATAGAAATAAAAAAAGCGATACTTTTGGGTATCGCTTTTTGTTTTATTTGGATCTAAAATTAGATAGCTGTAACAATAGCTAAGAAATCATCTGCTTTTAAAGCAGCACCTCCAATTAAACCACCATCTACGTCTGGTTTAGAGAAAATTTCTTTAGCGTTTTCTGGTTTTACAGAACCACCATATAAAATAGAAACTTCGTCAGCGATTTCAGCTCCAAATGCTTTACGGATAGTTTCTCTAATGAATTCGTGCATTTCTTGAGCTTGCTCTGGAGAAGCAGTTTCTCCAGTTCCGATAGCCCAAACTGGTTCATAAGCTAAAACAATTTTAGACCAAGATTCTTTTGCAATATGGAAAACTCCGTCACGCAATTGGTTTTCAACAATGTTGAAATGATTTCCAGATTGACGGTCTTTTAATTCTTCTCCAAAACAGAAAATTACTGTCATATCATGTTTTAAAGCAGTATCTACTTTGTTTGCGATTAAAGCATCAGTTTCGTGAAAAATAGCTCTACGCTCAGAGTGACCTAAAATTACAGTGTTAACACCAATGCTAGTTAACATATCTGCAGAAATTTCTCCTGTAAAAGCACCACCTTCAGCTTGGTGAACGTTTTGAGCAGAAACTCCAATAGTTGTGTTTTTTAATTTTGCAGCAGCAGCTTGTAAGTTAACAAAAGTTGGCGCTACAATTACTTGTGCATTTGTTTTTGCTGGAATTTTAGCAATTAACTCGTTTAATAATTCTTCAGTTTGTGCTGCGTTTTTATGCATTTTCCAGTTTCCTGCAACAATCGATTTTCTCATTTTGGTAGTTTTATATTATTTTTTTGTTTTTTGTTTGAAATTAAAGCCAAAATTGAATTTTGGCATTACCATTGAAAATTATTTCAATGATTGTAAAGTAGAATTGATTTTTTCGAAATCAGTTTCTATTGCGCGGTATAAAACAATTTTACCTGTTTTATCAACTACAATGTATCTCGGAATCCAATCTAAATCAATAGCTTTTCCAAAAACACCTTTCATTCCGTCGTTCATCATAAAATGATCACCTTTTAATTCGTGTTTTTCAATTCCAGCTTTCCATTTATCAGCTGTTTTATCAGCAGATAAGAATAAGTATGATACATCAGGATTTCCAGCTTGTAATTCTTTTAATTTTGGCATTGCTTTTACACAGTCACCACACCAAGAAGCCCAAACTTCGATAACTAGAGTTTTTCCTTTATATTTTTTTAAGATGTTTTTAAAAGTAACCTGACTTCCGTCAAGAGCAAGTAATTTCTCAGATAAAGCTTCTTTAGAAAAAGCTGTTTTCTGAGCTTGTGAGCAAGAAAAAGAAATAAATGCAATTACAACAAGGACTAATTGTTTCATATTATATTAAAATTATTTTTTATTAAGGTACTGAATTCACAAAGTTAAACAAACAAATGGAATGCCAATTGTACATTAACAAAATTTGAAGAGTCGTTTATTTTGTAACAAAACGGTGTTTTTTGGTTGAAAAAAGCGTATTGAAATCGTAATAGTTGGTGGTAAAAACGGAGATTATTTGTAAATACTTTTTTTAGAAATCTTAAAAAGGTGAAATTTTTATTTTAAAAAGAAGATTTTGATGCAAAAAAACGTCTAGTTTATGCTTTTTGAAAGACTGAATTTTGGAATGTTAAGCATAAAAAAAGGACTTAAAAAATTAAGCCCTTTTAATAAAATATATAAATCTAATTAGTTTTTGGTGTCAATTAAAATTTTAAAAATTCCACTTTCCTTGTCTTCTTGATATTCAACATTTTTAATTTCAAATGATTTATTCTGGATACTGCTACAATCGCTTCCTTTTACTCTTTCATTAACAACAGATAATTCAAAAATAGGTTTGTCTCCAATATTTACAGCATATTTATACGTTCCCGCTTCAAATCCTAACGTTAATAAGGAGCGTTCTGAGTCGCTCTTCATATAAATGGTTTGAATTATCTTATTTTGATTTAAATCTGTTACTGTTATAGGTGTTTGTGAAGCAAAGGTGCCATTGTCAAACAAATTCGCTCCCGAATCTTTATCTACAAATTCGAAAGTACGTACATAAGGTCCTGTTTCACAAAGTATTTGAGATGAATCACAACTAGCAAAAATTAAAACTAGAAGAACTGAAAGATTTAGTAGTTTTTTCATAATTTTTTAATGATTAAGATGTTTATTTTAAATCGTAATTTCCGTTTGCCCATTTTTTACTTGGAGCAATCCAATTGTCTGCAGCTTTAAACAAAAAGCCATGTTTAAGCCCTGTATTAAGTTCAATTTCTTTAAAATGAATTATATTACATTTAGAAGTTTCTTTTCTTTTGATTGCCGAAACGCCATAAATATCTGATTTTTCGTAGATCGTCAAAATATTTCCGCAGAAATTAATTTCAGGAATTTGTTCAATGTCAGAATCTTGGAAACATCCAATAAAAACAAAATTCACATCAGGATTTGAGAGATAAGTCGAAACATATTGCGCAATATAACCACCTTGTGAAGTTCCGATTACGGTAATATGATTTGGCTGAATCCCTTTCTTTATAAGACCTTTGATTTGTTTTGCTCTTTTTTCTGCATATTCAGCAGAATTGGTGTTTTTCTTTCTTTTTTCGCTAAAAACAATAAAGCCATCTTTTTTATAAGATGCTAAAATCTCATTGTATTCTGCTCTTCCATATTCGGGATGAACTGCATCTAGATCATTTTCTTGAACAAATTTGTTGTGGAAAAAGAATATGTAGCGTTGGTCTTGATTTTTTGTTTGGCTGAAACCTAATAGACTAAATAAAATAGAAAATGAGTAAATAAGTGTTTTAATGTGTTTTTTCATTTTTGGGTTTGCCTTAATTTTTTGTGTCAACTAAAATTTTATATACTCCTTTAGTTTGATCTAGCTCGTAAGCAGCATTTTTAACTTCGAAATTACTATATTCTGTATGAGAGCATTCAGCGTTTATTCTTTTTGCTTCTACATGAAATTGAAAAATATTTTTGTTTCCAATGCTTATAGAATAGTTTATGGTTTCAGTTTGCCAGCCAATATATCCTAACCTAATTATGTTAAGGTTGTTTTCTGAAATAAAATCATATTTAACGGCTTTACTAGTATCGTCTAAATTTTTTATAACAACATCTTTGCTATTGTAAGTGCCATTTGTAAAAAGGTTTTCTTTGGTTGTTTTATCTACAAGTTCAAAAGAAAATGGGCTTGGTGGTGTAAAACATTGGACTGGATCTGCGCCTGCGTTATCGCAACTAGAATTGCTGAAAATTATAACAGTACACAGAACATAGAATAGTTTTCTCATGATTAAAATAGTTTTTGGTTGAATCAAATGTAGGATTATTATTCGAAATCTAAAACATGATTTTAAAATGAAAAGTGCTAAAAAATAAAAAAGCGCTTACAAACCTACTGTTTATAGCGCTTTTTGAATTTATATTTTTTATAATTTTTTACAATTTCAAATCCAGAATTGGATCTTGATTTGTTCTACAAAAAACAACGCCAATATATCTAAAAAAGTAGAATATTGGTGTTATGTATATTTTTTAGGGAATTTTTAAATTCCGTAAGCTACGTCAGATAATTTCAAATCATCAACGTCGTTGTAGTGTACTTTTTGAACAATAGTTCCTTTATGTAAAACCACAATACTCGGATTTGCTCTTTCAACAGTTTTCAAAGCTGTTCCGTCGCAGAAATAGAAATCAATATCTAGAGCGTATTCTTTCTTCGCTTTAGCAATTTCATCAGCTCCAGAAGCCGTCATTCCGATTACTTTATAACCTTTTGCTTTTGCATCTGCCGTAACTTTTGCTAATTTTTTCATTCCTTCAGGATTCGATAAATTCAAATCGTAAGTTACATAGATCAATAATTTAGGCTCTTTTAATAATTCTTCTTTATAATCAGAATCATCTTTAGTCATCGTGAAATCATGAATAGGAGGAATGTAGCCTTCAGTAATAACTTTGTCTTTACGATCAACAAATACAGCACCTTCAGGAATATTCATTAAATCTTTTTCTGTAAATTCTTTATCGACTCCGTTTACTTTGTAGATAAAAATCATTTCTACAACCGATTTTGGAGCACCTTCTGGAATTTCCATTCCTTTCTCGATGTTTGTTCCCACTTTATAAGGACGGAAATCTTTAATAGGATTATGATTGATAACCCAAACTGCCATAAAGACGCATAAAACAATACTGATTAAGGTAATGATATTGGTAACCAATTTTGAAAATAATGGTTTTACTAACTTTTTATTGATGAACAAAATCAAGATAAAGAAAAGTAAAACGATATCTTTTGTGAATGATTGCCAAGGAGTTAAGTGTAAAGCATCTCCAAAACATCCGCAATCTTTTACTACATCAAAATAAGCAGAGTAGAAAGTAAGGAATGTAAAGAAAACGATTAATAATAATAAAGCCCAAATGGTTAGTTTTGATTTATAACCAACTAAAAGCATTACACCCAAAACTACTTCTAGAATTACTAAGAAAATTGCTAATCCTAAAGCTAAAGGCTCTAAAAATGGCATATTGAAAACTGGTTCGCTAAAGTATTCTGCCAGTTTATAAGAGAAACCAACAGGATCGTTTAGTTTTATTAATCCAGAAATAATAAATAAGACACCGACAAATAATCGGGAGAATTGGGTAATGATGTTTTTCATGGCAAATATTTAGGGTTTAAATCCAAATTTTTAAATCCCAAAATCCAATTTTAAAAGTTGGAATTTGGGATTTTATTTTTTGAAATTTTATTTAGTAATAGGATTAAGAATTAAAGCAAAAACAGAATAATTAATCATATCCTGATAATTGGCATCGATTCCTTCAGAAACCAAAGTTTTTCCTTTGTTATCTTCAATTTGCTTTACGCGAAGGATTTTTTGCAAAATCAAATCGGTTAGAGAACTTACGCGCATATCACGCCAAGCCTCGCCATAATCATGATTTTTAGCTTCCATTAAATCTTTAGTCAATTTTACTTTAGCATCGTATAATTCAGTTGCTTTTTCAACGTCAAGATCTGGCTGATCTACAACACCAAGTTCCAACTGAATCAAAGCCATAATAGAATAATTGATGATTCCGATAAATTCGCCTTTTTCATCTTCGTCAACTTTACGAACATCGTTCTCTTGCAAACTTCTGATTCTTTGCGCTTTTATGAAAATTTGATCCGTCAATGATGGCAATCTTAAAATTCTCCATGCACTACCGTAATCTTTCATTTTATTGATGTACAATGTTCGGCAAACCGCGATAACATTATCAAACTCTTGGGAAGTATTCTTCATTTATATGCTGTATATTTGCTAAAATTTCTTCAAAAATAGGGAAAAATTAAAGAGTTTCAAGTTTAAGGTTTCAAGTTTTTCTAAACAAATTGTTAATGGGATTAACTTGAAAACAATATTAAACGTTTCAAGTTTCACGTTAGAAGTTTCAAATTTTAGAATTTACGCAATCAACATCAACTTGAAACATGGAACATGAAACAAAACAAAAAAACAAAAAAAATGACAATTAACTGCAAAGGAGAACTTATCGATTTGTCTGTTCCTAAAGTAATGGGAATCTTGAATGTTACTCCAAATTCTTTCTTTGACGGCGGAAAATATAAAAACGAAGACGAAATTATTTCGAGAGTTGATAAAATGCTTTCTGAAGGTGCGACTTTCATGGACATTGGAGCATATTCAAGCAAGCCAAGTGCGGAGTTTGTAACCGAACAAGAAGAAATCGACCGAATTGTTCCAGCAATCGAATTGATTTTAAAGCATTTTCCGAAGACTTTATTGTCTATTGATACTTTTAGAGCTGAAGTTGCAAAAGCAAGTATAGAAAGTGGCGCAGCAATTATTAATGATATTGCAGCTGGCGAATTAGATGAAAAAATGTTTGATGTAATTGCGCAATACAACGTTCCGTATATTATGATGCATATGCGTGGAAATCCTCAGACGATGCAAAGCCTAACGAAATACGAAGATATTATAAAAGAAATGCTTTTTTATTTTTCTGAAAAAGTAAAAAAAGCAAGAAGTTTAGGAATAAACGATTTAATTTTAGATCCAGGTTTTGGTTTTGCTAAAACTACAGAGCAGAATTTCGAAGTAATGCAGAAAATGGAACTTTTTAATAGTTTAGAATTGCCCGTTTTAGCTGGAATTTCAAGAAAATCAATGATTTATAAAACTCTCGATATTACGCCGCAAGAAGCTCTAAACGGAACAACATTTTTGAATACAATTGCTTTGACAAAAGGAGCAAAAATTCTTCGCGTTCATGATGTGAAAGAAGCTGTGGAATGTGTTACTTTGTACAATAAAATGAGTTTTTTATAATATTTAAGCGATAGATTTGTCATTCCGAGGAACGAGGAATCACACGTGGGATTCGGCAAAGATTGACGACATTCTGTACGGAGTTTCTAGTGCGATCCTTCCTTCGTCAGGATGACAATATTGTGGATAATAAACTTTATATAAAATAGTTATCTGAAAAAAATGAAATACATTTCCCTACTTATAATTTGTCTTCTGTTTTCATGCGGAAAAAAAGAAGATGTCCTACTGCCAAAATCAAATGTTTCGATTGTAAAAGATGTACAAGATCATTCGCCGATTTATATTTTCTTTAAAAAAGAAGGAAATGATACAATTGCCGATTTGAATAGAAAAAGTGGGATCATTTCAACCAATTGGATTTTAAATATTGACAAGCGTTTACCTTTAAAAGTAGTAATTCCGCAGGTAATAAAAATGCAAGAAAAAAAGCGTAACGAGAAAATGCATCAAAACGAAGAATCTGAAAATTATTATTCTTATGCAGATTCTATCGGAAAGAATTTAGCTTTTTTGCCTTTCACGAAAGTGTTTTATAAAATGGAAAAACCTACTGCAGGAAGTTTTGTAGTTTACTTTAAAAAAGGGAAAAAACAGGTTTTTATGGGAAATCAGGAAATAAAAATCTCAGAAATACTAAAACAGTTTTATAGTATCAAGTTTGATAGAGTCCCGAATTTGGTGTTTTTATTTGATAAGGATATGAGCTATGAAGAATACATTCAATATAAAATTATACTACACAAAGAAGTGACCCAGAATCTTGATAACCTTCCAATAGAATTTGTAAACTAGAAACTATTCCAGTATTAAAGCTGATACTGAAAACCGAGACTGAATACTAAATTATTGATGATGATAAGGTTCGTTTCGTAAAATGGTAAATCCGCGGTACAATTGTTCTATAAAAAATAAACGAACCATTTGATGCGAAAACGTCATTAGCGAAAGCGAAACTTTTCCTTGTGCTTTTTTATAAACCGTTTCAGAAAATCCGTAAGGTCCACCAATAACAAAAACTAATGTTTTTACCCCAGAATTCATTTTCTTTTGCAATTCTTCTGAGAATCCAACACTTGAGAAATTTTTTCCGTTTTCATCCAATAAAATCAATTGATCTGTTGCAGAAAGTTTAGAAAGAATCAATTCGCCTTCTTTTTCTTTTTGCTGGCTTTCAGATAAGTTTTTTACGTTTTTAATGTCTGGAATAATTTCCAAATCAAATTTGATGTAAAACGACAAACGTTTGGTATAATCGTCAATCAAAGTTTGAAGCGATTTATTATCTGTTTTGCCTATTGCGATAAGTTTGATGTTCATAGTTTTCTTTTGCCACGAATTACACGAATTGGCACGAATTTAATTTAAATTATTTTTACCACAGATTTCGCGGATTAACACAGATTAAAAAATCCTTTCGAATCCTTTAAATCTGTGGCAAAAAAATACTATTTTTTGTTTTCAAAAACAGTTTCAAAATGCTCTACAATTGGAAACGGTTCGTAATAATGATGTAAAATCTTTTTCCATTCCAAATACGCTTCAGAAGTTCTAAAACCTACTGTGTGATCTTCTAAAGTGTTCCAGTCAACCAATAAAAGATATTTGTTTTCTACTTCGAGACATTTTTCCAATCAATGTCCTAAATAACCTTCAGTTGATGAAATGTATTGACTTGCTTTTGCAAAATCAGCTTCAAATTGAGAAGCTAATTCTGGTTTTACATAAAGAAATGCCGCTTCTAGAATCATAATTTGTATTTTTTTTCACGCAGATTTTACAGATTTGAGCAGATTTAATTTTTGAAATTTTGATCAAAAAATCTGCGTTTATCAGCTTAAATCTGTAACATCTGCGTGCAATCTTCGCAAAGATTGGCAGTTGTTAATTTTTAGAAAACTTCGCTTCAAAAGTTTTAAAACGAGTATCTAAATCTTTCAGTAATTGTTTTTTAACCGATGCATCTTGAATAAAACTGTAATTGATGCTGTTGTAAACGTATTTTTTAATCGTATCGTAATTCACATCAGGATATCTTTTTGCCAGCAAAACATATTGTTCTGTCATATTACTTCTTAAAATTCCTGCATCGTCTGTGCTGATTACAATTGGGACATTAAACTCTTTGTAAAGCGTAAACGGATGTCTGTTTTCTTTTACTTTCAAAATGAATTCGTTGCTCGCTAAATTGATCTCAATCGGAATATTGTTTTTAGACATATATTTCAATAAATCATACGAATTTGCCTCATAAGCAATATCAACTCCGTGGCCAATTCTATTTGCTCCTGCAACATAGATTGCATCATTTATATGCCAAGTCAATTCTTCTGGCTGAACCAAACCTAAAGTCAATTCGCCCGCGTGAAGCGTGTATTTTACATCTGGAAATTTAGAGTGGCAATATTTAAACATTACCATGTGCAACCAATAATCTTTCATAGAATTTTCGCCATGTTCTGGAGAAACGATGTTTACACCAGCAACCAATTTACTGTCGTTTGCGGAGATAAAAGCGATTGTCAGATTCTTGAATAAATCAACCGGATCCATAAAACGAAGCACAAAGTTTTGGTAACGCATGGTAAATTTATCGTCATCTATTTTTAAGTCTTTATGCAGTTTTGCAATAAAATTATTATTGAAATCTAAAGCATATTTTTTGGCATCTTTCTGCTGTAGAGATTTGTATAATTCGTCCAATAGTTTTAAAGCCGCTTTTTCATCTTTTTGAACAGCTGTTTGGCGTAATTTTGAATTGAAATCGGTCAAATCTGAAACATTCATATCGCACGGAATTGTTGATAATTGTGTTTCGATATAAAGTACATTTTCTGCAATTGCGCGCTTTTTTAATTCGAGCATTCCTTCTGCAAAATGACCTGCAATTGTTGGTTCAAATTTCATGAAAGAATCAAAGAATTGATCATCTGAAGGAACAGAGCCATTATAATCTTTAATAGACCAAGTTTGCATAACCTGCTGTTCGTAATATTCTAATTTTCCTTTATTTTTAAGAGATGAAAAGCTTTCCCAATTTCCTTTTTCTGGTTTTGTTTTAGAAACAGCCATAGTTTCTGTATTCAAATAAAAGTCTTCTGCAATAGCTCTTTCTAAAAGTGGTTCTGCATAAACTGATCCTGAAAAATGATGGTGTAAATCGCCTCCTTTAGGCATTTGTTGAAAGAAAGCTGTTAAGAGAGCTTCATTATTTCTGATCTTTTCTAAATAACTCTCAGCTGATTGAGAAAAGCCGATTTGTGCTATAAAAATACAGAAAAGCGTAATTATTCTTGTCATACTCTAAGATTAAATTACGCGCAAATATACGACTTTCTGCGCAATTTTGAAAACCTAATTTTGTCGTGATGATTTTTAACCGCAAAGAACGCAAGGTTTTTTTCATACTAGACTTATTATAAACGCAAAGTTCGCAAAGCTTTACCTAAAAAAACTTTGCGAACTTTGCGTAACTCTTCGCGTGCTTTGCGGTTTAAAGAAAAGACGCACCGCAGTACGCCTCTACAATTAACCTTTGTCACTTTGTTACTTTGAAACTTTGTCCCTTAAGAAAAAAGTACATCACGAATTTCTTCAACTTTATCAAAAACGCTTTTCGCGAAAGGGCAAAGTGGAATGATTTTCAAATTATTTGCTCTAGCATATTCTACAGACGCCATTACGAGTTTTTTACCAACACCTTTTCCGTTAAAATCTGGACTAACTTCTGTGTGATCAATGATGAATTTTGAATCTCCTGCCCAAGTGTATGTCATTTTTCCAGCTTCTTTTCCGTCTTCGATTGCTTCAAAATAGCCTCTTCTTGTATCGTTTATTTGTTGAATTTCCATGTTGTTAAAATAATGTGGTTTTGATTTCGATTGAATGCGTTAATGTTTTATGAATCGGACAGCTGTTGGCAATCGTTTCCAAACGTTGTCTTTGGGTTTCATCTACTTCACCTATTACTTCAATTTTTCGAGTAAACGAGGTGCAATTTCGCTCAGAATCTCTCTCAAAATCAATTTTGATGTTGATTTCTTCGACGTTCCATTGTTTTCTATTGATGTACATTCGTAAAGTAATCAAAGTGCAAGAAGCTAATGAAGAAGCCAAAAGTTCAGTCGGATTTAAACCTAAATTTTTTCCGCCTAATGATTGTGGTTCATCTGAAATTAAAACGTTTCCACTTGCAGAAGTAATTTCTGTGCGATACAAACGCGTATCTATTTTTGCTGATATCGTATCCATAATTATTTAATTCTTGGTTCTGGTAATGGTACAAACTCGGTTTCGCCTGGAACTTTTGGGAAAGTCTGAGCTGTCCAATCTTGTTTTGCTTTTTCGATGAGGTTTTTATCAGAAGAAACAAAATTCCAAAAGATAAAATGTTCTTCAGGAAACGGCTGTCCTCCAAAAATATAAACGGTAGAATTTGCAGCAATTTCGAATTCGCAAAGAGAACTTTCTATAGTAATCAAAATTTGTCTCGGATCGTAAGTGTGTTCGCCATTTTTAATGCTTCCTTCTAAAATATACAATCCGCTTTCGCCAAATAAATGTTTTCCTATATTGATTTTCTTAGCTTCTTTACTTTTAATTTCAATAAAGTACAACGGACTATAAACAGGAACTGGAGATTTTTTGCCAAAAGCTTCGCCAGCAATCAATTTAAATGAAACGCCATCTTCTTCCCAAGCTGGAATATCATCTGCTTCGACATGCGTAAAATTAGGATCCATTTGTTCTAATTCTTTTGGAAGAGCAACCCAAATCTGTAATCCATGAAGCATTTTGTCTGAATGTCTTAAATATTCTGGAGTTCTTTCTGAATGAACAATTCCTTTTCCAGCGGTCATCCAGTTTACAGCACCTGGTTTTATTTCTAATTCTGTTCCTAAACTGTCACGGTGCATGATGCTTCCTTCAAATAAAAAGGTAAGTGTCGAAAGTCCGATATGTGGGTGCGGAGGAACATCCATATTTTCATGGTCACTTAAATGCGCAGGTCCCATATGATCGATAAAAACAAATGGTCCAACGGCTCTTTTTTCACGGAAAGGCAATAATCTTCCCACCATAAAATTGCCAATATTGGCAGCACGTTCTTCGATAATTAAACTGATGTTTGACATGTGGTATTATTTGATTTGAAAACAAAATTACAGCAGTAGTCTGTGTCTGTAACTTAATTTAGATTAAGAAAAGTTGTTTTTGGTATTAACTATAAAAGTAAGGAAAATTGATGAGTGTTCAAATTGTTGATTTTTATGTTTTTACGTTTTTTTGTCAGACTGAGCGAAGTCGAAGTCCCGTAAAGTGATTCAGCAAATGGGCTTCGACTTCGCTCAGCCTGACAACACTGTATGATTTACGCTTTAATCAATCAACTCAAACTCTAAAACTTCACTCTCTGTTCCATTTATTATAATCGACAATTGATGAACTCCAGTATGAAAAACACGTGTAGTAATCAGTTTAAAAGACTGGTTTCTTTCAATCTTCGTTAATTGATTTGGATGATAGATTTTCTCACTGATTTTGAATACTTTTTTCGCCAAATGTCCTTTTGCTTTTTTATAATGAACGGCATATTCTAAACGAACAGTTTTAGCCTCTTCGTTTTTATTATTTAAATGAAAATGAAATTGAAGATAATCTCCAATTTTTACTTTAGGTGTTTTGATTTCGAAAGAAGAAAGTTCAATATTCGTACTTTCTAAACCATAATGAGATAAAATTTCAGGATGTCCTTGTTTTAATAAAGTTCGACAACCGTGTTTGATAATTCCGTCTGTTTCTTTGCTGTGGCCTTTCCATCTTGAAGCGATTTCAAGAACGATTTCTGGATTATCTTTTACAATATCATTTAAATTATTGGCAACACTTCTGCGAACATATTCTGAAGGGTCATTTTTTAAATTTTCTAAAATCGGTAGAATAGAAGTAGGGTCTTTTTTAAGAAACGGAATCGCCATTGCCCACGGTAATCTTGGTCTTGAACCTTCGCTTGCCAAACGGCGTACATGATGATTTTCGTGTAATGACCATTTAATCATTTCATCGATCATTCTTTCTTTATATTTTAAAATGAAAGGGCGAACGGCAAATTCGCAACTGATAAATTGAGTGATAGAAACAAATGCTTTTACCGAAGTTTCAAAATCGTCTAAACCATACATTTCGATATAATCAGCAAAGAAAATGAATGCCAAATTACCATCAGTAAAACTGTTTTTCTTTAAGTTTTTGATGATTTTATCAATTAAAGAAGTCGCTTCTTGGAAATTTTGAGGCATGAATTGATGAAGCACAACTGTGGTGTGTTTCATTCGTTCTTTCCATTCTTTCTGCGCAAAATCGCCTTCATAAATGGCTTCAATAAATTTTTGTTTGTTGAATGAAGGATGTACTTCGGCAACAGCCTGACTAAATTTTTCGTAAAAAGAAACCGAATAAATATCTTTAATTAATCCCATGATTTTTGCTTGAATGAACCTCAAAGATATTTAATGTTCTTTGAATTTTTCACCATTAAGGCATTAAGTTTATTAAGATTTTTGGCTTAAATTTTCTTAATCAATTATTTGTTTTAAAAAGAAATATTTAAAATTCATTTTTTAATTAAAAGTTGGGAAGTAACATTAAGAAGGCGTACTTAATTTTCTTAATATCTTAATGGTTAAAAAAGAGATTTTTAATGTTTTGAAAAACTTTTCATATTAAGGAAACTTTTAAATCCATAAAATATGTCCTAATTTAGCATATTATTAAAAATAGAAAAATGATAAGCGAAGCACAATTTCAAGCAGAATTAGAACTTTTGATTAGTAATGCCATTAGAGAAGATGTTGGACCAGGCGATTACAGTTCGCTGGCTTGTATTCCAGATACAGCTCACGGTCAAGCTAAATTATTGGTAAAAGATCAAGGAATAATTGCTGGCGTTGAATTGGCAAAAATGATATTTGCACATGTTGATCCAAAATTAAAAGTAAAAACTTTTATAGAAGATGGAACGCATGTAGAATACGGCGAAGTTGTTTTTGAGGTTTCAGGAAGTTCTCAGTCTATTTTAAAAGCAGAGAGAGTGGTTTTAAATACCATGCAGAGAATGTCTGCAATTGCGACAAAAACAGCTCATTTAATGGGGCTTTTAGAAGGAACAAAAGCAAAAATTTTAGATACACGTAAAACAACTCCAAATTTTAGAGTGGCAGAAAAATGGGCTGTAAAAATTGGAGGTGGAGAAAATCATCGTTATGCTTTATATGATATGATTATGCTGAAAGATAATCACATTGATTTTGCAGGTGGAATTACTCGTGCGATTTCTAAAACTAAAGAATATTTAAAAGAGAATAATCTTGATTTAAAGATTATTGTTGAAGCGCGCAATCTGGATGAAATTAGAGAAATTTTATTGAGTGATGGAGTTCATAGAATTTTGATTGATAACTTTAATTACGAAGATACCAAAACGGCTGTTGAATTAATTGGTACAAAATGCCAGACTGAATCTTCAGGAAATATTAGCGAAAAAACAGTTCGTGAATATGCTTTGTGCGGTGTAGATTATATTTCGTCTGGCGCCTTAACGCATTCTGTTTATAATATGGATTTGAGTTTGAAAGCTTTTTAAATTATTAATTGTAAATTATCAATTATTAATTATTGAAAGTCAAGAAGTCTAACGATCTAAAAGGTCCAATAATCTAAGAAAATATGTCGAAAGAGATAGAAGATCGGATTGAGAAATTGCCTGTTATTCGCAATTTGGCCCGACTTTTTAAAAGAATAAAACTGCCTTGGCTAGAAGGTTTTTCGCTTTATGATTTGTTAGAAATGTATACCTTAGGAATTATTGAAGGTGCATTTTCTTATCATGCAAGTGCGGTTTCTTTTAGCTTTTTTATGGCTTTGTTTCCTTTTGCGCTGTTTATCTTAAACTTAATTCCATTTATTCCGATAGATAATTTTCAGGAAGATTTCTTGCAGTTCGTTCAGCAAAGCGTTCCACCAAATACTTTTGATGCGATTAGTAAAATTATCAGCGATATCTTAAATAATAGTCACTCTGGGTTATTATCGTCGGGTTTCCTTCTTTCTATTTTCTTAATGGCAAATGGTATAAATGGAATTTTGAGCGGTTTTGAATCGTCTAAACACGTTTTTGATAAACGCGGATTTTTTAAACAATATCTTGTTGCATTGGCAATTTCTCTTGTTATGACAGTTATTTTGTTTGTAACAGTGGCAACAATCGTTGTTTTTGAGGTTTTTATTCAGAAAACAATCATTCAAGATGTGTTGAGTGATCGAATTCCGTTGATTATTTTAGGAAGGTACTTGTTTGTTATTTTAATGATTTTGATAACATCTTCAATATTATTGCGTTATGGTACAAAACAGTACAATAAAGTGTCTTTTATAAGTATTGGTTCTGTTTTTACAACGATCCTAATTGTTATATCTTCGTTCTTTTTTGGGATTTGGGTTATAAAATTTTCAAAATATAACGAACTTTATGGTTCTATTGGGACATTATTAATTCTAATGTTTTATATTTGGATAAACTGTATGATACTGCTTTTAGGGTTCGAACTAAACGCTTCTATCAGAAAATTAAAACAAAAAAAAACTTACTAGTATGAAAAATTGGATGTTAACAATCGGTGTTTTTTTCTTTGCGCTAACCATGCAAAGCCAAAGTGTAATTGGGAAATGGAAAACAATTGATGACGAAACAGGTGAAGCAAAATCTATCGTAGAGATTTACGAAAAATCAGGGAAATTGTATGGAAAAGTGGTAGATATACTTCGCGATAGCCATAAAAAAGATGTATGTGTAAAATGCGAAGGAGCTGAAAAAAATAAGCCAATTTTAGGTATGGTAATTATGAATGGTCTTAAAAAAGACGGCGATGAATATAATGGAGGAACTATTTTAGATCCTACAAGTGGTAAAAAATACAAATGTTATATTTCATTAGAATCTGCCGATAAATTAAAACTTCGCGGGTATGTTGGTATATCTTTAATGGGTAGAACACAATACTGGACAAGGATAAAAAACTAATTAAAATCTAATGCGAAAATTAGCTTCGATAATTTTATTCTTAGTTATAGTTTCAAACAGCTTTGGACAATCTAAGAATTCGCCATTACAAATAAGTCATCTTACGGGTGACTTTTATGTTTATAAGACTTTTAATGATTATAAAGGAACAAAGATTTCTGCCAACGCCATGTATGTTGTTACAGATAAAGGAGTTGTTCTTTTTGATGCTCCGTGGGATAAAACACAGTTTCAGCCTTTATTGGATAGCATAAAATTAAAGCATAATAAAGAAGTTGTTATGCTTTTTGGAACACACTCGCATGAGGATCGTGCAGGTGGATTTGATTTTTATAAAAAAAAGGGAATCAAAACGTATTCTATTAAGTTGACAGATGATATTCTGAAAAAGAACAACGAAGCTAGATCTGAATTTATAATCCCGAATGATACAATTTTTACAGTTGGGCAATACAAATTTGAAGTGTATTATCCTGGTAAAGGGCATGCGCCAGATAATATTGTCGTATGGTTCGGAAAAGAAAAGGTTCTTTATGGTGGGTGTTTTATAAAAAGTGTTGAAGCAAAAGATCTTGGGTATTTGGGAGATGCTGATGTCAAAGAATGGGGGAAATCCATTAAAAAAGTTCAGTCAAAATTCAAGAATCCGAAATATGTTATTCCAGGACATGATGGAGGGACAACTGATAAATCTATTGATCATACTTTAAAGCTGGTTCAGGATTATAATCTTTCAAATACTACTTCCCCTAAATCAGGTCAGAAATAATTTACTGGCATATAAAAAAAATACATGCATTTCATCGAAGTCATTTTACCGCTTTCTTTAGCTAAGACATTTACATACCGCGTTTCTGAAGCCGAATTCCATTATATTAAAAAAGGAATGCGAGTTGCTGTGCCATTTGGTAAAAGTAAAATTTATACAGCACTTGTTTTGGATGTTCATGAAAATGCTCCAACATTGTATGAAGCTAAAGAAATCCATCAGATTTTAGATGAAAAACCAATTGCAACCGAAACTCAGATTCAACACTGGCTTTGGGTAGCTGGTTATTATATGTGTGGTATTGGAGATGTATATAGAGGTGCATTTCCAAGCGGATTATTGCTGGAGAGCGAAACAATCATTTCGCATAAACCAAATGTTGTAGTAAATGACAGCGAACTTTCTGATGATGAATTTTTGATTTATGAAGCTTTACAACATCAGAGTTCATTAAAGGTTCAAGAAATTGCTTCGATTTTAAATAAAAAAAACATCCTTCCAGTTCTTCAAAAGTTGATTGCTAGGGATATTATTTTTTTGGATGAAGAAATAAAAGAAACCTACAAGCCGAAGTTGGTTCGATATGTGAAATTGCATTCAAAATATGAATCTGATAATGGTTTGGCGGAATTGCTTGACGTGCTGAAAAGTGCTAATAAGCAGAAAGAAATTGTTTTGACTTATTTTCAGTTGAATGCTTCAGAGAAAAAGCCAATTACAGTCAAAAGATTAACTGAAGTTTCAAATGTAACAGCTGCTGTTGTAAAGGCTTTAATTGAAAAAGAAATATTCGAAGAATATTATCTGCAGCATTATCGCGTTACATTTAATGGGGAAGTATCAGATAAAGAATTGCAGTTGAGTAAAGCTCAAGAAAACGCTTTTCTGGGAATAAAAAATAGTTTTTTAGAGAAAGAAGTTTGTCTGCTTCATGGCGTGACTTCGAGCGGAAAAACAGAGATTTATATTAAGCTGATAGAAGAATATTTACAGACTGGAAAACAGGTTTTATATCTGCTTCCAGAAATTGCACTTACTACGCAGTTGGTTTCTAGATTACGTCTTCATTTTGGAGATAAAGTAGCTGTTTTTCATTCTAAATACAGTAATAATGAAAGAGTTGAGGTTTGGAGACAGACGCTTGAGAATTCGCCAAAAGCGCAAATTGTAATTGGAGCGAGGTCGGCTTTGTTTTTGCCTTTTAATGAATTAGGATTATTGATTGTTGACGAAGAGCACGAACAAACTTTTAAACAAACAGATCCGGCACCAAGATATCATGCTAGAGATGCTGCGATTGTTTTAGCTAATTTTCATAAAGCTAAAGTGTTGCTGGGTTCTGCAACACCAAGTATTGAAACGTATTTTAATGCACAAAACGATAAATACGGTTTAGTTACACTTTCTGAACGCTATAAAAATGTGCGTTTGCCTGAAGTGCTTTTAGTTGATTTAAAAGACAAACATTTCAGAAAAAAAATGACAGGGCATTTTAGTGATCTTTTAATCGATGAAATTGCAGAATCGTTGTCATTGGGCGAACAAGTTATTTTGTTTCAAAATAGAAGAGGATATTCGCCTATTATAGAATGTATGACTTGCGGACACGTTCCGCATTGTCAGCAGTGTGATGTGAGTTTGACTTATCATAAACATAAAAATCAGTTGCGATGCCATTATTGTGGTTATTCAATTGCGAAACCTACAAATTGCCATAGCTGTTCGAGTATAGATTTGACTACAAAAGGATTTGGAACGGAACAGATAGAGCAGGAGTTAGCTTCGCTTTTTCCGAAAGCAAAAACGGCTAGAATGGATCAAGATACCACTAGGGGTAAATTTGGTTTTGAAAAGATAATTGATACGTTTAAAAATCGTGAAATCGATATTTTGGTAGGTACGCAAATGTTGGCCAAAGGACTTGATTTTGATAATGTAGGTTTGGTCGGAATTATGAATGCTGATAATATGCTTCATCATCCAGATTTTAGAGCTTTTGAACGCAGTTTTCAAATGATGACACAAGTTGCAGGAAGAGCAGGAAGATCTGAAAAACAAGGGAAAGTTGTGATTCAAACGTACAATCCAAATCATAATACAATTCAGCAGGTTACAAACCATAATTATATAGGTATGTATAAAGAGCAATTGTATGATAGACAGATTTATAGATATCCGCCTTATTTCAGAATTATCAAGCTTACGTTAAAGCACAAAGATTTTGATAAATTGAAAGAAGGAGCTATGTGGTTGTATCAGGTTTTGAGTCAAAACTTAGGAATGCCAGTTTTAGGTCCAGAAGAACCTGCAATAAGCAGAATAAGAAACGAATATATTAGAACTATTTTAATTAAGATTCCGCAAAATCTGCATTTAGGAAACACAAAAAAAACTATTCAGAAAATGCTGAATAGTTTTGAAGCTGTGGCTCAATACAGAGCTATAAAAGTTGTGATTAATGTAGATTTTTATTAAAATCAGTAATTTAAGAAGAGGTTGAAAGTGCTTTTACGAGATCTTCTTTTTTATTACGGCTTAAAGGTATTTTGGTGATGCCTATTTCGGCAAATTTACTGTTAAAACGCTCTACTTTATCTATATTGATGATGTACGATTTGTGAACACGGATAAATTTGTCTTTCGATAAATCATTTTCGAAAGATTTCATGGTAGAAAGCACTAAATTGCTGTCGTCTTCGGTTACTACTCTTACGTAATCTCCAAAAGCTTCAATCCATTTTATTTTTGAAGTGAAGATTTTTAGTTTTTTTAGATTACTTTTGATGAATATATGTTCGCCTTCTTCTTCTTTGATATCTTTTTTAAGCAAATGCATGTCGATTGCCCTTTTTACAGAGGCGTTAAAACGGTCAACTGCAATAGGTTTTTGAAGATAGTCGGTAGCATCGTAGTCGAAAGCTTTAAGGGCATATTCGGCTTTAGATGTGATAAATATAATTTGCGGTTTTGATTTTAATCCGTCAAGAAAATCAAATCCGTTAATAACTGGCATTTCTATATCAAGAAAAATTAAGTCGATATTATTTAATGAGATACAACTTTTTGCTTCAATTGCATTAGAAAAATCCCCGATTAAATGCAAGCCTGGGTGATTATTTACCAATTTGGCAATAATTGTCCTTTGTATAGAACTATCATCTACAACAACACAGTTTAGTTTCATAACATTTAAATTTAGAATAAATTCAGGATAGCAGTAGTAAATGTATTATTTTTTTGTAAAAAAAACTAAAGTTGAGGCATCTTTTTTGCATTATGACGAATAAAAGAAAAAAAATGTTGGATATATAAATTTAATGATTACTTTTGCACCCAATTTTAACAAATAAATTTTTTATTTATGAATCATTATGAAACTGTTTTCATTTTAAATCCCGTTTTATCTGAGGTTCAGGTGAAGGAAACAGTAACGAAATTTGAAGAATTTCTTACTAGTAGAGGAGCTGAAATGGTATCGAAAGAGGATTGGGGTCTTAAAAAAATGGCTTACGAAATCCAAAACAAAAAAAGTGGTTTTTACCATTTATTCGAATTCAAAGTAGCTGGAGAAGTTCTTTTAGCTTTTGAAACTGAATTCAGACGTGATGAAAGAGTTATGCGTTTCTTAACTGTAAGTTTAGATAAACATGCTATTTCATGGGCTGAGAGAAGAAGAGCAAAATTAAAATCTACTAAAGCGTAATTATTATGTCTACAATCGAACAATCTGCAAAAGGAAAAAAAGACGGAGATATCAGATATTTAACGCCTTTAAACATTGAAACTAACAAAACTAAAAAGTATTGCCGTTTCAAAAAATCAGGAATCAAATACATCGATTATAAAGATGCTGATTTCTTATTGAAATTCGTTAATGAGCAAGGAAAAATTCTTCCTCGTCGTTTAACTGGAACTTCATTAAAATACCAAAGAAAAGTTTCTGTAGCTGTAAAAAGAGCTCGTCACTTAGCTTTAATGCCATACGTGGCCGATTTATTAAAATAGTATAAAAAACTCTAGTCGCTGGTTTCTGTTATGCAGAACCTAACTTCTAAAATTTAAGGACAACAACATGGAAATTATTTTAAAACAAGACGTACAAAACTTAGGATTTAAAGATGATGTAGTATCTGTAAAACCTGGTTACGGACGTAACTTTTTAATTCCTCAAGGATTCGCTACTTTAGCTACTCCTTCTGCTAAAAAAGTTTTAGCTGAAAACCTAAAACAAAGAGCACACAAAGAAGCTAAAATTGTTGCTGATGCTAAAGCATTAGCTGAAACATTAAAAGCTCTTGAGATTAAACTTTCTGCAAAAGCTGGTGGAGAGAAACTTTTTGGTTCTATCACTAATATTGATATCGCTGAAGCTTTAGAGAAATCTGGAAATGCTATCGATAGAAAATTCATCACTAGCGGTGTTGTAAAACGTTTAGGTAAATACAATGCTACAGTTCGTTTACACAGAGATGTAATCGTTGAATTAGCTTACGAAATTGTTGCTGAAAAGTAATAGTTTTTAAATCTATATAAAAATCCCGATGAAAATCGGGATTTTTTTGTTTAACAAAAAATAGAAGCAATACTATTGAGCGCGAAGTTTTTTTAAAGCTCATGTAGTGCTGTATAAAGCATCAATTAAAAATGAAGTACGCAAGATTAACAAAAGAGCAATTTGACGAATTACATGCTGAATTTGCAAGTTTTTTGGCAACACAAGCAATTGATAGAAAAGAGTGGGAAGAACTTAAGATCAATAAACCAGAAGTTGCAGAGCAGGAATTGGACGTTTTTTCAGATTTGATTTGGGAAGGCGTATTGTCGAGAGCAGAATATTTAGAGCATTTTTCTAAAAACCATATTTTTCTGTTTCATTGTTTTGATACTTATATTAAGTCAATTGTTTTAAAATCATTTTCTCCAGAGGTTGACTTTTTGACTAAAGATGGACTTCAGTGGTTAAGTGATAATATGTTTACCGATAACATCGAAATGAAAGTAGGTAAAAAGGTATTTACAGATGAACGAAATTCTTCAATTTTCGAATTGATTAAACAAGGTGCTTTTCTAAGTGATGGCCAGTTATTTAATCAAATCAATCAAATTATAGAATCTTAAGTTAATTTTATAAGGTTTTGAAAAGGCTGGCAATTGTTAATAATTGCCAGCCTTTTTTTGTGTTTTAACTTTTGTTTAATTTTTTTGTTAATTTGGTCTAGGTGTTTCTACTTGTTTATTAAAAAATTGTCAAAGTTTTGCGAGTTTTGAATTTTCGTGAAACAGTTTTGTTGTAATAGGTCTTAATTACGGATAATTTTGTCGATAAAATTATTTTAAATGTAAGTTTATTCTTTAATTATATCGATTTAACATATTTTGTTGAATATTTTGTTTAACTAAAAAAAAATGTGAATTTATGTTAAAAGTAGCTGTTTTCCTCATGTTTTGAAGTGCTAAGGATTTTGAGTTTGAAGTTTTAAGAATAAATTATAAGAATTTTATACTTGTTTTATGTTTTTGTTTTTTCTAATTTTAGGCAACAAAAGTTAAACAAAGTTTTTCTTTTGGTTTTCAAAACATATTGGTTAGAAAATTATTTGCCATGTTGTTAAGATTGAAAATTGAGAAATTATACAATAACCTAATAAGTCTGCGTATGGAATTGACAATTACTTTCTTTATCAAATTTACTTTAATCGTACATTTTGTTTTAGTTTTATTTTTTAACCGATTAAGCTTACTTCATTTCAACGGTAATTTCAATCGTTACGTAGTACTTCATTTTTTTTCTAAAATTTCACATTTTAGATTACTGTCTAATAATTACCCCATAAGAGGATTAATTATTAGAAGTAAAAATTTTATTGAATATAACAGATTCAAATCGGCTTTTTTAGCTTGAAACTTTTAAGAGAGATTAATCAACTTTCTTTTTAAAATTTGAATCGACTAATATAAAAGAATCCCCAGTTCTACTTCAACTAAAATTTTCATTATGAAAATTAGACCTGCTGCAAATCACTCCTTCGGAAAAATTGACTACAATCATTTTTTTCCACAAAAAGCGGAACTTATTTTGTCTCTAGGAGATAGGATTTGTTCTCCGGTATATTTGGGTATACCGAATTCAACGTAATTTTTTTTTAAATAAATCAAAATTTAGAAGCTCATTATTTGGGTTGCTATTTTTTGTTTTAACTGTTTCATTTTTAATTGATTGTTTAATTGCGTAGGTGCTTGCACTTACTGCGAGAGGTGTTTTATTGTCCATTTTCTAATCTTCCAAATTATGAAAAAAAAATTTACTTTTTGTAATCTCAATCCTCAAATGAGATTATTGGGACTTTTAACGTTATTTTTGATGTACACTAATGTGTTCTCTCAGACTATTTGTAGACCTGTGTCTCAGACAAATAGTGCAGGAGGAGGACTTTTGTGTATAGGAGTAGATGTTAATAGTCCAGCCAATGCTTTTGATAGCGCTGGCTTATCCACTTATGCAACCTTATCAAATGGTGTTGCAGTGGCTGGGTGTTTTGCAGAAGAAACAATGACTTTAAACCAAACGGCCCGAGCCGGTGACCAAGTTGCAATATACTTTGGTACAGGTAACGGATTGCTTGATTTAACTTTGTTATCAAATGCAACGGTTCAAGCTAAAAATTCTGGAACCAATGTAGGTTCGAGTGTGGCTTTAAATAGTCCACTTTTGAATTTGAATTTGCTCAGTGGCAATACTGTTGCTGTGGCAAAATTTCCTATTACAGGTGATACCAACCAGATTCAAATTCAAGTTGGAGGTGGTTTGGTAGCTCTTTTAGCAACCTTAAGAATTTACGATGTTAGACTAGAATTTGCACAGCCAACTGTATCTGGCGGTTTGACACAGACAGTTTGTGCAGGAGTTCCAACAACTCTTACGGCAACACCAGCTGTAGGTACTACGCTAGCTTGGTATAGTTCTGAATTTTCGACAACAGCTTTGGCAGTAGGAAATACTTATACAACTCCTGCTTTAACAGCCAATACAACATATTATATAGGAATAACTAGAGCTGCAGGTTGCGAAGGAAATGTTCGTGTGCCTGTGGTTTTAAATGTTTCTAATCCGGTTGCACCTGCTTATAGCAATGTAGGAACCACAGTTTGTTCTACTGGTGCAACACAGCAAACGACATTATCGTTGGTAAATCCTGTACCAGGGACAACTTATAACTGGTATTCTTCGCAAACTGGTGGTGTGTCTTTAGCCAGTGGAACTACTTATTCTCCAACAGTACCTTTAGGCACAACTTCATTTTTTGTAGAAGCTTCTATTGGAAGCTGTATTAGTCCAACTCGTACTCAGATTAATGTTGTTTCAACAGGAGTTCCTGCTACACCGACAATTCTGACACAGAGCGTAACTATACAATCTGGGCAGAATGCAACTTTAAGTGCAATGACTACTGATGTTGGTGTACAATTAAATTGGTACGAAGCTGCAACTGGAGGAACAGCTGTAGCAACTAATACCACAACTTTTACAACACCGATTTTAACCGCTACGAAAACGTATTATGTTGAAGCACAAAGCGCAAATGGAAATTGTGTTAGTGCAACGAGAGTACCAGTTACAGTTACAGTTCAGCCTACAGCTTTAGGAGGATGTCTTGAAGCTAGCAGCCAAGTAACTAGTCAAGTTGGTATATGTTTATTGTGTAGTGCAACTAATCTGAGTAATTCTGTAGATGGTAATGCTGGAACAGCTGCAAGTTTAAGTGTTCCAGTTGGAGTTGCTGCATCGATTCAGCAAACATTACAATTTACTAATCCTGGAAAAGCGGGTGATATTGTTGATGTAGATTTGGAATTGCCAGGAGGCATAGCTGATCTTTCTTTATTAGGAGCTGTGAGCTTGGCAACTTATAATGGTGCAACGTATAACAATGATAGAGTTGCCGTAACAAATCCGTTAATTACTTTGCAAGTATTATCTGGAAACCGTTTTAGAGCCAGTGTCACTGCAGGAGCTAATTTTGACCGTGTAGAAATTCGATTGGGAGCTGTGGCAACAGTTTTGTCTACATTAAATATTTATCAGGCTACTTATCGTTACAAAGTTCCAACTATTACTGGAAATACAACTATTTGTAGCGGAACAACGACAACGTTAACTGCTGGGCTTGCAATAGGTGAAACAGTTAAATGGTATAATGCTGCTACGGGGGGAACTTCTTTAGCATCTACAGCTGCATTTACAACACCAGCTTTAACTACAGCTACTACTTATTATGTAGAGGTAACAAGAAATGGCTGTGTAAATAGTGTACGATATCCAGTTGAGGTTTTAATTGATAATCCTGTTTTGCCAACAACTGTTACTGCATCTCCTACAACTATTTGTAGCGGACAATCAACGACATTAACTGTAGTTGCTCCAGTTGCGGGTACTGATTATAATTGGTATGATGCGCAAACAGGAGGGAATTTGGTGTTTACAGGTAATTCTTTTGCAACACCAACATTAACTGTAAATACAAGTTATTTTGTAGAAGCAGCGATTGGAAGTTGTGTTACGCCAACACGTTTTAAAGTAGATCTAATAGTTAGTCCGATACCTGCAACACCAACTTTTACAGCATCTAATGTAATTATTCAGTCTGGCCAGAGTGCTACATTGACTATTGCAAATCCAGATCCTACTAACGTGCGATATAATTGGTATAATGCGGCAACGGGAGGTACACTTCTAGCAACAAATGTAACATCTTATACAACTCCAGCATTAGCAAGCAATACAACTTATTATGTAGAAGCTTCTAGTCTAGGTACAGATTGTACTAATACAGCCAGAGGGGCTATAACTGTTACAGTAATCGATGGCATTAGCTCTTGTCTCCATGCAAATGCTCAGGCAATAACGCGAGGAGGAGTAACAGGTTGTTTGACATGTGGCTCAACTAATGATGGTAATTCTGTTGACAATAGCAACACAACAGCAACTACTCTGACAGTACCTTTAGGTGTACTTGATTATATTCAGCAAACATTAACTTTTACTTCTTCAGGTCAAACAGGAGATATTATAGATGTGGAATTAGGTATTCCAACAGGATTGCTTGATATAAGTGCACTTTCTAATATTAGTTTACAAAGTTTTAATGGATCTACTCCAAATGCTGACCAGACTAATATTAGCTCGTTATTAAATGTACAGCTTTTAGGCGGTAATCGTTTTAGAGCAAGTTTTCCAGCTGGTGGGGTATTTACTAGTGTTCAGGTTCGTTTGACAGGATTATTAACTGCGCTTTCGTCTTTAGAAATTTATGATGCATCGTATAGATTCCCTAATGCAGTTGTTACAGGTGCTACAGCTCCAATTTGTGCTGGTCAAGCAGCTAATTTATCTGTAACTCCAGTAACAGGAGAAACTTTTGCATGGTATGATTCTGCAACAGGTGGAAATGCCGTAACAGTAAGTCCAACAGGACCATTAACAGCTACTACTACCTATTATTTAGAAACTACACGCGGAACTTGTGTTAACAGTTTACGCCAAGCAGTTACGGTAAATGTTTTACCAATTCCAACTGCGGCAAATATTACAATAGCAAGTCCAGTTGAAGCTACTTGTACAGGAACAGCTGTTTTAACTCCATCTTCTGATATTGCAGGAGTTCAATTTAAATATTATACAGATCAAAGTAAAGTAACAGAAATTTTAGATGGAAGAGTAGATGGAAGTATAACATTTGCAAAAGATGCTAATGGCGTACTTACTATTTCAGGTTTGGCTAGTGGAACTACTTATAATTATTACATATCTGCTTTAAATGGCGGTACTTGTGAAAATGTGGTTGGAGACTTAAAGCAAGTAACAGTTACTCCACCTTCAGTAACACCTTTAACGGTTATCGCGACACCATTACAAGCATGTGGAAGCGCTAATTTAATTAACGCAATCACTAATTTTGATTCATCAGGAGATACTACTTATACGTTTTATGATCCTTCAAATAATGTAATAACTGCTGATGCCGCTGCAAATATAACAGTAAGTGGTGTTTATTCTATTCAAGCACAAAGTACTACAACTACTTGTTCATCGGCTAAAGAATCTGTAACAGTACAGATTAATGCATTGCCAACCTTAGATGTGATTAATCCGCAAGAATCAGTAAATGTTGGAACTAATGTTACATTAGATGCTACTTCTACAGGAACGGTTACATGGTTTAATCCACAAGGAGTTGCACTTGCAGGTCCTCCGTTTACAACTGGACCGTTGAATATGCCAGGAGTTTATACTTATACGGCTGTTGCAACTGTTGGAACTTGTACTACTACAGCAACTAAGATAATCAATGTGATTGATCTTACAAGCTGTCAAAATTTAACAGAACGAGTTTATGCAACAGGGCAATCTGCGGGTTCTATAATTACTGGAGGTGTTTCAAATGGTGCGCTTGCAGTTGATGGAAATCCTCAGACATTCTCAACAATTACTACAGGCGTTGGACTTTTAGGTATTGGAACAACTTGGCAAAATTTAACTTGGCCAGCTAATATCGCTAAAGGTACTCCAGTGACAGTTAAATTAGGTTCTGAATATAGCTTATTAGCTGTTGGTCAGAATTTATCAATAGTAGGTACAAAAAATGGTAATCTTATTGGTGCAGCGCAACCAGTATCAGGATCATTATTGAACTTAATTTCTGGAGATAATACTTATGAGTTTACTTTTGTTCCTTCAGATGCATCTGGTCCACAAGATTATGATGGTATTCGTGTTGTATCTTCTTCACTTGTAAGTGTTGCTCAAAATGTAAAAGTATTTGATGCTCATTACAATAAACCTGTTACAGCAGTAACATGTACGCCAGGAGATATTCAGGATATTTTTTATGGTGCAACTGATTTAGGACTTCCTGTTGGAGCTTTAACTGCAGCGGTAGGTGTTAGTGATGCTTGGAATGTTGCAGATAATGACGTAACTACTTTCGCAACAATGTATAGTGGAGTAAGTGCTTTAGCGTCAGCAGATTTAACAGTACAATTTAAAACACCTTCAGTTCTTAGTGATACATTAAGAATTGTGGTTTCTAAACCAGGTACTCTTTTAACTGTTAACTTGCTTACAGGATTTTCAGTTCAGCGTTATTTAGGAAATGTAGCAGTTGGTGCTCCAATCCAAAATACGAGCCAATTATTAAGCATAAAATTATTGCCAGGAAATTCTTTGGCAATGGTATTGGTATCTTCTCCAACAGAAATTTACGATAGAGTTAGAATTCGTTTAGGTGGTGTTGTAGGAGTGTTAGATTTCTTAAGAGTTCATACTGTAGAAAGAACAGCCAATACAACGGTCATTGGAGCAGATTCGCAAAATAAAATTACAGTCTGTCCGGGAACCGATATAACGCTCCAGATTCCAGAAGTATCTTGTTCAACATATTTTTGGTATGATGCACAAACAGGAGGAAATCAGGTTGGAAGCGGACCAAGTTTTACCGTTCCAGCTAATCTAACAGCGGGTATTTACAAATATTATGTACAACCAGTACGTTATGGTTGTCAAGATTATACAAGAGGAGAGGTAACAGTTGAAGTAAAAGGTACTGCTCCTGTAAATGCTTTAGCTAATATTACATTAAATGGAGGAACAGCAACTTCAATTTGTTCAGCTTCAGGAACTGTAACTTTGGCAACAGGTTTGACAGGAACACCTGCTTTAACGAATCCTGTTTATCATTGGTATAAATTGAATGGTTCAACAACTGACTTAATTACAGGTGAAACGACTGCTCAGTTAATAGTTAATGGATTAATTCCAGGAACCTACACTTATTTTGTTGGAGTGAGTTCAGATGAATTGTGTGAAACTGCAGCAGCAGATAGAAAACAAATCACATTCACGATTTTACCTCCTTCAACAGTAAACGACATATCAGTTGATGATGTAACGGTTTGTCCAGGCTTGCCAGCATCATTAACTCCGACAGCAACAACATTATCAAGTCCAGTATTTACTTGGTATTTAGATGCAAATAAAACACAACCAATTACAAATGGGGCTGTTATAGCAGGCGTTACTTATACAATAAATGCTGCTGGTGTTTTAACCGCTACAGGTTTAACAAAAGCAGTAAGTCCGATTACATATTATGTTGCTGTATCAAGTACTAATACTTGTGAAAATTTAGCAGGAACATTGCAGCATGCGGCAATTATTGTTAGCGATCCAAATACGCCAACAACTACAGATAGCACTCAGAATTTCTGTCTGTCTTCTGCTTCAACAGTTGCCAATATCCAAGTGAATGAAAGCAATGTAATTTGGTACGATGCTGCTACGGGAGGAACTGCATTTGCTTCAACAGATCTATTAACAAACAGAATCTATTACGGAGCTGCTACAGATGCGCTTACAGGCTGTGAGAGTTCAGTTAGATTGGCAGTTACAGTAAATGTAAATGATCCGGGAACTCCAACTTTAGTAACTGCAGGAACGCAAAATTTCTGTACGGTTAATACGCCAACTTTTGCAAGCGTTCAGTTTAATGAAACAAATATTGTCTGGTACACAGCTTTAACAGGCGGAACATTGATTCCATCTACTACAGCTTTAACCAGCGGAACATATTATGCTGCAATTTCAGATCCGACAACAGGATGCGAAAGTGCAACAAGACTTCCAGTTGCTGTTATTGTAACAGATCCTACAACACCGACAACTACAGATAGCACTCAGAATTTCTGTCTGTCTTCTGCTTCAACAGTTGCCAATATTCAAGTGAATGAAAGCAATGTTATTTGGTATGATGCGGCTACAGGAGGAACAGCATTTGCTTCAACAGATCTATTAACTGGCAGAATTTATTATGGTGTAATTAAAGACCCTGTTACAGATTGCGAGAGTTCAGTGAGATTGGCAGTTACAGTAAATGTAAACGATCCAGGAACTCCAACATTAGTGACAGCAGGTACGCAATACTTCTGTATAGTTGATGCGCCAACTTTTGCAAGCGTTCAGTTTAATGAATCGAATATTTTATGGTATACAGCTGCAACAGGCGGAACAGCAATCGCTCCGACAACAGCTTTAACCAGCGGCACATATTATGCAGCGATTAAAGATCTTACAACAAACTGCGAAAGCGCCACAAGACTTCCGGTTGCTGTTATTGTGACCGATCCAGCAACGCCGACAACTGCACAGAGCACTCAGAACTTCTGTCTGTCTTCTGCTTCAACGGTTGCCAATATCCAAGTGAATGAAAGCAATGTGGTTTGGTATGATGCGGCTACAGCGGGGACAGCATTTGCTCCAACAGATTTGTTAACAGGTAGAATCTATTATGGAGCAATTAAAGATCCTGTTACAGATTGCGAGAGTTTAGTGAGATTGGCAGTTACAGTAATTGTAAACGATCCAGGAACTCCAACATTAGTGACAGCAGGAACGCAAAACTTCTGTAAAGAAAATGCGCCAACTTTTGCAAGCGTTCAGTTTAATGAATCTAATATTGTATGGTACACGGCTATGACAGGCGGAACAGTAATTCCATCTGCGACAGCTTTAACCAGCGGAACATATTATGCGGCAATTAAAGATCTTACAACAAACTGCGAAAGTGCAACAAGACTTCCGGTTGCTGTTATCGTGACTGATCCAGCAACACCGACAACTACAGAGAGCACTCAGAACTTCTGTCTGTCTTCTGCTTCAACGGTTGCCAATATCCAAGTGAATGAAAGCAATGTTATTTGGTACGATGCGGCTACAGCAGGAACAGCATTTGCTTTAACAGATCTATTGACAAGCAGAATCTACTATGGAGCAATTAAAGATCCGGTTACAGATTGCGAGAGTTCAATAAGATTGGCGGTTACAGTAATTGTAAACGATCCAGGAACGCCGACTTTGGTGACAGCGGGAACACAAAACTTCTGTACGGTAAATGCGCCAACTTTTGCAAGCGTTCAGTTTAATGAAACAAATATTTTATGGTACACAGCTTTAACAGGCGGAACATTGATTCCATCTGCGACAGCTTTAACCAGCGGAACATATTATGCGGCAATTAAAGATCTTACAACAAACTGCGAAAGCGCAACAAGACTTCCAGTTGCTGTTATCGTGACTGATCCTGCAACGCCGACAACTACACAGAGCACTCAGAACTTCTGTCTGTCTTCTGCTTCAACGGTTGCCAATATTCAAGTGAATGAAAGCAATGTGGTTTGGTATGATGCAGCTACAGGAGGAAATCTATTTGCTTCAACAGATCTATTGACAAGCAGAATCTATTATGGAGCCATTAAAGATCCGGTTACAGATTGCGAGAGTTCAATAAGATTGGCGGTAACAGTAATTGTAAACGATCCAGGAACTCCAACATTAGTGACAGCGGGAACGCAAAACTTCTGTACGGTAAATGCGCCAACTTTTGCAAGCGTTCAGTTTAATGAAACCAATATTTTATGGTATACAGCTGCAACAGGCGGAACATTGATTTCATCTGCAACAGCTTTAACCAGCGGAACGTATTATGCGGCAATTAAAGATCTTACAACAAATTGCGAAAGTGCAACAAGACTTCCAGTTGCTGTTATTGTGACCGATCCGGCAACGCCGACAACTACACAGAGCACTCAGAACTTCTGTCTGTCTTCTGCTTCAACGGTTGCCAATATTCAAGTGAATGAAAGCAATGTTATTTGGTATGATGCGGCTACAGGAGGAACAGCATTTGCATCAACAGATCTATTAACAGGCAGAATCTATTATGGAGCAATTAAAGATCCGGTTACAGATTGCGAGAGTTCAGTTAGATTGGCCGTTACAGTAAATGTAACAGATCCAGCAACACCGACAACTACATTGAGCACTCAGAATTTCTGTCTGTCTTCTGCTTCAACAGTTGCAAATATTCAAGTGAATGAAAGCAATGTGGTTTGGTATGATGCGGCTACAGGAGGAAATCTATTTGCTTCAACTGATCTACTAACAAGCAGAATCTACTATGGAGCAATTAAAGATCCGGTTACAAACTGTGAAAGTTCAGTAAGATTGGCAGTTACAGTAATTGTAAATGATCCAGGAACTCCAACATTAGTGACAGCGGGAACGCAAAACTTCTGTAAAGAAGACAAGTCAACTTTTGCAAGCATTCAAACAAATGAAACTAACATTGTTTGGTATACAGCTTTAACAGGCGGAACATTGATTCCTTCAACTACAGTTTTGACAAGCGGAACATATTATGCGGCAATTAAAGATCTTACAACAAATTGCGAAAGCGCAACAAGACTTCCGGTTGCTGTTATTGTGAACGATCCTGGAACACCAACTTTAGTTACGGCAGGAACGCAAAACTTCTGTACGGTTAATGCACCAACTTTTGCAAGCGTTCAGTTTAATGAGGCAAATATTGTATGGTACACTGCTGTAACAGGCGGAACATTGATTCCATCTACAACAGCTTTAACCAGCGGTATATATTATGCGGCAATTAACGATCCGACAACAGGATGCCAAAGTGCAGATAGAGCTCAGGTCGTAATTATTGTAACAGATCCAGCAACGCCAACAACAAATGCTGCAGCGCAAACTTTCTGTACAGGAACAAACCCAACAGTGGCGAATATTCAAGTGAATGAAAGCAATGTGGTTTGGTATGCTACACAAACAGGAGGAACGGCTTTAGCTTCGACAGATGCATTGACTACCAAAACTTATTTTGGAGTAATAAAAGATCCAACAACAGGATGCGAAAGCAGTGTAAGATTACAAGTGGCTGTAACGGTTGGTAATACAGTAAATCCAACAACAAACAATACAGCGCAAACTTTCTGTTCTGTAAATGGACCAACTGTAGAAAGTATACAGGTTAACGAAAGCAATGTAACTTGGTATACAACTGCAACAGGAGGAACAGCAATAGCAGCAGGCACACTACTTGCTTCTGGAATTTATTTTGGAAATATTGTTGACCCATCAGGTTGTGAAAGCTCAACTCGTTTACAAGTAACGGTTACGGTAACTAATCCTAGTCCAACACCAACTACAAACGACACAACTCAAAACTTCTGTACATTAAATTCACCAACAGTTGCAAATATTCAAGTTAATGAAGCAAATGTTGTGTGGTACAGTACAGCAACAGGAGGAACAGCAATTCCACCAACAACAGCTCTAGTAACAGGCACTTATTATGGTGCAGTTTCAAGCGCTAACGGCTGTGAGAATCCGGTAAGATTAGCAGTAATTGTAAATGTGAATTCTCCAAGTGTAATAACAACACCAAGAACTACACAAACATTCTGTCTATCTGCTATACCAACTTTAGCGAATATTTTTGTAAACGAAGCAAATGTAGTTTGGTATGCATCAGCAACTGGAGGAACACCTTTAGCTAATACAACTCCGTTAACTGCAACTACGTATTATGCAGGATCATTAGCCAATACATTTAATGGTTGTGATAACGGACCAAGATTAGGTGTTACAATAGCATTCGAAAACGATGCTGCAGTTCAAATCGCATCTACAGACGATAGTCCATGTGTTTTCAAAGGAGTGACTTATTCAATCGCAAATGGTAAATCTAATTACGTATGGACGATTAACGGAGGTACAATTGTTTCAGGCGGAGGTACAAACGACGGTTCAGTAACAGTTTCTTGGTCAGACGTTGGTACAGGAACAGTAACGGTGGCTTATGTCAATAATTGTGACGAAAGAACAAGTAAAACTTTAAATGTTACTGTTACTAGTTGTTCAGATTTAACAATTACTAATACTGTAGATAATCCAACTCCGAATTTTGGAGATCAGGTAACATTTACAGTAACGGTAAATAATGTAGGTGAGGGCGATTTTATAAATACGATCGTTAGTGATTTACTTCCAAGTGGTTTGCAATTAGTAAGTTCATCTGCCACAGCAGGAACATACGATCCTGCGACACAGGTCTGGACAATTCCATCATTAAATGCTGGTCAAAGTGTAGTACTAACAGTTGTTGCAGAAGTGTTGCCAAGCGGAACTTACACAAGTGTTGCAGCCATAGAAATTTCGACTCCTTTAGATGTTGATCAATCAAACAATTCAGCTTCAGTAACATTAGAACCAATTTGTTTGACAGTTTACAATGAGTTTACTCCAAATAATGATGGTAAAAATGATTTATTCAGAATTGATTGTATTGAGACTCATCCAAACAACGAACTTAAAGTGTTTAATAGATATGGAGCGTTAGTGTATAGTAAAACACACTACGAAAATGATTGGGACGGTACAGCAAATGTATCTGGAGTTGTTAATAGAGGAGATATGTTGCCAACAGGTACTTATTTTTATGTGATAACCATTGGAGATGGAACGGTTAAAAAAGGCTGGTTGTCTATTATGAGATAATCTACTTCTATTAATCTAATTAATTAAACTAAATAAGTATCGTTATGAAACTATATATAAAATCATTAGAAACGTATTTTATTTTAATATGTTCTTTTATCACGGTTTGCGCTTCGGCACAACAAGATCCCGAATATACGCAGTATATGTATAATACTATGGCGGTAAACCCAGCTTATGCTGGGTCTACCGGAACCATAGAAGCAGCTCTTTTATATCGTTCTCAATGGGTAGGAATGCCTGGTGCACCAGAAACGCAATCTTTCTCTATTCATTCTCCGCTTAGAAATGAAAAATTAGGATTAGGTTTAAGTATTGTTAATGATAAAATTGGACCTTCCAATGAATTATATCTTGATGGAAATTTCTCTTATTCAATCCCTCTTGGGTACGAAAAAAGATTAGCTTTTGGTATAAAAGCTGGTACGAGAATGTTAAACATCGATTGGTCTAAAGGAAGATACTACGATGACGACGATGTTTTGTTAAATCAGAACATTAACAATCAGATGAAACTAGCAGTAGGAGCTGGGGTTTACTATTACACACAAAAATGGTATGTAGGATTCTCTATTCCAAGTTTTATTCAGAATGATTACTATGACGATGTAAAAGAATCTATTGATTATGATCGTTTGCATTACTATTTAATGGGAGGTTATGTTTTTGATTTGAATCCGAATTTGAAATTTAAACCAGCATTTTTAGTAAAAGCAGTAAGCGGAGCACCTATGACCGCTGATATATCGGCAAATTTCATGATTCAGGAAAAGTTTGTTATAGGAGGAGCGTATCGAACAGATGATTCGATAAGTATACTGGCAGGTTTTCAAATATCACCAAGTTTCTACCTTGGATATGCTTTTGATTATACTGTAAGCCAATTGAATAAATACAATGATGGTTCACATGAATTCATCTTGCGTTATCAATTTGTGAAAAACCAAAGCAAAATTAAATCTCCTCGATTCTTCTAAAAACAAAACTTATGAGAAAACTATATATCCTATGTTTAATTTTGAGCGTTACGTTTAGTTTCGCTCAAAAAACTAATTTGAAGAAAGCTGATGCTTTGTTTAGAAACTTCTCCTATTTGGATGCCTCCAAAGCTTACGAAGAATGTTTGCAAAATATCAAAGATCCATCAGCGCAGACTTTGAAGAATGCAGCAGATTCCTATTACTTTATTTCAGATTCTAGAAATGCCCTTAAGTGGTACAGAAAACTGTATGAAAGTCAAGGAAATAATCTGACCGATATTTATTACCTACGCTATATCCAATCTATGAAAGCAGTTATGGATTATGACGAGGCAGATAAGATCACAAAGGAATATTTAGATAAAAAAGGCGATAAAGTAGAGATTAACAGATATGTTGCCCAGAAAAAATACATGGACAGCGTTGCAAAAGCAAAACCTCTTTACACGATTAAAAATCTAGATATTAATACCAGTAAATCAGATTTTGGAGCTACATTTTTTAAAGACAACATAGTATTTACATCAGCTCGTGACACAACAAAGTTCAGCGAAAAATTGTATACTTGGAACAATCAGCCTTTTCTTAACTTGTATGTTGCTGAAAGAAATCCTGCAGATGGGAGTTTGTTTAACGAAACAGTTTTTATTCCGAACGTCATGACTAAATATCATGAGGCAACAGCCAGTTTTGATAGCGAAGGAAAGACAATGTATTATTCAACTAATATTGTAAAGAAAAACAAACTAGTTGTCGATGAAGCAAAAGTCAATAATTTCCAGATTATCAAAGGATCAATTGTTAACAATAAACTAGAAAATCCACAGAAAGTATTTTTTGACAGTAATGATTACTCTGTAGGACATCCAGCATTAAGCGATGATGGACAATTTCTTTTCTTTGCTTCAGATATGCCAGGAGGACAAGGAGAAACGGATCTTTACATGGTAAAAATTGCTGCAGACGGAACTATGAGCTCACCTCAAAATCTAGGGCCAACTATTAATACTATTGGTAATGAAGTGTTTCCGTTTTACCAAAATGGAGTTTTATACTTTTCTTCTGACGGGCATTATGGTTGGGGAGATTTGGATGTTTACGAAAGTAAGCTTTTGCCAGATGGAACTTTTTCTACACCAAAAAATCTTGGAGCACCTATAAATAGTAACAAAGATGATTTTTCTTTTATAATTGATAAGACAGATTCTTACGGCTATTTTTCTTCAAATAGAGAAGGAGGAAAAGGTGATGATGACATTTATTCTTTCGTAAAAGGAAAACCTGTTTGCAATCAAAGTATTTCTGGAATGGCTATCGATCACAAAACGAAAATGCCTTTAACAGATGTTACCATAATGGCATACAATTCTTTTAGTGAAGTTTTAGGTGAAACCAAAACCAATTTTGATGGAAAATATGCTATCGAAGTTCCTTGCAACAAAGTTGTCAAAATGATCGCAGCCAAACCAAATTACAGTAGTGATGACAAAACTGTAGAAACAACTGGTGAAAATGCTGGAGAAATAAAAGATGTAAATTTTGAATTGAGCAATTACGATGACTTGGTTGTTAAAAAACAAGGAGTTGAAAAAGTCGATGTAAATCCAATTTATTTTGATTACAACAAGTATGATATCACGCCAAAAGCAGTTGAAGAATTGTCTAAAGTTGTCTTTGTGATGCAGAAGTTTCCAAACATTAGAATCAAAATTGAATCTCATACAGATTCACGTGGAAAAGATGCGTACAATTTAAAACTTTCAGACAATAGAGCAAAATCAACTCGTGATTATATTCTTTCACAGGGCATAGACGCTTCTAGAATTGAAAGCGCAATTGGGTACGGAGAAACTCGATTAGTTAATAGATGTAAAAATGGTGTAAAATGTTCTGAAGAAGAACATGCGCAAAATAGACGTTCAGATTTTATCATTATTCAAAAATAATTTTATATTTGCACTGTAAATAGTTGATTTTCAGTTAAAAATATAAAACGTCGAAACCATTTGGAAGTTGGTTTTTTAAATTCTTTTTTAAGAATAATGGACAAGGAGGAAATCAGACTGCATGAATTTGCAGTCTGATTTTTGATTTTTTAAAACTTTTATTTTTTCTGCATTTGAACAAAAATAAATTCTAATTTTGATATTCAGTTTTTCATTATTATAATCTGCAATATTTTACTATTTATGAGCATTCAAGAGACGATTCAAACATTACGAAATGAACTTAATCAGCACAACTATAATTACTATGTGTTAGACAATGCTACAATTTCAGATTATGATTTTGATATTAAGTTGAAAGAGCTTCAGGATTTAGAAAATAAACATCCAGAGTTTTTTGACGAAAATTCACCAACTCAACGAGTAGGAGGAACCGTTACCAAAAATTTTAAAACAATCGCCCACCAATACAGAATGTATTCTTTGGATAATTCTTATTCTAAAGAAGATCTTTTAGATTGGGAAAATCGTATTCAAAAAGTTTTAGGAAACGTAAACTTGCAATACACTTGCGAATTAAAATACGATGGAGCCTCAATAAGCATTACTTACGAAAACGGAAAATTAGTTCAAGCTCTAACGCGTGGAGATGGTTTTCAAGGTGATGAGGTAACAAGCAATATAAAGACCATAAAATCAGTTCCGTTGCATTTAAAAGGAAATTATCCTGATAAATTTGATATTCGTGGAGAAATTATTCTTCCATTTGCTGGTTTTGAGAAAATGAACCAAGAATTAATAGAAATTGGAGAAACGCCCTATTCAAATCCAAGAAATACAGCTTCAGGAAGTTTAAAATTGCAAGACAGCGCTGAGGTTGCAAAACGTCCGCTTGAGTGTCTTCTTTATTTTGTGACAGGAAATAATCTGCCATTCAAAACGCAGTATGAAGGATTAGAATCGGCTAGAAGCTGGGGATTCAAAGTTCCGAAAGAAGCAAAATTAGTCAACAGCATGCAAGAAGTTTTTGACTTTATTGATTATTGGGATGTGCACCGTCATAATTTGCCTTACGAAACTGATGGTGTTGTTGTAAAAGTTAACAGTATTCAGCATCAGGAAGAATTAGGGTATACTGCAAAATCACCACGTTGGGCAATTGCATACAAATTCAAATCAGAGCAAGTTTCAACTAAATTAAAATCAATTTCATATCAAGTAGGAAGAACTGGTGCGATAACTCCAGTAGCCAATTTAGAGCCAGTACAGCTTGCTGGAACAATTGTAAAAAGAGCTTCTCTTCATAATGCAGATCAAATTGAAAAATTAGATATCAGAATAAACGATACTGTTTTTGTTGAAAAAGGAGGAGAAATCATTCCAAAAATCATTGCAGTAGATTTAGACAAACGTCCAGAAGATTCAGAAAAAACAAATTACATTACGCATTGTCCAGAATGCGAAACGGAGTTGGTAAGAAATGAAGGAGAGGCTAATCACTATTGCCCTAATTTTTATGGATGTCCTCCACAGATCATCGGAAGAATTCAACATTATATTTCAAGAAAAGCAATGGATATTGAAGGACTTGGAGGAGAAACAGTGGCGCTGCTTTTCAAAAATAATTTAGTTCATAATTATGCTGATTTGTATGAATTAAAAGTAGAAGATATTCTGCATTTAGAAAGAATGGCTCAAAAATCAGCTGAGAACTTGGTAAATGGAGTTCAGAAATCAAAAGAAATTCCGTTCGAAAGCGTATTATTTGCGTTAGGAATTCGTTTTGTGGGAGAAACAGTTGCCAAAAAACTAGCAAAACATTATAAAAATATAGATGCTTTGGCTCAAGCTTCTTTAATGGATTTAATTTTGGTTGATGAAATTGGAGAAAGAATTGCTAAAAGTGTTATCGAATTCTTCGAAAATGAAGAGAACAGAAAAATTATTGAACGTTTAAAAAGTTATGGAATTCAATTTGAAATTGAAGAAAAAATAAACCCAAATGCTACTGATAAATTTGTTGGAAAAACTTTTGTAGTTTCTGGCGTTTTTAGTCAATTTTCTAGAGACGAATTAAAGAAAACTATCGAAGATAACGGAGGAAAAGTAGGAAGCTCAATTTCTGCAAAAACAGATTTTGTAGTAGCGGGAGATAATATGGGACCGGCAAAATTGGAGAAAGCAACTAAGCTGAACATTACCATATTATCAGAAGAAGATTTTATAAACAAATTAAATGAAGCCTAACAAACCGTCATTAATTTTGTTCTTTTTTGGCTTGTTGTGTACAATCATTTTTGATTGGGCAGAACAAGACTTTTTTGCAACATATGCAAAAGCGATTGTTCTCCCTGCTATTTTTATCTATTATTTAATTAGCAGTGAGTTCAAAATCGGAAAAATTGAAAGTCTAATTTTCTTCTTTTGTTTTGTTGGACAAGTTTATGATTTAATGGATGTTGAAAGCTCCGAAATTGGTGGAGTTCTCAGTTTTTTAATTGTTTACGTTTTAATCGTAGTAATATTTATTCGAGAACACGAACGAATAAAGTTAACCAGAAGAGATATTCTGCCTATTTCTATAGTAGTTGTTTTTATCGTTTATTTATTAATCTCTGTTTTAAGCCTGCAGCTTGACAGCATGAGAAAATTTATAATGATTTACACTGTATACGGAATCGTTCTGAGTTTTCTAAGCTATTTCTGCTTTGTGAGTTATATTACCAAAGGAACGCATATAGCATTGCTAATGTCGCTTATGGCAATAAGCTACATCTTCTCTGATATCTTTTATATTTTTAATGAATATTTCTCGTATTCGGTTGTCTTAGTTTTAATACGAGATACAACTCAAATTCTAGCTTATTTCTTTATGGTAGAATACTTTTTAGAAAAAGCTAGAATTCAAAGAAAGACTATACAACAATAGTTGCGCTTTGGTTGGTGTGCGCTTTGTTTTTGTCAAAATAGAAATCGATACGGCCTAAATTAATTCCGTAACATCCTACTTGATTCACCAAAACATTTTTTCCATCCTTATTTTTTACAATTGTAGGTTTGTCTAAGAAAGTATGAGTGTGTCCTCCAATAATTAAGTCAATATCTTGTGTTTGTTCAGCAAACGTCAAATCACTAATTTTTGTTGGATCATCTTTGTATTTGTAACCTAAATGCGAAAGACAAATTACCAAATCACATTTTTGCTCTTTTTTCAAAAGCCTTGTCATATCTTGAGCAACTTCTACCGGATTGTTGTAAACTGTTTCCAAGTACAATTTTTTATCTACTAAACCTTGCAGTTCAATTCCAACACCAAAAACACCAACTTTAATTCCATTTTTATTAAAGATTTTGTACGGTTTCACATGACCGTCCATAACCGTATTTTTAAAATCGTAGTTAGAGTTGATAAAATCGAAAGTTGCGTGCGGAAGCTGTGCGTACAAACCGTCAAGACCATTATCAAAATCGTGATTTCCAATTGTAGAAGCATCATATTTCATCATACTCATCAATTTGAACTCCAATTCACCTCCATAATAATTAAAATATGGCGTTCCCTGAAAAATATCTCCAGCATCTAATAAAAGCACATTCGGATTTTCTTTTCGAATCGTTTCAATCAATGCCGCACGACGAGACACACCGCCTTTATTAGGATTACGCGGATCATCAGCAGGAAAAGGATCAATGTGGCTATGCACATCATTAGTATGTAGAATCGTTAAATGCTTAATATCGTTACTTTCAAAACTGCTCAAAGACAATCCTAAACTTAGTAGGGCAGTACTTGCTGCTGTTTTTTCGATAAACTCTCTTCTTTTCATTTTATATATTTTTTGCAGAAATGCTTTGCTTGTTTTTATAATTTTTTATTCCTCTGTGATTCTGATATTTTTAGGAGCAACAACAGTGTCCACTTCTTTAAAATAATCAATCAATACATCTCTAAGTTTGTAGTTTAAGTCAAACTTTTGAGTGCTTTTTGCAAAGAAAGTCATGCTGTCTCCTCCATTTGCCAAATAGTCATTTGTAGCAACATAGTAGGTTTTGTTTAAGTCAAGCGGTTTGCCTTGCACCATGATATCTTTTGCCTTATTGTCTTTTGTAATTGTAAAAGTCATCCCAGACAATGGCTGAGGTTTTTTCTCCTTAATAATATATGCAGTAATTTCTAATATTTGCTCACCTTTTAAAGCCATAACAACCAAGCTATTTTCAAAAGGCATAATTTCGAAAGCCGATCTCGTTGTAACATTTCCTTTTGGAAGAATGGCACGAATACCACCATGATTTAAAAGACAGATATCGATATTTTTCTTTTCGCGAGCGTTAAAAACAATGTTTCCTCTTTGTACGCAAACATCAGCCATTAAGCTTCCAATACCAGTTTGCCATTTACCTGTACTTTTGTCAAGTGTCTCGGGACAATAAGCCAAAACATTATCCAAATCTTGATTGATATGATCGCGATAAGGCTTAATAAAGTTTTCAATTTGAGAAGTTTCTCCAGCGTTTTCAGTAACTGGAATTTGTTTCCCTTCAATTTTTGTTAAATTGTAGTTTTTCGAACCACAAGAAGAGATTAAAAAAAGTGTTAAGAATATAACAAAAAGTTTTAAAAATCCGTTATACTTTTTTAGTTTTACCATTTTAAATGCAACTTAAATAATTAATTTTGTAATCTAGTAAAAGTACTATGTTTTTGAATTATATAAAGGAATTTTTTGTAAAAAAATCATTAAATGTTAATTTAAATAAAGAAAAAAGCGAAGTATTTACTAAAAATGTTCAAACGATTGGTTTATTGATAGATGAAAGCAATTTTGAGTATTCAGAAGCACTAATAAAGGAGTTAACACTTCACGGAATTGCTTCAGAGAATATAAAAGTTGTTGCATACAGAGGAAAATTTAGAGAAAAAGAAGTCTATTCTCGCCCGACTTTTGGTAAAAAACACATCGATTGGAAGGGAGAAATAAAAGAAGTTTTTTTAAATGAATTTGTAAATTCAGAATTTGATCTTTTGCTGAGTTATTACAATGTCGAAAACAGTATTTTGATGTTAATTACGAGCAAGTCAAAAGCTAAATTTAAAGTCGGATTTTCTGCTGTAGATCAAAGATTAAACCGTTTGATGATTAGTACAGAATTAGGAAACTATAAACTCTTCGTTTCAGAATTGTTTAGGTATTTAAAAAATATAAAATAAATTAATTAATAATATGCAATCATTGATAGGAACTGGTGTTGCTCTTGTAACGCCATTTAAAAAAGATTTTTCAGTTGACATTGAAGCTTTACAGCGAATCGTAAACTTCTCTATAGATGGTGGAGTGGAGTATCTTGTTGTGATGGGAACAACAGCAGAAAATGCGACCCTTACAGCAGATGAGAAAGAGTTGGTTATAAAGACTGTAATCGATGTAAATAAAGGAAGATTGCCTCTAGTTTTAGGAGTTGGAGGTAATAATACTATGCAGATTGTTGAAGAGTTAAAAACAAGAGATTTTTCTGCTTTTGAAGCGATATTATCTGTTTCTCCATATTATAATAAACCAACTCAGGAAGGAATTTATCAGCATTTTAAAGCAATTGCTGAAGCTTCTCCAGTTCCTGTAATTCTATATAATGTACCAGGAAGAACTTCAAGCAACATGCTTCCTTCTACAGTAGTGCGTTTGGCTAATGATTTTAAAAATGTAGTTGCCATTAAAGAAGCTGCTGGAGATATGGCTCAAGCAATGCAGATTATTAAAAATGCTCCAAAAGATTTCTTAGTAATTTCTGGAGACGATATGCTAGCTTTACCAATCGTTTTAGCAGGTGGAGCAGGAGTTATTTCTGTAATTGGACAAGGTTTTCCTAAAGAATTTTCAGAAATGATTCGTTTGGGATTAAATAAAAAAGCAGTTGACGCATTTAAAACACATTATTTCTTGTCGGACAGTATTGATATGATTTTTGAGCAAGGAAATCCAGCAGGAATCAAACAAATCTTTCAAGCCCTTGGAATTGCTGAGAACACTGTTCGTCTTCCGTTAGTTGCTGTTGATGATTCGCTAGCAACAAGACTAAATGACTTTGTAAAAAACAGCATTAAATAATTGTTAAAGTGTTAGTATTTTAAGATACTAAAAAATTATTTTGCAGTAGCTAAATTAATAACTAAATTTGCCACCGAAACTTCGGTGCGATTTCACTTTGGCATAATTGTCTGAGAGATTGTAATAACAGTAAGAAAATGAAAAAAACACTATTGCTTTTAATTGTTGTAACTCTTTTTTATTCTTGTGGAGAATATCAAAAAGCGTTGAAAAATGAAGATGTTGCAGCAAAATTTGAAATGGCAACAAAAATGTATGATGCTGGTAAATACACAAAAGCGATTCGTCTTTTTGAGCAATTAGCAACTTCATATAGAGGGAAGCCTCAGGCAGAGAAACTGTTTTACATGTTTTCGCAGTCATATTATAAAACAAAGCAATATTATTTAGCTGGTTATCAGTTTGAAGCTTTTGTATCAGGGTATCCACGAAGTGAAAAAGTTCAGGAAGCTGCCTTTTTAGGAGCATATAGCTATTCTAAGTTGTCGCCAGTTTATAGTTTAGATCAATCTGATACTGTAAAAGCATTAGAAAAATTGCAAGCGTTTATTGATAATTATCCAAACTCTGAATATATTCCTCAAGCAAATGAGGCTGTTCAAAAGCTAAATGGTAAATTAGAGAAAAAAGCATACGAAAATGCTAAAGGATATAATACAATTTCAGATTATAAGTCAGCTTTAATCGCTTTTGATAATTTTATCGCAGATTTTCCTGGAACGCCTTTCAAAGAAGATGCATTGTTTTATAAATACGATTCAGCATACAAATTGGCAATTAACAGTATTCCTGCAAAAATGGAAGAACGTTTACACGTTGCACAAACAGCTTATGCTAATTTGATGAAATTTAAGAGCGATACAAAATATAAAAAAGAGGCAGACGAAATGAATGCCAGAGTTGAAACAGATTTACAAAAATTTACTAAATAAAAGAAAGTCATGGATTTAAAAAAGACGAATGCTCCTGTAAACACAATAACTTACAATAAAACAGTTATTGAAGAGCCAACAGGAAATGTGTATGAGGCAATTACCATTATGGCTAAAAGAGCAAATCAAATTAATTCAGAGATTAAAAAAGAATTGACTGAAAAATTAGAAGAGTTTGCTACTTATAATGATAGTCTAGAAGAAGTTTTTGAAAATAAAGAACAAATTGAAGTTTCTAAATTTTACGAAAAATTACCAAAACCACACGCTTTAGCTGTTCAAGAATGGTTAGACGGTAAAACTTACCATAGAAGTTCAAACAAATAATAGTACAATGTCAGTTTTAAACGGGAAAAAGATTTTACTGGGTGTTTCTGGTGGAATCGCAGCGTATAAAACAGCCACTTTAGTACGACTTTTTATAAAAGCAGGTGCACATGTCCAAGTGATCATGACACCTGCTTCTAAGGATTTTGTAACCCCACTTACATTATCTACCTTATCAAAAAATCCAGTACATTCTAGTTTCTTTAATCAAGATGATGAAGATGAAGTTTGGAACAACCATGTTGAATTAGGTCTTTGGGCCGATTTAATGCTGGTTGCGCCTGCTACTGCAAATACGTTGTCTAAAATGGCTACAGGAAACTGTGATAACCTTTTAATTGCTGCTTATTTATCGGCAAAATGTCCAGTTTATTTTGCGCCTGCAATGGACTTGGATATGTACAAACACCCTTCAACTTTATCGAGCTTTTCTGCGCTAAAACGGTTTGGAAATATTATGATTCCTGCTGAAAGTGGAGAATTGGCAAGTGGTTTGTCTGGTGAAGGTCGAATGGCTGAACCTGAGAATATTGTTGCGTTTCTAGAAGCTGATTTAGAAAGCAAATTGCCTTTAAAAGGAAAAAAAATACTAATTACAGCAGGACCGACATACGAAGCGATAGACCCTGTACGTTTTATTGGAAATCATTCTTCAGGAAAAATGGGATTTGATATTGCTAATGAAGCAGCAAGTTTAGGAGCAGAAGTATTTTTAATTGCTGGACCAACTCATTTGAAAGTAAAAAATAGTCTGATAAAAGTAGTAGATGTGGTTTCGGCTCAAGAAATGTATGATGCTTGCCATCTATATTTTAATGAAGTCGATGTAGCAATTGCAGCAGCAGCTGTTGCAGATTACAGACCTAAATTTGTTGCAGATCAAAAGATTAAGAAAAATACTGAAGAGTTTTCGATAGAACTCGAGAAAACAAAAGATATCTTGTCTTCTCTAGGAGCCATCAAGAAAAATCAGTTTTTGATTGGATTTGCATTAGAAACTGAAAATGAAATTGAAAATGCTAAGCTGAAAATTCAGAAAAAAAACTTAGATTTGATTGTTTTAAATTCCTTACAAGATAAAGGCGCAGGTTTTAAAAAAGAAACCAATAAAGTAACTTTTATTGATAAAAATTTTGAAATCGAACCGCTGGAATTAAAATCAAAAGAATCTGTTGCGGCTGATATTTTAAATAAAGTTATTCTGCATTTTTCAAAATCATAAATTTAAAATATACGCCGAAAGCATAATTTGGAAGCCATTTTATGTTTTGTAAAATTAAATATTTAGACGATTATGAATAAGATAGTTACGCTATTGGTATTTTTAAGCTTTGGTTTCGTACAAGCTCAACAGCTAAATTGTACAGTAACTATTAATACGGAACGTCTAACAAATCCTAATAATCAGGTTTTTAAAACACTTCAGACTTCTTTGGCTGAGTTTGTGAATAAAACAGACTGGACAGGATCTGTTTTAAAACAAAACGAGAGAATAAACTGTTCGATGTATATTACATTATCGTCTAATAGTTCAGATCAATTTACAGGAACAATTCAAGTTCAATCTTCTAGATTGATTTTTAATTCTACATATTCCTCTCCAGTTTTAAATTACAACGACAAAGATTTTAATTTTCGATATACAGAATACGAACCATTACTTTTTAATCCAAGTACTTACGATTCGAATTTGGTTTCTGTTATATCTTTCTATTGCTACATGATTTTAGGAATGGATGCCGATACGTTTCAAATGGGTGCTGGAAATCCTTATCTTCAAACGGCACAGAACATTGCCAATGTTGCGCAACAAGGCGGTTTTAAAGGATGGAATCAATCTGATGGACTTCAAAATCGTTACTACTTAATTAATGATATGATTGCGCCGACTTACAGTGACTTGCGTCAGGTAACATACGCCTATCATACAGGATTGGATGCAATGACTTTGGATACAAAAGCGGCTAAAGAAAAAATTAAAAACGCATTAATGCTTATTGGTAAATTAAATTCAGTTAAGCCAAATGCTTTTATAACTCGAGTTTTCTTCGATGCAAAATCTGATGAAATTGTTTCTATTTTTTCTGGTGGACCAAGCATTACAATTACAGATTTAACCGATATCTTAAATAGAGTTTCGCCGTTAAATTCCACAAAATGGTCACAGATTAAATATTAATCTATTTTCATTTTCTATCTTCGTTTACTTTTAACTTTTATTTTTACAAAACCACTGTATGATTACTTCACTGTCAATTAAAAATTATGCTCTTATCGAAAAGCTATCTATAGATTTTTCTAAAGGTTTTTCTATAATTACAGGTGAAACAGGTGCGGGAAAATCTATTATTTTGGGTGCTATTGGTCTTGTTTTGGGTAAAAGAGCAGATCTTACTTCGTTAAAAAATAAAGAAGAAAAATGTGTTATTGAAGCGCAGTTTGAAATTGGAAAATACAATTTAAAAGAATTTTTCGAAGCTAATGATCTCGATTATGAAGATGAAACGATTATTAGAAGAGAAATTTTACCTTCTGGTAAATCTCGTGCATTTATAAATGATAGCCCCGTAAATCTTCAGGAGCTGCAAGATTTGAGTTTGTATTTGATTGATATTCATTCACAACAGCAAACTCAGGAATTATCAGATGAAAATGTTCAGTTTAAAATTATTGATGCCATTGCAAACAATAGTGAAGTAATTGCTGAATATCAAAAACTGCTGAAATCTTATAAATCAGATAAATCGAAATTAAATGCTTTGCTTAAAAAACAAAGTGATGCAGGAAAAGAGCAAGAATACCATACCTTTTTATTGAATGAATTGGTTGCGGCTCAATTAAAATCTGGAGAACAAGAAGAATTAGAAGCAGATTACGAAAAGCTGAATAATGTTGAGATTATTAAAGAATCTCTAGATAAATCTTTAGCAATTGCAAATGAAGAGCAATTTGGTGTTTTTCATAATTTAAATGAAATTAAAAATGCATTGCAAAAAGTAGCTCCTTTTTCTGTAGAATATCAAAATTTATTCGAAAGAATAACAAGTTTAGCTATAGAATTTGATGATGTTTCTAAAGAATTAGAAAGCTGTTCTGAGAAATTATTGAATGATCCTGCGCAATTAGAATTGATAAATCAAAAACTGCAGTCGATTTATAATTTACAGAAAAAGCATCAGGTAAGTTCTGTCGATGAATTGCTTCAAATTCAATCAGATTTGGGTAATTCTTTATTGGAGTTAGATAATATGGACGAAGAAATAGCTTCATTAACTAATATTATCGAAGAAAAAGCAATAGAATTAGATAGTTACGCATCGAAAATACATGAAAATAGAGTAAATGCAATTCCGAATTTATCAGCACAGCTAGTTGCTATTTTAGAAACTTTAGGAATGCCGAATGCTCGTTTTAATATGGAATTGCAGTCTTCTGAAACGTATTTCCAAAACGGAAAAGATGAACTTCAATTTTTATTCTCTGCAAATAAAGGAACCGATTTTGGTTTATTGAAAAAAGTAGCATCAGGTGGAGAAATGTCTCGTATTATGTTGGCGGTGAAAGCAATTTTGGCGAAATATTCAAAACTGCCAACCTTGATTTTTGATGAAATTGATACAGGAGTTTCTGGAGAAATTGCAATTAGAATGGGAGAGATCATGAAAGAAATGAGTGCAACGATGCAGATATTTGCTATTACGCATTTACCACAAATTGCGGCAAAAGGAGATTCTCATTTTAAAGTTTCTAAATCTACAGTTGGCGACGATACACAATCTGAATTAAAACTTTTGTCGCAAGAAGATCGAATTATGGAAATCGCCCAAATGCTATCTGGAGCAAATATTTCTGATTCAGCTTTAAACCACGCCAAAGAATTATTGAGTTAAAATATTGAAATGGAGAGTTTGAGTTTTTACGAAAATCAGTTTATAAAAGCAGATTCATTAATTTCTGAAGGAAATTCGGCAGATGCAAAAGAATTGCTAGAAGAAATTTTATCGCAATATCCTGATTTCGGTAAAGCACATAACCATCTTGGTTGGATTTATTACAATAAACTGAGTGATTATGAAAGGGGGATTTATCATTACAAATTGGCGATGAAATTTGATCCTAAATATCCTGCACCTTATTTAAATTATACTTATCTGCTTATTGATATTGGCCGTTATGGCGAAGCAAAAGAACACATTAAATTTACAATAGCAAATTTAGAAACTGCAGATAACTCTTCTTATAACAGTGAATTAGGAAGAATGGCGGAGTATGAAAATCAATATACTGCGGCTTATAGCTATTATAAAGAAGCTAAGAAAAATGCATTAAACCCAAATTTTATTGACAATATGAAGGCCAATATGAAAAGGGTTAAGGATAAAATGTCTATTTTTGAAAAATTAAAACTGAAATTGAAATAATACAAAAAAAAAATAATTGCAAGATGATTATAGAACCTAGAATGAGAGGATTTATTTGTTTGACTGCCCACCCAACGGGAGCTGAGCAAAATGTAAAAAATCAAATCGAATACGTAAAATCTAAAGGAGAAATTGCTGGTGCTAAGAAAGTTTTAGTTATTGGAGCTTCTACAGGTTTCGGATTAGCTTCAAGAATTACTAGTGCTTTTGGTTCTGGTGCATCAACAATTGGAGTGTTTTTTGAAAAACCGCCAGTTGAAGGAAAAACAGCTTCTCCAGGATGGTATAATTCTGCAGCATTCGAAAAAGAAGCTCATAAAGCAGGTTTATATGCAAAAAGTATCAACGGTGATGCATTCTCAAACGAAATCAAAAGAGAAACTCTAGATTTAATTAAAGCAGATTTAGGACAAGTAGATCTTGTAATTTATAGTTTGGCTTCTCCAGTGCGTACAAATCCAAATACTGGAGTTACACATCGTTCAGTTTTAAAACCAATTGGACAAACTTTTACAAATAAAACAGTTGATTTTCATACAGGAAAAGTTTCAGATGTTTCTATCGCTCCTGCAAACGAGGAAGATATTGAAAACACTGTAGCAGTAATGGGTGGTGAAGATTGGGCTATGTGGATGGATGCTTTAAAAGCTGAAAATTTATTAGCTGAAGGAGCTGTAACAGTTGCTTATTCTTACATCGGGCCAGCATTAACTGAAGCAGTTTACAGAAAAGGAACAATCGGTCGTGCAAAAGATCACTTAGAAGCTACTGCATTTACTATCGAAGATTCATTGAAATCTATTGGAGGAAAAGCTTATGTTTCTGTTAACAAAGCTTTGGTAACTCAAGCAAGTTCTGCAATTCCAGTAATTCCATTATACATTTCTCTTTTATACAAAATCATGAAAGAAGAAGGAATTCACGAAGGTTGTATTGAACAAATTCAACGTTTATTCCAAGACAGATTATACAATGGTTCTGAAGTTCCTGTTGATGAAAAAGGAAGAATCAGAATTGATGACTGGGAAATGCGTGAAGATGTTCAAGCAAAAGTGGCTAAACTTTGGTTAGAAGCTACAACTGAAACATTACCAGAAATTGGTGATTTAGCAGGTTATAGAAGTGATTTCTTAAATTTATTCGGATTCGAAGTTCCTGGTGTTGATTATAATGCAGATACTAACGAAGTTGTTAATATAGAAAGCATCAAATAATATATTTTACTCAGTAAAAACGAAAAACCATCAACCAAAAGTTGATGGTTTTTTTGTGAATATACCATATCTTTGTTAAAATTTTAAAACAATAAAAATATACCCTTTAATAACGCGCATTCTGCTATGATTTTTTCTTTAATTATACCCGTGTATAATCGTCCAGATGAAGTTGATGAGCTTTTGGAAAGTCTCTCAAAATCTGATTATAATGAAGCTTTTGAAATTGTTCTTGTCGAAGATGGATCATCTATTCCATGCCGAGATGTGGTGATGAATTATCAAGGAAAATTAAATATATCATATTATTTTAAAGAAAATTCAGGACCCGGAGATTCTAGAAATTTCGGAATGCAAAGAGCTAGAGGAGACTATTTTATCATTTTTGATTCTGATTGTATTATTCCTTCGCAATATTTGACAGAAGTTCGTAAAGAATTAGATCAAAATTATGTAGACTGTTTTGGAGGTCCTGACAAAGCGTTAGATAGCTTTTCGGATATTCAGAAAGCGATTAATTTTGCTATGACTTCTTTCTTGACTACAGGCGGAATTAGAGGTGGTTCTGAGAAGATAAACAAATTCCAGCCACGTAGTTTTAATATGGGAATTTCTAAAAAAGCTTTTGAGGCATCAAAAGGTTTTGGAAACATTCATCCAGGTGAAGATCCAGATTTGTCTATTCGTTTATGGAATTTAGGTTTCGAAACAAGACTTTTTAAAGAAGCTTACGTATATCACAAAAGAAGAATTGATTGGGAAAAATTCTCTATTCAAGTAAATAAATTTGGAATTGCTAGGCCAATTTTAAATAGCTGGTATCCTGAACATAATAAGTTAACTTTTTTCTTTCCAACCTTATTTATCCTCGGATTATTATTAGCTTTTTTATTGTTAATTTTCAATATTGATATTTTATTACAATTATATTTCGTATATTTCGTTATAATTTTTCTTACAGCTAGTGTTCAGAATAAAAGTATTAAAATTGGATATCTATCTGTAATCGCAGTGTGGAAACAGTTTTATGGTTATGGAACGGGATTTTTGAAATCTTACATAAAAGTGATTTTATTAAAGAAAAAACCACAAGAGGCTTTTCCGCGTATGTTTTTTAAATTATAAGAATGACAAAAGTTATTGGTCTTACAGGAGGAATAGGCAGTGGAAAAACTACTGTTGCAAACTATTTTCAAGAAATGGGTGTTCCTGTTTATATTGCTGATGACGGTGCTAAAAGAGTAATGCAATCAAAAAATATCCTCGCGGAGGTTAAATCTGCTTTTGGTGGCAGTATTTTTGATGATGAAGTTTTAAATCGTGCCAAATTAGCACAAGTTGTTTTTAATGATAAAGAACAGTTGGCAAAATTAAATGGAATTGTTCATCCGGCAGTGAAATTAGATTTTGAGCAATGGGTAAAAGAACACAAAGATTATGATTATGTAATGTATGAAGCTGCTATTCTATTTGAAAGCGGCCGATATAAAGATTGTGACGTAATTATAACTGTAACAGCTCCTGAAGAAGTAAGAATTGAACGAGTTATAAAACGAGATAAAACTACCCGAGAACAAGTTTTAAGTAGAATGAAAATGCAGTGGAATGACGAAAAACGAATTTCTAAGAGCAATTTCGTGATTAATAACAATAATCTTAAAAATGCTGAAGAAGAAGTTGTTAAAATTCTTAAAATTTTAAATATAAAACAAAAACAGTCTTAAATGTTAATATTTGGTTAATGTATTATTTAGTATATTGTTAAAATATTAATTTTGTTTCGATGAATAAATTATTTTTTAGAATACTTGTTTTACTGATGAGTTTGTCCTTAATAGGGATAATTCTAGTACAAGTATTTTGGTTCAATTCTTCTTTCAAAAATAATGAAGAACAATTTAAATACCACGTTACTCAAGTAATTGGAAATGTTGCAGATAAACTGGAACAACAAGAAGAGTACAGTTTCTACGACAAATACAACCGTATTAAAGATAGTACGGGTAAAATTCCAAAAAAAGAAGATTTACTAGAAGTACTTTACGTACAGAGAAACACGAAAACGAATAAAACAATCGTTTATTCAAACACATTGTCATCTGAAGATTATGATATCAGTGGAGCTGTTTTTAACAAAAAATTCAGTAGTGAACGTTTTAAGAATTTTAGTTCAAAAAGAGTAACAGAAGTTTATAATAACAACGCTGGAATTGATAATAATAATTTAGGACAAAGTATTATTCCTGATCTTAGAAGTGAAAAATCAGGAAGTTTAGATATTTTAAATAAAGTTCAACAGCAAATTCAATATAAAGATATTGCTTCTTTAACTCCTATCGAAGGGAGGATTACAAAAGACAAGCTTTTTAAATTGTTGAAAAAAGAGCTGGAGGAATATGGTGTAAAAACCAAATTTGAATTCGGAATATACAGTAGCGGAGTTCCAACAAAGATTAAGTCCGACGGATTTCATTATGATAAAGAAGCCACTTACGATATTCCAATTTATACAGATAATGAGGGGAATAGCAGATATGAATTATCAGTTACCTTTCCACATAAAAAGAAATTCTTATTATCTGAATTATTAAGTATTACTATTTTATCGATAGTTTTTACATTAATTATAATAGTTGCTTACACGAGTGCGTTAAATCAATTATTGCGTCAAAAACATATTTCTGAAATCAAGACCGATTTTATAAATAATATGACGCATGAGTTTAAAACTCCGATTGCAACTATAAATCTAGCATTAGATGCTATAAGGAGTCCGAAGGTTATTGAAGATAAAGAAAAGGTTTATCGTTATCTTCAAATGATTCGAGACGAAAACAAAAGAATGCATGCACAGGTTGAGAACGTTCTTCGTATTTCAAAATTAGAAAAAAGAGAACTAGACATAACCAAAGAACCTACTGTAGTGACAGATATAATTGACGATGCTATTGAGCACGTGAATCTTATTCTTGAAGATAGAAAAGGTACTGTAGTAAAGCATTATAACGCAGCAAGAACAACCTGTTTGATAAACGAAGTTCACTTTACAAACGTGCTGGTTAATATTCTGGAAAATGCCATTAAATATTCTCCAGATGCGCCAGAGATTGAAATTTTTACTGAAAACATTAAAGATATGATTTTGATAAAAGTGAGAGATCATGGGTTGGGAATGAGTAAGATAGCTCAAAAACGAGTTTTCGAGAAATTTTACAGAGAGCACACAGGTGATCTTCATAATGTAAAAGGACACGGATTAGGACTTGCTTACGTAAAAAGAATAGTAGAGGATCACAATGGTCAAGTATATGTAGAAAGCGAAAAAGGAAAAGGTAGCACCTTTATAATAAAAATACCATTAATAAATTAAAATATGGAAAATACTAACAAAAGAATACTTTTAGTAGAAGATGACCTAAATTTTGGGGCGGTTCTTAAAGATTATCTAATGTTAAATGACTTTGAAGTTACTTTAGCTAAAAACGGTATGGAAGGTTTCGAGAAATTCAAGAAGGATGTGTATGATTTGTGTATTCTTGATGTAATGATGCCTTATAAAGATGGTTATACTTTGGCCAAAGAAATTAGAGAGAAGAACAGTGAAGTGCCAATTATCTTTTTAACAGCAAAATCTATGAAAGAAGATGTGTTAAAAGGTTACAAAGCTGGTGCAGATGACTATTTAAATAAACCTTTTGATTCTGAAGTTCTTTTAATGAAAATTAAAGCAATCATTCAAAGAAAATCAGCAGATACAAAAGCGGAGCAAGTACAGTTTGAGTTTAATATTGGTAAGTTCCACTTAAATTCAAAATTAAGATTCTTGACTTTCCAAGATGAAGAGCCGATCAAATTGTCTCCAAAAGAAAATGAATTATTAAAAATGCTTATTCTTCATGAAAATGATTTAATGCCGAGAGAATTAGCTTTAACAAAAATTTGGAGAGACGATAATTACTTTACATCAAGAAGTATGGACGTTTACATCGCTAAATTGAGAAAATATCTAAAAGCAGATGAAGATGTTGAAATCTTGAACATTCACGGAGAAGGTTTTAGATTAGTGATAAAAAGCAAAGTTTCTGAATAATTAAATTCACGAACAAAATATAAAAGCTCTGAGAAATCAGGGCTTTTTTTGTGCATTAAATCGAAATATTTTTGATTTTTTTTCATGATGTAAAATTTGTTTTAATTGTTTGATTTTTAAAACAATAAATCAGATTTTGGGTACTCTGAAAATATTTGCAGAATTTATTTTAAAGAATTTTCTTTAAATAAATTTGGAAAATTGAAAAAGTATTATGAACATTTGCACACGAAAAAATTAATAACCCTTTAAAACGAAGAAAAAATGTTTGTACTTACATTGACATCTCAGAGCTTTACACCAAATGGTTTTGGTGAAGCAATTCTTCGTGGCTTATTTCAATCTTAGAAATATACTTTTAGATATATAAAAAAGCCCGAAGACAATAAGTTTCGGGCTTTTTTTTATTCTAGACTCTTCAAAATTTTCCCGAAAATCGATTTTTAGAATTTATCCGTCAGGATAAATGGTTTTAGCCTTTTGGCTGTTAATTTAATGCACGATAATTTTTTTATGGAAAATTATACGGTAGACGAGTATGCTTTATGTGCTCGTTTTAAAAGTAAAAGAAGAAAAAAAAGATTAGTAAAAGAAGATTTTGAAAAACAATTAATTCAGTTAAGAAAACTTGAAGTTGAACTTTGGAAAGAGCGTAGAGACTTGCCATTAGTTCCTTTAGAAATTCCTTATCAAAAAGGTTGGCAACGCAATTTCAAATTAAGAGATGATATTGCCAGATCTAGTGAAGCCTCATTTTACAGAGATTTATTGGAAAAAATAAATACATGGCAGTTTTCTCCCGAAAAATCTTTTAAAAGAAAGAAAAAGAGAAAAAGAAAACACGTGTATGTTGAAAAACTCCAAACTGTAAAAGAGTTTTCCGAATGGGAATGGAAAAGTTCAAAATTGGAATTGACCGAAAAGGAAAAAGCGCATTTTTATAAAAGGGAACGTTGGTGCAGCAATTGCAAACGATACAAAATTCATTATGTATTTAACGAACCTTGGCGCTATGTGCTACGTGTTAGTCCTTATATGATAACACATACAAAAATGGTCGATTCAGATTTAGAAAGTCAAATTCAGTTTATTGATAATTATGTTGATAATCATAATCTGAGAAATAAAATAAACAGATTAATACACGGCAGTTCTCATAAATGGAGTTACTATGAAAAAGAAAACCCAAAAGAGATAAGTCCAATTAAAAATAAAAATCTGCATGAATTGTATCAGCAATATGCAGATGAAATGATAGAAAATCATGGGAAATAAATTATCTGGAAAAGACCTGATTAAATTAGGTTTTCCAAAGAACAATTCAATAAATATCGCCTTAGGGCAGATAAATAGATATAGAAAAAGAGAAAAAAAGGAATCTATTCTAACAGAAGCAAAAGATGTGCTGCTAAATCCTGAAAAATATGAAGGAAACGGAACATGGGGAAAAGTGGCTGAAGGTTTAATCAAACCTGTTCAAGTAAGAATGCATCAGCTAAAAACGACAAGAGCTCCTTTTTCGATTTTTGGCGAAAATGAAATCGATCAACAAGCAAAATTTCAATTGTATGATTCTTTAAAATTGCCAGTTTCGGTTGCAGGAGCTTTAATGCCAGATGCACATTCCGGTTACGGTTTGCCAATTGGCGGTGTACTAGCGACTGATAATGCCGTAATTCCATACGGAGTCGGCGTTGATATTGGTTGTCGAATGAGTCTTTCAATTTTTGATTTGCCAGCTTCTCATTTCAAAGGTAGAGAACATCAATTAGAAGCAATTTTAAAAGATAATACCAAGTTTGGAATGAATGAAGTGCAGTCGTCGAGAGTCGATCATGAGGTTTTTCATAAAAGCGAATTTCAAGATATTCCATTGTTAAAAAATCTTTTACCAAAGGCTTACAAGCAATTAGGAAGTTCGGGCGGAGGAAACCATTTCGTAGAATTCGGAATTGCGAAAATCGACAATCCAGAGAACGAATGGAAATTGGAAAAAGGCGAATATTTTGCTGTTTTGTCGCACAGCGGTTCCCGCGGATTGGGCGCTAACATTGCAAAACATTATACGTATTTAGCAACAAAACAATGTCCGTTACCCAAAAATGTTCAGCATTTAGCTTGGCTAGATTTGAATACGCACGATGGTCAGGAATATTGGTTGGCAATGAATTTAGCAGGAGAATATGCAAAAGCTTGTCACGATGATATTCACAGAAGAATTGCTAAAGCGATCGGAAAAAGAGTAGTGGTGACTATTGAAAACCATCACAATTTTGCTTGGAAAGAATTGGTAAACGGACAAGAATGCGTTGTGCACAGAAAAGGAGCAACGCCAGCAGGTGAAGGTCAGCTTGGGATTATTCCTGGCTCAATGACAGCACCAGGTTTTATTGTGAAAGGCAAAGGAAATTCTGAGAGTTTAAACTCAGCTTCACATGGTGCAGGACGTTTGTTTTCGAGAGCGAAATGTAAAAGCAGTTTCACGCAAAGTCAGATTAAGAAAGAATTGAAGAAACACGATGTGACTTTAATTGGCGGTAATATCGACGAAGCTCCAATGGCTTACAAAGACATTGAAAAAGTAATGGCAAACCAAACTGATTTAGTTGAAGTTTTAGGAACATTTACTCCTAAAATTGTTAGAATGGACCGCTAAAAAGAGATTTTAAAATGGAAAGAATAATTCAGATAACAGCAGGTCGCGGACCTGCAGAATGCACTTGGGTAGTTGCCCAAGTGCTTAAAAAAGTACTCGAAGAAGCACAAGAACATCGACTGGAAACGGTTTTATTGCAAAGAGAAGCAGGAACTGAAAACGGAACTGTAGAAACGGCATCAATTGTTATAAAAGGAAAAAATGCAGAGCAGTTTGTGAATTCTTGGATAGGAACTATTCAATGGATTGGACAAAGTCAGTTTAGGAAAATGCACAAACGTAAAAACTGGTTTATTGGGATTTTTGAAATCGAGCAAGAGAAAAACAGTTCATTTTCTGAAAATGATATTCACTATCAAGCGATGCGAAGTTCAGGAGCGGGAGGACAGCATATAAACAAAGTAAGTTCTGCGATTCGAGCGACTCATATTCCAACAGGAATTGCAGTTGTGGCTATGGACAGCCGTTCGCAACATCAGAACAAAAAATTAGCAACAGAAAGATTAATTAAAAAATTAGAAGACGAGAAATTGCTCCAACTTAAAAATCACGTAGGGAAACAATGGGAAAATCAGCTGAATGTACAGCGTGGAAATCCTGTGAGAGTTTTTACGGGAAGTGATTTTAAAAAGAATAAAGTGGAGAGAAGTTACAAAGGAACTCGTCAGAAACTTAAAAACGATTTGCGAAATGAAAACAATTGATAAATACCTTTTTCAGGCTTTGGATAATTACCCTTATTCACTTGAAGAAACTATAGAATCTTTGGATTATGCTTTTTCTTATGATTCAAAAAACACAATGGTTTTGTGTTTATATGGAAGAATTCAGGCAGAGCAATTAATGAATTACGAAGAAGCAAAAACGTACTTTCAGGAAGCTTTAGCAATTAATATTCATGCTCTTGAAGTTTATCCGTATTATTTACAAACTTTGATTGTGAACGGAGATTATGAAGAAGCTCAAAAATTAATTGACTTTGCATTGACAATTAAAGGAATTAATAAAGCGATGATTTTTGTAAAGAAAGCTGTTCTTTTGGAAGTGCAACACAAGTTTAAAGAAGCTTTAAAAGAAATTAAACAGGCAAAATTATATTCCATTCAGCACGATTATGATTCTGGAATTAGTGAAGTTGAAAAACGAATTAAAGATAAAGTTGATTTGTTGAAAAAGAAGAAACCTAAAAAAAAGAAGAAAGATTCTAAAAAGAAATCAAAGTGATTTTGATTAAAATAAAAACGATGTTAATGATTTTGAATTAACATCGTTTTTTGTATTTGAATATGTATAGTCCCTACGGGACATTTTATTTGTTGTAAATAATTTTTTCTACCAATATATAATCTCTACGAGATAATTTGTATAATTAAAACTCCGGTAGGAGTTAAATATTGGTAGAAAAAAATGTTTTGGGTTATAACAATGTCCCGTAGGGACTATATAAGTTATTTCCAATGCAATTCTAATGCAAAACAATTTTTATCACCTTTAGTAATGCTAAAAGTCGTTGCTGAATGATCTTCATTATCATTTTCATGAATAACGACTTGATCATTTAAAGAAAGTTCTTTTAAGAAATTCATTTCGAAGCTTTTTACTTCTTGTTTTAGAATTCTTTTTGCGTCAACATGATCTAGGCACCATTCTAAATATTTTACATTATTAGCATGATTTACAATATCTAAATCAGATAAATAAACGGTTTTTTCGAAAACAGATTCTTTGTCAGGATTAATGTTGATTCGTGAGAAACCTTCAACAGTTGCTCTATTATCTGGAAATAGTTCAAAATGTTCGAAAGGTAAAGCCAATGCTTCTGGACGACGTGCTTTGGTATTGAAAACAGCCCAATAGGTTTCGCTTCCAACAATCTTTTTCCCGTTTACGTACATTTCAAGTGCACGAACCGAGCGTGAATTTTCAAGACTGTTAATCCAAGTTTTTACAGTTACAACATCCTGCCATTTTGGTAAAGCCTTTATTTCTACACGCATACGACTTAAAACCCATGCTTGATCAAATTCTTGCATATCTGTGAAACTGATTCCGCCCACTTCTGAATGTGCTGCAGCTGTCAATTGTAAAAGATTGCATAAATCGGTATATTTTAAATAACCGGTTGATGTGCATTGCGTGAAATTGATTTCCCAGTCTCTACTTAAAACTGATGTAAAATTTGGTGATATTGGCATTTTTGATTTTTATTTTTTAGAGAAAAGAAGCAAGATGAAAGATTATTTTACTTGCTTTTCAATATAGTCTATGATTTGTTTTCTGTCTAACGAATAATCGAACCATTTGGTGTTTTCATTTCGTTTGAACCACGTTAATTGTCTTTTAGAAAATCTTCGTGTGTTCTTTTTTATTTCTTCGATTGCGAATGGCAACGTGAATTCTCCATCAAAATAACTAAATAATTCTCTATAACCGACCGTTTGTAAAGCATTTAACTCTTTGTTAGGATAAAGTGTTTCAGCTTCTTTAAGCAAACCTTCATTCATCATGATGTCTACACGCTGGTTAATTCGGCTGTAAATGATTTCTCTGTCGGCATCTAAACCAATTAAAATAGGAGTGAAGTTTCGGTTGTTTTTCTTCAGGTTTAAAAATGAAGAATATGGTTTTTGTGATCCAATGCAAACTTCTACAAAACGCATCATCCGTTGCGGATTTTGTAATGTCTGCGGATTTTCGATTGTTATTTTTTGATAATAATCTGGATCTAGGTTTTTTAATTGTTCCTGAAGATATTCGATTCCGAGTTTTTCGTAATTTGAATTTACTTCTGAGCGAACTTCTGGATTGATTTCTGGAAATTCATCAAAACCTTTTAAAACGGCATCGACATATAGACCTGATCCGCCAATTAGAATAGCAAAATCATTGTTTTGATATAATTCTTCTAGCTTTAAAAGTGCTTCTTTTTCGTAATCGCCAACGGTATAATTTTCGAAAATCGATTTGTTTTGAATGAAATGATGTTTCGCAGCATTTAATTCTTCTTGACTTGGAACGGCTGTTCCGATCGTCATTTCTTTAAAAAATTGACGGCTGTCGCAAGAGATAATTTCGCATTTAAAATGTTTTGCCAAAGCAATGCTTAGGGCTGTTTTCCCGATAGCTGTTGGTCCGACGATTGTTATTAGGTATTTCATATTTTTTAGCCCAGATGGAAATGGAAACCCCGGACTTATATTTGTTAGTTTTTTTTGGAATAAAAGAGCGACCAACGGAAGCTCCTTTTATGACTTTAAAAACAACAAAGATAAGGAGGAGTTGCAATGTACAGCTGGATTAGCTTCATAAATTAATTATTGGGTAATGTTTTTCCGCATTGATAGCAATATTTAGCATTATCAAAATGGAGTTGTGCTTTACATTGCGTGCAGGATCTTTTTCCACTTACAGAACTACTTCTAAGGCTTGCTTTGGCAAATTCTGCTGTTACGATTCCGGTTGGAACTGCTATGATTCCGTAACCCATAATCATTACAAGTGATGCGAGGAATTGCCCAAGTGGTGTAATTGGCGAAATATCACCATAACCAACGGTCGTAAGTGTAACAATCGACCAATAAATACTAACAGGAATACTGGTGAAACCGCTTTCTTTGCCTTCAACAACGTACATTAATGCGCCTATAATAATGGCGCTAATAACAACAAAATATATAAAAACGAGGATTTTTTCTTTACTTGCCTGAAGAGCTTCTTTTAATTGGTAAGATTGATGCGAAATTTGCGGAATATGCAGAATTTTGAATAACCTGAAAAATCGCAGTATACGCACAATCGTCAAGACATTTGTTGCAGGAAAAAATATCGACAGATACATTGGTAAAATGGCCATCAAATCTATGATTCCGTAAAAGCTAAAAACGTATTTTACGGGTTTTTGTATGGCAATAATTCTTAGAATATATTCTATGGTAAAGAATATTGTGATAACCCATTCACAAATAAGTAGTTGATGATGGTATTTGTGATTAATGCCTTCTACTGTATCGAGCATCACCAATAATACACTCAGTAATATGAGTCCCAAGAGAACCAAATCGAACATTCGTCCCAAAATGGTATTTGTTCCGTAGAGAATGATTTTGATTTTTTCTCTAAAAATCTCGTATTTTGATTTGTTTTTTGTCATATCGCTAAGATACGTAAAGTTTATCGTATTAAAAATGCATAATTTTTAATGACTTGCTTTTGCGAATGTAGCTCTGAATGATGTTTTTTACGTCACGATTATGCTGCATGGGAATCAGAATGTTTTTCAGGATATCGATATTGGTGATTTGATAGTTCAAATCGTAGTAAGCATAACCTTGATATGTTCCGTTTTCGATTAAAATAGCGCTTCTTTCGTTTACATTTCGACCTCTATCGATTAAGATCATACTTTTATTTTCGAAACTGTTTTCTGAAATAAACTGCTGTACTCTTAAATTGTAAACTTCTGGTGTCACTTCGCCAATGCAAGCACCATCACATTCTTTAATTTTATATTGAAAACACTCTTTTTTGGTTTGGTATAAACCTGTTAATTTTTGGCATAAATGATATTTTGCCGTAAATCTAAAAAGTGCATTTTTACCTTCTTGCAAAGAAGCAAAAGATGTAATTTCTTTTTTACGTCCGTCTGCTTTCTCCAATTTTAGGTTGATGTATCCGTTTGCATCTTTTTCGGCATATAATGCGAAAGGAAAAACACTTTTCTTTTGCGAACGATTGTATCTCGGACGATTTATTTTTACTTCTTGACTTTCTTTTAAAAGCGCAATTAGTTCGCTTCCAGTCTCTTCATAAGTTATGGTAAAAACTTCTGCCTGAATTCTTTTGCTTTTTGTTGTAACTCCAGTAAAATGCTGATTGACTCTTTTTTTTATGTTTTGGCTTTTGCCAATGTAAATTAAAGTACCGTCTTCTTTGTAGATATAATAAACTCCAGTTTTCGCTGGCATTTGATTTAAAATATCTAAGAATTTTGGAGAAATTCCTTTTTCAACTTCCAGTTTTATAAAATCTTTTACGATTGTTTTCTCTGTGTCTTTTTCTAAAAGCATTTTGAACAACTTGGTTGTAGCCATAGCGTCTCCGCTGGCGCGATGTCTGTCTGCCATTGGAATTCCTAGTGCACGTACCAATTTTCCTAAACTGTATGAAGGCTGTTCTGGAATTAGTTTTTTTGCTAATTCTACTGTACAAAGGGTTTTGGCTTCAAAATCGTAGCCTAAACGACGAAATTCTGTACGAAGGATTCTGTAGTCAAAAGAAGCGTTGTGAGCCACAATTACGCAATCTGAAGTGATTTCGATGATACGTTTGGCAACTTCGTAGAACTTTGGAGCCGATTGTAACATAGCGTTATTGATTCCAGTCAGTTTTACTACAAACGGCTGAATCGGAATTTCGGGATTTACAAGACTGATGAATTGGTCAACTACTTCATGTCCATCAAATTTGTAGATGGCGATTTCAGTAATTCCCTCTTCATTAAATTGTCCTCCAGTGGTTTCTATGTCTAGTATTGCGTACAAATTAAGTGCTCAGTCTCGGTTTTTAGTAATCAGTTAAAATCTATGATTTATGTTTAGCGTCCGCCAAAAATGCTGCTTCCAATTCTCACCATTGTGCTTCCGCATTCTATGGCTAATTGATAATCTCCAGACATTCCCATTGAAATTGTTTTTAAATCTACAATTTGCAGTTTTTGGATAGAGTCAAAAATAGATTTTAAATGTGTGAATTCTTTTTTAATTTGGTTTTGGTCTTCGGTGAAAGTGGCCATTCCCATTAAACCTAAGATACGAATATTTTTCAACTCTTTGAACTCAACAGACGTTAAAAGTTCATTTAATTCATTTTCGTCCAAACCAAACTTAGATTCTTCTTCGGCAATATAAATTTGAAGAAGACAATCTATAATTCTGTTGTTTTTTAAAGCTTGTTTATTAATTTCTTGTAATAATTTCAAACTATCAACACCATGAATCAAAGTGACATACGGCGCCATAAATTTGACTTTATTCGACTGAACATGACCAATCATATGCCATTGAATGTCTTTTGGCATTTGTTCCCATTTTTCAGTCATTTCCTGAATTTTGTTTTCTCCAAAAACGCGCTGACCAGCTTCGTAAGCCTGCATCAAGTCTGAAACAGGTTTTGTTTTAGAAACGGCAACAAGAGTTACGTGTCCAGGTAAAGTTGTTTTAATTGTGTTTAAATTCGATTGAATCGACATGATATTTCTTTTTTATGAAAGAATAAACTGCTTCGAGATTTTCTCTGCTTTTTTGCTTTCACTATAATCGTAAAACCCTTCTCCAGATTTAACTCCAAGTTTTCCTGCTCTAACCATATTTACTAAAAGTGGACAAGGAGCATATTTTGGATTTTTGAATCCGTCGTACATTACATTTAAGATTGCTAAACAAACGTCAAGGCCAATAAAATCAGCTAATTGAAGTGGCCCCATTGGATGTCCCATTCCTAATTTCATTACGGTGTCAATTTCGTAAACTCCAGCAACTTTATTGTATAACGTTTCAATTGCTTCGTTTAGCATAGGCATTAAAATTCTGTTTGCTACAAATCCAGGATAATCGTTTACTTCAACAGGAACTTTACCTAATTTTTCAGATAAACTCATAATGATTTTAGTTACTTCATCGCTTGTGTTGTATCCGCGAATGATTTCAACTAATTTCATAATCGGCACCGGATTCATAAAATGCATTCCGATAACACGCTCTGGATGTGCCACAACAGCTCCAATTTGTGTAATTGAAATTGAAGATGTATTAGTTGCTAAAATCGTATTATGAGAGCAATATTCGTTTAATTGTTTGAAAATGTTCAGTTTTAATTCAACGTTTTCAGTTGCAGCTTCAACTACTAAATCAACACCAACAACACCGTCTTTTAAGTCTGTATAAGTAATAATGTTAGTAATCGTTTTAGCAACATCTTCTTGTGTAATTGTTCCTTTAGAAAGCATACGATCTAAGTTAGCAGCAATAGTTACCATTCCCTTATCTAATGATTTTTCAGAAACGTCGATTAATTTTACCGTAAATCCGCTTTGCGCGAAAGTATGCGCAATTCCGTTACCCATTGTTCCTGCTCCAATTACAGCTATTGTTTTCATATTACTCTAGTATATTATATTTTACGATTTAGCCACGAATTCACCGTTTTTTAGTGAATTTCGTGGCTAATTTTATTTTTTAAAATTCTTTAAATTATTTCTCGAAACAATCAATAATTTGGTACGCCACTCGTAATGCATCAGTCGCTTGTTCAAGCGTTACAACAGGAGTTGTGTTATTGTTGATTGCGTCAGCAAATGAATTCAACTCGTCCAAAATCGCATTGTTTTGCTCTACATCTGGATTCGTGAAATAGATTTGTTTTTTTACACCTTCGGCATTTTGAAGAATCATATCAAAATCTCCAGGAACTTCTGGCGCATCTTTCATACGAACTACTTCGCATTTCTTTTCTAAAAAGTCAACCGAGATGTAAGCGTCTTTTTGAAAGAAACGTGATTTACGCATGTTTTTCAATGAAATTCTGCTGGCAGTTAAATTGGCAACGCATCCGTTTTCGAATTCGATTCTAGCATTGGCAATATCTGGAGTATCACTAATTACAGAAACACCGCTTGCGTGAATGTCTTTTACTTTTGAATTAACTACACTTAAAATTGCATCAATATCATGAATCATTAAATCTAAAACCACAGGAACGTCTGTACCACGCGGATTAAATTCGGCCAAACGATGCGTTTCAATAAACATCGGATTTTCGATCATGTTTTTTGTAGCGATGAACGCAGGGTTAAAACGCTCTACGTGACCAACTTGCCCTTTTACATTGTGTTCTTTAGCCAAAGCAATAATTTCTTCAGCTTCTTCTGCAGTGTTTGCAATTGGTTTTTCTATAAAGATATGTTTTCCAGATTTGATCGCAACTTTTGCACATTTATAGTGTGAAAGTGTTGGAGTTACAATGTCAATCACGTCGACAGCGTGAATGAGTTTTGCAATTGTGCTGAAGTTTTTATAGCCAAACTCTTTTGAGATTCTTTCGGCATTTTCTTGATTTTCGTCGTAAAATCCAACTAATTCGTATTTGTCAGATTGTTGTAATAAGCGTAAATGTATTTTACCAAGATGACCAGCACCTAAAACTCCTACTTTTAACATGAGAATGTATTTTAAACAAAAATATAATTTATTTGTTTAACGTGAAAATGAATTTAGCGAATTGTGGATTGTGATTTGTGAAATGTTAATTGTTAGTAGCTGGTTGTTGGTCGTTATTTGTTTGCCGTTGGTCGTAAATTACCTCTTTGTCTTCAATTGACACCGTAAACGAAATCGATGGACAAAGTGTTAGAACACAAAGCGCTTCGACTAAGCTTAGCTTGGCAAATTATGGCTTTTGACTTTCGACTTTTGACTTTACACTTTATTATTTAAAAATCAATATTTGAAATCCTGTTTTGTTTCTTATTTTTGCGAAAATAAAACCTACCCATTTTGAGAGACACTGCCAAACATCAAGGACTTCGTAATCAATTAGTAACTACTTTAGAGCAAAAAGGAATTACTGACAGAGCTGTTCTGGAAGCGATAAAAAAAATCCCGAGACACCTTTTTTTAAATTCTAGTTTTGAAGATTATGCTTATCAGGACAAAGCGTTTCCTATTGGAGCAGGTCAAACTATTTCTCAGCCTTATACGGTTGCTTTTCAGTCGCAATTGCTTGAAGTTAAGAAAGATCATAAAATATTAGAAATTGGTACAGGTTCTGGTTACCAGACTGCTGTTTTATTTATGCTTGGAGCTAAAGTTTACACAGTAGAAAGGCAAAGTGAATTATTTAAAACAACATCAAATCTTTTTCCGAAATTGAACATTCGTCCAAAGCATGTTACTTTTGGAGACGGATATAAAGGACTTCCAAATTTTGCTCCGTTTGACAGTATTATAGTTACGGCAGGCGCGCCTTTTATTCCGCAGCCTTTAATGGCGCAATTAAAAATAGGAGGAAGGCTGGTTATTCCGTTAGGAGAAGATGTTCAGATTATGACTTTATTAATCAGAAAGAATGAAACTCAATTTGAAAAACATGAGTTTGGAGAATTTAGATTCGTTCCTTTATTAGAAGATAAAAATTAAAAGAAAGCCCGTTTTTACGGGCTTTTTTATTGAGTTAGAATTGAAATGTATCTTTCTAAACTTTCTTTTTCTCTTTGTGCAATGAAAAGGAAAAAATCTTCTTTGTCTTTTTTGGTTTGGGCTATTTCCAAAGATTGATAATATTGCATTCGATTTTCATAATCACCTTTAATATTAGCTATTGGATAGCCTTTTTGCATCAAAATTAAATTCATAATCAATCTTGATGTTCTGCCATTTCCATCAATAAAAGGATGAATTGTGACTAAACGTTCGTGCATTTCAGCAGCTAGAATGACGGGATGTAATTTGTTTTTGTTGATTTCATACCAAATAAAATACTCTTCCATTTCTTGTGGAACCATTAAAGGCTGAGGAGGCATGTGTGAACTTCCTTGTATCATAACTTGAACTTTTCTGTAACGTCCAGCATCTTCTGGAATTATTCCGCGAAGTATCAAATTATGAATAGATAAAAGATCTCGTTCGTTTAAAGAATTACTTTTGCCCATTAATTCTTTTATAAAACCAATTGCTTCTTGGTGGTTAATAGCTTCAAGATGTTCGCGCATACTTTTTCCCGAAATTGTCAAACCTTCATTGATAACCATATCCGTTTCGCGAAGCGTCATAGTATTTCCTTCTATTCTGTTACTTTCAAAAGTGTATTCTAATTCGAGAGCTTGTTTAATTTTAAAACTGTCATATTGACGATGAGAATCAAGTTTTGCTTTTAGAGAATCGATTTCTTTTAAAATCTTTTCTAATGAAGTAGATAGCTTAAGATTTGAAACTGTTTTATTGTATTTGATTTCGTCTTCGGCAACTTTTAAAGCTTTCAAAGCAAATTCATCATCACCAATTTCGTAAAGGATTTTCTCTTTAAGCCAAGCAACCATCAAAGTTTCGTAATCAATTTCTAGAAGCTGAGATAATTTGGTAACCTGATCTTTTGTTGGTTTTCGAGTCCCAGATTCAAATTTGCTAATCAAAGCTTGGTCAATACCAGCAAGTTGAGCCAATTCACGAGTTTTTAAACCTTTCTGTTCTCTAGCGTTTTTTAAAAGCGATTTCATTTTATGAAATATTTAGTCTTGACAAAATTAGTCAATTTTTTATGCAAAAGAAAAGCAGTACTATTAAATACTGCTTTCTAATATTTTATTTTGGAGGAAGAGAACCGTCTTTTCTCATTTCTTTCACAACAGCTTGCATTATAGCGTCAACTGTTTGTCCTAAATCGGTAACATATTGCGATTCTGTTGTTCCTGTCCAAATTAGTTTATTTTGTTTTAATGAAAACACATTGGTTTCTACCATATATGATGTAGTTTCTTGATAGTATCCAGGATCGTAAAAATTTGGAGAATACATTCCGTACCAGTTTCCAAAGCCGTAGCCATACATTCCTGTATACATTCCGTCAAAACCACCATAATACATTCCTGTGTAAGTACCAGGAACATAATTAACTTCTTTTTCTTTGCTGACTAATCGCATACTGATTACTCCGTCAAAACCTTCGTCTTGTAAAACTTTTAGTTTTTGTTCTTGTGATAATTGTGAGGTTGCATTTAAGTATTGATACGAAGTTTTAAAAACAGGATTGCTTGCTGCAATTCTGTTTTCTGTAATTCGTCTCGAAGCTTCATCTTTAACCAAAGCTACAACCAAAACTTTCTTAAATTGTTCCTGAGTGATGGTAACATCAGGATCTCTCCAGCTGTTTACAATAGAAGTATTACTGCCACAACTTGAAAACGCCGCAATAGCGAAAAACAAAACGAAGTACTTTTTCATATTTTACAGTTAAATTATTTTGTAATAAAAATAACGATAAAATATTATAAAAAGGTCATTATGAGAAAATTAAATTTTCTTTTAGTTGTACGCTTTTTTAATACGATCTAAGTCGCGTTTAGTATCTTGTTCCTTTAGAGATTCACGTTTGTCGTAGTTCTTCTTTCCTTTACAAAGACCAATCTGCAATTTGGCTAAACCTTTTTCATTTGTAAATAGTTTTAAAGGAATAATAGTAAGTCCTTTTGCTTGCACGCTTTTATGAAGTGTTTTTAATTCTTTTTTGTTTAAAAGTAATTTTCTTTCGCTTCTCGATTTATGATTGAATTGATTTCCAAAAGAATATTCTTCGATATAAGTATTAATAGCAAAAAGTTCCATGCCGCTGAATTCGCAGAAGCTTTCGGTAATATTTGCTTTTCCTAAACGTATTGATTTGATTTCGGTACCAGCTAAAACAATTCCAGCAGTATAGGTATCGATTATTTCATAATCAAAACGGGCTCTTTTATTTAATATATTGACTGATTTTAACATGAGTGCAAATGTAAGACAAAATTGAAAAACTTTATACTGGCTAAGATAATTAAAGTTTTATTCTAATCTATGATTTTAATCATCCGCGACAAAAATGCTTCCTTTTAAGTTTGCTTCATAATTTCAAAAACAAATTTAAAATGAAAAAAATTGTAACACTTGTAAGTGTTGTATTATTGAGTTTCGCCGCTAAAGCTCAAGATTCAACTCAAGGTTTAAAAGGAACATGGTTTGTAACTTCTCAGTTTGGTTATCAACAGACTAAAACGGCAGATGATAAAAACACCACTTTTTCTGTATTGCCAATTGTTGGAACATTTGTAACGCCTTCTGTGGCTGTTGGAGCAGCGGTAGGGTATATTAATATCAAAGCAGATTCGGATGCAGGAACGGCTGCTAAAACAGATTTAATTGTTGCTCAACCTTTGGTAAGAAAATATTGGAACATTGCAAGTTCACTTTATTTCTTTGGACAAGTAACGGTGCCGATTATCACTGGTAAGGAGAAAGAAAGCGAATTAAAAGTGAATCAAGTTGGAGTATCTTTATCTGGCGGATTGGACTATTTCGTTACTAAAAATTTCTCGGTAGAGTTTTCTTATGATTTGGCAAACTTTACATCAACAACTATTGATCCTAAAAGTGGAGACAAAACTACCGTTACCAATTTTGGTTTGGCGCATGTTGCAAATGTAGATCCCTTTTATAATACAGCTTTGGCAGGAAGTAATCCAAATTTGACTTCTCCAATTTCTGTTGGATTTAAATTCTTATTCTAATTTATTTTTTATTTGATTACTGTAAAATTCAATTTAGTAATTTTGCAAAAAACAAAGACCATACTTTTTGGGTATGGTCTTTTTGATATTATTTAAAAAGTATAAAATGCAAAACCAATCTAAAGATCCGTTACACGGAATTACACTTCAAAAAATTGTCGAAACGTTAGTTGATTACTATGGTTTTGATACTTTGGGAGAATTAATTCCTGTTAAATGCTTTAACTCAAATCCGAGTGTGAAATCTAGTCTAACTTTTTTAAGAAAAACAGATTGGGCTCGTAAGAAAGTAGAAGAACTTTATATTAAAACACTCCCTAAATTAAGCTGATCTTTATAATTTATAAGAAATCATTACGCCTCCGCGGTATGGAAGCCATTCTCCACTTTTGTTCCAGTTTGGCGCTTTTTCATATCTTCCAGGGGTTCCGTTGTTGTAATATCCTTTATAAAAGCCTTGGTGCCATCCGCCACCAACAAAAAAGTCAAGCAAAAATTTATCACTTAGTTTTAAATTGTAACCAACTGTAGCTCCAATTCGGTAACCAAAACCATCTTCGTATTTGTTAGAATCCCAATAGGTCCATTTTTGCAATTCGTATTTATCAGCTCCAATATGTGCTCCAGCATAAAAACCATTATATTTTTCTTTAAAATGGTAACGAATTTCAGGAGTAATAGTAACGAATTTCATCGGGTTATGTCCATTAAATGATTCCCAGAAGGAAGCCATTATATCGGCGCTAAAAGTAGTTTTTTCTCCAATACTGGTTTCTATACCAATATTAGGAATTGCAAATAATGCAGTTGCTCCGTTAAATTTTACAAATGTTTGGCTTTGTAATTGCATACTGACTAAAAGAACAAGTAGGGCTGGTATTTTTTTCATAAAGTTTTTGGAATTCAAAAACAGCTATTGTAGCTAATTTCGAGCGCAAATATAACGTTTAATGCTTTATAACTATTGTGTGTAAGATTATTTTAACAAGAATAAATTCTACTTTTCTAATAATGAATAGATTACCTTATCAAGAAATTTTCCTTCCCAAAAATCTGACTCTTTTAAATGAGCTTCTTTAACAAAACCACATTTTTGTAACACCTTTTCAGATGCATAATTTTCTGGATCAATGACAGCTTCTATGGAGTGAAGCTTTAAATCTTCAAAACCATATTTAATTAGTCGATTTACGGCTTCTGGAATAATTCCTTTTCCATGATAATCTGGTGAAAGCATATAACCTATTTCAGCTCGGTAATTTTCAGGTTGTATTCTGTAATAACCAATAATTCCTAATAATTTAGGATTGTCTTTAAGCCTGATGGCCCAGTTTATTCCAATATTGCTTTCAATTTTTTCATCAATCATTCTAATATGTTCCAAAGCATCTTGATGATTTTTTACTAATGGTCTCGGAATATATTTCATGGTTTCAGGATTAGAACGTAATTCAAAAACTTCTTGTACGTCTTTGTCTGTAAGTCTGTCCAAAACCAAACGTTCTGTTTCTATTATTGGAAAAGGTGTAAAGTTAAAATCTAACATTTTCTTATTATAATATTGTAATACTAAATTTTGCACTGAAATCCTTATTCACATCCAATATCAAAATTCCTTCCTTTTTGTATAAATCGCCTGTATTTTCCTCGGTATCAGAATAACCTATCCAAGGTTCGATACACACAAACGGAGCATTTTCTTTTGTCCAGATTCCTAAACTCGGAAAATCTTTAAAATCAACTTTTACATAAGGTTTTGAATCATTTAAAATAGTTAGTGATTTTGATTCTAAAGTTTTAAAAATCAAAGCATCATTTTTAAACAGCTCATAATTTAAAGGAACTAAATTGTTTTTTGTTTCTAAGACTTTAGTTTTAGATGAAATCAAATCGTTTTCAAGAAGATAGTATTTTAAGTTTTCTTCTTTTTCGAATTGAAAAGCATAATTTTCAAAATTGTTTGGAAGTGCAATTGCAGGATGTGCACCAATCGAAAAAGGCATTTTTTTGTTTCCGTTATTGATTACTTTGTACTCCAGATTTAATGAGCTTTCGTTAAGTGTGTAAATAAGCTGCAATTCAAATTCAAAAGGATATTTCTCTAATGTTTCTTCAGAAGACTTAAGAGAGAAAACAGCTTTGTTTTCAGTTTTTTCAATTAAAGAAAATTCCATGTCTCTGGCAAAACCATGACGGGGCAAATGATATTCTTTTTCGTCGATTTTGTAAGTGTTGTTTTTTAAAGTTCCTACAATCGGAAAAAGAACAGGAGAATGTTTGCCCCAAAAATCAGGATTACCTTCCCAGATATATTCATTGCCTTGTGTGTCCTTTATAGAGAATAATTCTGCTCCAGCATGTTTGATTGAAGCTTTTAATGTTGAATTTGAAATAGTTGTAGTCACGATATTGAATATAAAATGAATGTTTTTTATAGAGATGTAAATATATTTTATAAAATTTAGTTTTTTAAGAAAAAGCCCTAAATTATTTTATTGATAAAATTTTGCTAAAATTAAATTTATGTTTTAAAATTTCTCTGTAAATAGCTTTTTTTTTCATTAATTTGCTACATAAACAGCTAAAAAATATGAAAAAGCAATCTGCAAAAGCCATTTTAACCGCGGCTTTATTTTTTGGGATTTCTTCAGTTTGGGCGCAGCAAACTACGCAGGCGACAACAACAAATCCGGTAAACAATTACAATTATCATGATGCCTTCGGTCCTCATTTTTACACAAAAAATGGTACGACAACTCGTACTGCTAGCGGTCAACCGGGAGCAGAATATTGGCAAAACAGAGCCGATTATCAGATTACGGCAAAATTGAATGCAACTACAAACGAGATTGTAGGTACAGATGAGATTACTTATACAAATAATAGTCCTGAAAAATTAGGATTTCTTTGGCTGAATTTAGACCAGAACTTGTTTAAAGATGATTCTAGAGGAAATGCTGTTGTGCCTTTAACAGGAAGCCGTAATGGAGCGCAAGGACAAGTTTTTGATGGCGGAAACAAAATTAAATCTGTAAAAGTTATTTCTGGCGGAAAAACAAAAACAGAAGTTGAAGCAAAATACATTGTTACAGACACGAGAATGCAAATTTTCCTTCCGCAGGAATTGGCTGCAAAAGGAGGTTCTGTAAAAGTTAAAATTGAATTTTCTTTCATCGCGCCTTTCGAGGGATCTGATAGAATGGGAGTTTTAGAAACTAAAAACGGAAAAATCTTTACAATCGCGCAATGGTATCCACGTATGTGTGTGTACGATGATGTAAGAGGTTGGAATACTGCTCCATATTTGGGCGCTTCTGAGTTTTATTTAGAATATGGTGATTTTGATGTAAAACTTACTGTGCCAGGAAATCACTATGTTGTAGCTTCAGGAGAATTGTTAAACGGTCAGGAAGTATTTTCTGCAGAACAATTAAAAAGATATAAAGATGCATCTAACAGTGACAAAACAGTTATGATTCGTACTGCTGATGAAGTTAATGCAACAGCAAATAATAATTCAGGAACTGAAAAAACATGGCATTATAAAATCAAAAATGCACGTGATTTCTCTTGGGCATCATCTCCAGCTTTTATCTTAGATGGAGCAAAAATTAATCTTCCAAGCGGTAAAAAATCGTTAGCATTATCTGCTTATCCTGTTGAAAGCGATGGGCAAGGTGCTTATGGTCGTTCTACAGAATATGTAAAAGCATGTATTGAACATTATTCTAAACAATGGTTTGAATATCCTTATCCAGCAGCTACAAACGTTGCGGGTAACGAAGGAGGAATGGAGTATCCTGGAATTGTTTTCTGTGGATGGAAATCTAAAGGACAAGATCTTTGGGGAGTTACAGATCACGAATTTGGACATATCTGGTTTCCGATGATTGTGGGATCAAATGAAAGATTGTTTGCATGGATGGATGAAGGATTTAATACTTTTATCAATTCATTAAGTACAGCTGCATTTAATAATGGTGAATATAAAGAAGAGCCAACAAACTTGCACGAAAAAGCGGAGTCATTTACCAGACCTGATTTAGAAACAATTATGAGTTCTCCTGATAACATGAAGGAAGCGAATATTGGTATGTTATGTTACTTTAAACCAAGTGAAGGTTTGATAATTTTAAGAGAGAAGATTTTAGGAAAAGAACGTTTTGATAACGCTTTTAGAACATATATTCAACGTTGGGCATACAAACATCCACAGCCAGATGATTTTTTCAGAAGCATGGAAAATGTTGCTGGAGAAGATTTAAGTTGGTTCTGGAGAAGCTGGTTTGTAAATAATTGGCGTTTTGATCAAGGTATTAATTCAATTAAATATGTGAAAAATGATCCTGCAAAAGGAGTAATTATTTCAGTTGAGAATTTTGACAAAATGCCTATGCCGATTGTTTTGGATGTGAAAACAAAAAGCGGAAAAGTAACAAGAGTTAATCTTCCTGTAGAAATTTGGCAACGTAATACAGAATGGTCATTTAAACACAATTCTACTGAGGAGATTGAAAGTATTACTCTTGATCCTGATAATGCATTTCCAGATAACAATGTTTCGAATAACGTTTGGACAGCAGGAAAAGGTAAAATTGAAAAAGATGTTATTTTAGATGGTTATGTTGGGACTTATGTTACTAATAGAGCTCCTATAACAATTGAATTTACAGAAAAGAATAGTACTTTAAATGTTGAAATAACAGACTTTCCTAAGTTTGCTGTGAAGGCTGTTCCAAACGAAAAAGATACATTTGAATCTAAGGGAGCTGGTTTGAAATTTAAATTTAATGAAGCTAAAACTGGTTTTGATATGACTGTTATAGGAAATGGACAAGTAATTCCGTTTACTAAAAAATAGATTTTAAAATAGAAGTAAATAGAAACCCGATAGTTATTATAAGCTATCGGGTTTTATTTTTTATAAATACTATGTCAATGTTATTCGAATCTTAATATCAAAAATATAAGTATTATCTGTATTTGACTTTTTTTCATTAATTTTCTACACCAAGAGCAAAAAAAATGAAAAAAAAATACTTTAAACCATTACTTATAATGGCTTTCCTTATTGGAATTTCTTCTGTTTGTGCGCAACAAACAACGACAACAAAAGAAATAATACCAATTAATAATTATAATTATCATGATGCATTTGCGCCTAATTTATATACTAAAGACGGAACTTCAACGCGTTCTGCAAATGGGCAGCCTGGAGCTAATTACTGGCAGAATAGAGCAGATTATCAGTTGATAGTAAAATTAAACGAAACAACTAATGAACTTATTGGTACAGACGAAATTACATACACAAACAATAGTCCTGATAAATTGTCATTTCTTTGGTTAAACTTAGATCAGAATTTATTTAAAGATGATTCCAGAGGAAATGCGATAATACCTTTGTCAGGAAGCCATAATGGTGCACAGGGACAGGTTTTTGATGGTGGAAATAAAATAAAATCTGTAAAAATAATTTCAGGAAAAAACAAAAATGAAACTACTGCAAAGTATATAATTTCAGACACAAGAATGCAGGTTTTTCTTCCGGAAGAACTGGCTTCAAAGGGAGGATCTGTAAAAATCAAAATCGAATTCTCATTCATCGCTCCTTTTTACGGATCAAACAGAATGGGAATTTTGGAAACTAAAAACGGTAAAATCTTTACAATTGCGCAATGGTATCCGCGCATGTGTGTGTATGATGACGTAAGAGGTTGGAATACTGCGCCATATTTAGGTCCTTCAGAGTTTTATCTGGAATATGGAAATTTTGATGTAAAAATAACTGCGCCTGCAAATCATTATGTAGTAGGTTCGGGAGAATTATTAAATGGTTCTGAAGTACTTAGTGCAGAACAATTTAAACGTTATAAAGAAGCTTCTCAAAGTGACAAAACGGTTATAATTCGTTCGGCTAGTGAAGTTAATGCAGACGCCACTGTCACTGCAACAGGAGAAAAAACATGGCATTATCAAATCAAAAATTCACGCGATTTTTCATGGGCTTCATCGCCCGCATTTATTTTAGACGGGGCAAAAATCAACTTGCCAAGCGGTAAAAAATCATTGGCGCTATCAGCATATCCGGTTGAAAGTAACGGAAACGATGCTTACGGACGTTCTACGGAATATGTAAAAGCATCTATCGAACATTATTCGAAACAATGGTTTGAATATCCTTATCCGGCAGCCACAAATGTAGCGGGTAACGAAGGTGGAATGGAATATTCGGGAATTGTTTTCTGTGAATATAAATCAAAAGGAAAAGGTTTGTGGGGTGTAATCGATCATGAATTTGGGCATACATGGTTTCCGATGATCGTAGGTTCTAATGAGCGTTTATTTGGCTGGATGGATGAAGGTTTTAATACTTTTATTAATTCGTTGAGTTCGGCTGCATTTAATAATGGTGAATATAGAGAAGATTCTTTTGATTTACATAAAATGGCAGAAACATTCACAAGTAGTGGTTTAGAACCTGTAATGAGTTCTCCTGATAATATGAAAGAAGCTAATTTCGGAATATTATGCTATATAAAACCAAGTGCAGGTTTAGTAATTTTAAGAGAACAAATTTTAGGAAAAGAACGTTTTGATACTGCTTTTAGAACTTATATCCAACGTTGGGCATACAAACATCCACAACCAGATGATTTTTTTAGATCTATGGAAAATGTAGCAGGAGAAGACTTAAGCTGGTTCTGGAGAAGCTGGTTTGTAAACAATTGGCGTTTTGACCAAGGTGTTAATTCTGTTAAATATGTGAAAAACGATCCAACTAAAGGAGCTGTAATTACAGTTGAGAATTTTGATAAAATGCCAATGCCAATTGTTTTAGATGTTAAAACAAAAAGCGGAAAAGTCACAAGAGTTAATTTGCCAGTAGAAATTTGGCAGAGAAACAATTCTTGGTCTTTCAAACATAATTCGACTGAAGAAATTGAAAGTATCACTTTAGATCCAGATAATGCTTTCCCAGACAATAATACATCTAATAATGTTTGGACAGCAGGAAAAGGTAAAATAGAAAAAGATCTTATTTTAGATCCATTTATTGGAAGTTATATTACTTCAAAATCTCCTTTAACAATCGAGTTGACGGAGAAAAATAGTACTTTAAATGCAGAACTTCCAAACTATCCAAGATTTGCATTAGAGCCTGTTGCAAACGAAAAAGATACATTCGAGTCGCATAGAGCTGGTTTAAAACTTAAATTTAATGAAGCAAAAACTGGTTTCGATTTAATTCTTACAGGAAATGGACAAGTAATTCCGTTTACGAAAAAGTAATTTTTTTAAAATATAAGGTGTTTAAAACCTGATAATTAGAAATAATTATCGGGTTTTGCTTTTTAGTATATTCACAAAACGTAAAAAAAATGTTAGAATTTTAATTTTTTGTTTTGTAAATAAAAAAATAATGTACTTTTGCACCGATGAATAAAATAAGTTTACATATAACTTCTTTGTCACGGACAAACTCACCGATTACTTCTCCCGAAGTACGGACACTATCTCTATAGTGTTCACTGAGTTTTATAGCCGTATATTTATTCATATCCATTTTTCATTTTGAAATCACATAATTTGTCCATTGGACAAACGCATCCTAAAAGTATTTATTATTTTGTAAATTTTCTTAATCAATGTTTTGATTTTGAGAATGTTACTTCTTTTATGCTTAATTTTATTGGATTCAATTCTGGATTTCAAACGAATCAATATGCTTTAATTTTTAACTCTAACTTCAATAATTGAAATGAAGATCTCTATTGTTGTAACTCAAGAAGAACATTTTAAGTATGCGCAAGAAATCTGCGATACGATAGAATCATCTGCCTTATTAAGAGGTACGGGGATTGCTAAAAGAACTCCTGAGTACATTCAGAAAAAAATGGCAAATGGTGACGCAATGATTGCTTTGGCTGACGGAAAATTTGCAGGTTTTTGCTATATAGAAAGTTGGCAGCACGGAAAATTCGTTGCTCATTCTGGGTTAATTGTGCATCCTGATTATAGAAGTCATGGTTTGGCAAAAAAGATCAAAAAGAAAGTTTTTGATTATTCTTTAGAAAGATTTCCAGATGCTAAAATATTTGGTATTACAACTGGTTTGGCGGTTATGAAAATTAACTCTGAATTAGGTTATAAACCAGTTCCTTTCTCAGAACTTACAACTGATCCGAGTTTCTGGGCAGGATGTAAAACGTGTACAAATTATCATATTCTTCAAAGTAAAGAAAACAAAATGTGTCTTTGCACGGGAATGTTATACGACCCGAAAGAAAAACAAAAAACACCGCCAAGACATCCTTTCAACGAGGCTGTTTTAAGCAGACTAAAAAAAATTAAACAAGCTTTATTCTTGAATAAAATATTAGCATTGTTTGTTTAAGTCAAATGAATTAGAAAAAAATCTCAAACTGCTACATACGAAAGTATTAGCCTAAATTATAAAAAATGAAAAAAGTAGTATTAGCTTATAGCGGAGGATTAGATACCTCGTATTGTTTGAAATATTTAAAAAATGAAAAAGGATACGAAGTTCACACTGTTCTTGTTGACACAGGAGGATTCGACGCAGAAGAATTATCAGCAATAGAAAAAAGAGCTTACGAGTTAGGAAGTGCACAACACGCAAACTTGACTATCGTAGATAAATATTATGATAAAGCTATAAAATATTTGATTTTCGGAAATGTATTAAAAAACAATACATATCCGTTATCAGTAAGTGCAGAACGTGTTTTCCAAGCTATTGAAGCCATTAAATATGCTAAAAAAGTAGGAGCAAGCGCAATCGCACACGGAAGTACAGGTGCAGGAAATGACCAAATTCGTTTCGATTTGATTTTCCAAACTATTGCTCCAGAAATCGAAATCATTACACCGATTAGAGATTTAAAATTGTCAAGACAAGAAGAAGTAGAATACCTTCAAAAAAATGGAGTAAATTATTCTTGGGAAAAAGCACAATATTCTATCAATAAAGGACTTTGGGGAACAAGTGTTGGAGGGAAAGAAACTTTAACTTCAGGACAGCCATTGCCAAGTGAAGCTTATCCTTCACAATTGCAGAAAGAAGGTGAAGAGAAAGTAACGCTTCATTTTGAGCAAGGAGAATTAGTTGCATTAAATGGCAAAAAAGATGTTCCAGAAAAGAATATTGTAAAGCTTGAAAAACTGGCAAATGCTTATGCAATTGGTAGAGATATCCACGTTGGAGATACAATTATCGGAATTAAAGGAAGAGTTGGTTTTGAAGCTGCTGCTCCGCTAATTATCATCAAAGCGCATCATTTATTAGAGAAACATACTTTAGGTAAATGGCAACAATACTGGAAAGAACAATTAGGAAACTGGTACGGAATGTTATTTCACGAAGGTCAGTTTTTGGATCCTGTAATGAGGAATATTGAAACGTTCTTGCAAGACACTCAAAAAACAGTAAATGGAACAGTAACAGTTTCATTAAAACCTTATCATTTTTCGCTTGATGGAATCGAATCTAAAAATGATTTGATGAATACTGGTTTCGGTCAGTATGGTGAAATGAACAATGCTTGGACATCAGAAGATGCAAAAGGTTTTATTAAGATTTTAGGAAACGCACAAAATATATTTTCATCTGTAAATCATTTAGAGCATGATTAATGTAGGAATTATTGGTGGTTCGGGTTACACAGCCGGAGAACTCATCAGAATTTTAATGTATCATCCAAAAGTAAACATCGATTTTGTTTACAGTACAACAAACGCCGGAAAACCTCTTTCTGTAGCGCATCACGATTTGATGGGCGATATCGAAATGAATTTCACAGCCGAAATCAATCCGAATGTGAATGTTGTTTTCTTGTGTTTAGGTCACGGAAAATCGATTTCATTTTTGAAAGAAAATCAGTTTGCAAGTCATACCAAAATCATTGATTTAGGAAATGATTTCAGATTGAATAAAGATGCGAATTTTGAAGGAAAAGATTTCATTTACGGATTGCCTGAAATCAATAAAGCTGAAATCAAAAAAGCAAATTATATCGCCAATCCAGGTTGTTTTGCAACTGCTATTCAGTTGGCATTATTGCCATTAGCAGAACACAATTTGTTGAATAATGATGTTCATATTAATGCAACAACAGGAAGTACAGGAGCAGGAGTAAGTCTTTCAGAAACTTCTCATTTTAGCTGGAGAAACAATAATATGTCGCATTATAAAGCTTTTGAACACCAACATTTAGGTGAAATTTCAGAAAGTTTGGTTCAGTTGCAAGACGATTTTGATAGTGAATTGCTTTTTATTCCAAACAGAGGAGATTTTCCAAGAGGAATTTTTGCAACGCTTTATACATTGTGCGATGATAGTTTGGATCAATTAGTTGAAAAATATGAAGAGTTCTATAAAAATGAGCCTTTCGTAACGGTTACAACGACTAACATCAACATGAAACAAGTGGTTCAAACGAACAAATGTATCATTAGTTTATTGAAAAAAGGAAACCGGGTTCTCATAACATCAATTATCGATAACTTAACCAAAGGTGCTTCAGGGCAAGCGATTCAAAACATGAATTTAATGTTCGGATTAGAAGAAACCACAGGTTTACATTTGAAACCAAGCGGATTTTAGATTGTTGGTTAACCGTTTAATCGTTCATTCGGTTAATCGATTAAACAAATCAACGATTAAACAATTAAACAAAAGAACAAAATGAACTTATTCAACGTTTACCCATTATATGACATTACTCCAGTAAAAGCAATTGATTGTACAATTATTGACGACAAAGGAGTAGAATATTTAGATTTATACAGCGGACATGGTGTGATTTCTATCGGACACACACAACCGGATTATGTAGCAAAACTTAAAAATCAAATCGATCATTTAGGTTTTTATTCAAATGCAATTCAAAATCCTTTGCAGGTTGAATTGGCACAGAAATTAGGAAAGCTTTCAGGATTAGAAGATTATGAATTGTTTTTATGCAGTTCTGGAGCTGAAGCAAACGAAAATGCTTTAAAATTAGCTTCTTTCCATAACGGAAAATCAAGAGTTGTGGCTTTTCATAATTCTTTCCACGGAAGAACTTCGGCAGCTGTTGCCGTTACGGATAATAAAAAGATTGTTGCACCAATAAATGCACAGCAAGAAGTAACATTTTTGCCTTTAAACCAAATCGAATTGGTTGAAGCGGAATTAGCAAAAGGCGATGTTACAGCAGTAATTATTGAAGGAATTCAAGGAGTTGGAGGTTTAGATCAAGGAACAACAGAGTTTTTCCAGGCTTTAGAAAAAGCATGTAAAAAACACGATGTGGTATTAATCTTAGACGAAGTACAGTCAGGATACGGAAGAAGCGGGAAATTCTTCGCTTTTCAACACCACGGAATCAACGCTGATATTATTTCAGTGGCAAAAGGAATGGGGAACGGTTTTCCGGTTGGAGCAATTTTAATTTCTCCAAAATTCGAAGCTAGTTTCGGGTTATTAGGAACGACTTTCGGCGGAAGCCACTTGTCTTGTGCAGCAGGAATTGCAGTTTTAGATGTAATTGAAAAACTTGATTTACAGAAGAATGTAAATGAAGTTTATGAATATTTCTTAGAGAAAATCAAAGAAGTTGAAGGAATCAAACAAGTAAAAGGAAAAGGCTTAATGCTTGGAGTAGAGTTTGATTTTGATGTAGCGGCTTTAAGAAAGAAATTAATTATAGAAAAACACATTTTTACAGGAAGTGCAAATAATAAAAATCTATTAAGAATTTTACCGCCTTTAACTGTGAAAAAAGCAGATATCGATACGTTTGTAAAAGCTTTAAAAGAAAGTTTAGAAGAACTTAAAAACTAAGTTTGCCTATAACTGTTAATTCGTTTAATCGTTTAACTGGTTAATCGATTAAACGAATTGACGATTAACCAATTAAACCAAAAAAAATGAAACCATTATCAATTGAAACACGCAATGCGGTTTTGCGGACTATGGCAAAGCTGGTCGAACAGGAGCGGAATCAGATCATTTTGACCAATCAGGAAGATCTTAGCGATTACGACGGTTCAGATTTAGCAATGGAAGAACGTCTGAAAGTAGATGATAAAAAAGTCGATGAAATGATTTTATCGCTTAATCAGTTAGCTTCGCAGGAAGATCCCATCGGCATTGAGCGTTTTCATTTTACTCATGATAATGGAATTAAAGTGGTGAATAAAACCGCAGCTTTCGGAACCATTTTAATTATCTACGAATCTCGTCCAGATGTTACAATCGAAGCAGGCGGAATTGCTTTTAAATCGGGAAATAAGATTTTATTAAAAGGCGGAAAAGAATCTCTAAAATCAAATTTAAAGATTGTAAGTCTTTGGCATAAAGCTTTAGAAGAAAATGGAGTTTCAAAAGACTGGGTAGAATATCTGAATTATAATAGGACAGAAACTCAGGCATTTTTAGAAAAACCAACTCAAAAAGTAGATTTAATTGTTCCGAGAGGAGGAGAAAAATTAATTGAGTTTGTAAAAGCACACGCGACTTGCCCAGTAATTGTAAGCGGACGCGGCAATAATTTTGTTTACGTTCATGAAGATGCTGATACAGATTTAGCTTTAAAAGTAATTTTAAATGCTAAAACAGCTAAAATTTCGGCTTGTAATGCTTTAGATAAAGTTTTGATAAATTCTAAACTTCCTAATTTTGAGGGTTTTGCTGCTATGTTGATTGAAACTTTAGTAGAGTCTAAAGTTGAGGTAATTGTAGATAAATCGTTAGAAGATTTCGAGAATACGAAAATCATTCAAAACGAAGATATTTGGTACGAAGAGTTTCTGGATTATAAAATTGTAATCGGAACCATTGATTCTCAGGATCACGCCATTGATATGATTAATAAATACTGCGGAGGACATTCTGCAGCAATTATTACAAGAGATAACGAATCTGCACAGCAGTTTATGGAATCAATAGATGCAGCAGCGGTTTACCAAAATGCATCGACCCGATTCACAGACGGCGGGCAATTCGGCCTTGGCGGAGAATTAGCAATCAGTACTGATAAACTGCATCAAAGAGGACCAATTGGTTTACAGCATTTGGTAACCAATAAATGGTATGTGTACGGAGAAGGGCAAATTAGATAATTAGATAATGTGTCAATTAGATAAATTTTAGATTGCAGATTTTAGATTGTGAATTAATGATTTTTAAATATTTGAATTTCTTATTGCCACTCAGTTGGAATTTGGAATTTTAATATTGGAATTTAATTATAAAAACTTAGTGCCTTAGCGCCTTCGTGGCAAAAACAAAAGACATGGCAAAAAAGAGGATTTTATTAAAAATAGGAAGTAATACTTTAACCAAAGAAACCAATCATATTTCGCGGGGAAAGATTGAAGATCTTGGAGTACAGATTGCGGCTTTAAACGACGAATATGAATTTATCATCGTAAGTTCTGGAGCAATTGCAGCGGCAAAACAATTTGTAAAGTTGGATAATCAAGATAAAGATGTTTTTGTAAAACAAGCTTTAGCTTCTATCGGACAGCCTCATTTAATGCGGATTTACAATGAGAATTTCAAGGATTTAGGATTGAATACTTCTCAGTGTTTACTTTCTTATTCTGATTTTGAAAAGGAGCAGACGAAAAAGAACATTGTAAATACGATTAATGTTTTGGTTAAAAACAATTACATTCCGATTATCAATGAAAATGATACCGTGGCGACAGATGAGATTCGGTTTGGAGATAACGACAAATTAGCAGCTTTAACGGCAGTTCTTTTAAATGTTGACATTCTGATAATTGCGACCAATACAAACGGAATTTACACAAAAGAGACTTTTCAAAATGAAGTTCCGGAAACAATAAAGTTAGTTAGTGATTTAAAATCTTTGGAAAAAGAAATCGGAGATTCAAAATCATCTCACGGAACAGGAGGAATGCAATCTAAAATCGAAGCGGCGGGAATTGCAAAAGCAGCGGAAATAGAAACCTGGATTGTCAACGGATTGAATGATAATTTTATTCTGCGGGCGCTGAAAGAGGAAATTCCATTTACGAAAATTTTATAGCCACGAATTCACGAATTATTCTTTTTACTATCTAAATGAAATATTAATTCGAATTCATTCGAAAAAAAAATAATTGCAAAGATTTGAAAAAATAATTCGTGAATTCGTGGCGGAAAAAACAACTAAAAAAGCAAAAAACAAATGAACTATATCTCAATAAAAGAAATCAACTCATTATCAAAATGGGTAAACCAAGCGATCAAAATCAAAAAGAATCCGCTTAAAAATCAAAGTTTAGGAAAAAACAAAACTTTAGGAATGTTATTCTTCAACCCGAGTTTAAGAACGCGTTTGAGTACTCAAAAAGCGGCTATGAACTTAGGAATGAACGTAATGGTAATGAATTTTACCAACGAAGGATGGACATTGGAATTTGAAGACGGAGCAGTAATGAATTCTGGAGCTTCAGAACATATTAAAGAAGCTGCAGAAGTTGTTTCTCAATATTGTGATATTATTGCAATACGTGCTTTTGCAGGTTTGGTTGATAAAGAAAAAGATTATGCGGAAACTGTAATTTCTGGATTCCAGAAATATGCTACAGTGCCAATCGTAAATATGGAAAGTGCTATACGTCACCCGTTGCAGTCGTTAGCAGATGCGATTACAATGGAAGAATTCAAACCAAGACACAAAAACAGACAAAAAGTGGTTCTTTCTTGGGCGCCACATCCAAAAGCTTTGCCACAGGCAGTTGCCAATTCATTTGTAGAAATGATGCAAATGCAAAAAGATATGGACTTTGTAATCACGCATCCAGAAGGTTATGAATTAAGTCCAGAAATCACAAAAGACTGTGTAATTGAATACGATCAAGATAAAGCTTTCGAAAACGCGGATTTCGTTTACGTAAAAAACTGGAGTAATTTCAACGATTACGGAAAAGTAACTAATAACGATCCAAATTGGACAGTTACAGCTGAAAAAATGGCTTTAACCAACAACGGAAAATTCATGCACTGTCTTCCTGTTCGTCGTAATGTAATTGTAACGGATGAAGTTTTAGATGGAGAAAATTCAATTGTAATCGAGCAAGCAAATAATAGAACGTATTCAGCACAATTAGTGTTGCAGAAGATTTTGAAGAAAATTTAGTTCAAGCTACTAAGCTTCTAAGGTACTAAGCTGCTAAGTATTTTAGGATTGAGAATAAACCTTAGCAGCTTAGAATCTTATCATCTTAGAACCTTATGAAGGCAAGCATAATCAAAATTGGTGGAAACATCATTGACAATCCAGCAGAATTAGAACAATTTTTAACTGATTTTTCTAAAATTGAAGGATACAAAGTTTTAGTTCATGGCGGTGGAAAATCGGCAACTAAAATGGCGCAGAGCATTGGTTTGGTTCCGCAGATGATTGACGGACGCCGAATCACAGATGCTCCAATGCTTGATGTTGTGGTAATGATTTACGCAGGTCAAATCAACAAACATATTGTGGCGCAATTGCAAGCAAAAGATAATAATGCAGTTGGTTTTTCGGGGGCTGATGGAAATTTAATTCAGTCAACAAAAAGAAATCACCCAACAATTGATTACGGATTTGTAGGCGATGTAAAACAAGTCAATACAAAATTACTTGCAACTTTATTAGAAGCGGGAATTGTACCTGTTTTTTGTGCAATTACGCATGACAAAAACGGACAATTATTAAACACAAATGCCGATACTATTGCAAGTGAATTGTCAATTGCATTGTCTGAAGTTTTTGATGTTACGCTAACTTATTGTTTTGAAAAACAAGGCGTTTTGATGGATTCAGAAGATGATTCTTCTGTAATTACAGAAATCAATGAAGTGTTGTACAACAAACTAAAAGAAGAAAAAGTAATCCATTCTGGAATGATTCCGAAATTGGATAATTGTTTCAATAGTTTATCAAGAGGTGTGCAGAAAATCAAAATTGGGCATCACAAAATGCTTCAAAATTCAGATGTTCCGCATACAACTATTACATTATAAAAAATGTCGCCACAAATTGACGCTGATTTTCTCCCTTAAAAGAGAAAATAATTTTAGCTACACACTAAAAAAATCATTTTGATTTTAAATTAGTAGCAAAAAAATAATTTGCGAAAATTCGTGTAATTCGTGGCAAAAAAACACAACTGTGCAGTGCTTTTAAGATTAAATTTAAGAAATTTGCGCAAATCAAAAATGTCACAGATTTGATTAAAACTTTGTGACTTCGTGCCTTCGTGGCAAAGAAAATATACTATGAAAAATATAGATACGCTGACCCAGGAAGCAATTAGCTTATTAAAAAGTCTTATTGAAACCCCTTCATTTTCAAGCGAAGAAGATCAAACGGCTCTTTTAATCGAAAATTGGTTCAATCAGAATGAAATTCCTTTCAAGAGAGAAAACAACAATGTGTGGGCTTTCAATAAATATTTCGACGAAAAGAAACCAACACTTTTATTAAATTCACATCACGATACTGTAAGACCAAATCAGGCTTACACCAACGATCCGTTCAAAGCGATTGAAAAAGATGGAAAATTATTCGGATTAGGAAGTAACGATGCCGGAGGATGTCTAGTTTCGTTATTAGCAACATTCGTTCATTTTTACGAAAATCAAAGCTTATCACATAATATTGTTATCGTTGCTTCTGCAGAAGAAGAAAGCAGCGGGAAAAATGGTTTAAACAGTGTTTTAAAACATTTGCCAGAATTAGATTGCGCCATTGTGGGCGAACCCACTTTAATGCAATTAGCAGTTGCAGAAAAAGGTCTTTTAGTTTTAGATGTAAAAGTAAAAGGAACAGCAAGCCACGCGGCGCACCAAAATGATGATAACGCTTTATACAAATCAATTCCAGTAATGGAATGGTTTAAGAACTATAAATTCGACAAAATTTCAGATGTTTTAGGTCCTGTAAAAATGACTGTAACACAGATTAATGCAGGAAAACAACATAATGTTGTGCCTTCGGAATGTGATTTGGTTGTAGATATTCGTGTAACCGATTGTTATACAAATGCTGAAATTTTGGAAGTTGTAAAAGCAAATGTAAATGCTGAAGTTACGCCAAGATCAATGCACTTAAATGCTTCGTCTATTCCAGTTGAACACGGTTTAGTGCAAGCAGGAATTGCTTTAGGAAGAACAACGTATGGTTCGCCAACACTTTCAGATCAATCCGTTTTAAGCTGTCAATCTTTAAAATTAGGACCTGGAGAAACATTGCGTTCACATTCAGCAGACGAATTTATTTTTGTAAACGAAATTGTAGAAGGAGTTGATTTGTATATAAAAATACTAACAGGGTTCTTCAAATTATAATTAAACGAAATTAAACCCGACAGGTTTTTAAAACCTGTCGGGTTTGTTAAAAATATTGCCATATGAAACTTTGGGAAAAAGGAATACCAACAGATAAGCAAATCGAACAATTCACAGTTGGAAACGATCGTGAACTAGATTTGGTTTTAGCAAAATACGATGCTTTAGGTTCAATTGCACACGCTAAAATGCTTGGACAAATTGGTTTGTTGACATCAGAAGAAACCACTTCTTTGGTTGATGCTTTAAATGAAATCATTGCGGATATCGTAGTAGGTAATTTTGAAATCGAAGACAGTTTTGAAGATGTACATTCTAAAATCGAATATTTACTGACGGTAAAATTAGGCGATGCAGGAAAAAAAATCCACACGGCACGTTCTCGTAACGATCAAGTTTTAGTAGACGTTCATTTGTATTTAAAAGACGAATTAAAAGCAATAAAAGAACAGGTAAAAACACTTTTTGATTTGTTGATGGAATCAGCAGAAAAACATCAAAATGTATTGTTGCCAGGTTATACGCATTTGCAAATCGCAATGCCATCGTCATTCGGAATGTGGTTTTCGGCTTATGCTGAAAGTCTGATTGATGATATTACAATGCTGAATGCAGCTTCAAAAATTGTAGATCAGAATCCTTTAGGATCTGCTGCAGGTTATGGAAGTTCGTTCCCAATCAACAGAACTTTTACCACTCAGGAATTAGGTTTCGAAACTTTAAAATACAATGCAGTTGCAGCACAAATGAGCCGTGGAAAAGCAGAAAAAACAGTTGCTTTTGCGATGACAAGCGTTGCTGGAACATTGTCTAAATTTGCAATGGATGTTTGTTTGTATATGAGCCAGAATTTCGATTTTATTGGTCTTCCGGCCCATCTTACAACGGGTTCGAGCATTATGCCTCATAAGAAAAATCCAGATGTTTTCGAATTAATTAGAGGAAAATGCAATAAGATTCAGGCGCTTCCTTACGAAATCACTTTAATTACAAATAATCTTCCAAGCGGTTACCATAGAGATTTACAGCTTTTAAAAGAAGGTTTATTTCCGGCGATTCAAAACTTAAAAGCTTGTTTAGATATTGCGATTTTTTCAATAAAAGACATTACAGTAAAAGATCATATTTTAGAAGATAAAAAGTATGATTATTTGTTTACAGTTGATACTTTAAACGAAATGGTGGTTGCAGGAATGCCGTTTAGAGATGCTTACAAAGCTGTTGCAGAACAATTAGAAGCAGGAACGTATAAATCTCCAAAAGAAACCAAACACACGCATGAAGGGAGTATCAATAATTTATGCCTTGATGCGATAAAAGATAAAATGAAATCAGTTTTGTAAAGAAAAACTTTTTATAATACTTAAACCGATTTACAGATGTGAGTCGGTTTTTTTGTTTCCAAAATATTGTTTTAAAATTTAAGAAAATTCGACCTAATTTGTATAAATTTGGAAAAAGATTATTTAAATTTAAGATATGAAGAAATTTGATGAACAGGCAACTCAAAGTCTTTTTGAGAAAAATCTAATTACTGAAAATCAGTTTCGGGAAATAAAAGAATATCGTGATCTTTCTATTTTTTCTTTGAACGCAGAATTAAAGCTTTTTCTTTATCTGTCAGTAATACTTTTTACTTCGGGTATCGGAATCTTGATTTACGAAAATATAGATTCAATAGGGCATATTGCTATTTTATCATTGCTCTTAGTTGTCATTGCGGTTTGCTTTTTTTATTGTTTCAAGTATTCTAAAGGTTTTCAGAAAGAAGAAACAACTTTTGAACATCCTGTTTTAGAGTATCTGGTTTTAGCAGGAAATATTCTCACTTGTATTTTTATCGGATATCTCCAGTTTCAATATAAACCTTTTGGCGAACATTACGGATTGGCAACTCTAGTTCCTACAATTGTGAGTTTCTTTTGTGCTTATTATTTTGATAACCGTAGTGTCTTAACCATTGCGATTACTGGTCTAGCAGCTTATATTGGACTTTCGGTAACGCCCCAAGATTTATTAAAAAGCAATGATTTTTATGCAAGCCAGAATCTTAGTTATTCAGCAGTTGTTCTTAGTGTGCTGTTGGTTTTATGGGTTATTTATAGCCGTAGAATTTCTTTAAAAACACATTTCGGTCTAATTTTTCTAACATTTGCATTGCATATTGCCAGTATCGCTTCAATTGCTAACATGAATAGTTATGATACAATTACTTGGATTTTGTTTAGTATAATTCTAGCTGGTTCAACGTACTATTTTTATAAAGCAAGTTACGATTATAAGGCAATGTCGCTATATGTATTTATAATTGTTTATGCTTATATCGGAGCCAATATATTTTTGTTCAGAGTTTTTGAAAACATTGATTTCTCTGATATTTGGGAATTGCTTATTTTTCTGTTGCCAGCTTATTTCATTGTTTCAATTGTGCTTTTTATTAAACTAATTAAAAACTTCCATAAAGAAATTTCAGAATGATAGCTTACGATAAAAAAAAAATAGACAATGGGGTTTTAATAGATGAAGCAGATACATTGTACAAAGGAGGTTTTATTAGTAAAGACCAAAAAAAGTTTATAGAGAAAGAATTGCCAGATTTAAAGAGTCAAGGCAATATTTTGGTTAGAATCGGATTCTTTTTGCTTGGTTGCTTTCTGTACCTTTCAATTTGTGGAGTTATTACTTTAGTTGGTTTAAGTAGTGAACGTGTATTTTTTGAAATCTGCTGTTATATTTTTGCAGTAATCGGATTTGTCGGAATAGAATTGCTAGCCACGCAAGATTATCACAATCATGGGCTCGATGATGCTTTTATCTTAGGGGCGTTTTTGAATGTTGGAGCTGCAATCGCAATTACAACAGAAGGTTACGAAGTAATTATAGCGCTTTTTGTTTCGGTTGCATCGTTATTTATGTTTTTAAGATTTTTACATGTATTGTCAATGCTTGTTTTCTGCCTTGCTGTAACTGCTTTTCTGTTTTTCGGAATGTTTGAATTTGGAGATGTCGGGAAAACTATTTTACCATTTGTAGCAATGATTTTTGCTGGTGTTTTTTATTTTGTGACTAAAAAAATAATTGACCATTTAGCTGAAAGTTACTATTATAACGGATTGTTGTTGGCGAATAGTTTTTGCTTGGTTCTTTTTTATCTTTCTTGTAACTATTTGGTTGTTAGGGAACTTTCTGCTGAGCTTTTAGGAGTAGAAGTAAAACCAGGAACAGATATTCCGTTTGCATTTTTCTTTTATGCCTTTACTCTTGTAGTTCCGGTAATTTATCTAGTTAAGGCTTTAAAAACAAAAGATAGAATAATGCTTTGGATTAGCTTTTTGGCTATTGCATTTTCAATTTATACGATTCGATTTTATCATTCAGTTTTGCCTGTAGAAGTTGCACTTACACTTGGTGGATTGGTTTTGTTTGCAATAGCTTATTTCTCGATCAGAAAACTGAAAGAAAAAGAAAGCGGTTTAACTTTTAAACCAGATAGAATTAATCATTCAGACGCAATTTTAAATGCTGAAGCCTTAGTTGTAGCTTCTGCATTCGGAATGAAACCAGAAGTAAAACCGCAAGCTTCTCCAATGGAATTTGGAGATGGAGGATTTAGCGGAGGAGGTTCAGGAGGAAGCTTTTAAGAATTATAAATTATAAGTTATGAATTATGAGTTGATTGTACTTGAATTTAAACTAGAGATAAAATAAAAAGAAAAAGCATGAAATTATATTTGTATAGTTTCAGGCTTTCAACTTTTGAATTTCGTTGTAATTTAAGCTGAGTAATTAACTAATAATTTATAATTCATAACTCATAACTAATAATTAGATTTTGCTTTTCAATGCTTCAGCATCAATATCGCTGTGCGAAACATCGTAAACCGCTTTTCCGTTTTTGATTAATATCAATTGAGGAGATTCGTGATAAACTCCAAATTTACTTGCAATTTCGTTTGAAATATCTCTGTGTGCGATTAAGTCTAAAAAATACGCATCTACAACATTTTCAAGATCATATTCTCTTTCAAATTGTTTTAAAGCCATTCGGCTAATGCTACATCTTGTGCTGTGTTTAAAAATTACGACTGGCTTTTCATTAGAAATGGCTTCGATTTCCATTAATTGAAGCATATCCGTTAATTCTGTCCAGTTTACTTTACTTTTTTGTGCTTCTGAGTTCTCTGAACTTCCGAAGATTGAATTGAAAAAACTCATATTTGGCGTTGTTTATGACTTTTTGACGTGTTAAAACAAGAAAATCTTGATTTTTAACGCCATTTTGTCTGTTTTTTTACTATGGAATATAATTTGTCTATTTCAATGCAAAGTTAAATTATTTTGAGTTAAAAACTTACCTCAATAAATCGTAACTTTAATCCTATAATTTTCAAACAGTTAAATCAATCAAATCGAAAAAATATGAATATAAATAAGTTTACTATTAAATCGCAGGAAGCCATTCAGTTGTCGCAGCAATTAGCACAACGAAATGGCCAGCAGCAAATTGAAAATGAACACATTTTCAAAGCTATTTTTGAAGTTGATGAAAACGTAGCTCCATTTATTTTGAAAAAATTGAATGTAAATGTGCCATTGTTTTTGCAACTTTTAGATGCAACAATTCAGAGTTTTCCAAAAGTTTCAGGAGGTGATATTTTACTTTCAAGAGATGCTAATAAAGCTTTGAATGAAGCAGAAATTATTGCACAAAAAATGAACGACGAATATGTTTCGATCGAGCATTTAATTTTAGCCATTTTTGACTCAAAAAGTAAAGTTTCTCAGATTTTGAAAGATCAGGGAGTTACTGGAAAAGGTCTTAAAGCGGCGATCGAAGAATTACGCAAAGGAGAAAGGGTAACCTCGGCTTCGGCAGAAGAAACCTATAATTCGTTAAATAAATATGCTAAAAATCTAAACGAATTAGCACGTACAGGAAAACTGGATCCAGTTATTGGCCGTGACGAAGAAATTCGTCGTGTGTTACAAATCTTGACCCGAAGAACTAAAAACAACCCAATGCTTATTGGTGAACCTGGAGTTGGTAAAACAGCTATTGCAGAAGGTTTAGCGCATAGAATTGTGGACGGAGACGTTCCGGAAAACTTAAAAGATAAAATCGTTTTCTCATTAGATATGGGAGCTTTAATTGCCGGAGCGAAATTCAAAGGAGAATTTGAAGAGCGTTTAAAATCGGTTGTAAAAGAAGTTACTTCTGCTGAAGGTGATATCGTTTTGTTTATTGATGAAATTCATACGCTTGTTGGAGCGGGTGGAGGTGAAGGCGCAATGGACGCAGCAAACATTTTGAAACCAGCTTTGGCTCGTGGAGAATTGAGAGCAATTGGTGCTACAACTTTAGATGAATATCAAAAATACTTTGAAAAAGATAAAGCACTTGAAAGACGTTTCCAAAAAGTATTAATTGACGAACCAGATACAGAAAGTGCGGTTTCGATTCTTCGTGGAATCAAAGAAAAATACGAAACACATCATAAAGTTCAGATTAAAGACGAAGCAATTATTGCAGCGGTTGAACTTTCGCAAAGATATATCACCAATCGTTTTTTACCAGATAAAGCGATTGACTTAATGGACGAAGCAGCTTCTAAACTGCGTATGGAAATCAATTCAAAACCAGAAGAATTAGATGTTTTGGATCGTAAAATCATGCAGTTGGAAATTGAGATTGAAGCCATCAAGCGTGAAAAAGAAGAAAGTAAGCTGAAAATTTTGGGTATGGAATTGGCCAACCTGAAAGAAGAGCGAAACGAAATCTACGCAAAATGGAAACAAGAAAAAGATATCGTTGACGGAATTCAAGCTGTAAAGCATGAAATCGAAGACTTTAAGTATGAAGCTGAGCGTGCTGAGCGTGATGGTGATTACGGAAAAGTAGCCGAAATTCGTTACGGAAAAATAAAAGAAGCGCAGGAACGTCAAGAAACATTGCAAAAACAATTGCAAGAGTTCCAATCTGGAAATTCTTTAATTAAAGAAGAAGTTACCAGAGAAGATATTGCAGAAGTTGTAGCAAAATGGACAGGAATTCCTGTTACAAAAATGCTTCAGACAGAAAGAGAAAAACTATTGCATTTGGAAGATGAATTGCACAAACGTGTAGTGGGTCAAGAAGAAGCGATAGAAGCGGTGAGTGATGCTGTTCGTAGAAGCCGTGCCGGTTTACAGGACATGAAAAAACCTGTTGGAACATTCTTATTCTTAGGAACAACCGGAGTTGGTAAAACCGAATTAGCAAAAGCACTTGCTGAATATCTTTTTGATGATGAAAATGCCATGACGCGTATTGATATGAGTGAGTATCAAGAACGTCACAGCGTGAGCCGTTTAGTTGGTGCGCCTCCTGGATATGTAGGTTATGATGAAGGTGGACAATTGACAGAAGCGGTTCGTAGAAAACCTTATTCTGTGATTTTGTTAGATGAGATCGAAAAAGCGCATCCAGATACTTTCAATATTTTATTGCAAGTTCTAGATGAAGGACGTTTAACAGACAACAAAGGACGTTTGGCCGATTTCAAAAACACGATTATAATTATGACTTCTAACATGGGAAGCCAGATTATTCAGGAAAAATTCGAAAATCTAAAAGGCGGAGTTGAAGCGGCAACAGAAGCAGCTAAAAACGAAGTTTTAGGATTATTGAAACAAACTGTACGTCCAGAGTTCATTAACCGTATTGACGAGATTGTAATGTTTACACCACTTACAGTAGATAATATTTCAAGAATTGTAAGCTTACAGTTAAAAAGTGTTACCAAAATGTTGGCATTACAAGGCATTACTATGGATGCAACTCCAGAAGCTATTGCTTACTTGTCAGACAAAGGGTATGATCCTCAATTTGGTGCAAGACCTGTAAAACGTGTCGTGCAAAGAGAAGTTTTAAATCAATTGTCAAAAGAGATTTTGGCAGGAAACATAACAACAGACAGCATCATCTTATTAGATGCTTTCGATGGCAAGTTGGTTTTTAGAAACCAGACAGCTAATTAATTTTTTTCATGTTAATCTTAAAAAAGCATCAGTCTTGTACTGATGCTTTTTTTTTGCTCAAAATTCTGAAACTTTTTGCCCAATTCATATAACAGGATATTTTCAAAAAAGAATCAATTTTAAACTAATAAAAATCAGCAAATTATTAATTAAAATTAGAAAATCATGAACAATATATTTAGAGGATTATTGGCAGGATACGGTGCTAAAAAATTAGGAGGAGGTTGCTTTGGAACTATTATCGTTTTTATTATTCTGTGGGTTCTTTTAGGACAGTGCAATTAAGGTCGCATTACAGAAAATTACGAATAAAAAACTCAAACTTTGATACGATATTATTGGGCAAATTAAGTCAAAATGTCTAGATTCGCATCACTAAAAATAAATTTAAAAAAATGGGTTCAGGTTTTTTCGCTTTATTAGATGATATCGCAGCAATTATGGATGATGTAGCAGTAATGAGTAAAGTTGCTGCAAAAAAAACAGCCGGAATTCTGGGCGATGATTTAGCAGTAAATGCCGAAAAAGCATCAGGATTTGCTTCATCTAGAGAGTTACCAGTTTTATGGGCAATCAGTAAAGGTTCGTTATTAAATAAAATCATTATTCTTCCAATCGCATTTTTGTTAAGTGCATTTTTTCCAATTGCCATTATGGTAATTTTAGTTTTGGGAGGATTGTTTTTAGCTTACGAAGGAGCAGAGAAAATCTACGAGTTTATAGTTCCTCATGCTCACGAAGAATCGGAAGGAATAACTGATGAAGTACTTACCGAAGAACAAATTTTACTGGTAGAAAAAGAAAAAGTAAAATCGGCAATCGTAACCGACTTTATCCTTTCTGTAGAAATCGTAATTATTGCTCTCGGAACTGTAATTGGGAAACCTTTAGTATCGCAAATTGTAACCGTTTCTATCATCGCAGTGATAGCAACAATAGGAGTTTACGGAATCGTAGCGCTTATTGTTCGTATGGATGAAGTTGGTTTTAAAATGATTCAGAGTAGTAAAAAAGAAAAAAGTCTTTTAAAAAGTATTGGAAATGTATTAGTTCAAGCTCTTCCAAAAGTGATTAAAGCTTTAACGGTAATTGGTACAATTGCTTTAATTTTAGTTTCTGGCGGATTATTCGTTCATAACATCGAATTTTTTCACCACCTTTTGCCAAACTTTCCTTCAATTATAAAAGAATTCGCAATCGGACTTATTATGGGGTTTATTGTATTGGCGATAGTAAATCTTTTCAAAAAAATATTCAAAAAGAAAGAATCAGCGGTTTAAAAATTGGTCTCAATTAACAAAGAAACATCAGTCGAAAGGCTGATGTTTTTTTTTGCAACAGAAATAACATTTTCAGTTCAAGTTTAGTCCCGCTATCCACTATATCTTTTTGGGTGAACCCCACCAAAAAAGGATGCCGTTTCTATCGGGGCTAAGAAAGAAAGTTTTATTTTTTACAAGAAATATTGGCAAATATGAAATTTTTTTTAATAAATAAAATGTTGATTTTTAATTGTTTATAGGTTCGGTCAAATTTTTAACATTTTTCTTAAAGCAACCATTGCAACCTTGTCACGTCTTCATAGTAATTAACAATTAATTATTATTTTATATGAAAAGTTTTAGATTAAAATCAGCTTTAGTAGTATTATTTTTATCAATTGCATTTGTTTCATGCAGTAACGACGATGACAACAAAACACCAGCTCCAACTGAAAAAGCTGCTTTGGTAACAAAAATTGAAGGACCAGCAACAGGAAAAGTAAACGACGAATTAAGCTACGAGGTAACGTATGTAGTAGACAACGCTTGCGCAGAATTTGATAAAATTTCAGAAGTAACAATTGGGTCAGTAAAAGGTCTTCAAGTAATTGCAAAATATCCAGCTCAAGTTTGCACGCAACAAGTTCCAGAACCAAAAAAGACTGTTTACAAATTTAAGTCTGCTGCAAAAGGAACTTTCGAAATTAAATTTAAAAAGTCAGAAACAGAATTCCTTACTCAAAAAGTAGTGATAGACTAACAACAAGCTTAGTTGATATTTTTTTAGGTTGAAAGCCATTTTGCAAAGATTTTAAAATCGATGTAAAATGGCTTTTTTTAGTCAAACTAAAATTATTTTACATTATTTCAAGCAACCTTTGTAATTTAGCGCCATCTACATAATAAAACAATTAATTTATTTATATGAGAATTTTTAGATTACAATCAGTTTTAGCAGTGCTATTTTTAGCTGTTTCTTTAGTTGCTTGCAGTAGCGATGATAATAAGAATGAAACGCCTCAAACTATTTCAAAAGCTGTAGATGTTACTGCTATTACAGGTCCGTCTACAGGAAAAGTAGGAGTTGATGTTAATTTTGAAATCTCTTTTACAGTTGAAAACGCTTGCGGGCAGTTTGATAGAATTAGCGATATATCAATCGGTAAAGAAAGCGGATTTCAAATAGAGGCTAAATATCCTAAGGAAACTTGTGCTAATCAAACACCAACTGCATTGCATACTGTTTATACATTTTCACCGGAGTCAAAAGGAACATTCGAGATTAAATTCAAAAAATCAGAAACAGAATTCTTGGTTAAAACATTGGTTATCCAATAATCGTTTTAAGCAACATAATCTTAAATTAAGCCATTTTGCAGAGATTTTAAAATCGATGTAAAATGGCTTTTTTATTTTTTGAAAAGTAGAACTGCTCAATATATCATTTTGAAAAACAGATTTGTGTAATGTTTTTTTCTTACATTTGCCTTACAATTCGAAAACAATCATGGAAAAGACAATAATCATAAAGCCAAATTCTAAAACAGTTGCTGTTTTGAAAAAAATGGTAGATTTAAAAGACAAACATCGTAAAGAGATTTTAGCGAGGGAAAATAAAAAATAAATTATTTTAATGTATCAATATATTTCAGAAGAGGGTTTATACCCTCTTTTTTATTTTATAACAAAATATGATTTAAAGTATTTTGTGAGTTTTAGAAAGATAGATTTTGAAAATGAATATTTTAAAAATTTATATTTTGTTGATTTTTATGAATCAAATAATCAGAAATTTTACAATGATCCAAATATTGAAATTACAATAATCAATATTATAAATAATTATTTTGAAGCAAATCCTAATATCATAATTAATTATGTTTGTGATATTGTAGATTTTAAACAAGACTTTAGAAAGAGGTTGTTTGATAAGTGGTATTTGAATTCTAAAAACGATAAATTTTATAAGATAAATTTTCAATACGAAATTGAAGAAGAAAATATTACATACCATCTCGGGTTCATTTTTAATGGAGAGATCTATAATGAAGAAGAATTGGTCGAAAATGTTAATTTACAGTTAGTAGAATTTACTAATTTAAAGTGATCTTTAATTTAATAGTAGACTGATTTGTAAACTTTGCCATTCCTTTAAAATTTACTACTTTTGCACTCTAAATTTTATGTCATGGCGAAAAGAAAGTATAAAATATCGGTTATTCAGTTAAACCTGAATGATGTTGCCGAAAATAATCTTAAAAAATGTATCAGTTGGGTAAGAGATGCTGCAAGTCAAGGTGCTGAAGTTATCTTACTTCCTGAATTATATAGCAGTCATTATTTTTGTCAAAGTGAAGATGTAGATAATTTTGCATTAGCAGAGCCACTTTACAGTACTTCATTTATTGCATTCAGCGAATTGGCAAAAGAATTAGGAGTAGTAATTATTGTTCCTTTCTTCGAGAAAAGAATGGCTGGAATCTATCATAATAGTGCTTATATTATTGATACTGATGGAACAGAGGCTGGTTTATACCGTAAAATGCATATTCCAGACGATCCACATTTTTATGAGAAATTCTATTTCACGCCAGGTGATTTAGGTTTTCAAGCTATCGAAACTAAAAAAGGAACTGTTGGAACTTTAATCTGTTGGGATCAATGGTACCCAGAAGCGGCTCGTATTACAGCTCTTAAAGGTGCTGAGGTTTTATTTTACCCAACAGCAATTGGATGGCATCCAAAAGAAAAAGAACAATACGGAGAAAACCAATATGGTGCTTGGATGAACGTTATGAAAGGTCATGCAGTTGCTAATGGCGTTTTCGTAGCAGCAGCTAACAGAATTGGTTTAGAAAAATATCTTGAAGGAACAGAAGGAATTCAGTTCTGGGGAGCTTCTTTTATCGCTGGACCGCAAGGAGAAATTTTAGCTCAAGCTTCTCATGATAAAGAAGAAATCTTAATCGCTGAAGTTGATTTAGATTTACAAGAAAATGTTCGTCAAAACTGGCCATTCTTCAGAGATAGAAGAATCGATGCTTTTGGTGATATTACAAAAAGAGCAATTGATAAATAATTAAGTTTATCTAGAATATAAAAAAAGGACAAAATGTGAATTTTGTCCTTTTTTGTTTTTAAGTCAAATAAAAAAGGCGGTTTCAGATTCTGAAACCGCCTTTTTTCAATTTATATAGATTACTTCACTTGGAAAGTAACTCTTCTCACGATCTGACGTGCCTCTTTAGAATTTTTGTTAACAGAAGTATCTTCTCCGTTAGCAATTACATTCAATCTTGATGCATCAATTCCTGCATTTACAGCCACTTTTTTAACAGCTTCAGCTCTTTTTCTAGATAATTCAACATTGTAGTTTGAATTTCCAATTTCGTCAGCATACCCAATAATATCTGCTGATTTTCCAGGATTGTTTTTCAAATATTTCACTAAGAAATCTACACCTGATAAAGAAGCATTTGTAGGCTTAGACGAATTGAAATCGAAATAAACATTTACATAACCACCGTTAATTAATTCTTCAACAGTATTGTTTGTAGCTGTTCCAGCGCCTTTTCTTTCGTAAGTTTTATCCAAATAGCTTTCTAGCTCATCTGGCACACCATTTTGATTATTATCAATAGATTGTCCTTTTGTGTTAACGGCAACTCCAGCAATAGAGTTTGGTTCTAAATCGTATAGATCAGCAACTCCATCTTTGTCTGAATCGATAAGACCAGTTTCTATTAAGTCCACTCTTTTTTCCAATTCACCAATTCTATCTTCTTCACCAACCCAGTCAGCATGTTTCTGGTTTTTTCCTAAGTAGAAAGTTAAACCAACAGAAGCATTTAGTAAAATACCGTCAAAAGAACCTGTTGTTGTGTTACCCATTCCGTCAAAGTTCCAGTTTTGTCTTCCGTTTATAATTCCGGTAAGATCTCCTGTTAAAGCTACACGGTCGCTTAATCTGATTTGTCCAGTTAAACCGGCAATTCCGTGAGCCATGTAATCTTGACCTCCAAATCCTGTTTCAGTACTAATTTGTGAAACTCCAAAACCACCATGTGCTAAAAGACCAATTGTGTTTGTCCAAGTTTCAAAATTTAAAGCACGTCCAACATTGATAACCCCTTGTAAACTTGCTCTAACATAACGGCTTTCAAAATCTGGTGTATCTTTTTTCTCTTTAAATTGGTCGTAACCAACGTCTAATTTTAAACCAAATTTTGGATTAAACATATATCTTACACCTAGATCTCCGTGAAAAAAGTTTAATGACTCAGTCGTATAACCTGGAGTCATAGCTCTTGTTGGTTTGTTAACACCACCATTAAGTTCAATCGACCATTTGTTGTATTCTTGATCTACGTTAGGTTTTGTAGAAGTGGTAGCCATATTTTGAGCGCCTGCAGCAAATGATAGTAATAATAAGGATACTGATACTAATTTCTTTTTCATGATATCAAAAATTAAATTGTTTTTATTTTAAACTCATGAACAAAATTAGAGGTCGAATTTTAGAATGTGTTGTATATACCCTTACATAATTCCCATCTTTTGGCTTTTAATTATGTAAATACGTTAAAATAAGTCTAATAGAAAGCAAAAAAAAAGGACAAAATTCACATTTTGTCCTTTTGCTATCCTAAAAAAATATTTATTATTTCAAATCTGGCTGATAAATTTTAACAGATCCGTCTCCTTCACTACTTACTACCAACAAGCTTCTTTTTGTTGGACTTTTTGAAGCTGGAATGAATAATAACCCTTCTGGAGCATCTCCAGTTTTTACCGTTTGTAAATACTGAGGAGAAGTTGGATTTGTTGCATCATAAACCATAAAAGCATCAGATCTTTCTAAACCAACAAAAATAATATTTTGGTTGCCCATTTTTGCTGCTACAACTGCTTCTGGTTCAGAGCCTTTATCATCACTTCTTTTATCGTCGTAAGTTCCTAATTCGTTAGTTTTCTTGTCAACATCATTTTTGCTGTCAAAAACGATCTTTCCAGTATTTCCGTTCCAGATAGAGAACGATCTTCCTCCAAAACTTACCATTTGATCTAAATCTCCATCACCGTCTGTATCTCCCATATCAGCAACAAGGTTTAGTCTTCCTAAATTTGTTTCTAATTTTAAAGTTGCAGCATCAGGAAAAACAGTTGCATCCAATGTCATGTCTTTCATGCGCTTAACATCAGAGTAAGCAGTATATTCTCTGGCATCTCCTTCATTTGCAGTAACAAAATAAGGGATATTATTTACTGTAAAGTGACTAATTGCGTCTGGCATATAAAGTCCTTTTACTTTCCAAGGATTAAAAGCAACTTTATCATCTTTATCGCTTACATCAATTGCATTTTCTGCAGTATTGTAGTCTTTTAAGCCTAAAGGATAAATCGCTGTAATAGTTTTAGAAGTTAAATCTACTTTTGCAACACCATTATTTTCTTGTAAAGTTACCCAAGCTGTTTTAGAATCGTCAGAAATTGTAATGTATTCTGGTTCGATATCTTGAGCAAAACTAGTTTTATCAAATTTTGAAATTCTAAATCCGTCTTTTGCTAATACAGCAGCTTGGCCTGCAAATGAACTGAAATCTAAAGTTGTAACATTGTAAGTGCTAGTTTCTATGATAGAAATAGTTCCGTTTGGATCTTGAGAATAATCTGTATTTGGTTCACCTTCGTTAGCAGTCATGATATATTTTCCGTCTGGAGAAAAAGTAATCATATCTGGCAATGCACCAACTGCAACTTGTTTAATTAAGCTATAATCTGAAGTGTTGAAAATAACTACTTTTCCGTTTGCTTGTTTGTTTGTAGAAGATTCTAAAGCAACAGCCAATTTTCCGTCAAAAACAGAAACACTATTTGCAGCACCTTCGTAAGCAACTAAATCAATTTTTCCAATGTTTTTTGGTTTTGTAGGATCAGTAATATCAATAACATCAATTTGGTTTACACCGCTGTTGTTTACTGTAAAAAGTCTTTTTGTTTTTTCGCAATAAGCAGAGATTTCTGCAGCAGCTTCTCCGCCAATTGTAATAGAACCAATTTCTTTAAAAGTTCCAGGGTTTTCATTTACAACAACTTCAGGAGTGCTGTTTGAATTTTCATCATTGTTACAGCTTGCTAATATAAAAAGAGCAGCTAATAATGAGATTGATAAATTTTTCATGTGTTAGTTTTTAGTTTTCGCAAAAGTAATTCTGAGGCCTCTGTTAAATATTAAGGCTGTATTATTTAATCTTTAACTTAATTTTTGCAAGATATTTTTTGTGAAATTAAAGATGAATTTTACTCAGTTGTTTTAAAATCCTAACGAATGCTTATCTTTGCACTTTCTAAATTAGAACGTATTTATGTCAACAAATAATAGAAGATTTCCAGCAGAATGGGAAAAACAGCAAGGAATTGTATTGTGTTTTCCGCATAATGGCAACGATTGGCCAGGAAAATACGAAGCTGTTCAATGGGCTTTTGTAGAGTTTATTAAAAAAGTAGCGACTTTTGAAACTGTTTTTTTGGTCGTTGCCGATGAAAAGCTAAAAGAAAAAGTAGCCGATATGCTTGAAAGAGCTCGTGTAAACCTTGATAACGTTTCTTATATTATTCATAAAACAAACAGAAGCTGGATGCGTGACTCAGGACCAATCATTGTGAAAAACGGTTCTAAAAGAGAAGCTTTGAATTTTAATTTCAACGGTTGGGCAAAATATAAAAACTATCAGTTAGATAAATTTGTTCCTGGTAAAGTAGCCGATTTTATTGATGTTCCTTTGACTCAAGTAATGTACAAAGGAAAACCAGTAATTGTAGAGGGCGGAGCAATTGACGTAAACGGAAAAGGAACATTATTGACTTCTGAAGAATGTTTAATGCATCCAACAATTCAAGTAAGAAATCCAGGTTTCACTAAAGAAGATTACGAAGCAGTTTTTAAAGAATATCTTGGAGTAACTAACGTAATTTGGTTAGGAGACGGAATAGAAGGTGACGATACACACGGTCACATCGACGATTTATGCCGATTTATAAATGAAGATACAATTGTAACAATTGTAGAAACAGATAAAAACGATTCAAACTACAAGCCATTACAAGATAATTTGAAACGTCTTCAAAATGCAAAATTAGAAAACGGAAAATCGCCTGTAATTGTAGCATTACCAATGCCAAAACGTGTAGATTTTGAAGATTTGCGTTTACCTGCAAGTTATGCAAACTTCTTGATTTTGAATAATTGCGTTTTAGTGCCAACATTCAACGATAGTAACGATCGTGTTGCTTTAAATATTTTAGCAGAATGCTTCCCAGATCGCGAAGTAATCGGCATTAGTTGTATTGATTTCATCTGGGGATTCGGAACCTTGCATTGTTTAAGTCAGCAGATTCCTGCATAAAAATAGTAGCCACAGATTATAAAAAAATCATTTTGATCTTTTTATTCTGTGTTAGAAATAACAGATATACAGATACTTTTTTATATTATTTAAGCTGTCGCTTTATGTGGCAGCTTTTTTTTGTTGTATATTTAACAGACAGATTTGTCGCGTGTCTCAATCAGCTTCTTATATTCGTATGTTCAACAATGCAGAAATGCAGATTTAATTTTATATGAAGAAAATATTTTTTATCCTTTCCGTGCTTTCTTCCGGAATTCTTTTTTCACAGTCTGATTCGCAAGAAAAAAATGAACTTACATTTGCTACTTACAATGTAAGTATGGAATCTGATAATTATTCTCCAAAAGGAGCAATGGGAAAATCAGAGCAGATGTTGATTAATCAACTTAGTTCGGGGCATAATGCTCAAATCAAAAATATTGCCCAGATTATTCAGACTGTTAGGCCAGATGTTATTTTGCTAAACGAATTTGATTATATTAAAGATCCTGAACTTGGTGTAAAAGCGTTTATTAAAAATTATTTGAATGTAGGCCAAGGTGGGGCAGCAGCCATTGATTATCCTTATTACTATTACTCAACAGTAAATACAGGCCAGCCAAGTCCTTATGATTTGAACAATGACGGAAAGTTTGATAATTTTGGAAATGATGCATGGGCATTTGGTATGTATCCTGGACAATATGGAATGATGCTTTTGTCTAAATATCCGATTGATGTTAATGCGATTCGTACTTTTCAACATTTTAAATGGAAAGATATGCCGGGAGCATTGATTACCAAAAAAGCAGATGGATCTGATTGGTATAGCAAGAAGGCGTGGAAGGAATTTCCATTATCTTCAAAATCTCACTGGGATGTTCCTGTGAAGATTGGTAATGAAACAGTTCATATTTTAGCTAGTCATCCAACTCCGCCTACTTTTGATGGTGTTGAAGATCGCAATGGAAAAAGAAATCATGATGAAATTCGATTCTGGAAAGACTATATTTCAGATGATTCGGCTTCGTATATTTATGATGATAAAGGCGTAAAAGGAGGTTTGGCTCCAAATTCTCGATTTGTCATCTTGGGAGATCAGAATGCTTCACCAGTTGAAGGAGATGCTATGAGAGAAGGTATAAAATCATTAATAGAAAGTCCGAAAGTCAATAGCGATTTTACGCCGGCAAGTAAAGGTGGCGCTGAATTTAGTCCTAATAATCCTTTTGGAGTTAATCATACAGCCTTTTGGAGAATGCATGCTGATTATGTATTGCCGTCAAGATTTGGTTTTAAGGTTGTCAATAGCGGTGTTTTCTGGCCTGCAAAAGGTGAACCAATGGCAGAGCTAGTTGAAAAGCGTGAATCAAGCTCAGATCATCGTTTGGTTTGGGTAAAAGTAATTTTAGAATAAATAACTTTAAATAAAAGCATAAAAAAACCTTGGCGATGACCAAGGTTTTTTTATTTCTATATCTCTTCAGACTTATCTGCTCTTCATTGTTTGATGAAAGGAGGTAATAATTGGCTAGAAACTTCTCCAAAACCAATTCTTACTTCGGTATTTTCGCAGAAACCACGAATAATTACAGTATCGTTGTCTTCAATAAATTTACGTTCGCTTCCGTCTTTTAACTTTAACGGATTTTTTCCTCCCCAAGTTAATTCTAACATCGAACCAAAACTATCAGGAGTTGGACCAGAAATTGTTCCAGAACCCATCATATCTCCAGAGTTTACGCGACATCCGTTAGAAGTATGATGTGCTAACTGCTGGCTCATTGACCAATATAAATATTTGAAGTTAGATCTTGAAATAACAGTTTCTTCTTCTTGATCTTCAGGTTTTAATGAAACTTCCAAATGAATGTCGAAAGCTTTTTTCCCTTTTGTCTGCAAGTAAGGAAGTGGAGAAGGATCTTGTTTAGGCCCTTTAGTTCTAAAGGGCTCCAGAGCATCCATAGTCACAATCCAAGGTGAAATTGAAGTAGCAAAGTTTTTAGCTAAGAATGGTCCAAGAGGCACGTATTCCCATTTCTGAATGTCACGAGCACTCCAGTCATTTAGTAAAACCATTCCGAAAATATAATCTTCAGCTTCATAAGTTGAAATATTTTCGCCCATTACATTTACGTCTGTCGTAATAAAAGCAGTTTCTAATTCAAAATCTACTAAACGAGAAGCACCAAAAACAGGTGTATCATGTCCGGCAGGCAAAGTTTGCCCCATTGGTCTGTGAACCGGAATTCCAGATGGTACAATTGTAGAGCTTCTTCCGTGGTATCCTACAGGAATATGAAGCCAGTTTGGTAGCAAAGCATTTTCAGGATCACGGAACATTTTACCCACGTTTGTAGCGTGTTCTCTACTTGAATAAAAGTCGGTGTAATCACCAATTAAAACTGGAAGTTGCATCTCTACATCTTCAATTTTAAATATAACAATATCTCTGTGTTTTGTTGAATCTCTTAATTGTGGATTAGTTTCGTCGAATATCTCAGCGATACGATTTCTTACTAAACGCCATGTTTTTTTTCCGTCAGAAATAAAATCATTTAGCGTATCCTGCATAAACATATCATCGGTTAATTCTATTCCTTCAAAATAGTTTAATTGCTGTAAAGCCCCTAAATCTATGGCGTAGTCGCCAATTCTAGTTCCTACAGTAACGACATTTTCTTTCGTAAGAAATACTCCAAAAGGAATATTCTGAATAGGGAAGTCGCTATTTTCTGGCACTTCTAACCATGATTTTCTACTGGTATCGTTGGCGGTTATTGGCATGTTTTAATGTTAATTATTTGTTGAAAAATTACATGTCAAATATATCATAATCTAGCAGTTTGACAAACGTTTTTTTGTATTTTTGCGTGAAATTAACGAAAAACAAAAAAATGCAACGCGACGAACAAATTTTTGATCTTATCCAAGAGGAGAAAGAAAGACAAATTCACGGATTAGAGCTTATTGCTTCAGAGAATTTTGTAAGTGATGAAGTAATGGCAGCAGCAGGGTCTGTTTTAACTAATAAATATGCAGAGGGTTATCCTGGTAAAAGATACTACGGCGGTTGCGAAGTAGTTGACGTTATTGAGCAAATTGCTATTGACAGAGCTAAAGAATTATTTGGCGCTGAATATGCAAACGTACAACCTCACTCAGGTTCTCAGGCAAATACATCTGTTTATCATGCTTGTTTAAATCCAGGTGATACTATTTTAGGTTTCGATTTATCTCATGGAGGTCACTTAACTCACGGTTCTCCAGTAAACTTCTCAGGACGTTTGTATCGTCCAGTTTTCTACGGTGTAGATGCTGAAACTGGTCGTTTAGATTATGATAAAATTCAAGAAATTGCAACCAAAGAACAGCCAAAATTAATCATCGCTGGAGCTTCGGCTTATTCTCGTGATATGGATTTTGCTCGTTTCAGACAAATTGCTGATAGCGTAGGAGCGATCTTATTTGCTGATATTTCTCACCCAGCTGGTCTTATTGCAAAGGGATTATTAAACGATCCAATTCCACATTGTCATATTGTTTCTACAACAACTCATAAAACATTAAGAGGACCACGTGGAGGTCTTATTTTAATGGGTAAAGATTTCCCAAATCCACAAGGATTAACAACTCCAAAAGGAGAAATCAGAATGATGTCTTCATTATTAGATTTAGCTGTTTTCCCAGGAAATCAAGGTGGACCTTTAATGCATATTATCGCTGCTAAAGCGGTTGCTTTTGGTGAAGCGCTTAAAGATGAGTTCTTTACTTACGCAATGCAATTACAAAAAAATGCAAATGCAATGGCAGATGCTTTCGTAAAAAGAGGTTACAACATTATCTCTGGCGGAACAGATAACCACATGATGCTTATTGACTTAAGAAACAAAGGAATCTCTGGTAAAGAAGCTGAAAATGCATTAGTAAAAGCTGAAATTACAGTAAACAAAAACATGGTTCCTTTTGACGATAAATCTCCATTTATCACTTCTGGAATTCGTGTTGGAACAGCTGCAATCACAACTCGTGGTTTAGTTGAAAAAGATATGGAAACTATCGTAGCTTTAATCGATAAAGTTTTATCTAATCATACAGATGAGGACGTAATCGAAGAAGTTGCAGAAGAAGTAAACGAATTAATGGGCGAAAGACCAATTTTTGCTTATTAATTAGTTTAAAGTTTAAGGTTTCAAGTTTAAAGTTTTGTAATGCGGAAACAAACGTGTTACAAGACTTTAAACTTTTTTAGCTTTAGGGAAAACTTGAAACAAGATAAACCTGAAACAAAACAAACAAAAATTAAATTATGGGCGTATTAAGATTACAATTGCCAACCGACCCAAGATGGGTAAATATCGTTGAGAAAAACATCGAAGAAATCTTGACAGATCACGCTTGGTGCGAGCAAAAAGCGGCAACAAATGCGATTACGATTATTACGAATAACTCTGAACATCAAGATTTGGTAAAAGATTTATTGGCCTTAGCCAAAGAAGAAATCGATCATTTTGAGCAGGTTCACAACATTATCATCAAAAGAGGATTAAAACTAGGTCGCGAACGTAAAGACGATTACGTGAACGAACTATATCAATACATGAAAAGAAGTGGAGACGGAAGCCGTGTTTCTGGTCTTGTTGAAAGATTATTATTCTCAGCAATGATCGAAGCAAGAAGTTGCGAACGTTTTAAAGTGCTTTCTGAAAACATTAAAGACGAAGAATTGGCTCTTTTCTATAGAGAATTAATGGAAAGCGAAGCAGGACATTATACCACTTTCATTACTTACGCTCGTAAATACGGAACAGGAATTGACGTTGAAAAACGCTGGAGAGAATGGCTTGCTTTTGAAGAATCAATCATTACCAATTACGGAAAAGGAGAGACGATTCACGGGTAAGTTTTAGTTTTCAGTCGCAGTCACAGTTTTCAGTCTTTTGATTGTTTTGTTTCATGTTTAAAGTTTCAAGTTTGTCAGGCTGAGCGAAGTCGAAGCCGACGCAAAGTTTGGCAAATTTCAAAAAATCGTTTTTAATTTGTGCTTTCGCGAAAGTAAATCAGAAACCCAATTGTTCAAAAGTTCGGGTTTTTGTTAATCTAAAATCTGCAATCTAAAATCTAAAATTTCCTATATTTGAGAGTAACCAATATCTCGAACTATGAGAATAGAAATGGATTTAAAATTGGGGTTTAAAGACGTAATGTTTAGACCTAAAAGATCAACGCTTAAAAGCAGATCGGAAGTTTCTTTAGAACAAAATTTCAAATTTTTGCACAGTACAGCAACTTGGACAGGAATTCCGATAATGGCAGCCAATATGGATACGGTTGGAACTTTCGAAATCGCAAAGGTTTTGGCTAAAGAAAAGCTTTTTACAGCGATTCATAAGCATTACAGTTTAGAAGAGTGGAATTCATTTCTAAAATATGCAACTCCAGATATTTACGATTACATTGCAGTAAGCACGGGAACAGGAAAAGAAGATTTTGAGAAAATTGAAAAAATAATCACTGCAAATCCGTTACTGAAATTCATTTGCATTGATGTAGCAAACGGTTATTCCGAACATTTTGTTCAGTTTTTAAAAAAGACCCGTAAACAATATCCAGATAAAATCATTATTGCAGGAAATGTAGTTACAGGAGAAATGACCGAAGAACTTTTGTTGGCTGGCGCTGATATTGTTAAAGTAGGAATCGGACCGGGGTCTGTTTGTACTACTCGTGTAAAAACAGGTGTAGGTTATCCGCAATTATCTGCAATTATTGAATGTGCCGATGCCGCTCACGGATTAGGCGGACACATTATAAGTGATGGCGGCTGTACAACTCCAGGTGATGTTGCAAAAGCATTCGGTGCTGGTGCCGATTTTGTAATGTTAGGTGGAATGCTGGCTGGTCATACCGAAAGCGGTGGAGAATTAATTGAATTAAAAGGAGAAAAATTCAAACAATTTTACGGAATGAGTTCGAAAACGGCCATGGACAAACATTCTGGAGGTGTTGCTGAATACAGAGCAAGCGAAGGAAAAACAGTTCAGGTTCCGTTTAAAGGAGATGTTATTTATACCGTTTTGGATATTTTAGGCGGAATAAGAAGCACTTGCACTTATGTTGGAGCTTCCAGATTAAAAGAACTTACAAAACGTACCACTTTCATCCGCGTAAGCGAACAAGAAAATCAAGTTTTTACAAAATAATATGATTCAAATTAGCGAAGCATCAATTGAAGATATTGCCAAAATTCAAGAGATTGCACATATAACTTGGCCAATTACATACGGAGAAATCCTAACTGCAGAACAATTAGAATATATGTTGGATCTAATTTATTCTGACGAAGCTTTATCAAAACAAATAGAGAATAAAGAGCAACTATTTTATTTAATTTCAGATACTAATTCTGTAATTGGTTTTATCGGAATTGAGCATAATTACAAAGACGAAGCGATAACCAAAATTCATAAAATCTATCTTTTACCAGAAACTCAAGGAAAAGGCTTTGGTAAAATTGTTTTTGCAGAAATTGGAAAAATGGCTTTAGAAAACCAATCAAAAGAACTTTTATTGAATGTAAACCGTTTTAATACTGCTTTGAATTTCTATAAAAAACTAGGTTTCGAAATTAAAGAAACTGTTGATATAGAAATTGGAAATGGTTATTTAATGGAAGATTATGTGATGGTAAAAAAGATATAAATTTGATTGATATAAATTAAAAGAGCTTTGAAAGTTTATTTCAAAGCTCTTTTTTTATGAGTTTAGTTTTATTAATGAATAAGATTATAAATAAGTCCAGCTACAAAAAAGTAAAACAAAAAGCATAAAATATTTACGCCTATAACTTTCATATATTTGTTTGTAGTACTCTCATTTCCTCTAAAAAAAGTATAATTAGAAAAAGATGCTAATGCTCCAATTGCGCCACCTATTGCACCGCCGCTTAGGCATACAATAAAAGGGATTCCGCCGATAATGTATTCGTGCCATTTTAAGGTAGTAGCCAATTTATATTTTTTGTCTTCAATTTGTAAGCACATTGCCGATATATCAGGGAAGTTTAATTTAGGAAAAGCTTTTACTATTTCGTCGTTTGCTCTTTTTATTAAATAAGGTTTCCCTTTTCCTTGCTTTGTTCAACAAGATTTCCGTTTTGCTTTAAAGTTCCTTTTCCTGAAAAAACGTTGTTTTCAAATAAAAAAGTATTGTTTGGGAAATCTGGTAAAGTAAATTCAAAAGTATTTTTCATGATTCTATTTGTTTTTTATTTTATAAAACTATTTAAAGTATTGATTAATAGCTTTTAAGTTGGTTTTGTAAAAGTAATTTTAGTCTGCTATTGCTTTTGGGCGCTAGAAGACAAAAAAATAATAGAATAAGATTTTTAGAAAATTTACTTTATTTAATGTACTATAATATCGTGGGTAAATAAAAGCCCTTTTACTTCATTCAAAGAAAAAATAGCTTTCTTCAATTTAGTTTTAGACGGATCAATAGTATAATTGTAACTTGTTTTAAAATCGGCTTTGTTAGCGATGGCTTTGTTGAATTCTGAACGATATAAATCACAATTATAGAAAACAACACTCGTTAGATCTGCTGCCATAAAATCGACAGCGATTAAACTGCAGTTGGTAAAAAATGTTCCTTTTAATTTTAAAGTATAAAACTTCGAAAAGTCTAAAATACAGTCATTAAATTCAATTTCAAAAATCAATTTATCGCACATGGCAAAATTAACGTCTTTGATCTCGCATCTATTAAATCTTGCGGTTCTAAAAGCCACGTAATTAATTTTGGCTTCAGTAAAAATACAATCATTAAAAACACAGTCGATAAAAGTAACGGCAAGAAAAGTGCAAGCGGAGAAGTTACAATTATTAAAAACGCAACATTCGAAGTCTTTAAAATTAAGATCCTCTTTGGCGTAAATAATCGTATTGTATTCTTTATCAAGAAAATATTCGCTTTCTTTTTTCAACTCTTTTTCGATAATTATTTGAGGCTGAAAAGGTAATAATTTGCTGTAGAATTTTCGATGAAAATCGTAATCATTTTGAAATTATTAACGACTTTAGAATAAAATTAATGTAGCTTTACAGGTATTTTTTAAGGTAAAATTTATCAATTTCACAATATGGAATCAACAAGAAAAGAACATGATTTTCTAGGGGAATTAGAAATTCCGAATCATTTATACTACGGAATCCAAACTTTTAGAGCGGTAGAAAACTTCAACATTACAGGTATTCCAATTTCTAAAGAACCTTTATTTATCAAGGCTTTAGGATATGTGAAAAAAGCTGCAGCCATGGCAAATAAAGATTGCGGTGCGATCGATTCTAAAATTGCAGAAGCGATTTGTTATGGAAGCGATCAGGTTATTGCTGGTAAATTTGATCAGGAATTTGTGAGCGATTTAATTCAGGGTGGAGCAGGAACTTCTGTAAACATGAACGCTAACGAAGTTATTGCCAATATCGGACTAGAATATTTAGGCCATAAAAAAGGAGAATACAATTTTCTTCATCCAAATAATCACGTAAATTGTTCGCAGTCTACAAACGACGCATATCCATCAGCTTTTAGAATTGCTTTGTATTTAAAAATGGAAAGCTTCATTAAAACTTTTGCTGGTTTAGAAGTCGCTTTCGCTAAAAAAGGAGAGGAATTCAAAGAGGTCTTAAAAATGGGAAGAACACAATTGCAAGATGCCGTTCCGATGACTTTAGGACAAGAATTTAAGGCTTACGCAACCACAATTGGAGAAGATATTCAGCGTTTAAAAAATGCTCAAGAATTATTGTTGGAAATCAATATGGGCGCAACAGCCATTGGAACAAAAGTAAATGCGCCAGAAGGTTATCCAGAAATCTGCGTAAAATATTTGGCAGATGAGGTTGGAATTCCGTTAACGCTTTCTCCAGATTTGATTGAAGCGACCGTAGATACAGGAGCTTACGTTCAGATTATGGGAACTTTAAAACGTTCAGCTGTTAAGATTTCAAAAATCTGTAATGATTTACGTTTATTGAGTTCTGGACCAAGAACAGGTTTAAATGAAATTAATTTGCCTGCACGTCAGCCAGGATCTTCAATTATGCCAGGAAAAGTAAATCCGGTTATTCCAGAAGTGGTAAACCAGACTTGTTTTTATGTAATTGGACAAGATTTAACAGTTACAATGGCAGCGGAAGCAGGACAATTGCAATTGAATGTAATGGAACCTGTTATTGCTTTTGCGATGTTTACTTCTTTAGATTATCTTTCAAATGCAATCCAGACTTTAATCGATAAATGTATTAACGGAATCACAGCAAACGTTGATCACTGCTACAATATGGTCATGAATAGCATCGGAATTGTAACACAATTGAATCCGATTATTGGTTACGAAGAAAGCGCTAGTATTGCTGGAGAAGCGTTAAAAACGAACAAAAGCGTGCATCAGATTGCTGTTTTAGAGCGAAAGCTAATTACACAGGAAAAATGGGATGAAATTTATTCTTTAGAAAATCTAATTCACCCAAAATTTATTACGAAATAATAAAAGTTATACCATTTCGAAGCCGTCAATATTTTTTGACGGCTTTTTTTGTTAAAATATTTTGGAATTATTTGATTTCGTTGCTTAAGATGTTGAAAATAAGACTTATATTTACAATAGGATTTGATTTTTATTTCTAAAACAATCTTTGTAAATGGTGCTTTTTTTTCAAAATAATGCCGTTCAGTACAAGTCTAAAATCTTAGGATTATTATTTCTTATTTCCTTTAATTTATTCGCTCAAGAGGAAATTAAAAATCCTGAAATCGAAACTCCCGAAATTTGTCCTCCAAAAACAGTATTTGATCTTTTTAAGAAAAAAGACGATGCATTAGTCGTAAAACCAACAAAGAACAATTTCTTTTTATTAATTCCAGCAATTGGTTCTCAGCCTGCAACTGGTTTCTTTTTTGGAGCCGTGGCGCAGTATACTTTTAAAGGAAAAGAAGAAAAAGATAAATATTCAATTGCCAATGTTGGAGTTACCTATACTGTAAAAAATCAATGGCTAGTAAATATCAAGAACAATATTTTGCTGAAGAATAATAAAATCTTTTTGAGTGGCGACTATCGTTTGTATTTGTTTTCGCAACCTAATTATGGTTTAGGAACCGATATAATTCCTCCAAAAAGGGATCGTCCGCCTGGTTTTAGTGTAGATTCTCTCGCTCAGGCTATGGATTATAATTATCTAAAATTTCATCAAACTGTTTCTTTTGAGGTCAAAGAGAACTATTATATTGGAGGAGGTATTAATATAGACTGGTATTCGAGCATTCAGGATGAGCAATTAGATATTCCAAATGGACATTATACTTATCATTATAATTACAGCCAAAAATACGGATTCGATAATTACGAATATTTCTTGAATGGAGTAAGCTTGAATTTGGTTCACGATTCTCGTGATAATCAAGTAAATGCATCAAAAGGTTGGTTTGCCAATATTAATTACCGATTTAACCCCGTGATCTTTAATAATCAGGAATATAGCCATGTATTATTTGCAGAATACCGCCATTTTATACCAGTTTCTCATAAAAATCCGCATTATATTTTAGCATTTTGGACGTACGGACAATTTGTGACCAAAGGTAAAGTGCCTTATTTGAATCTTCCCGCAATTGGTTGGGATCAGCGAAGTAGGAGCGGAGAAGGATATACGCAAGGATTGTTTAGAGGAAATGGTTTAGTTTATTTGTCTACAGAATTTAGATTTCCAATTACATGCAATCAGTTATTAAGCGGTACGGTTTTTACGAATTTTGTAACAGCTAGTAATTCTGATAATGATCTAAAGCTATTTAAATCGGTACAGCCTGCTGCTGGTTTTGGTTTGAGAATTTTAATCGACAAAGCTTCAAGAACCAATTTGATTTTAGATTACTCTTGGGGTAACAGTTCTAAAGGATTTTATTTGAATGCTGGAGAGACTTTTTAATTTCAAAATTTAAGAATCTAAAGCTTTAAGCGTAAAATAATAGTAAAAAGCAGGCTATCGGGTCTGCTTTTTTGATTCTTCATAATTAAATCATAATTTGTAATGTTGTGTCAAATTATGTTAAATTGTATTCCTATTTTTGTTGTATATACACACTTCTTGAGATGAAATTACTTATAGTTGAAGACGAACCAAATCTATTATCGATATTGAGAAAAGGATTTGCAGAAAATAATAATGAAGTAAGCGTTGCAATGGACGGTAAAACAGCCATGGAGATGATTCATAATTATACCTTCGATGTAGTAATTTTGGATGTAATGCTTCCTGATGTTAATGGAATTGAAATTTGCAGAAGACTTCGCGCAGCAAAAAACTTTGTACCAATTTTGCTTTTAACGGCTTTAGGAACTTCAGAAAATATTGTAACTGGATTAAATGCTGGCGCAGATGATTATTTGGTTAAACCGTTTAAATTTGGCGAATTAGACGCTAGAATAAATGCGCTGTACAGAAGATCGCAACAGGAAACAGAAAAAATAGACACGATCACAATTGCAGATTTAGAAATAAACGGACGTGCCAAAACGGTTAAAAGAGATGGAGAAAACATCGTTTTAACTGCCAAAGAATTCAAACTATTATATTATTTGGCTAAAAATACTGGCCGAATTGTTTCTCGCGATCAGATTTTGGATAACGTTTGGGATATTAATTTTGATATGAATACCAACGTTGTCGATGTTTATATTACGTACTTAAGAAGAAAGATTGATAAACCTTATTCGACCAAACTTATTCATACAATGAAAGGTTTGGGGTATGTTATAAAACCATAATATGGATATTAGAAAAAAAATTACTTTCAATTACGTTGCTCTTTCTACCTTTAGTACGTCTTTGCTGTGTATTATTGTGTTTTTCTTGTTTAGAGAAAACAATCGATACCACTTTTTAAAGCGTTTAGATGATAGAGCAAAAATTGTTTCTTCTATTCATTTTCAAAAAGATCCGGAAAAAATAAAATACTATCAAAACCTTAAAAAAAATGGTCTTGAAGAATTGATTGAAGAAGAAGAATATGTTCTGAAAATCAATAGTCAGAATAGTTTTGATTATAATACGAATCTAAATCTTCCAAACTCTTTTTACACCAATATTTTAAGAACAGGAAAAGATTCTTTTGAAAGAGATAATAAATATTATTTAGGACAGATTTTTCAAGAGAACAATCAGAAATATATTGTAATTGTTAGTGCGAGAGATCGTAAAGGGAAAGACACAACCGTTTATATTGTCAAAATCATGCTTTTTGGCGGAATCGGTTTTGTGATTTTGGCTTTTCTTTTAGGACGATTTTTAGCAAAACGCGTTATCGATCCTGTTGCGAGAATTACAAAAGAAGTAAAAAGAATTAGTGCTTCTAATCTTCATAATCGTTTACCTGAAGTTAAAAACTCTGATGAAATTTCAGATTTGACTAATACATTTAATAATATGTTGGATCGTTTGGAAACCTCTTTCGAAATCCAAGCGAACTTTATCAATAATGCTTCTCACGAATTAAAAACGCCAATTACGACCATTATCGCCGAAGCAGAAATTATGTTGCTTAAAGAAAGGCAACAGCATGAATACATAGAATCTTTACAAAATATTTACAGCCAGGCATCTCGATTAGGAAACTTAACAGAAAGCTTGCTTAAATTGACTCAAACAGGTTATGACGGACAAAAACAAGTCTCTGATATTGCCCGAATGGACGAATTGTTATTGGATGTAAAATCGGATCTTGACAAGATTTACCCAGACAACCGCGTAAGCATTAGACTTAATTTTGCGCCAGAAGATTCAAATTTATTATTGTTGCCATGCAATAAACCGCTCTTAGAATTGGCAATCAATAATATTATTACGAATGGAGTAAAATATTCTGATAATAACGAAGTGTTTGTGAGTCTTTCGGCTAACAATGAAATGATTAAAATCACGATCAATGATATCGGAATAGGAATTCCGCCAGAAGATATTCCGCATTTATACGAACCTTTCTTTAGAGGTAAAATCGCAGCCAAATATATAGGTTATGGTTTAGGACTTCCGTTAGCGTCTAAAATTATTAGAATGCATGATGGAGAATTGCAAGTGCAATCTGAGCAAAATAAAGGTACAATCGTTACCATCATCTTTAAAAAGCTCAACATTAAAAAATCTAATGTTTAAGTTTAGGAAATTCTAATTTTAGATTAAGAAAGGTCTAATTTACGGATAGTTATTTTGTAGGTATAAACTAAAAGATATACTTATGAAAAATTTTCTAATACCTACGACTTTAAAAGATGATACAATTTCGGCTGTTAAATCTGCGGTGAATCAGTCTAAAAATACTGAATCAGAAATTATTTTAGTATTAGTTTCAGAAGCGCCCGATACGTTTTCTTCTTCTGGTTTTTTAAGGGAAATGAAATCCGGACTTACTAGAAGTCAGGAAGAAGTTCTAGAAACCTGTCGTTATATTGTTGATCACACTTCAAACATAAAATTAAAAGTCCACAACCAATACGGACTTTCAGCACCAATTTTTAAAAGACTAATCGAGGTCTTTTCAGTAAAATTGGTCATTCTTACACATTCTTATAAACAAGAAACCAAAAGAATTCATCAGTATTTGGTGCAATTGGCAGGAAATCAGAAATGTCCGATTCTGCATTTAAGCACAGAAACTAATAAAGAGGTTTTCAATAAAGCACTTTATGTAGAAAATTCTAGCATGAACATTCATGTAAAAGACGTTCAGGATTTCTTAAACGCCAATTTCTCTTTCGAAATTGTAAGCCAGACAGCAAGTTTTGAAGACGATTACGAAAAAGTTGCTCCATTTTTATCAGAAGCCATTTCTAAACATAATATCGATATGTTGGTAGAAACCAGAAAAGGCGAAAAAATCAAATTTAAAAAATCAAAAAAAGAAAATGTCAATGAAAAGCTAGGGCTTCCGGTTCTTTCATTGTACGAAGAGATAGTTTGATTGTAAGGGACTAAGGTTCTGAGGTTCTAAGGCACTAAGTTTTTACCCTTAGTATCTCAGAACCTTAGCCCCTCAGAACCTGTAAAAATTAATTTAAATCCGAAAATATGTTATTAAAGAAAAGAATACCAATGAAGTACGTTCTCGGGAAAATTAAAGTAGAAATTGCCCTAGTATTGGCGTACACGATATTATTTGAAATTTTTCATCACTATTTTATTAATCTGCCTGTAGACATCCCGATTGCCATTCCGACCATGATCGGAACCATTATATCCTTATTATTAGCTTTTAAGTCCAATCAGGCTTATGACAGATGGTGGGAAGCGCGAATTGTTTGGGGCGCTGTTGTAAACGACTCTAGAACCCTAATTCGTCAGGTTTTAACGTTTTATGATGATCCAGATTATTCTGTTGAAGCAAGTGAATTCAAAGAAAACTTTGCTAAAAGACAAATTGCATGGTGTTATAGTTTAGGTGAATCGCTTCGAAATAGAAACGCAATAAAGCCGCTTGAAGGATTATTGAATGATGAAGAAATTAAATATATCAAGAATCATCAAAACGTTCCGAATGCAATTTTAATGTTACATGCAAGAGACTTAAAAAACGCAAAAAACGAAAAGAAACTGAATGTTTATCAGCAAGTTGAAATCGATAATACATTGTCTAGATTGTGTGATGAAATGGGAAAATGCGAACGTATTAAAAACACGATTTTTCCAACAACATATAGTATGTACATTCGATTAACACTGTGTCTGTTTATTCTGTTATTGCCTTTCGGATTAACAAGTGTTTTGAGCTGGTTTGCCATTCCGTTGATTACGGCAATTGGAGCAGCTTTCTTTTTGATCGAAAGAATGGCAATTCATTTGCAAGATCCTTTTGAAAACAGACCTACAGACACTCCAGTTACTGCAATTGCAAATACAATTGAAAAAAATATCAAGCAAATGCTAAACGAATATCAAAGTGAATTTGATATTCTGAATGAATTTGACTTAAAAGACGAACCTAAGAAAGTCGAAAAGGACGCTTACTTTGTCTTATAACTCTTTAATTTTGGTCTTGAGTTAATTGTTGTTGGTTGGACAGTGAGTAGTTGCGCTGTCCAACTTTTTTTATTATTTAAACACATAGAAACATAGTTTTTGTGAGTGCGAAAAGGCGTTTCACTTATTGGATTACAGATAGCTATGTGTTAGAAACTAGTTTCTTTTCTTCATTCTTTTTCGAAAAAATAAAATCTATGTTTCTATGTGTTTAAAAAATTACAGTTGATGAGCCAATCTTCCCAATGTCTGAATTGCAGTTCTCAATTCATTAGACCAAGGTAATCCAAAACTCAAACGCATACAGTTTGAAAATTGATTCTGAAACGAAAAAATCCTTCCAGGTGCAATACTAATATTATGTTTTAGCGCTAAATGATAAAAAGCTGCCGTATCGATTTTTTTATCTAATTCGACCCAAAGAAAAAATCCGCCTTGTGGCTGACTCACTTTTGTTCCTGCAGGAAAAGATTCTAAAACGGTGTTGATATAATTGGTGCAATTTCGATTCAAAATCTGACGAATTTTTCTCAAATGATTTTCATAACGACCATTTTTCAAGAAATCGCCAACCACTTCATGAGTAATAGTAGAATTGGAAATCGTATGATACAATTTTGTTCTCAAAACCTCTTTTTTAAATTTCCCAGGCGAAACCCAGCCAACGCGATAACCTGGCGTTAAAGTTTTAGAAACCGAACTACAACACAAAACAATTCCGCTTTCGTCATAGGTTTTGCAATTAGTTGGTCGGCTTGTGCCGAAGTACAAATCACCGTGAATATCGTCTTCAATTAACGGAACATTATAAAAATCCATTAAACGAACGATTTCTTTTTTATGCTCATTTGGCAGCATACTTCCAGACGGATTACTGAAATTACTCATCAAAACACAAGCTTTTACTTTATTAGTCGCAAGTGTTTTTTTGACTGCTTCAAGTTCAATTCCTGTTGTCATATTCGTAGGAAGTTCCATTACATACAAACCTAAAGATCGCGCCAATTGCAGAATTCCAAAATAAACTGGACTTTCTGTAATAATCGTATCTCCCGGTTTAGTCAGCGTCAATAAACAATCTGAAATAGCAGAAATACAGCCTGGAGTTGTTATAATATCATCTTCAGTTAGAGAACCACCCCAACTGAATGACCAGCGGGCAATTTCTTTTCTTAAATTACTATTTCCTTGAATTTCCTCATAACTTGTTCCGCTATTCGGTAACTGGCGCATTGCCTGAACCATTCCTTTATTCAATTTAGCAATTGGAAGCAGTTCATTAGATGGAAAACCAAGTGATAGCATCGTAACATTTTTAGAACGCATATCGCCGTAAACCAAATCGATTAAATCTTCGCGTTCAATGTTTTCTAGGCTTAAAATAGGAGTACTTGCAGAAGGTTCAGGAATAACTCTTGCAGAAATATTACTTACATAATAACCTGATTGAGGACGAGATTCGATAAGAGAACGGCTTTCAATTTCATAATACGCTTTACTTACCGTGCTCATGCTATAACCTGTTTCGGCGCAAACTTCTCGTATAGAAGGCAGTTTGTCACCAACGTTTAAAACGCCCGATTTAATCTGTTTTTCGATTCGGTCAGCAAATTGAAGATATAAGTAATTCGAATTTTTCATAAAAAATAAAAACTGTTATGCTGCAATTTACAAAAACTGTATCTGTATTGCTGTTTTATTTTTAAGAAATTTGCTTCATCAAAAGAAAACAATTCAAAAAACAATTTTGTGAAAACAACAAAGTATTATATCGCGGCAATTTCGGCCTTTATTACATGGGGACTTTTCAGTTTGGTCTTAAAGCCAATACATGAATATCCGTCATTAGATATTTTGTTTTTTCGTGTTTTTAGCTGTGCTATTTTGATGGTTTTAATTGCTTTTTTATTCAAAAGAAAACAAATAAAAGAAACCATTCAGATTTTTAAAGCTTTATCAAAATCAGAAAAAAGAAAATCGATTTTGCTGAATATTGGCGGAAGTGTCTTTTTGATGGGCAACTGGTTTACATTTATTTATGTTGTAAATCATGTGAGTGTAAAAGCGGCTTCTTTAGCCTATTTGGTTTGCCCAATTTTAACGACTTTACTAGCTTATTTTATTCTGCATGAAAAATTGCTAAAAACACAATGGCTTTCTGTCGGATTAAGTATTTCTGGATGTATTTTGCTTTCATACAGCGATATAATGGATATGTTTTTCAGCATTATTATTGGTTTAACGTATGCAGCTTATTTAGTAAGTCAGCGCGCGAATAAAGGTTTTGATAAATTTATCGTATTGACTTTTCATATTACTTTGGCTGCCTTAGTATTATTACCTTTTTATCCGGTTTTTGGGGGACCGGTACCAACGGAATTTAAGTTTTATTTGTGCATTGAGACCATTGCAATTATGTTTACGATAATTCCGTTGTTTTTAAATTTATATGCCCTTTCTGGAATCAATTCTTCAACGGTTGGAATGCTTTTAAATATCAATCCAATGATTGCATTTGGTTTAGCGGCCTTTTTCTTCAAAGAGAATATCACGTCTTTACAGATTACGGCATACAGCATAATTTTTATAGCAGTGTTAGTTTTTAATTCACATCATATTTTTGCTGTAAAGCAAAAAATGACCTCAATATCCAAAGGTTCATAGGGTTTAGTTTTCATATTTTTTATTGGTTTAAAATCGAAAATTATAAGAACCTTAACAGGATGTTTAAACAGGAATGATTATTTTTCATTCCTGTTTTTTTATGCGATAAAGCGAAAAAAGAACAGCCACAGATTACACAGATTAAAAGGATTTTTTTTCTGCCACGAATTGCTTCGCCTGTTCGCAGTCGCTCGAGTCACGAATTATTTTAAAAGAGAATTTAAAAGATTCGTGAATTCGTGGCTAACCTATACGCAAAGAAGGTAATCCTTTTAATCTGTGTAATCTGTGGCGAAAAAAAAAACTAAATCCAAACCGAATACTATTGATATGAAAAATACCAAACTTCAAGCCTTTACTCCGTTATTTTATTTAGTGTGGTCAGATGATTTATTGACACAGAAAGAATTTACAACCTTAAAAGAGTTTATCAATTCTCTAAATGTTTTATCTGAAGAAGAAAAACAATATTTGCTTTCTAAAGTAGATATTTCAAATCCGCCTTCGCGAAATGAGCTAACAGAATGGAAATTGGATATTGAAAAAAGTATTCAAGACGCGTCTTCTATCAAATCGATTTTTGATATTGCGAAAGCACTTTCAGGAAACGATTTGGATTTAACGCCAATAGAATCCGATTTCAAGAAACTAGAAAATGATTTAGGAATTTTAGGTGAAGAAGCGCTTCAAAATTTTAAAACAAAAGCAGGTTCTTTTACAGCCAATTCTCATACTGATGCTAGTTTTGATATTCAGAAAATCACTCAAATTTTAGACGGAAAAGAAGCAGCGATAATCGAAAGGGTAAAATCGGTGATTTCTAGACCTGAATTTGCTTATGAAACTTCTACAGATATTAACGTTTTCAGACAAACCGTTTACAAATGGTGTAAAATTCTAGCCGATGAAAATTTAGGAAGCATGGCGTATCCAAAAGAATACGGTGGAGGAGGAAATATCGAAGATTATTTCGCTATTATGGAAACGTTGAGTTACCACGATTTAAGTTTGGTAATTAAATTTGGTGTTCAGTTTGGACTTTGGGGAATGAGCGTTCAGTCTTTAGGAACCGAAAAACATTACGCTAAATATTTAAAAGACATTGGTTCGCTGAAACTTCCTGGCTGTTTTGCCATGACCGAAACACATCACGGATCGAATGTAAAAGGTTTAGAAACTACAGCAACTTATAATCATAACGATCAGACTTTTACCATTCATACGCCAAACAAAAACGCTCAAAAAGAATATATCGGAAACGCAGCGGTTCACGGACAAATGGCAACTGTTTTTGCGAAATTAATTATTGACGATCATGACTATGGTGTAAATGCTTTTGTGGTTCCGTTACGTGATTCAAACGGAAATGTGGTAAATGGCGTTACAATTGGTGATTGCGGTCATAAAATGGGATTAAACGGCGTTGATAACGGAACAATTAGTTTTGATAATGTGGTAATTCCGAAAGATAATATGCTGGATCGTTTTGCTTCTGTGAATGATAAAGGAGAATTCGAAAGTCCAATTCCGAGTGATAACAGACGATTTTTTACGATGTTAGGAACTTTGGTTGGAGGAAGAATCGGGATTCCACGTTCGGCTTTAGCGGCAGCGAAATCAGGATTGACAATTGCCATTCGCTACAGCGATCAAAGAAGACAATTTGGACCAGAAGGCGGTTCTGAAGTTCCAATTTTAAACTACAGAATGCATCAACGTAGATTATTGCCACCTTTGGCTAAAACGTACGCTGTTCACTTTGCACTTCAATATTTAACGAAAAGATTTTTAAATAGAACCGAAGCCGAAATGCAGGAAATCGAAGCTTTGGCAGCCGGAATGAAATCATATTCGACTTGGAGTACCAGAGATATTTTACAAGAATGTAGAGAGGCGTGTGGAGGAAAAGGTTATTTGTCTGAAAACCGAATCGATGCGCTTAAAAACGATACAGAAATCTACACGACTTTTGAAGGAGATAATACTGTTTTAATGCAATTAGTAGCTAAAAATAGATTAGCAGAATTCAGAAAGTCATTCGGAGAAATGGGCTCGTTGGGAATCATCAATTATGTGTATGAAAATGCTAAAACGGCGATTGCAGAAAAGAATCCAATTGCAACCAGAAGAACAGAAGACGAACATTTATTAGATGGGGAATTTCATCTTCAAGCATTTGTTCATAGAGAAAAAACAATTTTGGCTTCTGCAGCAAGACGTATCAAGAAATTAATTGATGATGGATTAGAACCTTACGATGCTTTCAACGTAGTTCAACACCAAATGATTGATGTCGCTGAAGCTTATTTAGAAAGAATAGTTTTGGAGCAATTTCAAATCGCAATAAAAGAAGTTGAAGACGAATCAGCGAAAGCTATTTTAACGAAATTGAATCAGTTATATGCGCTTTCTCAAATCGAAAAAAATAAAGCTTGGTATCTAGAAGACGGTTATATGGAAGCTGTGAAAACTAAAGCAGTCCGTAAAATGGTAAATCAGCTTTGTTGGGACATTCGCCCAGATGCTGTGGCTTTGGTAAACGCCTTTAATATTCCAGAAAGCTGTTTATCTGCGCCGATTGCAGCTCATATATAGTTTTGAAAAATAACTTTTTAATAAATGATTTCGGTTTGGTTTACTCCATTCTGAAATCATTTTATTTATAGTTAAATCGTATTTGTAATTAAATTAGTTATATCTATAGTTTGAATTATACTCATTTTTGGTAGTTTCTAACCACTGTCAAATTAATTCATTTTTTATATTTTCGCTTTGTTATATTTGTAATTCCTTTATATTAATTTGCTTTGAAAAAATATTATTTATTTCTGTTTCTTGTTCTAAACTTTCCACTTTTTGCATCGGAGAGTACAGATGTTATTTTGAAAGAATTAAACGAAGCAATTAAAAATAAACAGCATTACGTAAAGATTAAAGAAGAGCGAATTCTCAACTTCAAGAAAATAAAATCGGATAATCTTACGAAAGAGCAGGAGTATAATTATAACAAAACATTGTATTTTGAATATCAGAAATTAAACTCAGATTCTGCCATTCAATATGTAAAAAAGAACATCAAAATTGCCGAAGAACTTCAGAATAAAGAACTTTTCAATTTAGCCCAATTGCAACTGGTAACGCTTTATTCTTCTTCTGGAAAATACCGAGAATCTGAAGCGATTTTAAAAAGCATTAATAAAAAAAGCCTTCCTGCTTCGTTACTTCCAAATTATTATATCTCGTATCGGGAGTTTTTTGAGCATTATGCGGCCAATAGCTACAGTCCAGAATATAGAAAACAGATTGGAAGTTATCGAGATTCATTATTAAGTATTCTAAATCCGAATACGTTAGATTATCAAATCAATAGAATGCAGCAAGATATTTTTATTGATAAAAAATACAATGAACCCAAAAAGCAGTTACTAGCTTTATTGGATAAAACAAAAGAAGAAAGTCCAAATTATGCAATGATTACCTATTTGTTAGGAAAAATAGGTGAAGCCACACATGATTTAGAAGCTAGAAAAAGATACTACGCACTTTCTGCTACTTCAGATATTAAAAATGCCAATAAAGATAATGCTTCTTTGCAGGAGTTAGCTTTAGTTTTTTACGAAATTGGAGATGTCGATATGGCTTATAAACTCACACAATCTGCGATTGAAGATGCATTGTATTGCAATGTCCAGTTTCGAACTTTGTTGATGTCAGAAGTTTATTCTATCATTAATACGGTTTATCAAGAACGGGAGGCACAGCGAAAAAGCGAATTGCAGATTTACTTGCTTTGCATCAGTTTACTTTCTCTGTTTTTGTTAGTTGCGATTATTTACGTTTACAAACAAATGAAAAAGGTTTCTAGAATTAGAAGCGAACTTTATGTAACTAGCCAGAAACTAGCAGAGTTAAACAAAGATATTACGGAAACAAACAAGCAGTTACAAGAAAGCAATCTGCAATTGTCTGAATCTAATTTAGTTAAAGAAGAATATATAGCACATTTCTTTAGTCTTTGTTCGACTTACATTAACAAACTAGAAAATTATCGCATTAGTTTAAACAAAAAAGCGACAGCAAAACAATTCGACGAAATTTACAAAATATTAAAATCAACTACCTTAGTTGATAATGAATTAGAAGAATTATACAAGAACTTCGATATTATCTTTTTGAACCTATATCCAACATTTGTCAAAGATTTTAATGCTTTATTAATTCCAGAAGAACAAATCGTTTTAAAGCAAAATGAATTGCTAAATACAGAACTTCGAATTTTTGCTTTAATCAGACTCGGAATTACAGACAGTGTTAAAATAGCAGCATTTTTGCGTTATTCTTTAAGCACAATTTACAACTACCGAACAAGAGCTCGAAATAAGGCTGCAGTTTCGCGAAATGATTTCGAAGAAATGGTCATGAAAATCGGCTCAATGGCTTTGAAAGCGTAAAAAGTTATTTTAAAATCACTACTTTTTTTGATGTACTTTTTGTTTTAAATGTTTGTAAATCAATATTTTGATTTTTTAAACCACTACTTTTTTCTATCTAAAAATCTAACTTGTACGATAACGTTTTAGTTTTACAATATGATAGAGAAAGTTTTTATATAAACACTTTATACTATTATCTAACTAATGCTTAATTATTACTGTTATGTTAAAAAACGTTAAAACAATTGTTGTTTTACTTTTGCTAGGTTCTGTGGGAATGAATGCGCAGAACAAAGTTCCAGTTTATCTAGACGATAAAAAACCGATTGAAGAGCGCGTAGAAGATGCGCTTAAACGAATGACAACCGATGAGAAAATTGCGATGATTCATGCGCAATCTAAATTTAGTTCTCCAGGTGTAAAACGTCTTGGAATTCCAGAAAACTGGATGACCGATGGGCCACACGGAATTCGTACAGAGGTAAAATGGGACGAATGGGATCAAGCAGGATGGACAAACGATTCTTGTATTGCTTTCCCAGCGCTTACTGCACTTTCATCTACATGGAACAAAGAATTGTCTTCTTTATATGGTAAATCTATTGGAGAAGAAGCACGTTACCGTAACAAAAACGTATTATTAGGACCTGGTGTAAACATTTACAGAAGTCCATTAAACGGTCGTAACTTCGAATATATGGGAGAAGACCCGTTTTTAACTTCAAAAATGGTGGTTCCTTATATTAAAGGAGTTCAAGCAAATGGAGTTGCTGCCTGCGTAAAACACTTCGCATTAAACAATCAAGAAACAAATCGTAACTCGGTTAACGTAATCGTTGACGACCGTGCATTGTACGAAATTTATCTTCCTGCTTTTAAAGCTGCAGTTCAAGAAGGTGATGTTTGGTCAATTATGGGGGCTTACAACAAATACAAAGGACAGCAATGTTGCCACAACGAATATTTATTAAATGATATTCTTCGCGGAGAATGGGGTTTCAAAGGAGTTGTAGTTTCAGATTGGGGTGGAGTTAATGACACTAAGCAAGCGATTCACAACGGTTTAGATATGGAATTTGGTTCTTGGACTAATGGTCTTTCTTGGGGAACAAGTAATGCTTATGATAACTATTATTTAGCAAAACCATATTCTGAAATGATCAGAAAAGGTGAAGTTGGAACTAAAGAATTAGACGAAAAAGTACGTCGTATTCTACGTTTATCTTTCTTGACTACAATGGATAGAAATCGTTCTTTCGGATCTTTTGGAACTGAAGAGCACGCTATTGCTGGCCGTAAAATTGCTGAAGAAGGAATCGTTTTATTGCAAAACAACAATAATATACTTCCAATCAACCTTTCTAAGACTAAAAAGATTGCTGTAATTGGAGAAAATGCGATCAAAATGATGACAGTTGGAGGAGGAAGTTCTTCACTTAAAGCAAGATATGAAATCACTCCGCTTGAAGGTTTAAAGAAAAGAATCGGAAACCAGGCTGAAATTGTTTACGCAAGAGGTTACGTAGGAGATCCTACAAGTAATTACAATGGAGTTATTGCTAAAGTAAGTTTAGAAGAAAAACGTCCTCAAGCAGAATTAACTGCAGAAGCTTTAAAAGTGGCTAAAGATGCAGATATCGTTCTTTTCATTGGTGGTTTGAACAAAAGTGAAAATCAAGACGACGAAGGACACGATCGTAAACATTTAGAGTTGCCTTATGGTCAAGATAAATTAATCAGCGAATTAGCGAAAGTAAACAAAAACATTGTTTTCGTAAATATTTCTGGAAATGCTGTTGCAATGCCTTGGATTAAAGAAGTTCCTGGAGTTGTTCAAGGTTGGTTTTTAGGAACTGAGGCTGGAAATGCTTTAGCAAATGTTTTGGTTGGAGATGTAAATCCTTCTGGAAAATTATCTTTCACTTTCCCAGTAAAATTAGCTGATAACGGAGCTCACGCTTTAGGAGAATTTCCAGGTGGAGATGAGGTAAAATATAACGAAGGAATTTTTGTTGGATACCGTTGGGTAGACAAAAACAAAATCAAACCATTGTTCTCTTTTGGACACGGATTAAGCTACACTACTTTTGCTTATGGAAAAGTAACAGCTGACAAAAAACAAATGAATGAAGGCGATAAAATTACATTCTCAGTTAATGTAAAAAATACAGGAAGCAGAGAAGGATCTGAAGTAGTACAATTGTACATTACTGATGTGAAATCTTCATTGCCTCGTCCAGTAAAAGAATTAAAAGGTTTTGAGAAAATTGCTCTTAAAGCTGGAGAAGAAAAAACAGTAACGTTTACAATTGATAAAACGGCTTTAAGTTTCTTCGATGATAAAAAACATGACTGGGTTGCAGAACCTGGTGATTTCGAAGCAGTTATTGGTGCTTCATCTACAGATATAAAATCTAAAGTGAAATTCTCACTTAAATAAGTTTTTTATTTCTAAAATTGGTTGGTTTGTAAAGCTGCAAGTGTAAAAATTTGCAGCTTTGCTTTTGGTTAAAAATTCACCATTAAAGCATATATAAATTTTACCATTAAGTCATTAAGAAACATAAAGAGAAGCTTTATTTTCTTAATATTTAAGCGCTAAGATTAGATTCATTAAGTAAAGCTTAATTTTCTTAATATCTTAATGGTTTAAAAAAAAGAAACAATATGAAAAAAATTACACTTGCAGTATTGACTTTATTTTTTGCGAAGAATTTGTCAGCACAAAGCTTGGATAAAATGCAATGGTTTAATGAACCTGAAAAATGGGAAATTAAAAACAATGCATTAATTATGAATGTTACCGCAAACAGCGATTATTGGAGAATTTCGCACTACGGATTTACAGTTGATGATGCGCCTTTTTACTATGCCAATTATGGTGGAGAGTTTGAAGCAAAAGTAAAACTAACTGGAAACTACATCGCTCGTTTTGACCAAATGGGATTAATGATTCGCATTGACGAAAAAAATTATATCAAAACAGGAGTGGAATTTGTAGACGGAAAATTTAATGTTAGCACCGTTGTTACACACGATAAAAGCGATTGGAGCGTTACAACTCTAGACAAAGTGCCTCCTTTTATTTGGATTAAAGCCGTGCGACGATTAGATGCAGTTGAAATATTCTATTCTTTTGATGATAAAAACTACATTATGACTAGAAATGCGCCATTACAAGATAACACGCCAGTTATGGTAGGTTTAATGGCAGCTTCTCCTGATGGAAAAGGCTTTGAAGTAAAATTCGAAAACTTCTCTGTAAAACATTTGCCAGACCAGAGAAGAGCAGAATGGCTGAAAAATCATCAATAAATTTAATTTCAATTTTATTAAATTCCAAAATCCAAAATTCTCAATCCAAACTTAATTATGAGATTTTAAGAATGCGTAGAATCTAAAATCTGCAATCTAAAATCTACAATAAAAACTAACTTAACCTTAAACCTAAAAACAAATGAGTTCAATTTCATCTGATATTAAACCAAAAAAACATTACGAAATTCTGGACGGACTGCGTGGAGTTGCGGCTATTATAGTAGTCGCTTTTCATATTTTTGAAGCCTTTGCTGGCGGAAACCGTTTTAAACAAATCATAAATCACGGATATCTTGCGGTAGATTTCTTCTTCCTTTTATCAGGATTTGTTGTCGCTTATGCGTACGACGATCGTTGGGGAAAAATGGGACAATGGGAATTCTACAAACGCCGTTTAATTCGTTTACAGCCAATGGTAATCATGGGAATGATAATTGGCGCAATATTTTACTATTTTCAAGCTTCAGATGCCTTATTTCCAATGATTGCAGGAATGGAAGTCTGGAAAGTTATTTTAACTATGGTGATAGGTTTTACCTTATTGCCAATTCCGCCTTCTATGGAAATTAGAGGTTGGGGAGAAATGCATCCTTTAGATGGGCCGGCATGGTCGCTTTTTTTCGAATATATTGCAAACATCTTGTACGCCTTAATCTTTCGTAAATTTTCGAATAAAGTAATGTCGGTCTTTGTATTGATATTTGCAGGACTGCTAATTAATTATACCGTTTTTGGACCAAAAGGTGATGTAATTGGCGGTTGGTCACTGAATTTGGAGCAAATGAATATCGGTTTTACCCGTTTATTATATCCATTTTTTGCAGGAGTATTACTGTGCCGTTTAGGAAAATTGATTCATTTAAAAAATGCTTTTTGGATTTGTAGCATTTTAATCACGATTGTTCTAGCATTACCAAGATTTGGAGATGAAAACAGTCTTTGGATCAATGGTTTATACGAATCGATTTGTATTATTTTTATTTTCCCTCTTATTGTAGCAATTGGAGCAGGAGGAGAGATTAAAAATGAGTTTTCGTTAAAAATCTGTAAACTTCTAGGAGATATTTCTTATCCAATCTATATTACACATTATCCGTTAATTTATTGGTTTACAGCTTGGGTTGTAGATAATAAAGTTACTATGGAAAAAGGATATCTAGAAGGAATCGGAGTTTTAATTGTAAGCATATTTTTGGCTTTTGTATGTTTGAAATTATACGATGAACCAGTTAGAAACTGGCTTGTAAATAAGTTTCAAAAGAGAAAAGTTGTTAGTTAAGTTACAAAGTGACAAAGAAATAAAGTGACAGAAGAGAAAACTTTGCCACGTTGTAATTCTGCAGCTTTGTAACTTAAAATAAAAATATTGAATTTCTAAATTTTGTTAGTTATAGATATTCAAAAAAGGGATAAACGTAAATGTTTATCCCTTTTGTTTTTTTAAATATCGACAGAAAACTTTGTTTCTTTGTCACTTTGAACCTTTGTCCCTTAAATTAAACTAATTCGTAAAAATTCCTTTTTCCAATTTTGATTTTGGTTTCTTTTTTCAATAAAATTAATTCATATGGATTGATAATTTTTTCATTATTAATCTGCACAGCGCCACTTTCAATCAATCTTCTATTGGCCGATTTTGTAATGTCGTTTTTGATAAAAGCACAAAGATCGATCAATGTCATTTCATCTGAATTATTTTCTAAAGAAGAAATCAAAACAGGAACAAATGATTTTGTTTCTGCATTTTTACTTTGAAATTGATTGATGAAAAATTGTTCTGCTTCTTCTGCTTCCGTTTGATTATGGTATTGGCTGATGATATTTTTAGCAATCAGCTTTTTAATGTTCATTGGGTTTTCTAATTCTAATTTTTTCTTGATTTCTTCTCTTTCTTCGAATGAAAAATCGGTTGTCAATTCTAAAAATTCCAAAATAAGATCGTCTGGAATCGACATCGTTTTACCAAACATTTCATTTGGTTCATCAATCAATCCGATGGTATTGTGAAGTGATTTACTCATTTTTTCTTTTCCATCTAATCCTTTCAATAAAGGCATGCACATCACAATCTGTCCTGAAAGCTTGAAACTTTCCTGCAATTGTCTTCCCATCGTACAGTTAAACAATTGATCTGTTCCGCCCATTTCAATATCAGCATTAATTTTAACCGAATCAAAACCCTGTAAAATGGGGTAAACCAGCTCGTGCATGGCAATTGGCGTATTCTCTGTAAAACGCTTATTAAAATCATTTCGATGCATTAATTGCGCAACCGTCACATTCGACATAATCTGAATCACTTCGGAAAATGGAAGTTCATCCAACCATTCCGAATTGAAAACAATTTTGGCTTTTTCAACATCAATAATTTTCGACAATTGCGAAATGTATGTTTCGGCATTATGCTGTACTTCTTCAATGCTCAGCGGTTTTCTGCTTTTGTTTTTTCCTGTTGGATCGCCAATTCTAGCTGTAAAACTTCCCACAACAATTATAATTTGATGTCCTAAATCTTGAAATTGTTTCAGTTTCTTGAGCACAACAGCGTGTCCCAAATGTAAATCTGGAGCTGTTGGATCAAAACCTAGTTTGATAATTAGTTTTCTGTTTTCTTTTTCAGCCTGATTTAGTTTTTCTTCTAAGCCATTTTCGGGAAGAAAGATGGCGGCATTTTCTTTTAATTTTTGAATTGTTTCCATTTTTTTGAAAATAAAAAAGCCCGGACAAAATGCCCGGGCTTTAAGGTTTATATAATTTTTATCTGTTTAAATTACAGTTCTGAATACGTTGAATTATATGCATAGCCTTTCCGAGCAAGTATTATTGCATAATAATAAGTGCTGAAAAAAGGAAGGCGTAATATGCTGTTCAAGAATTTCATATCGACTGCAAAGATAAATTTTACTAATTAATTTCACATCATATTTTAATTGAAAACTTGATATTGATCATTTTCAGTAAATAAAGAAGGGATAAACAATTAAGTTTATCCCTTCTTTATTTTAAGAATTTTCTAGACCAAAGAAAAAACTTAGAATCTCAGTTTCTTAGCGCCTTAGCATCTCAAAAAGCTTATTCTAAAACCAATTGACCTAAAGCTTCTTTAGTAAAACCTTTTAATTCATCAGTTTTTCCAGCTTTGATTTTAGCCACCCAATTCGGATCAGATAAAAGAGGTCTTCCAACAGCAACCAAATCAAAATCACCTCTGTCGAAACGTCTGTTTAATTCCTCTAAAGAAGTTGGTTCAGAGCTTTCTCCTGCAAATGCACCAAAGAAATCACCAGAAAGTCCAACAGAACCAACAGTAATAGTTGGCGCTCCCGTTACTTTTTTAGCCCATCCAGCAAAATTCAAATCAGAATCTTCAAATTCTGGCTCCCAGAAACGACGTTGTGAAGCGTGAATAATATCGACACCAGCATCAACAAGAGGAGCAAGCCAAGTTTCTAATTCTTGCGGATTTTTAGCTAATTTATAATTGTAATCTGATGGTTTAAATTGAGAAAAACGCATAATCACAGCGAAGTCATTTCCAACTTGTTTTCTTACTTCTTTAATTACTTCAATAGCAAAACGATTACGTTCAGGAAGTGTTTTTCCGCCATAAATATCTTCACGTAAATTCGTTTCAGCTCTAAAGAATTGGTCAATTAAATAACCGTGCGCGCCGTGAATTTCAACAGTGTCAAAACCTAATTTTTTGGCATCAGCGGCAGCTTTACCAAAAGCAAGAATTGTTTCTTCTATATCTTTTTCAGTCATGGCAACACCATTTCTAAAATCAGGTCTGTTTAATCCAGACGGACCTTCAAACGGAACTGGTGGAACCCATCCAGAGTGGTGATTATCCATAATTCCCATGTGCCAGATTTGCGGTCCCATTTTTCCGCCTGCAGTATGAACTTCATCAATTACTTTTTTCCATCCGTTTAAAGCTAAATCGCCATAAAAGTGAGGAACATTGGCATCATTAGAAGAAGATTTTCTGTCAATAACAGTTCCTTCAGACAAAATTAAACCAACTTCGCCTTCAGCTCTTTTTTGGTAATAAGCTGCGACTTCATCAGTTGGAACTCCGTTAGGAGAAAAAGAGCGCGTCATTGGCGCCATTACGATTCGGTTTTTCAGATTTAACGACTTTAAGTTAAATTCAGAAAATAGGTTGTTTGTACTCATAGTAATTTTACAAATTAGATTGAATTAATTTACTAAGTGCTTCAAAGGCACCTTCGTTACGTTTATAATAAGTCCATTGTCCAACACGTTTGGCTTCGATAAAGCCAGCGCGCTGTAAAATAGACAGGTATTCTGATACTGTGGATTGTGTCAAACCAGCTTTGGCTTGAATCTGCCCAACGCAGACACCATGCTCAAAACCGGCATGTTCAAGCTGTCCTGGAAAGTTGATTTCGGGTTCTTTTAACCATTCCAGCATTTGTAATCTGGACTTATTGGATAATGCTTTAAAAATTTCGATCGTTTCCATAGTACAAATATATCGACTTTTCTCGATATGCCAATTAAGAGAAAAATATTTAGGATAATTTTATGATTGGAATAGTAGAAAGCTAGCTGTTTTATGAAAGAAAATTTATATTTGCTTGTAGAATAATCTATCAAGATGAAATTCTATTTCATTTTTGTCATCCTGAGGAACGAAGGATCACACACGAAACTCTACAAAAATTGTCAAAAATTCTATATGGAACTACTTGTGTGATCCTTCGTTCCTCAGGATGACAAGAAAACATTTTTTAGAGAATAAAAAAGTCCCAAATAAATAAACTTAATCATGAAAAAAACTTTACTTATTGCAGCGTTCTTATGCTGTGTAATTACCAGTTCTAAAGCTCAAGTTGTAGGTACAGATGTTGGAGATATTGCCCCAGAAATTGATCTTCCAGATACAAAAGGAGAAAAAATTGCACTCTCTTCTTTAAGAGGTTCTTTAGTTTTAATTGACTTTTGGGCTTCTTGGTGCGGACCTTGTATAAAAGAACAGCCTTTATTACTAAAATTACACAATGCTTATCCAGAAAAATTATCCATTTATGGCGTTTCTATGGATACCAAAAAGCCATTATGGACAGGAGCAATTGCAAAAGGAAAATTGCCATGGACAAATGTTAGTGATTTAAAATATTGGCAGTCTCCAGTTGTGGGAGATTATATGTTGCAATCTGTTCCTTTGAATTTTCTGATCGATAAAAACGGAATCATTTTAGCGAAAAATATTCACGGGCAGGCTTTGGAAGCTAAGATTAAAGAGCTTTTAGAAGCGCAGTAGATTTTAAAAAATAAATTCTTTAGTTTTATGAACGACTCTGATTTGTCCTCCTGAGCGAAGTCGAAGGATATGCGCTTGGTATGTTCTGTGCGGAGCTACTTGCGTGTCCTTCGACTTCGCTCAGGAAGACATAAATAGCGCAGAATTTTGTTTTTGATTAATAATTTAGGAATGAAGTTAAAACACAAAAAAGCCCAATTTTAACAAACTGGGCTTTCAATTCTTTTCTAAGACTCTTTAATAACTTTCTTTACACCTCCAAAACTCGTTTTCAGCATCTCTCTAATCTGAAACTGCGTTTTGTTTCCCGATGCGCTTTTCCAATCTTTGAGATCAAAAATATGAATTTGATCTGCGTAAGGATTTGTTAAAAATGAAATTCGTGAAATCGTATATTTATAGTATTTCAGTTCGTGCGAAACATGTCGATTTGGAACCACGATTAATATGTTTTCCCAATTCAAAAAGTCTTTCGGAACGTCTTTTCTTTCTAATAATCCTAAAGATTCAAAAAAAGCAGTAATCTTCTGATCATTAAGTTTACTAATCTTATGATCAAGGCTTTTAAAAGTACTCTGGAGTCTATTTTCGTTGATAATAGTACTCATAGTATAATCGCTTTTTATGATTTTAATATAAAATTACATCAAAAGAAAATCATTTTTGAATCTGAAGCCATTAGATTCATTCTAAATTTTAAAACCTGCTTTATAACCATTTGTTATGAATGAGTTATCATATTTTGATAAAATACTATTAACGATTCACCTCGAAAAACTTTATTTTTATCGCTATTTGATTTACTAATAACCAAACTCATGAAAACCACTTTTAGCCAAAAATCTATTTTTTACTTTTTTCTTCTATGTTCATTCCATTTATTGGCGCAGAATAAATTGAGCAGAGAACTTATTTTGATTGATAAAGACTGGCGGTTTTCATTTGGACATTTATACGACACTAAAAAAGATTTTGGTCACGCAGAAGGATATTTTTCGTATTTAACTAAAACAGGATTTGCTGACGGACCTGCAGCAAAAGATTTTGACGATCGCGCTTGGAGAAAATTAGACTTGCCGCACGATTGGGCAGTCGAGCAGCCTTTTAGCGAAAGCGCAAGCTTCAGCCACGGATTTAAAGCTGCAGGCAAAAACTATCCTGAGAAGAGCATTGGTTGGTATAGAAAGAAAATAACAATTCCGAATGAGGATTTAGGAAAAATGATTTCTTTAAAATTTGATGGTGTTTTTAGAAACTCAAAAGTCTTTTTTAACGGATTTTATTTAGGAACAGAAGAAAGCGGTTATAATGGTTTTGAATATGATGTGTCGGCTTATGTTAATTATGGCGGAGAAAATACAATCGTTGTTCGTGTTGATGCCTCAATGGAAGAAGGCTGGTTTTATGAAGGAGCAGGGATTTACAGGCATGTGTATTTACAGAAAACAAATCCGATTCATGTAGTTCAAAACGGAACTTATGTGACTTCAGAAATTAATAATGATAACGCATTAATTACTGCAGAAGTAAAACTCGAAAATAAAGGGCATTATAAAGGAAATGTAGAAATAAATCAAACCATTTTGGATGCTTTTGGAAAACAAGTTACCAATGTTTCTGAAAGTGTTACAGCACCAGAATTTTACAAAACAAATACATATTCGTCAAAATTTAATGTCAAAAATCCGCTTTTGTGGGATCTTGATTCTCCAAATTTGTATCAGTTAGTTACTGAAATTAAAAGGGATGGGAAAGTAATTGACAATTATAAAACTTCTTTTGGAATTAGAACTATAAAGTTTGATCCTGAAAATGGTTTTTTCCTTAACGGAAAACACGTAAAATTAAAAGGAACCAACAATCATCAAGATCACGCTGGAATAGGAACAGCGCTTCCAGATGAAATTCAGTATTATAGAATCGCTAAACTGAAAGAAATGGGTTCCAATGCATATCGTTGTTCGCATCATCCGCCAACTCCAGAATTGTTGGAAGCTTGCGATAAATTAGGAATGCTGGTTATTGATGAAACTCGCTTGATGGGAATCAACGATTATCATTTGAATGATTTACAGCGAATGATCGAGAGAGATAGAAATCATCCAAGTATTTTCTGCTGGTCGGTTGGAAATGAAGAATGGCAAATAGAAGGCGGAATTACTGGCGAAAGAATTACCAATATCATGCAAGATTTCAGTAAAAGCATCGACCCAACAAGACCTGTAACAGTAGGAATCAGCAGCGGATTTAAAAGCGGGATTTCTAATGTAGTTGAAATTATGGGATATAATTATCTTGGAAACGGAGATATTGATGCACACAGAAATCAGTTTAAGCAACAACCAGGAATGGGAACTGAAGAAGGTTCGACTTTTGCAACACGAGGAATCTATTTTACCGATGATGCCAAACATTATCAAAGCGCATACGATAAAAAGCCAAGACCAACTTTTTACAGCATTGAAGAAGGTTGGAAATTCTACGCTGAAAGACCTTATCTAGCAGGAATGTTCATCTGGACAGGTTTTGATTATAGAGGAGAACCAACACCTTACGGCTGGCCATCGGTAACTTCTTATTTTGGAATGATGGACGTTTGCGGTTTCCCGAAAGACAATGTTTTCTATTTAAAATCTTGGTGGGGAAAAGAACCTGTTTTGCATTTGTTACCGCATTGGAATTGGAGCGGGATGGAAGGCAAAGAAATTGATGTTTGGGCGTATTCTAATTGTGATGAAGTAGAGCTTTTTCTAAACAAAAAGAGTTTAGGAAGAAAGAAAATGGAGCAAAATGGACATTTAGAATGGAAAGTAAATTATGTTTCAGGAACTTTGGAAGCTGTTGGTTATAAAAACGGTAAAAAAGTACTTTCTGATATTCAGAAAACAACTGGAAAACCAGAAAACATCAAATTGTCATTAGATAAAGAAAATGTCTTGAAAGGAAAAGTTTCTGTTGTAACAGTTGAAACTACAGATAAAAATGACTTGCATGTTCCAACGGCAAACGACGAAATTACTTTTTCTATAAAAGGTGGAAAAATTTTAGGAGTAGGAAATGGAGATCCAACTTCGTTAGAAAGCGATCAGTTTATTGATGACATTACATTGGTTGCTATAAATAATTTTAAGGAACAAAAAGTGGCAAATGCGACTCTGCCTGAGAATTTGCCAAATTATTCAGAAAACGAATGGACAGAAGCTTTTAAAGATCGAGATTATAAAAAACAAGCGCCATCATACATTTATAAAGGTGAATTTGAATTGAAAAATAATTCGATTTCGAATGTAGTGAGTTTCTTTTATAAAAAAATAGGAGTTGAAACAGTAGTTTTTATAAACGGAAATAAAGTAGAACCAAGCAAAGAAGATGCTCAAAAATATATTCTAAATGCGTCAATTTTAAAAGAAGGAAAAAATACAATTCATATTGCGGCAACACCTTTGCAAAAGATAAAAGATTGGGATGTAATGAACACCGATCCTGGAATTATTCAGGTAATTACACCAGCAGAATCTTGGAAAAGAAAGCTTTTTAATGGTTATGCTCAAATCATTATTCAGAAAGATGAAAATGTGAAAGAAGTTGTTTTGTCTGCTTCTGGGAAAGGGGTAAAGAGTGGTGTGATTGTGGTGAAGTAGTTTTTTAACCGCAAAGTACGCAAAGAGTTTTCGCAAAGTTCGCAAGATTTTGTTTTTAAATATAAAAATAAATGAATTGCGTCCAGCTTTAGCTGGATGTAAAAATAATAAGTCATTCAGGGCTTTAGCCAAACAGTTCTAAGTTTGGCTAAAGCCTTTTCTGTACTTGAATATTCAAAACTGGAGGCAATTCAAAAAAAAGCATATACTATTTTCAGCTAATTTAAACATAGATTTGTCCTCCTGAGCGAAGTCGAAGGATATTCGTATAGTTTATTCTATGTGGAGCTACTTGTGTGTCCTTCGACTTCGCTCAGGAAGACATAAATTGAGAATAAACTTTGCGCCTCAGCGACTTTGCGAGCAACTTCTTTAAAAAATAAAAACTTTGCGCTCTTTGCGGTTAAACCAACAAACTTGAAATCTTAAACCTGAAACAAAAAATTAACAAAAGAATAATGTTTGATTTTCATAACTTTGCAAAATGAATAATCAAACAGAAACTCAGAATTGCGATTTCACTTCAGATTTGAAGATGAAAGGTTTTAAAGTATATCCTATAAATGGAGATTTCAGTAAAGTTCCCGTATACAGCCGTAGAGACTTTTATAAAATCTGTATTAATACCAGCAAAAGCATCATACAATACGCTGACCGCGGAATAGAAACCGACGGTACGATTCTGTTTTTCGGCAATCCGATTATTCCTTATTCTTGGGAAACGATTTCTGAGAAATACGAAGGCTACGCTTGTGTGTTTACAGAAGAGTTTTTTAAAACTAAAGACCGGTCAGAAACTCTTCACGAATCGCCTTTGTTTAAAATAGGAGGAACACCAATATTTAACTTAAATGCTGAACAAAAGGTGTTTATAGATTCATTATTTCAAAAAATGATTCAGGAATATGAGACCGATTATGCATTCAAGGATGATTTGATGCGCAGTTACGTTAATTTGATTATTCACGAATCAATGAAAATGCAACCTTCAGAAAGCTTTTTTAAACATAAAAATGCATCTTCGAGAATTACTTCTTTGTTTTTAGAATTGTTAGAAAGACAATTTCCTATAGAGACTAAAAATCAGCCTTTGGCTTTAAAAACACCGCAGGATTACGCCCAAAGCCTTTCTGTGCATGTAAATCATTTAAATCGTTCTGTAAAAGAAATTACAGGGAGACCAACTACAGCGCATATCACAGATAGAGTTATAAACGAAGCAAAAGCTTTATTGCAACACACCGATTGGAGTATTTCTGATATTGGTTATTCGCTAGGATTTGAATATCCGAGTTATTTTAATAATTACTTTAAAAGACTTACAGGAACGGTTCCGAAATCGCTTCGAATGTAAATTGTTTCAATTTCTTAATTTTTTGTTTGAATATTGTTATTTCAGCATTGTAGTATTGTTCTACATTTGCCCTGAAATAAACAACGAATCTTTGTATCAGTTTTTAAACGGCTAAATCATACTTCACAAAAGCGATGTCCAGCTTTACATTTAGTTTTAAATTTTTGATAGTAGAAAAAATATAAATTTTTAAAGCATTACTAAAAATCAAAATCTCCTTCTAAAAAGAGATTCGATGTACTGATTGTTTCATTTAACAACTTTAAAATTAATTATTAACCTAAAAACAACGAAATTATGTCGACACATTTCACTGCTGTAATCGAAGAAGGTAAAATTCCAAATACTTATATGACAGGCGAAGTGTCATATAAAAAGCAGACAAGCGAAATTCACCCCGAAAACACTGTCATTAAAGATATTTCTTTTGAACCCGGAGCAAGAAGTAACTGGCACAGTAACGCAAGTTTGCAATTAATCATTGTAACCGATGGAATTGGATATTACCAAGAACGAGGCGGACAAATTAATCTTATCGAAAAAGGAAAAGTAATCACGGTTTTACCAGGAGTAGAGCACTGGTACGGAGCAACTCCAAAAAGCAACTATTCACACATTACGATTGTTACAGAAGTAGACAAAGGTTCTGGAACATGGTTGGATAGTGTTACTGATGAAGAATATTATTCTTTTTAAGACGCTAAGGTTCTGAAATTCTAAGAAACTAAGATTTTATCCCAAAAGTTACTGGGCTGAATTTTTTACGCAGATTTTACAGATTTATAACAGATTTTATTTTTTGATTAGATTAAAATAATCGAAATTTATATAACTATTTGTAAATCAGTGTGAATCGGCTAGATTTCTATTGCAATTTCTGAACAGTTTTGAAACCTTAAACTTGAAACAAAAATCTAGAACAATAACAACAAACAAAAAATTATGGAAACAAAAAGCATTAAAGCCTTTGGTACAGAAGCTGCCGAAGCACCTTTACAAACCTTAGATATTAAAAGAAGAGCAGTACAAGCGCATGACGTAGAAATCGAAATTTTATATTGCGGAATCTGTCACTCCGATTTGCACTCAGCTAGAAATGAATGGCATGGCACTACTTATCCGATTGTTCCGGGACATGAGATTGTAGGTCGTGTAACTAAAGTTGGAGATCATGTAAAAGGTTTCAAAGTTGGTCAACTAGCAGGAGTTGGCTGTATGGTTGATTCTTGTAGAGAATGTGAACATTGTAAAAATGATTTAGAGCAATTCTGCGACGAAGGAAACGTTATGACTTTTAATTCGCCAGACAAACATTTAGGAGGACAAACTTTTGGAGGATATTCTCAAAGTATTGTAGTTGATGAAAGCTTTGTATTGCACATCTCAGATAAATTAGAACTTGCAGCTGTTGCGCCTTTATTGTGTGCTGGAATTACAACTTATTCTCCATTAAAACACTGGAAAGTTGGTCCTGGTCAAAAAGTTGGAATTGTAGGTATTGGTGGTCTTGGTCACATGGGAATCAAAATAGCAAAAGCTATGGGAGCTCATGTAATAGTTTTTACAACATCTTTATCTAAAACAGAAGACGCAAAACGTCTTGGAGCAGATGAGGTTGTATTGTCTACAGATGAAGAACAAATGGCAGCACACGCTAGAAGTTTAAACTTTATTTTAGACTGCGTTTCAGCGGAACACAGCATTGATTCATACCTAAATTTATTAAAAGTAGACGGAACTTTAACTTTGGTTGGAGCACCTATGGATCCGCTTCCTGTAACTTCTTTCAGCTTGATTTTAGGAAGAAGAAGCTTCTCAGGATCTCTTATCGGAGGAATTGCCGAAACTCAAGAAATGCTTGATTTCTGTGCAGAACATAACATTACGGCCGATATCGAATTAATTGGCGTTAATGATGTTAACGATGCTTACGAAAGATTATTAAAAGGAGATATCAAATATCGTTTTGTAATTGATATGGCTTCTTTGAAATAAGATACTAAGTTGCTAAGGTTCTAAGATGCTAAGTTTTTTTTTGCGCTTAGAATCTTAGCATATTTATTAAATCATAAAACAAGATTGAGATTTAAAGGTGATAAAAAAGCTTAGAATCTAAGTTGCTTAGTGACTCAGAAACTAAAAAAAAACTTAGAACCTCAGAATCTTAGCGTCTTAGAAACTTTAAAAAAATGCAAACACGTAAACTAGGAAATAGCGGCTTAGAAGTCTCATCATTAGGACTTGGCTGCATGGGAATGAGTTTTGGTTATGGACCAGCTCATGATAAAAAAGAAATGATCAATTTATTGCGTTCGGCATACGAAAAAGGAATTACCTTTTTTGATACGGCTGAATGTTACGGACCATTTTTGAACGAAGAATTATTAGGAGAAGCGTTAGCGCCTTTCCGTGATAAAATTGTACTTGCGACAAAATTCGGATTTTTGGAAGGTGATTCTAAAAAAGGATTAGATAGTCGTCCAGAATGGATTAGAAAAAGCGTTGAAGGTTCATTAAAAAGATTAAACACAGATGTAATCGATTTGTATTATCAGCATCGTGTAGATCCGAATGTGCCTATGGAAGACGTTGCAGGAACAATAAAAGATTTAATTAAAGAAGGAAAAGTAAAACATTTTGGACTTTCAGAAGCTGGTGTAGAAAGTATTCGTCGTGCGCATGCCGTTCAGCCTGTTACGGCGCTTCAGAGCGAATATTCACTTTGGTGGAGAACTCCAGAAGAAGAAATTTTTCCAGTTTTAGAAGAATTAGGAATTGGTTTCGTGCCTTTTAGTCCGCTAGGAAGAGGATTTCTAACAGCTAAAATTGATGAAAACACGCAATTTGACAGTACAGATTTTAGAAATACTTTACCACGTTTCACACCAGAAGCAAGAAAAGTAAACCAAGCGTTAGTCGATTTATTATCGAAAATTGCTGCTGATAAAGGAGCAACAAATGCACAAGTAGCACTTGCTTGGATTTTAGCTCAAAAACCTTGGATTGCACCAATTCCAGGAACAACTAAATTGCATCGTTTAGAAGAAAATCTTGGCGCAGTAGATTTAAAACTTTCAGCACAAGATCTAGCAGAAATCGAAAACGCAGCTTCAAAAATTACAATTGAAGGATCAAGATATCCAGAGCATTTGCAGAAAATAGCTGGAAAATAAGTTTCTGAGATACTGAGTTGCTAAGATTCTAAGTTACTAAGAGAAAAAACTTAGAATCTTAGAACCTTAGTATCTAAAAAAAGAAAACCCCTCAAGCAATTCAACTCTTGAGGGGTTTTTTAGCAAAGATTTGAGGTTCTTAGACTCAATAGCTCAGAATCTTAGAAGCTCAGAATCTTAGCGTCTTAAAAAATAAATAATGATCAACTTATTTTACTTTTTGTCTAGGTTTTGTTTCAGCATTTTAGCATGTTCTAAATGCGCTGTTAAACCTGCAATATTGTTAGAAGCCCAAGTTCTTACTTCTTGATCGTTAGCATCTTTTGCGGCTTTCTCTAATTTTTTAATCGCTTTTTCGTGACCGTCAATCATCATGTCAGCGAATTTTTTATCGAAATCAACTCCTGTTTTTTCGTTAAGTTTATTGTATTCCTCTTGTCCGTCTTCAGTTAGAGAAGTTGGCAAAGTAAAGTTTTTTGCTTTTGCTAGAGCACTCACTTCAGAAGCCGATTTAGTGTGCTCATCAACAAGCATTTTACCAAATTTTTTCACTTCAGGGTTCGTACTTTTTGTTTGCGCCAGTTTACCTATTTCGATTTCAGCTAAATTAATTTCAGCTTGATCAACTAAAAATTCAGAATCATCTTCTTTACTGTCAATAGAATCGAATTTTGCTTCATTTGCATCTTCTGCAACTTCTTTTGGATCTTCTTGTTTAACTTCTTTTTTACAAGATTGAAGAAATATAATGATAAGTGCTGCTCCTAAAATGGCTTTTCCGGCTAATAATAACTTTTTCATGATTTTAATAGTTTAAAGGTTATAATGTAAAATTATTAAGAACATGTAAGAAAAATTTATAGGATTTCTAGGGATTGTTATAGGATTTGGATGCTTTTTATAAATTAGAAATGTATGTTTGTATTATTATAGTAAGGAGCAAAGATTCATGAAACAAAAAATTATATTCCTATTTCTTTTAGCAACAGCTTTTGTATCAGCCCAAATTAGTTATAAAGGTTTTATTGATAAATATCCAATTGAATTTGTTTCTGATATTTATTCTGACGGACAAGGTTCAGCAATTTATGCTTATTCTAATTATGATACTCCAATTGTTTTAAATGCGAAGCTTAATGGAAAAATTCTGGTATTCACAGAAAAAGATATAAGCGGAAAAGAAACCGCAAAAATGAGTTTCGAAAATTACAATGCAAAAAGTGATCAATTAAACGGAATTTGGAAAGATTTAAATTCAGGAAAAGAACTTACAATTAGTTTAAGAAAGGAGTTTGATCTGAATTCTAATACAGGCGAAGAATGGACAGAAAGAGAAATTCTACAACCTGTTTCTTTAAAGGACAAGTATTTTAAATTGGTTGTTTCAAAAGGAAAAGACAATTCTGTTGGAGTTTCGGCAATAAAAATCATCGAAAAAAAGACTGATAAATTAATTCAGAAAGTCGAAGTAGAATCTCCGCTTTTGGGATTGTATAATATAGATGTAGACGATTATAATTTTGATGGCTTTGAAGAATTTTCTGTTTTTGAAGCTAGTTATGCAGGACCAAATACCTCGAGAATATACTTTTTATATAATCCGAAAACGGGAAAATATTTTGAAAGTAGTTTTAGTGGCACTTCTTTAGAATTTGACAGCACAACCAAAAGAATCTACGAGCATAATCAGTGTTGCGCAGGAAGAAGTATCGAAAGAACAGAATATAAAGTCGTCAATAATAAAATGGTTCAAATAAAAAAGACTTGTATGGAATATGATGATAAAACAAAGGACTATAAGAATATAAAATGTAATTAATTGGTTTAAAATTATTTTCAAATGAAGATTGTGAAGATATTTTCGATATTAGTTTTGTTAGGAATGTTTTTTCTTTACATAATTTGGTTTTCCCCTTTTGTGATGCCATGGCAAAGAGAAGATGTGATTAAATGTGCTTTAAGTTGGGGACAACTTGAAAAACTTCCTGATAATGCAGAAATAGTTAGTATGGAAAAAAGAGGTTCAATTTTTACGAGACAATTTATAATTGAATTTGAAAGTTCTGAATCTGAAATAAATAAATGGATGCATCAAAGCAAAGGCTTTCAAAATAATATTCCAAAAATTATAAAAAACACAAAGGTTTATGAAATTCACCCAAAAAGTTTGCAATCTTATGGTGGAAGAGTAGAAATTACAGGAAATAAAGTTTTGATCAATATGAGCTGGAGTTAGCAAATACAATTAAAATGAAAAAAGTAATTATCACGATTTTATTTTCAAGCTTTATTATTTAATCAGAATTTAAGACAATCGATTTTTGGGATTTTGAAATAACAGTTCCACGACAATGGAATGAATTAGAATTTAAAGGAACTGACAGTTATGTTGGTGGAATAATTACACCAGAAAAAGATTCTTTGATTTTTGATATTGGACTGTATTCTGGAGATGTTACACATGATTTTCCATTAGTCTTTGATAAAAATACTTATGAAGAATTAACTAAAAAAGAAAAAGAGCTTTTGAAAAAAACGAAACATTTAGTTGTTGATTCTTTGTCTGGAGATATCGATTTTAAAAAATATGAAAAGTATAAATCTGTTTTTTATTCCATCGATTGTTTTAAAGCGAAAATCATAATACCCACCAATGTAGGATTTGGTGCTACAGGTGCTTACATTGATAGTTTGAAAGGAAATTCTAAAGATTACAACAAAATTAAAATGTCATTTTATGGTTTTAATTTAAAAGAGAAAACACAAAGTCAATTTGTAAAAGCTTTAAAGACAATTAAGCTCAAAGAATATTGTCATTCGGATAAGTAAAATTAGAAGAAACCATTACAATCCCAATTCCAAAAGAGTTGGGATTTTTTTTTGAACCATTAACAACTAGCCATTAACAATTAATAGTTTACACAATTCCCATCCCACAAATTTGAAAATTCTGACCAAAATTCTATAACGAAATCGCTTTACTTTTTGAGGAACTTTGACTTATGAGATTTTTAGAATTTTAATTATATAAAAAATAGAAATCATGCCAAATCCAAGAATTAAGAATGAAGAGCAATATGAAGCATTGGTAAAGAAAGGATACAGCAAAGAAAAATCGGCTCGTATTGCCAATACGCCAGATGCAGGAAAGAAAGGCGGAAAAGCAAAGCCTTATGACGAATGGACAAAAGAAGAACTTCTGAAACAAGCCAGTAAAGTGGGCATAAAAGGAAGATCTTATATGAATAAAAAGGACTTAATCGAGTCTTTAAGAAATAATTAAAATTAAAACAAATCTGTTTCTGTGATAAAAATATAAATACCATGAATGCGGCGAGAAGAGAGAATTTAATGAATCAGCTGATTAAAGAGCCACATCTAGTGATTGAAAAACTAGACTTAGAATACATTAATGACAATCAGCTAACTATTGTACGCTGTCGCGAAGGAGAGAATTTCGTTTATAAAAAGAAAGGGAAAGAGGTAAAGAACAAAAACGAAATTAAACGCATAAATAGTTTGGTTCTTCCGCCAGCATGGGAAAATGTTCGAATCACGGCCATTACAAATGGTCATTTACAAGCCGTTGGAACAGATGTCAAAAACAGAAAGCAATATCGTTATCATCCGAGATGGAATTTGATTCGAAACCAAACCAAGTTTTACAAAATTGCAGAATTTGGAGCTAAGCTCCCGGCCATAAGAAAACAAGTCGATTTGGATTTAGAAGAGAAAGAATGGTCTAAGGAAAAAGTTACAGCTTTGGTAATTCGACTAATGGAAGAAACACATATTCGAATCGGAAATGAGAAATATGCGAAAGACAACAAATCGTACGGACTTTCGACTTTAAGAAAAAGACATATCAATATCAATAAAAATTCGCTTCGGTTTGAGTTTATTGGCAAAAAAGGAAAACTTCATACCATAACAACCCGCAACAAAAAGTTGGTTAAACTGGTAAGTCGCTGTGAAGAAATTCCAGGCTACGAAGTTTTTAAATATTACGATAAAAACGGTGAAAGAAAAGTTTTAGATAGCCATGCTGTAAACGAATATTTACACAATATTTCGGGCGAATATTTTAGCGCGAAAGATTTCAGAACGTGGGCAGCATCGATTATTTTCTTTGAAAGTTTAATGGAAATGGGAATCACTTCAGACGAAAAAGAAATCAAACAGAATATTATTACTGCTTTTGATTTAACAGCTGAAGGACTCGGAAACACGAGAAAAGTCTGCAAAGATTATTACGTTCATCCGCTTTTGATTTCGACTTATGAAGATGGTTCCATTCAAAAATATTTTGATTTGGCTCAAAAAAGCCGAAGTATCAGAAAGTATTTTACAAAATCAGAAATAGCGTTTTCTGAATTGATTCAGAATTATGAAATCAATTTAGAAACACCTTGTACATAAAAGAGTTAGGGCATCTCTCTAAAAGCTTAAAATTTGCATACAAACAGAATCAAAAAATCAGTATTAACTAAAAAACTATTATTATGTTACGTTGGACAGTCACCTTTATTATTCTAGCTATTGTAGCAGGAATATTTGGTTTCGGTGGAATCGCCGCTGGAGCCGCAAGTATCGCAAAAATATTATTCTTTATATTTTTAGTTCTATTCGTTATTTCATTAATCAGCGGAAGATCGAGAGTTTAATAAGAATAGATATAGAACAATTTAAAACGGCACATTCCTTTTGAAAATGTGTCGTTTTTGTGGTTTTAATAAATAAAAAAAGCAAGTCATGGGAACACAAAGCGGTGCTTATCAAGATGTTTATATTAAAAGAGACAATGCAATGGTAAGCCTAAAGAATGATGTAACAGATTTTTGTGAAAAATACATAAAACCAGTTCATCCTAAAAATTGGGATTGGTCGGTTCGTGATTTCGAAAATCCTAAAAATGATCCGACAACTGCAGAAGCAAGAGCTATTGCAGATGTGGTTTTCAAAGATTTACAGGATAAAAAACATACAGATGTCGATCTTTCGACAATGAATAATGTTCATGCTATTAAGGCTTATTTAGATCCAAAAAGCAAACACGAAGCTTTTAATATGGAAGAATTTGCTTTTGCCTTAAAAGTCGAATTGGAACACGGAAGAGTAAAAGATGTAAATGTGACCAATAATCATCCTTTTTTGACCGCTATGATTGCGCTTGCACATATGACAGAAAGTTTGACTTACTACAAAAGACTGAAAGTGATGGAGGCAGAGGGCGAAATTTATGAAATTGTTCGAAAGCTGGAAACATCGCCGGTTGGAAAAGAAAAATGGTATATAGAATTGGGTAAAGCCGAACAAGAACTCAACGAAGCCAGAGCTGGATTAGCAGAACGTTTGGCTCGTATGGACGATATTCCAGTATTGAAAATTATTGGAGATTAAGTAGTTAAATTTTTAAACTCAAAAACCGTCTCGTTTTTAACGGGACGGTTTTTTCTTTTTTGTATAATGAAATATTAAAATCGGCGTGGATCATTTTCTGGATATTCTTCGTCATCATTATCTTCCTGAACATCGTCTTCAATGTAATCATTTTCGTGATCGTCAATATCTTCTTCGACATCATCATCTTCATCGTCGTCATCATCATCTTCATCGTCGTCTTCAAAATTATCATCGTCAATATCATCTAAAACATCTTCTGTTTCATTGAAGTCAAATTCATCTTCTTTTAAATCTGAAGGATTGTCAAATTCGTCATTTTCATCTTCCAGTTCGACTTCATATATATCATCGTTGTTGTCTTCGAGATCTCTGTCATTATGAAAATCGTCATTCAGATCGTCTAAATCATCATCGCTGACATAATCGTTCTCATCAGGATTCGGCTTATTCGGATTGTGGCCATTTCTTACTGTATAACCTCTTTCTGCAATTTCGCGGTTATCGTTATCAGATTTTTTGATATCAGCTTTAAGATCTTCGCTGAGGTTTCGGTCGCTTGAGAAATGCTCATTCAAATCTCTATTAATTCTGTTTTTATTATTGATAGTGTTCATGACGTCTAGTTTTTATAATTAGTACTTACAAAGCTAGTACGAAGAGATAGGAATCTATTACAGAATAGTAAAGTGTAATTGTATAATTAACAGGTGCTTAGAATAGAATTTTAATTTAAAATTTTATAACCTCTCCAAAACTTGAGGCAGTAATTTTATAATCCTATTAATCATAAAAATTATTACCATGAAAACTACAGATAGTAAAACGGCAAAAGAAACAACGCCAAGAGGAGTTACAAAACCCAAGTCGAACGCCGCATCTGGACTTACAGAATTGTTTGAAGATGGTCTAAAAGACATTTATTGGGCAGAAAAAGCTTTGACCAAAGCTTTACCAACAATGGTTAAAAATGCTTCTTCTGTTGAATTAAAAGATGCAATTGACAATCATTTGACAGAAACGGAAGAACAAATTACTCGTTTGGAAGAAGTTTTTAAAATTATTGGTAAAAAAGCAACGGCCAAAAAATGCGATGCGATGGAAGGTTTAATTGAAGAAGCCAAAGGAATGTTGGAAGAAACCGAAATAGGAGTAGTGCGAGATGCTGCAATTATTGCTGCAAGCCAGAAAATTGAACATTACGAAATTGCCACTTATGGTACTTTAAGACAATTTGCAGAAACGTTAGGTTTGCCAGAAGCTGCGACTTTATTAGAACAAACACTCGATGAAGAAAAAGGTGCAGATAAAATGCTCACAGAAGTTGCTGTAAATGCAGTAAATCTTGAAGCTGCCGAAATAGAATAAGCTTAAGAAATGAAAAAAATGCAGTTTTCGAACTGCATTTTTTAGTTAAATAAAATTAAAGTATATGCCAGAAGGTCCGTCTATAGTAATCTTAAAAGAAGAAGCGCAACAGTTTACAGGGCAGAAAGTAATTTCTGTGTCTGGGAGTACTCATGTTGATATTTCTCGTTTAAAGGATAAAACTGTGCTTGCTTTTAAAACTTGGGGAAAACATTTTTTAATCTGTTTTGATTCTTTTACGGTAAAAATCCATTTGTTGATGTTTGGAACGTATCGAATAAACGATCGCAAAGTATCTAAACCTAGACTAAGTTTAGTTTTTGATACTGGAGAACTTAATTTTTATACGTGTTCGATTAAAATTCTAGAAGGCGATATCAATTCTCATTATAATTGGAGTGTTGATGTTATGAATGAAAATTGGGATCCGAAGAAAGCGCAACTTAGCATAGAAAAAATGCCTGAGAAAATGATTTGCGATGTGATTTTAGATCAAGATATTTTTTCTGGAGTTGGTAATATTATTAAAAATGAAGTTTTGTATCGTTGTTACGTTCATCCAGAATCGATTATAGAAAAAATTCCGCCTCATGTAAAAAGTCAGCTTATTGCCGAATGTTCGACGTACAGTTTCGAATTTTTGTATTGGAAAAAGAAATTCGAACTCAAACAACATTGGGAAGCGTACACCAAAAGCACTTGTTTAAGATGCAATCTTCCTTTTGAGAAAAAACAGACTGGAGAACGAAAACGCAGAAGCTTTTTCTGCACTAACTGCCAACAATTATATATATGAAAAATCAAGTGATAATAGGTTGTTCCAGCTTTTACAACAGTTTTTGGAAGACTGTTTTTTATCCTCAAAATCTTCCTTCCAAAAAATGGTTTGAGTTTTATTGCCAGCATTTTGATACTTATGAGTTTAATGGAAGTTTTTATAAATTTCCGACTGTTCGTATTTTTCAAAATTGGTACAATAAAACACCAGATTTTTTTATTTTTTCAGTCAAAGTGCCGAAAGAAATTACGCATGTCAAAAAACTAATAGACTGCGAAAGCCGTTTAAATGACTTTTACAATGTTTGCAAAGAAGGAATGAAAGATAAACTCGGAGCTGTTTTATTTCAGTTTCCGCCTAGTTATATTTTTAGTAAAGAAAAACTAGGAGCAATACTAGGAATTTTAAATTACGATTTTAAAAATGTAGTCGAATTTCGTCATGAAAGCTGGTGGAATGATGAGGTTTGGAATGCATTTAAGGCAAACAATATTACATTCTGCAGCGTGAGCCATCCGAATCTTCCGCAGACTATTTTTAAAGATTTTCCAATACTTTATATGCGTTTTCATGGTATTCCGAAATTGTTTCATTCCAGTTATTCTACAGAAGAATTACAGCATGTAAACCATAAAATTCATTCGAGGAAAGGATTTGTATATTTCAATAACACAGCAAGTGAAGCCGGTATTTTGAATGCTTTAGAATTGAAAAGAATGGCTATTTAATGTTCTTTTTACGCAGAGTTTACAGATTTTTTTGTTTCTCGCAGATTTAGCAGATCATGCAGATTTTTATTGCGCTAAAATATTTACACAGATAAAAAAAAATCTGTTTAAATCTGCTAAATCTGCGAGAAACAAAAATTATACGCAACAGAAAAAAATAACCGCAAAGAGTAAAAATTTAGCGCAAAGCAAGAAAGAATAAATCTTAGCGAACTTTGCGCAATCTTTTGCGTCTTTGCGGTTAATAATTATGCGAGAAACTTACAATTTCAAGCTTCCTTCAATCCCGTCATCCATTGTTTTTCCTGTTATTAGAGCCGCTGTCATTTTAGCAATGGCAACCATTTTTCCGTTTTTGTTATTCCAATAATAACCATCTTCAGGAACCACTTTAATAACACTCAAATTCGGATCGTCTACGCCGCCTGGCATCCAGATTTTAACAGCAGGATTCCATAATTTTTCAATAGTTTCTCGGTCATACGAAATACTTGCAGTTCCATGAAGCGTTAAAAATTTATCATGTGGCTCGGCAAAGAAAATTTCCACCATCGGATTTAAAGTAATTTCGGCATTCTGACCACTGTTTCGGTCAGATAAGAACCAAAGCTGTCCTAAATCGTCAATTTTCTGAACAGACATTGGTCGAGATTGAATTCTGTATTCGTTATATGTACAAAACATGCACGTTTTTATATGTGCAGCCAGATCTTTTATTTTATCTACTGCAAATTCGTCTGTAAGGTCTTTATGATCGCCCATAATAGTATATTTTAAGTTAGATTTTATAATTAATAGCTTGACAAATAAGGATTTATTTGTACTTGTAATAGCTAAAAGTAAAGTTGGCTTTTTTTGTGCTTTTTTAGCTTATATAATTAAACTTAGAAATTATGAGATTTCAATTTGTCGTATTTTTGTAAGAAATTAGTTCAAAACCTGCTTGTTACATAAAATTACATTATATTTGAGAGATTTAAATTTCTAAGCCTACAGATACGATGACAGATTTTACTATATTTTATACTGACGACGATGAAGATGATTTATGTATTTTTGCTGATGCAGTAGAATCTATACCTCAAAAAATTAAACTTCAAACGTACTCTGGAGGACAGAATTTCTTAAACGCTATTTTTGATCCACCTGTTACGCCTTACGTAGTTTTCTTAGATTTAAACATGCCCGGAAAAAACGGATTTGATGTTTTAGAAGAACTGCGAAATTCAGATTACAAAAAAGATATTCCGGTTGTTATTTACTCTACTTCAAGCGAACCAGGCATTATTGAAAAATGTCGTAATCTTGGCGCTAACTGCTTTATTACAAAGCCAGTTTTAATGAATGATATTATAAAATCTATAGAGCATGCAATGCAGATTGATTGGAAAAAATTTATTCCAACTCAATCCAATTTTGTGTTTAAATACTGATTTCAGACAAATCTGGAATATAAATATTAAAAGTAGAACCTTTATCTTTTTCGCTCGAAACCGTGATAAAGCCTTTGTGGTTTTCAACGATTTTTTTCACGATGGCAAGACCAATTCCGGTTCCTTTATATTCGCTTTCTGTATTTAAGCGCTGAAAAACCTCAAAGATTTTTTCTTTATAAATCAATTCAAAACCAATTCCATTATCTTCAACTTGAAGATGATGGTACATTTTGTCTTTAAATTCAGCATTTGGCAGTGATTTACCATCAACTTGGGTAACCGAAATTTTTACTTTTGGAGCAATACCAGGGCGAGAAAACTTTAAAGCATTTTCTACCAAATTATGCAGCAACTGTCTGAACTGAAACTGAATGAGTGTAGCTTCTCCCAAATCGTGATATTCTACAACAGCATTTTTTTCTTCAATTCGATCAGAAAAATCACTTAGTACTTCTTCTGCAATTTCGTCTATTTTGACCGTTGTAAAAACCCGATCGGCAGAATTGGCGCGAGAATAGGTTAATAAATCCTGAATGAGATTCTGCATTTTTTTTGCCGAAAATTCAATTCTGCTTAAATAAGTTTTGGCATTCGCCGAAATATTCTGTTCGTCCAAATCGGTCAATCGACTGGCAAAAGTCTGAATTTTTCGCAGAGGTTCTTGCAAATCATGGCTTGATATGTAAGCAAACGACTGCAGTTCGATATTCATATTAACCAAATCTCTGTTTTTAAGTTCCAATTGGGTGGTGCGTTCTATAATGTGATCTTCGAGCTGATTGGTAAAGTTTTTCTGTTCTTCAATATCGGTACTAGTTCCAACCCACATTTGCACCTTTCCAGATTCGTCTAGTTGCGCAATTGCACGGCTAAGTTGCCATCTGTATTCTCCATCATAACGTTTAAAACGGTGAATAAATAGAAAATCTTTTCCTGTTTTTACAGACTCCATCCAGAGTTTTACATTTTCTTCGCGATCGTCTGGATGTACAATTTGGAGCCAACCATTTTTTTCAATTTCTTCTTTCGACAATCCAGAATAATTATAAATCGTTTGATTAAAATAATTCAGATTTCCCAAAGTATCACTTGTCCAGATAAGCTGAGGCATAGAGTCGGCGAGGAGTCTGAATTTTTTTTCGCTCTTCATCAAAACCTGCTGACTCTCTTTTTCGATGGTAAAATCCATTACTGTTCCCACCATTTTAGATGGTTCTTTATTTTCATCAAAAAAGATTTTGCCATGAACCTTTATCCAAGCAATAGAATGGTCTACTTTTAAAATTCTAGCTTCATATTTATAGATTCCTGTTTTTAATGCTTTCGCGAAAGCGTCTGCCACGATTTGCTCATCTTCTGGAAGTATTCGGTTTCTAATGTCTTTATGAACAATTTTTGTATTTTTTTCAAATCCGAAAATATTGAGAATAGTATCACTGTAGATTAGCTTCTTAGTTTTAAGATTCAAATCCCACATGGCGATTTCGGCGATTTCAGTAGTTAAACGTGCTCTTGCTTCGGCTGCTTCTAATCTTTTTCGGGCTTTTACTTTAGAAGTTACATCATAAACGGTACACATGATTCCCGAAGATTTTCCGTCTTTCTCATAAAGCGTGGTATATTCGTAGTCCAGATAGAATTTTTTTAGTTTTCCTTTAATATCTACATAAGCAACAGCTTCATTTTCGCGAATTGTTTTACCATTGACAAGAACTTCTCGAAGTAATTCTGGGTATTTTTGGTCTTTTAATTCTGGAAAAACGTTCAATAAAGGAATACCAATACAATCCTTTTCTTCTTTTTGCCAAATACCGCGAGTCATGGTTTTATTGGCCATTTCGATAATAAAATCGTTTCCTCTAAAAATTGCCATTGCAATTGGAGAATCTATAATAATATCTCGAAAAGCTTTTTCTCTTTCTGAAAGGATATATCTCGCTTTAACTTCTTCTGTAACTTCATATGCTACCACGATAACTCCTGTAATACCTTCGTTTTCTTCTTTTAAAGGATAAAAAACAAGATTAAAATAAGCCAATTCTTCTTTGTTGTAACGATTTAAGGTTACTGCAAATTCATCAGCATAATAAGGAGTTCCAGTTTCGAAAACATTTTTTAAAAGCGGATATGCTGTTTCTTTAGTCTCCGGAAGAGAATCAAAAATAGGTTTGTCTAGAATATTGCTTTCTTGTCTGTCAACAATGTGTAGATATGTAGTATTTGCCATTTCAACAATGAGATCGGCTCCTTTTAAAATGCAGATTCCGAGTGGCAATTGTTTGACTGTATTTCTAAAACGTCTTTCGCTTTCTTCTAGTTTTTTTCGAGTAAGTACTTGATTGGTAGTTTCGTTGCATATAACTAAAACGCCATTTGTTTTTCCGTTTTCATCATTTACAGGACTGTAACTAAACGTCCAGTAAACATCTTCCATTTTACCATTTCTATAAATTGGCAGTAATTGGTCTTCATGCCAAGTAGCTTCACCTTTTTGAAGCACTTGATCGATTAATGGTTTTATAAAGTCCCAGATTTCAGGCCAATAATCAGCGCCTTTTTCTCCAAGAATAGAAGGATGTTTGCCGTTATTGCCTAAGCTTGGGCGATAAGCGTCATTATAAAAACAAATATGATCTGGTCCCCAAAATAAAAACATTGGGAATTTAGAGTTTAGAAGAATTCCTAAAGTGGTGCGAAGACTTTGAGGCCAGGATTCTACAGGTCCAACCGTTGTTTTGCTCCAATCTTTAGTGCGGGTTAATTTACCCATTTCTCCGCCATTTGCTATAAAATCATTATTGTTATTAGTCATTAAAAATTTGTTTTTATTGCCTTGCTAATGAGCTAATTTTCATTAGCGTAAAATGTAGTATTCTTTAGTTTTTAATTAAGCTTTACTAAAATTAATAAAAAATAAATATTCGCAGAAATGGGATTTTTGAATGAGGTAAGATTAAAATCGTTAGAGTTAATTTTATCTCTTTTCTATGCAGAAATTTGAATAACAGTTAAAAATAAAAAGTAATGAAAAGGGAAGATTCAAAACACGAAACCGACAATATAAAGAGATATCAGGAGGAAGGATACACAGTAAATTATTTATTCGAAAACGACCATTTGATAGATTCAGAAACTAAAGTAGCGTATAAACCAGAAGATGTTTTTATTGTTGCGCATCATCGTTATGAAGGTATGAGTGACCCTGATGATATGTCTATTTTATACGTAATAGAAACTAAAGATGGCGGAAAAGGAACTCATTTATTAGGATATGGCCCAATGGCAGATTTGGAAGAAGCCGAATTTTTTAAAGATATTCCGAAAGCCAATTACTCCAAAAATTCAGACATAAACGAATTAACATAAAAGGATAAAAATAGATTAGTATTTTTATTTTGCTGATGGCAGTTGTTTCAAATTTATTTGAGGCAGCTGCTTTTTTTTTTGAGGTTCTAAGGTTCTGAGATGCTAAAGTTCTAAGGCAAAACAAATCTCAGTTCCTTAGCATCTCAGAACCTTAGAATCTTAAAAATAAAAATTATGAAATATCTCACCAAAATTGTATAAAGAATTGATTGGCAATATGAACGAAATTTGAATTATAGAAATGAAGAAAAAAACCACGGTTAGTTTTTGTACGTAAATAGTTACTAACCACTTTACTAAAACAAAACCATATTATGAAAAAACTTTACTTAAATACAGGGAGCTTTGATGCTGTTTTTAATAATTTGAAAGAGAGTTTTGGCGGAAGCTTAAAAGTCAATGCCAACGAATATAAATTGACAATCAAATCAAAATGGGCAAAAGGAAGCATTTCTGGAGTTCGTTTTGAAAAAGAAATGACTTACCTCAATTTTGATTTAACTTTCAATCAAGAAATTAGTTTAAGTATCGAATCTAATCCGTTTTCGCCTGTATTTTTTGCTTATTGCGAAAAAGGTAATGTTTTACATAGTTTTGGTGCCAATGGAGCCACTCATTGTCTTAAAAATCAACAATCGGGTATTATGAGTAATTCTTCTGCGATTAATAGTGTATTGTATTTTGAAAGTCATCAGCAGATTCAATTCTCGATAATTGGAATGCCAACCACAATAGAAAATAAAGAAAGTGATTTTGTCTCTCAAGTAAAAAAAATATTTACGAGCAATTCTGGAAATTACATTTATATAGGAGACGAAAACCACAAAATTGGAGAGAAATTCCAAGACCTTAAAAAACTTCCAAGTCGAGGAGCACTTCGTTATGTGTTAATGAAAGGTATTCTTAGAGAAGTTTTAGAACTAGAGATAGCGCAACATAGTTATAATTATTTTACTACGTTCGAGCCTATTTTGAACTTTGCAGTGAAACAATTAACTGAGATCAAAAAACTATCTCATATGAAATTAACCGCTATTACAGCGCCAGTGCAGTTTTTAAAACGAAACTTGCAACCTCGAAAATACCAATTAGAATTAAAGTCATACGACCAAAAATTAGCTAGCTAGTAAGCATCCCATATTCTTCACTTTCAAAAAAAACAGCTTCAATCAAGCTGTTTTTTTTCGTTTTATAACTTACTCCTTCTCATAGTAAATAATGAAGTAAACCATAATTAGATTTAAGACCAAAGAAACACTATTGGTTAGAATAATAGGAAGGTCTTTTTTTAAAATTCCATAAACAATCCACATCGCAATCCCGAACGTTAAAATGCTAAACATTCGAAGCGAAATTTCTTTTACCTTCTTGGTTTTCCAAACCTTTATAATTTGCGGAATCGTAGAAAATGTAATGCACGCTCCTGCGAAAAGTCCGATGATGTCTATAAAGTTCATTTTTTTGTAAGTTAAGTTGATTTTTCGAATAATCTCGCAAAGACGCGGAGTCGCAAAGTTTTTGTTTTGTAAGTTGTTGCGCGCATAGTTTGTCATTCCGACGGAGGAGGAATCACACTAGAAGCTCCGCAAAAGCGATTGACGCAATCTTGTCATTCTGAGGAACGAGGAATCACACTAGTAGCTCCACAAAGTAAATTCTACAGTCTGTGTCGAATCCCGCGTGTGATTCCTCGTTCCTCGGAATGACAAAACTGTACTTAAAGTAAAAAAAACTTTGCGTCTTCGCGACTTTGCGAGCAAAAAATATACGTAAAGTAAAAACTTAGCATCTTAGTATCTCAGAATCTTAGCAACTTAAAAGCTACCCAACCAACTCCCCGCCATTCACATGAATAAACTGTCCTGTAATATAACTGCTATCTTCAGAAGCCAGAAAAACATAAGCAGGTGCGACTTCAGACGGTTGTCCGGCTCTTTCCATCGGATTGTCTTTTCCGAATTCAGATAATTTATCAAAACTTGCTACTATTAAGGGCGTCCAAATTGGGCCAGGAGCAACGCCGTTTACCCGAATTTTCTTTTTAGCCAACATACTCGAAAGTGAACGGGTAAAACTTACAATTGCACCTTTTGTACTCGCATAATCAGCCAAGTGTTCGCTTCCGCGAAAAGCAGTTACAGAAGTCGTGTTGATAATAACATCACCTTCTTTTAAAAGCGGAAGCACAGCTTTAGTAACATAAAAAAACGGATAAATATTAGTCTCAAAAGTTTTGTGAAGTTGAGCATTTGTAATCTTTTCAAATTCATTTTGCGGAAAATGTACCGCTGCATTATTCACTAGAATATTAATGTTTTTAAATGTGGTATGACATTTTTTTATCGCCGCGCGACAAAACTTTTCATCCTTCAAATCACCGCTTATCAAAAGGCATTGTCTGCCTTCTTTTTCTACCATAGCCTTTGTTTCTTGAGCATCTTTATCTTCTTTTAAATATACGATTGCTACATTAGCGCCTTCTCGAGCAAAATGCACAGCAACACTTCGGCCAATACCGCTGTCGCCGCCAGTAATAAAAGCCGTTTTTCCGAGCAATTTTCCGCTTCCAACATAATTTTCTCTTATAATTTCTGGCTCAGGTTTCATCATGTATTCATTGCCAGGAAGATTTTGTTTTTGTTCGGGAAATGTTTGTTTCTTCTTCATGATTTCTCTTTTTAAGCTTTTCTATGCTATTTAAAATTAGCTGATAACCGATATTTTGCTTGTCTTAAAAGAAATTTTGTTTGCCTCAATCAAAACAAAACAGTAAATATTGTAAGAAAATAAATCTATTTTTAAAAAATGTTAAAATAATAGAAATTTCTAATAAGTTAAGAATCATACAGAACCTCCAAAATGATTAGAAAAGATGGGAATTTTGTAACTATTTACGGTTTAAATAAAAAACCTCCCCGTTATTTTTTTTATACATTTGAGAATTTCCGCATCATTTTTAAGAGGTGCACTTTGCAATTCATTAAAAAAATAAGAAAATTTTTATATTTATTTTAAATTCAATTATTTTGATTTACAACCGATTTAGCTTCCTGACATGGTATTAATTGTAGACGATATAAGGGCCAATATTATTGCCCTGAAGAAAACATTAGAACTGCATAATATCGATGTTGATAGTGCCGAATCTGGTGAAGAAGCTTTAAAAAAGATTTTAAAAACAGATTATTGCTTAATAATCATGGACGTTCAAATGCCGGGACTTGACGGCTTTGAGGTAGTAAAAATTCTTTCTGGCAATCAACGCACAAAAGATATTCCTGTTATTTTTCTTTCAGCACTTAATACAGAGAAAAAATACATCTTTAAAGGTTACGAAACCGGTGCAGTTGAATACATTACCAAACCCGTAGATAGCGATTTGCTGATTCTGAAAGTAAAAACTTTTATCAAAATCTACGAACAGCAAAACGAACTTAAAGCAATAAAAGACCTGCTTTCTAAAGAAATCAAAATTAGAAAAGAAGCACAGGACAATCTAGAAATTAAAATTGCGGAAAGAACAAAAGAACTGGTTCAGAAAAATGAAGAACTAGAACTTCGAAATCACGAATTGCAACAGTTTTCTTGGGTTGTATCGCACGATTTAAATGAGCCAATTAGAAAAATTCAAATCTTTATCAAAATTATAAAAGACCTTTACTTAAAAGCAGATGACAAAGCAGTCGATTATGTCGATAGAACTATAAAATCGGCAGAAAGAATGCAAACTTTAATTACCGATCTTTTGGCTTATTCTAGACTTTCGGCTCAGGTAAAGCCAGAGAGAACCGATTTGAATGTCGTCTTGCAAGAGGTATTAGGAGATTTTGATTATTTAATTGAACGCAAAAACGCTACAATTAAAACAAACGAACTTCCAACAGTAGACAGTATTCCGAGTCAGATGCGTCAGGTTTTTCAAAATCTAATTGGAAATGCCTTGAAATTTTCAGGAAATGAAGATAAACCTGTAATCGAGATTACGTCTGAAGTTATTTTAGAAAAATCAATTGATAGTCCAACTTCGCCAGATGGAAAATTCTGCAGGATTATAGTAAAAGATAACGGAATTGGTTTTGACGAAATTTATTTAGACCGTATTTTTATTATCTTTCAAAGTTTAAATGACCGCCAAACTTACGAAGGAACAGGAATCGGATTGGCAATTGCTAAAAAAATTATAGAAAAACACAACGGATTAATCACGGCTAGAAGTAAGCCAGGCGAGGGCGCAAGTTTTGTAATTGTCCTGCCGCTGAAATACGAATCAAAATAATTTAGAGAATATATGAACGGTAATTTTAAAAGAAATCTATTAATTAGTTCGCTAGTTTCATTGTTTGTACTTACAATTAGCTCGGTTGCTTCATTTATAAGTATTAAAAGTCTCTTAACCAGCAATTTTTGGGTTAATCATACTCAGGATGTAATTTATAACCTAAATGAAGGTTCATCGATTATTACCGAAGCGCAAACCAGCATGAGAGGATATTTGCTTACTGGCGACGAGCAGTTTGTAAATCGATTTAATGATTCTGAAATTAAGGCAAATGCTTATTTTGAAAAATTGGACGGACTTACGGCTGATAATCCTGCGCAAACTAAATTACTGGAAGAATTACGTGACAAACGTTCAGGTTTCTTTAAATATTTAAACAATCAGATCGTAAAAAAGCGATTAAGTAAACAAACGCTGATTTTCGACTTAAATGAAGGTCGAAATATGATGAACGAAATACGGGCGATTGTCAAAAAAATAGAAAACACAGAACAAACGCTTTTAAAAGAACGCATTTCAAATTCAGAACGTTACGGTAATTATAGTTTGGCTTTAATTGCTGTTGCCTTTTTTATTGCCTTTCTTATTTCTATTGTTTTCTTAATTAGAATTTTAAAAGATTACAATGAGAGAACTTTGTTGCAGCAAGAATTAATCAAAAAAGATAAAGAAACCGCTGATAGACTTCAAGTAATTGGTGGTATTGCAACTCAAATTTCTAAAGGGAATTACGATGTTCAGATCGATGATAGAAAAGCCGATACTTTGGGCGCACTTGGAGCTTCTATTCACGAAATGAAAGATTCATTAAAATCTTCTTTCGAATTATTATCTCAAAAAGAATGGCTTCAATCTGGTGTTGCAGCTTTGAATGATAAAATGCTGGGCGAAAAAACCATGCAGAAATTATCTAAAGATGTAATTGAATTTTTGTGCCAATACACCAATAGTAGCGCAGGTGTTTTGTATGTTGTAGATGGAGAAGAAATGACTATTTCTGGTGGTTACAGCTATATTCCAAGTAAAAGCAGAGAAAGAATTAGAAAAGGAGAAGGTTTAATTGGACAAGCCATTGTTTCTGGTAAAATGCTAGAATTAAAAACACTTTCGCCAGACGACATTCAGATTAATTACGCTTTAGGCGAAATAAAACCAACTCATATTGTAGCGCTTCCGCTAATGGATTTCAAAGTAGAAGGAGCAGTAGAATTGGCTAGCATTTATGGTTTTTCGGTACTACATTTAGAGTTTTTAAACTTAGTAGCAAATAATATCGGAATTGCCTTGAAAGCAACTCAAAACCGTAAACGTGTTTTAGAATTGTTGGAAGAAACCAAATCGCAGTCAGAAGAACTACAGATTCAGCACAGCGAATTGGAAGCTATCAATGCAGAATTAGAAGCGCAGACTGAAAAACTGCAAGCTTCGGAAGAAGAACTTCGCGTACAGCAAGAAGAGTTGGAACAAACCAACGAAGAGCTTTCAGAAAGAAGTGTTTTATTAGAAGAAAAAAATACAGAAATTCAGAAGAAATCAGAAGCTTTAGAGTTGACAACACGTTATAAATCAGAGTTTTTGGCGAATATGTCGCACGAGTTGAGAACGCCTTTAAACTCGATTTTGCTATTGAGCCGTTTGCTTTCTGAAAACAACAATAAAACGATGAACAATGAAGAAATTGAATTTGCAAAAGTAATTCAGAGTTCAGGAAACAGTTTGTTAGGATTAATTGATGAAATTCTAGATTTATCTAAAATTGAAGCAGGAAAAATGGATCTGGAATTCTTAGATGTTTCGACAAAAGAGATTACAGACACGCTTTACAATTTATTTTTTCTGGTAGCAAAAGAGAAAAACATCAATTTTGAAATTATTGCAAAAGAGGCGCCAGTAGTTATCAAAACAGATAAAATGCGTTTGGAGCAAATCTTGAAAAACTTGATTTCAAACGCGATTAAATTTACAGAAAAAGGAACTGTTAGCCTTGAAATTAAAGTTAGCGATGACAACGATAAAATAATTTGTTTTATCGTAAAAGATACAGGAATCGGAATTCCGTTAGAAAAACAGCCATTAATTTTCGAAGCTTTCCAACAAGCCGATGGTTCTACAAAACGTAAATACGGAGGAACAGGTTTAGGATTATCAATTAGCCGTGAATTGGCAAAATTACTTCGCGGAGAAATTTTGTTGCATAGTAAAGTAAACGAAGGAAGTTCGTTTACGCTTTGTCTTCCAGTTTTAGGAATGGCTTTAAATAAAGTTTCGGTTAGCAAAAAGCAAGATGAAGATGTTTTTGAGGAACAAACTGAAGTTGCAGACAACAAACCAAGATACATTAGCGATGTTTTGCCAGCAGAAATTGAAGACGACAGAGATTCTATTGTAGAAGGCGATAAAGTAATTTTGATTGTAGAAGACGATATTAATTTTGCTAAGTCATTGCTGGCTTTTACACAGAAAAAAGGATATAAAGGTGTTGTTGCCGTAAGAGGAGATTATGCTTTAAATTTTGCCTTAATCTACAAACCAATCGGAATTTTATTGGATATCGAATTGCCAATTAAAAGCGGTTGGCAAGTTTTGGAAGAATTGAAGAATAATTCGCAAACCAAGCATATTTCGGTTCATATTATGTCATCGCATAAATTGAAACAAGAAAGTTTGCTAAAAGGAGCTGTAGATTTCTTAGATAAACCAGTTGCTTTCGACAAAATTCCAGAAGTTTTTATGCGTATTGAGCATATCATCAACAAAGAATCGCAGAAGGTTTTAATTATCGAAGACAATCCAAAACACGCAAAAGCTTTGGCTTATTTCTTAGAAACGTATAATATCAATTCGGAAATTAAAAGTGAAGTTTCGGCAGGATTATCAGCTTTAGGCAAACAAGAAGTAGATTGCGTAATTCTTGATATGGGAATTCCAGACAAACAAGCCTACGAAATTCTAGACGGAGTTAAGAAAAGTCCAGGATTAGAAAATTTGCCTGTAATTGTTTTTACAGGAAAAAGTTTGTCTATAAAAGAAGAACTGAAAATTAGAAAATATGCCGATTCGATCATTGTAAAAACGGCACATTCGTACCAGAGAATGCTCGATGAGGTTTCACTTTTCCTTCACTTGGTAGAAGAAAAGAAAGATGGAAGTACTGCAAAGGAAAATCACAAGAAACTGAATTCGTTGAATAATATTTTATTTGAGAAAAAAGTATTAATTGTAGACGATGATGTACGAAATATATATTCGCTTTCAAAAGCTTTAGAAGCCTTTAAAATGAATGTAATTACGGCTTTTGACGGAAAAGAAGCGATTAAAATTTTAGATGAAAATCCAGATACAGACGTGGTATTATTAGATATGATGATGCCAAACATGGACGGTTACGAAACAGCCGAAAAGATAAGAAGTAATCCGAAATTTCTTAACTTAGCTGTAATCGCGGTAACAGCCAAAGCAATGACTGGAGACAGGGAGAAATGTATTAAAGCAGGAGCGTCAGATTATATTACAAAACCTGTCGATGTCGACCAGTTGCTATCTCTATTGCGAGTATGGCTGTATGATAAAATCTAATCTTTTAAAATCTGTAAATGGGAAATAAACGTATATTAATTGTAGACGACGATTCTAGGAATATTTTTGCTTTAGTAAATACCCTAAAAGCAAAATCGTATGACTGTGTCTCTTGTTTAAGTGCAGAAGAAGCACTAAAGATATTAAAAGAAGACTCGTCTATAGATGCAGTTTTAATAGATATGATGATGCCCGAAATGGACGGTTACGAGGCAATTCCGCTTATAAAAGCCATTCCGTCGCAAGAATCTACATTGGTAGTTGCCGTAACGGCGCAAGCCATGGCAGGAGATAAAGAAAAATGTTTAGAAGCTGGAGCAGATGCCTACATCTCGAAACCAGTAGATGTTGATAAATTGCTTCAGATTTTGGGAGAAATTTAGATGAATTATGATTGAAGATATTGAATTAGAAACTCTTATAAATGATGTTTACGAATATTATGGTTTTGATTTTGGAAGCTATTCCAGAGCTTCTCTTAAACGCCGAGTAAGCCGGGTTTTTTATTTAGATGGATTTAAGCATTTTCATGAATTTTTATCTAAAGTCCGTACCGATCCAGAATATTGCAAAAGAATGATAGACGAAATTACGGTTAATGTAACCGAGATGTTTCGTGATCCGTCATTTTATCTAACACTAAGAAAAGAAATCCTTCCACTTTTAGGAACAAAACCTTTTATCCGTATTTGGCACGCAGGCTGTTCTACGGGAGAAGAAGTGTATTCTATGGCCATTATGCTAAAAGAAGAAGGTTTGCTGCACAAATCGATATTATACGCAACAGACATAAACGCATCGGTTTTGGAAACAGCCAAAAGCGGAATTTTTCCGTTACGAATGATAAAAGATTACGCAGATAATTATCGCGATGCAGGAGGACAGGAGGATTTTTCAGATTATTACATTGCCAATTATGGCTTTGCAAAGTTTAATGAGAATCTTTCAGAGAAAATGGTTTTCTCACAGCACAATTTGGTTTCAGACAATTCGTTTAATGAGTTTGACCTTATTTTGTGCCGTAATGTTTTAATTTATTTTGATAATAATCTACAAAAAAGAGTGGTAAATCTATTTGATGACAGCTTAGCTGTTCTAGGTTTTTTGGCACTCGGAACAAAAGAAACGATAAAATATTCTATATCTCCAGCCAAATACAAACAGTTTGAAAGAGAAAAAATATGGAGGAAAATAAAAGAGTAATAAAAGACTGTAAAGTAGTCATAATTGGAGGTTCAGCTGGAAGTTTGCAGGCATTACTGCAAATTTTGCCTTTTATAGAAAATCCTATTTCGTTTGCCATTGTAATTGTGGTTCACAGAAAACAATCTGACGAACAAACTTTGGAAGCTTTACTGGCTTTAAAATCGCAAATAAAAGTAAGGGAAGTAGAAGATAAGGTAAAACTAGAACCAGGATTTATCTATATCGCGCCGTCTAATTATCATTTATTATTTGAAAAAAACGAAACGCTGTCTTTAGACACTTCAGAAAAAATAAACTACAGCAGACCAAGTATAGACGTCTCTTTTGAGTCTGCTGCAGAAATATATGGCAATCATTTGATCGGAATTTTACTTTCTGGTTCCAATTCAGATGGAACAATCGGTTTGAGAGCTATTCAAGCAGCTGGCGGAATAAATGTAGTACAGAATCCGCTTTCTGCAGATATGCCATTTATGCCCAATAATGCCATTTTGCATACCGCTCCCGATTTTATTTTAAGTACAGACGAAATTCTTCAATTCATAAAAGAAATTAATAGTGCTGATTTTTGATTGATTTTTGATTTCATGGAAGAAATCAAAAATCGTTAATCATCAATCTAAAATCGCCTAAGGTTTAGTTTTTTCATCCTCAGGCAGTACAATTTTGTTCAATTCGGCCTCTTTTGCGGCTTTCTTTTGTGCTGCTTTTCCTCTACCAATAGGAATTCCGGCAGTAATGTACCAAGATCTGTTGAATTGGTTATTTGGACCATCGCCTTTCATTACCGTTACCAATCCGTAATAGTATTGAACGGTAAAATTTAAACCATTTCCAACATTCAAATGGTAACCTGTTCCAAACGCAAGTCCGGCATCGATAACATGAATCTGATCTCGGATATTTTTCTTGTACGTAACATCGTCATTATTAATTTCTTTTGTAAACTGGTCAAAAGCTTTGGCAAGTAAACCAAATTGAGGACCAGCTTTAACGTAAATATTATTTTTGAATTGATACTTAATTAATATCGGAACGTTAAAATAACGGATTTCACGATTTACATGTCCGCCAGCAAAAGTGTTGTCTAGATTTTCATCGTTTAAAGAATAAACAGGAATATCCTGCGCTCCCATAGGCGATTTTACAATCACTCCTGTATTGATCATCCAAGCGGGATTTTTTCTCGATCTTAAATCAAAATAAAAACCAAGATTAAAACCTGGATTCGTGGCAGAAGATCCCATGTTTGAAATGGTAGAAAAATTCACTCCACCTTCCAAACCAAATTCCAAAAATTCAGAATTAAGCTTGTCTCCAAATATCAAGGAAATCAAAACTTGCGATTGTGCTGTGGTAATACAAAAAAAAGTGACAAAGATTAAAAAACCTTTTTTCATACAATTACTAAATTAAAGTCCAAAACGGTATTGTAAACTTGCTAGCACTTGTGTACGAGAGCCTAAGAAACCACATTCTGCTCTAAACATAAAGTGTTTATTATATTGATACTGAGAACCAATAATAAAGTTCCACATGTCTTTTGGTCTCTTTTGAAGAGAATATTGTACAGAAGAACTGCTTGCAGTGCTCAATGCCCCATCTAAAGTCGTTAAGATATTGCCAGCACTTTCTAAAGCTCTGTTGGCTGTATTGTGTTTAGCAACATTTCCAGGATTTTTTTGTTCAGCAGGCGTCAAGCTTTCCCACCAATTATCAACTTTTGTTTGGTTTTCTGCAACTTTAGCAAGACCATCGTCTACTTTTTGTTGCGCATCATCTAAATTGATAAAGTCCGATAAAGGAAGATTTCCGTTTGTATCACCTGAAATGTGCACTCTAAATCCGCCGACCCATAAAGCTATGTTTTCATCTGGTTTATTAAATTTAAAGGTTTTACCCAATCTAGGACCAAACACATAAGAAAAGGCAGGTTTATCAAGTGAGCTAATATCAGTCCAAGCCATATTCATATCAAGAGCAAGCCAGCCGCCGCCAATACCAATTGTTGGCGTCATACCAAGACCAAATGTGGTGGCATTAAAATTTGCTTGGGTATGAAATGAAGTAATTTGCGACCAATTATTATCGGCATCAGGAATCCAGATTCCTGCATTAATTTTAGTAGAAGTATTCGCTTTTCCGAAAATACCGTAAATATTTAAAAAGGGAAGAAGCCAGATATCAGGTCGTATCGTTACCGCGCTAGCTTCTACAGATGATTTATCAAATCGTACAATTTCGTCCAAATTATATTTTGGACCATTATTGAAACCGACTTCAAGTTTATTAATTACAATTTCTGATTCTTGCCAAAACCAGTTTACAGACAAACCGGCTGAATAAGGGAGTTTATAACCTTTTTTGGCTACCTTGTCTCCCCAAATAGGAAGAGCGTATGGGTATTCTTCTGTTTTAAGACTGTCTTTTAACTGTTGATTTTTTTCTCCTACAATTTTATCGGTATAAACCTGCCCGAAAATCTGTATGCTGAAAAATAATAAAGAGGCTGATATTAGTGTCTTACATTTCATTGATTAGAGTATTTAAAATTAATTAATAAACTGCGAAAAATAAATTGTACTAATGTGCTTAAAGAAATCTCTGCTTATTTTTTTGGCGTATAGAAAAAGTGTTTTGCGGTTAAAATTAGGGGCTTAAAGAATTGTTAATTATTGTTAAAGTTAACGAAATTTTCTTACCTCCGACAAAATTTTTAAAGAAAATAAAAAATCTATTGAAATAATTTTCAGATCATTAACGCGTATTTTATTTTTAAGATTATAAGTTTCAATTAACTTCTAAAATTGAAAATAAATTGTATTTTTACAACTGTGAAATGGATAACAATCATATTATCAATTTACCTAATGGCACTTTCCAATATGCCTTGTGCAGATATGGAAGTGAATAGTGCTATGCATAAAACGGCTCAGTTTGCAAGTGAGGACAATCATTCTCATGATAAAGCCAACGATTTATGTTCTCCATTTTGTGCTTGCAACTGTTGTGGAGCGCAAGTTTTAAGTTACCAATCTGCTTTAAGTTTCGAGTTTCCTAAAACGTATACTCAAATTTCAATTCCTTTACCCAATTATAATTCTGTTTTTATTTCCGATTTCTTTGGAAGTATTTGGCAACCCCCACAAATAGCATAATGATTAAGCCTGTTCGATAAAGTCGAAAACGGGCGAGAGAGTTGTGGACTTTCCACACGTTTACAGGCAATTTAATTGTCTAATTTCTCACGTCATTATATATTCAAATGTTAGATAAAATCATTCAGTTTAGTATACGAAACAAATTCGTCATACTACTATTTACCCTCATGCTTATTGCTTGGGGAAGCTATTCGCTTAAAAAATTACCGTTGGATGCATTGCCAGATGTAACCAACAATCAGGTTCAAATCATTACCACGGCATCAACTTTGGCAAGTCAAGAAGTCGAACAATTAATTACGTATCCATTAGAAAGAGCGGTAAAAACAGTTCCAGATGTAATAGAACTTCGTAGTATTTCTCGTTTCGGATTATCGGTTGTGACCGTTGTTTTTGAAGACGATGTGGATATTTACTGGGCGCGTGAACAAATATTTCAACGCCTAAAACAAGCCGAAGAAAATATTCCAGATTATGTGAATTCTCCCGAATTAGCGCCAATTTCTACAGGATTGGGAGAAATCTATCAATATGATGTTTACGCCAAAAAAGGTTACGAAAATAAATACAGTGCGGTAGAACTTCGAACGATTCAGGATTGGATTATTATTCCGCAATTGCAAGGAATAAAAGGTGTTGCCGAAGTAAGTACTTGGGGCGGAAAACTAAAACAATTCGAAATCGCCGTAAATCCAAATATGCTTAACAGTTTGGGCGTTACGATTACCGAAATTTTTGATGCTTTAGAAAAAAACAATCAAAATACAGGAGGAGCGTATATTGAAAAAGATCAATATACATATTTCATTCGTGGTGTAGGAATGGCAAAAGGCGTAAAAGATCTTGAAAATGTGGTGGTGAAAAACCGAAATGGTTCGCCAGTTTTGGTTCGAAATGTAGCACAAGTTCGTGAAGGCGTGGCATTGCGTTACGGAGCATCAACAAAAGACGGAAAAGGAGAAATTGTTTCGGGAATGGTTTTGATGCTGAAAGGAGAAAACTCCAGCGCAGTTGTAAATCGTGTTCACGAAAAAATGGCTCAAATTAACAAAAGTCTTCCAGAAGGAGTTGTTGCTGAAGCCTTTATTGATAGAGGAAAACTCGTTGACAATTCGATTAAAACTGTTGCGAAGAATTTATTGGAAGGCGCTTTAATCGTGATTTTCGTCTTGATTTTATTCTTAGGAAATCTTCGTGCAGGATTAATTGTAGCTTCAGTAATTCCGTTAGCCATGTTGTTTGCTGTGATTTTGATGAATGCCTTTGGCGTAAGCGGAAACCTGATGAGTCTTGGTGCGATAGATTTTGGGATTATAGTCGACGGAGCCGTTATAATTGTTGAAGCTACGATGCATCATCTGCAGAAATTCAAAAATAAAAAAGAATTGACGCAGGAAGAAATGGACGAAGAAGTCTACAATTCGGCTTCAAAAATTAGAAATAGTGCTGCTTTTGGTGAAATTATCATTCTTATCGTTTATCTGCCAATTTTGGCTTTAATTGGAACCGAAGGAAAAATGTTTAAACCAATGGCAATGACGGTTGGTTTTGCCATTATTGGAGCGTTTATTCTTTCGCTGACTTATATTCCGATGATGAGTGCTTTGTTTCTTTCAAAGAAAACAGAACATAAAGAAAACTTTAGCGATCGCATGATTGCTTGGTTAGAAAGCCGTTATACGCCATTATTAAAGAAAGCTTTAGAATTTAAAAAAGTTGTGCTCTCTATTGCTGTTGGATTATTCGCTTTAGCGTTTATCATTTTTCAAAATATGGGAGGTGAATTTATCCCAACAATCGAAGAAGGCGATTTAGCAATCAACGCGACCATTATGACAGGAAGCTCGCTTACGCAAATGGTTGAAACAACGACTAAATACGAACAGATTCTAAAAGCCAAATTCCCAGAAATTAAAACGATCGTAACCAAAATAGGAAGCGGTGAAATTCCGACAGATCCAATGCCAATTGAAAGTGGGGATTTGATTATTGTTCTAAAAGACAAAAAAGAATGGAAAGGCAAATACCATAATTGGGAAGAACTCGCCAATGCCATGAAAAAGGAAATGGAAATTATTCCAGGAGCAAATATCGAAATCTCTCAACCCATTCAGATGCGTTTTAACGAATTAATGACAGGAAGCCGATCTGATATTGCGATCAAGATTTTCGGTGATGATTTGGAAATTCTAGATGCCAAAGCAACAGAATTGATTTCGAAAATAAAAGGAATTGAAGGAATTGGAGATTTAAAAGCTGATAAAGTAACAGGATTACCACAAATCACAATTAAATACGATTATGATAAAATCGCTCTTTACGGATTGAATATTTCTGATATCAATCAAATTATTCGGTCGTCTTTTGCGGGAGAAGTTGCTGGAAAAATTTACGATGAAAGCAAACGATTTGATGTTGTCGTAAGAATGGGCGAAAACAATCGTGGCGATATTACAGATGTCAGCAATTTGTTTATTCCGCTTCCGAGTGGTCAGCAAGTTCCGCTTTCTCAAGTTGCTTCTGTTGAATACGAACAAGGTCCTGTGCAAGTCATCCGCGAAGACGGAAAACGAAGAATTACAGTCGGTTTAAATGTCCGAGGAAGAGATATTAAAAGTGTCGTGGAAGAAATTCAGGCCAAATTGGATAAAGATTTCAAACTTACTGCAGGTTATTACGTAACGTATGGCGGACAATTTGAAAATCTAATCGAAGCCTCAAAAAGACTTTCAGTTGCTTTGCCAATTGCTTTAGGATTGATTTTAGTCTTGTTGTATTTCACTTTCAAAAGCGTTAAACAAGCATTATTAATTTTTACAGCAATTCCGCTATCAGCAATTGGAGGAGTTTTTGCGCTTTCGCTGAGAGGAATGCCGTTTAGTATTTCGGCTGGAATTGGTTTTATCGCTTTATTCGGAATCGCCGTTTTAAACGGAATTGTACTGATTTCGTATTTCAATCAATTAAAATCAGAAGGTATTTCAGATGCATTTCAAAGAGTGATTATCGGAACTAAAACACGTTTGCGACCTGTTTTAATGACGGCTGCTGTAGCTTCATTAGGATTTATGCCAATGGCATTATCAACAAGTGGTGGAGCAGAAGTACAGAAACCATTAGCAACCGTAGTAATCGGCGGTTTACTCTCAGCCACTTTATTGACTTTAATTGTTTTACCGATTTTGTATTTATTGTTAGAGGAATTTAACCGCAAAGAGCGCAAAGATTTACGCGAAGAACGCTAAGAAATTTTAATACAAGAAAAAGATGAACTCAAAATATAAAACCTTTGCGAACTTTGCGAAAAGTACCTTGCGAACTTTGCGGTTAAGTACGCTTCTATTAACAGGGACAGTAACTTTTGCACAGCAATCTATAAGCTTAGAAAAGGCAATAGAACTTGCCAAATCAAACAACATCGACTTAAAAATAGCTGATAAAGAAGTCGAAAAACAAACTGTTCTCAAAAAAGCAGCTTTTCAGCCAGATCCGCTTCAGGTACAATATCAAGGCGGTCAGTTCAATAGTGCCGATTACGATCATAATGTTTCGGTACAGCAGTTTTTTCCGTTAGGAAACATTACAAAAGCCAACCGACAGTTGCAGGAAGAATTGGCAAAATTAGCCGAAAAACGAAAAGCCTTGTCTTCTTATGAAATTGAAAAAGCGGTGACATTGGCGTATTATCAATATTTGTATGGTGTTTCGATACAGAAACTCAATTCAGAATTGAATGAGATTTACACCAAATTCCTAAAAAATGCCGAATTACGTTTTAAAACTGGAGAAAGTGGAAATATTGAAGTCATAAGTGCTAAAGCCAAAGTAAAAGAAATTGAAACGCAGAAAGCGCAGTTAGAATATGATTTGGCTATTTATCAAAAGCAATTGCAATTTTTCATTCAGACCGATGAAAATATTGTTCCTGATGCAAATACTTCTTTGCAATATACTTTTATAGAAAATCAGCAAAACACAAAAGCAGAAGCTTTAATAACCGATTTATATCAACAGCAGATTTCGGTTTACCAAAAAGAAGCTGGAACTTTTAAAGCTTTGCGAACTCCGAAAGTTGGTTTAGGTTATTTTGCTCAGACCATAAATACCGAATCTTTGTTTCAAGGTTTTACAGCTGGATTGCAGATTCCGTTGTTTGGAGGTGTAAATACAACAAAAGCAAAAGCGGCAGAAATTAGTATTTCGCAGTCGCTATTGGCATTAGATAAAAACAAAATGATGCTGCATTTACAAAAGGAAGAGTTGCAAAACAACTTCGAAAAACAGCAGAAGAATTTGGCTTATTTCCAAAATGAAGGATCACAATATGCCAATCAAATTATTGAAACTGCTCAAAAAAGTTATGCTAACGGTGATATGAGTTATTGGTCGTATATCAGTTTTTTAAATCAAGCTATCGATATTAAAAAACAATTTGCAGAGGCAACGCATAGCTACAATCAAAGTGCGATAGAACTTCAATTTCCAACCATCAAAAACAATTAAAAATGAAAAATATATCTGGTCATTTAACCGCAAAGTTCGCTAAGTTTTTTTCGCAAAGTTCGCAAAGAAAATTAGCTTATGGCTTACTGCTTATAGCTTACTGCGGAATATTTATTTCCTGTAATGAAAAGAAAACCGAAGAACCACAGGAAGAAGAAAAAGAAACAACAGAAGTTGCTTTAACAGCTTCTCAATATAAAACTGTTGGTATTGAAACGGGAATTGTAGAAGATAGAAATTTGAATAAAATCATTAAAGCAAATGGTTATACAACAGTTCCTCCACAAAATTCAGCTGAAGTTTCTACTTTGATTGGCGGAACAGTAAAAGACATTTTTGTTTTGGAAGGAACATTCGTAAACAAAGGAAAAGTTTTGGCAACCATTCAAAATCTAGAAGTTATCGGAATGCAGGAAGATTATCAATCGGCTGTTGCGAATGTGGAATATCTGCAATTGGAATACAATCGCCAGAAAACGCTGAGTGATGAAAATGTGAATCCGAGAAAAACTTTTCAGGAAGTAAAAGCAAAATTAGCAGCAGAAAAAGCTCGCGCGAAGGCAGCAAAAAATAGGTTAGATGCTTTGCATGTCAATACAAAAGGAACTACTTCGGTTGTGCCAATTATTTCTCCTATAAGTGGTTATGTTGGGAAAATTAATATTGCTAAAGGCGCTTTTGCCAATACAGGAGTTTCGCTTTTTGAAGTCGTTGACAACAGCCAGATGCATTTGGATTTAAATGTGTACGAGAAAGATTTAGGTTCTATTTCGATTGGTCAGGTAATTGACTTTGTATTAACCAACCAGTCGAATAAATCGATTAAAGGAAAGATTTTCGGAATCAATAAATCTTTTTCTAACGAAAGCAAAACTGTTGCTGTTCATGCCAAAATTGATCCTGCTGATGCAAAAGGTTTGATTCCGGGAATGTATGTTTCGGCAAATATCAATATCGTGAATGCGACGGTTCCTGCATTGCCAAAAGATGCTGTGGTGAGAAATGCTGATAAATACTTTGTTTTCATTCAGGAAGAAGGACACAAAGAAGAAAAACACGATCACAAAGAAGGTGAAAAAGAAGAAGCCCATGAAGAGGAAATTCATTTTAAAGCGATCGAAGTAATTCCAGGAACAACAGATTTGGGTTTTACCGAAGTTAAGTTTGTAAAAGATGTTCCTGCTAATGCTAAAATTGTCACGAAAGGTGCATTTTATCTGCTTTCAGCAATGAAGGGCGGAGGAGAGCATTCGCATTAAGAAGTTTTGCCACGAAGGCACTAAGGCGCAAAGTTTTTTTTCTCATTTTATGTCATTTCGACGAAGGAGAAATCACACTAGAATTTCCATAAAGTATATCGTCAATCTTTGTCGATTCCCGAGTGTGATTTCTCCTTCGTCGAAATGACAAATAGTTAGGTTAATGATAATCAAGAAAAAAAAACTTAGAGTCTTCGCGTCTTTGTGGCAAAAAAACGATACAAATTGCTTAAATTTAGGACATATTTTAAACAAAGTTTCTAGCTTCCAAAACTTGAAACTTGTAACCTGAAACTCAAAAATGATACATCAAGATAAAGAAGTAAAAAATACAAAAAATAAAGCCAAACCTTCTTGTTGCTGTTCTCATGACGAGCCTGTTCATTCTGAAAATGATGGACACGATCACGGAGGACACGACCATGAGCACAATGTAGAGGGAGGTCTTTTTAAACTGTTTCTACCATCCATTATATCTTTTGCTTTACTGATTATCGGAATTGGTTTTGACAACTATTTTCCGCAAGAATGGTTTACGGGATATGTTAGAATTGTGTGGTACGGAATTGCCTATCTTCCCGTTGGAATTCCAGTGCTTCGAGAAGCTTATGAGAGCATTATGAAAGGAGATGTTTTCTCTGAGTTTTTCCTTATGTGTATTGCTACAATTGGAGCTTTTGCAATTGGCGAATATCCAGAAGGAGTTGCGGTAATGCTGTTTTATACAATTGGGGAAACTTTCCAAGGAATGGCGGTTAATCGAGCTAAAACAAGCATAAAAAAACTTTTGGATCAGCGACCAGATGAGGTTCATATTTTAGAAAATAATGTTGCCGTAAAAGTCAAAGCTAAAGACGCTCAAATTGGAGCGATTATTCAGCTAAAAGCGGGAGAAAAATTAGGATTAGATGGCGAATTATTATCCGATTCCGCTTTTGTAAATACAGCTGCTTTAACAGGAGAAAGCAAACCTGCGACCAAAAAGAAAGGAGATCCTGTTTTAGCAGGAATGATAAACGGAAATACTATTATTGAAGTAAAAGTTACAACAGCGTACAGCGATAGTAAATTGTCTAAAATTCTAGAATTGGTGCAAAATGCCACAGCAAAAAAAGCGCCTGCTGAATTGTTTATTAGAAAGTTTGCCAAAATCTATACGCCAATTGTAGTGTATTTGGCAATTGCCATTTGTTTGGTTCCGATGCTTTTTGTTGACAATTATGTTTTTACCGATTGGCTTTATCGAGCTTTGGTTTTCTTAGTTATTTCCTGTCCTTGTGCGTTGGTTATCAGTATTCCGTTGGGTTATTTTGGCGGAATTGGTGCTGCAAGTAGAAACGGAATTCTGTTTAAAGGAAGCAATTTCTTAGACAGCATTTCGACCATTCAAAATGTTGTAGTAGACAAAACGGGAACGATGACAGAAGGTGTTTTTAAAGTTCAAGAAGTCATTATAAGACCTGAATTTGATAAAGACGAAATTTTAAAACTGGTGAATGTTTTAGAAAATAAAAGCTCGCATCCTGTGGCAACAGCGATTCATAATCATGTTGGAGTAATTGATTCTTCGGTCGAATTAAAAGACATCGAAGAAATTTCAGGACACGGATTAAAAGCGATTCACAATGGAAAAGAATTGTATGTTGGTAATTTTAAACTGTTAGATAAATTCAATATTTCGTATGATATTGATCCTTCAACGATCGTTTATACTACAATTGCAATTGCCTACGAAAATAAATTTGCAGGTTATTTGACTATTGCCGACGAAATTAAAGAAGATGCCAAAGAAACCGTTTCAAAACTAAAATCTTTAGGCGTAAAACTGACGATGTTAAGTGGTGACAAATCTAATGTCGTTCAATTTGTAGCGGATAAAGTCGGAATTAAGAATGCTTTTGGCGATTTACTACCGGAAGACAAGGTAAATAAAGTCAACGAAATTAAAGCTAAAAACGAAACCATTGCTTTTGTTGGAGATGGTGTAAACGACGCGCCCGTAATTGCTTTAAGTACAGTCGGAATTGCAATGGGAGGTTTAGGAAGCGATGCCACAATCGAAACGGCTGATATTGTAATTCAAGACGATAAACCAAGCAAAATTGCAATGGCAATCAACATCGGAAAGCAAACCAAGAAGATTGTTTGGCAAAATATTACTTTGGCTTTTGTTGTAAAAGCTTTTGTATTAATTCTTGGTGCAGGCGGACTTGCAACAATGTGGGAAGCTGTTTTTGCTGATGTTGGTGTAGCGCTTTTAGCGATTTTGAACGCCGTGAGGATTCAGAGAATGAAGTTTTAACATAAATAATTTTTCAGTGGAAGAAAATATTTCTTTCTTCTGCTGAAAATTAAATCTTTTTATAAAATTTTAATTTTTTTGCTGTTAAATCAAGTTTGACAATTCCGCCTCTAATGCCAACAAATACATTTTTATCATTAGCAACAGCAATTGAATTAGGATATAAACCTTCCCAAAAAACATCTTTAAAAATAATTTGTTTTTTCAAATTCGTTATGACATAAAAATCTTTGTCACCAGCAACGAGAAGTTTGTCGTTATAGATCGTAAATGCGAAAGGCGCACTTTCAAATTCAATTATTTTTTCAAAAGTAAAATTATCTCCGTCAGCCTTTAATTCAAACATTCCGCCTCCATTGAAGGTCATGTGGGCAAGTCCAGATATAAAATAAATTTTGTTTTTAAATCGAAATAAAAAATTGATGTTTCCTCTAGTAATCTTAATTTCACTTTTAGATTTATCATTTGGAATAAAAATTAATTTTCCGCCAAATTCACCACCATCAGTTCCTAAAAGTGTACCTGTTTCAATTTCAAGTTTACATTCACTTACATCTTTAGCTGCGTCTATTTTTAGCTTAGATTTCAGGATTTCAACTTTATAGCTATTGTTAGAATGATTTAAATCATACCATTTGTCGCTCCATACTTTTGGTGGAGCTGTTTCTTTAAATTCTTTCGGAATTACGATATTATTTTGCCCGCAACAAGTAAAAATGAAAAATAATGAAAAGAAGAGTTGCAAGTAAAAATGCTTAATTGTTTGAGGCATATTAGAGGAATTGTATGAATTTTGTGTAAATAAAACGAATGTACAATGAATCCATTTATTATGAATTGGGCTTTTCTTATTTAGATAATTTCTTCAAATGTTCTGGTTCTTGAATTTCCCCATTGCCAAAAGACCAGTTTTCCAGACCATTATTTTCGAGCAAAACAATGATGACGTTATTGATTGTAATTTCTGTTGAGGTACTGATTTTTGTTGCTATTTGATGATACAATTTTCTCTTCTGTTCTAAAGTTCTTCCTTGTCCTGCGGTTATTTGCACATAAATTATTTCTTCAGAATGCGGAATTTCCAAATAACTTTTAGGATATTTTATCTGATGCGCTTCTAATTCTTCAATAACATGAAAATAATCATCTGCAGGAATATGAAATTCTTCGATTAAAGATTGATGGATAGCTTCTGAAATATTGTTTTTAGTTTCTAGCGAAAGTTTTTTAGGCAAACTGATTCTTACGAAAGGCATTTGAGTTCAATTAAAATTTTAGATAAAAATACGGAACTTTCAACTTTTAAAAGTCCAATTCAATTATGTTTTCATTGTTTTCCAAAGTAATTTTTACCGGATTACTTTCAGAAGGAATTTGTGTTGGATACCAATTTCGAGTTGGCTGAACCAGAATTAATAAACCTTCATGATCGCCAATTGCTGCAAATTTGTCTGTATTGGTATTTTGAGAAAAGAAATGAAGTCCGTGTTCTTCTATTAATTGATTTCCTAATTGTAACGGATTTTCGGTAACAATTCCAATTTCGCTTATGTTTAAAATAGAAGCAGAGTTGAATTCTCCAACTTGTTCGTTGTTAAGATCATGTCGGGCAATGAATTCCAATAAATTTCCGTTATGATCGAAGAAATAAATAGAATGTGCATTCCAGTTTTCGAAATTAGTGGCGACACTTTTATCTTCTAGAACAATTAATTCAACCTTGTCTTTACACCATTCAATGGCTTCTTCAAGTTGATTTTCAGGAATATTAAAGGCAAAATGATAAATGGAATTAAAGTGAGGATCTTCAACAAATTTTAAAATGGAAGTTCCAGCCTGAAATGTTATCGATTTTTGATCATTTTCCAGAATAAAAAGTCCCAAAATGTTCTGATAAAATGTTTTCGTTTTTTGAATATCGTTTGTTTTGATTTCTATCTGATCTATTCTCATAATTGTAATTTTTTATAAAAGAAAAAGCTTCTTTTGAATGATAGTCAAATTTAAGAAACGCCAATGATATCAGGGATGAAGCGGTATTTTATGTATCAATAAAAGGATAGCAAATAATTATAGATTGGTATTGAATGGCATTTTTAAATACTGTATTAAAGTTACAAAAAAGACAAATTCTAAATGTTGCAAGATTATCCAAAAAACTTTCATATTATGGTCTTTTCGTTTCAATAAAAAAGCCCGATTAGAATCGGGCTTTGTGTTTTAGTATGTGGCAGGTTTTCTAATATTTTTTCCAACTTTATGATTTAAATCGTCGCCAAGATCTTCTCTGGCTATATCGGCGATTTTTTGAATTTCGGCTACGATTTCTGGATATAATTGCTGTACATCGCGAACTTCTCCCGGATCGTGAGCTAAATCGTAAAGCGCCATCGGAAATTCTGCAGAAGCGCCTTCGCCGCGATAACCGTCTTTTCCTTGCAGTTTTTTGTTGTAAGTTGTGCCTTTATGTGGAAAAACTAGTTTCCAATGTTTGTATCGAATAGCTTCCAGATTATTGCTTCCTACTCCGAAATAATAATAGAAAACTTCTCTAGGTCCTTTAGTCGTTTTTCCAGTCAATAAAGGAAGGAAATTTAAACCATCAATTTGATTTTTGGGTAAAGAAGCTCCTGTGATTGAGGCAATTGTTGGCAATAAATCCATATTGGTCATAAGCGAACTATTTACAGTGCCGCTTTTTATTTTTTCTGGCCAACGAATTAAGAACGGAACTCTGGTGCCACCTTCCCAAGTGGTTGATTTTCCTTCTCTAAATCCGCCCGAAGAACCTGCATTATCGCCAAAAACAAGCCACGGGCCATTATCGCTGGTTATAATTAATACCGTATTTTTAGCAATTCCTTCTTTGTCTAATGTACTCATGATTTCGCCAATAGACCAATCCAATTCCATAATCACGTCTCCAAAAAGCCCTAAATCGCTTTTCCCTTTAAACTTGTCTGAAACTGCCAAAGGCGCGTGTGGCAAAGGATGCGTGAGATAGAGAAAGAACGGATTTTTTTTATTTTTTTGAATAAAACCAATTGCCTTTTCGGTAAAAAGAGTCGTTAGTTTGGATGCGTCTTTGATATTTTCTATCGTATCAATAATAGTCGTATTGCTGATTAATGGAAGCGGAGGGAAGCTCGAACGCATATCTTTAGCATCTGTAACTTTTGAGTAGCCATCATAATCAATTGGCCAAACATCGTGAGAATACGGAATTCCAAAAAACTCATCAAAACCATAATTAGTTGGCCAATATGGCAATTCGTTACCCAAGTGCCATTTGCCATAATTGGCGGTTTTGTATCCGTTTTTCTTTAAAAGCGATGCAATAGTTTCCTCGTTCGGATTTAAAGCGTGTTTGGCTCCAGGAAGCAATACGCCCGACATTCCGATTCTGTTTGGATAGCAGCCAGTTAACAAAGCTGCTCTTGAAGCTGTACAAATAGCCTGTCCAGCATTAAAGTTGGTCAAACGCATTCCTTCTTCAGCAATCTGATTAAAGTGTGGAGTGTTAACTCCTGTCATTCCATAAGGTTCTGTGTCGCCATACCCCATATCATCCATATTGATAATAATGATATTGGGCTTAGAATTAGGGTTTTTACTCTGTGCAATGCCTAAAGAGGAAATTGCAGAAAGCAAGATCAAGAAGAAACTTCTTTTCATAATTTGTGGTTTTTGAGATAATAAATAATTGCATGGCGTGTAAGTTTGGTTGAATACAAATATATTCAAAAGATAAAATTTAGAAATAAAAAAAAGCCCATTTCATAAAAAGAAATGGGCTTAACAGATTTGCAAATTTTGGGGCAAGTGCAAATCATTAACTAACTTATTTTGGCATTTCGGGAACAATAATTCTTCTTGTTGGCGTGCTTAATGTTTCAATAAAAGCTAATAAATCACCAATTTCTTCTTTGCTTAAATCTAGTTTTCTAAGCATTGGATCAACTTTTGGAATTAAAGAATCTCTTGGTGTTCCTAAATATTTCTTTTGAACTGGAGAAGGATTTCCTAAATTGTACAATTCGACAACATCCAATAAAGTTGGGAAATGTCCGTGATGCATCCACGGTTTTGTGTTTACAACTTCGCGCAGTGTCGGCGTTCGAAATTTGCCGATATCTTTTACATCTTTTGTGACATTATAACGCCCGAAATCTTCATTTTTTGTTCCGAATAAAGTCTGCCCGTCATTATGAAATTGATTATCGCTGAAGTAAGGCGTATTATGGCAATTGATGCATTGCGCTTTAGTCCTAAACAAATGCATTCCTTTTACTTGCTGATCGGTGTAAATGTCTGATTTTCCGCTTACAAATTGATCAAATTTACTTTTCGGACTATTAATTGATCTTTCGAAAGTGGCAATCGCGTACTGAATGCGTTCTAAAGTCACTTTTTTATCACCAAAAGCTTCTGTAAACAGCGAATTATATCCTTTTATTTTAGCAATTTTATCGACAGCAAGGGTCAGTTTTTCATTCATTTCTAAAGGATCTTGAACAGGAAATTGCGCTTGATCTTCTAAACTTGAAGCGCGTCCGTCCCAAAATAGGGAAGTGGCATACGCCGAATTTAAAATCGTCATAGAATTGCGTTTTCCCGTTTGGCGATCGTGGCCAAAAGAACGTGTAAGATTATCTGTCCAACCTAATTCTGGATTATGACAAGAAGCGCAAGCAATTTGCCCACTTCGAGATAATCTCGGATCAAAAAACAGAATCTTTCCCAAACTTTCTTTTTCCTTCGAATACGGATTATAAGCAGGATAAGGGACAGCAGGAAGTACTCCAATATCTTGAAATTTCGATTTATCGATATTTTGGTGTAATTCTGCAGAGGGCCATTTTGAAGTATCTCCACTAGAATAGAGTTTTCTTAATTCCTGAATATCGATGTAATCAGGATTTTCCGCGTTTTTATAAGCCGTTAAGCTGAGCAGAAGTAAGATTGGAATAATGAGTTTTTTCAATTCGTTTTTGTTTTTTTTCTTGATTTTGTTTTGAGGTTTCATGTTTCATGTTTCATGTTTCAAGTTGTTGTAGAACCTGAAACTTGAAACCTGAAACTTTTTTACCCTCTAAAAGCTTTGTCAAAGTTTAAAACTTTGACAAAGCTTTATTATGGACAATGATTAATCGTTAATAATTAACCATTTATAATTTACAATTACAACGTAACTTCTTTAGGACAGTCAATGCTTAAAGCAGTCGGTTTTGTATATGTTTTACTGTTGAACATTCTGTATTGTGTCGAAACTGTTCCTCCAAACAGTTTGTCGTTCGTTAGTTTTAATTCAAATGAAATTTCATATAAACCATTGCTAATTTCTTTGTACGTTCCTTCTCCAGAAATAGCGATTTGATACGTATTATCTTTATCCTTTCCGATGGTTATATCTTGTGGAATCACTAAAACAGTTCCTTCTGTTTTGCTGTTTCCATTTGCTGGGAAGAATTCTAAAGCAGATGTGATGTTAAATCCAGGTGATACCGCGGCCGAATTACTTTCATTAGAAAACCATCTTTTTAAACCAAAAGAATTTACGGTATTGGTTCCGCTTGCTACGTTAAATCCAATTTTGAAAGCATCGTGATATACATCGTCGTTAGGATTTTCTGTTCCTTTATCGCTGTATAAAATAGCGTTCGGATCGTCTTTTGTAACCACAACCGGAAAAGTTAGTGCATTGAAAGTCATCCATGCACAGTTTCCATTGTTATTAAACCAGTGTTCGCCATAAGTCAAATAAAACGCGTTTGTTGGATCTGTAAATTTCGACGCTGGATAGGCTTGAATATCTCTAGGAGATTTTATTGGTTTTACAATAGTTAAAGCTATAGTTCCTGTTGCGTTGTAATTTGGAATATTAATTAAAGTTATTTTTGATTCGTAACGTGCGTCATCATTCTGAATATCTTCCAAAAGAGTTAAATGATAGGTTATAGAACTTCTGTTGTCTCCAAAATCATCGTGCGTCAACGAATATTCAAAACCATTTTGGAATTTAAAAATAGTAGCATTTTCAATTTCTTCTGGGAAAAATCCGTTAGGGAAATTTACTTTAAAGTCTACAGTTTCACCAACTTCACCTTTTACGAGAACTTGGCTTACAGGAAAAGTATAATTGGTTGTTATAGTAGCCAAATCGATCTTAAAGGTATCGTTTGGATAGGCTTCGTTTAAGTTTCCGATGTGAATTTCGGGATCAGAAACGGTTTCCAATTTTAAACTGATACTTTGATTGGCAGACCATCTTTTATCAAAAGAAACCAAAATAGTATCTGTTAATTTACTTCCTTCAAAAACAAGCTGATTAACAGGATTTACTGTAAAACTTTCGCTGTCTCCTGTTGATGAAGTAGCGCTAAAATTGGCAGTTACACTATTTTTTAGATTGCGTGCAGTTAAAGCAATAGGAACTTTTAAAGTTTTTACAGAACTATTTACATAACTGGACTGAGGAACCAAAAGAGCGTTTGTAGTAGGATATTCTACAGGGACGTTATTGCTATTTACTAAAAAGTTAAATCTTAAATAAGGATCAATTTCTGAGCCTAGTTTGTAATCATCTTTGGAGCAAGAAGTTACAAGTAATGTTATTGCTAGTATACTTAGTATCTTAATAGGATTCATTTTGCTGTAAGTTTTCATTAAGATTAATATTGTATTGTGGTATTGGTAGTACGAATTTTAGAGATGGATATGTCATGCTACAATTTGTTGAAATACAGCCATCATTTCTTGAAATATCTTTGTGATTTCTAGCAAGGTCAAAAAACAAATGGCCTTCAAAACAAAGCTCTTTTCTTCTTTCTAAAAGGATATCTTCCTTTAGGTTAGTGGTGTTTGTCAGCAAAGTAGCATTGGCACGTGCTCGAATCGTGTTAACATCTTCCATCGCTAATGCTGGTTGATTAGTTTCTAAAGCAGCTTCGGCACGGATTAAGTACATTTCGCTAATTCTGAAGGCTACATATCCTGCATTATCTTGAAATTTTCTTGTAAAGTTATAAATGACAAGAGTCAATAATCCGTTTTCTAAAGTCTGCAGATAAGCTGGCAGAAATAACTGTTTTCTAATGTCATTGTTCTCGTAAAGATCTACTAGGTCGTTTGTTGCCACATATTTTGCGTACGTATTTTCAGTATATCCAAAATAATTAGCCATTGAGGTTGTGGCAGCATTTTCGGAATCTTTTGGAATTGAAAATTCTAATAAGGCTTCAGAAACTGGAAGATCTGGCTGTATCCATTGTGCAAGAAAATCTTCTGAACTCATTAATTTGATTCCCGAATTTGTAATAACATCATTTGCTGTTTGATACGCATTTTCCCAATCTTTTTTATACAAATAAACTCTTGCTAATAAAGCTTTTGCATTGTTTTTATTAAAATAAGAATACACAGGTCCAGTTATAGCAGAAGAACTTGAATATTCCTCAATTGCTGTTTTTAAGTCATTAATAATTAGAGAATAAGTTGTTGCTAAAGTTTCTCTTTTTGGATATTTAAGACCGCTTTTTATAGATTCTGTAACATATACAATTCCTAAATGTGATGCATCTGGAGTGTATCCATAATTTTGGCAGTAAACTAGCGAAAGCAGAAAGTGTGCATAGGCTCTAATAGTTAATGCTTCAGCTTTGATTTGTTTTTTTTCTGTGTCGGTTGCGTCTTTTAGTTTATCAGTATATTCTAAAATTAAATTAGCTTCGTTAATAATGTTGTAGCTGCCACTATAAAAAGAAACAAAATTGCTCGATTCTGCACTATCTTCAAAAGAGTATACTTCTCTAATGTTTAGTGCTGCTGTAATTTGTCCTAAACTGCTTCCTGATGAAGAAGGTGTGAATTTTATATTTCCTCCTTGCAAATCTGAATAAACGGCAAAACGTTCGCCTCGTACATTTGCTTCTACATCTCTATAAAGTCCTTTTAAAGCTATTAAAACCCCTTCTTTATTCTGAAGCAATTCATCAATAGAGGTTTGTGTTCCAGGTTCTTGTTCTAGAAAATCACTGCAACCTTGCAATGAGAATATTAGGATTGCTATTGTTATATATTTAAAATATTTCATCGTCTTAAAATTTTGCATTTATACCAAGAGAAATTGTTCTTGCCTGCGGATACGTATAACTAAACTCTCTAATTCCATTCATTCCTTTTGGACTTTTTTCTTTATACCAATACAATACATTTGTAGCATCTGCAAAAACAGCTAGAGTATCTAAGAATATATTTTTAATTGGTACATTGTAACTAAGATTAACATTGCTCAATCGCACATAAGTAGCATCGTAGATATACTTGCTTAAATTTGCAGTAACAGGTACAATGGTAACTGCTGCATAAGGAGTTACATCGCCAGGATTTCTCCAGTGATTATAAGCGTTTACAGAAAGGTTTCTGTTTGAGGTAATCGAATATTTATCTACAATTGCATCTGAAGCGAAGAAGTCACCACCTAATTGAAAATCTCCTCTAAAAGTTAAAACAAGATTATTGTAAAAAGTAAAACTATTATAGAATCCGCCATAAGCTTTTGCTTGAGTATCTCCAATTGGTTCCCAGTCTGCCACTGTAAACAAAGATTTATAAGTAGCAAGATCATAAACTTGTCCATTTTTTGTAACCAAATCTCTTCCTGTAGCAGGGTCTACGCCAACCCAATTGATTCCCCAAACTGTAGTTCCGCTATATCCAACCTTTTGAGCTAGAGCAATTTCTGCTGTTGAATAATCACTTCCTAAACCTTTTAAAGAGGTTACTTTGTTGTCTACAGTTGAAATATTAAAAGCTGTAGTCCATTTAAAGTTGTTGCTTTTCACCCATTTAATTCGAGTTTGAAATTCTATTCCTTGATTATACATACTAGCAGCATTTAATTGCATCGAATTATAACCCAATTCTGTAGGAATGTCTCTGGTTGTAATCATATCGCTTTTATTATCACGATAGTATTCAAGTGTAAATTCAATTCTGTTGAAAATATTAAAATCAATTCCAGCATTAAATTTTGTATTCTTTTCCCATCCTAAAGTTCCATTTGGTGCAGATCCAGTATTAGCTCCTAATCCGCCATTATAACTGTTTTGATCGTAAGTATATAATCCTTTAGAACGGTAAGAACCAATTCTGGAGTTTCCTGTTGTACCATAACTTGTTTTTAATTTTAGAAAGTTGACCCAAGAATTTTTGTTAAAAAAACTTTCATTACTGATAATCCAGCTCGCACCAGCACCTCCATTATTAGCTACATCATTATCATCTCCAAAAACAGAACTTTGGTCACGACGAAAATTGACTAGTAAATAGTAACGTTTCTTATAATTGTAGTTGACTTGCGAAAACAAAGAAACTCTCGAATTATAACTAATCTCATTTCCATAAGACTGGTTGCTTTTTGTTTCATCTACATTAGGAGTTGCAGGATTGTCATCTCTTAAAGCATTAGAAACAGGATTTATAACATTCGGATTCACAAAACCAATTCCAGATTGATAGTGAAAATCTGTTTTATCTTCAGAAAGTTCAAAACCAACCACACCATCAATAGCATGATTTTCATTAAGTTTTTTATCAAATAAAGCTTGGCCTTGCCAATTCCATTTTGTTGCATTTCTTTGGTTCAAAAGTCTGCGTCCCCATCGCGGGTAAGTAATATTGTCTAAAACAAAAGTTCCTGTAAACTGACCACTTTCGTTTTCTGCCGAGAAATAACGATCTTGATCTTTATCAACGTAATCCATTCCAAAAAGAGTAGAAAACTTAAGAAAATCATTCAATTTGTATGAAACAGATAGACTTCCTAAAATGCCATACGTCTGAGCTTCATTTTTATTTTGCTCTATTGCAGCAAGCGGATTTCCTCTCATCATACCGCTAACTCCTAAATAAGAGTACGATCCGTCAGCATTGTAAGGAGAAAGAGTAGGAAGGTAAGCAAATGAATAAAATATATTTGGCGCATCTTTTTGCACATAGCTAGGATTAAGCATTAAACTAATGTCTAATTTGCCAGAACTATAACCTAAATTAATACCCGCATTCAATTGTTTGGTATTGTTCCCCATTTGAGGCTCGTCTATTTTTGTATAGCTAATGTTTGTTCTATATGAAAACTTTGATGTAGAACCAGAAACATTAAAATTATATTTATTGAAGATTCCCGATTGGTTTAAAAGTCCGAACCAATCAGTATTGACACCATTATAAGTTAGCTGAGCAGTTCCTGGAGAAGTATTTTTTAAGAACTCATTTCGCAATTCTGTATATTGTTCACCATTAAGATATTTAATCTGATTAATAGCAGAAGAAACCCCAAGTTGACTAGAAAATCCGAATTGTGTTTTTCCTTTTTTACCCTTTTTAGTTGTAATTAAAATTACTCCATTTGCACCATCAGCACCATAAATTCCAACAGCAGCAGCATCTTTAAGAACAGAAATAGTTTCAATAGTTTCAGGAGCAATTTTCATTAACGGATTACCGAAGTTTTCAGAAGCGTCACCATTTCCGTTAAAATAAGAACTATCAATTCCATATTCTTCTCCCATAATAATACCATCAATAATGATAAGCGGCTGACCAGAAGTTCCAACTCGTGCTCCGCTTAAAGAAGGTAAAGTACCTTGACCGCGAATATTGATCTTAACAGGCCCTCCAACACCAGAAGTATTTTCAATCATAACACCGGCAACTTGTCCAGTAATCATTTTATCAACACTTTCAGAAGCTTGTTCTACCGCAATATCTTTGGCTTGTAGAGTAGAAATACTTCCAACAATTTCTTCCTTCAATTTAGTAGTTCCGTATGAAGAAGTAATAATAACCTGATCCAATTCGTCTGTAACTTCTTTCAGGTAAAAAACAAAATCTTTTTTGTAACCAGCAACTTGCGATTGCGATTCCATTCCCAAATATCCAACTTCAAGAATCTGATCTTTAATATTATTGCCTTTCAATTCATAAGCAAATTTTCCGTTTGCATCAGTTATAGCGCCCATTCCTGTTCCATTAATACGAATAGTTGCGCCAGGAAGAGGTTGTCTGTCTTTTTCACTATAAACCGTTCCTTTTATAATTCGTTCTGTTTCTTGTACAGCAGATTTAGATCTGTCAACAGGAGTAGCGTTGGTTAATAAAACTTGCTTTTTTTGAATGTAATAAGAAATTTCAGTACCTCTTAAAAGCTTCTTTAAAGCAACTTCTAAAGTGGCATTATCTACATCTAAATCGCCTAACTGATCGGTGTCTATTTTTTTTGCATTATAAATGATTCTAAAATCACTTTGCTCTTCAATAGATTTGATAATTAAGCTTATAGGTTTGTTTTTTACGTGAATTGTTATGAGTTTATTTTGAGAAAATCCTTTAAATCCAGATATGAGAAGGGCTAAGAAAAACAGAATTTTTCTTAAAACGGGTTGTATCGTAAATGTCATGTTTGTTTATTTATCGCGGATTGGTGATTGTAATGGTTTTTTGTTGAATTGAATAATTAAAAGGAGTGTCACGCTTTAGAAGGTCTAAAATGTTCTCGACACTAGATTCGCTAATTTTAATTGTACCTGTAAAATTCTGTCTGGCCAAATCAGAATTTTCGTTGATAATTTCAACATCATAAGTACGCTGAATAATCTTAGCGATTGTAGAAAATGGGGCGTCTTTAAAAGCAAGTTCGCCTTTTGTCCAGGCAGCATAAAAGGTTGGATCGACTTCTTTTAAGACCAGTTTTTTAGAATTATTTTGCCATGTAGCCATTTGGTTTGGCTCTAGCAAAATAGCATTAGAAGGGTTAATAGCTTCAGACATTCGAATACTTCCTTCTATTAATGTACTATTAACTGTAGGGTTTTCAGGATAAGCGCTCACATTAAATGTTGTCCCGAGAACTTCGATATCTGCCTGATTTGCATGAACAATAAACGGATGTGTTTTGTCTTTGGCAACTTCAAAAAATGCTTCACCAGATAAGTAAACATTTCTGTTTCCGTTTAAGCCAAATTGCTCCGGATAGCGTAAAGTTGTTCCAGAATTTAAACTCACAACGGTACCATCTGAAAGTTTAAGTTTGAAACGTTTTCCGTACGGAATTGTAAGCGTATTATAAATCACTTTATGATCTTGAACTTTGCCAAAGTAAACAATCTCAGTCGGAAATTTTTTGGCAATCAAATCGCCTTTGTCATTTAAAAGAGTAGTCTGAGTTTTTCCTGAGAAATATTCCAAACGGCCGTCGCCTAATTCTAGAACAATTTCTTTTGGAGTTTCAGATTTAGTGTTAAACAAATAAATAGTTGTTCCTAAACCTAAAAACACTAAAAACATCGCAGCATATTGTAAATACTGTCTGATTTTGTTTTTCGGTTTCATTTCAATTACAGGAACAGTTTCAAAAGATAAATCAGAAGAAAGTGTGGTCAATGCCCAAATTTTCTTAATCTTTAAAAATTGCTGTTTGTTTTCTTCCGATGCTTCAATCCAATCAAAAAGTGCCTGAACTTCTTGTTCTGAAGCTTCGTTAGAAAGGTATTTATTTATTATTTCCGATGTCATATATGCTTTTTAAAACTTCTCGCCATTATAAGTACACCTCAGAATTAAAATACCCTACCTTTTATTCTTAATTATTATAAATAAGGATAAAAATTAAGAACAAATAATCAGATAATTTGGTCTTTAAAATCTTCAAAGCCTTTGTCATATGGGCTTCGACAGCTTTTAAGGAAACTCCCATTTCTTCTGCGATTTCTGCATTTTTTTTGTTTTCGAAACGTTTTTTGATAAAAACTTCTCGAGTTTTTGGAGGCAATTCGCTGATAGATTCCTGAATTATACGTTCTAATTCGGTTAATTCTAAAGTGTCAAACTGAATCGAATTTAAAACTTCGATATCCAATTCTCTTTCTTTGTGGTTTAAGAGGTCATTTTTAAATTTATCCTTCACTTTATTATGACGGATTAAATTCAAGCATTTTGATTTGGCATAAGTAAATAAGAAAGCTTGAATTCCGTTAACAGATTCTATTTCTTCTCGACTTTGCCACAGGTGTAGTAAGGCTTCTTGAGCAAGATTTTCAGCTTCGTCTTGATCATAAATAAATTGGACGCTGAAAGACTGGATTCTTCTAAAATATTTATCGTAAAAAAACTTAAATGCAGTTTCGTCGCCTTCCTTAAAGGAATGGAAAAGATCTAATTCGAAACGGGCATTATTGTTCATTAAATGAAATTTATTTTGAGAAAAGCAATATCGGGTAAAATTAAAAAATACTCAATTTTGCTCAGAAAGCGGCAAATATAAAAGTTTATTTATATTAATTCTAAATAAAACAAAATTATTAGCCGTTTCTCGAAAAATTATTCAGAATAGGTTTAAAAAGAAGTTCTTTTGAATGAAAACTTCCAATAAAAAACTCCCAATTTACGATTGGGAGTTCTTAGTTTAATTTAGAATTACACACACTCTTTGCGACAAATGTCTTGCTAATTCTGGTATATCATTTTCTGTGATAGTATACGGAATGAGTTTTCTCTTCTCTATAATTTTTTCTTTCGAATAAATGAGGTTGAAATATTCTTTTGGATATTTAATGTTTTCTTCATCTTTAGGAATCACTTCATAATAGTAGTGTGATTTTTTTAAAGAAGGATATTTATTTAAAAGATAGTCGTTTACGGTATGTCCTCCTTCTTTATTTAAATCTTCGCGTAGAATTCCTGTTACTGTAACTTTTTTAATATCACGTTTAAAACTTCTATAAGTTTCTCTGGGCATCGAAAAATCAGAAGATTTGATATTTCCTTTGTCAGATAGTTTACGAACGATCGAAAAGCGTACGTAATCGCCAGTTATTTCGGTTACTTTAAAAACAAAATACTTTTTTGCTGTACCACTATTTCCATTTTCATCTCTTTGTTTGCTAAAAACAAAACTTCCTAATTGTAATCTATGTTCGGGAGTTTCCATAGCTTTTTTCCATAGATAAGGTTTATAAACCGTTTCTCTGAATACATAAATTGCAAGGACTAATAAAATGCTTATAAAAAGTAGTTTTTTCATTAATTTTAATTTGTGCAAATGTTATTTTGTTGAGATTCTTTTGAAAAATTTGGCCAAAAATAATAAAATGGTAATTTATTTTACATTAAAGTTTGTTAAGTTTTTTAAAATGAATTTTATAGATAAATAAAGCCACTAAAGCCTTGTTAAAAAGGTGTTTATAGACTTGTTTCTCTTATTTGGGTACTATAAATTTTTAAGATTTTAAAGATTACTATATAATAATTGTAGCGTATGAAAATCAGATGATCCATCAAAATATTTATGTAGGACTTCCTGAAAAATTGGTTCGCTATTTTGAACACTAGCAAACAAAGTCATACACGATTGAAGTTTCTCGACATCAAGACTTTCGAAAATATCAGCAACACTTTCTTCTTTTTTGACAAGTTCGGAGGTAATTTCTACAAGATGTTTTCCTAGAATTGGATGCTCAAGAAAAGCAATTGCTTCATCAGCATTTTTGATTTCGTAAAATTTAGAAGTATCACTCGAACCCATTCCTTTTATCTGAGGGAAAATAAACCACATCCAAGGAGATTCTTTTTTACCATTTTTGATTTCGTCCAGAGCTGTTAAATACAATTTGTTTTGAGCATCCAGAAAACGAAGTAATCCATTGTTATTGTAAGCCATTATTTACGATATTAATTTGGGGATATCAGGTCATAAATCTAATTAAAATATGTTTACTTGTATGTCATCAAATCTTTTTTTTAAAGTCATTTTTTAACATTTTAAATAGAATAATTTAAAAGAGCTTTTAAGAGTAAAATAGGATGCTTATATTTTGTATTAACAGATAAAATCGTACTAATAACTATTTTTATTGTTATAAAATCAAGATTTTGTTGGTTATTCTGTTATGATTTTCCTATTTTTATGAACAGGCGGTTCTAAAACTGCCTCAAAAAATTAAATTAGAATTGATATTGGCCTCTTTACAATATCAATATTTTTCAATCGGGCACGCTTCGCCCATAAAAACAATAAATGCTTATGAAAATAGGATTAATCGGATTCGGAAAAACTGGAAAATCAGTAGCTTCAATACTATTAGAAAATGAAAAATTCAGCCTTGAATGGGTTTTAAGACAAAGTAATGTTTTAGAACACAGATCGGTTCCTGAATTTTTTGGAATCCAGTCAGATGAGCCCGGCTTAATCTATTCTAGTTCTCATACCTCTGTCGAAGAATTATTAGAAAAACATCCAGTAGATGCGATTATCGATTTTTCTTCTAACGAAGGAATTTATACGTATGGAGAAACGGCAGCAAAATACAAAGTGAAAATCATTTCGGCAATTTCACATTATAAAGAAAAAGAATTGAAATTATTGAAGAAACTGGCGGATAAAACCACCGTATTTTGGTCGCCAAACATCACTTTGGGAGTTAACTATTTATTGTTTGCCGCGAAGTTTTTAAAGAAAATTGCTCCTTGGGTCGACATTGAAGTAAACGAAGAGCATTTTAAAGCTAAAGAAGGAACATCTGGAACAGCAGTAAAAATTGCAGAAGCACTAGATGTTGATAGAGACGATATTAATGTTGTTAGAGCAGGAGGGATAGTAGGAAAACATGAAGTTATTTTTGGTTTTCCTTTTCAAACCGTGCGTTTAATACATGAATCGATTTCAAGAGAAGCTTTTGGAAACGGAGTTATTTTCGTAGCTGAAAATCTTAAAGAAAAAGAAAAAGGTCTTTATAATTTTGAAGATATTCTAACGCCTTATTTTACAGTTTAAATCTAAGTCTCTAAGATGCTAAGGTTCTGAGATACTAAGTTTTTTTTAGTTTGTCTTCCTGAGCGAAGTCGAAGGATTTTAGTGCGAAGATCTGTTAAATATTTTTTCAGCCATGAATTCACGAATTATTGCGAACAAATTGATGACACTCAGTTCATTTTTTCGGTATAAATTCACGAATTTTTGCAAATGATTAGTGTAATTCAGCGCGCTTTTTAAGACACAGATTATAAAAAATAATTCGTGAATTCGTGGCAAAAAAACTATAACATAACGAATAAACCCGACAGGTTTTAAAAATCTGTCGGGTTTTATTATTATTGACTTTACAGTATTTAAATTAAAATTAAATCTACTCAATCTGTGAAATCTGCGTGAAACAAAAAAATCATTTTCTAAGCAAAATAGCTTTACTATATTCATAATTCATTTTGGCAATAGAAAGCACAGAAATACCTTGCGGACATTCTATTTCGCAAGCTCTGGTGTCAGAACAATTTCCAAAACCTTCTTCATCCATTTGTTTTACCATTGAAAGAGCACGTTTAGAAGCTTCTACTTTTCCTTGTGGCAATAAGGCGAGATGCGTTATTTTGGCACCAACAAACAAAGCAGCGCTAGCATTTTTGCACGAAGCGACACAAGCTCCGCAGCCAATGCAAGCGGCGGCATCAAAAGCAGCTTCGGCAGTTTCATACGAAATCGGAATACTATTGGCTTCTGGCGCTTGACCTGTCGAAGCTCCGATAAATCCACCCGAAGCGACAATAGAATCAAATGCTTTTCGATCAATTTTTAAATCTCGCAAAACGGGAAAAGCTCTAGCTCGAAAAGGCTCAATATAAATAGTCTCGCCATCTTTAAAACTTCTCATATGAAGTTGACAAGTCGTAGTATTTTTGAGCGGACCATGAGCTCGTCCGTTTATCATTACACCGCATTGCCCGCAAATTCCCTCGCGGCAATCGTGATCAAACTCAATAACACGTTCCCCTTGTTGAATAAGCGATTCATTCAAAAGATCCAACATTTCCAGAAACGACATATGCTCTGATACCCCATCAATTTCATAATCTGTCATTTCTCCCTTTGTAGAAGAATTAAACTGCCGCCATATTTTAAGATAAAGTTTCATATTAATTGTTAATGATTAATGGTTAATTGTGAATTGCTTATTGTGAGATATTAAATGCAAATGATTAAATACTTTTTTACTATTTTGAGTTGTTTAAGTCGAAAATTAAGTTCAATTTCATTTCACGACTAATCATTAATAATTAACAATTAACAATTCTATTTGTAGCTTCTCACAGCCAGCTCTACAGCCTCAAAAGTCAAAGGCTCTTTATGAAGTTCAGGTTCGTTATTTAAACCTTTCCATTCCCAAGCCGATACATAACAGAATTCTTTGTCGTTACGAACAGCTTCGCCATCAGCGGTTTGATATTCTTCTCTAAAATGAGCGCCGCAAGATTCTTCACGCTGTAAGGCATCATAGCACATTAATTCAGCTAGTTCGATATAATCGGCAATTCGACCCGCTTTTTCGAGTTCGCTGTTTAAAGTATTATCGCCCGTAATTCTTAGATCTTTTTCGAATGAAGCTTTGAGTTCACGAATTTCGATTATCGCTTGCTCCAGTTTTTCTTTACTTCGCGAAAGACCACATTTTTCGTAAAGAAGACGTCCGATTTTTTTATGGAAATAATCTGCCGAAAGTGTTCCGTTAGTATGTAAAAAACGATCCAATTGTCTTCTAACAGCTTTTTCTGCTTCCTCAAAAGCAGGATGCGAAACATCGGGTTTTGGTAAATTTAATTCTCCAGCCAAATAATTTGGAATAGTATAAGGCGCAATAAAATAGCCGTCTACACAAGCTTGAAGTAGCGAATTTGCACCAAGACGATTTGCACCATGATCGGCAAAATTGGCTTCGCCCAAAGCAAATAAACCAGGAATCGTACTCATAAGTTCATAATCAACCCAAAGTCCGCCCATTGTGAAATGGGCTGAAGGCGAAATTAGCATAGGTTCTTTATAAGCGTTTATGCCTGTAATCTTTTCGTACATGGCAAAAAGATTGCTGTATTTGGCCTCTATTTTGTCTTTTCCCTGCGCTTTTATAGCATCCGAGAAATCGAGATAAATAGCATTTTTCATTGGTCCAACGCCATGGCCAGCATCGATTCTTTCTTTTGCCGCTCGAGACGAAATATCTCTTGGAGCAAGATTTCCAAAAGAAGGATAACGGCGTTCCAAATAATAATCGCGTTCTTCTTCAGGAATTGCATTTGCATCTCGATTATCTGTGGCTTTTTTAGGCACCCAGATTCGTCCGTCATTTCGCAGTGATTCCGACATTAAAGTCAATTTAGACTGGTTTTCTCCATGTTGCGGAAGAGAAGTAGGATGAAACTGAATCCAGCTTACGCCAGCCATATAGGCACCTTTTTTATGTGCTCGCCAAAGTGCCGAACTATTACAACCCATAGCAAGAGTAGACAGATAATATACTTTCCCGTAACCGCCAGAAGCCAGAACAACAGCATCTGCAGCGTGGCGTTCTAAAATTCCTGTTTCAAGATTTCGTGCAATTATTCCTTTGGCTTTGCCATCAATAACCACTAGTTCGAGCATTTCGTGACGTGTATATAAAGCAACTTTTCCTAAAGATGCTTGACGTTCCAAAGCCTGATAAGCGCCCAATAAAAGTTGTTGTCCCGTTTGACCTCTAGCATAAAAAGTTCTAGAAACCTGAACACCTCCAAAAGATCTATTGTTTAAATAACCCGCATATTCTCTAGCAAACGGAACACCTTGTGCAACAGCATGATCGATAAGATGAGCAGAACATTCCGCCAACCGATAAACATTGGCTTCACGAGATCTAAAATCACCTCCTTTTATGGTATCATAAAACATTCTGAAAGTGCTGTCGCCATCATTTTTGTAGTTTTTGGCAGCGTTTACTCCGCCTTGAGCGGCCACAGAATGTGCGCGTCTTGGAGAATCCTGAAAGCAGAAAGATTTAATATTATATCCTTGTTCAGCAAGAGATGCTGCACATGAAGCTCCTGCAAGACCTGTTCCGACAACTATAATGTTTAGTTTTTTTCGGTTTGCAGGATTGACCAATTTGGCTTTGGATTTGTAAAGATTCCATTTATCAGCGAGAGGGCCTTCGGGTATTTTTGACTCCATAATTTTAGTGGTTTAAAATAAAGTGTAACAAAATTTTAAAAAGAAACTAAATGGTAAGGAAGTCCTAATTTACTATAAATAATTGAGTTATAGTTTAAGAAAGTAAGTATTTTATATTGTTTTTTGCGCAGTAAATAGCGATTCGATTATTATTATCGATCTCCAATAATCTCTTTTCTATGCAAAGTTCCCCAGTCTTTTAAGGCTATAATAACATTTTTAAGCGATTTGCTGTGTTCTGTTCTCGAATATTCTACCGTTGGCGGAAAAGTATCGTAAACTGTTCTTGTAACCAATTTATTGATTTCTAAATCTTTTAATTCTTTAGAAAGCATTTTGTCAGTGATTCCATCAATGATTTTAGAAATTTCTTTAAATCGTTTAGGATTTTCATCTAATGCAATTAAAATAGGAAGTTTCCATCTGCCACTTAATATTTCTAGCGCATCTCTTACAGGAAGCAATGCCGCCATGCACTCTGTTGGTTTACAATTTTTTTCTGCAATTTCGCTGATGATGTCTGTTGTTGTTTCCATATTTTTTGCTTTACTATCTTCGAGGATAGCGCTATCCTCAAGGATAGTACTATAAAAGAGATAGTAAATGTAAATAAGTTTGTATTGTAAAACAAATAACATCAAAATAATGAGTCAAAAAATTCTACAGATACAAACAAGTACTAATGGAGAAAATTCATTTAGTAACCAATTATCTAATGCTGTTATCGAAAAACTGAAAGCAGCAAATCCTAGCAGTACAGTACAAATACTAGATCTTTCTAAAACACCTTTGCCATATTTAACAGGTTCTCATATTAGTGCCGTTTATGCGCCTGCAGACACACATTCTGAAGAACAAAAATCGGCATTAAAATATTCAGATGAAGCGATCGAAAATTTATTGGAAGCCGATATTATTGTAATTGGAGTTCCTTTGTACAATTTCGGAATTCCAGCAGTTTTAAAAGGATGGATTGACCAAGTTGCAAGAGCAGGAAAGACTTTCAGCTATGCCGATGGATCGCCAAAAGGATTGGTAACCAATAAAAAAGTATATCTTTCTATTGCTTCAGGAGCAATATTTTCTGAAGGTCCATACAAAAGTTATGATTTCTCAGAATCGTATTTACGTACCGTTTTTGCCTTTTTAGGAATGACAGATGTAACTACATTTCGTGTAGAAGGAACTGCAATTCCTGATTTTGCAGAAAATGCTTTGCCAAAAGCGTTGTCTTCTGTTGAGGAATTTGCTTTTTAATTTAAAAAAAATCGCTGTCAAAGTTTTAAACTTTGACAGCGATAATTATAATTGATTATTTACTTTTCAATTATCATAGTTACACCTTGTCCGCCAGCAGCGCAAATCGAAATTAATCCTTTTCCAGAGCCTTTTTCGTTCAATAATTTTGCCATTACGCCAATAAGTCTTCCGCCAGTTGCAGCAAATGGGTGAGCGGCTGCTAAACTGCTTCCTTTTACATTTAGTTTATTTCTATCTATTGCTCCCAAAGGTTTCTTTAAACCAATTTCGGCGCTTAATTCAGGGCTTTCCCAGATTTTTAAAGTGGCTAAAGTTTGCGCAGCAAAAGCTTCGTGAATTTCATAATAGTCAAAATCTTGTAGATTTAATTCTGCTTTTTCCAACATTCTTGAAGCAGCAAATAAAGGTGCTAATAAAAGATTCTGTTGTTTTTTAACGTATTCAATAGCGGCGATTTCTGCGAAAGTGATGTAAGCCAAAATAGGAAGTCCTTGCTCTTTCGCCCATTCTTCGCTAGCCAAAAGAACACATGATGCACCGTCAGTTAATGGAGTTGAATTTCCTGCTGTCAATGTTCCGTTAACTTTATCGAAAGCAGGTTTTAATTTCGCTAATTTTTCAATTGTGCTATCTCTTCTTAGGTTGTTATCTTTTTCTAATCCGTTGAAAGGCGTAATCATATCATCAAAAAAACCTTCATCATACGCTTTTGCCATATTCAAATGACTTCTTAAAGCAAATTGATCTTGATCTTCTCTAGATATTTTATAATATTTTGCTGTGATTTCAGTATGTCCGCCCATAGAAAGACCTGTTTGCGATTCTTCATTTCTAGGAACTAATGGAGACAAATCGCTTGGACGAAGCTTTAGAAACGTTTTTATTTTTGAACCTAATGATTTTGCGAGTCTTGCTTCCAAAAGAATTTTTCTCAATTTTTCGCTAACTGCAATTGGCATATCGCTGATAGAATCTACACCTCCGGCAATTCCAGAATCGATTTGTCCGAGAGCAATTTTATTGGCAATATAAATAGCGCTTTCAATTCCTGTGTCACAAGCTTGTTGTAAATCGCAAGCAGGAGTTGCAGGATCAAGGCTAGTTTGCATCACACATTCGCGAATTAAATTATTGTCGTAAGTATGTTTAATTACAGCACCTCCCGCAACTTCACCTAATAACTTTCCTTTCAAATTGTATTTATCAATAAGACCATTTAGTGCTGCGATCATCATTTGTTTATTTCCAACATTAGAATAAGCGGTATTCGCTCTCGCAAAAGGAATTCTGTTATAACCTACAATGGCGACTTTTTTTATGGTATTTGATTTCATATCAGGAAGTTATTTGTTTTTTATTTGAAAAAATTCGAAGTATAAAGATAAAGATAGATTTTGGTTTGATACTTAATGCAGATTAATATTATCAGGAAATAACTTAAAAATGATGATTTTCAAATTTATTAGTGAGTTTGTTACAAAATACTGAATTTATTTAGAATGAATAAAAATAATTTGGAAAAGTAGAGATTAGCATATACTTTTGTCGCTCAATTTAAAATCAAAACCAAATGAAAATAATTATTAATGCCAAAGTTTATCTTTTTGTGCTGTTTTTGAGCTCATTAAATATGATGGCGCAACAGCTAGGAACTGTAAACGGAAAAGTTTCTTTGAGTGGCAATAAACCTGCTGAAAATATTGCAGTAGCTTTAAAAGGAACAAAATATTCAGATATTACGACTGTTTCAGGACATTATGAAATTAAAAATGTAAAGCCAGGAACATACACAATCGTACTAAATGGCGTAGGAATTCAGCCTGTTGAGGATAAAATAGTAGTTAATTCAAAACAAGTAACAACAAAGAATTTTTCTCTTTCAGAAAGCCAAGAAGATCTTGACGAAGTGGTAATTAAAAAGAATAAATACAAGCAAGATAAACCTTCATTGTCTTTACGTCTTCAAACGCCAGTTTTAGAAATTCCGCAAAACATACAAATTGTAAGTGGTCAGACTTTAAAAGATCAGCAAATTACGAGTATGAGCGATGGAGTAATTCGTAATGTGAGTGGTGCTGTTCGTTTGGAGCACTGGGGAGATTTGTATACGAATATTACAATGAGAGGTTCTCAAATTCAGGCTTTTAGAAACGGTTTTAACGTAGTTTCTTCTTTCTGGGGACCATTAACAGAAGATATGAGTTTTGTAGATCATATTGAGTTTGTAAAAGGCCCAGCAGGATTTATGCTTTCTAGCGGAGATCCAAGCGGATTGTACAATGTGGTAACTAAAAAGCCAACAGGAGTTACAAAAGGCGAGGTAAGTGTTCTTGGCGGAAGCTACGATTTTTACAGAGTGAGTGTTGATCTTGATGGAAAATTAGATAAAAAAGGAAAATTGCTTTATAGATTTAACGGAGCTGCACAAAACAAAGGATCGCACCGTCCGTTTGAACACAATGATCGTTATGTAATCGCTCCTGTAATTTCGTATCAAATTGATGATAAAACAAAATTGACCTTTGAGTATAATTTTCAATATGCAAACATGACAGAGGTTGGTTCTTATTATGTTTTTGGACCTAAAGCGGGTGGTTATGCTACTTTGCCACGTGATTTTACTATGACGGCGCCAGGTTTACCAGATACTAATATTCAAGATCACAGTGGTTATTTGCAATTCGAACATAAATTTGACGAAAACTGGAAATTAACAGCTCAGACTTCTTATTTCAAATATATTCAGCAAGGTTACAGTTCTTGGCCATCTGCTGTAGGACCATCAACAACCCCGAATGGAGATATTGGGAATGGAGATATTATTAGAAATGTGGGTATCTGGGATGCAGATAGCAATATGTTTTTAGGACAAATTTTTGTGAATGGAAAATTCAATACAGGTGCCGTTTCTCATAAAGTTTTAGGAGGAGTAGATTTAGGAGACAAAGATTATATGGCAGATTGGGGACAGTCTCATGATCTTGATACTGCTGATAATCCTTTTAATGTTTTTAATCCAAATTACGGAACTCCTTCGAATGGTTTTCCGCAATTTGATCATGATACACCTTTAAGCCAAAGAGCAGGAGGACTTTATGGATCAAAATATGCCGCGGGGTATATTCAGGATGAACTTGGATTTTTAGAAAATAAACTGAGAGTAACACTTGCTGCAAGATATACATGGATTAAACAAACTAGCAGCTATGACGATCCGCAGGAAGATAGCCATATAACACCGCGTTTTGGAGTAAGCTATTCTGTTACTAATGACTTTGCTGTTTACGGATTATATGATCAAGCTTTTACACCGCAATCTGGTGTTGTTAGAGATGGTGAGTTAAAGCCTTTAACAGGTAATAACGTAGAATTTGGTCTTAAAAAAGATTGGTTTGATGGTTCTTGGAATACTACTTTGTCTGTGTATAATATTTTGAAAAAGAATGAATTAACTAGCGATCCTTTAAGTACTCCGTCTAATCCGACAAAAATTGTATTAGGAGAAAAAAGAGCTCAAGGTGTTGAATTTGATTTAAGAGGAAAAATATTTGATGGTCTTAATCTTATTGCAAATTACGCTTTTACAGAATCTATTGTAACAAAATCTAATGTAGCAGGTATTAATAAAGGTGATGTGGTTCCTGGATATTCAAAACATACTGCAAATGCATGGTTAAATTATACTGTTCAAAATGGTAAATTAAAAGGGTTTGGTGCTTCTATAGGCGGTACTTTCCTTGATGGACGTCAAACAGATACTTGGGGCGATGGTCTTGAAAAACTGCCTACTTACTTTAAGTTAGATGGAGGATTGTCTTATGAAATTGGAAAAGTTAAAGTAACAGCAAATGTATTTAATATTTTAGACAAATATCTGTACAGTGGTTCTTACTATGAGTGGCTCGAAGCTTACTATTGGCAGGCAGAACCAGGAAGAAATTTTAGAGTTGGTGTTACTTATAAATTCTAAATTGGTTTGTTATCGTTGAAAAATTGCAAATCATAACAAAAGGCATCGTCTATGACGATGCTTTTTTTTTGAGGTTCAAAGGTGAAGAGGTGCATAGGCACAAAGGTTTTTTAAAGTAACAAAGGGGCAAAGTGACAAATTGACAAAGGTTTTATGTATTGCCTCCATTTTAACTGGAGGTTATAAATTATGGATTTAGAAAAGGCTTTAGCCAAACTTATCGATAAGTTTGGCTAAAGCCTTTTTGTTTTTGTTATATTTTCATCCCGCTGAAGCTGGACGCTATTCAATTATTTCTTTAGGTTTAAAGATCTATTTTCAATAAAAAAAATCATTTTAATCCTCTTAATCTGTGGCAAAAATATTATCCTTTCTTAATCAACGGAATTAATTTCGTACCAATTAATTCTATGGCATTCATTAATTGTTTGTGTGTTAAACCAGCATTATCCATTTGGAAAGTAAATCGGTCAACGCCGCCCAGTGCTTCACTGTGTCGAAGGATTTTTTCTGCAGCTCTTTCTGGGCTTCCAACAATTAAAACGCCTAAATCATCAATTAAACCGTCAAATTTGCCTTTGGTTACAGGAGGCCAACCTCTTTCGTATCCTAATTTGGTCCATAATTCGGCATAACCTGGGTAATAATCTGCAATGGCGCTTTCTGTTGTTGTGCCTACATAACCAGGCGAATGCAAACCGACTTTTAGTTCTTCTGGTTTGTAGCCTGCTGCTTTTCCTGCTTCACGATATAAATCGACTAAAGGTTTAAAACGATGTGTTTGTCCGCCAATAACGGCAACCATTAACGGAAGTCCAAGAGAACCTGCTCTAATAAAAGATTCAGGTGTTCCGCCAACTCCAAGCCAAATCGGCATTTTTTCCTGCAAAGCTCTCGGATAAACAGGCTGATTGTTTAATGCAGGACGAAATTTTCCTTCCCAAGTCACAAACTCGTTGTCGCGAATCTGCAAAAGCAAGTTTAGTTTTTCGCTGAAAAGCTTATCATAATCATTCAGATTAAATCCGAAAAGGGGATAAGCTTCAATAGCAGAACCGCGACCTGCAACGATTTCTGCTCTTCCTTTCGAAATTAAATCTAAAGTCGCAAAACTTTGATACACTCTCACAGGATCTGCTGCGCTTAAAACAGAAACGGCACTTGCTAAACGTATATTTTTTGTTCTCGCTGCAGCAGCACTTAAAATGACAGCTGTAGCAGAATCTAAAAATTCTTTTTTATGATGTTCTCCGATTCCGAAAACATCAAGACCAACTTGATCTGCAAATTCAATTCTCTGCAGAAGCTGTTCCATAGCGTCAACACTACTCAAAGTGTTGTTATCGCCATACATCGCCGAAGCGAAACTGTCTATTCCTATTTCCATAATCTTAATTTTAAATTCCAACATTTAAAAATTCCAAAATCTGCAATCTTAAATCTAAAATCTACAATTTTTTTAGTGTGAAAATCCAAATGAAATACTAATAATGATAATCATTATTACAATTAAAGTAATGCCGACATATAAATAATCTTTCTCTAATAAAAACGAGAATAAAGAAAGCAAAACACGTAAAACAGGCGTTAAAAACAGCAAAATAATTCCTGTAAATATTAACGATTCTCCATTTCCTTGAATCGCTCCATTGTAAATAGTAGCAATTACTTCAAATATATTTCGGTCATTTTCTTTAAAAACAGAATAATCTTCAATCTGGTTTCCGTTGTGAATTAAATAAACAATTCCACCAATAAAAGCGACTGATAACGAAATCCAAACGCCATAACGAAGTAAGTTTCCTATAATAGTTTGAAAATCTTTTTCTCCAAATTTTTCTTCCTGTACCATATTAGATTTTTCCATTTAGTCCGTTATAAATCATGTTTATTGCCAAAACAAAAATCAAGCAGGCAAAAAATATTCTCAATTTCTTCGGATTTGTTCTTACTAAGATTTTAGCTCCCGCCATTGCTCCAAACAAAACTCCAATTACAACTGGCATACAAATTCCAGGTTCAATATATCCTTTTTGAATATAGATTACAGAACTTGCCATTGCTGTAACTCCCATCATGAAATTACTTGTTGTTGTAGATACTTTAAACGGAACACGCATAATGTTATCCATTGCGATTACTTTAAAAGCACCAGAACCAATTCCTAAAAGACCAGACATCATTCCAGCAACGCCCATCATACTGAAACCGCCAATTACATTTTTGGTTCCGTATTTTACGACTTCGCCATCGTGTGTTGGATAAGTTCCTTCTAATTTTAATTTTTTAGCCAATGGACTAGACTCCAAAACGATATGTTCTTCTTTTTTTCGAAGCGAATTAATAGCCGAAAATATCAAAGTTAGGCCGAATAAAACCGCAATAAAAGAAGTAGGAGCGATTGTAGAAAGTAAAGCACCGCAAACAGCTCCGATAGTTGTCGCAATTTCGAGGAAAATTCCCATTCGCATATTCGTAATTCCTTCTTTTACATAAGCAGCGGCAGAGCCAGAAGAGGTGGCGATCACGGAAACTAAAGCAGCTCCAATTGCATAATGAATATCGACACCGAGAAGAATAGTAAGAAGCGGAATAATAATGATACCGCCTCCTAAGCCTGATAATGAACCAATAAAGCCTGCTAAAAAGGCACCCAGAATCATGATCAGTGTAAAGGTAAGTATTGTCATTTAAGTTATGTTTTTGTAATGCTAATTTACGAATACAAATTTGTCTAAAGAAGAATATTGACCTTAATAAAACCTTAAAAATTTTTTAGACTTGGTTTTCAGTCGCAGTCACAGTCACAGTTTATTTTAGACGCTAGAAGCTTTGTCAAAGTTTTAAACTTTGACAAAGCTGTCAATTCTCAAAGAAAAGACTGAAAACCGCGACTGCGACTGTGACTAAAAATCATATATTTGAAAATACAATTAAAAAAACAGTCTTGAAGAATAAAATCCTAACGTATTCCTTAACCTATCATAAGAGTTTATTTTCTCATGCAGATCTTAAAGAGTATTTTTATATTCAGACTAGTGAGCATCCTTATATAAGCGAGCCATATCGTGCAGAAAGTTATGCGATTGAGTTTCTTCGAAAAGGAAGTATTATTATGCATGTCGGACTCGAAACAAAAGTAGTTCATGCTCCAGCGATTATTACTTTAGGGCCATCTGTAATTAGAAGTTTTTCTAAAAGTGAAGATGAAATCTTAATCGATATTATATTTTTTAAACCGCAGTTTTTCTTAGAAAATCAGGCAAACGTGTTTTTTCTAAATCAATATATTTTTTTTGAAAATAGTGAAAGTAATACCTCTTCACTTGTCAAAACAGATGAAAGCAAATTTAAACGCATTTTTAGTTTAATCAAAGAAGTATCAGAAGATCAGTCGAGACATCAAGCTTCTATTTTGAGAAGTTATCTCTACATTTTAATTTACGAGATTGATGCTATTCAGAAAGAAAAGACTTTTTCTGATACGCAAAATCCTTTGTTTGAAAAGTTTAAAGAACTTCTGTTTAAAGATTTTCTCAATTTTAGAACAGTAGAGCATTACGCGGAAGGATTAAATGTAAGCCGAAAATATTTGTCTGAAATCATTAAAAAGAACAGTGGAAAAACAGCAAGTGACTGGATTAGCGAAATGGTAATTTTGGAAGCTAAAGTTTTATTGCAAAACAAAGAGATGTCAATCAATCAGATAAGTGATTTGTTGCATTTTTCTGATCAGTCTGTTTTTGGAAGATTTTTTAAGAACTCTGAAGGGATTTCGCCATTAGAATATCGTAAAAAACAAATCGATTAAAATCAGTCTTCCGACATTTTGCACAAAATAGAAGCCGTATCGCTCTTTTTTCAGACTAACAATCGGTGCAATTTTGCTTTTTATTTTTAAAGAAAAGAAATGAGTAAAGTTGCAAAATTTGTTGTCATCATTAACGATAATGTCTTTTGGATGGAAGACAAAGCCGTTCAGTTTTATACCAAATTATTTAAGGAAAAAGAAATAGGAGAAAAATATGCCGAAGAGCATCTTTCTCAAAAAGAGTTATTCCAAATTCAGAATGATTTTTCAATCGAAATCTTAATGGCTTATCTTGGAGAAACTCCGCAATCGTATTTAAAATTAGATTCATCGAGAATACTAAACGAAAACTTAGGAGCATCAAAAGCCATTAATCTGAGTGAGATTATTTATTTTGACGAAGAAGATTTAAAAGCGCTTATTAAACGTGCCGAAGAAATTGCTTCTCAGCGAAAACACGATTTAATTTGGGTGAAGGCTTTTGCTGTAGATACTGCTTTGATCGATATTTTACGATTATTAAACTACGAAGAATTTGATTGGAAAGAAGGTAGTGAAGATCAATTCCCAAAACGAATTTATTTCAGAAAAAAGATTGGAGCGTAGTATTTTTTTAGTTTTCAGTCTCAGTCTCAGTCTCAGTCTCAGTTTGCTTGAGACTCTAGAAGCTTTGTCAAAGTTTTAAACTTTGACAAAGCTGTTAATCCTCTAAAAGAAAAGACTGAAAACCGCGACTAAGACTGAAAACTAAAAATTATATCCTATTATCAACTGCATAAGATGTTTTACCAATATTAGCAAGTAGTAAAGCTGCGGCACAGCTTGTCCAAACCGAATAATCAAGTGGTGCTTTTACAGAAACAGAAACAGACATTGCAAAGGCAAAAAAGAACATTAAAAAAGCAGTTCCTAAAGCGGCAAGTCTGGTTTTGAAACCAAATAACAATAGTAGACTTAGTAAAACTTCAAAGAAAGTGGCAATTCCTGCAAGAACTTCTGCTGTGGCTTGGTTGGCAAATGAGTTTAAAGATTGGGTATAGATTACAAAGTTTTCCCAATTTCCCCAGGCAACTGCGTGACACCCTGGCGCTCCCCAAACTCCAAATCGGTCTGCTACGGCCGAAAGCATTGTGATTCCTAAAACTATTCTTAAAATTAAACCGGCTTCTAGTATTGTGATATTTTTCATTCTATAATTAATTTTTTATTTGGAGGTGTTCTAAGTTCTTTTTGACCAAAGTTTTGTTTCCAACTACTTTAAAACCAAGCTTTAAATAGAGTTTTTTAGCACTCGGATTTTCCTCTTCAACCAACAGACCTAAAACTTCTTTATTTTTATGAACGTATTTATCTATCAAAAATTGCAATAATTTAGAACCAATTCCTTTTCCTTGATATTTCGGATTCACACCCAACGAATCGATATAATATTCTCCCTCGCGAGTTTCAAACTCAGGATCGAATTCAGGATTATGATGTTTTCTCACATATTCCACAATCGGATTTCTCAGTTTTTCAATATCTGCACCATTGTAAATATTTACTGCACCAATGATTTCGTTATTCTCCTCGGCCACAAAACAGTTTTGATAAGAATACTGATTATCTTCTCTTTCAACAAAGTACTGCAGAAAGTCTTTCGCGGAAGCGTAATCTTCCTTAGCAATAAATTTGTAGATGATATCTTCCATTGCTAATAATAATAAAGGAGCGATTTTCTCTGCGTCTGTTTTTTCTGCTTTTCTAATATTCATTTTGAAGTGTTTTTTAGCAAATTTAAGGCTTTCTAATTGTTTAAAATTATTTCACGCAGATTTAAAAAGATCTAAGCAGATTTGGCTGATTTATTTAAAAAAATCTGTTTGAATCTGCTAAATCTGTGAGAAGCAAAAAAATCACGTGAAATAACTTTGTCAAAGTTTCAAACTTTGACAAAGTTGCTAATGCGCATCCAGCTATGTGCTGAAACTAGTTTCTTTTGTATTCTTTTAAGATAAAAAAATCTATGTTCTATGTGTTTAAAATTTTCTCTCGCAGATTTAGCAGATTTGAACCTAATTTCAATCTGCTTTAATCTGTAAAATCTGCGTGAAACAAAAAAACAATCTGCCGAATATGTACCAATATACGCTCAATATATACCAATTACGAGATTTCAACTAGCCGTATATTTGTAATATAGTTTTAATTTAAACATTAAAAAGAAATGAAAGCAATAGGATTTAAAACATCACTACCCATAGAAAACCCAGAAAGTTTTATCGAGTTTGAAGCCGTAAAACCAATTCCTGGACCACACGATTTATTAGTTAAAATCGATGCGATTTCAGTAAATCCAGTCGATTTTAAAATTCGTAAGAACAGTGCACAAGATACTGTTTTAGAAACGCCAAAAATCATCGGTTGGGATGCCGTTGGTATTGTACAGGCTGTTGGACAAGATGTTACTTTGTTTGAAGTAGGAGATCCAGTTTATTACGCAGGAGATATTACCAAACAAGGAAGCAATGCAGAATATCAGATAATTGACGAAAGAATTGTGGGCAGAAAACCAAAAACATTAAGTATTGAAGAATCAGCTGTAATTCCGTTAACTGCTTTAACCGCTTGGGAAATTCTGTTTGATAGAATTAGAATTAGCGCTGATAAAGACAAAGGAAAGTCTATTTTAATTATTGGTGGAGCAGGAGGAGTTGGATCGATTGCGATTCAATTGGCTAAGAAAATTGCTGGTTTAACCGTTATTGCAACAGCATCGCGCCCTGAAACAATCGATTGGTGTAAACAACAGGGAGCGGATTTTGTAGTAGATTATAAAGATTTAATTTCGTCGGTTCGTGAAGCTGGTTTTGAGCATGTTGACTTTATTTTAGATTTTGTAGATACCAATGCCTACTGGGATATTATGGTTGAGTTGATCAAACCGCAAGGACATATTGCCTCCATTACAGGAAGCAGCGATCCTGTTGCATTAACCAAACTGAAAAGCAAAAGTGTTTCGTTCTCTTGGGAATTGATGTATACGCGTTCTATGTACCAAACCGAAGATATGGTTGAGCAGCATAATATTCTAAATATTGTAGCCGATTTGCTAGACGATGGAATTCTGAAAACCACTTTGAACACAACTTTAAACGGATTATCAGCCGAAAATCTGAAAAAAGCGCACGAACTTCTAGAATCTGGAAAGACAATTGGGAAAATTGCGATTAAGTTTTAATGGTTAAGTCGCGTTTCTGATAGTCTAGAAATGGTTATTTGGAATTGTTTTAAATAATATTGTTTTCAAATAAGAAAATTTTGTATTTTAGTCGGCTCACAAGCCAAATTTGTATTTTAAATTTTAACCTAAACAAAATTATTTATGATTTCAAAAAACACAGACCTTGGATTATTGCTATTGCGCATTAGCACTGGTGGTTTAATGCTTTTTCACGGTGTTTCTAAACTGATTCACGGAATTTCGTTCTTAGTAGAAAACATGGGCGCATTTGGATATGCGGTTTATATTGGTGAAGTTTTAGCTCCAATTGCCATTTTATTAGGATTTAGAACTAGAATTGCTGCAGTTCTTTTGGCTATTACTTGTGTAGTAGCGGTTGCAACAGCACATTCTAACGAAATTTTCTCTATTAGCGATCACGGAGGTTATGCTTTAGAATTATTAGGACTGTACTTTTTTGGTGCTCTTGCCTTGTTTTTTGCTGGAGCTGGTAAATTTGCCGTTTCTAAAAACAATAAATGGGACTAATCTAAAAGTCAACATATTACTATAGAAAGCTCTAAATTTTGATTTAGAGCTTTTTTGTTTTTATTCCCTTCCATTTTGAAAAACACCGTATCATTTTGATACGCTTTTATAAATTGACTAAAACTAAACTTTTATTATTTATTTTATAATGAGTTGTTTATTGTATTTCGAGACGCTATGGCATGCCTTTTGTTCCCTGTTTATTGATGATGAAGATCATTTTAATTAAAATAAAATAGAACATGAAAAAAAGTAAAAGCAGAAGTAAACAAATCACAAAAATATATTCTTCAAGTAAATCTAGACGAAATAAGGATCGTTTCGTCAACCTAATGGTATTTACAGTAGCCCTTTTTATTGCAGTTATGCTGATTGCTAAAATAGTTTAAGGTGTAATGAAAAGTATTCAACATAGAAAAAACAGTTGTTAAAAACAGGTTTTATCTTTCAGATTCTTGATAAACGAACTGAAAAATGCTTTTTTATGCTATTTTTGCGCTCAAATTACCCCATATATTACCAAAACAGCAATGAAATCAGTATTCGCATTTATCCTTTTTATTCTTTCTTTTTCTATTAATGCACAATCTGTCAATGGTATCGTAAATGATGCTAGCGGAAAATCTCTATCAGAAGTTTTAATTCGTGACTTGACTTCTAAAACGCATGCACATACCGATTCAAACGGAAAATTTACATTAGAAGGAGTTCAGGTAAATGATAGTTTGCTGATTACAAAAAAAGGATTTGCAACTCAGAAAATTCAACTTGTTTCTTTAGATTTTTTAACGATTTCAATAAGCGAAAAACCGTTTTTATTAGAAGAAGTTAAGATTAGCAATAACCTAAAATACCTAAATACGATTTCTAAAATCGATTTTGAAATTCAACCTATTTCAAATTCTCAAGATTTATTGCGTAAAGTTCCAGGACTTTTTATTGGTCAGCACGCGGGTGGAGGAAAAGCAGAACAAATTTTCTTAAGAGGTTTTGATTGCGATCACGGAACGGATATTAATATTACAGTAGACGGAATGCCAGTAAACATGGTATCTCATGCACACGGACAAGGTTATTCTGATTTGCATTTTGTAATTCCAGAAACGGTTGATAATATCGATTTTGATAAAGGAGCTTATTTTGCCGATAAAGGCGATTTTACAACAGCTGGATATGTTGGTTTTAATACCAAAAATGCCTTGCAAAACAGTTCAATATCTTTTGAAGGAGGGCAGTTTGATACATTTAGAACTGTTGCGATGTTTAATTTATTGAATAAAGAAAACCAGTCGGCTTATTTTGCTGGAGAATATATGATGACAGACGGTTATTTTGATGCGCCTCAAAACTTTAACCGAATTAATTTGTTTGGAAAATACAGTGCTAAAATGGAGAACGGAGATCGTTTAGCTTTATCCGTTTCTCACTTTAAAAGCCAATGGGATGCTAGCGGACAAATTCCAGATCGTGCTGTAAATGATGGAACTATTTCGCATTATGGAGCTATTGATCCAAACGAAGGAGGAAATACTGATAGAACGAATTTCAACTTGCAATATGATGCTAGAATTGACGAAAATACGCATATAAAAAGTACTGCTTATTTGAGTAAATATGATTTTGAATTGTATTCAAACTTTACTTTTTTCTTAAATGATCCTGTAAACGGAGATCAGATTAAGCAGAAAGAAAACAGAACGATTGTTGGTTTTCAATCTGAATACGATCAGAAATTAAACGAAAAATGGCGTTTTAAACTTGGAGTAGGTTTACGAAATGATGCTAATAAAGATGTCGAATTATCGCATACTTTAAATAGAAAAACGGTTTTAGATTATTTGAGTTTAGGAAACGTTAATCAGACCAATCTTTTCTCTTATACAAGTTTTGATTTTACTTCTGGAAAATGGCTTGTAAATGCTGGTTTGCGTTTAGATTATTTCAAATTTGGTTATGAAGATCAATTAGCAGCAGCGTATACCAATCAGACACAAACAAAGGCAATTGTGAGTCCGAAATTGAACTTTTTGTACACTCAAGATGATAAATTGCAGTATTTCTTGAAGCTAGGAAAAGGATTTCATAGCAACGATACTCGTGTAGTAATAGCTCAAAGTGGTCAAAAAATACTTCCAGAAACCTATGGAGCAGATTTAGGAATCAATTGGAAACCATTTCCAAGAATGATTATTAATTCGGCAATTTGGTATTTGTATCTGGCACAGGAATTTGTCTATGTTGGAGACGAAGCTGTTGTGGAACCAAGCGGTAAAACAGAAAGAAAAGGTTTTGATTTTGGTTTTAGATATCAATTAACCAATTGGCTGTTTTGGAATACCGATTACACCTATACGCACGCACGAGCGATTGACGAGCCAAAAGGAAACGACTATTTACCTCTTGCGCCAAAAAACACTTTAATGAACGGAATTTCAGTAAAAGATTTAAAAGGTTTTTCGGGTAGTTTACGAACACGTTTCTTAGGCGACAGACCAGCAAACGAAGACAATTCTGTTGTAGCAAAAGGCTACTGCATTACTGATTTTTCTGTGAATTATCAGATTAAAAAAGTTTCGATTGGAGTAAATATCGATAATATTTTCAATACAAAATGGAAAGAAACGCAATTCTTAACTGAATCAAGACTGGCAAATGAAACAGATCCTGTTGAAGAAATCCATTTTACAGCAGGTACGCCATTTAATGCGAGATTGATTTTGAAATATGCTTTTTAATGTGCCAATTAGAAAATTAGAAAATGTGTCAATTCCTTTCATTATCTAATTGACACATTTTCTTAATTAATCATCGGTTTGTGTTGATATAATCAGTAGGAGACATATTAAAATGTTTTTGGAAATTTCGCCCGAAACTCGTTTGCGATTTGTAACCTACCATTTCTGCGATTTCGTACATTTTATAGTTTTCATTTAATAATAATTCTGCTGCTCTTTTAAGGCGTACGATATTAATTAACTCGTTCGGACTCAAATTAGTAATGTCTTTAATTTTTCTATATAAAGTCGAACGGCTCATATTCATGATTTCTGCGAGCGATTCTACACTTAAATCTTGATCTGTAATGTTTTTAAGGATTTCGTCGTCTAGTTTTTTCAAGAATTTTTCGTCTGTTTTATTGTGTGCAATGCTTTTAATATGCGAAAGCGGAGAACTCGCATAATAATTCATGATTTGTCTACGGTTTTCAATCAGATTATTCGCTTGAACTTTTAAATAATCCATTGAGAAAGGCTTTGCGACATAAGCATCAGCACCAACTTCAAGTCCGTCAATTTGTGATTTTAGAGAGTTTTTCGCCGTTAATAAAATTACCGGAATATGACTTGTTTCTAGATTCGTTTTAATCTTTTTACACATCGTAATTCCGTCCATAATTGGCATTGTAACATCAGAAATTACCAATTGGATGTTTTCATTATGAATGATTTTCAACGCTTCTTCGCCATTTTCTGCTTTTAAAATCGCGTAAGTTGAAGCCAATTCCGTTGTGATGAAACTCAATAGATCTTCATTGTCTTCTACAACCAAAATTTGTGCTTTTTCGTTTTTAATTTCAACTGGTTCTTTTGGCGTTTCGTTTTCTGTTTGTTCTTTTTCAGAATCCGCGTAAAGCATAAATTCTTCTTCTTGATGTAACGGAACAACCAATTCGAAAATATTGTAATTCGCATCAGCAACTAAATCTAAACTTCCGTTATGCAATTGCGCCAATGAATGTGCAAGCGAAAGCCCGATTCCTGTTCCAGAAGCTGTACTACTATCATCAACTCTAAAAAATGGCTCAAAAATCTTGTCTTTTAAATGAATCGGAATCACATTTCCGTCATTTTTTACAATCAAAGTCAGTTTCTTTTCATCTCTAAAAAGAGAAATAGAGACTTTTTTATTCGAATATTTAATAGCATTATTGATCAAATTGCTCAGAATCTTTTTGAAAGCTTCTTTGTCCACAAAAGCATGAATGTCTTTTTCTCCTAATTCTAATTCAAATTCCAATCCGCGTTCTTCAATTAATTGACTGAATCTCAAATGGAAATTTCGAACCATCGACGAAATATTCGCTTCGACGAAAGTCAGCTTCAATCCGCCAATTTCCGATTTTCTAAAATCAAGTAATTCATTTACCAATTTCAATAAACGAGAAGTATTTTTCTTCATAATCGAAAGATGCTGAGGCACTTCTTCATGTTCGTATTTCATTCCCAAAAGCTTTTCCAACGGACCTTTAATCAAAGTCAAAGGCGTTCTAATTTCGTGCGCTACATTGGTAAAAAAATCAATTTTAGCCTGATAGATTTCTTTCTCTTTTTCGTCATTTAAATGCTTGATTTTGCGGTTATTCTTAATCTGAGTAAGATTTTGAGAATACCGAATGATGTAATAAAACCCAGCGCAGATTAATAAGAAATACAACAAATATGCGTAAGTACTTGCGTACCACGGCGGAAGAATTCTAATCTTCAGTTTTACTTCTTTGCTCCAAACGCCAAAACTATTTAAGGATTTTACTTTAAAAACGTAATCGCCAGGAGCTAGTTCAGTAAAGAAAACTTTGTTGTTTCTTCCTAAATAAACCCAGTCATTGTTTACATTTTCCAATTGAAACCAATATTCGGTCAATTCGGGTGCGGTATAATTTAAAGACGCGAATTCGAGATTAAAAGACGATTGATTATTATTCAATTCCAATTCGTTAAGAAAAGAAATAGATTGATCGATAGGTGAGTCGGGGTTATTTACTTCAATGTCCTTATTATTTATTTGAAGATTAGTAATGTAAATAGAAGGTGTGTACTTGTTTTTACTGAAATGTTTCGGATTAAAACTGATCATTCCGTTCAAATTTCCAAAATACATATCGCCATTTGCATCTTTAAAAGCCGAATTGTAATTGAATTGATCGCTCAACAATCCGTTTGCGGTGGTAAAAATCTTGATGGTTTTATGATCTGGACCAAACTTCACCAAACCTTTAGAAGTCGTTAGCCAAAGATTTTTTGAATCATCTTCTAAAATTGAATAGAAAACATTGCTCGGCATTCCGTTTTTGGTAGTGAATTTAATAAAAGTGTGGTTTTGTCTGTTTACCAGATTTAAGCCATTCTCTGTTGCAATCCATAAGTTTTTAGAAGAATCTTCAAAAATGGCATTTATAGTGTTATTGCTAATTCCATTCGGATTTTTATAATCATAGGTAAACACTTCTTTTTTCTTGGTTTTCGGATTATAAAACAGCAATCCGTCGCGGTAACTTCCTGCCCAAAGATTTCCGTCGCTGTCTTCCTTCATATTCGTATAATGATACGTTTCAGGAAAGAATTTCAGAATTTCGAAATTATCTGCTTGTTCATTATAGCGATAAAGTCCAGATGTTGTTACGACAATCAAGTCATCATTTTTCATTTCATAAAAAGAAAAAATGAAGTTGCTATGCAATCCGCTTCTGCCATCGTTTGCGCTGTAATGTTTTAAAACTTTGCCCGAATTTCGATCCAAAACATCCAAACCATGTTCAAAAGTTCCAACCCAGATTTTGTCTTTTCTAGGCATTAACGCATGAATATTGTAATAAGAAACATTATAAGAAGTAAATTTTTGCGTTTTCGGATTAAAACGATTTACACCAGCATCTTCTGTTCCAATCCACAAATCGCCGTGATCGTCTTTATGAATTTCTCTTACCGCGCTTCCGCTAATGGAGTTTTGATTGTTCTGTGGGAAGTATTTCTTAAACTGCGTATATTGTTTCTGATGGTAATTGACACCGCCAAAATACGTTCCAATCCAGATTCCGTTTTCTTTGTCAATTGTTATCGAGTAGGCCGCATTGTCTGAAATTGCATATGGATCATTGTAATTCTTTTTAAGGTTTACAGCGGTTTTAGTTTTCAAATTATAAACATAAACGCCAGATTCGCTGGCAATCCAAAGTTCGTCGTTTCCTTTTTTTCTGAATTGGCGCACAAAAACTGGTTCTTTTATTCCAAATTTTAGTTCTGTTGTGGTTTTGTCTTTTCTATTATATAGGAGTACGCCGTCATCTTGCGTTCCAATTACTATATTTTCTTGATCTACGGCATAAATAACTGTAATTCTAAAATTAGCTTTATTTGCTGGCGGATTTAGCGGAATATTTTCAAAAGACAGGTTTTCTTCAGAATAATGGTAGATTTTATTTAGAGAAGAAGCCCAAATTTCTCCTTTATAATCTTTCGTAATCGAAGTTGTAATGAAATATTTGTTTGGGTTAAAAGTGGTCGTTTCTTTCTTTTTTGGTGCATACTTATACAAAATGTTGCCGGAAACAAACCAAATGTTGTCTTTTTGGTCGTGATTGATGTCGTTGATACGATCATTTATGGCTTCGTTCAAAATAGTAAAGCGATCCAGTTTTTTATCATAATGATACAAGCCTTTATCTGTTCCAACCCAAATTGTACCGTTATGTTCGTGCAAAGACTGAATATAGTTGCTTCCTAAACTATGTATAGGATCTCCTTTGCTTCTGTAAGTTTTAAAACGATAGCCATCAAAACGGTTTAAACCATCTTTGGTTCCAAACCACATAAAGCCGTCATCATCTTGTATGGAGGTTAAAACGGTATTGTTTGAAAGTCCTTCTTCAACCTGAAAATGTTTAAAATAATAGTCTTGCGCATTCGAAAAATTTATCGAAAAAATGCTGAAACATAAAAAAAGAAAGAATTTACGCATAGTTGTGTTTTTTAGGCTAAAATCTAGATTTCTGCAAATCGTCTCAATATTCTACAAAATGTTGCAGCTGAATGAAAACGGGCTGTTTTTAATACAATTTGAATCATTTGAGAGAGATATTGACACAAATGAAGCATTTTATTTTGAATAAAAAGCGTCTACTTTGGATTTTCAAATAAATGATATTGATAAAATTTTAAGGTTAAAAATATGCTATCAATAAAATAAAGTTTGAAAAAGCTAACCATTAATAATTTTGAAACAAAATGAACAATTTATTACGACAAAGAAATATTAATTCTTTTTTTGTCCGTATTCCGGACGATTAAAAAATGAATATTTCGTTAAACCAAACCACAAAAAGAAATAAAACTATCTAAAATGCAAAAATCAATGAAAACAAAGTTCACTCACTTTTTAACGAAGAGATATTACCTCTTAGTTTTCTTTAGTTTATTACTGCAGTCCGCTTTTGCCCAACAAATAACTGTAACGGGAAAAGTGACTAGCGCAGATGGACAAGCAGTTCCTTTTGCGAATGTTTTAATAAAAGGAACTCAAAATGGTGCCGTTACCGATTTTGATGGAAGCTATAAAATCGCAGCTAGCGGAAACCAGACATTAGTTTTTAGTTCGCAAGGCTATAAAACAACAGAAATTGCAATCAACAACAAAACTTCTATAAATGTTACTATGGAAGAAGATGCCATGAAATTGGATGAGATAGTTGTTGTAGGTTATGGATCGCAACAGAAAAAAGACCTTACAGGAGCTGTTGCTTTAGTTAAACCTGAAGAAATTCAGAAAAGACAAGTTACTACTGTTGCAGACGGACTTCAAGGTTTAGTTACAGGAGTTAAAGTTCGCGGTGGGGGACGTCCTGGACAAGAAGCTAATGTTGAAATTCGTGGTCTTAAAAATCTTCAAAACACAAACCCTCTATATGTAATTGATGGTTTAGTAACTTCTGCAAATAGAGATTTTAACCCGAATGATATCGAATCGATTCAGGTTTTAAAAGATGCTTCTGCAGCAGCAATCTACGGTTCTAGAGCAGCAAATGGTGTAATTATCATTACGACTAAAAAAGGAAAAAAAGGACCACTTCAAGTTGAAGTATCAGCAAAAAGCAGCTTTACATCTATGCCTCGTTACGACTTAATGGGAACTGAAGAGTTTGCAAAATACAACAATATGGCTTATGACAATGCTAAATTAGATAGTGGCGGAAATACCATATACAATAGACAAAACCTGAACATGGCTGTCAATACAGATTGGCAAGATGCTGTTTTTAAAACAGGAATGATGCAAGATTATAATGCTAGTTTTTCTGGAGGAAGCGATAATTCTTCATTTTTTATATCTGGAAATTATTTCGGAAATGAAGGTACTGTTATCGGAACCGATTTTGACAGAATTTCATTCCGTGTGAATTCAAGCGGTACAAAAGGAATTTTCAGTATTGGAGAAAATTTAGCAATCAGTAATTCTAAAACAGATGAAATGTCTGGAAATCCAATTATTGATGTGTACAGAATGACACCAACAATTCCGATTTATGATGCTTCAAATCCAGGTGGGTACGGTTATGGAAAACAAGGAGTTGCCGATACTTTTGGTACAAACCCTTTGGCATTGGCTGATTTTTCTAATACAACAAATGAAAACTTTAGAATTAGAGGAAACATTTGGTCAGAATTAAAATTTGTTCCTTGGTTGAAATACCGTTTCAATTTTGGATATGAAACAAGTTTTGATTCTTATAAATACATGAGAAAAAAAGGAAACTGGACATTAAACCAACCAGAAGATCCATCTCAAACCGATCAAAATAAAGGAAGATCAGAAACTTTATTATTTGAAAATACATTGACTTTCAAAAAAGAATTTGGAAAACATGATATTACAGTTTTAGTTGGTCAGACTTACCAAAAAGACAATTACAACCAAATTTACGGTACAAAGAGAAATCTTCCGATGAATTCTGGAACTGGCGAATATTATGAAGTTTTAAATCAAGGAGATTCTCCAGTTGTTGGAGGGTTTATCAACGAAGCGGCTTTAACTTCATATTTAGGAAGATTAGAGTACAATTATGATAACCGTTATTTATTTAATGCTGTAATCAGACGCGACGGTTCTTCAAGATTTAGTGACGGTAATAAATGGGGTAATTTCCCTTCAGTTTCTGCAGGATGGAGAATAAGCAACGAATCTTTCTTTAAATCAGAATTCATTAAAGATTTAAAATTAAGAGCAAGTTATGGAGAATTAGGTTCTGGGAACATCGGAAATTATGAATACAAAAGTTTCGTAAATAATTTTGGTCAGATTGTATTAGGTAAAGATCAGACTTTATATCCTTCTGCAACTCAGGTAAAATTATCAAATGCTGAACTGCGTTGGGAAAAACTAAAACAAACCAACTTCGGATTAGATCTTGGCGTTTTAAATAACGATTTACGTTTTACAGCAGATTATTTTATTGCTCGTACTGAAGACGTATTATTTGGTTTCCCAATTTTATTGACTACAGGAAACGACGGAGGAAATCCAATTTCTAACGCTGCAACGGTAGAAAATAAAGGTTTTGAGTTGGAATTGGCTTACAGCAAAAAAATAAATGATTTCTCTTTTAATGCTTCTGTCAACTTTACAAAAATAAACAACAAACTGGTTTCATTGGGTAACGGACAAAATGAAAACTACTCAGGAAATACAGTTACAAGAGCTGGTTTGCCAGTAGGAATGTGGTATGTTTTGCAAACTGATGGATTGTTCCAAAGTCAGGAAGAAATTAACAATTACAAAAATGCTGACGGAAAAGTAATCATGCCAAATGCTGTTCCTGGAGATATTCGTTTTAAAGATAACAATGGAGATGGACAAATTACTAATGAAGATAAAACAATCGTTGGAAGCCCTTGGCCAGAATTTGAAATGGGTTTAAACGCTGGAGCTGAATACAAAGGCTTTGATTTTTCTATGAACTGGATTGCTTCTCATGGTGCTACTGTTTATGACGGATTTAGAAGTGTTGTAGATCGTTTTGATGACAACAGTAACTACAGAAGAGGTATTCAGCCTTGGACACCAGAAAATCCAAATACTGATTTTCCTAGAATTACAAAAGGATCAACTTTAAACTCAAGAGGAGATACAGATCGTTTCTTAGAAAATGGTGATTTTATCAGATTGAAATACATCGGATTCGGATATAGTTTTCCGCAGCAAGTCTTAAAAGGTTCTGGTATTTCAAGAGCAAGATTAACATTATCAGCACAGAACATTATTACCATTACTAAATACCAAGGATTGGATCCTGAGTTTACAAACAGTAATATTTTTGAAAGAGGTGTAGATAATGGGGCATTCCCAAATCTTAGAACATATTCTTTGGGTGTAGATTTTAGCTTTTAATTAAAAAAAACAGCGTAATGAAAAAAATAATAATTATAACAGCAGCTTTTCTAGGTCTTGTTTTTACAGCTTGTGAAAATGAATTAGACTTGAATAGCCCAAATGATATAACAGTAGACCAATATTGGAAAACTGAAAGTGATGCACAAGCAGGTGTAAACTCAATTTATGCCATGTTTTATAAAGATGGATTGTGGGCAAGATGGATGTATTTTCGTTTAGATCTAACTTCTGACGAAGGTTATAGCGTTAGTCCGTGGACTGAATTGGCAGACTGGACGAGATTCAATTACATCAACTACAATTTTTGGGAAGGAAATGCCGTAACCTGGAGAGATACTTACAAAGCCATCTTTAGATGTAATCAGGTTTTAGCCAATGTGCCAAATATTACTTTTCAGAATGAAGATGCTAAAAAGCAAATTATAGCGCAAGCTAAATTCTTTAGAGCATTACATTACTATTATGCAGCTGTAATTTGGGAAGATGTTCCGTTGGTTTTAGAGCCATCTACACCAGCAGATTTGCCGCAGCAGAAAAAAGTAGATGAAATCTGGGCTCAAGTTGAAAAAGATTTGAACGAAGCTTATGAGGATTTGCCAAGAGACTGGTCGTCTGACCAGTTAGGAAGACCAGACAAAGGCGCTGCAAAAGCTTTTCTTGCAAAAGTATACATGCAACAACACAAATGGACAGAAGCAAAAGGAGCTTTAGAATATTTAATTTCTGGAGCAGGAGCGAAGTACAGTTTGGTTGCTAATTACAGAGACAATTTTACCGATGTAAATGAAAACAATAGCGAATCTGTTTTTGAAATTCAATTTGGAGATCAAAGAAAAGGAGGAACAGATGAGGCTCAGAATGCAGCAGTTTCTAGTAACCGTTCTCAATTTTTTGCACCTAGAGGAATTGGCTGGTCTGACGGACAAGCGCGTATTTGGTTGGTAGATGCTTTTAAACAAGAAAATAATAAAAACGGAAAATTGGATGAAAGATTAAGATGGACTTTATTTTATCCTCAGTTATTAGCCGATTTTGGAGACAAAACATACGGTAGAAATTGGGAATGGAATGATAATGAAGCTTGGTTTAGAAAAGGAAGCCGTGATTATTACAGAAACAATGAAGATTACTACAATCAGGTAAATTACAGATTGGTTCGTTATGCTGATATTTTGTTGCGCTACGCCGAAGTCTTAAACGAATTAGGAAATACAGCAGAAGCATATCAATATGTAGATATGGTAAGAACTCGTGCCAACATGAATACATTGGCAACAGCACATCCTGAAATTGGAAACGATCACGATAAATTCTTAGAGCGTTTGAAAATGGAAAGAGTTTTAGAATTATGTGGTGAAAGTGTTCGTTGGGAAGATTTGAAACGTTGGGGAGATTTGAATTCTCAAGCTTCTGTAGATAAAATTGCGCTTCGTGATCCTGATTTTAAAAACTTCACAGTTGGTAAAAATCATAGAATGCCAATTCCGCAAAGTGATGTAGACAATAACCCGAATCTAGAGCAGAACTCTGGATATTAAAACTGATTTTTTTGAGGGGATCAGAGGTAAAAGTCTGGTTCCCTTATTATAAAGAACAATCGTTCAAAAAAAATAAAATTCAAATGAAGAAAGTAAAATTGTGTCTGACATTTATGTTAGCAGGATTCGTATTGCTTAGCTGCAACAATAAAAAAAGTAATCCTGAAGAAAAGAAAAGTGAAACCGCTTCTGTAGAAAAAAGAGAAATCTGGACAAAAGATCAGGCCAATAAATGGTATGCAGAACAACCTTGGTTAGTTGGGGCAAATTATTCTCCTAGCACAGCTATAAATCAGTTAGAGATGTGGCAGGAAGATACTTTTGATCCGAAGAGAATTGATCAGGAATTGGGTTGGGCAGAAGGTCTTGGCATGAATGTAATGCGTGTGTATTTACACGATTTATTGCACCAGCAGGATGCAGAAGGTCTTTACAAAAGAATGGATACATTTTTAGGAATTGCAGATAAACATCATATTAAAACGCTTTTTGTTTTGTTTGATTCTTGCTGGGATCCGTTTCCTGCTTTAGGAAAACAACGCGCTCCAAAACCGCATACACATAACTCTGGTTGGGTTCAGGCGCCAGGTCAAAAAGCGCTTCAGGATAAAACACAATATCCTCGTTTAGAGAAATACGTAAAAGAAACGGTAGGGAAATTTAAACATGATAAACGTATTTTAGGATGGGACGTTTGGAACGAACCAGATAATATGACGGGACCGTCTTACGAAAAAGTAGAAATTAAAAACAAAGTAGATTTAATTCTACCTCTTTTAAAAGACGTTTTTGCTTGGGCAAGAGAAAGTAATCCGTCACAACCATTAACTTCTGGAGTTTGGGTTGGGGATTGGAGCGACGAAGCTAAAATGAAACCAATGCATAAAATGCAAATCGAACAATCTGATATTGTTTCTTTCCACAATTACAATACACCGCAAGATTTCGAGAAAGTGATCAAAGAATTACAGCGTTACGGAAAACCATTGTTGTGTACAGAATATATGGCAAGACCAAACGGAAGCACTTTTGAAGGATTTCTTCCAATTGCCAGAAAATACAATGTGGGTATGATCAATTGGGGATTTGTTGACGGAAAAACACAAACAAAATATGCTTGGGACAGTTGGACTAAAACCTATACTGCAGAACCAAAAGTATGGTTTCATGACGTATTGCATACAGACGGAACACCATACATTAAAGCTGAAACAGATTTAATCAAAAAGATGACAGCTGAGGCGAATAAAAAGAATTAGATAATGTGTCAATTAGATAATTAGATAATTGTTTTTGCCACAGATTAAAATGATTAAAAAGATTTTTTTCGTTGCTAAATAAAACATAGCCCAAGGTTTCAACCTTGGTTACGCAATGAATACGCAATGAATTATCGCATGCTATGTTAAAAAAAATCATTTTAATCTGTGAAATCTGTGGCAATAAAAAACAATTAGTGGAATTGCTTCGCCAGTTCACTATCGTTCGTGTCATGGCGAAAAAACTTTTAAACCTTTTAGCAACATGAAAAAAAGCACAATAAAGAAACTCCTTTTAATAACCGCAATCGTAGTTGGTTTTTCTGCGAAAGCACAACAGCCCGATCCGCCAGGACAGGTAAAAGGAAACGAAAAACCTAAAAACGAAGCCTATCTTTTTGCGCACATGACGCACAATGATTACGGCAGATTGTACTATTCTGTTAGTTTAGATGGACTTCATTGGGAAAATCTAAACAGTGGAAAACGCGTTTTTGAAGATTATAAAGGACATCCTGATATCTGTAAAGGACCAGACGGAAAATATTATATCGCCGGAAACACAGGAGACGATGCGAAAAGCATTAATATTTGGGTTTCGGATGATTTGATTACTTGGAAAAAACATTCCGATTATACGCCAGATTTAAAAAGTACGCCCGATTATTCAAACGCTTTACAGCGAATTGGCGCTCCAAAACTATATTATGATAAAGATTCAGAAAAGTTCATCATGACTTGGCATACGCCACATTTGGAAGGAACAAAAGAAGATGGAGAACTTTATTGGGCTAGTCAGCGAACATTGTATGTTTTATCTAAAGATTTAAAAACTTTTGAAGGAACACCAAAACGTTTATTTGATTGGGATATGGGAACAATTGATGTTTTTATTCGTAAAGTTGGCGATTCCTACTACGCTGTAATTAAAGACGAAACGTACCCAACTTTGTATTGGACAACCGGAAAAACCATCCGAATTGCTAAATCAAAATCGCTTTTAGGACCTTATTCTTTGCCCCAGCAATCTATCAGTCCAAACTTTAGAGAAGCTCCAATGCTGATTCCTTCTCCTGATGACAAAATATGGTACATGTATTACGAACAATATCCAGGCGTTTCATACGGATTATCAATTGCAGATAATCTAAACGGACCTTGGTTTCAAGCCTCAGGCTACACTTTTTTTTCGGATTGGGACAAATACAGTCTTCCAGAAAAAGTGCGCCACGGCTGTATGATTACAATCTCTAAGAAAGAATACGACAGTTTGGTTAAGAAATTTGGCCTTACTAAAAAATAATGATGAATTGTAAATTGTTAATGGTGAATTATCTCCTAGTGTTTAAGTTTTATTGAGGAATTAACAATTAACAATTTACAATTCACAATTAAAAATTTGGTTAGTTAAGTTAGTTTAGTTCAGCAATTATCGGGCTTATGTGGAGATGAGCCCGGTAATTCATTTTGATTTAGAAAAAAATCACGGCATTTATTTAACAATTAATGCCTAATAAATATAAAGCATGAAAAGAAAAAGTATCCTTTTTTTAGCCCTATTTTCGGTCTTAGCAGCAAACGCGCAATGGAAACCGCAAGGCGATAAAATCAAAACCAAATGGGCGGAGCAAGTCGATCCGAAGAAACCATTACCTGAATATCCTCGTCCGATTATGGAGCGTGGGCAATGGAAAAACCTGAATGGTTTATGGAGTTACAGTATTCAAGAATTCGGAAAAGCTGCGCCTTCAAAATACGACGGGCAAATTTTGGTTCCGTTTGCAGCAGAATCTAGTTTGTCTGGTGTAATGAAAGAAGTAGGTTCTAAAAACGAACTTTGGTACGAAACCAATTTTTCTATTGAATCGGGTTGGAATGGTAAAAACATTCTATTGCATTTTGGTGCTGTCGATTGGAAAACAGAAGTTTTTATTAATGATGTGAAAGTCGGTTCGCATACTGGTGGATATACGCCGTTTTCGTTTGATATTACACCATTTATCAAAAAAGGAAGCACTCAGAAATTGGTTGTAAAAGTTTGGGATCCTTCAAATGATGGCCCTCAACCAAGAGGGAAACAAGTAAAAAATCCGGAAGGAATTTGGTACACTCCCGTTACAGGAATCTGGCAAACCGTTTGGATTGAACCTGTAAATGCTAAAAACATTACTTTATTGCACACAACTCCAGATATCGATCATAATACCATAAGCATAAAAGCAGATGTAAAAGGAGCAGAGACAGGAGATTTAGTAGAAATTTCAGTTTTAGATAACGGAAAAGAAATTGCCAAAGAAAAATCAGTTGTAGGTGAAAGCAATGATATTGTTTTGAATGCACCAAAATTATGGTCGCCTGAAAATCCGTTTTTATATCAGACAAAAATTCGCTTAATCAGCAAAAATAAAGTGGTTGATGAGGTGAAGAGTTATTTCGCTATGCGTAAAATTTCTTCTAAAAGAGATGAAAACGGCATTATGAGAATGCAATTGAATAACAAAGATTATTTCCAATTCGGACCGCTAGACCAAGGTTGGTGGCCAGACGGATTGTACACAGCACCAACAGATGAAGCTTTGAAATACGATATCGTTAAAACAAAAGAATTAGGTTTTAACATGATTCGTAAACACGTAAAAGTAGAGCCAGAACGCTGGTACACGTATTGCGATCAAATGGGAATTTTGGTTTGGCAAGATATGCCAAGCGGAGACGATCAGCCGATTTGGCAAAATAGAAAGTATTTTGACGGAACAGAATTGCAGCGTTCGCGAAAATCGGAAGAAATCTACAGAAAAGAGTGGAAGGAAATTATGGATCATTTGTATTCCTATCCAAGTATTGTGGTTTGGGTTCCGTTTAACGAAGCTTGGGGACAATTCAAAACTGTAGAAATCACAGAATGGACCAAAAATCACGATCCAAGTCGTTTAACGAATTCAGCAAGCGGCGGAAATCATTTTCAAACAGGCGATATTTTAGATTTACATAATTATCCAGGACCAGAAATGTATTTGTACGATGCAAGACGAGTTACGGTTTTAGGAGAATATGGCGGAATCGGTCTTCCGTTGGAAGGTCATTTATGGAGAGCAAATGACAACTGGGGATACATTAAATTTAAAAATGAGGGAGAAGTTACCGCCGAATACATAAAGTACGCTGAAACGCTTCGAAAATACGTTAAAACGGGATTCTCAGCTGCGGTCTACACTCAAACAACAGATGTTGAAGGTGAAGTAAACGGTTTTATGACTTACGACAGAAAAGTGGACAAAATGGATTTTAAAGCGGTAAACAAAATAAACACTGAGGTTATTAATGCTTTAAATCAGAAATAAGTCTTCTAAGAAGCTTTGTCAAAGTTTCAAACTTTGACAAAGCTTTCGATACAAAATAATAAAAAAATGAAAAAACATCTAATCCTTCTACTGCTCACGACCATAAGTTTTGCGCAACAGAAAACTTTCACAAATCCAATTTTGCCATCGGGAGCAGATCCGTACAGTACGTATTACAAAGGTTATTATTACTACACCAATACGCTTGGCAATAAATTGACTTTATGGAAAACAAAAGATTTGTCTGATATAAAAAATGCAGAAAGTAAAGTCATTTGGACTCCGCCAAAAGGAACTGATTATTCAGCTGAAATTTGGGCCCCTGAGTTTCATATCATCAACGGGAAATGGTATTGTTATTTCGCAGCAGACAATGGCGATAATAACAATCATCGCATGTATGTTTTAGAAAATAAATCATCAGATCCGTTTAAAGGGAATTTTGAGTTTAAAGGCAAAATTGCGGCCAAAACAGATAAATGGGCGATTGATGGAAATGTTTTCGAACATAAAAAACAATTATACATGATTTGGGCTGGTTGGGAAGGCGATACCAACGGTGAGCAGAATATTTACATTGCTAAAATGAAAAATCCGCTAGAAATTGACGGTGACCGTGTTTTAATTTCTGCGCCAACAAACGATTGGGAAAAACACGGAGCATTACATGATGAGGTGAATCCGCCGCAAGTGAATGTGAACGAAGGACCTCAATTTTTAGAAAGAAATGGCAACATCTTCATTGTTTTTTCTGCTAGTGGATGTTGGACCGATTTCTATGCTTTAGGATTATTGACATTTAAAGGCGGAGATAATCTGCTAGATGCTTCAGCTTGGGAGAAAACTCCTGAACCAATTTTTAAGCAATCAGAGAAAAATAAAGTGTACGCACCAGGACATAATTCGTTTTTTAAATCTCCGGATGGAAAAGAAGATTGGATTTTGTATCACGCCAATTCAAATCCAGGTGAGGGCTGTGGCAATAAAAGATCTCCAAGAATGCAAAAAATTAATTGGGATGCCAACGGACTTCCAGTTTTAAGTGAGCCAGTAAGTGAAGAAACTAAATTGGCAATTCCTTCAAATTAAACCTTTTAAACTTTTGGGAGAAATTTTTAACACATAGAAACATAGTTTTTAGGAGCGTATTAAAGGCGTTTCACTAAGAATAATACAGATAGTGCTATGTGTTAAAGCTTGCTTTTTCTGTAATCTCATACAGAAGAAATAAAAATCTATGTTTCTATGTGTTTAAATTAAATTTTATTCAATTTGACTTAACAGGTAAATTTTTAATATTCAAGAAAATGAAAAATATTCAAATTGCTGCAGTAGTGTTGCTTTCACTTTTTCAATTCAATTGTAAAGACAGCAAAAAAGACGATGCAGTTTCAAAAGAAAATACTGAAATCAAATCAGACTCGATAAAAACGGTTTTAGAAACTAAAAATTTCGATACGATAATCGATGGTAAAAAAGTCGGTTTGTATTGGATCGAAAATAAAGGAATAAAAGCTGCTTTTACTAACTATGGCGGGCGATTAGTAGGTTTGTGGGTGTCGGATAAAAATGGAAAATCAACAGATGTCGTAGTTGGAATGAACAGCGTAAAAGGCTTTAAAAACTCAACTGAACCTTATTTTGGCGCTACAATAGGAAGAGTTGGCAACAGAGTTGCATTAGGTAAGTTTGTGCTTGAAGGACAGCAATATACGATTCCGTTAAACAATGGGAAAAATGCTTTACACGGTGGTGTAAAAGGTTTTCAAGATGTAGTTTGGGATGCTGAAAAGAAAGATGGGAAGACTTTAATTTTTACGTATGTTTCTCCAGATGGCGAACAGGGTTTTCCCGGAAATCTGAATGTAAAAGTGACTTATACGCTTGCTGATGATCAAACTGTGAAGATGGAATACGAAGCAACGACTGATAAAACGACAATTGTAAATCTAACCAATCATGCTTTTTTCAATTTGAATGGAGAAGGAAGCGGAACGATTTTAAATCACGAATTGCAGATTTACGGAGATAAATTTACACCAGTTGATGAAGGTCTAATTCCGACTGGCGAATTAAAATCGGTTAAAAACACACCTTTCGATTTCACTTCAAAACATACAATTGGTGAAAGAATCGAAACGAAAGACGAACAGTTGAAATTTGGCAAAGGTTATGACCACAATTATGTGCTAAATACCGATAAGAAAGATGGTTTTGTTCATGCAGCAACGATTAAAGGAGATGTTTCAGGTATTGCTTTAGATGTTTATACAGAAGAGCCTGGACTTCAATTTTATAGTGGAAATTTTATGCAAGGTAAAAACACCTTCAAATCAGGTGCTAAGGATGATTTTAGAACTGCTTTTGCGTTAGAAACACAACACTTTCCAGATGCTCCAAATCAGCTAAAATTCCCTCAAATTACATTAAAAACAGGAGAGAAGTATCATACCGTTTCTTTGTATAAGTTTTCGGTTTCAAAATGATGTGAAATTAGATGAAATTTAGCAATAGAAAAGTGTTTTAAAATTGGAATTGAAAGGCGCTTTTTAAAAGGCGAAATTTTGATGTTTTTACTTTAAAAAATTTAAATTTCAGCGATAGAGTTTATCTATACTGTGTTTTTAAGTATTTGATTTTTAGTGATAAAATAATATTTAACTAAATAAAAAGTTTAATAATGAAAATTAAGAAATATTTTAGTCTATTGAGCTTGTTTTTTGTGGTGGTTTGCTGTGCGCAACCCGAAAAAACACCTCAAAAAACGGCTTCAAAAGACAAACCAATTTTGCTTGCTGATCCGACAATTTTTTCTGAAAATGGAGTTTATTATTTGTACGGAACAACAACTGGAGATTTTCCTAATGGAGAAGGATTTCAAGTCTATACTTCGACCGATTTAAAAAAATGGAAAGGTCCAGTTGGAGCACAAAATGCATTGGCTTTAAAAAAAGGAGATGCTTTTGGAACGAAAGGTTTTTGGGCACCTCAGATTTTTAAATTTAACGGAAAATATCAAATCATTTATACGGCAGATGAGAATATTGCCATCGCAACTAGCGATAATCCGTTGGGGCCATTTAAGAACGATTCTAAGGCTCCAATGTTTAATTTGGGCAAACAGATCGATCCGTTCGTTTTTGTTGATCAGGATGGCAAAAAATACCTTTATCACGTGCGTTTGACTGAAGGGAACAGAATTTTTGTTGCAGAACTGAAAGATGATTGGTCTGGAATTAAAGAAGAAACGTTGAAAGAATGCATTTCTGGAATTCTTCCTTGGGAAAACACACAGAATGTGCCTTGGCCAGTGACTGAAGGTCCGACGGTTTTAAAGCACAATGATTTGTATTACATGATTTATTCTGCAAACGATTTTAGAAATCCGGATTATGCCGTAGGTTATGCAACAGCTAAAAGTCCGTTTGGACCTTGGGAAAAAGCTACAGAAAGTCCGATAATCAGTCGTGCAACTGTCGGAATAAATGGAGTAGGTCATGGTGATGTTTTTTATGATAAAAATGGAAAAATGAAATATGTATTGCATACGCATTACGACAACAATACAGTTTCGCCTAGAAAAGCGGGAATAATTGATATTGATTTTGAAGGAAATAAAATCAAAGCAAATGCTAAAAGTTTTGTCTTGCTAAAAGAGTAAAACATATTGATTTTAGGGTTGATAAAGGGAAAAGAGATACGTCGGTATCTCTTTTTTTTGTTTAATGGAAGGTATAGAATACAAAAGGATTAACAGAGATATAATTTAAAACATTGCTTATATCATATCAGATTCGTACATTGTTGCAAATTATAAAATCATGACTAAAAAAATAGAAGATTTAATTCCGCATCGTGCACCATTTCTTTTTGTCGATGAAATTATTTCTTATACAACAGAAACAATCATTGGTTTAAAGACGTTTACAGATAAAGATGCTTGGCTTCAAGGAAGTTTTCCAGATTTTAATTTTGTTCCAGGAACTATTTTAATCGAAGCTATGGCACAATGTGGAGGTGCAGGAATAAAACTCTTAGGCATCGCAGACGGCGTTTTTGGCTTAGTAAGTCTGGATAATGTTGAGTTTTTTGGAGGAGTTGAATTTAATAAGCTGGTTAAATTTGTAGTGAAAAACATTCGCACGAGCGAAAAAATCATTAAACAGTCTGGAGAAGCTTTTGATGAAGATAGATTGATTATGAAAGGCGAGTGGCTTTGTGTGAAGCTTCAATAAGATATTGTTTAGAAAAAAGAAGCAAGAAGAAAGACTTTAAATAAAAAAGCGTCCTAAATTTTTAGGACGCTTTTTTATTTTTTTACATTTTAGTGATGATGAATTCGCTTCGACGATTGATCTGATGCTGTGCTTCTGTGCACGGAACTCCGTTAGAGCAATTGTTTATTAATTGCGTTTCGCCGTAACCAATTGCACTTTCAATTCGTTCGGGTGCGACGCCTTGAGAAATTAGATAATCTCTCGTCGCTTTGGCTCTTCGATCAGATAGTTCTAAGTTGTATTGGTCGTCTGCACGAGAGTCGGTGTGTGATTCTATTTTAATTACGACTGTGCTATACTGATGCATTAAGAGAACTACTTTATTTAATTCTATTGCAGCATCATAGCGAATATCAGATTTGTCTAAATCAAAGAAAATAATTCCGATTTTGATTTTTAAAAGACCATTTTCGCGAACTATCAAAGCAGGATCTAAACCAATTGGAACTTCTGTTTTTCCTGAGTTATTTGGTGTTATAATTGATTTAGTATTGTTGTTAAAATTGTCTTTAGTGACTTCAATCGTATAAGAAGTATTGCAGCTTAAACTTCTGCCAAATTCATATTTTCCATCAATTTGCGAAACGGTTTCTCCAATTTTTTCTCCATTTTGATTTTTAAGAATCACTATAGCGCCAGCAATTCTATTGTTTGAAATGGCATCAAAAACATAACCATTTATAGATTGATTGCAGAAACGTTCAAACGAATAGATATCGTCGTCGCCTTTTCCTGTTTTTCTATTTGAACTGACAAAACCTCTATTGTTTTCTTCGTTTACGATATAGGCAAAATCATCCATGTTGCTGTTTAATGGTGCACCTAGATTGGCAGGCTCGCCAAAAACACCATCATTTAAACGGCTTTCAAAAACATCAAGTCCGCCTAAACCTAAGAATCCGTCAGAAGCAAAATAAAGCGCTTGATCGGTTATAAACGGAAACATTTCGCGTCCTGTTGTGTTTATCTTTTCGCCTAAATTTTTAGGATTTGAATATTGGTTTTCGCCTAAAATATCAACTACAAAAATATCAGTAGAGCCAATGGTTCCAGGCATATCCGAAACAAAATAAAGCTTTTTGCCGTCTTTGCTTACGGATGGCTGCCCCACTGAATAGTTGTCGCTATTAAACGGTAGTTCTTTTACGTCTTTCCATTGTACAGTTCCGTTTGCGCCTTCTGTAGCCGTGGCAGTGTAAATTTTTAGGTTATTAATGCCTTTGCTGTCTCGTTTGAGTTTTCCGTTGTAATTGTTTCGGGTAAAATAAATGGTTTTTTCGTCGGGCGAAAAAGCTACGCAAGCTTCATGAAGATTTGTTGAGATTTCTTTTCCAAATCGTTGTTTGAAAGTGACATTAGATTGCGTTTCGTTTATTTTTCCTAGTTGCATGCTTAAATAAGGCTGATCGTTCCAACCGTATTTGTCTGTTTTAAAATAAGAGGAATCGGAAGTGGTGGAATAAACCAAATCGCCTTTGTAAAACATTGGCCCAAAATCAGAATAAGCTGTGTTTATTTCTAAGTTTTCGAGTACAAAAGACGGTTTTATGTTTTCAATATCTTCTAAAGTAATGTTTTGAAGTGAAAAATTCTGAGCTCTTACATCTGTTGGTTTTTGTTTGGATGCAAAGGCTTTCATCCATTTTTTTGCCAATTCGTAATTCTGAATTCCTTGTAACGATTGTGCATAGCGAAAAAGGTATTCTGGCGGAACTTCATTAGAATAATCGGCAATTAATTTTCCGTACCATTTGCTGGCTTCTTCCATTTGAGTGTTAAAATAATAGCAATCGCCAAGACGTTGTAGCATTTCTCTAGAAGGGTCTCCTTTTTTTATAGAAAGTTCATACGATTTTGCTGCTTCGACATAATACATTTTGTCGAAAAGAGCATCGGCTGTTTTGTTTTTGGTCTGCGAATAAATCGTCTGTAAAACCAATAATACGAGTATAGTAATTGTTCTCTTCATAGACTATTGTATTAAAAGAATCTAGGTGATTTAAGTCCTTTTTTACGGGAAACTAGCTCAAAACGAAGCATAATTTCGTGCGTACCACTATTATAATTCTGAAGTTCTGTTGTAGTGTAATCGTAAGCGTAGCCAACCATTAGCATTGGAGAAATTTGTATTCCTGCCAATGCACTAACAGAGTCAGATGTACGATAAGAAACACCAAGTGTTAAAGCATTATTAAACATAAAATTGGCAGATATGTCTGCAATTATTGGTGCTCCTGCAACATATTTGACAAAAACAGCAGGTTTAAACTTGGTATGAGCCGAGAGATCAAAAACGATTCCTCCGATAAGATATAAGTGAATTCTTTGATTGACTAGGTTCTCACTGATTTCATCATAACTGTAACGTTCTTTTGTCATAAAGTTTGGAATCGAAATACCTACATAATCTCTTTCGCCATGCCAATAAAGACCAGCTCCAACTACTGGCAGGAATTTGTTATTGATGTTGTCACGAAATTGAACATCAGGATCTTTATAGCTTCCTTTAGACCAATCGATATTGATAACGCGTCCGCCTCCTTTTATTCCGAAAGATAACTTATGTGTTTGGCCAGATTGAATGGTATAAGAGAAATTGGCATCTAAATATTGTTCTTCTGAAGGTCCGATTTCGTCATTTATAATAGAAATTCCTAAACCTAGATTTTTGGCTACTGGAGTATCTAATGAAAAACTTTGAGTATCTGGCGCGCCTTCAAGGCCAACCCATTGTGTACGGTAGATTCCAGTTATGGCCAAATGACCGAGAGATCCTGCGTATGCTGAATTGACAGTAAGTGTATTGTACATATATTGAGTATACTGCGGATCTTGCTGTGCAGTTGCGGCATATACAGAAAGTATGCTTATTATCGTAAAAACCTTTTTTATATTTTTAATCATAGCCAATATATTTTGGTTAATCCTATTCTTTTCGAAACTCGTTTATGGTTTTATTTTAGATAAAGCCATCCCGAGGTTTTTTTAGATCCATCTCCCAAATCAAGAATATAGAAATAGGTGCCTTCTGGAAGTGTTTTCGAAGAACTTTCTTCTTTACCATCCCAAGTGTTGTTGTATCCTTTTTTGTGATAAACTAAATTACCCCAGCGATTGAATATTTCTAGTTGATTGTCAGGATATTGATCTATACAGTCTATGTAAAAGAAATCATTTTGTCCATCATCGTTTGGTGAAAATTCATTGTAAATTTTAAGGCAATTAGGAGCGACTGTTGCACTATCTTGATTGTTGCTAGAGTTTGTATCGATTTGATCTAACTTAGACAAATGCGCTGTATTGGTATAGTCTTTAAAATCGATTACTTTAACAATAATAGCAAGTGTTTGCAACGAACCTTTTGCAATAGAAGGAACTGTCCAAATACCTGTTCCTGTATTATACTCTCCAGAAGATGCTGTATAGCTCACAAATGAGTATCCTTTTGGAAGTATATCCTGAATTTCGACATTGGTTGCTGCAAGATTGCCAAGGTTTTCTGCTGTAATGGTAAAAGTTACCTGAGAATCCATCGGAACATCTGTTTTATCAACTTCTTTTCTAATTGCTACATCGGTAGACGGAATATTGATGAATTCAGAATCTTCGTCATCTTCGCTTTGGTCTCCATTATCATTATTTGGCGTACTGTCTGGATCAAATTGATCACTCGCTGTAACTTGTGCAATGTTGCGATAGTCTGAACTTTCTAGCCCAAACGGATTAGCTACAGTTGCTTGGTAAGTTAATGTGATTCCGCCAACAGGAACTCGTAAATCAACCCATTTGATGGTGTTGAGACTAAAAATACCACCATTTGTTATATTAGAAATGTTTTTGTAACCGAGTGGTATATTGTCTTCAATTGCAACACCTGTAGCTTCTGATGGGCCTTCGTTTCCAATTTGGAGAGTAAAAGTCACCACCTCGTTTACATTAGCATCTTTGTTGCTAACAGTTTTGTCAAGGCTTAAATCGGCTGTATTTACATTTACGGTAACGCTGTCATAATCGTCCTCTGTTGTAACTCCATTATTTGGTGTAGAATCTGGATCAGGAAGATTGCTGGCGGTTACTTCTGCTATATTAGTATATTCGCCCGCTTGTCCAGTAGGAGTGTTCACTCTTGTGTAAATTTGTAGCGTTTGCGTACTTCCGTTATTAATTGTTCCAACATCCCACACACCAGTAATACTGTTATATGTACCACTAGTTGCGGTATAAGTCGAATAACTGAATCCAACTGGCAGAAGATCTTTTACGGTTACTCCGCTTGTATTTCCTGGACCATCATTGGTTACGGTTATTTCAAAAATTACCGCGCTTCCAACATCATGATTTAGAATACCAGAAAGCGTATTTTTCTTTAAAGATAAATCGGCTTGAATGAGTACTGGCGTAACCGAAATACTGTCGTAATCATCCTCAGTCGTGACACCATTGCCAGGCGTACTATTAGGATCAAATTGATCTGAGGTCATAACTTCTGCAATATTTAGATATTCATCGGCAGTTCCAGTTGGAGCTTTTACCAGAACTGTTATAATCAAAGTATGACTGTTTCCAGGTAAAATTATTCCAGGAGACCAAATTCCAGTTGTTGGATCATAATTTCCTGAAGTTGAATTGTAAAACACATAAGTATAGCCAGAAGGAAGAATATCTTTTATAGTAACTCCAGTAGCAATACTTGGTCCTGAATTGCTTACTGTTACTGAGAATGAAATTCGTTCGCCAATTGCAGGAGTAAGTACATTATTTACCACTTCTTTTACTATCGAAAGATTTGCTTCGGCAGAAACTGGAGCTAAAATGATAGAACTCATATCATCTTCACCAATAACCTGATTATTTGGTGTCGAATTTGGATCTTTTTCGTTTGCGGCATAAACTTCAGCAATATTTCGATAATCTCCTGTTGTATTGACTTTTGCTGTTACAAATAAAGATTCTGCGGTTCCGTTTGCAAGATTTCCAATATTCCAAATTCCCATATTGGCAGCATATTGACCTTTAGTAGCGCTATAAACAACATATTCATAGCCACTTGGAAGTAGATCAATAACTTGAACTCCAGTCGCATCTTGCGGACCATTGTTTAGTACCGTTATCTCAAAAGTAACAGAAGAACCAAATATCGGACTCAAATTGCCTCCAATTATAGTTTTTACAAGAGATAAATCGGCAATATGTTCAGCTGGAGTTGTAGTTACTGTTGCATAATCGTTTTCTGTTGTAACGCCATTATTAGGAGTGGAGTTAGGGTCGAGTAGTGCACTCGAGGTCACTTCGGCAATATTTTGATAATTTCCTGTTGAATTGACAACGGCAGTTATTTGCAATACATGAGAATCTCCGTTGGTTATGGAGCCAACATTCCATTTTCCTGTGGTGCTGCTGTAAGTTCCTTTTGTAGAAGTATAACTATTGAAAGTATAGCCATCAGGCAGCAAATCTGTTACTTCTACGCCAGATGTATTTTGCGGCCCATTATTAGTCACCACAACTTCAAAGATAACTTGCGAACCTACAAGAGGTGTTGCATTATTTACTGTTTTAGTTAGAGATAAATCTGCAGACTGAGGATTCGGTATTGTGGTCGCAGTTCCGTAATCATCTTCTGTAGTTACACCGTTATTTGGCGTAGAATCTGGATCAGGAAGACTGCTTGAAGCAACTTCGGCAATATTGGTGTAATCTCCTGTCGGATTAACTATTGCAGTAATCTGTAAAGTTTCTGTTTTTCCGTTTGCCAGATTGCCAATAGTCCATAAACCCGTTGCGGAATTGTAAGTTCCTGTTGAAACGGTAAAATTCGAATATGTATATCCATCAGGCAGCAAATCGGCAACTGTTACATTGCTTGTGTCTTGTGGCCCGCTATTGGTTACGACAACTTCAAAAGTAACTTGCGAGCCAACTAGTGGAGCTGCATTGTTTACCGTTTTGGTTAAAGATAAATCGGTAGCTTGCTGGATAGGAACTGTGATTGCAGTTCCGTAATCATCTTCTGTTGTAACGCCGTTATTTGGCGTAGAATCTGGATCAGGTAGACTGCTTGAAGCGACTTCGGCAATATTGGTATAATCTCCTGTCGGATTAACTATTGCAGTAATCTGTAAAGTTTCTGTTTTTCCGTTTGCCAGATTGCCAATAGTCCATAAACCCGTTGCTGAATTGTAAGTTCCTGTTGAAACGGTAAAATTCGAATAAGTGTATCCGTCAGGCAGCAAATCGGCAACTGTTACATTGCTTGTGTCTTGTGGTCCGCTATTGGTTACGACAACTTCAAAAGTAACTTGCGAGCCAACTAGTGGAGCTGCATTGTTTACCGTTTTGGTTAAAGATAAATCGGCAGCTTGCTGGATAGGAACTGTTGTCGCAGTTCCGTAATCATCTTCTGTAGTTGCGCCGTTATTTGGCGTAGAATCTGGATCAGGCAGACTGCTTGAAGCAACTTCGGCAATATTGGTGTAATTTCCTGTCTGATTAACTATTGCAGTAATCTGTAAAGTTTCTGTTTTTCCGTTTGCCAGATTGCCAATAGTCCATAAACCCGTTGCTGGATTGTAAGCTCCTGTTGAAACGGTGAAATTCGAATAAGTGTATCCGTCAGGCAGCAAATCGGAAACTGTTACATTGCTTGTGTCTTGTGGCCCGCTATTGGTTACCACAACTTCAAAAGTAACTTGCGAGCCTACCAATGGAGTTGCATTATTTACCGTTTTGGTTAAAGATAAATCGGCAGAAAGCAAAATAGGAGAAACAATAACAGATGCATAATCATTTTCTGTTGGAACTCCGTTGTTCGGAGTAGAATTAGGGTCAAGCTGATCTGCAGCTGTTACTTCGGCAATATTCGTATAATCTCCAGAAGCGTTTACTGTAGCATAAATTTGCAACGTTTCTGAATTTGCGGTTAATAAATTGCCTACAGTCCAAATTCCTGTTGCAGGATCATAAGTTCCTTTTGATGTACTAAATGATGCGAAAGTATATCCAGAAGGAAGTAAATCAGTTATCTGAATTCCAGTGTTGTCATTTGGACCATTGTTGGTAATTACAATTCTAAAATTAACTAGAGATCCTACTAAAGGAGTCGTATTATTTACTGCTTTAGTTAATGAAAGGTCAGATGATTGCGGTATCGGACTTGTTGAAACTGAAGCATAATCATTTTCAGTTGGATCTCCGTTGTTTGGTGTCGAATTAGGATCAGGAAGATCTGCGGCTGTAACTTCTGCTATATTCAGGTAATTTCCTGTAGCATTTACCGTTGCCATGATTTCAAGAGTTTCTAAGTTACCGCTTATTAGATCACCAATTGTCCATAATCCTGTTAAAGGATTATAAGTTCCTTTTGAATTGTTAAATCCTACGAAAGTATATCCAGATGGGAGCAAATCGGTTATCTGAATTCCTGTGTTGTCATTTGGACCGTTATTCGATAATATAATTTCGAAGGTTACTAGAGAACCTACAACTGGTGTAGGATCACTTACTGTTTTGGTTATAGATAAATCAGAAGACTGTACAACAGGAGCAGTGCTTACCGATGCGTAATCATTTTCTGTTGGATCTCCATTATTAGGAGTTGAATTTGGATCAGGAAGATCTGCAGCGGTAACTTCGGCAACATTAAGATAATCTCCTGAAACATTTACCGTTGCCACAATCTGTAAAGTTTCTGAATTACCGTTTGGCAAGCTTCCAATTGTCCATACTCCTGTTACAGGATCATAAGTTCCTGTCGTAACCGTTACAGCATTGAATGTATATCCAGAAGGAAGTAAATCTGTAACTTTAATTCCGGTATTATCCTGAGGCCCGTTATTGGCAACAAGAATTTTAAAAATAACCAAAGATCCTACTGCAGGTGTTGCATTGTTTACTGTTTTAGTTAAAGATAAATCTGAAGTTCGCTGTATAGGAGTTGTAGTTGCTGTTCCGTAATCATCTTCCGTTGGATCACCATTATTTGGAGTTGAATCTGGATCGCCAATACTGCTGTTTACAACTTCTGCAACATTGGTATAATCTCCAGTAGCATTTACGGTAGCATTTATCTGCAATGTTTCAGACTCGCTATTTTCTAAAATATCTAATGACCAAATACCCGTTATAGGGTCATAAGTTCCGCTTGTAGAATTGAAATTCATATAGGTATAACCAGATGGAAGAAGGTCTTTTACTTCCACTTGCGATGCATTTTGAGGTCCGCTATTTGTTGTTATAATCTGGAAAGTAACTAATGAACCCACTAATGGAGTAGTATTGTTAACAGTTTTGGTCAATGATAAGTCTGCAAGAGGCTGAATTGGTGTTATAGTAGCACTATCTTCATCATCTTCGCTTTGATCTCCATCATCATTATTAGGTGTACTGTCAGGATCAGGCAGACTACTGGCAATAACTTCTGTAATGTTTTTATAATCTCCAGTAGAAAGTACTTTAGCATCTATAATAAGTGTTTCTGTAGCTCCTGGATCTATAGTAGCAACATTCCAAATTCCAGTAGTGTAATCGTAAATACCGTCGGTGGTACTATAATTTACAAATTCATAGCCAGAAGGCAAAAGGTCTCTGACCAAAACGCCTGATGGAGTATTTGGACCTTTATTGGTAATAATAAGCCTAAATGAAACCTGACTTCCAATAACGGGACTTGTGTTTCCGGCAACCACTTCTTTAGTTAATTCAAGATCTGCTGTTGGACCAATAAAAGTAATAGAAGCATTGTCCTCATCATCTTCACTTTGATCTCCATCGTCATTATTAGGCGTACTATCTGGGTCTGGGAGATCACTGGCTGTTACTTGCGCAATGTTTTTATATGAACCTGTAGGATTTACAGTTGCTCTAAATGTTAAATCTATTGAAGTTCCAGTTACAAGAGCTAAATTTTGCCAAGTAAGATCTCCATTTGCAACATTATAAAATCCGTTGTTAGAAACCGAACCAGGAATTATTGTAAAACCTTCTGGTATAACATCTTTTACAGCAACTCCCGTTGCGTTTCCAGGTCCGTTATTTAGTACGTGAACGGTAAATAAAACTTGATCTCCAGCGGCGGCAGAAGTTGGAGAAACCATTTTGGCCAACTCTAAATCGGCTTGTTTTAGGGTTACCGTTACACTGCTCATATCATCTTCAGGAAGTCCATTTCCAGGCGTACTATCTGGGTCAAATTGTTTTGCTGTTTGTACTTCAGCCACATTTACATAATTGGCAGCTGTAGCGACATTTACTTTTGCTGTTATTTGAAGTGTAATTCTATTTCCATTATTTAAATTTCCAACATTCCAGATACCTGTGTTTTTATCGTATTTTCCACCGCCATTATCACTTACATAAGTGTAACCCGCTGGCAGTTTATCAGATACAGTAATGCCTGTAGCATTATTCGGCCCACTATTGGTAACCGAAATAGTGAAGATTACATTATCATTTATACTTACAGTAGTAGGCGAAACAGTTTTAGTAAGAGATAAATCGGCAATATCAAGAACAATTGCGGCACTGCTTTGATCATCTTCATTAGGATCTTTATTGTCTGGCGTACTATCAGGATCAAATTGGTCTGATGCAATAACTTCGGCCGTATTTGTATAAGAAGGTGTTGACAGGATAGTAGCTTTAAACTGCAATGGGATAATATGTCCACTCGGAATAGTGAGACCGCTCCAAGTAATGGTATTGTCGCCGACATTATAAACGCCGGAGTTCGTTACCGATCCAGGAACTATGGCAAAACCTAACGGAATATAATCTCGTATCGCAACATTTGTAGCAGTAGCAGATCCGCCTTGTGCATTATTGTTGAAAACATTTATATTGAAAGTAACAACATCTCCAACACTTCCTGTTGTTGGAGTCACAGTTTTGGTTAGTTCTAAATCTGCGATAGCCAGTATCTGAAGCGTCATCGTATCTGATGAAGGAGGACAATTTCCATTGGTTACACTCCATTGAAGCGTATATAAGCCAGGAATAGTTCCTGTAACAGCAGTTGTTGGGCTTGTAGGATCTGTAAAACCTATGGTGCTAGGTCCAGAAAGTTGTGTCCAGCCTCCTGTTCCAATTGTTGGAGTCGTGGCATTCATAGTGATATTAGAAAATTGAGGCATCACTAGATTAGGTCCCGCCTCGGCAGTTGAAGGATTGGCATATATTGTCACAAGCACCGTATCTTCAGAAATACAGCTGGTTGAAGCGGTTGTAGTAACTGTCCATTTAAATTCGTAAACACCAGGTACCAAGTCAAACATTAACGAGGTTTCAAGATTTGGCGTTGCTATATTAGCTGTGTTAGGACCAGAAACCTGTGTCCATTCTCCAACGCCAGATGTTACGGTTACAGCATTCATATTAGTGCTGCTTGCATTACATAGCTCTTGGTCAGGACCTGCGTTGGCAATAGATGGAGGTACATCGTTAAAAGTGATAGACACATTATCTGACTTAGGCGCACATTTTGAAGGATCCGTAAAAGAGCCATTGGTTACTGTCCATGTTAAAACATAAGTTCCTAAAACATTAATATTGGATAGTGTCGTTGTAGGACTATTTGGATTATCGATTACAGCATTTCCACCAGGAGGCTGTGAGGCAAATGTCCATGTTCCTATACCAACAGCGGGTGGAACGGCAGCAGTTTTATAGGTGGTTTGACAAGCAACCGTATCATCAGAACCTGCATCTGCAAGGCTTGGCGGAGCATTCATTTGTATCCTCACAATATCTGATAGGGTTCGGCAATTGTTACTTTGAAATACCCATTCCAGAATATAAAGACCAGGAACAGTCAAATTAGAAACGGTTGTTAATGGTGCCGTAGGAGTATCAATAACAGCAACACTTCCAGCGGGCTGATTAACAAATCGCCATTCAGCTACACTAACATCCGGCGGAGGTACATTTCCGCTCATCGTTGCAACACCGCTTACATCATCAATACAAAGAGTTTGATCTGGTCCTGCATCTGGATCGATACTAGCACCACTATAAACAGTTACGTTTACAGAATCTGCATTTCCTGGACAAGAATCTCCGTTTGGAAATGTGCCTGTATTGGTTGTAAAAGTAAAAACGTAATCATTTCCAGGAACTACAGTTGCATTGGCAATATAGCTATTAAGTGGAGACTGTGTAATTACAACATCGGCAATATTTCCTGTTGTACTAGTAAGGCTCCATGTTCCAGTTGAATTTTCACCCGCTACAAGCTGTACACTCGTAACATCACAATGCGTTTGATCTGGTCCTGCATCTGCTGCTGGACTAACTACAACGACTACGTCATCAAAAGTACCAGGGCATAAAAAGATACTTTTTGCAGTTATAGTCCATCTAAAAGTATAGGTTCCAGCAATAAGGCCAGTAATTGTTGTGTTTGGATTGGAAGGATCAACAATTAAAGGCTGATTTGGAGCACCAGTTAGCACAGACCATTGCCCTAATTCAAAAAAGTTGTCATAAGTGTTTCCTGCCATTGTTACACTAGTACTGTTACAAATATTTTGATCTGGTCCTGCTGCTGCCTGATGAGGTGGAATCCCGATAGTAAGATTAATATCATCAAAGGCCTGACCGCAAATATCAGCATCAACTGTCCATCTAAAAATGTAATAACCGCTGTAATTGAAAGTAAAAACGGCATTGGGATCATGAATATCGCTTATAGAATAGTTTCCAACACCCGAAATTCTAGTCCATGTTCCAACTGATCCGCCACTTTTTGTAGCCGCCATAGTTAATGTATTACCACAAATTTCCTGATCTGGACCTGCATCAGCAGTTGGAGGAGTTTCTGCAACAGTAACAGATACACTGCTTTGGCTAGGAATACAAGTTCTAAGTCTTGAAGTAATCGCCCATGTAAAAACATAAGTTCCGTTTCCAGGAACGGTTACCATGGTGTTCGGATCAGAATCGTCAGCAAATATTACTCCTGTAGAAGGTTCAGCTGTCCAAATACCATATTCAGTCAATGCGGGAGTATTTCCGCTAAGGTTAAAAGTTGTGGTTCCAGAGGTATAACATGCATTTGGCCCTGCATCTGATGGGGTAGGAGCATTAGTATTGTTAGTATTAATGATTACGGTATCAGAAACAGATCCGCCACAGGAAGGGCCAGGATGAGAATAAGAAACTGTCCATTGCAATTCATAGGTTGAAACTTGCGAAAGAAAACCACTAGCAATAGCATTCGGATCATTTACATTAGAAAAAGTAATAGGATCGGGACCCGAAATCTGACTCCATGTTCCCATTTCGCCAGCTTCAGGTTGTACTGCAGTAAGAGGAACTTGCGAGCCTGCACATACTACTTGATCTGTACCTGCATCAACATTGTCTATTGTACTGTCTGAAACATAAACGTTCACCGTTGAAACTGAAAATCCGCAAGTTGCACCTCCTCCTTTTGTAATATATTGAAAAACATAAGTACCCGAAATAAGATTGCTTACAGATGTGTCAATAGCAAAATTGTCGGCTATTACGGCTGTGTTAGGGCCGCTGAGCTGACTCCAAAAATGCAATCCGTCATCGGTGCTTACACCTGATAAAACCGTAGTTGTATCTCCACAAGGCAAACTGATATCCGTTCCTGCGTTAGAAGGAGTAGGATCGCCAGAAACCAAGATATTTAGCGTATCAAAGCCATAATCGCATTCAACGGTTAAGGCTCCGGTTTGCTTTCGAATAAATTCAACAGTATAATCTCCAGGTGCGGTAAGAGTTAAAGTAAGCGAATTTCCAACGTCCTGTAAGGCAGTAGGAAACGGAGCTAAAGGAGAAAGGGCAGGACCGCTCACAATACGATATTGATTGGAACCTGTTCCTGTTACAGCCAGCGGAATTGTAAATACTGTTGCATTACAGCTTCCAACTATATCTTTTCCGTCATTTGCAACAATAGTTCTAGTTGGGCCATTGTATTGCACAATGTAGTCTTTGGTAAAAATACAGCCTGTATTGTTGTTGGTAAGTGTATAACGAAATCTATAAGGAGCGCCCGCTGACGAAATATTTGTTACTAAAGTTGTCGGATTTGTCGGCGAAACAATTACTGCGCCAGGATCTCCAGAAACCTGTGACCAAGCTACTGTTTCACCTGCGTATAAAGGAGTCTGAGCAACTAGTGTTACTTGATTTATAGTATTGTCACAAAAATATATATTTTCATCTCCGCCTGGCAATGTAGTAACATCTTGAGTTGCAGCCGGAACATTGATTACTACAGTATCATTTCCTGATGCGCATGGTCCAGTAACCGTCCATCTAAAGGTATAAGTTCCCTGAACTAAATTAGATACGCTTGTGTTACTAGAATTTGCGTTACCAATGGTTGGAGTATTAGGTCCAGAAACAAATGTCCATTGCCCGTTTTGGCCATTAAGACCGCAACCACCATATGTTCCGCTTAAATTAGTTGATTGTGTTGTCGTATAACAATTGCTTAAAGTTTGATCTGGACCTGCAGAAACAGGTTTTACACCACCATAATTGGTTACAGTAATTTGCGATGTGGTTCGGCAGCGTTGTCCAGGTGCAAATTCAGGCCCTTCAATAACCCATTGGAGCGTACTAACACCACAGCTTGTAGTTGGTAAAGTGATGGTTGAAGTTGCTAAAGTTGGAAAATTAATAATAACACCCGCATTATTTGCTCCTACAATTTCCCAGTAACCAGTTTCTCCAGAATTTTGTGGAGCATTTCCAATAATAGCCAATGTACCATTATTATTAGGACAGCTCGCAATATTAGCACCAGCATTGGCTATGGTTATAGGTTTTACATTGACTACTTTGTCTTGATAAGACAAAATTCCGTCGCTGCAAGTTGCACTATATCTAAAAATATAAGTATTGCCTCCAGTATAGCCAGAAACTGTTGTAGTTGAACTTGTAGGAGAATTGATTGTTACTGCAGGACCAGAAATTTGAGTCCATTGAACAGTGCCAATTATTGGAGTTGGATTGTTTCCTTCTAAAACCATGGCATCGGTTGCACAAATAGTCACATTTAGTACTCCTGCATTTACACTACAATTTTGTGCATTGGTTTGAAAAGCGGCAAATAAAATTAAAAGTGCGACAAAGACCAGTTTTTTAGATAAAGTGTAAAATCTCCAAGAAAAGTAAGATTGTGCCATAAGCAATTGGGATAAAAAGGTGGCACAAGAGAACAGATAACCACCTTAAATTAATAAATTGTTTTAAGCATTAATTTGGGATTGAGGTTTAAAAAATCTGGGGATACTCAAATTTAAAGAAAGAAGCCTTTGAAATGTTTTTTTCGATGTTGCATATTATAAAATGAAACAAGAAAACCGAGTATGAAACAATAAAAAAGCCCTAAATCTTAGATTTAGGGCTTTTTTATTAATTTTTAAAATTAGAAAGCTTCGCCGATTCTGAAGTAAACTCCCCAATCTCCTTTTCCAACTGCACCGTCTAAACCGACGTTGAATTTTGATTTTTTGAAAGGATTGTATCGATAACCGACACCGCCACCAGGATACATTTTCCAATCAAAGCTTGGTGTATCAGAGCCGTAAATGGTTGCAATACCAAAAAATCCTACCAAGCCCATTTTTTTAGCAAAGTTGTAACGATACTCGCCTTGAATGTCCATTAAGCCCGATCCTCTATATTTTCCTTCAGAATAACCACGAATATCTGTTCCTCCAATAGTACTTTGCTGTTCAAAAGCAACATTTCCGAGACCAAATTTGCCATAAAAGCGCGCGGCAATCACATCTTTGCCTTCACGATTTTGAAAATATCTATTGGCTTGAAAAGAAATTCGATTAGATGCCAAATCATTATCTAAGAATTTAGGATATGTAGACCAATCTAATCTAATTTTATAACCTTCTGTCGGATAATAAACAGCATCTCTAGTATCATACAATAAATTAACAACCAACGCATTACTGTGCGAAACAGATGAAGGAGAAATATTGTCTTCATACACCGTATTATAATGCGCATACGTGTAAGAAAGTCCGCCATAAAATTTTCCGACAATTTTACGCTGTCCGCCAATACTCAATATCGTGGTTTTGGTTCCGTAATCATAAAAATCAGTCTGATCGATATCATCAACATAAAATTGAGAATTCTGATTTCCTGTAAAAAAGAAAAGTTTCAAACGCCATTTGTCTTCATTTAAATACCATTTATTAAAAAATGCCAAAACATAGGATTTGTTTGTGGTATAAATGGCAGACATTCCAGATAATGATTTTGGAGAAATAGTATCAGCCTCATTAAGTTTATACATCATCATTGGAATTGCTCCAAACATAAATTCAAGATTCCTGTTATAGCTTAAATAAGGCATTACTCTTAATTCAATTCTCTTTTCTTTTGCTTTTTTTGGAACCGAATCGGTTATTTTTTGTGCGAAGGAAGAAGAAACAAAACCAGCAAAAAAGAGTAGGAGTAGAAAATGCCTCATGGTATAAATTTGTTTAGTGAAACTTATATTAGGTGTATAATACTTTGATAACGCTTTTCAGGTACTAGTAAATTTAAATAAAAAATGTAAGTAATTGAAATAAAATTAATTAAGATTAAACGGACTTGTTAAATATTGAAAGTAGTTTTTCTAAAGCATTTTTACCATGTAACTGTTCGCCATTTTTCAAAGTATTTTCTAAAGCTTCTGCGGCTCTTTCTAACATTCGTTTTTCAAAATTAGAAATAGCCGTTTTTAAATCGGAAAATTGATTGTTAGTTAAGAAATCAGCCAATTCAACTGCATCAAGCATTGCTAGATTAGCGCCTTTTCCTGCAAAAGGAGGCATTCTATGTGCGGCATCGCCAATAATCGTTACGTTTTCTTGCGTTTCCCAAGACTGATTCTGATGAAAATAATACTGCGGACGCGGAATAAAATACAATTCTTTGCTCATAAAAAGTTCATGCCATTTAGAACTCCAATCTTGATAAACTTCTTTAAACCATTCAAAAATCTGCTGATTGTCTTTAAAATCCAAATTGCTTTCTGAAATCCACTTTTCGGGAATTTTACTGCTCAGAAGAAACATTAAAGAACCATCTCCCTTTGTGCCGTACATAATGTTTTGCTGATCGCCAATAGCCAGCACTTTTCCGCCTTTTGAAAACTCAAAAAGATGAGGAGCATTTTTTTGGGCATTATAAATTGTTCCTTCAATCATTGTAATGCCAGAATAAATAGGTTTTAGTGGACTTATATAAGGACGAATTTTAGAATTTGCTCCATCTGCGCCAATTACCAAATCGGCATAAACGCTTGTTCCGTTTTTAAAGAACAGTCGCCAGCCATTATTTTCTTTTTCCATAAAAAGAAACTGGCTATTCCAAACCATAGTTTCAGGCAAAAGCGAATTCAGTAAAATAGCTCGAAGTTCTGAACGGTCTATTTCTGGACGAGGTTTTGAAATATCCTGAAGTGAATCCTTACTGTGATTTGAATTTTCTTTAGAAGAAGTTTTAGTAATAGAATGTTCATCAAATTTCAATTCAAAATTCCGATTCACAATTCGAGCTTTACTGGCATTTGGGCGAATATTTTTGTAAAATTCATCCAGTAAATTCGCTTTTTCCATGGCTATTAAACCTGAATCATCATGTAAATCTAAAGGAGAGCCTTGTACGCGAACTGCTGAGTTGAGGTCCCTTTCGTATACGTTTACCTTTATATCTTGAAGCTGTAAAAGACGAGCTAATAGTAGACCGCCCATTCCGCCGCCAACAATGGCAACGCGTTTATTTTCTAGTAACATAGTTTTGTATTTAAAATCTATGTTGCAAAATTATTGAGACGAAAGAGCAGATAATAGTATAAATCGGTCGTTTTTGTTTTGAAATAACTCTTTTGGCAGCGAACCCGAAATTTTCTTTATTTCTTTAATGAAATGTGTTTGATCTGAAAAATTCTCTTCAGGAAAAAGTTTTCCTTTTGCGATATGTTCTAATGAAGCGCGAAAACGAAGAATAGAACAATATTCTTTTAATGAAAGACCAAAATACTGATTAAAATAGCGATTAATTTGACGGCTGCTCCAATTCGATTGTTCCGATAATTCTTTTACCGTCATATCTCCGTTGGTTTTGTAAATGAGTCCGAATAGTTTTTGTTTCCGATTATCAATTTCTTTTATTAATAAGGAGTTGATTTTTACAGAAGCCTTTTCGCAAAACAGTTCAAAATTGTCCAAATCATTTTCGCTAAAACCCCAGAAATTATCTTCAAGCAATTTTCCTGAGTTTAAAATTGCCGTAATGCTTTCATGAAAAACGTATTCGATAGCAGGAAGTTTAAAGCTAATTACAAAAGTTAGGCTATTAGCAGGAATTTTTCCTTTTTCATATTGTTGCGTTCCTAAACCCAAAAGTCTAATTTGAAAAGGAGTTTCGGCAGTTTTTATTAAAGACAAATCAATTCGTCCGTCAGGAAGTCCGATAGTTTCTAGATTTTGATTCGATTTATTTTCCATGCACCAAAAACTATCCACAAAATCGGAGAGATTTTTGTTCGGTTTAATGGATTTGTATTTTAAATCTCTAATCATTTTGTCGAATTTAAAGCGAAATTATACAATTTGTTAATCACTTTTTAAAAATAAGAATAGCCTTTATAAAGGCTGTAATGAGGTTTCTAAAATTGGAAAAATAACGAGGAAAAACTTAACATTGGGTAAGTTGTTGATTTTTAGTTAAATAAAAGGTGTTTTTTGGAGCAATGAAAAACTTAACATTGGCGAATAGCTTTTTCAATTTATCTTTGTTTATTATTTTTTGATGTTAATTTAATGATTTAATAACATTGAAAATTAGTTTAATCCAAAATAAATTTAATCAATTTCTTAAAATTAACAGAATAATGACAAAAGAAGTGCTTACTAATGAAATCGATCAGGAGGTAGAAGCTGCTCCAGTTATCTCAAACGAAGAAAACGGACAGCAAGATGCTTCGGCTCCAGAAACAGAATCGGCTGCTGACACTCCAGAATCTAAGCCAAAACCAAAAAGAGCTCCTAAAAAAGCAGTAGTAAAAGAAGTTGAAATTGCAGAAGAAACTGCGGTATCTCAAGAAACTGAAACAGGAGAAGAAACTGTATCTGAAGTTGTAGAAGAAACATCTGAAGAAAACCAAGAAAAATCGAAATCAAAAAAGAATAAAAAGATGAAAGAAAAAGAAAAGAAAGAGAAGAAAAAAGTAGCTAAGAAAAAAGAAAAAGCGAAAGACAAGAAAAAAGCTAAAGCTAAAAAAGCAAAACTAAAAGCTCAAGCAAAAAAGAAAGCTAAAGCTAAAAAAGCGAAAGATAAAGCTAAAGCGAAAAAAATCGCTAAAAACAAAGCGAAAAGATCTAAAGCAAAAAAGAACAAGAAGAAATAAACTTCTAGTATAATTGACAATTAATAATTGATATTGTCGGGCCGAGCGTTGTGAGGCTTGTGGGGGAAGCCTCGCGCAAAGTTCTTCTTTATAGATAAAATTTAAAAAGCCACAGATTGCAGAATTAAGAAGATTGTAAAAATCATTTTAATCTATAATCTGTGGCTTTTTATTTGAAAATCTTTCATCTTCACCATTTCTAAGATCTCAAATCTCTTCACTTTTCACTTTTTTCTGCATAGCAAGTTTGTCAATTTTCTGAAGAAATTCAGGATCAAATTCAGAATAAGCTCTTAATCTGTATTTTTCGTCTCTAATTTTCATTACCAAACGAATTTTCTGCACCATTAGCCAAATTGGTTCGTATCTTTTATGGCCAAGCAAATATTGAATTTTAAGAATGGATATTTTTCGGTGGGAAAGTGTCATTAATTCGATGCAAATCATCCAATAACGAATAGGAAGATTCGAATTTTCCATGACAGTTCCAGATCTAAGACTCATTCTACTGCCACATTTTCTGCACTGAAATTTTAAATCATTCTGTCTGAAAGAATGTGCGTCGTGCCCACATTTTCTGCATAAAAGTCCATTTTCTAAACGTTTGTTTTTTAGCTCTTCAATACAGGTTGCTTCATCAGAATATTTTTCAAAATAAGCGCGTAATTCCATTTATGTAATTCCTCATTTGTTTTTCGAAATATAGAATTTTTTGTAGAAACGAAAAACAAACCAGTATAAAAAATAAAAAGGAATACTTCGAGTATGAAATATTCCTTTTTAAGAGTGGGGGCAAATGGTGTTATAATTTAGCTACAATTTCTTTTTTGTACTTATTAAGGATCGATTTTGTCATACCTAAATTAGCTTTTGTAGAATCTACAGCTAGGTAAATAAAGTAATCCTGATTGTCAGAAACATCGATAATGTGAATTTGAGAGCTCAATGTAATCATGATATTGTCAATAACCTGACCATTTAAATTCAATGCTTTAATAGCATTCATTTTTGCTTTTACTACTTCAAGGTTGTATGCAGATGCCAATTCTGGATCAAAATCTGCAACTGCAGAGTGTGAATAGTATGACATACCGCTTGCGATTTCAGCAACAGATACTGCGATGAAACCTGGGACGTTTTTTTTTAGGTCTTCCCCAAATTGCGTTAAGAAATCAGACATAGTTCTTAGAATTTAATTAGAATGAATTGTTTTGGATAAAAGCAAAATTAGCTATACAATATTATTTAATTATCCGTAATTCGTACCTATTTTTATGTTAAGTGTAAAATTAACATAAGTTCTAAAAATTAGTTTTACTGTTCTTTTAAAGTGAATCTTGGTTTTTGATTTGAAAATGAAATATTTAAACGAAAAATGCTTCTGAAAAAGCGCTGCTGCACCATTTCAAAAGCATTTTCAATTAAGCAAAAATTAATTTTTTACTTGATTTCTGTTATAAAATCTTCTTGCGGAGTTCTTACTTTTTTCATGTTTACCAACCAGTCATTTTCGTGATCTCTATATCCTAGAGGTAAAACCAAAACGCTTTTTAGTCCAAGTTCGTTTAAACCTAAAAGTTTGTCAACTTCTGCAGGAATAAAACCTTCCATTGGAGTTGCATCTACTTCTTGCTCTGCAGCTGCAGCGATTGCTACACCAAAAGAGATATAAGCTTGTTTTGCAGCGTGGTGTGCGTGCCATTCTTGTCCAAGAGGCTCGTACATTCCCCAAAGTCTTTGTTTGTACTCATCCATTGCATTAGCAGGAATTCCTCTTTCTGCAATTGTTCTGTCAAAAACAGTAGAGATTCTGTCTAAACTGTAGCCATCCCAAGCAGCCCAAACCAAAACGTGAGAAGCATCTGTAACTTGGCTTTGATCAAAACTTACCGCTCTAATTTTGTCTTTTAAATCTTTGTTTGTGATCACAAAAATCTTGTAAGGTTGTAATCCAGAAGAAGAAGGTGCAAGTTTTGCAGCTTCAAGAATATAATCTACTTTTTCTTGTGGAACCGCTTGTCCGTTCATTTTTTTTGTAGCATAACGCCACTTTAGTGCATCTATTAAGGCCATATTATTTTATAAATTAAAATTGTATTCAAATGTAAACACTTTAAGTGTATTTTTGTCATCTGATTACCAAAAGTAACTGTAACATCGAGGTAACTTAACAATACAACATGCTGAAAGAGCCAAAACACGATCCTAAAAAATGTACACAGCACATTATGGCAGTGCATGATGCAATGTATATTTTAAACGGAAGATGGAAAATTTCTATCATTGCGTCACTTTGTTTTAACACCTTAAGATTTACCGATTTATTGCGAGAAGTAGAAGGGATTTCTGGAAAAATGTTAAGCAGAGAACTGAAAAACTTAGAAGAAAATCAACTCGTTACGAGAACTGTTTTGAATACGCAACCTATAACTGTCGAATATCAATTAACAGAATACGGACATACATTAAAAGAAGTAATCGATTCTTTGGCAAAGTGGGGACATAATCATAGAAAAAAGATTGCTGGAAAAGAATAGGTATTAATTTTCAGTCTCAGTCTCGGTTTTCAATTCTAGAGCTCTTTGAAGAAAACTTTTACGAATTAAATTTTGTTCCGTTTCTTCAATAGCTTTCAAAAGATTATTCTGATTATCGGTAATTTCTTTTAAAGCATTTTTAATAACCGTCCAAACGGGTTGCATTTTTACCACAAGCTCTTTTCCTTTAGTTGTAAGCACAATTAATCTCTTGCGTTCGTCTAATTTGTCTTTTTTAGAACTGATGATCTTCAGTTTTTCTAATTCTTTCAATAAACTTATAGTTGACGGATGGCTATAGCCAATTTCGTTCGCAATTTCGACAACACTCTGCATTTCTTTAATGTGAAGAGTATAGATTACAGGAAACCATTTCGGTTCAAAATCAATATCAAAAGACTTATAAATTAAAGCACCGTCTTTGCGCAATTGTTCGCTCAGACGCTGCAATCGAGTTGATATGGCTAATATTCCAATTTCGTCAATTATATTCATTTCTATAGATTTAGTTTTAAATGACAAAATACATTGTCTGGCTTCATTAACGGAAAATCTGTTGGAAGCGCTTCTTTCTCGATCGTTACAAAATTATTCTTTTCGTAAAAACGTAAAGCGGCCTGCAATAAAGAAACCGTTCCTAAATATAAGTCTTTAATTCCTTTTTCTTTGCTATAGGCAATTAATTGCTCTAATAATTGTTGCGCGATTTGAAATTCTTTACCTCTGTATTCTTTCTTTACGAACATTTTTCTAATCGCTCCAGCTTCAGAATTGAATTTTACCAAAGCAATTGTACCAACTAATTTCTCATCTATAAAAGCACCAAGAAAAATTCCGCCTGGTTTATAGTAAAAGTTCTCAATATCCATTAAATCAGGTTGATCTTCTACAGTAATAGGAACATTAAATTCTTTTTGCTGAATGTTTAAAATCAAATCTATGATTTCATTTTCGTACTTATTTTGTATAGGCTGAATGTGCATTTGTTGTGTAAATTAAATATATGTACAAAACTACGTAGTTAACTACATATATGCAATAAAAAAACTGCTGAGATCAGCAGTTTTAAGTGTTTTTTATGATTTCAAACGATTTCTGTTAAAAAGTTTTATTCTTTAACTAATACAATAACAGCTTTGTAGCCCGTTCCAACATTCCATTCGCTAGACGAAATAACTTGACCTTTATCGTCATAAACTTTAAATTCGGCTGTATTTGGAGAGGCAAAACCTTCGTTTAATGCTTCAATATCAATTTTATTGATTCCTTTTACCAAGTTTATTTTCACGCTTTTAAAGTCGCCAGTCAAGAAAACTTCAGGCTCAATTACTTTATCGTTTAAATATACTTTTACTTTATCGCCATCTACAAAAGCTGCATCACGATACATAATAGTAGAGGTAACAGCTGTGGTATTAAAATTACCTAAAAACTGATTTCTTCTATAGAAAATACCTTCTACATTAGCTTCTGGTTTGTATAGGTTTTGGTCTTTAAACAGTTCATCTGGATTAACCTGTAGTGGTGCAGGTTTCTCAATAGGTGCAGGCGGATTTTCTTTAGGCGCTGCTTCTTTTGGCGGAATAACTTCTTTTTTTGTAGCGTCTTTTGCTGGAATGGGTTTGAATTTATTATCAATTTCCTGAGCAAAACTGTGCACTGAAAAAGAAACAAAGGCAATTATCAAAAATATTTTTTTCATCTTTTTTTTAATATTAATCTTGAGGGATTTATGTAAAGATTAGATGCATCATAATCTTTTATATATAAACATTTTATAGAACTAATTATTGCCTAATGAGTTATTATTTTTATTAAAATTAACTATATATTTTGATTTTTTTTAATGAAAATAAGTTTTCGCTAAAGTTATTTTTAAATACAATTTTTTGTTTTTAAAATTCTGAATATCAATATTGTATCTTTGTGTTTTAATCAAATAAAATAGGGTATGATCAAGTTTAGTTTAGCCTTTCTTTTTTTGGCAATAAGTGTTTTTGCGCAAGAGAATAAAACAGACTCGGCGATTCGAAAACAAATTGAAGATTACAACGCTGATTTTGCAGCAGCCTTGTTTGAAAACAATAAAAATTTGATCCTGAAACCTTATACAGACCAATCTGTATTGATGCCCGAACACAGCAGGCAGCGGGTAGGAAAGAAGGCAATTGCAGCGTTTTATGAGCAATGGTTAAGTCAGGCGAAAGTAAATTCTTTTCAGAGAACTATTGTTGAGTTACAAGATTTTGGAGATTATATTTTAGAAATTGGAAATTTTACTGAAAACCTACATTTAAAAGACCTAAAGCCGTATACTTATTCAGGAAAATATATGGTTTTATGGAAAAAAGTATCTAAAAATAAAATGACTATTGCAGCAGAAATTTGGGGCGCTAATAGTTATTTTGATGATCGATTTATTCCTGAAATTGATGATTCTGAAGTTCCTTCAACAAAAGAATATACTTCATCAGATAAATTGATTAATGAAGTAATAAAAAGAAACGGTTCTATTAAAAATTTGGTTCAGAATAGATTAGGAGCAGAGCACGCTAAAATGTTTATGCCAGATGCAATGTATTTAACGTATTATGCGCCAATTCTTTCTGGCGAAAAAGACATTACAGCTTATTTTACCGAACATGAAAAACCTGGAACTTTAAAAATTGAACAAATTTCCATTCAGACTTCGGGAGTTATTGTCACCAAAAAGGCCATTGTAGAATTTGGTTTTTATAATGTCGATTGGCGTGACGGAACGAACAATGGAAACGTTAAAGGAAAAAGTATAAACGTCTGGAAAAGAAATGAAAAAGGAGAATTAATGCTTTTTAGGCAAATGGTAAATCATGATTAAAAACTAAATAATCGACCTCTAATTTGCAGACACGATACATGCGTCATATATTTGCGACTGATTTTGGTCTGTTTTTTCAATTCAGAAAAAGCAGTTAAAAGGGAATCAGGTGTAAATCCTGAACAGACCCGCTACTGTAAGTTCTATATAAGTCTTTAAACATTACTAATGCCATTGTTCGTAGTTTCGGATGAGAAGGCCGTTTAAAGATAGAATAAGTCAGGAGACCTGCCACGATCACATAGTTTAAAACTTTCGTGGTATGAAGTTGATGACAAGATAATGACCTGCTATTTAGGATAGTTGGCCTATTTCTATGTTTTTGCAATTACAGCATCACGAAAAGTTTATTTAATAAAATCGTGATGTATAATTTGAAGAAAACTTTATTTTCTATTTTTTTAACACTTGTTCCTTTTTTGCTTCATTCTCAAGCGGTTACTGATAGTTCGCGGGTTTTGAAAGAAGTCATTTTAAAAGGAAAACCATATCAGGAAGTGATTCCTGTACAAAGTCTTTCGGGCGTTCTGCTCGACAATTTGTCAGCTCATAATGTTGCAGATGCGTTACGATATTTTGCCGGAACTCAAATTAAAGATTATGGTGGAGTAGGCGGACTTAAAACTGTTGATGTTCGAAACATGGGAACGCATCATGTTGGGGTTTTCTATGATGGAATTCAGCTTGGAAATGCTCAAAATGGCGTAACCGATTTAGGAAAGTATTCGCTTGACGACATGGAATCGTTGACGATGTACAACGGTCAGAAAAGTGAAATTTTTCAAGCGGCTAAAGATTTTGCTTCTGCTTCTACAATTTATTTACGAACCAAACGCCCTGTTTTTTCAGGCAATAAGAAAACAAATCTACTGGTTCGCTACAAAACAATGTCTATCGATTATCATGATCCTTCTTTTAGATGGGAACAAAAACTGAGTAATAAAGTCAGTATGAGCGTAAGTTCAGAATACATCAAATCTAACGGACAATATAAATTTCGATATAAAAGAAAAAATCAAGACGGAAGCATTGCCTACGATACCACAGCAACACGTTGGAACAGCGATATTGAAGCTTTTCGATTTGAATCGGGACTTTTCGGCAAAATAAATAAAGGGACTTGGGATGCTAAAGTGTATTATTACGATTCTGAGAGAGGTGCTCCAGGAGCTATTGTAGAAAATAAGTTTCGCGATGGTTTTCGTCAGTTCGACAAGAATTTTTTCTCTCAAGCTTCTTTAACAAAAGACGTTTCCGAAAAGTATAAATTTCAACTAAAAGGAAAATTTGCATACGATTACACGCATTACATTGCGAGAGACACGACAAATGTTTTAGGAGAAACCGTAACTGAAGGTGCACAATCTGATGATAGTTATTATCAGCAAGAAGCTTATTTTTCAGCTGTTAATATGTACAGCATTTCATCAACTTGGGATGTTTCGCTGTCAACTGATTTTCAGTACAATAAATTAAATGCAACGAGAAGAGGAATCCAAACGCAATTTTCTTTTCCACAACGTTATACTGCATTAGTTTCTCTTGCGACTTCTTATCGATATGAAGGTTTTAAAGTTTTAGGAAATGTACTTGCAACTCGCGTTATCGAAGAAGTAAAGTACAATGCCAAAGCGCCCAATAAAACCGAATTTACTCCCGCTATATTTCTAGGTTATGCACCATTTAAGAAATATGATTTCAATTTAAGAGCTTTTGCGAAGCGAATTTTCAGAATGCCAACTTTCAATGATTTGTATTATACGATGGTAGGCTCGAGTACTTTGAGACCCGAATATATGAATCAGTATGATGTTGGCTTTACCTATAATTTCTCAATGAAAGATAGTTTTCTAGATAGACTTTCTTTTCAAGCGGATGCTTATTATACTAATACAAAAGATAAAATTATAGCGGCTCCAACAGGAAATTTATTCCGTTGGATGATGACCAATATTGGTGAGGTGAAAGGAAAAGGAATCGAAACGGTTCTGAATATGGCAACGCATATCGATAAAGTAAATCTAACTGCAAACTTGACTTATACGTATTCTCAAAGTCAAGATTTTACCAAATTTTCGGGATTAGAAATGTCATCTTTCGGAGACCAGATTCCATACACGCCTTGGCATAGCGGATCTGGAATTTTAAATGCGGGCTATAAATCTTGGAATTTCAATTACAGCTTTATTTATGTTGGAAAACGCTATAACGGGAATGTCAATAATATTAAAGTAAATGAAGTCCAGCCTTGGTACACGCACGACTTGGCAGTTCAGAAATCTTTCGCGTTCAAGAATTACAAATTGAATGGAGCAATTGAAATGAATAATGCATTCAATCAGCAATATGAAGTGATTTACAATTATCCAATGCCAGGAAGAACATTCAAATTTATAATCAGTTTTGAGTTATGAAAAAGAGCATTTTAAAAATAGTATTTGGTTTAAGTATTGCCGTTTCTTTGGTTTCTTGCCGAGAAGACGAAACGATATTTCTTTCTTCAGATATTAATGTTGCCGCACCGAGAAGCGATGGAAATATTGAAGGTTTTTATCTTCTAAACGAAGGTAATATGGGAATGAACCGCGCGAGTTTGGATGTTTTCAATTACAGAACAGGAAATTATACTACAGATGTTTATTCTGAACGAAATCCTTCAGTTGTAAAAGAACTGGGAGATGTTGGAAACGACATTCAGATTTACGGCAATAAAGTTTATGCAGTTATTAATGTTTCGAATAAAGTTGAAGTCTTAGAAAAATTGACAGCAAAACGCATCAAAAAAATAGACATTCCGAATTGTCGATATGTGGCTTTTTATAAAGACAAAGCTTACGTGAGTTCGTATGCCGGACCAGTTGCAATTGATCCGAATGCTGAAATTGGTTTTGTTGCAGAAATTGATACGACTTCTTTAGAAATAAAAAGAAAAGTAACTGTTGGGTATCAACCGGAACAAATGGTGGTTCATAACGGGAAATTATATGTTGCAAATTCTGGCGGTTACAGAGTTCCGAATTATGATAGAACGGTTTCTGTAATTGATTTGGAAACTTTTACAGAAATTAAAAAAATCGATGTTGGAATAAATTTATACAGCATGAAGATCGATAGCCGTGGTGATATTTATGTGAGTTCACGAGGCGATTACTACAACACACCATCGAACCTTTTTGTAATTGATACACAGACGGATGAAAAGAAAATGCAACTCGATATTCCTGTTTCTGAAACTTGTCTGGTTGACGATTTATTGTATTACTACAGTGTTTCTTGGAGTTATTTAACGGGAAGCAATAAAGTGAGTTACGGAATTTTGGACACCAGAACTAAAAAAGTAATTACAGATAAAATTATTACCGATGGAACGGATAAAAAAATCATGATTCCGTATGGACTTCAGGTAAATCCTGAAACCAAAGAAATCTACATTACCGATGCGCAAAATTATGTCGTAACAGGCTATATCTACTGTTTTACGCCAGATGGAAAATTAAAATGGAAAACTACTGCTGGGAATATTCCCGCTCATATTGCTTTTATAACTAAAAAATAAATATTGAAAAAATGAATAGAAACCTTTTTAAAATCGCTCTGTTTTCAATTCTCTTTTTGGGATTTGTAGCCTGCGATAAAGACAATGACGAAGAAGATCTGCTTCCCGCCGAAGTTCTCAAAGAATCGTACACGATTGATCGTTTTAAAGTGCTAAATATTGCAACAGCGCTTCCAAGCGGAGCAAAACTGACTTGGAGTATTAAAGATTCTATTATTTCAGGAAATACAGATTTGGATTTTATCAGTCCGTTTCAAAAAAATTATCCGCTGACTTTAAAAGTAGAGATTAGTGGAGAAGTAAAAGTTTACACTTCTTCGATTAATGTGGTAAAAGAAACAGGAACGTATAGTAAATATATTTTTAATGTACTTGATTTTCGTCCCGCAGTTGGTCAGTTTACAAACGGAATTCCACAATACACAGCAGGAAATACTCAAGCTAATATGACAGCTGCTGCGAAAAAAGCAATTGTAGGCTCGAACACTTCTATGATTTCGCTTGGCGGTTTTGGTGGTTATGTAGTTTTTGGTTTCGATCATACAATTCCGAATATGGATGGCCGTGATTTTAAGATTTTAGGAAATGCTTTTTGGGGAAATGAAGCCAATGAAGCGCGTTCGGGATCTTGCGAACCAGGAATTATTATGGTCGCTTATGACAAAAATAAAAATGGAAAACCAGACGATGATGAGTGGTACGAAATTGCTGGAAGCGAATACTTTAAAAGTACAACAATAAAAAATTACGAAATCACTTATTTTAAGCCAGACGCTAGCAAATCGCCAGTTGCTGGAACTGAGTTTTGGCAATTTGATACAGAATATATTAAATGGCAGGATAATGCGGGACAATCTGGTCATAAAGTTCAAAATGTATTTCACGATCAAAGTTATTACCCGCTTTGGATTGCCGATGCGTCTTATACTTTAAGAGGAACTAAAATAGCAGACAATTTCTATGATCAGAGTGGCGAAGGCTCGTATTGGGTTGGCAAATCGTTTGAATTTGGATATGCAGATAATGCACCAAATAATGACGAAGCATCTAATATTGATATCTCTTGGGCAGTAGATAAAAACGGAAAATATATCAAACTTCCAGGGATTGATTTTGTAAAAGTTTATACAGCAATTAATCAAGAAGCAGGTTGGCTTGGAGAAGTTTCTACAGAAGTTTCAGGAGCTTACGACTTACATCTTAACTAACACAATATTTTAAAACCAATAAATTATGAGGAAAAACTACTTTATAATAATCTTGCTATTTTTTGCATTTCTAACCAATGCACAAATAACGGTTCAAGGCGTTCCTAGAAATGATGCTAAATCAAAGACAGTTACGCAAAAAAAACTAACGGCAAAAAGTGCAAATACGGCCACTTTTGACGATATTCAATTTTGGGTAGGAACAGGCGCTAACCAAGCTGCGTTTGTTGTGCAATGGAATGACGGAAAAACTTCTGACGCCTTGGTTTGGGGTTTTAAATGGGATGGAACTGCAACAGGAGAAGATATGATTAAGGCCATTGCAAAGGCCGATCCTCGTTTTTTTACGTTGCTTTATCAAGGAACACAATTCGGATCTGCAATTGGTGGATTTGGTTTCGATTTGGATGGAGCAGGTACAAACGGACTTTATAAGGATGGAGATATAACCTATCCTTTGTATCCTTTTGATGGTATAGTGAATACTTCAGAATATAATTTTGATTCTTATGTAGGCATCGATGCCAATGATCATTGGCAATCTGGATGGTATACAGGTTATTGGTCATATTGGGTTAAAGATCCGACAGAAAGTGATTATGGTTATTCTGGTGTAGGCGCTTCTACTCGCGAATTGCAAAATGGTTCTTGGGATGTTTGGAATTTTAATCCAAATATGGAAATGTTTGATATTGCTACAACTTTTACTCCTGTTACGCCTTATTCTAAAACAATAGATTTTACTAAAGGGTATTTTATGGTAAATGAAGATTGGTTTGGACATGTAAATGGTTCTGTTAATTTTATTGATAATAACGGAAATATTAATTATCGCGTTTACAGTGAAGCAAATGATAACAATACTTTTGGTGCAACGACACAATACGGTACTATTTATGGAGATAAATTTTATTTTGTTTCTAAACAAGAAGCAGATAAATCAGATACACAATATAAACCTGGAGGAAGATTGGTTGTTGCCGATGCTTTGACCATGAAAAAAATTGCAGCATTTGACGATATTGGAGGAGGAGATGGCCGCTCTTTTATAGGTGTTGATGAGAAAACAGGTTATATAGGTGCTTCTAATGGTATTTTTCTTTTTGATATTGAGAATATGAAAGTGGGAGATTTGATCATCGGGACAGGCGGAGGAAGTCAGTATGCTGGACAAATAGGAAATATGATTCGTACCTCTCAATATGTTTTTGCTGTAAAACAAAATGGAGGAATTTTGGTAATTGATCCTAAGACCAATACGGTAATAAAGACTATTTCTGGAGTGTTCCACTCAGTTACACAGGCTAAAGATGGAAGTGTTTGGGGAATTCAGAATCAGAAATTGATAAATATTGATGCAAAAACTTTTGAAACGACAGAATATGCCATTCCAACAACAAAATATTTAGGCTCTTGGGGAGCTTGGAATGCTGGAAGTTTTACTTATAGTAATAAAGAAAATGCGTTGTATTGGAATAATAATGTAAGCAGTTTTGTTGCAGGAGCTCAAATCATAAGATTCGATATTGATACAAAAACATTCAATGAAAATTTTGCTACACTTCCTGGACAAACTGGAACGTACAAACAAATTGTGTACGGCGCAGGTTTGCGTATTGATCCTGTTTCGGACAACTTAATTGTAAACACAACAGAAAGCGGATTTGGATCACATTATCAGAAAAACTGGATTCATACTTTTGATAATACAGGTAAATTAATCGATACCAAAATCTTAAACGATTATTATTGGTTTCCGTCTATGGCTGTATTTCCTGATAATGCAGAGCCAGTTGTGAACTCGATTTTACCATCAAAAATTTCAACGCTTAGTCCAACTGTTATTGATTTAAAAACGGTAGTTTCAGACGAAGACAATTTATCGGTAGCGATTGTAAAAGCGGTAAAATCTAATAGTGATGAAAATATTGTTTCGGCAGAAATTAATGCTAACGAAGAATTGATATTAACTCCAAAGGATAAAGGTATTGCTACGGTTGTAATTAGTTTTAATTCTAACGGAAAAGTAGTAGAACAATCGATTTTAGTTGATACATCGACTTTAGGAAGAGACGAATTCACGAAAGTACAATTATCTATTTATCCAAATCCAGTTGCAGATTATTTGAATATCAGTACAGAAGATGAAATCGTAGATGCTGTTATTTATGACGTGACAGGAAGAACAATCAATACTCGATTAAACAATAACCAAATTAATGTAAGTAATTTTGCTAAAGGTTTTTACATCATCAATATTGTGACTGATAAAGCCAATTACACTCATAAATTTATCAAAAAATAAAACTTGTAGCATTGTCAGGCTGAGCGAAGTAGAAGCCTTTACGTTGTGCCCTTCGACTTCGCTCAGGGAGACATATCTTATTTTAAATATCTAAAGAAAAGCCTCTTTACTTAGCTGTAAAGAGGTTTTTTCAATTAAAAAGATCATTATATTTACTTTTAAAATCCTTTATTATGAAAGCATTGGTAATTGGAGCGACAGGCGCGACGGGAAAAGAATTGGTTAAACTGCTTTTAGAAAGTACAGATTATTCAGAAGTTTCAATCTTTGTTCGACGTCCAACAGGAAAATCACATTCAAAGTTAAAAGAACACGTAGTTGATTTTTCAGACGTAAATTCGTTTCGGGAATTAATTACTGGCGATGTTCTTTTTTCATGCTTAGGAACAACTTTAAAAGACGCAGGTTCTAAAGAGAAGCAATGGAAAATCGATTATGATATTCCAGCTGATTTTGCTGCTGCTGCCAAACAAAACAATGTAAAATCTTTGGTTTTGATTTCTTCTTATGGCGCTTCCGCGAAAAGCAATGTATTTTATTCTATGATGAAAGGAAAGCTAGAAGATCATCTTCAAGAATTGAGTTTTCCGCAATATATCATTTTTAGACCAGGTCCGCTTATTCGCGAAAACACAGATCGTTTGGGAGAAAAAATTTCAATAAAAGTGATAAAATTCTTCAACGCCATCGGACTTTTCAAAAATGTAAAACCGATTACTACCGCATTTTTAGCTCAAAAATTAGTAAAAGCTCCAAAAGCACTTCCATCAGGAAATAAGATTCTTGAGCTTGAAAGAATTCTTGAATTATAAGTTATGGATTATAAGTTGCGAATGTAACTCATAACTTATAATCCATAACTCATAATTTAAAAAAGCTATTTTTTATCTTCAGAAAGAATTAAAGTAGATGGTATATTAGCCAGCCAAGGGCTTTTATTCTCTACCAAATGTTTCCATCCATCAATAGAAATTAGCATAAGATCTTGTTGCTCTAGAAAATCTTTTTCAATAGATTGTTCTTTTCTTAGCGTTAGCTGGTTTGGAGCTGCTTGTTCCATTAATCTAATTTTTTCTTTAGTATCTAGATCGGCTAGAATTTTGCCTTCAACATCTAGAATTTCAATTCTCGCATTGATATTTTGAACAAATTTTTGAACATAATTTTGGATAAAATCCCAATCTTTTAAACTAAAAAGCGGAATAAAAATCGTGTTGATATCAGTTAAATCTTTATCAATTAAAACTCCAACAGGAATATGCGATTTTGCAATAATTTGTCTCGTTCCATCATCAAAAGGAGCAGATTCTAAAATGTTTTCCTTTCCAGTAACAGTATTCAATATCTTTTCAGGATTGATAATTCGAGTGGTAAAACCGAGCACTCTTCCTAATAAACTTCCTTGATAAATAGATTGTCCAATTCCAACCAATAAAAGATCATGTTTGCTTTTATTAGCCACATTTACAATTTCGTTGTCAATATCAGAAGACGCTTTAAACATTGTGGTAATGTTTCTGTTTAAAGCAACAGATTCTTCTACAATACCTTTAAATTTTTCATCTTCATAAACATCTGTATTGTAATGATGTAATTCTTCGGTAGGAAGAAAATGCATGGCTGTGATTTCAGAACTTTCAGCTCTTTTATTCGTTAGTCCGTCAGCCACTTTAAGTAATGCTCTTCCAGATTCTGGTCGGTCAAAAGACAATAAAATTCTGTACTTATTTTTTAAAGCAATATCTTCTTCGTTTTCTTCTTTACTAGATCTAAAAAGCCAGTTTATTAAATCTAATGTTGGTCCTGTCATAAATGTGGTAGCAAGCGCCATAATTACAAACATAGAGAACAATTCTGGACTCAAAACTCCAAGATCGTAACCAATATTTAGGGCGACCAATTCTGTTAAACCTCTAGTATTCATTAAAGCTCCAATGGACAAACTATCTTTCCAGCTTTGTCCCACAAATTTTGCGGCAAGCATACTGCTGACAAATTTCCCCACAACAGCAACTGCAAAAATTAATCCTGCAATTTTCCACAAATAAGGCTCGTTCAATAAACCAATTTGTGTTCTTAAACCTGTAAATACAAAGAATAAAGGCAATAAAAGTACAAGTGCAACGTCTTCTACTTTTTCAATAAACAGATTTCTAAATCTAATGTTTTCAGGCATAATCGCACCTGCAATAAAAGCTCCAAACAAAGCGTGAATTCCGATAACTTCTGTTAAGTAAGAAGAAACTACAAGCGTCAAAAAGAAAATGGCTACAATTGGTTTGCTTAATTTTTCGTTTGTGGCGTATAAATCTCCAATTCTTTTAAGAAACGGACGAACTACTTTAATCATCAAGAAAACATATCCTAAAGCTAAAACTACTGTATACAAAGCACTTCCAAAAGAACCTGCTTTTACAATCGCAATTACAACTGCTAGAATACACCATGCAGTAATATCATCGGCTGCGGCACAAGTAATTACAATAGTTCCTAATTTTGTTTTGTGAATGCCACGTTCTTGCACAATTCTGGCAAGCACCGGAAAAGCAGTGATACTCATCGCGATTCCGGCAAACAAACCAAAAGATGTAAATTGTACATCTGCGGGGGCAAACTCGTCATATATAAAGTACGCCAAGCCCATTCCTAAAACAAACGGAATAATAATACTGGCGTGGCTTATAACTACAGCGTCGTGAGCTTTATTTCTAAGAATCTTCATGTCGATTTCCATTCCCACGATATACATGAAAAGGATTAAACCAATTTGGCTTAAGAACTGAAGGTTTCCAAGAGATTCTGCTGGAAATAATGCGGCAGAAAATTCAGGGAAATACATTCCGATTAAAGAAGGTCCCATTACAATTCCGGCAATCATTTCTCCAATAACGGCTGGCTGTTTTATTTTAATGCAGATCCATCCGAAAATGCGGGCAACAAAGATAATCGTAACAATTTGTGCTAATAAAAGTGCTAACGGATGGTGAAGGTTTTTGATGAGAGAATCTAGAAATTCGCTCCATTGTGTTTTATCTGAGGTTGGAATTTTAAGATTTCGGCCTGTTTGCAGTTTTACACCCAATAAAATAATCCAATACATTAAAAGGGAAAATCCTCCGATAACTCCAACGTAAAAAATACTGTTTCTTAAGTTTTTCATTTACTTTAATTTTTTGCTCTTCGTGGCTTGTTGTTTTCTATGAAAAAACAGAGAAAAAAAGCCTTTTTTGAAGAGATTTGTTCATAAAATCGAAGCAATTTTATAACAAAATGAGCATTCGCCCAATAGTGATACTTCAATTTTGTAATGACCTAGAAAAAATTTGTAATGAAATGAAAAAAGGAAGATTTTAAGCGGTAAAATTTTAGGTTCTTGAATAGTTTTTTACAAGAAAGTCGAGATAACGCAAGGGTTTTAGTGTAAATTATTTTATCTTTATGCCTTTACCACTATAATAAAATGAATAAAGATTATCCAATTCCAGATAACGAATTACAGCGTTTAGCAGCCCTAAAACGTTATAATATACTCGACACGCTTCCAGATGATGCTTTTGACGATGCTACAAAGCTTGTTGCTTATATCTGTGGCGTACCAATTGCCCATATTTCTTTTATTGATGAAAACAGGCAATGGTTTAAGTCTGAAATTGGAGTGGGAGTTTCTGAAGTTCCGCGAGAAATTTCATTTTGCAATTACACTATTTTAGATACAAAAATTCTAGAAATTAGCGATACGCATGTAAACGAAACATTTAAAGATGATCCTAATGTAACAGGCGGATTTAATGTGCGTTTTTATGCAGGTGTACCGCTTACAACGCCAGACGGTTATAATATTGGAACTTTGTGTGCCGTTGATCATGTGGTAAAAGAACTGAATGAAGATCAGCGTAATGCGCTTTCTATTATTGCTAAACACGTTATCGCTCAGTTGGAGTTGGGAACAAAAAACAGTCAATTATACGCACAGAGAAAAATTGCCGAACGTGCAGTTTTGGCAAGAGATAGCTTTTTGGCCAATATGAGCCACGAGATTAGAACGCCTCTTAATGCAATTATTGGTTTTACCGATTTGCTTGCACAAACCGAACTCGATGAAACACAACGCGATTATATTGGAAGTGTGCAGATTGCTGGCGAAAATTTACTTCTTATTGTAAACGATATTCTAGATCTTTCTAAAATTGAATCTGGAAATTTAGCGATTGAATCTGAGCCTTTTAATCTAAAGAAAACGCTTAAACATGTTTATAGTTTATTAAAAGTAAAAGCGCAGAAAGACGTTGAATTTGATCTTTTTCTAGATGCTGAAATGCCAGATATGGTGATTGGCGATCAAGGAAGACTTAATCAGATCTTGGTAAACTTGATTGGGAATTCGCTTAAATTTACCAATGAAGGAGAAGTAACGGTTTCTGTAAAGAAGATAGACGAAACAGAAGACGATTACACGCTTAAATTTTCTGTAAAAGATACTGGAATCGGAATTCCGAAAGATAAACTCGAAACTATTTTTGAACGTTTTACGCAAGGCGAAGAAAGTACTACAAGAACTTTTGGAGGTACAGGACTTGGACTAAATATTGTAAAACAATTAGTCGAACTTCAAAAAGGAGAAGTTCATGTAAAAAGCACCGTAAATCGCGGTTCTGAGTTTTTCTTTATTCTTTCATACAAAAAAACAAATTCTGAAGAGGCAACAATAAAAACAGTTTCTAAAAACGATTTAGGAAACTTGAAAATTTTGCTTTGCGAAGACAATGTTTTAAACCAAAAGCTTGCAAAAAGCGTAATTAATAATTTTGGTTTTGATTTGGATATTGCTCAGAATGGAGAAGAAGGCATCGAACTTTTATCTCAAAACAAATATGATTTGGTTTTAATGGACTTGCAAATGCCTGTTAAAGACGGTTATCAAACCACCGAATACATTCGATGCGAAATGAAATCTGATATTCCAATTATTGCCATGACTGCGCATTCTTTGGTAGGAGAGCAAGAGCTTTGCTACAAAGTAGGAATGAATGCTTATGTGCCAAAACCTTTTAAACAAGCTGTTCTTTTAAAGGCGATAAAAACGGTAATGACACCAGGAACTGATGTACATCATAAGAGAATTATAGATATGTCTTTTTTGGATGAAATGGCTTGCGGAGATCCTGAATTTAAAAGAGATATGATTGATCTTTTTGTGGAAAAAATTCCAAATCAGGTGGCGCAGTTAGAAGAAGCATTTCAGAATGCCGATTATGATAATGCAAAAAAACTGGCGCATAATATGAAGTCAAGCATGGATATTTTTATGCTGCAAGATTTGAGCAATTGTCTGTCTATAATTGAAGAAGAAGCTTCTCAAGGCGCATTTACAGCAGAAACTTTAGATAAAATGAATATTTTTAGTTGTGGAATAGAAGAAGTCGTTAAAGTTTTAAAAGAGCTATGATATAAGGGAAATATGCAATAGCTTTACTATATATGACGTTATAATTTAAGTTGTCCCCAAGATTAAAAAAACAAAAAATGAGAATTATTGTAGCCGAAGATAATGATATCCTACGCAAATCGTTATCTTTTTTCTTAGAGTCCAAAGGATTTAGTGTTGACCAGTTTTCTGATGGAAAAGAAGCTTTAGAAGCAATAGAAAAAGAAAACTATGATTTAATATTAACTGACATAAATATGCCAGGTGTTAGCGGAATGGAAATTACGCAACATGTTAGAGAAAATCTTAAATCTGATATCCCTGTCATTATATTAACTTCGTCAGGAGTTGAACAAACAGAGCTTGATTCTTTTGACATTGGAGCAAATGAATTTATTGCCAAGCCTGTAAGTCCAGCTGTACTTTTAGTGAGGATTAATAAATTACTAAAAACCCGAATCTAATGAAGTTTATCTATTATTCTATTTTCCTGCTTTTTATTTCTTCTGTTGCATTTGCACAAGAAATCAATATAGACGAGACTTTGGCAAATGTGAAGCGTGAAGTCGAAAAAGAAAATTACGATAAAGCATTGTCGCTTATTGAACCCTTGCGCGCCAAATATCCAGAAAATGAGGATATACAAACGTATGCAGGACGTATTTATAGCTGGAAAAAAGACTATAAAACGGCTGTAAAAATTTTGTCTCCAATGGCAGACAGAAACAATCCGAATCCTGAAGCTTTGCAAGCGATTGTAAATATTTATTTCTGGCAAGAAGAGTATGAAAAATGTATTTCGTATTGTGATAAATATCTAGCGATCGATCCGAAATCTGTTGATGTATTGAGGATTAAAGCGACTTGTTTAGAAAAACTAAATCGAGATCAAGAAGCATTAGATTTGATCAACAAATCAGCATATATTGATAATAGTACTCAGGCTTTCAGAGGAATTCGTACACTTATTGGACGCAAGGCCAAAAATGCAGTTTCGGCTTCTTATTTAAATATTTCAACTTCAGATCCTGGACAATCTCCATTTCATTACGGATATGTCGAGTATTCGCATAAATTCAGCAAATCGGCAGTTGTTGGTAGAGCGAATATAGGAAACATAAGCGGCGACACACAAATGTTATTTGAAACCGACTTTTACCAAACCTTTTCAAATAAAAGTTATTTGTACGCAAATGCTGGAGTTTCAACAGGAGAAACTATATTTCCTGTGGCTAAAGGAGGTTTAGAATATTATTTTGCTCCGCAGAAAAAGTTTGATTTTTCGCTTGGAGGAAGATATATGCATTTTGAAACCGACGATATTACATTGCTTACAGGTCAAGTCGCTTATAATGCAGGAATTTATACGTTTGCTTATAGACCTTATTACGATATTTCTAACGAATTATTCTCTCACGTTTTAAGCGTTCAGCGTGTAAACGAAGAAAAAGAACGTCTTATAAGACTGGAATTGCAATACGGAAACGTGCCGTATTTGTATCTCTACAATAATTTCACTCAGCCATTAAAAGCTTATAGAGTTGGAATTCAGTACCAGCACCGTTTTGGAGATTCCTTTTTTGTGCGCCCAATTTTTCTTTACGAATATGAAGAATATACGCCAGGAGAATACAGAAATAAGTTTAATGTACAGCTAATTGTAACGAAACGTTTTTAAGATGACAGAAATCTGGGATTTATATAAAAACGGTGGTTGGGAAGTGCCTTTTCTCACTTTCTGCGTTTATTTGTTCGTTATAGCATCGTTCATCTTATATCTAGTAATTGTAGCAAGCCGAAATAGTAAAATAAAAAAAGAACGACTTACTAAAGAATACAGCACAGTAATCGATAAAGTAATGTCGGATATTATTTTTGATGATGTTCCTTTTTCAACAATTAAAAAAGACAAAAATTTTCTAGTGCTCTTTGATACTTCTTTTTTTAGAGAAGTTTTAACAGAATCTCTTATCAATCTGCATAAAAACTATGAAGGTGTTTATGCGGAAAAATTGGAACAGTTTTATAAAGATTCTGGGTTGATAAAAGCTTCATTCAGAAAACTTAAAAGTTTGAAATGGGAAGTAAAATGCAAAGGAATTACAGAACTTGTCGAGTTTAATATTGAAGAAGCATTTGATCAAATTATTGTTTATTCTCAAGCTAGAAATAAAACATTAAAAATTGTTGCCTTAAATGGATGTATAAAACTAGAAGGAACGCAGAGTATCAAATATTTAGTAGACCATTCTGACCCAATTGACGACTGGATGCAATTGAATATTATTGGCGCTTTTAAAAAGCATGATGTTGGTGATACTGAGGGAATTGAACATTTGCTTCAATCGCAAAATACAACGGTAATCACACTTGGTTTAAAACTTATAAAAGAACTTAAATTATCGCAAAAAGTTCCTCATGTCGCGCAATTAGCAGATCAGACAACAAATGTTATTATCAAATACGAAGCGCAGAGCATTTTGCAGACGTTAACAGCTTAATATTATAAGAAATGACTTTTTTTAATCCTGAAATAACATGGTTTTTGGATGTATATATACTTCTAATACTCGGTTACGCCATACTAATCATGTCGTCTTATTTAGCGCTTGCCTATATTTCTACAAAAGAACTTAGAAGATATCTTAAACGAAACAGTTTTGTAGATTATGATGTGCTCTTAACCAGCGAATTTGCACCAAAACTTTCGCTTATTGCGCCCGCATATAACGAAGGTTTAACTATCGAAGAAAATGTAAAATCGCTGCTTTCGCTGAATTACAATAATTATCAAGTTATTGTGGTAAATGATGGAAGTAAAGACAATTCTATGGAAATCTTGACCAAAACTTACGATTTGGTTTTGACCGATTTAGATTTTCATCCGCAAATTGAAACAAAAAAAATAAAAGGAGTTTACACTTCAAAAAATGCTGCTTTCAAAAAACTAATCGTTGTTGATAAAGAAAATGGAGGCAAAGCCGATGCATTAAATGTTGGGCTTAATATAGCTCAAAATCCATATGTGGTTTGTATTGATGTCGATTGTATTTTGGATAAAGATTCTCTTCTTAAATTAGCCAAACCATTTTTGGAAGCATGCGGAAAACGCATTATTGCAACGGGTGGAGTAGTTCGAATTGCGAATCAATGTGTGATCAAAAACGGACGTTTGGTCGAAGTGCATGTTCCAGATGTTATGCTGCCGAGAATTCAGGTTTTAGAGTATCTACGAGCATTTCTTTTAGGAAGAATGGCTTGGGGAAAACTAGACGGATTATTGCTTATAAGTGGTGCTTTTGGTGCTTTCGATAAAGAAATTGCGATACTTTCTGGCGGTTACAGCACTAAAACAGTTGGAGAAGATATGGAACTAATTGTGAGAATGCGCCGTTATATGTTAGACAATAAATTGCCATATTCGGTAAGTTATATTCCAGATCCGCTTTGTTGGACCGAAGCGCCAGAAGAGTTTAAAATATTCAAAAAACAGCGTTCTCGTTGGATGCGAGGAACAATAGAAACTTTAAGCATTCATAAAAGAATGTTTTTAAATCCGAAATACAAACTTTTAGGAATGTTGAGTGTGCCGTATTGGACATTGTTTGAATTTTTAGCGCCTGCAATTGAGTTTATTGGACTTGTAATAACGGTTGTATTTATTGTATTAGGATTATTAAACTGGCATTTTTTCTTCTTATTGCTTCTTTTCGTATATTCGTTTGCAGTTTTATTTTCGGTTATAGCCTTATATAGCGAAGAAAAAACGTATCATAAATATCCAAAACAAGCCGATTTTTTCAAACTTTTAATGGCCGCTTTTATCGAACCTTTTTATTTTCACCCGCTTACCGTTTATGCCGCTTTGATTGGTTATAAAGAAAAAGTTATGGGAACGAAAGGTTGGGGCGAAATGACTAGAAAAGGATTTACTAAGAAATAGTGAATATGACAAAGAAAATTTTAATAGTCGACGACCATTTGGTAGTACGAAATGGAGTTGCAATGATTCTTGAAAGACAATTTGAGGATGTTGCAATTTCGCATGCTGAAAATTTCTTTGAGGCTATTACACTTTTAAAAAATCTTCCTTTTGACTTAGTCGTTCTTGATATTAATATTCCTGGCGGAAAAAATACAGATATGATAGCCGATATTAGAGCTATTCAGTCTGAAGTAAAAATATTGGTTTTCTCTGCTCATGAAGAAGAACAATATGCGTTAAAATATCTTTCTTCTGGAGCAAATGGTTACGTTGATAAATTATGCAGCGAAGAGAAAATCACATTTGCTATTACTTCAATTTTTGAATCTGGAACGTATGTTTCTCCCGAATTGGTTAGTAAATTGGTAAATATTCAGACAAGTAAAAAAAACATAAATCCTTTTGAAGGTTTATCTAAAAGAGAACTTCAAATAACCGATTTATTAGTTCAAGGAAATGGTAATTTGGAGATTTCAAACATTCTCAATATTCACATGTCGACCGTGAGCACTTACAAAGCCAGAGTTTTTGAAAAACTAAAAGTCAATAATCTAGTAGAACTCATTAACTTATATAAAACTTTTCAGAGTTAGATATACTCTACCATTATTTCGATTGTAGTTCCTTTGTCAATATCGCTTTTAATATTGATGTTTCCTTCAATAAGAATAAGAAGCTCAATAATCATATGAAGTCCTAGATGATAATTTTTCGAAATAGGATTTTTATAAAAATTATGATAGTAATCAATAAGTTCTTTACTCATTCCTTTACCGTTATCGATAATTTTTAAGGTTAGAATATTGTCTCGAGTGGTACATAATAGCGAAATTTTGCCGTTTTTGGTGTTTTTTATAGCATTATCAATCAAATTATGAATAATGATCGAAAGGGCTTTTTTGTTTGTCTTTACACACAAACTTTTGGCGACATTATTAATAATCGTATTATTTTCTGCCTCAGCAATTTTTTCAAAAATTTGAATACTTTCTTCAATTAATTCGTAAAGAGAATAACTCTCTTCTTCTAGTTTTTTTCCTTCAATAAAAATAGAAGAGTATTTGATAAGATTTTCAACATATTCATACAATTGCGATGTAGACGTCTGTAAAGTTCCTAATTGCTGTTTCAGTTTTGGATCTTCTTGTATAGTGCTGTTTTCAATAAGATGTTTTATAGAAGAAGACAAGAATTTTAACGGACTTTTAATGTCGTGGCTCATGCTTTTAACCAACATTTCGTGCTGTTTAATTTCCTGTTTTAAATTGTTTTCTGTTATTTCAAGCTTTTTTACAGTGGCCGCTAATTTTTTTGTCTTTTTTGCAATGATGATTTGTAGTTGTAAGCTTTTTATTTTTTGATAATATAATCTGATGTACCACAGCGAAATAACAAAACCAACAAAAAGAAAACAGCAAAGAATAGTAAACCAGATTGTTTGATGAAATTTTGCAGGTACAACTAGAATTACTTTTTTGTACGCATAATTGGCATCAAAACCAGATAAACTTCTAAAGATTAGGGTATAAGTTCCGGGAGGCAGCGTTGTAAAAGATATAGATTTATCGGCTTTTAAGCGTTCCCAGTGGTTGCTGCCAATTTTGTCCATTTGGGCTTCAATGGTCAAATTTTTTGGGTTACCGTAATACGGATAAGAAACCACAAAGCTAACTCGCTGAAAGTTGTTGTTTAAAATGATGGTATCTTTTGGAGTAAGTACTTTTTGATCTAAAACTACTTTGTCAATAAACAGATTTTTATCAGGAAATATTGGAGATATCTTATTCGAGTTAAAAAAAACAAGTCCGTTCATTGATGGAAATATGATGTCATTATTTTTGAGGATATTTCCGCACGGCTGGCATCCGCCATTAAATTCATTGATTAAGAAACCATCTGATTTAGTGTATTGATGGTAGTAAATAACTGTATTTTTATTTTTAGAATATTTTATCAATGCCTCTCTAGAAACTTGAAAAAGACCTTTGTTTGTAGATATCCAGAAGAAACCTTTTTTGTCTTCAATGATACAGTGTGCAGAACTAAGATAATGTTCTTCATCTGTTGGAAAAGAATGTAAAACATGATCAGAATAAAGAAAAAATCCTTTTTCATAAGTTGTAAGCCATATTTTCTTTTTGCTGTCTATAAAAATACCTCTAATGCTAATTTTCTCAGTGCCAGTTACAAAGTTTATTTTTTTGGTATTCAAATTATATATAAACAAACCATTGCTGCTTGCCAAATAGAGCATGTTATCTAATTGGGTAATATAATTGATGTTATTTTTAAAATCAATTTCCTGTTTTACTATTCCGTTTTTTATAGAATATAGTTTTGGATCATGAAAAATATCTTTACCCAAACTAACCCAAATGGTATTGCTATTGTCTTTGAATAATGTTTTCGGATTTTGATTAAATTGATAGGAAAGCTGTTTTTTATATCCCGAATTTTTCAGAAGACAAAGAACCTTCATATCCCGGCTTATCCAGATGTTTTTTTCATCATCAAGTGCAATACTTATCCTTTCGTCCAAGAAAACACTTTTTGGGAAATGAATGCTGTCAATAACCTTTTTATTGTTTAAAATTAGCCCTTCAGCAGTTATGATAGTACTATCGCTAAAAGCCTGTGCCGCATAATAAACTTCTGCTTTTCCTGTATTTTTTGTTATCGATTTAAAAGTGGGAAAAGAAATAATGCATAAGCCATTTGTACCACTTCCTAAATAAAGCTTTTTATTGTTTTGGTCGTAATAAATAGCAATAATTTTACTGGTTTCTAGTTCTTTACAATCAACAATGAATTCGGCTTCTAGTTTGCCATTCACATTTTTTAGCTGGTATATTTTATTTTTTACATTAAGAAAGACTTGTCCTGTAGTGATATTCCAATAAAGTTTATGATGTGTATTTAATGATAGGTTAAGCTTACTAGAAGATTTGCCTTTTTTTGAAAAACAATGTATTTCACCATTATCAGCCAGATAATAAAGAACGTTATCTATGGCAAAAAAATTGAAAATATTATTGCTTTTAAAAGACGTTTTAGAAATACTTTCCATTTTAGAATTGCACAATTCTACTTTTTCGGTATCAAGAAAATAAAGATCACCAGAAGGTAATCTAATATAAAAAGGATCGTGATTGTTTATCGTATAATTTGAAGGAAGACCATCATGAAGAAAGAAATGTTTACCGTTTCGAGGGATATTATATTTTGGTCCTTCTTTTTTTATGATTTGCACTTTGGCATTTTTAATAAAAACATATTCATTTCTGCTTTCATTAAAACTAGTAAGACTATCTTTTTCTATACTTCCAAAAATGTCCTTAAAGCGATTGTGTTCTAAAGTTGTATTGGCCGAATTGAAAACCAAAAAATTATTTCCGTCATATCGAACAACGCCATTTTCGGTAGTCATCCAGATAAAATGATGTTTATCCTGAATTATAGCACTTATGCTATTTTGATACAGTTCGTTATTATCAGCAGTATACCATCTCGCCGTGTAGTTTTCTTGGCAGACCAATTTTGTTGTGGTTAGCAATAGCAAAAAACAACAATAGCGAAAAAAAACAAAAGCTGTTATTTTGGACATCAGGCTAATTTTATACACCACAAACTTAGCAAACATAAATTAGAAATTGCGATTTGTAGTTTTAAATCTACAACGTTGTAGGTTTATTGGGACAGCCAAGACAAGCTATCTAATAGTCTATAAGACTATATTTGTCTTGTAAGGTTAAAGGCAAAGTTAAGAAGTATGAAGATAGGAGTAATTGGTTTATCTAGTTTTACAGTAGATTTTGTGAGTCGTGCAATAGAGGCAGGACATCAAGTATTATTGAGTTCGACACGAGAAAATGGCCAATATGTAGATCTAACTCAAGCCATGGGAAATAGGGTAAAATTGGTAAGCAGAAACGAAGCTGCTAAAGCAAGTATATTAATTTTATTTATTCCGAGAGAAGATGTTGGATTATTCTTAGCCGACTTGCCAGATATGAACGAAAAAATACTGATACATGCCAGTAATCCAATTTTTAGTCTAGAATGCCTGCATCCTAATTCAAAATCATCGTGCGAAATAATTGCTTCTCTATTGCCAGAAGCTCATATTATTAAGATTCTTAATATTGTTAATCCAAGTGTGCTTTCTGTATTAAACAAACAGCATATTGGAAATGAAATATTTTATACCGGAACAGATAAACATGCAAAAAATAAAGTAAAAACTTTTTTTAAAAGTTTGAATCTTGTTGGAGTGGATTTTGAAGATTTTTATTTGCCCCCATTAGCTTCTTATTCTATAAATTGAATAAGGTATTTTATTTTAAACCAACTTTTGAATAAATCCATTATTCAACCCCAGAAATGTCCCAGAAAATTAACCTTCTGGGACATTTTGCTGTAGTTTTTTATTCTAATGAAGGAATTTAATCTAAATCTGTTTCTAAAACAGCTTTCTTTTCAGCGCTTTTACTCAACAAGAATACAGTTGAAATTATTAATAAACTGCCAATCCAATCAATTGTAGAAAAAGGTGTTTTAAGCCAATAAACAGCTAAAACAGTGGCAGCAAGCGGTTCTGCAGATGCTAGTAAACTTGCTTTTTGTCCGCCAATTATTTTTACGGAATTTAGATAGAATGTAAACGCAATTAAAGTTCCAAACACAATTATTAAAGTAGTATATAGAAAAGTTAGCAAATCCCATTGACCTTCTATTTGCCACGGAGCTTTAACAAAACTAAAAGCAAAACCACCGCAAAACATTCCCCAACCAATAACAACAGAAGGCTTGTATTTATGAAGCAATTTAGCAGGTTGAAGTGTATAAATCGCCAAAGCAACAGCTGAACTAAGTCCGAAAAATAAAGCAGTTCCAGAAATAGCTAATTTATTAAAATTACCGTGAGTGACTAATAATATAGTACCAGTTACAGCAAGTATAATAGCTAACGTTTCTTTTGCTTTTGGTAGTTTTTTGAATTTTAAAGCTAAAAAAATTGCAATAATAATTGGTCCGCAGAATTGCAATATGGTAGCAGTTGCAGCATTAGAATGTTTTATAGCCGCAAAATAAGTGTATTGTACAGAAAGCATTCCGGCGATACTAAATACTAATAATTGCAAGGCATCTTTTTTAGATTTCCAGATTTCGAATATTTCTGTTTTTTCATTTAGTTTCGAATATATTAAAAGTATAATTCCTGAGACTAACATTCTAACCGTAATTAACCATTCTACATTTATTCCTCTTTCTTGAAATAAAAACTGTCCAAATGTTCCTGAAATTCCCCAAAATATAGCAGCTATTATAGCCAAAAGAAATCCCTTAAATATTGATTTACTCATTCTAATGTTGATTATTAATTTATGAAATGCAAAATTGCATCATTATTGCAGGTTGTTTTAATTAAATTTGAAGGTTAATTTGCAATTTTGTTTCATTTATGGATGGTTTTGATAAACAAATACTAGAAATTCTTCAGAAAAATAATTTAACTCCGCAACGCGATATTGGAGAAACAATCGGATTATCTCCAGCAGCAGTGCAGCGCAGAATAAAAAGAATGCGTGAAGAAGGCATTATCAAGGATGATATTTCAATTTTAGAAAGAGAAGCGCTCGGAAATCCTATAACCTTAATTGTTGAAGTGTTTCTAGAAAGTGAACAAATCGACCTTATTGATGAAACCAAAAAGTCATTTGTATCCTGTTCAGCCGTTCAGCAATGTTATTACGTAACTGGCGAATCTGATTTTGTTTTAATAATTATAGCAAAATCAATGGCAGATTATGAAAAGCTTACAAGAGAATTATTTTTTGCGAATAAAAATGTCAAAAGATTTAGAACCGTTGTCGCAATGGGAGTAGAGAAATTAGGATTGAACATTCCGATTGCATTATAATTTAAAGCTTTCGCTGAAAAAGAAAACAGCTTCTCCAATTATGAAGAAGCTGATTCTAAGATATTATTTGAAAAATTAATCTAAATCTGTTTTCAAAACAGCTCCAGTACTTGCATTGGTAACCAATGCTCTATATTGGGAAAGCCATCTTGAATTTAAAGGTTTTTTCAATGGTTTGAAATTGGCTCTTCTTGCAGCAATTTCTTCATCAGTTAAATTAACCGATAAAATATATTGATCTACATCGATATGAATTTCGTCACCATCTTTTACCAAACCAATCATTCCGCCTTCAGCAGCTTCTGGAGAAACGTGTCCGATTGAAGCGCCACGGGTTGCACCGCTAAATCTTCCGTCAGTAATTAGAGCCACAGAACTTCCAAGTCCCATTCCCATAATTAAACTTGTTGGAGAAAGCATTTCCTGCATTCCTGGTCCGCCTTTTGGCCCTTCGTAACGAATAACGACTACATTTCCCGCTTTTACTTTTCCCATCATGATTCCGGCAATAGCTTCGGCTTGACCGTCAAAACAAACGGCGCTACCTGTAAATACGCGATCTCCAGTTAAACCAGCCGTTTTAATAACTGCACCTTGCTCAGCCAGATTTCCATATAAAATTGCTAATCCGCCAACTCTGCTGTACGGATTATCGATGGTGTGGATAATCGTCGTGTCTTTGATTTCAGCATTAGCAATTTTCTCCAATAAAGTTTCGCCGCTAATGGTAAGATTATCAATTAAAACACCCGAACCTCTTTTGTTTATTTCTTTCATAACCGCATTTACACCACCAGCTCTGTTAATGTCTTCCATGTGAACGGTGCTCAAACTTGGCGAAATTTTAGCAATATGCGCTACATTTCCAGAAATAGTATTAATGTCTTGCAATTTAAAATCAACATTCGCTTCGTTGGCAATGGCAAGCATATGAAGAACTGTATTTGTACTTCCGCCCATTGCCATATCTACAGCAAAAGCGTTGCGAACGGCGTTTTCATTCAAAATATTTTTCAATTTGAATTTCTCAATAGCTTGCTGATCTTTAGCAATATCACAAATTCTTCTTGCTGCTTCACGATACAATTGTTCGCGTTCTGGAGTTTGTGCTAGAATTGTTCCGTTTCCTGGCAAAGCAATTCCCATCGCTTCCATTAAAGTGTTCATAGAATTTGCTGTAAACATTCCTGAACAACTTCCGCCGCTTGGACAAGCGTTGCATTCAATATCGTACAATTCTTCATCAGAGATTTTTCCTGCTTCGTGTTTCCCAACTGCTTCAAATGCTGTTGCTAAGTCAATTGCAGTTCCGTTTTTAGTGTAACCTTTAGACATTGGTCCGCCACTTACAAAAATAGTTGGAACATCAACTCGTAAAGCTCCCATAATCATTCCCGGAACAATTTTATCACAGTTTGGAATCGCAATCATAGCATCCAATTTATGAGCGTTCATAACACTTTCTATAGAATTTGCGATAATCTCGCGGCTCGGAAGCGAATACAACATTCCATCGTGTCCCATTGCAATTCCGTCATCGATTCCGATTGTATTGAATTCAAACGGAACGCAACCATTCGCACGAATTTCTTCTTTAATAATTTCAGAAACTTTGTTTAAGAAAAAATGTCCTGGAATAATTTCAATAAATGAATTGGCAACTCCGATAAATGGTTTTCCGAAATCTTCGTTTTTCAAGCCTGTAGCTCGCAATAAGGATCTGTGAGGAGTTCTCTGAACGCCTTTTTTTACTTCATCACTTCTCATGATAAAAAATGTTTTTTAATGTTGTTTTTTGATGTTTTACAGCGTGTTAAATCTGTGATTTTATTCTGCTTAATGTTTCTGGAGAAATATTAAGATATGAGGCAAGATTGGCATTAGACAATCTCTGAATGAGTTCTGGATTGTTTTTAAGAAGATTACGATATCTCTCGGCAGCATTTTGAGTTAATAAACTGCTGAGTTTAGAAGTAATAACCGTTAAACCGTATTCTAGAATATAAATGTACATTTTGTCCCATTGCGGAATCGTATTTCGAAGTCGGAAAAAATCGTCATAAGAAATCGCTAAAAGTTCGGAATTTTCAACAGCTTCAATATATTCTGTACTTGGCTCTCGCGAAATAAAACTGACAATAGAAGTTAGAAAAGTGCCTTCAAAAGCCATAAAACGTGTGGTAATATTATGGTCTTCAGTGCTGTAATACAAACGCAGACAACCTTTTTTGATAAAATAGATTTTGTCTGCAACAGTTCCGCTTTGCAGTAATTGCTCATTCTTCTTTACTTGTACTAATTTAAAGCAAGAGAGAATGGTGTTTAAATCATCATTTTCTAATTGTAATTTGCTTTGAATTAAAGCTTCAAGTTCACTCATCATTTCTCAAAAATTAATCAGTTTCAAAAGTAAAGTTAATCAAAGAAAAAAACATTGACGAATGTCAAAATCGGCTTAAGAATCAGTATAAATAAGCTTTGAGAGTCAAATAAAAAACTTTGCGTCTTAGCGTCTTTGCGAGCAATTTTTCAAAACAAGGATTTTAAAAGCTTAAAAAGAATAATCTCGCAAAGACGCTAAGACGCAAGGTTGTTTTTGTTTTAAGATATGCAGTAAAGCCTTTGCGACCTTAATTACTAAGTTCAGTTAAAAAAACTTTGCGCACTTTGCGGTAAAAAATTATGCGGATCTACTAGTGTGATTTCTCCTTCGTCGAAATGACAAAAATGAGATGAATGAATATAGATAATCAGTTCAAATCTGTAATTTAGTAACATGAAAATTCAACTGAAACAATCTTCTTTTCTGGAAAAGGAAATCAACGAGCCTTATTACAACATTTTGATGTTTGATGGAGAAGCTGTTTTTTCTGTTGATTTAACCGATTACGAATGCAAAGGAAAATGTCTTTTGTTTCTAACGCCTTATCAACTTTTGCAATGGAAAAGTTCTACAGCAACTTTCATTACAACTTTAAGCTTTCACGGAGATTTTTATTGCATCGAATACCATAAAAAAGAAGTCGCTTGCAACGGAATTTTATTCAACGATATTTACAGCGAACCTTTTGTAATTGTTTCCGATTTTATTTACGAAGAAATTACAAGTATTATCGAACGAATGAAAAGGGTAGAAGACTCTGAACTCGATTATGATAATTCGATTCTAAAATCGTATTTGCAAGTTGTTTTGGCATTAAGTAGTAAAGAAAAACAGCTTAAAATGTCACCGCAGATTCAGGAATCTATTGGAAATGCTGATATTTTGAAGTTTCAGCATTTATTAGAGACTCATTTTCTGGAAGCAAAAGAAGTCGCTTTTTATGCTTCTAAATACAATTTGAGTGTAAATACTTTCAGTAAAAGAATCAAAAAACATTTCGGAAAATCTCCTTCACAATTGATTCAAGATCGCATTGTTTTGGAAGCCAAGAAACTGCTGCATTTGACTACAAAAACAATAAAAGAAATTGCAGACGATTTGAATTTTGAAGATGAATTTTATTTCAGCCGCTATTTTAAGAAAAGCGTTGGCATTTCGCCTAAAGAGTTTAGAAAAGAAGTCGGCATTTCTATCGTGGCAAAATAGTCCATGAAAACTCCTTTAAATCCATTTTTATCCAGGTAGCTGTAAAGTAATTTTGGTGTGTATTTAAAACATAATCAAAAATGGAAAAATTACTAAGATTTATAGCTGGTGGACAAAACAACTTTATTCACTTTTTAAGAATTGCCATATTCGTTGTAATGGCTTGGATTGGCGGATTAAAAGCCTTTAAATATGAAGCTGACGGAATTGTTCCGCTTGTCGCGAATAGTCCGTTTATGAGTTTCTTTTATAAAGACGCTAATAATCAAGTAGTGAATGACGAAGGAAAAACGGTAAAAGCCTATACGCTTCATAAAAACCTTGAAGGAAAAACGGTTGAAAAAAACATCAAATGGCACGAAGAAAACGGAACTTACATTTTCTCTTATGGATTGGGAACTGTTATTGTAACAATTGGTTTGTTGGTTCTTTTGGGAATTTGGTTTCCTAAATTGGGTTTTATCGGCGGACTTCTAACATTCGGAATGGCATTTGTAACTTTATCTTTTTTAATTACAACGCCAGAAGTTTACGTTCCGAATTTGGGTGGAGATTTTCCAACGCCAGAGTTTGGATTTCCGTATCTTTCTGTTGGTGGTCGTTTGGTTCTTAAAGACATTATTATGATGAGTGGCGGATTGATTGTTGCTTCGGATAATGCAAAGAAAATTTTAGAAAAATTAAAAAATTAATCTCGTAAAGTCGCAAGGTCGCAGAGTTTTTTTAGTTTAATCTGCTTAATTTGTAAAATCTGAGAGAGAGAATCTTTGCGTCTTAGCGACTTTGCGAGCAATTTCTCAAAGTAAGGATTTTAAAAAGCTTAAAAAAATTAATCTCGCAAAGTCGCAAAGGCGCAAAGTTTTTTTGTTTAAAAAACATAAAGCAAAGCCTTTGCGAACTTATTACTAGGTTAAGCTCATAAAAAATCTTTACGAACTTTGCGATAAAAAAAACGCAACGAGAAGTAAAGAAATACAAAAAGCTGTGCAAGGTTTTAAACTCGCACAGCTTTTCTACTAAACATAAACTGATTATTCGTATTTCAAATATTTTAAAACATCTGCTTTTGTGGCTTGATATGCTTTCGCTAAAACAATAATTAGAGTAAGCGCCAATAAAAAAGCAAAAGAAATGAAGAAAGGCAAAACAGGAATTTCTATTCTGAAAGCAAAGTTGTTCAACCATTTTTGTAGTAAAATATAAGCTGGAACTATAGCGATTAGAAAACCAATTATGCAATACAAAACATATTGTTTTGATAATTCTTTTAACAAAACATTGGTGTCTGCTCCAAGTGTTTTTCGAATTGCAATTTCTTTCATTCTACGCTGAATTGAATATGAAGCCAAAGCAAATAATCCGAACAAAGCGATAAGGATTACGACAATGTTTAAAAGCGAGAACAGATTCTTTTGCTTAACATAAGATTCATAAGTTCTAGCATATTCTTTATCAGCAAAATCGTATTGAAACGGATATTCGGTATCGACTTTTGTTTTCCAGAATTTTTCAATTTCAGCAATAGAATTTTGAATCTGATCTGCTTTTAATTTTACGTAAATACGATTCATTTCTCCTGCCATATCCAGCGATTTTATATGATAAAAAGTAATCGGCGGAACATCAACTTCTGGACTTAAAAGATTGAAATCTTTTACCACACCAATAATCGTCATTTTCTGATTTCCAATTTTTATTTCTTTTCCAATAGGATCTTTAATCTGCATTAAATTCAGCGATTTTTCGTTAATCAAAACTGAATTTATAGTGTCTGAAGCTATATTTGGGCTAAAATTTCGACCTTTTATTATTTTTACATCAAGCAGATTTAGCATGTCATAATCAAGTCCGATGCCTTTTTGTTTGAAAAGCACATCTCGATACCAAATTGGCCATTGCGAATTGTCTGCTCCATCAAAAGCAAGAAGACCTGTAGAAACTTTTTCAACGCCTTTAATTTTTGAAAGTTCCTGTTTTATAGTGCTGTATCTTTCAAAAATGTTCTTTCCAACTTTCTCTCCCTGATAATACGAAGACGGCAGATTTAACGAAATAGCCATAACCTGATCGCCTTTAAAACCAAGATCTTTGTTGTTTAGATAGTTAACCTGCTGATAGACAATTACAGATCCAATGATAAAAAAGGAAGCAATCGCAAATTGAAGAATCAACATTCCGTTTCTAAACCAAATACCGCTTTTGCTTCGGTCATAATTTCCCCTTAAAACTTTTAAAGTTTCAAAATTAGCCACATATAATGCAGGAAATATTCCAGCAAAGACAATGGTTATGATAAAAACGAGTATCAATTGAAGGTAAAATTGACTTTCGACTATTCTTAAATTTTTCTCTAAAAAAGAATTGTAAAAAGGAAGTGCAATTTCTACAATCATTAATGCCAACAAAACCGAAAAAGCAGTCATCAGAACAGTTTCGAAAATAAATTGCCAAACAATCTGCTCTTTAGAAGCGCCCAAAACTTTACGAACTCCAACTTCTTTGGCTCTCTTAATAGAATTTGCTGTTGCCAAATTAATGTAATTGACAATGGACAGAATAAGAATCAAGACCGATAAACAGGCCATAATGACCAAAAACTGATAATTTCCTCTTCCTTCAGGATAACCATCGGCTAGAGAATGCAATCTAGCAGAGGAAAGCGGTTCCATAAAAACCTTGAAGTTTCCGATTTTTTTGACCATTTCTGCTGGTGTAAATCCTGCTTCTTTAGCGCTTTGCAGAATAATTTCATCGTAAAACACTTTTTCTAATCTCTTTCGTGTCAAATCTACTTTTGATGGATCTTTTAGTTTAACTAATAATTTTAAAACAAAAAGACCGTGATTTTTGGAAGGATCAGCCAAATCTTTCATTCTGTTTACCACAACATTTGGAGCAATAGAAGATTTGCCCGGAATGCGGTACACGGCGCCAATGGTAAACATAGAATCGAAACATTGGATTTGTTTTCCGACAGGATTTGAGTTTCCAAAAAAACGTTGCGCCACTTTTTCTGAAATGGCAATACTATTCTCATTTTCTATTGCCGAAGCTGCATTTCCGTAAAGTATTTCAAAAGGAAAAAGAGTAAAGAAATCACGTTCGGCATTTACAATTTTGTCGATCAATTCTTTTCTTCCGTTGTATACCATTTTGTCTTTTTGATACCATTGATCGGCATAGACAATGTTTGCAACATTTGGATCGTTTTGCAAATGCGGTTTTAATCGTGTCGGATTATCAGGTGTTATTGGCATATCGCTCAATTGTACTAAAACCTGATAGACATTATCTTTCTCTGGATTCCAAGCATTGTAGCTATGTTCGTCGTTCCAATACAAGAGCGCGAAAATTAGACCTGAAATTCCAATGGATAATCCAAGAATATTGAGAGCAGTAAAAAGTTTACTGTGTTTTATTTGATAGATAAATATATTGATCCAGTTTTTCAGCATCTTATTCGTATTTTAAATATTTTAAAACATCTACTTTGGTCACTTGATAGGCTTTTGCTAAAACAATCGTCAGCGTTAAAAATAACAATGAAACAAAAGCAACTAAGAATGGTAAGAATGGAATATCGATTCGAGAAGCAAAGTTTTCCAGCCATCTTTGCATCAATAAATAAGCAGGAATAATTCCGATTAAGAAGCCAATTACGCAGAAAATCACATATTGTTTTGATAGCTCTTTAAGTAAAATATTGGTTTCTGCTCCAAGCGTTTTTCTGATGGCAATTTCGCGTAATCTTCTTTCCATAGAAAAAGAAGCCAAAGCAAATAATCCGAAAACGGCAATTAAGATTACGACAACATTCAGTAGCGCAAACAAGTTTCTTTGATCTTCATATTTTTTATACGTTCGCGCAAAGTTTTTATTTACAAAACCATACTCAAACGGGTATTCCTGATCGACTTTTGATTTCCAGAATTTCTCAATTTTGGCGATAGTTTCTGGCATTCCTTCAGGCGATATTTTAACCGAAATAAATCGTAAGTAATCTTCCATCCATGTTACAGATTTAATGTGAAAGAAAATCATAGGCGCCACATTATATTCCATTCCGATGTAATGAAAATCTTTTACAATACCGACAACTTTATATTTTTGACCGCCAAAAGTAATTTCTTTATTAATAGGGTCTTTTACCATAAGCGTTTTTGCAGCAGTTTCATTTAGTAAAGCACTTGTAATGCTATCTGTTGCCAATTTGCTGTTTAAATCTCTTCCTTTCACTATTTTGATTCCGAGTAAATCTAATTGTCCAAAATCAAGTCCCAATTGTTGTGTAATGACTTCTTTATTTGATTTATAATGAAGTCCTTGCCAAGAATTTTCATTGCTTCCAATAGAAAAAGCTCCAGTAGAGACTGCTTCAACACCTTTCATTTTTAAAAGTTCTTGTTTGATAGTTTTATATCGATCGTACTGAATTTTTCCTTTTACAGGTCTAAAAACAATATCCATAACTTGTGCACCATCAAAACCTAAATCTTTAGAAATCATGTAATTTACCTGCTTGTGTACAATAAAAGATCCGATGATAAAAAGGGTTGCAATCGAGAATTGTAAAACCAACATTCCGTTTCTAAGCCAAACACCGCTTTTGCTTCTTGAAAAGTTTCCTTTCAATACTTTAAGCGTTTCAAAATTTGAAATGTATACCGCTGGAAAAACTCCCGAAACGATAATAACAAAGAAGAAAATCAAGACAAGCTGTAAATAAAACTGAGTTCCGATAAGCGTTAGATCCTTTCCTAAAAACGAATTGTAAAATGGTAGCGAAAGTTCAACAATTACCATTGCTAACAAAACAGAAAATAAAGTTATAAGCGTGGTTTCAAAAACAAATTGCGCTATAATTTGATTTTTTGATGCGCCAATAATCTTGCGCACGCCAACTTCTTTAGCTCGTTTCACCGCATTTGCCGTTGCCATATTGATGTAATTGACAATCGATAATAGTAAGATTAGAATCGATAATCCCATTACGATTTTCAAGAACTGTAAATTGGTATTTTGTTCAGGAAAAGCGTAATTTCCTTGACGAAGCCTTGATTTAGAAAGCGGAAACAGTCTTGCTTTTATCGGGTCTCCGTATTGTTTTATAAATTCATCGAGCGAAAGACCAACTTCTTTGGCCTGTTGTTTATAGTTTTTTTCAAGAAAAATATAATCTAAGTTTTTCATTACAGCAGTTGTATCGCTTTGCTTTTTAAGCTTTAACATTAATCCGTAACTAAAGCCCCAATTGTCTTTATTGCTTTCTAGTTCGTCTTCCACAATCGGAGTGATGACAGCAGGCATTATAGACGATTTTTTAGGCATTTTGTATACACCACGAATAACAAATATTTTATCGGCATATTTTACTTGTTTGCCCATCGGGTTTTCATTCTTGAAAATCTTAGTAGCAGTTTCTTCTGAAATTGCCATACTATTTCGATCATGAAGCGATGTTTTGGCACTACCTTGAACAAATTCAAAAGGAAAGAAAGAAAAGAAACTTCTTTCGGCAGAAAAAATCTTATCTACCAATTCGATTTTGCCTTTATACTGAATTGTTTCCGTAGTATAATCTATTTTGTAATAGCAGTATTTGTCTAAATAAGAAGTTGTTGCGTCTAACGTTCGGGCTGTAATAGGAGAGTTTGTTGTCCAGATATTTCCGCCACCAAAATCGTTCATTACACTGAAAATTTTATCTTTCTCAGGATTCCATTGATCATAAGAATGTTCGTCGTTCCAGTATAGAATTGCAAAAATTAAACCTGCAATTCCGATACTCAAGCCTAAAATGTTTAGTACCGTAAAGAATTTGTTATTCTTAACATGGTATATAAATATGTTTGTCCAATTTTTAAGCATTTTACTCGTATTTTAAGTATTTTAAAACATCGACTTTTGTTACTTGATATGCTTTTACTAAAACGATTGTCAGCGTTAGAAAAAGCAAAGACACAAAAGCAATAAAAAAGGGTAGAAGCGTAATATCTATTCGGAAAGGGAAATTTTCAAGCCATTTTTGCAATAGCAAATAAGCAGGAACAATTCCGATAAAGAAACCAATTATACAGAAAACTACATATTGTTTAGACAGTTCTTTCAGTAACGTATTGGTTTCGGCGCCAAGTGTTTTTCTTATTGCAATTTCTTTTAATCTTCTTTCCATAGAAAAAGAAGCCAAGGCAAATAAGCCGAAAATCGCAATTAAAATCACAACCACATTCAAGAGAGCAAATAAGTTTCTTTGATCTTCGTACTTTTTAAAAGTCTTCGCAAAGTTTTTATCGACGAAATTGTATTCAAAAGGAAACTCAGCATCGACATTTTTTAGCCAAAATTTCTTTAACGTAGCAATTGTCTGTTGCACATTTTTGGGAGAAACTTTCACTGTAATCGCTTCGATATTGCCTTGTGTCCATTTTTGAGTATTGATATGAAAGAAAATCATCGGGCTAATTTCTTTATCAAGACCAAAATAATGGAAGTCTTTAACAATCCCGACAACCTTATAATCTTGCCCATTCCATCCAATAGTTTTATTTAAAGGATTTTTTTCTTTCAAAGTTTTGGCAGCAGTTTCGTTTAGTAAAACATTAGAAATCGTGTCAGAAGTCAATTTTTCAGAAAGAAATCTGCCTTTTGCTAACTTAATGTCTAACATCTCCAGCATTCCGAAATCAGAACCTAATTGATTTACAATAACTACTTCATTATTTTTATAATGAATGCCACCTCTTGAACACCAATCATCGCCGATCGAAAACGCTCCAGCAGAAACGCCTTCAACGCCTCGAATCTTCGAAATTTCTTGTTTTATGCTTTCGTAACGTTCAAATTGCTCTTTGTCTTTTTGTTCTCTAAAAGAAATATTCATTAATTGAGAGCCACTAAAACCCAAATCTTTTTCTATCATAAATTGAACCTGCTGATAAACCACAAGTGAGCCAATGATAAAGAATACAGCAATAGAAAATTGTATTACCAACATGCTGTTTCTAAGCCATAACCCATTTTTGGTGTGCGAAAAGTTTCCTTTTAAAACACTTAGAACTTCAAAATTTGAAATATAAACAGCAGGAAAAACACCGCTGACAATAATGACAAGAATAAAAATTACAATAAGCTGTACAAAAAACTGAGATCCCGAAAGAACCAATTCTTTACTTAATAATTGATTGTAGAAAGGCGAAGAAACTTCAACAATTACAAGCGCGAGCAACAAAGCAAATAGCATAGTTAAAGCAGTTTCGAACACGAATTGAAGCACAATCTGTCTTTTTGTAGCACCAATAATTTTTCTTACACCAACTTCTTTTGCACGTTTTATGGCATTAGCTGTAGCTAAATTGATATAATTTACAATCGACAGTAATAAAATGACAATGGATAAACCCATTAAGATTTGCAAAAACTGAAGATTTCCTGTTCCTTCAGGAAATGGATAAGCACCTTTATAAAGTCGTGAATTTTCAAAAGGAATCAATTTGACTTTCATAGGTTCGCCAAATGCTTTTGCATATTCCTTAACTGTCATTCCTTCGCGTTTTGCCTGTTTTTTAAAGTTGTTTTCAATAAAAAAATCATCTAGACTTTTCGCTACAAGAGGCAAATCACTATTTTGCTTTAACTTTAAAACTAAACCGAAACTAAAGCCCCAACGATCCTTACGAGCTTCTAGCTCTTCTTCGATACTATTAGTAACGGCGCTTGGCATAACAACCGATTTTCCAGGAATTCTATATACGCCTCGAACCACAAAAAAATTATCTGCATATTTTACTTGTTTGCCAATTGGGTTTTCATTTTTAAATAAACGAAATGCCGTTTCCTCAGAAAAAACAATGCTTTGCGGTTCTTTAAGAGCAGTTTTCGGATTTCCGTATTTGAATTCAAAAGGAAAAAAAGAAAAGAAACTATTTTGCGCCGAAAAGATTTTGTCAATCAATTCTCTTTTGCCATTAAATTGTATGGTTTCTCTCGTGTAATAGTCATTGAAATAGCAATAATTTTCTAAATACGGAGTAGATGATTTTAAATATGGTCCAGTCATAGCTGAGTTTGTAGCCCAAACATCTCCTTTTCCTAAATCATTCATAACGATAAAAGTTCTATCTTTTTCAGGATTCCATTTATCGTATGAATATTCGTCGTTCCAATACAGCGTTGCGAAGATTAGACCTGCAATTCCGATACTTAAACCAAGAATGTTTAGAGCCGCAAAAAGCTTATTATGCTTTAATTGATAAATAAATATATTAAGCCAATTATGAAGCATAGATTAGTTGTTAGCAGTTACCAAAACGTCTACATTTCTATGATTTGCTTTTTCTGAAAGAATCACGCCATCTTTCATAAAAATGGTTTTTTGCGAAAAAGAAGCGTCATAATCGGAGTGCGTAACCATCAGAATTGTCGATCCGCTGGCGTGAAGATCGGTTAGTAATTCCATAACCTCGTTTCCGTTTCTACTGTCTAGATTTCCTGTTGGTTCATCGGCCAAAATGATTTTCGGATTATTGATTAAAGCTCTTGCTACGGCTACACGCTGTTGCTGTCCGCCTGAAAGTTGCTGCGGGAAATGCTTTAATCTGTGCGCAATTCCTAAGATTTTAGCCATTTCATTTACGCGAGATTTTCTTTCGGTAGAAGGAACGTTGGCATAAATCAAAGGCAATTCGATATTATCATAAACCGATAATTCATCAATTAAATTGAAGTTTTGGAAGATGAATCCGATGTTTTCTTTTCTAGCTTGCGATTTTTGTTTTTCCTTCAAACCCACCATTTCTTGACCAAGAAGATCATAACTTCCGCTAGAAGCACTGTCTAAAAGTCCGATGATGTTTAATAAAGTCGATTTTCCGCTTCCAGATGGACCCATGATCGAAATGAAATCGCCTTGGTTGATCGTTAACGAAATTTCGCTTAATGCTTTGGTTTCTAATTCCTCAGTTCTAAATACTTTTGAAAGTTTAGTAATGCTAATCATAATTGACTGTTTTTAATTGTTGATTGATTTTCTTTTAAAAATTTTATGCCTTCGGAAGTGAAAGAAACAAGTCTGAAAATTAAGATAAAATATTTTTAAATTATCGCTATTTATTTGGTTATTTGTAATTCCGAAAGCTGTTAATTATTAATGATTTACAAGTTCTAATGTGATTTTCGTGCCAATAAATTAAACCTTGCAATTGCCTTATTTTTAAGGGTTTGTTTTTCGAAATAAAATTGAACTGTCCATTAATGGACACCTTTCGTCCAAAACCGAACAAAAATGAAAAAGACCAACGCTTCTATTTTAATCATCGACGATCAGGAAGACATCCTTTTTGCGTCTAAAGTCTATCTGAAAAAGTATTTTGAGAACATTTATACGCTTAATAATCCGAAAAATATTGTCGAATTATTGTCTAAAAATGCCATTGATGTAGTTTTATTAGACATGAATTATAGATTAGGTTTTGAAGATGGGAGAGAAGGTTTGTATTTGCTAAAAGAAATTAAAACGCTTTCGCCAAAAACAGTTGTTATTTTAATGACGGCTTTTGGAAAAGTAGAAACAGCCGTTGAAGGTTTAAAATCGGGTGCTTTTGATTATATCTTGAAACCTTGGGAAAATAAAAAACTGTTGGAATCGGTTAAACAAGCCGTAGATAAAGCGCGAAAAGAACAGAAGAAAAGTAAAGAAGTTGAGATAAAAGAGGAATTTTTTGTTGGAAGTTCTGAAATTATAAAAAAGGCATATTCGCTAGCTGATAAAGTAGCAAAAACAGATGCTAATGTTTTGATTTTGGGCGAAAATGGTACAGGGAAATTTGTTCTCGCACATCATATTCATTCGCAATCAGAAAGAAAAAATCAGCCTTTTATTGCGGTCGATTTAGGTTCTTTAAATTCTAATATTTTCGAAAGCGAATTATTTGGTTATGCCAAAGGTGCTTTTACCGATGCAAAAGTAGATACAGCTGGACGTTTTGAAATGGCACAAAACGGAACTATTTTCTTAGATGAAATAGGAAATGTACCGCTTCATTTGCAATCGAAATTGCTTCAAGTTATTCAAACTAAAACCGTAACCCGATTAGGAGAGACAAAAGCAAGACCTTTAAATGTTCGCATTATAACCGCAACCAATTTGAATTTAAAACTAGAAGTTGCTGATAAAAACTTCCGTGAAGACTTGTATTATCGTATAAATACGATGGAAATTATTTTACCTCCGCTAAGAGAAAGACACGAAGATAAGATTCCGCTTGCCGAATATCTTTTGGATAAAATGATTGAAAAATACGGAAGAGACGAAATTACGTTTGATAAAAAAGTCTTAGAACAAATTGAAAAACACGCTTGGAACGGAAACATTCGAGAAATGGAAAATAAGATCGAACGTGCCGTTATTCTATGCGAAAACAATACGATTACAGTTTCTGATTTGGACTTGGAAACGATAACGCCTTACGAAGAAAATCCAGATGATATTCAGCTTTCTTCGGTTGAAAAAGCTACGGTTGAAAAAGCTTTGCTCAAAAACAATAACAATATCAGTAAAACTGCCGAAGAGTTGGGCTTATCAAGAGGTGCGCTTTACAGACGTTTGGAGAAGTTTAATATCAATATCGGCTAACTATGTTGAAGACTTTACAAACTTACAAACTCATTTTCCTGCGATTAATTTTTATCGTTATCGGAATTGAATTGTCGCTTTATTTCTTTAGAATCAATTTGCTTTTTACAGGAATATTTGGCTTTTGCATGGTTTTTCTGCTTGCACGAGAAATGTATTTTTATGTTCGAAATCTGGTTTTAGTTTACAATAAAACCATTTCTTCAATTTTGCAGAATGATTTTAGTTCTGATTTTTCTAAACATAAATTCAATAGTAGTTACAACGATTTGTTCAATTTATATGAAACGCTGAAAAACAAGCAAAATGAGCAAGTTACGAGAGATATTATTTATCGTTCAATTTTAAATAATATAGAATCGGGCGTTATTATTTTACAAAAACAAGAAGCAGATTGGAGCATTTTTTTAATGAATGATTATTTCTCGAATCATTTTAATGTTTCGAAGGTTTCGAAATGGAAATATCTTAAAAATCAGCTGCCGGATTTATGTGAAATAATTGAAGAAGATGATTTTCATGAAATTAAAACTTCAATAGAAATAAGTATCAACGAACAAAGCAGACAAACCTTTGTTTTACAAGCTTCAAGAACCGAAATTTTTGATCAAGATTATTTCATTGTTTTATTAGATTCGATTCAAAATGTAGTTGAAAAGAAAGAAAAAGATGCTTGGATTAATTTGATGAAAGTGATTTCACATGAATTGCTGAATTCTATAACACCAATTCGTTCCATCTGCCAGAATCTGGAAGATTTAGTTGAGCAAGATTCGCTTTCGTCAGAAGATTTAGAAGACATCAAACACAGCGTGCAAACGATGTTGAGACGAAGCGACCATTTGCAGAAATTTGTAGAAGGTTATCGAAAATTGGCGATGCTTCCTTCTCCGAAAAAAGAAAAAGTAGAATTGCAGCATTTGATTGAAAGCTGTATTCAAATTATGAATCCGTTATTCAAGAAAAATAGCATTGAAGTCAGCAATTTAGTTACGCAAAATTATTGGGTAAATGTCGATTCTCAGCAAACCGAACAAGTGCTAATTAATTTATTGACAAACTCGATTAATGCATTAGAAAACAAAGATTCAAAACAAATTTCAATTTCGGCGGAAGCCAAAAACAATCGCGTTTTTATACGAGTTATAGACAACGGAAAAGGAATCGAAAAAGAAATTGAAGACAAAATATTTCTTCCTTTTTACACCACAAGAACCGAAGGCGCGGGAATTGGCTTGACTTTATCTAAAAACATTATAGAAGCGCACGGCGGTTATATTTCACATAAAAATGAAAATAATCAAACTGTTTTTGAAATTTCTTTGGTTGAAGATTTGTAGACATTTGTTAAAAATAAGATTTTAAAAACTGTTATGTATTTTTTTTTAAATTTGTGAGAGAGCAGTTTTAAAATAACGCTCGTAAACATACAAAAAGTAATATATGAGTAGTAATACAACATCTTCAATAGCTTCTAATTTTCTTTCTGATTTAAAAACGCAAACTTCTGATTCTCATAAGAAATTAGAAGAACTTCCCGTTTCAATGTCGATTATGTCGCCAGAAATGAAGGTCGAAGATTATACGTATTATCTAAGTTTAATGCACGATGTTCACAACGATACAGAAGGACTTATTTTTCCGTTTTTTTCTAATTTAATTGATGATTTAGAACAAAGAAGAAAGAAACATCTTATAGAGAATGATCTTTTATTTTTAAATTCTAATAAAATAACTACAGAAAAAGTTTTTGAAACTGAAGGAATTTCTCCTGCTTTTGCATTAGGAATTTTATATGTGGTGGAAGGTTCAACACTTGGCGGAAGATTTATTTTAAAAAATGTTTCAAAAGTATTACAACTTTCTGAAGAACAAGGCGTTTCTTATTTTAATGGTTATGGAGAAAAAACAGGAAGTTTTTGGAAATCGTTTCTAGCTTTCTTATCAGAATATGAGCAGGAACACAATTGTGGAGAGGAAATTATAGAAGGAGCTGTATTTGCTTTTGACAGCATTTACAAGCATTTTGATCGAAGGTAAAAAATGAAAATTAAAGATATAGTTAATCGTGATATAGTTAATTTAACCAATTGCGAACATGAACCAATACATATTCCTGGTAAAATACAACCTCATGGTTTTTTATTAGGTATTACGACTGACTGGAAAATAGATTTTTGTACAGAAAATATTGCTGTATATTTTGATTTGAGTCATACTCAAGTATTAGGAAAAGATTTTGCAACTGTTTTTGGTTCAATTGCTCAAGAAGAAATATTGGCATACATAAAAGGGGATGAAATTCAGGATGCTTTTCCTCTTGAAATTGAAATACTTGGAAAATTATTTCAAATTAATATTCATAAAAGCGGTGCTGTTTATGTTTTAGAAGCCGAGTTGCTATTTCCTGATAGAGAAAAATTGGCTGATGCTTACAAGCAAACTATTCAGTTTGTGAGCCAAATGAACAGAACCAAATCACTAAAAGATTTATGCGCTCTTGTTGCGCAAGGAACGCGTGAAATAACGGGTTACGATCGTGTAATGATTTACCGTTTTGATGAGCAGTACAATGGAGAAGTATTTGCAGAAGATTGTAGAGAAGATTTAGAACCTTTTCTAGGATTGCATTATCCGCATACGGATATTCCTGCTCAGGCTCGTGAATTGTACATTAGAAATCAGCTTAGATTGATTGTTGATATTAATTACGAACCAGTTCCAATTTATACAGTTGATGATAAAGAAGGAAAAAATCTGGATTTGAGTCTTTCTATCTTAAGAAGTACATCACCAATTCACGTAGAATATTTAAAAAATATTGGAGTAGGAGCAACATTGACTATTTCTCTAATTCATCACGATAAATTATGGGGATTAATTGCCTGTCATCATTATTCGGAAAAAAATATTTCTCCTGAGATTAGATTGGCAGCAAAACTTCAAGGACAATTTATTACTTCTCAAATTGATATTAGACAGTCTAATGACGAGTACATCAATGCGCAGAAAACTATTTTAGCATTAGAACAATTAACAGCGCTTGAGCTTTCCATTGTAAAAGAATCTTTAGAAAAAATTATTGAAGCGCCACAATTGTTGGAAATTGCTAATGCTTCTGGCGTTTCTATAGTTTCTAGAGATAAAATCTATAAAAAAGGATTAACGCCTTCTGAAGAAGACATTTTAAGTCTGGTTGAAAAAATTACTAGCAATAATGTGACTGAAATTTTCTCAACAAATAAGATCACAGACCATTTTCCTGAATTTGATGATAATTCTAATTTCGCTGGAATCATCTACCATTCATTGGGTATTGATGGTCATATAATTTGGTATAGACCTGAAACAATTTCAGAGATTAACTGGGGCGGTGATCCAGAAAAAAGTATTATTAAGGATGCTAACGGACTACATCCTAGAAATTCTTTTAATATCTGGAAACAGATTGTAAAACATCAGAGTGTTCCTTGGAAACAGTATGAGATTAATGCTGCAACTCAATATGCCCACACTTTACATAATCAGTTAATTTTGATTATGTTGAGTGAAGAAGAAGAGAAATATCGCAGTCAAAGCGAAATATTAAAAGAAACCAATTCAGAGTTAGAAAATATTAACTGGATTAGTACACACGATTTACAGGAACCATTACGCAAAATTCAGCTAATCACTTCAAAAATGCTGACGGAACTCGATGTTATTTCTACAGAATCTATTTCAAATTCTTTGCAACGTGTTTCTAAATCAGCCAACAGAATGAGTGGTTTGCTAGAAGATATTTTGAAATATACTCGAATAAAAAACACAAGAGATAAATTACAAGAAGTAGATTTAAATAAAATTTTGAAGTCTACTATTAAAGAAATGCACGAAAGCATTAAAGAAAGTGATGCTGTAATTGAGTATGAAAATCTTCCAGAAGTTCATGCTATTGGATTTTTAATGCGTCAGTTGTTCATTAATATTCTTCAGAATTCCTTAAAATATGCTTCGGAAGAAAGACAACCGAAAATTGTAATAACTGCTTCTCAAGAGCCAGTTTTAATACATGACAAATACAAAGTATACTGCCACTGGGTTCGTTTTTCTGATAACGGAATTGGTTTTGAGCAACAGTATGCCGAATCTATTTTTAAAGTTTTTACAAGACTTCATACACAAGAACATTATACTGGTTCTGGTGTAGGTTTGGCACTTTGTAAAAAAATTATGCAGGCTGTAGGAGGAGATATTCGTGCCGAAGGAAAACCTAAGGAAGGCACCGATATCATTATTTATTTTCCTTGTGATCCTACTGATACACTTTTGCCTATTTAGAATAAAAAGCGAATAAATAACATAGAGATTTGTCAAAGTTTAAAACTTTGACAAAGCTTTTTCTTTTCCCAATTAGTGCGGTGGGATGTATTTAAATTATCGAAACGCTTTTACTTATTACAACAAACTATAAAACTAAATTTTAGTTTCTTTTAGCTAAAACTTTAAGTTTATTATCTTTAAAATTTACCTCAGAGATAATAGTAGCAGAAAAAATTAAAGTTCCGCCTAAAAGTAAGCGCCACGAAAGATTTTCTCCCAAAATAAAGAAAGCTCCAATTGCACCAAAAACAGGCTCAAACAAGTAAATAACCGCTACACGTTCTGCTGATAAATAACGTTGCGAAATGTTGGAAACTGTATACATAAATGCTGTCGAAAACAAAGCGCAATAAATAGCACCCGACCAAAATGTGTTATCTTTTGGAAACCAAACGGCTTGTGAATCGGTAAGTGCGATGCAAAAAGTGAATAAAGCACAGAACGAAAACATCGGAACGATTGAGTACAAAAGATTTTTGGTTGCTGAATGTTTTTCTACAGAAATCAAATAAACGGCAAAGGCAAATGCGCCTGAAATTGTAAATAAATCCCCGACGTTTATGGTAAATTTGTCTGTTATCGCAATAATAAATAATCCCGTTAATGCAGTCAGAGCTGCAATCCAAATCTTCAATGGCGTATTGGTTCTGTAAATCGCTAATTTCAGCATCGGAATAATAATTACTGTCAATCCTGCGATGAAAGAACATTGCGAGGCATCGGTATATTTTAGCGCTGTAGTCTGTAATTGAATTCCTAAAAACATTGGAACAGCAAGCAGAAAACCTGTTTTAATAGCTTCTCTATTGATATCTTTAACGTATTTCCAGAAAACAATACTCAATACAAATACAGCTAAAAGGAAACGATAAAATAAGAATATGTTGAGCGAAAAATGGCCAATTGCCATTTTGGTAACCGAGTATGAAACGCCCCAAAAAGCAGTACCCAAAATTAGTAGAAACAATAAAAGTTGTCTTCTTTCCATTTTAAATTAATACTTTTTTCATCATTAAATCTGTTTGCTCGTCATCGCCTAATCTGAAAATATGTGTGTCAAATTGCACAAAACCATTTTTTGTGTAGAAACTTACAGCTCTGAAATTCTTTTCCCAAACTCCTAACCACATATAAGTTGCTTTTAGTTCTTCGGCAGTTGTTTCTGCTTGAGCGTATAAGGCTTGTGCAACTTTTTTACCGTGAAATTCTTTCGCAACATAAATACGTTCTACTTCTAGAGCGTTTAAATCTTCTTTTTCTGTTTGAGCATCAGCTGTATTCAATTTCAAGTAACCAACGACTTTTTCGTCTAAAACGGCTAGGTAAAAATAAGACGACGGATTGTTTAATTCTGACGTCAGTTTTGCTGTGGCAAAGCTTTCATCCAGATATTTTTTCATGTTTTCTTCGCTATTTACATCTGCAAAAGTTTCAGAAAAAGTTTGTCTTCCAATCGATTGCAGTTTTAAAACATCATCTGCTGTTGCTTTGGTTATTTTTAGTGTATTCATTTTTATTTCTTTAATGCGTTAAAAGCTATTTTTTATTCTTAATAAATGCGTAAATTGCATCAATGGATTTACAGCAGATTAAATATTTTTTGGCCTTGGCTCGCGAACTTCATTTCTGGAATACCGCTGGAAAAATGAATATTACACAATCAGCATTGAGCCGTCAGATTCAGTCTTTAGAGAATCAGCTTGGTGTGCAGCTTTTTGAACGTAACAAACGCAATGTCAAACTTACGGCAGCAGGCCAATTCTTAAAAGAAAAATGGGAGGTAGAATTGAGTAAATTAGAATTTATTCATCAATCTGCCCGCCAGATTCAGTTGGGAGAGAGCGGTACGATTACCATTTCTCATCCCGATTCTATTTCGGCTTCTATGATGCCCGAAATTTTATCTCGTATTTCTGATGCTTTTCCAAAACTTAAAGTCAAATTGGTTCAAGTTTTATATGAAAATCAGCAGGATTTCCTTCGCAATTATAAAATCGATTTGGCAATTACTCGAGATATTAATAATGCCAAAGACATTCAATCAGAAAAAATCTATACCGATCATTTAGCGATTGTCGTTCCCGAAAATCATCCGTATCGAACTCCCGAAGATCTGACGAAAGAAACGCTTGGTTCTCAAAAGTTTATTTTGCCAACCAACGATGAAGGAAGCAGTTACAGCGACCTTATTCGAAGGTTATTCAATTCTTTAGAAAACGCTCCAGAAGTATATCTTCATTCTGAATTTGGTTCGTCTATTATTGCTTTGGTTCGAAAAGGACTCGGAATCGCAATTTTACCCGATTCGTATGTCTTTCATGAAATTCCTGGAATTCGATTTATCAAATTGCCAATGGAAACTGATTTATACATTAATTGGAGAACCGAAGAACATAATCCCGTATTAGCCAACGTTTTGAAATTGATTATTCCGTAAAACTTATGCTCGTAGCATTTGAATGTGCGGAATTCCGTCTTCATCGTAAACTTCGCCTTGCTCCATAAATCCAAGCGATTGATAAAATTTAGATAAATGATATTGCGCACTGATTTTTATTGGAGCTTTTCCAAACTTTTCTTCGCAACCTGCAATTGAGGCTTCCATCAGTTTTTTTCCTAAACCTAATCCGCGATGTGTTGGCGCAATTACCACTCTTCCGATCGAAATTTCATTGTATGAAACTCCGGCAGGAAGCAAACGCGTTACGCCTGCTAATTCATTATCAGCGAAATACAACAAGTGAAAACCTTTTTGGTCTTTATTGTCTAAATCAAGATAAGGACAGTTTTGTTCGACTACAAAAACGTCACATCTCAAACGTAGCATATTGTACAGTTCGTGATTGGTTAATTCGTTAAAAGATTTAATGGAATGGCTGAATGTCATTTTAATTTTTAAGCTTTAATTTTTGACAAAGATATAGCAGAGAATAATGTGGTAAAATGCTATTTTTTTATCATGTGATGCAGAAAATGCATTAATGTGTTTTGGAAAACTTTGTCAAAGTTGTGCCAACAGTTTGTCATTCCGAGGAACGAGGAATCTCACGCGGGATTCTACAAAGATTGGGAAATTCACGTTGCGGAGTTTCTAGTGTGATTGCTACGCCAGTTCGCTATCGCTCGTGTCTTCGTTCCTCAGAATGACAAAAAAGGATTAATTTTTAAGTCTTTAAAACAAAAAAACTTTGTCAAAGTTCGAAACTTTGACAAAGTTAAATGTAAACGTAAAATATATTTTTAGTGCGAAACTGCTTTTAATCCGACAATAGAACCAACTAAAGTTGCTAAGAAGAATAATCTCCAGAAAGCTGCAGGTTCTTTAAAAACAAAGATTCCTACCAATACAGTTCCAACTGCTCCAATTCCTGTCCAAACGGCGTAAGCAGTTCCTAATGGAAGTGTTTCGGTAGCTTTCATTAATAAAAGCATACTTACTGTTAAAGATATAAAGAAGCCAATATACCAATAATACATTTCGGTTCCTGTTGTTGCTTTTGCTTTTCCAAGACATGAGGCGAAGGCTACTTCAAATAAGCCTGCAATGATTAAAATAATCCAGTTCATATAATTAAATTTTGTGGTGCAAAGTTCTTTTATGGAAATCAGAAATAATTTAACAAATGATAAAAAATGAAGTTATTTTAATTCTGCGCGAATTCTGCTTAAACTGACTTGTGTAATTCCTAAATAAGAAGCAATATGACCTAATTGTACTCTTTGAAGAAGCACAGGATGATCTTTCATTAATTCTAAATATCGTTCCGAAGCATTTTTGAATTGTTTAGAAATCAGTCGTTCTTCAGTTTTGATTAATTCTTTTTCTGCAAATTTTCTTCCCCAATTGGCAATGTGAACGTCTTCGCTAAAGAGTTTTCTAAGATTTTCTGTTTTGAGTTCGTATAATTCGCAATCTTCCAGAAGTTCTATAGTTTCGTAACCAGGCAAATCTTCGACATAACTTTTCATCGAAATTACGGTTTCGCCTTCTTTTCCAAACCAAAAAGTCACTTCATTATCTCGTTCTACATACGCACGTACTAATCCTTTTTTAATAAAATAAATATTCGATTCTATTTTGTTGGCTTTTAATAGAATATGTCCTTTAGCGAAAGCAATTTCAGAGACATTATTTTGCAAAGCCAATTTTGACTGTTCTGGGAGTTCGTATATATGGTCGAGGATTTTGGAAATATCCATTTTTTGTTTTTTTGAATAAAGATAATAGTTGTTTAGTGTAACCGAAAATTTCGATAAAAAAAACAATAACTTTTCTATTGAAGGGCATAAAAAATTAACGCAAAGTTCGCAAAGATATTTTTGTTCTGAGACTAATCCTAATCGTTATTTTAAGTTCGCAAAGCTTTGTGCAGACAGAACTTTGCGAACTTTTTCATTGTAATGATTCTAGAAAAACCTTGCGCGCTTTGCGTAAAATCTTTTGCGGACTTTGCGGTAAAATATATGGCTTTATTATAAAAAAAATCCCATTTCAAATTGAAATGGGATATAAAACAGCCTCTGCGATGAGCTATTATAAACAGAAGCAATTTTTGACCAACATATAAACTAATTTATTCCTCCGCCTAAAGCTTTGTAAAGCAATACTTGTGAGTTTGCATTTCGAAGTTGTATGTCGACAAAATCCAATTCGGCTTGCAATTTATTTTTTTGTGCATTGATGATTTCCAGATAATTGGCGTAACCGCTCAAATACAAATCGTTTGAGACATTTACTGCGATTTCTAGGTGATCAATTTCATTTAATTTATATTTTAAAACATCTTCGTAAGCTTGATTTCTATGCAATAAAGCACTCAATTCGTTAAAAGCTGTTGTAACTGTATTTTGGTATTGAAGAAAGGAAATTTCTTGTCTTCTATTCGAAACATAAAATTCCTGTTTGATTTGTCCTTTATTGAAAACTGGAGCTGTCAAACCGCCCAATAATTGCCAAGCAAAAGAACCAGCATCAAAAAACGTATTGAACGAGAAGGAATTGAAACCTGCATATCCGCCCAAGTTTACAGTCGGAAAAAAGGCAGCACGAGCCGATTTTGCATCTGCATTACTTGCTAGTAATTCGAAGTAAGCTTCAGAAACATCTGGTCTTTTGTGAATGATAGAATCCACACTGATTTTTTGGTTTAAAACCTCTAAATGTCCAGCTAAGAAATCGCTGCTTCTATCGATTTTACCGCCATAATCGCCTAAAAGCGTTAATAGCGCTTTTTCAGTCTGATCGATGCTTAATTTTAATTCTGAAGCTTCGGCGTGAATGTTATTGTTTTGTGCATTAAACTGTTGTACAGCCAATTCTGTAGCTTTTCCAACCGATCTTTGTGCAGAAACAATGTCAAGTGCTTTTTCCTGTGTTTTTAAGTTACTATCATAAATTGCGGCTTGTTTGTCTAAAGCAATCAGTTTGAAATAAAGGTCGGCAACATCTCCTAAAAGGCGTGTCTGCAGCAAACGCATTCCTTGTTGCGAAGCAAAGAATCGCTGTTGCGCCGCTTTTTTACGGTTGCTCAGTTTTCCCCAAATATCAGCTTCCCAAGAAACTTTTGCTCCTAAAAATAGGTTAGGCGTAACATCTTCGTTGATTCTTTGTTTTTCGGTAATGTTCTGAGAAAAGTTAGTATCAAAGTTACCAACTCCATCCATTGTATATTTTCCGTAATGAGTTCCAGAAGCGTCAGCTACAAGATCTAAAGAAGGAAGAAGTGCCAGTTTTGCTACTTTTAAATGCGAATTGGCAATTAAAATTCTTTCCTGCATAATTAGATAATCAGGATTTTTGGTAATGGCTTTTTTAAGTAATTCTTCTAGTTTAGGATCTTTAAAAAATGTCTCCGTTTTTAACGGAATAAAAGGCTCAGTCTCAGTTGAAGCTTCTTTTTTTGCCGTATCAAAATTCTCTGGAAGCTTTGCAGCGTCTAGTTTAGTACTGACTTTTGGTGCAGAACAAGCTGTTATAAGTAAAACTCCAGTTACTACAACGGCACTTTTGGTTGTCCTTATCACATCAGTATTTTTATATTGATTTAATATCTCTTTCATTGTTTAATTTATTTGTTCAATCTATCTGTCAAGCATTTTTTAATCGTATTTACTAAGCTTAGATTTAATCTGTGTAAATCTGCTTTGATCTGTTTAAATCTGCGTGAAATACTTTTTCAGCATCGATTTTTCACGCAGATTTAAACAGATTTCAGCAGATCAATTAGATTTTATTGTTCTATTTTGCCTAACGAATTAATTGTTTGACTTACTCATTCGTTTTTCCAATTTTGCAAACAGTATGTAAAGTCCAGGAATAATTAAAAGACCAAACACAGTTCCGATAAACATTCCACCTGCAGCTGCGGTTCCGATCGAACGGTTTCCAATTGCTCCCGCGCCAGAAGCGATACACAACGGAATCAATCCTGAAATAAAGGCAAAAGAAGTCATCAAAATTGGACGGAAACGAAGTCTAGCTCCTTCAATCGCTGCTTCGACAATATCGCGTCCGAGTTTGTTCTGCGCCATCGCGAATTCAACAATCAGAATTGCGTTCTTGGCGAGCAGCCCAATCAGCATGACGAGTGCTACTTGAGCATAAATGTTATTATCTAATCCGACCATCACAAGTGCGATGTAAGAACCAAAAACTCCAACAGGCAAACTCAATAAAACTGGGAACGGAAGCAATAAACTTTCGTATTGCGCTGCCAATAATAAGTATACGAAAAGTATACAAAGCGCAAAAATGTAGATCGTTTGGTTACCCGAAAGAATCTCTTCACGCGTCATACCAGACCATTCTAATTCAAAACGGCTTGGCAATTTTTCTGCAGCAATTCTTTCAACAGCGGCAATAGCTTCTCCAGAACTGTAGCCTTCAGCAGGTTCACCGTTAATCATCGCCGACATGTACATGTTGTAACGCGTTAAAACCTCTGGCCCATAAACTCTTTCTAATTTGATGAAAGTAGAAAACGGAACCATTTCGCCTGCGTCATTCTTCAAATACATATCCAAAATGCTTTCCGGATTTTGACGGAATTGCGGACTTGCCTGAACCATAACTTTATACATTTGCGAGAAACGGATAAAATTGGTTGCATAAAAAGAACCTAACATCGTCTGTAAAGTGCTCATGGCATTATCAACCGAAATTCCTTTTTTGGCTGCCAAATCGTAATCAATATGAATTAAATATTGCGGGAAAGTCGCATCAAAACTTGAAAATGAGTTCTGAATTTCTGGCGAAGCGTTTAATTCTTTTATAAATTCTTTGGTTACTTTATCGGTATTCGTGATACTTCCTCCAGACTTATCCAGCAAACGAAGCTCGAAACCACTCGTATTACCAAAACCAGGAACAGTTGGCGGAGCAAAAATCTCGATCTGCGCGTCGGTAATGTTTTTTGTTTTTTCTGTAAGCTCTGCCATAAATTCGGTCACCGAAATATCACGTTCGCTCCAGTCTTTCAAGTTGATCATTCCCATACCGTAAGAAGCTCCAGCGATTTCAGTTACAATACTGTACCCTGCAAGAGTCGTCACGTTATCAACACCTTTAATTCCTTGAGCAATTCTAGTTACTTCGTCCAATGCTTTTTCAGTACGTTCTACTGTTGCTCCTTGTGGCGTTGTCACACTCACGTAAACCATACCTTGATCTTCTGTCGGAATAAATCCTGAAGCTAAAAATCGAGTTGTTCCCCAAGTTAAAATACAAAACAGCACTAATAAACCAACCGTAACCGTATTGCGATCAGCAAATTTTACTAATACTTTGATGTATTTTGAAGTGATATTATCAAACCAATGATTGAATCTGTGGAAGAATCTGTCAAGTAATGATTTTTTTTCTTTATTAGGATCATGCGCTTTCAGCATAATAGCACAAAGGGCAGGAGTAAGCGTAAGGGCGTTAATACCCGAAATCACGATACTAATGGCCATTGTTAACGAGAACTGTCTATAGAAAACCCCAACTGGACCGCTCAAGAAAGCAACCGGAATAAATACCGCAGCCATTACAATGGTAATTGCGATAACGGCACCAGTAATTTCTTTCATGGCGCTAATTGTCGCGTCCATTGGTGACATATGTTCTTCGGAGATTTTAACGTGAACGGCTTCGACAACAACAATCGCGTTATCAACCACAATTCCGATCGAAAGTACTAAAGCGAAAAGCGTTAATAAGTTAATCGAGAATCCCATCATGGACATAAAGGTAAAAGAACCAATAAGCGCAACAGGAACAGCTAAAACGGGAATTAAAGTCGATCTCCAATCTTGAAGGAAAAGGAAAACCACAAATGCCACCAAGATAAATGCTTCAACCAAAGTTCTTAATACTTCATGAATCGAAGCGTCAAGGAAACGAGATACGTCATAGGCAATATTGTATTCCATTCCAGGAGGAAAAGAAGATACTTTCAACTCCGCCATTTTTTCTTTTACGCTTTCAATAACTTCAGAAGCGTTAGAACCTGGACGCTGTTTCAACATGATTGATGCAGAAGGTTTTCCGTCGGTTTTAGAAACCATTCCGTAGCTCATTGCTCCAAATTCGATTTTCGAAATATCTTTTAATCTTAAAATCGTTCCATCTGGATTGGCTCTTAATGGGATTTCTTCGTATTGTTTTGGTTCAAAGAATTTTCCGCCGTACTTAATTACATATTGCAGCTGATTGTTCATTTGTCCTGAACCTTCACCAACTTTACCTGGTGCAGCAGAAATATTTTGTTTTTGAAGTGAAGCAATAACTTCATTTGCCGAAATATTATACGAAAGCATCTTTTCTGGATCTAACCAGACACGCATCGAATATTCTTTTTGTCCCATGATTTCGGCACGACCGACACCATCAATACGTTTTAATTCCTGAAGAATATTAATATCCGTAAAGTTGAAGATAAACTGCTCATCCTGAGTTTTGTCGGTACTTGTAATGTTCAAATACATCAACATACTGTTTACCTCTTTTTCAGTCGTAACCCCAGCACGAATTACCTCTTCTGGAAGTTCATCTAGAATCGTGGTAACCCTGTTCTGCACGTTTACGGCAGCTAGATCGGGATCGGTTCCTACTTCAAAGAAAACCTGAATTAAAGTTAAACCATCATTGGAAGTTACGGTTGACATATAGGTCATTCCTGGAACTCCATTTATGGCTCTTTCTAATGGGAGCGCAACGGCATTGGCCGAAACCTCTGCATTTGCTCCTGTATATTTTGCTGTAACGGTTACAGACGGTGGTACAATGTCTGGGAATTGGGTAATGGGAAGCTGGAACAACGCCAGCAATCCCAGAAGGACTATCATAACCGAGATGATTAATGACAATATTTTCCTCCTGATAAATAACTCTATCATTTTAAATTTTTTAGATAAATAATTAAATAACTGTTTTACAGGTCGATAACCTACATTTGTTTCATGTTGATTTTATCGCCGTCTCTCAATGATTGCGTGCCTTCTTGTACAATTAGGTCATCGCTTTTTAGTCCATCGTTTAAGATGTACACATCATCTAGAGTGGTTTCAATTGTAACATTCGTCATTTTAACTACTCCATCTTTGTTCACGCGGAAAACGTATTGTTTGTCCTGAATAGAAAAAACTGCTTTCTGCGGAATTAAAATTGCATTGGTTTTTGGTTCTGAAATAATTAGTTTTCCAGAAGTTCCGTGTTTGATAAATCCTTGCGGATTGTGAAATTTTGCTTTGTATTGAATAGAACCAGTTTGTCTGTCGATATCTCCATCAGCAGTTCTTAATTCTCCTTTTTGATCGTAAACTTGTCCGTTTGGCAATATCAATTTAATATCGCCTTTTGTGTTTAAGGCTTTGTCTTCCATCATTTGGAAATACGTGTTCTCAGGAATTGAGAAATACGCGTACACATCGTCAAGTTGAGAAACGGTTGTCAATAATGAACCGTTTTCTACTAAACTTCCTTCTTTGAACGGAATTCGGTCAACAGTTCCGTCAAATGGCGCGCGGATAGTCGTAAAACTAATTTGTTGGTCAATTGCTTTCTTTTCTGCAACGGCGTGAGCTACTTTCGCAGAAGCGGCTTCATATTTTGCTTTAGATAATTCTAATTCTTTGTCTGCAATTACTTTTTTATTGAAAAGCGTTTGCGCTTGTTCCAATTCAACAGTTGCGATTCTTAAATCTGCTTTTGAACTTTTGTAAACCGCTTCGGCTTTCAGCAATTGAATCTGAAGTTCAACGTCGCTTATTTTAAAAAGAATTTGTCCTTTTTTTACTTTTTGCCCTTCGCTAACGTACACTTTGTCTAGTAAACCAGGAATACGAACGTGAATTTCTACATTGTTTTTAGCATGTACATCGGCAACAAATTTGCTCGAAACTATAGTGTCTTTTAACGTTACCTTATAAACAGGAAAGGTTTTAACGTTGTTTGAATCTTTTTTAGATTTATCTCCGCACGAGACTAAAACGAATAAAGCCAAGGTGCATAAAAGAAATGGATTTTTATAAATGCTCATCATTAGGTTTAAATTTTTGAATAAATAGATTTTCTCCCTTGATACTAAAATATCGGGAGTTATGAATTTTGGATTTTATTTTCGACAACGATCGAAACAGAAAATAAAAATGGATTCGGATGCTTCTCTAATAGAAAAGTACCGTTTTTAAGAATGTTTTTATAGCAATAGAACCCCAATTAGGTGAAAATGAGGAATTGTTCCAGAAACTAGAAGTATAAAAACGTCAAAAATTTAAAGCCTAGAATAATTGATACAAATGGAGATGAGGATGCCTTTCGATATGGTATATTGAAGCTATACCATATATCAAAGTCTCTTTGTAGAGTTTGAAGTTGACTAAATTGCTAAAATACGGAGCTTTGATCGTACTTTGTTCTAAAGTAGTCGCTCTGCATTTCATTTTCTTTTTGAGCTTGTAATGAACTTCTAGATTTTTAGAAGAAGAAAAGTCAGTAGAAAAAATCTGCGTATCATCTGCCGCAACACTGTCTAAGGTAATGCAACTGCTAGCACTTAAAATCGGCTGATACGTTTCGGCACTTCTGAAAAAGCAAAGCAGCGAAAGTAAAACGACATATATGAACTTAGCAGGTTTCATTAAAAGTTATAGCAGATATTATTAAATTAGTCCTTAAAAAAGAGGATTTATTATTGTTTAAAGTGCGCCAAATATAGTAATTTGAAAAATAAGGTTTCTTAATTTTTTTCTAAAACCTGATAAAATTAAAAATTTGATAATATTTGAAGTTGGTTTTTAGGGTTTTAATATTTATTGAGATTTGTACTAAAAAGTTATTATTTCTGTCCTACTTTTATAAAACTAATTAAAAAACAATCCAATATGTCAAATCAATTTGAACCGATAATAGAAAAGGCTTATAATGCTTTTAACGAAAGAAATATAGACAATTGTTTGTCTACGATGCAAAATGATGTACAATGGTCAAAAGCATGGGAAGGCGGTTACATTAGTGGTCATGATGAAATTCGAGAATATTGGACAAGACAATGGACAGAAATTAATCCGAAGGTAGAGCCAGTTGGTTTTGATGAAAGAGAAAATGGAAGTTTAGAAGTAAAAGTGCATCAAAATGTAAAAGATCTTCAAGGTAATTTAATGTTTGACGGATTTGTAAAACATATTTATACTTTTCAAGACGGATTAATTAAAACGATGGATATCGAATTAATTGAAAATTAAGCAGGAAATCCTAAACGTCTATTTCGTCAAGATTATTCAAGTTTTTTATCTTTGTGTTATAAGAATACAAGGAAACAGAATTTGTTTCCTATAATAAAAAGAATACCACGTGAATTATTTAAAGCTCTTCGGAACAAAACTTCTGCTAGTTGCAACTGCAATTAGTTACGGACAAAATCTAGAAAAATCAATAAAAGAAAATATAGGGAAAAGAACAGATAGTTTGGTTCAATTCAAAGCCGAAGCTCCTTATAATTATATGCCTGTAACGATTCTTTCAGGAAAAGAAAAAGGTCCTGTTTTTACCATTATTGCAGGAATACACGGTTTTGAATATCCGCCGATTACAGCAGTTCAAGAATTGATAAAAGAAATAGATCCGAAGAAATTAAAAGGAACTTTGATTGTAATTCCAATTGCGAATGTTGGTTCGTTTTATAAAAGAACACCATTCGTAAATCCATCCGATAATAAAAACTTGAACAACGCTTTTCCTGGCTCAGAAACGGGAACGATTACTGAGCAAATTGCGAATTATATCACAAAGCAGATTATTCCAAATTCAAATGTTTTTCTGGATATTCATGCAGGCGATGCTAACGAAGATTTACTGCCTTTTGTTTGTTATTACAATAATACATCAGAAGAAAAAAAAACGCTTTTAAGCAGCAAACTTTCAGAGATTTCAGGAATTAATCATATTGTTTCTTATCCGTACACAATTACGAAAACAGAATCCGCAAAATATGCTTTCAAACAAGCTTCTCAAGACGGAAAAACTGCTTTAAGTATCGAAGCTGGAAAATTAGGTAATGTGCACATAGAATCGGTGCATTTAATTAAAAAAGCAGTGTATAATATGCTTAATTACATGGAAATGTATAATAACGGAGCTGTTCCAAAGAAAAATCCGTCAGCGGTTTATTTAAACAATCAGGAATATGTAAAAGCAGAAGTGGCTGGAATTTTTCAAAGTACTTTAAAAAGTGGAGATTATATTAAAAAAGGCGACAAAATCGGATTTGTTTCTAACGAATTTGGAAAGGTTTTAATCGAAATTAAATCGCCAGCAACTGGAGTTGTTTTGTACAAAATTGGTACGCCGCCTGTGAATAAAGGAGAAACTGTTTTTTGTATTGGGTTTTAATATTCAATAACGATTTTTCTGTACTTATAAAATTTTCCCGCAGATCTCGCAGATTCGGTAGATTTTTTTTTAAAATTTCATCTGCTAAATCTGCGAGAGAAGAATAAAAAAAGTTATGCTTTGGCTAAAGGTTTATTCCCGCAGATCTCGCAGATTCAGCAGATTTTTTTAATATTTTATCTGCCAGATCTGCTAAATCTACGAGAGATAAATTAAAAAAAATCTCTGTTGATCTGCTTAAATCTTTTTAAAATCTGCGTGAAACCTTAATCGAGACGTATTTAAATAAAAAAAGGTTTATACTTTTCAGCATAAACCTTTTTTATAGTTGTAAAAACAATTTCTTAGTTTGTTCCCGCAGCAGCTTTGTCTACTAAGAACAATAATTCACCAGAAACTGGTTTAATCAATTGCATTGGATACAAAGTCGGATTGTATGCTCCTGTAGTAACTTCTTTCAAAGCGTGAGTTTTCTTTTCTCCAAAAGCTACCACCACAATTTTTTCTGCTTTATTGATTAACGGAGCTGTAAGCGTGATGCGATACATTTTTTGTGGAGCCAAATAATAAGCGTCAACCCATTTGGTTTGCTCTTCCAAAACTGCCTCGCCTGGGAAAAGAGAAGCTGTGTGTCCGTCATCTCCCATACCTAAAAGAATCAGGTCAAATTTTCCTTCTTCACCTAAAACAGTTCTAACAGACTGCTCGTAAGTTGCTGCATATTCCTCTGGAGTTACACCATCTTTGTACATTTCAAAAATGTTCTCTTGCGGAATTGGAACGTGGCTTAATAAGGTTGAATACGACATTTTAGCATTACTCAAATCGTCATTTAGCGGAACCCATCTTTCGTCGCCCCAAAAAATATAAACTTTATTCCAATCTATTTTGTTTTTGTAAGCATCAGAAGCCAATAATCTGTAAATTCCTGCAGGAGAAGAACCTCCTGTAAGAACAGCTGTAAATTTGCCTTTTGCAGCAATTGCTTTTTCTGCAGAAGCTACAAAAAGGTCTGCCGCTGTAGTATTAATTTCTTCTGTGTTATTATAAATCTGTATCATTTAAAACTTCTTCTTTTGTTTGTGTATTCGGAATCCATTTGTGACCTTGGCGCGCTAACAATTCGTCGGCTTCTTCTGGGCCCCAGCTTCCTGCTTTGTAATTTGGGAAATTCTTCGGAGCAGTTGTTTTCCAAACTTGCTGAATCGTTTCAATTGCGTCCCAAGCTTCTTCTACCTGATCCCAACGCATAAATAGGGTAGGATCTCCTAATAATGCATCTGCAATTAAGGTTTCATAAGCTTCTGGCGACATGGTTGAACAAGCAAAATAATCAAAAACCATTTCAGCAGGTCTTAACGACATTGATAAACCTGGTTTTTTGGTCATAAATTGCAATTTAATGTCCATTGAAGGCTGAATATTGATAATCAGTCTGTTTGGTGTCATGCCTTCTTTTCCATAAGAAAATGAAGAATGCGGAACTGGTTTAAACTGAATAATGATTGAAGATTGTTTTTCTTCCATTCTTTTTCCAGAACGCAAATAGAACGGAATTCCTTGCCATCTCCAGTTGTCCAAATAGATTTTCATTGCTACATACGTTTCTGTAAGAGAATCTGGCGCAATGCCTTTATCTTGACGGTAACCAGGAACAGGAACACCTTTAATTTCTCCAGCATCGTACTGACCTCTAACAATATAATGATCCACTTCGTCTGGTTTAATACGGCGAATCGATTTCAAAACATCTGCTTTACGATTACGAATATCATCAGCATTTAAAGAAGCAGGTGCTTCCATAGCCGTCATACACAAAATCTGAAACAAATGGTTCTGAATCATATCTTTTAATGCACCAACTCCTTCGTAGAATCCGCCGCGTTCTTCAACGCCAACTTCTTCTGCAACGGTAATTTGTACGAAATCAATAAAATTACGGCTCCATAAAGGTTCAAACATCGAATTTCCAAAACGGAAAGCCAGAATGTTTTGAACAGTTTCTTTTCCTAAATAGTGATCGATTCTATAAATCTGCTCTTCTTTGAAAGTTTGCGAAAGCATTTCATTCAATTCAATTGCAGAAGCTTTATCGTAACCAAAAGGTTTTTCGATAATGATACGATCTTGTTTTGGATTTGCAGCCAATCCGATTTTCTTGATATTGCTTGAAATCGTCGAAATGAAAGAAGGTGTAATCGAAAGATAGAAAAGACGATTAGAACGTTCGCCAAAAGCCAAATCAAAATTGTTGATTTTCTCGTTTAATCCGATGTACGATTCTTCTTTATCAATGTCAAGACTATGGTAAGAGATGTGAGAAAGAAACTTTTCTGTTTCTGGATCATTAATACCTTTTCTTCTTGAAAAAAGGCTTAGATTTTCTGCTACATAAGCGCGGAAATCATCATCAGTTTTTTGAGCTCTACCAAGAGCAATAATCTGAAACTTTTCAGACATACGTCCGTCAAGATACAGATTTTGAAAAGCGGGAAAGAGTTTTCTCTTTGCCAAATCTCCGGTTCCTCCAAAAATCACAATAATTGTTGGATTCTTTAGTTTATTTTTAGTCATTGTGTGGTTTAGTTGTGTTGTTTTAATTGTTTACTCAGCCCATTGAGTATGAAAAACGCCTTCTTTATCGATACGCTCGTAAGTATGCGCTCCAAAATAATCACGTTGTGCCTGAATTAAATTGGTTGGAAGATTAGCAGAACGGTAAGCATCAAAATACGCTAATGAGTTCATTAATCCAGAAACTGGCAATCCTTTTTGAACTGCAAACTGAATAACCGCTCTCATTCCTGATTGGTTGTCTACTAATTTTGAAGCGATTCCGCCATCTAAAAGTAAGTTTGGCAAATCTGTTTTTGCTACATATGCTTTTCTGAAATCTTCTAAAATTGTAGCACGAATGATACATCCGCCGCGCCAGATTTTAGCAACCGTTTCTAGATTTAATCCGTAATTGTATTCTTTAGAAGCTGTGTGAAGCTGCGCTAAACCTTGAGCATAAGTCACCACGATAGAAAAGAACAAAGCCGATTTTAAAGAAGCAATAGCTTCACTTTGAGAAATATTTGTTTCATCAGCATTCCAAACTAATTGTTTAGCAGCTTCAATTCTTTCTGGTTTAGTTTTAGACATATCACGCATGTTAACCGCTGCGTCGATTGTTGGAACTGGAACTTGCAAATCCATTGCATTTTGCGAAGTCCATTTTCCTGTGCCTTTAGATCTTGCCCAATCAGAGATTTTGTTGATTAATTGCGTTCCGTCTTCATCTTTTTGTTTTAAGATGTTTCCAGTAATTTCAATTAAATAAGATCTTAAATCATCAGTTTGATTCCATTCAGCAAAAGTTTTCTGAATCGTTTCATCATCCAAGTTATAACCTCTTTTCATTAAGTCATAAATCTCAGAAATCAACTGCATGATTCCGTATTCAATTCCGTTGTGAACCATTTTTACGTAGTTTCCAGCAGAACCATTTCCTAAATATTCTACACAAGGTTCGCCGTCTACTTTTGCTGCAATCGCTTCAAAAATAGGACGAAGTCTTTCGTAAGCTTTTTGGTCTCCACCTGGCATCATAGCAGGACCGAAACGAGCCCCTTTTTCGCCACCAGAAATTCCCATTCCAAAGAAGTGGATTCCTTTTTCAGATAATTCTAAAAATCTTCTGTCAGTATCGGTAAAATAAGTATTTCCACCGTCGATGATGATGTCACCTTTATCTAAATGAGGAAGTAAACTAGCAATAGCGCTGTCAACTGGTTTTCCAGCAGGAACCAATAGCATAATTGCTCTTGGCTGTTGAATAAGTTCTACAAAATGCTTTACATCTGTAGTTGCTTCGATAGTATGATCAGGAGCAGCTTCTTGTTGAAGAGAGTTGACTTTTTCGGTATCTAAGTCTAAACCTGCAGCCGCGAAGTTGTGGCTGGCGATATTTAAAAGTAGGTTGCGGCCCATTACACCAAGTCCTACAATTCCAAAATCAAATTTGTTCATAGTTTTCAATTAACTAAATTATTAGAAAGCTGTTTTTTGCATAAAAAAGCACGAAAAAGCACAGTAATGTTTTTTAGTTCAATGTTTTGCAGAAAAACAATGGTTATTTTAATTTTTTTACATTCAAAATGCAGACCGCTAAGTTAGGCAAAAATGCTGAAAAAGGAGGAGTAAAATAGTTCACTTTTGGTCTTTATTGTGATACTTTTTATGTGTAAAAAATACGCTTATTATGATTGTTTCGAGATCATTATGCTACTAAATCGTTGTAATACTGGTAATGTCGATTTTGAACTGCTTTTTTAGGTAATAATATACTGCTAGTAAGCATAAAGAGTAAAAAAGTACAAAAATGTTTATTAAAAATATAAGATTTGAGGTAATTTTGAAAATGCAATCACTAGATCCTAAATTTTTATTTTACTGATGAAATACAAGAAATACTGCTTTGTAAATGTAGGCAACAACTTTAATAGAGAAGAAATGATAAAAATCGAATATACAAATTCTACAATAATTCCTTTTTTATATGCTTACTAACATAAAGCTTATTTTTGTTATCATTTTATTGATGCTTGTTTCGGGCGTTTCATTTAAAGTAAATGCACAATCGGTATTAGAAAACGAAATTTCTGTTATCGCAGACAAGAAACCGCTAGGTACTATTTTGAGCTTAATGGAAGAAAAAGGAAATTTTAGATTTGCTTATTATGGCAAACTAGCTGTAAAAGATAGCGTTGCAAGTATTCATGCCGATAATGTTACTATAAAAGGAGCTTTAGATCAGTTATTAGGTTCTAAATACGAATACAAAGAATCGCCAGGATATGTTATTGTTCGTTATGCTCCTTTAGAATTGGCTCTTGTGTTAGAAAAAAACACAGTTATGAGCGACGGACAGCAAATTGTAGTTGGTTATATTGTAGATACGAAAACCAATAATCGTCTTGAGAATGTGAGTGTATTAGAGAAAAATGCACTGCTATCTACCTTAACCAATAAAGATGGGTATTTTGAACTTCGATTAAAAAATGCACCTCAAGCTATAGAACTTACAGCTGTTAAGGAAAATTATAAAACGGTGACTACAGTATTTCTTTCTGAAGTGAAAATTCAGATGGGAGACAAAAAGAATAAAACAGATTATATTGAGGGAGATTTTACTGAAATTGAGAGATCTGGAATTGGCCGTTTCTTTATTTCTTCCAAGCAAAAAATACAAGCGCTTAATCTAGGAGGATTTATTTCTAAAGTTCCCGTACAGGCTTCTTTAATTCCGAGTATAAGCACTCGCGGAATGTTGAATACTCAAATTGTCAATAATTTTTCGCTAAATATATTAGGAGGTTATAATGCTGGAGTTCGCGGATTAGAAATGGCGGGACTTTACAACATCAATCGTATGAATGTTGATGCGCTTCAAATGGCAGGAATATTCAATACCGTGGGAGGTTCTGTAAACGGAATTCAGTTAGCTGGAATTTATAATAATGTTTTTGGCAATTTAAGAGGTTTGCAAATAAGCGGTATTCACAATAGTGTAAAAGGTGCACAAATTGGTTTACAAATGAGCGGAATTTATAATAATGTGTACAAAGATTCTAAAGGAGTTCAAATTACAGGAATTAGCAATACCGCAAAAGGTTCTCAAAATGGATTACAGTTTTCGGGGATTTGCAATATTGGAAAAGATACCGTGCGAGGCGCTCAAATTACAGGACTTTTTAATTATGCCAAAGAATTAAACGGAGTCCAATTTGGATTAGTAAACGTTACCGATTCGCCTTCTGGTTATAGTTTTGGTTTACTAAACTTTAAAAAAGGCGGTTACAAGAAAATCAGCATTACAAGCAATGAAATCTCAGATATAAATGTTGCTGTAAAAACGGGAGACCATAAAATGTATACCATTTTGATGGCAGGAAGAAGCGACCGAAACGATGAAGAAAAGCTATTTTCTTTCGGAATCGGACTAGGAAAGAACATTCCATTAGGAAAACGTTTTACTTTTAATCCCGAATTCAGCACGCAATATCTTTATTTAGGAAATTGGGATATCTTCAATTCCTTGTCCAAATTTGATTCTTCCTTTTCTTTTCAATTATGTAAAGGCGTAGCGTTGTCTGCAGGACCTTCATTTAATTTATATTGGTCTGAAAAACAAGATAAATACGGTAATGCAAACACTTCGACATTTGTTCAGGATCGCACCAAGAACTATACTGTGATCAAAAACAATAGTAGAGATATTCTGGGTTGGATAGGATGGAGTTTTGGATTGACTTTCTTTTAAGCTTTGCCTTCTTGCTGAACTATTTAAACACATAGAAACATAAATGTATATTGCGCATAAAAGGCGTTTTACTCATATTAATTCGCATAGGAACTATGTGTTAGAAACTAGTTTCTTTCTTAATCCCTTTTTTAGGTAAAAAAATCTATGTTTCTATGTGTTTAAAAAAATTATGAGTTTCTAATAATTTCCTTTCGATGTGATTTTCCCCAATTAATCATTTCTTGGATTACAGGACCAAAAGATTTGCAATACGGCGTCGATTCGTATTTGACTTGAATTTCGGCATCGCGATCTTCCGTTCTTTTAATGAGCATATTGAGTTCCATTTCTTTGAGTTCTCTCGAAAGCATACGCGTCGTAATTCCCGGAATACTACGTTCGATTTCCCTAAAACGATGGTTTCCATTGCAAATAGAATTGATAATCGGCAAACGCCATTTTCCACCCAAAACATGCAACGTGTCCTGAAGCGCTTGTACTTCTTCTTTCTGGTTTCTTTCCATCTTATTTAGTTTTTTATCGAAGTTTTGCCAAAGTTTTTCCGCCACGAATTCACGAATTTCTTTTTTTTATCTAAACTCTTCCGCACTGAATTGATTAACCTCGAATTGTACGAATTGAATATAAATCAAAAAGTATAATTAGTGTAATTAGCCAATATTTTTCGCATAGATTATAAAAATAAATTCGTGAATTCGTGGCTAATAATTTTTTCCATCGCAACGGATAGAATTAGTCTGGTATACTCCGTGATACTGGTTACAAAGTTATACCAATTTAGGTTTAAATTTGCCAAATAATTTTTAAATAATTGAAAAAAATGGAAAATCTAAAAAATAAAACAGCCGTTATAACAGGTGGAAACAGCGGAATAGGATATGCCACAGCCAAACAATTAAAAGAGCAAGGCGCCAATGTGATTATTACAGGAAGAAGAAAAGAAGCGATAGAAAAAGCCGCTTTAGAATTAGGCGTTATTGCCATCACAGCAGACCAATCGAGTGTTTCAGATATCGAAAAACTGGCAGATCAAGTAAAAGCCGATTTCGGTTCGGTTGATATTTTGTTTATCAATGCGGGAATTGCAGGTTTAGGAACAATAGAACAAACCACAGAAGAATTATTTGACAATATAATGAATGTCAATTTAAGAGGCGCTTTTTTCACTTTAAGCAAATTTATCCCGATTTTGAAAGATGGCGCTTCATTGGTATTTCTTTCTTCTAATACTGCAAGTATGCCGGGTCCGGGATCTTCAGTTTATTCGGCGAGTAAAACGGCTTTGAATTCTGTAATGAAATCGGCAGCACTAGAATTAGCGCCAAGAAAAATCAGAGTAAATTCGGTAAGTCCAGGACCAACTGAAACTGAAGTCATGAAAAAAGTAGGCCTAGACGAAACTACCGTAAAAGGTATTATGGATGTGGTAGTAGAAAAAGTCCCGCTAAAACAAATGGGAAGGGCAGAAGATGTTGCTAAAATGGTTGCTTATCTAAGTAGTGAGGCTGCTGTTTTTATGACTGGGGCTGATGTTATTATGGATGGTGGGATGGTTTTAGCATAACATTAAATAAATCATCTTTAAATTTCAAAAACAAAACCCTCAATCTTAAAAAGATCAAGGGTTTTACTTTTTCAAAAGAAACCTTATTCTACATCCAAATACGGATTTAAAGTTTCAGCTAATCAAAAGAATAAAAAAATCTCTGCTATTTGGTTTCAAATTACAATCTGAAACAAAGTAACGTACTGATTTTTAGTTTTTTTTGTTCTGTGATTTTAATTTTATCTAATCAATTTTGTAAGAATGTCAGGAAATAAATTTTTAATGAATAATCTAATTTTTAAATTTATGAGAAATGCTTTTCTAATAATTGCAGTTGGTTTGAGCACCATTTTGTTCTCCTGCAAGAAAGATAAAGATCAGTTAAGTACAGAGACTGTAAAGTCAGACACTGTCAATTCTAAATTAATTGCCGATAATGGCTGGCCACGTGAAGCTGAGCATAACGGTGCAAAATTGGTTTATTATCAGCCTCAGGTAGATGACTGGAAAGATTTTAAAGAAATTGTTGCCCGAGTGGCTTTTTCGCTGACTCCAAAAGATGGAAAACAGGTTTTGGGTGTGGCTTCTTTAAAAGCAGAAACATTGGTAGATAAAGACAATAGAAGCGCGTTTATTAAAAATCTTCAGGTAACCGATGTGCGTTTTCCTGCTCTGGACGAAAAGAAAGTTCCAGAAATGGAAAAGCTTTTTAAGGAGACATTACCTCAAAGTGGAGAACCGATTTCGGTAGATCGTATTTTGGCAGATTTGAGTCAGACCAAAAGTCCGCCAAAAGGAATTGCGGCTAAAAATGACGCTCCTGCTATTTTTTACAGCACCAATCCGTCGATTTTGGTTATTGTGCAAGGAGAACCGGTTTTGGTGCCTATAGACAAATCGGATATGCAATATGTGGTAAATACCAATTGGGATTTGTTTTATGATAAAACGGGAAAAGATTATTACCTCTTGGCAGATAATATCTGGCTGACATCAAAAGATCTAGAAGGCAAGTGGACCAAAACTATGAGTTTGCCAGCGGGATTAAACAATTTGCCTTCGGGACAGAATTTTGATGAAGTTAAAAAAATGATTCCGCCGCCGTCTTCTGGGGCAGCTCCAGAGGTTTTCTACAGCAATAAACCTGCAGAATTGATTGCGGTAGAGGGAAGTCCGAAGTTTATTAAAATTGATGGAACTAAATTGATGTACATAGACAATACTGAAAATGATGTTTTTGCGAATGAAGGAGATGGTCAGTATTATGTATTATTGTCTGGAAGATGGTTTAAAGCCAAAGCGCTAACAGGACCTTGGTCGTATGCAGGAAATAGTTTGCCTGCTGATTTTGCTAAGATTCCGAAAGATTCTCCGCGTGCCAATGTATTGTCGTCTGTTCCTGGAACGCAGGAAGCGAAAGATGCGGTAATGCTAGCTCAAGTTCCGACAACAGCTATTTTGAAAAAATCAGATGCCGAAGCAAAAGTAAAAGTAGCTTATGATGGCGGAACGGCTCAGTTTAAACCTATTGAAGGTACAAAAATGGAGTATGCGAGCAATACACAAGAGAAGATTATAAAAGTGGGAGATTTGTATTATTTATGTTTTCAGGCGGTTTGGTTTATGTCGACAAGTCCAAACGGACCTTGGAAAACAGCTGATTCTGTTCCGAAAGAAATTTATACAATTCCGCCAAGTTCGCCTGTATATAATGTAACGTATGTAACGCAAACGACAACCGATACAACGGTAGAAAGCAGTTCGACAGCTGGTTATTTAGGCGCTTTTATTATTGGTGCGACAGTAGGAGCTATCTTAACTTATGGCACGGGATGGTATTATCCGCCTTATGTGTATTATGGCGGAATGTATCCAATTTATCGTCCTTGGCCTTGTGCTTATGGAGGAGGAGCAGTTTATAATCCTTGGACAGGTGGTTATGCTGCCGGAAGACGTGTTTATGGGCCTTATGGTGCTGCGGGAACTTCGGCTTGGTACAATCCTGCAACAGGAAGATACGGACGTTCTGCAAGTGTACAAGGTTGGTACGGTGGGCGCAGTGCTGCAAGCTCTTATAATCCGTGGACAGGAAATTATGCTAGAACGAATCAAGGACATAACGCGTATGCACAATGGGGACATTCTGCAGCAACAAATGGAAATCAGTGGGCGCAGACTGGACATATTACAACTCGTCGCGGAACAGCAGTTGGTTATGAAACTTCGGGCGGAAAAGAAGGTGTAATCACACATCGTAGAGGCGGAGGAACCACTGTTCATACCAACAACAATAATCTTTATGCTGGTCATGACGGACATGTATATAAAAGAGATGCCAACGGAAACTGGAGCCATTACAATAATGGAAACGGCGGTTGGACACAAGCAGGAACTTTAGGTTCGTCGAAAAAAACGGGTGAAGGGATTCAGAATAGACCAAATCAAGCATTGGGTGCTAATGGAGCAGGAGAACGCGTTCAGCCGAGAGTCAATCAAAATTTAGGTGGCGAAACTCGACTAGGAGGAGCAACTCAACATGATAATTTCTCAAGACCGGAACAAACGCTTGGGCAACCAAATAAACCATTAGGAGAAGCTGGTCGTTCTGATATTACAAATGATTTGGATCGTTCTGCTTTTTCAAGAGATCGAGGAGAAACGCAAACGCGTAATTTCCAAAACTTCCAAAGAGATGGCGGCGGTCGTTCAGGCGGCGGCTTCGGTGGTGGAGGTTTTAGAGGCGGCGGTGGCGGCGGCTTTAGAGGTAGAAGATAAGAAGTCGAAAGTCAAAAGTTGAAAGGATAAAAGTTAGTTATAATTCAAAGAATCAGGAATGGTAGAAATACTAGACCTGATTTTTTTTTGAAGTTTGGTTTTAGCCACGAAGACACTAAGGCGCGAAGTTTAATTTTTTAACCGCAAAGTTCGTTAAGATTTACGCAATCCCGATAGCTATCGGGAGCAAGGTTTTTCTAATCTCGCAAAGTCGTTAAGACGCAAAGTTTTATTTTCTTAGCTATGCGGTAAGAAAAAGCCACAGATTATACTGATTAACACAGATTTTAAAATCCTTTTTAATCTCGCAAAGTCGCTAAGACGCAAAGTTTTATTCGCTTAGCTGTGCAATAAGAAAAAGCCATAGATTATACTGATTAACACAGATTTTAAAATCCTTTTAATCTTTTAATCTGTGGCAAAAATATCTAACCGCAATCCCAATAGCTATCGGGAGCAAGTTTTTTTTAATCTCGCAAAGTCGCTAAGACTCAAAGTTTTATTTGCTTAGCTATGCGGTAAGAAAAGCCACAGATTATATTGATTAACACAGATTTTAAAATCCTTTTTAATCTTTTAATCTGTGGCAAAAATAAACACAAAGCTTGGCGAACTTAAAGACAACTCAAATTGATCTCAAAAAACTTAACGCACTTTGCGAAAACTCTCTGCGTTATAAATCATCAAGCATTTCACATCTCGAAAAAAACACAACTTACAGCCTGTCCATTTCACCCTGAAGATTGTCCGTTTCAACTATTTTCTCATTTCTTAAAAGCGATTGCCGATATACTTTTGACTCAGAAATTAACTGAAAAACAAATAATTAAAATCAAAAGTTATGGAAACGAAAAAACAAAAAACATGGGTTATAATCGCAATCATTATTCTAGGAATCATTGCTTTTTTAATTCCGAATCAGATTGCAGCACAAACAGGAGTCAAACGCACCGATTTACAAAAACACGATCTAAGTACTCCAGGAAAAGAAATGGTTCAAGCAAGAATCGATTTTGCAGCACATTCAGCATTTGGAAGCCATTATCACCCAGGAGAAGAAGTGATTTACGTAATAGAAGGTACTCTAGAATATCAAGTCGAAGGCGAAAAACCCGTAACACTAAAAGCAGGAGAAGTACTTTTTATTCCGGCAGGCGTCGTTCATTCAGCAAAAAACAATAGTAATGCCAATGCCGCAGAACTGGCAACTTATATTGTAGAAAAAGGTAAACCAATCTTGACTTTAAAAAAGTAGTTTCAAGTTTCAGGTTCTTGCCACAAAGGCGCAAAGGCGCGAAGGTTTATTTTATCACAAAGTCCACAAAGACTTTATCTTAAAAATATTCTAAAAAAAACTTAGTGTCTTTGCGCCTTTGTGGCAGAAAAGAAATCCTTGTCCACTTCAACCCCAAGTTTGTCCACTTCACCTTTTTTTACCTTTTAAAACAAGCAATGTCAAGATACCTTTGACGAAGAAATTAACTGATAATCAAATACAAAAAAAATAAATAATTATGAAAACGATTTTAAAAATTACAAACAGCATCGCAACTAAAATAGTCTTAATCGCAATCTTTTTTATGAATGCAACTTTAACCCAAGCACAAACTTCAACACAAAAAACAATCGAAGTAAGCAGTTCATTAGGAACTTTAAAACAAATCAATGCAGGTTTATTAAACGTCGGATATACAGAAGCGGGACCTGCAAACGGAACAGCAGTAATCTTGCTTCACGGATGACATTCACAGTTACAACGAAGTCGTTCCGCTTTTAGTAGCAAAAGGATATCATGTTTTTACGCCTTATTTAAGAGGATTCGGAACAACAACTTTTCTTTCTAAAGACACCTTCAGAAACGGTCAGCAAGCAGCTTTAGCAAGTGATATTATTGCTTTTATGGATGCCCTTAAAATAGACAAAGCCGTAATAGGCGGTTTCGATTGGGGCGCGAGAACAGCAGTTGTAGTTTCAGCACTTTGGCCAGAACGAGTAAAAGGATTGGTTTCGGTAAGTGGTTATTTGGTAGTGAATTTAGAAGCAAATTTAAAACCGCTTCCTCCAACAGCTGAATTAGGATGGTGGTACCAATATTATTTTGCAACCGAAAGAGGAAAACAAGGTTACACACAAAACACTTACGATTTCAATAAACTAATCTGGAAAATCGCTTCTCCGTTATGGAATTTCGACAAAGCAACTTACGATCAAACCGCTCAATCTTTTAACAATCTAGATCATGTAGCAATTGTGATTCACAACTACAGATGGAGACAATCTTTAGAAGCAGGAGAATCTAAATATGATGCTTTAGAAAAACGTTTGGCAACAAAACCAGAAATTAAAGTTCCAACTATTACAATAGGTAGTGATTTTGATGGCGCTTTCGCGGATGGAAAAGCATACGCTAACAAATTCACAGGAAAATACGAGCACAGAATTTTAAAAGGAATTGGACACAATGTTCCGCAAGAAGATCCAAAAGCATTTGCGCAAGCGATAATTGACGTTTCTAAATAATGGTGAATTGTAAATGGTTAATTATTAATTCCTTTCACAATGTACATTTTACATCTCGCAAAAAAATCATATCAAGTATATAAAAATTCACAATCAATAACTCACAATTAACAATTAAAATCATGAGCACAAAAGTTTTATACACAGGAAAAACACACACAACAGGCGGTAGAGAAGGAGCTTCTCAAAGTTCAGACGAACAATTAAATATCAAATTAAGCGCACCGGGATCTTCGCGTCCGGGAACAAATCCAGAGCAATTGTTTGCTGCAGGATGGTCGGCTTGTTTCATTGGAGCTTTAGGACTTGCAGCAGCCAAACAAGGAGTAAAACTTCCTGTTGATACGGCAGTAGATGCTGAGGTTGATTTATGTGTAACGGAAGGAGAATATTCGCTTCAAGCAAGATTAAACATTAGTCTTCCAGGATTAGATATTGAAACTGCAGAAGCTTTAGCGGCACAAGCACATCAGACTTGTCCGTATTCTAAAGCAACAAGAGGAAATATTTATGTTGAACTCAATATCCTTTAACAATTATAAGTTATGAATTATGAGTTATAAGTTTTGATAAATTCAAGATGTGCTCATAATTCATAGCTCATAATTTATAATTAAAAAAAAATGAAAACATTAGTAGCTTTTACAATGCTGTTTTTCCTTAGTGCAAACAGCATTTTCAGTCAAAACTCAGATAAAAAAGGTTTTGCACTTTTAGAATTGTATACTTCAGAAGGCTGTTCGAGCTGTCCGCCAGCAGATGAATTGCTTGGAAAAATTCAGAATGAATATCAAGATAAGAATGTCTATGTACTGGCTTATCATGTCGATTACTGGGATAAGCAAGGTTGGAAAGACATTTTCAGTAATGCCAGTTATACGCAAAGACAATACGATTATGCTCAATTTCTAGGAAAAGAACCAATTTACACTCCGCAAGTAATCATTAACGGAAAATCAGATTACATAGGTTCTCAGGAAACCAGTTTAAGAAACGGAATTAAATCGGCACTTTCGAAACCTGCTGCAGTTGATTTGTCTTTAGAAGCAAAACAACAAAATGATAAATTGACGTTGTATTACAGTGTTAATGGTGCTTTTAAAAACAGTCATTTATTAGTCGTAGTAGTTCAGAAATCAGCTAAAAGCAATGTGAAAAGAGGAGAGAATGCACACCGAGTTTTATCGCATTATCAAATTGTTCAGCGTTTGCAGACTATCGATTTGAAAACAGCAAAAGGAAGCTCAACAATTACTTTGCCTAAGAATTTTAATAACCAAGAATTTGAAGTGGTTGGTTTTGTACAAGATATGAAATCGGGTGCTATTCTTGGAGTGAAACGTGCTTAGGGTTTTATGCAGATTTAAAGAAATACTTCGTCTTATTTGTCATTTCGAGGAACGAGAAATCACACTAGAAGCTCACAAAACGAATTTCCAATCTTTGTAGAGTTACGAGTGTGATTTCTCGTTCCTCGAAATGACAAACTAAACGTATAACGTTTCTGCATTTAAATAAAAAAAAATCTGCCTAAATCTTTTTAAATCTGCGTGAAAAATCCTTTCAAAATAAACCTATCTTTGGCAGAGCAAGATCAAAAACAAACCTTAAATTATGGAAAAAGTTAAACGCTTTCAGGTTTCTCAAAAAGTCATTTGTGGAAGTTCTATCGCGCTGGCGATTATGGCTTCGATACCTAAATTATTTGATGCCGATTCTACGCCTGGTGATCTTATTATAAATTCTTCGATTACGCTCATATTTTCCCTTTTTATTTGGTATTACAATATTTATAGTTTACCTAAATTCTCATCGCAACGCGCTAATAGAAGTCTATTCAATTGGAAACTTTTGTTAAGTGTTGTAATGGGAATTTTGCTAATGGTAATTCTGGTAATTGCACATCAAGAACTTTTTCAGGTGTCAAAAATGGACGCACCAATTATGTTCGAACTTCGCGGTGTTTTGATCAACCTTATTGTCTATATGTTCTTGCATTTGCTTTTTCAAAACTATCAAACACAGCAAATGGGAGTAGAACTAGAACGTACAAAAGCAGTAAATCTAGGCGCTCAATACGAATTATTAAAACAGCAAGTTAATCCGCATTTTCTTTTTAATAGTTTGAATACCTTGAAATCGATGGTCGATATTCAAGATCCTCAGAGTTCCGATTTTATTCTTAAACTTTCAGATTTTTACAGATTTACGTTAGAAAGTAGAAAAATGGATTTGATTCCGCTAAGCGAAGAACTTCAAATTCTTGATTCGTATGTCTATCTGCTAAAAGCACGTTTTGAAGACGGATTTGTTTTAGAAAATAAAGTAGATCCAAAACAATACGATTGTGCAATTCCGCCTTTTAGTTTGCAATTGCTAATTGAAAATTGCATCAAACATAACGTTGTTTCTTTAGATAAACCTTTGACCATTAAACTCTATACCGAAAATGAGTTTTTAGTGGTCGAAAATAAAATTCAGCTCAAAAGAGGAGCAGTTTCTACAGGCGTTGGTTTAGATAATATCAACCAGCGTTTTATGCACCTGATTCACAAAGAAATTGAAATTGATAAAGACGAAACCACTTTTAAAGTAAAAATACCACTGAATTATGAATATCATAATAATTGAAGATGAAGTAAAAACGGCTAAAGCACTTGGCCAGCTTATTCTTAGCATCAGACCCGATGTTCAGATTTTGTCTTATATACAAAGCATTGACGGAGCGGTTGATTATCTTATGGAAAACGATCAGCCCGATCTTATTTTTATGGATATTCAGCTTGCAGATGGTCAATGTTTCGAGATTTTTAAGAATGTTGAGGTTTTGTCGCCCGTGATTTTCTGTACTGCTTTTGATGATTATGCTATTGAAGCTTTCAAGTCAAACGGAATTGATTATGTATTGAAACCTTTTTCAAGAGACAGCATTTCGCAGGCGTTAAAGAAAGCAGGGGAATTGAAAAACTTCTTCCAGCGAAATAAAAAAGCAATGCCTGATTTCGAACTTTTATTAACCAGAAATGGCGAAAACAAAGGCAAAAGCAGTTTTTTGGTTTTCAAAAACAATAAATACCAAACGGTTTTAACGGAGAATATTGCGTTCTTTTTCATCAAAAACGAATCGCCAACGATTATGACTTTAGATAAAAATGAATATCCGTTAACGCAATCTTTAGACGAAATTCATAAGCTTTTATCACCAATTCAGTTCTTTAGAGTTAACAGACAATATTTGGTCAATTTTGCAGCAATACGAGAGGCAGAGCATTATTTTTCGCGTAAAATAATCGTGAAATTAAGCGTTCCGACAGAAGAAAAGTTATTGGTTGGAAAAGAAAAAGCAACCGCATTTTTAAGCTGGTTAGAAAATCGATAAAACCAATTAATTTATCTTTTTATGAGATAAACTAATTGGCTTGCATTTTATAATCCAGGAAACATAAAACAGCTTATAAAAAACAAAGCTGAAAGTATAAAACAGAGAATTAGAATGATTTTTTTCATTTTGATTTGTATTAGAATAAGAAATAATAAAATGCCTAATATTCAAGTATTAGGCATTTTTATTTTGATGTAATTTTGTTTTAATTGATTTCTGATGGACTATAAGTTGCAGTATACAATTTTCTATACATTGCATAAGTAACGCTTACCATGACAAAAGCGATTATTGCATCTGTTGCAGCGCCAAAACCTAAGACCGCAATTTTTGAAAAGAAAGCAAAAATGATGTCGAAAAATACTCCTGCGAAAACCCATTCTTTCAATCGCAATAATTTGTTCGGAATTAAAAGTGTAATAACACCGGCTACTTTAAAAACGCCAAGGATATAAATGAAATGCGCTGGATAGCCTAATTGTTGTGTAATTCCCCAAACCAATGGATTATTTGTCAATTCGAAGAAACCGCTTGCGCCAAACCATAAAGAAGTTAATACTGCGCCTGTCCAATAGATAATTTTTGTTGTTTTTGAGTTCATGATTTTGATATTTAAAGTTATTTAACGGTACAAATGTGCGTCGAAAGCCTTAAAATCGAAATCGAAAAAATGTTGAAGTGGACAAACTTCAGGGTGAACTGGACAGTCTGTAAGTTGTGAAATGTGAGATGTGAAATGCGTGTGGGTTTAACCGCAAAGCACGCTAAGTTTTTTTAATCTCGCAAAGTCGCGAAGTCGCAAAGAATTTAAAACTCTGCGTCTTAGCGACTTTGCGGGAAATTGGGATCAGCTTTATTTGTATAGCTTTGTGAACTCAATGGCAACTATATTCATCTCAAAAAAAACTTAGCGTACTTTGCGAAAATTCTCCGCGCACTCTGCGCTATAAATTAAAGTAATGCAGATGTTTCAGCAATTAAAGCCTGCATCAACTCGCTAGCTTTACGGTGTTTTAAATTGCTTGTATTTTGTCCCGACCAGAAATTTACCAAATCGGTTCTTCTTTGAGCTAATGCTGCTGTTTTTAAAGAAGCCATTAATCTAGTTTGAAGCGGAAAAGGAAGTACCTCTTCCTCAAAAGGAACATTGTTAGATATTTTATTGCAAACCATTCGTCCCATTCTTCCAGTAAGTGATTTTGAAACTGTGGTCGCAATGTTCGGATTCGCAAACAATGTTTCTTTATGTAAAGGTACAGCAGCAGATTCGTCTGTAACCATAAAAGCAGTTCCAAGTTGTACAGCATCTGCGCCCAAAGTCATGGCGGCAGCGATTCCTTTAGCATCGATAATTCCGCCTGCAGCAATAATTGGCGTTTTGGTTTTTGCTTTTAATTGCTGAATAAGGCTAAATAATCCTGTAAAAGAATCTTGTGCAGGTTTTAAAAAAGATGGTCTGTGTCCACCGGCTTCAAAACCTGCAGCGACAATGGCATCAACTTCTGCATCTTCTAGAGCAATTGCTTCTTCTAATGTTGTGGCTGCTCCAACGGTTTTTATTCCGAGTTTTCGGCTTTCTAGAAGGATTTCTTTTGATGGAATTCCGAAAATGAAACTAAAGACAGCAGGTTTTAATTCGAATAAAACTTCAACTTGTTTTTCAAATTTGGAAGGAATATCAGAAGATAAATCAGGAAGAGGAATCCCTAATTCATCAAAATAAGGTTTAAAATTTTGCTTGATCTTTTCTAATTTCTCTTTTGGATAATTTTTAAGAGTTTCATCCACGTCATTAACCCATAAATTGATATTATAAGGTTTAGAAGTCGCAAGTTTGATTTCTTTTCCTGCTTCTCTAATTTCTTCTGGTGTGAGCGTATAAGCTCCGTAACTGCCCAATCCGCCTGCGTTGCTTACAGCTGCCAAAAGTGAAGCCGTAGAAAAACCTCCGCCCATCGGACCTTGTAATATTGGATATTCTATGCCTAGTAATTCTGTTATTTTGGTTTTCATGCGTGAACCTAATTTTTAAACGAATAGTAAAATTACTAAATATTAAAACGGTTCGCTTCAATAATTTTTATTGTTTTTAAAGTAAGAAACAAAAATGGAAAGGCTGTTTTTTCGGGAATGATATTTTACGGTTGAGTCGCTAAAAATGATTATTCGGTTATATAAAAAAAGACGGAAGCCTTTATTTAATGAATTTTGCACGAAAGCTTAATTATATTCTATGAATTCACCTCTTACTATAATCGCCGCAACAAATTTTTCTGCCATCGCCACCAATGCTGTTAATTATGCAGCAGGACTTGCAAAAGCCACAGGCGCAAAATTGGTTTTATTTAATTCATTTTCGTTGAGTGTACACAGTGCTAACTCACATATAACTGCAGACGCCATGCAGAAGCAGATTGAAAGAGCAATTTCGAGACTAGAAAACTTAGCTAACGAAATAGCAGATTCATTTAAGATAGAGACATCAGCGATTTGCACTTATTCTTTTTTGGAAGATGAGCTTCCGAAAATTATTAAAGAAACAAACGCAGATGCTGTTGTAATGGGAATGGCTGAACGTTCTTTTGAACAGGAATTATTAGGAAATTCGACTACAACCGCAATTAAGAATCTTCAAATTCCAGTTTTAGCAGTTCCTGAAAATGCACGTTTCTTAAACATTAAAAAGGTCTTATATGCTTGCGATAGTTTAAGTTTTTCGGCTATTAAGAAATTTAGTTGGATCAAAAATGCTTTGGGAGATTTTGGTGCAGAAATTGAGTTTTTTAGTGTAGATGAAAAATTAGACAATTTAAAAGAAGAACAGCATAGAGTTTTAATGAATTCGAATATCGAAAAAGAATTTGAAGACGTAAAATATCTATATAAAACCGTAAGATCGAACGCGGTTATTAACGAAATTAAGAAAGAAATTAAGAATTACGAAGCCGATTTGCTGATTATGGTGCCTCAAAAATACGGTTTTTGGGATTCTTTGGTTCACAGAAGCAAAACTAGAATTCTGGCAGCGGGACTGGATATCCCATTATTGTCTTTTCCGAATTATTAAAGATTGATTTGATTTAAAAATAATGATATAAAAATTACAAGGTTTTTTTGAAGAAATTGTATCAGAATAAAATTTAACAGATTTTTTTTGATTTTAGGGAATCTATAATTTTTAGCGTTTGTTGCCGAATTTCAAAATTATATTTTAACATTTGAGGCAGTTTTGTTAATTATTCTTAATTGTCTGCTAGTTTCAGATTTTTTTAAATTAATTTTGTGGCACTCTAAAAACTTAAATGCAATAGGTTTTTTTATCAGTATGGCAACAGCTATAATTGAGGATTATCTACAAACTGAAATAGCATTGTATGATTTTAAAAATAAGGTAAATTAAAGATTATATACCAAGTAATACCGAGAGAACACTTGGTGTATATTTTTAATTTATTTTAGTTGGATTTTGTATAATGTTTTTAGTTTGTTCAGGTTTTTTAAACAATATTTCTCAAAAGAGTTATTGTCAGCAGATTTAATCGGCTTTTTAAGGAACGATATTTGTTTCTATATGTTCTAAATGAACTGTAAAAAGAAGAGAAAAGTATTAAGCATTGGGTTCTAAGAGTACAAAGCTTAAAAAAAATAAAAAACAATGAGCGCAGTAATTACAGCAATAGGTGGTTTCGTACCATCATCAATTCTGACCAATAAAAAGATTTCAGAAACTGTTGATACATCGGAGGAATGGATCATAAAAAGAACTGGAATTAGAGAACGTAGAATCGCAGACGACGACACGGCAACATCTGACCTTGCCGCAGCAGCGATTGAAAATCTTTTCGAAAATTATAACGTAGATCGCAATGAGATTGAAGCTTTGCTTGTAGCAACAGCAACTCCCGATCACATTTTAGCTCCAACAGCAAGTATTGTTTGCGATAAAAGCGGACTTACAAATGCTTTTGGAATTGACATGAATGCAGCTTGTAGCGGATTTTTATACGCGCTAGAAATGGGTGCTAATATGATCGAAAGCGGACGTTATAAGAAATTAATCATCGTTGGAGCAGACAAAATGAGCTCTATCGTAGATTATGAAGATCGAAATACTTGTATCCTTTTCGGAGATGGAGCAGGAGCGGTTTTGTTAGAAAAAACAGAATCTGAGTACGGTTTAATGAAAACGATTCTAAAAACTGACGGAAGCGGAGTTTCTTCTTTGGCTGTACCAGCTGGAGGTTCTAGAAATCCAACTTCTATGCAGAGTCTTTTGCACAGAACACATTATTTAAAACAAGATGGAGCTTTTGTATTTAAAAGAGCCGTTGCAGCAATGAGCCAAGTTTCTCAAGATGCTTTGGTGAAAAATGATTTAGAAGCAACTCAAATTGACTGGGTTGTGCCACATCAAGCTAATTTGAGAATTATTAATGCTGTGGGCGAAAGCTTAAATATTGATTCAGATAAAGTTAAAGTTAATATTGACCGTTACGGAAATACAACATCAGCAACAGTTCCTTTATGTTTATGGGATTTTAAAGATGATTTCAAAGAAGGTCAAAATCTATTGATTACTACTTTTGGTGCAGGATTTTCTTGGGGTGCAACGTGCTTAAAATGGGGCGTTATGCGTGAGAAAAATCCAGTTGCTACTATAAAAGCAAACAAAAAAGAAGAAGGTGTTCTTGTTGAACACTAAGATAGGATTTTTCAGTTTTTACAGTTGAGGGAATAAATGGGTAGAAAGAACCAAAATAAAAAATCGGGCAAGAATTTTTTCTATAAATACTACAGGGTTATAGTAATTCCAGCCGTTTTTTTGGTCTATCTTTCTTCGTATTATTTCCTAAATCCATATAGAAATTTTGAAGAGGAAGGTTTGCTCGATCTCGATCAGACCTTCGATATCTTCATTATTTTGCTTTATTGCGCCATTCTAACAGAATTGACGCTGTTTGTTGGACGAAAATTAAATAATTACATACGCTGGGAACAAAATCCAGCTTTTAGAGCAATAGCGCAATTTATTTGTCTTATTGCCGGAAATATACTTTTAAACTATTTTTTCTCTTGTCTTTGGGATTATTTGTATCCCTGTACTGCATTAGAAGTAAATGATTTGGTTATAATTTGGCAGTCTAAAATTATGGCTGCAATTATCTCACTTTTTATTAGTGCCATTCATACGGGAATATTTTTGCTAAACAGATGGCGTTTAAACGCTATAGAAACTGCCGAATTAAAAATTAAAGCATCAGAACTTCAAGAAGCGGTAACTCGTTCAAAATTGGAGTCTCTTAAAATGCAGTTAGATCCGCATTTTGTGTTCAATAATTTCAGCACTTTGACAGAGCTGATTTATGAAGATCAAAAAGAAGCAGCTTCGTTTTTAGAAAATATAACGAGAGTATATCGTTATATGATTTCAAATTCAAATAAAGATACCATTACCGTAAAAGAGGAAATCGAATTCCTGAATGCTTATTTTTATTTATTGAAGAAAAGATTGGGCGAAAAAATCGATTTGAAAATTGAGGTTGATGCTGCTTCGTTGGCACTTCATTTGCCGCCATTAACGTTGCAATTATTGGTAGAAAATGCTGTAAAGCACAATATGGCAACTTTAACCAATCCGCTTACAATTACTGTTTTGTCTGATTCTGGAGATATTATTGTTCGAAATAATTTGCAACGAACCGCTGGAAAAAGCTTGGTTTCAACAGGAATTGGAAACAAAAATATTGAATTTCGTTACAAAATTTTATCTGAAAGAATGCCAACTTTTAGCGAATCAAACGGCTATTACGAAGTACGTCTGCCATTAATTTAAGAGTTATGAAAATTTTAATTGTAGAAGATGAAAGTATTAACGCCAGCAGACTAAAAAGACTGTTGGAAGAGTTAGAACCCAATTGCGAAATTTTAGGCATTATTGACACAGTTGTAGATACTATAGCGTGGTTAAAATCCAATCCCTGTCCAGATTTAATTACAATGGACATCCGTTTAGCTGACGGATTGAGTTTTGCTATTTTTGACGAAATCAATATCACTTGTCCTGTAATCTTTACCACAGCGTATGACGAATATGCGATTCGCGCCTTTAAGGTAAATAGCATCGATTATTTGATGAAACCCATCGAAAAAACGGAACTAGAGTTTGCCTTAACAAAATTTAAATCTTTAAATAAAAACGAATCTAGCGTAACCAATATCGCTGGAATTCTAAAAGAACTGATTGAAAAACCAGTTTTTAGAATGCGCTTTTTAGTGACGTATCGTGACGGTTACAAAAGCGTAGACGTTTCAGATATCGATTTTATATATTCAGAGTTTAAAACCAGTAATTTATTTCTTAAGTCTGGTGTAATTATCTCAATTCCGCAAACTATGGAAGAACTGGAGCAAGAGTTAGATCCGAATCTTTTTTTCCGTGCCAATCGCCAGTTTTTCATTCGTGCAGAAAGCATTAAATCTATTGCGAACTACTTCAACGCAAAACTAAAAATCCAACTTAAACTAGATCCAGAACGCGAGGTGATTATTAGTAGAGAAAAAACACCTTTCTTTAAACAGTGGATGGATAGATAGTTTTTTTAAGTTGCTAAGGTTCTGAGATGCTAAGATTCTAAGGTTTCTGCCGCGAATTGCACTAATTTTTACTAATTTTTGTTTGTCTCATTTTTGTCATCCTGAGGAACGAAGGATCACAAACGTTTCCTCAATGTGTGACGGACAATCTTTGTCGAGTTTCTAGTGTGATCCTTCGTTCCTCAGGATGACAAACTGCAAGTAGAAAATCCTTTCTAATCTTTTAATCTGTGGCAAAAAAAGGATTACCCAGTAAAAAAATCGAGAAATCACATCGCTAGTTTTCCACACAAGAATTTTAATTAAAGAAAATTCGTGAATTCGTGGCAGAAAAAAAATCAGCGTCTTCGTAACAGAAAAAATTTCGCGTCTCAGCGTCTTTGCGAAATTAATTCTTAATGACTTTATAAAAAATCTTCGCGCCTTAGAGCCTTTGTGGCAAAAACAAAACCCATCCGTTTCAGTATCAAAAAATGTCGTTTGGGTAACTTTCTTCCCTAAAAAAGCCCTTTTCCGCTGTTATTTTGCGCCCAAATTTGAGGTAATTCATTTAAAAATGAAAAGTAAAATGACAAAACAGTTTTTTAAAAATAATAAGGCAATTGGCAGAATTGCAATTTTATTGATAACCATTTCTCTTGCTTCATGCGGGAAAAGCGGAGAAGGACAAATGGCTTCTCCAAAGCCAGAAGTAGACTTTCTTCAGACCAATTCGGTAACAGGAGAAGTAGAAAAGAAATATCCAGGAACAGTTGAAGGTTCTGTAAACGTTGACATAAAAGCACAAGTTTCAGGTTATCTGGAAGCCATTTATGTAAAAGAAGGAGATTATGTAACCAAAGGACAATCTCTTTTTAAAATAAAAGGTGACGTTTATGCCGAGCAAGTAAACAACAGTCGTGCAGCTTACAAAAGCGCTTTGGCAAATCAGGCGAATGCGAAATTGGAAGTAGAGAAAATCAAACCTTTAGTAGAAGGAAAAGTTTTCTCAGACATGCAATTAAAAACAGCGCAAGCCAATTACGAAGCCGCAACTGCACAAGTAGCACAAGCTAAAGCCGCTTTGGGATCATCTCAGATTAATGCCGATTTCTCTTTGATTAAAGCTCCTGTAAGCGGCTATATTAGCCGTATTCCAAACCGAATTGGAAATTTAGTTACGCCAACAGACGCTGTTCCATTGACGGTTTTATCTGAAATCAACAATGTATTCGTTTATTTTTCATTGACAGAAGCCGATTATTTAGCTTTTTCTAAAGATGCTAAAAACAACCAGACCGTAAGTTTAATTATGGCTGATGATAGCGAATACGATCAAAAAGGAAAACTAGAAGTTGCGAGTGGAAACATTGATCGTGCAACGGGTACAATTGCTTTAAAAGCCATTTTTCCAAATCCGAAAAAACAATTGCGTGCGGGAGGTTCTGCGAGAATTGTGTTGAACAAAAGTTTATCGTCTGTAATTACAGTTCCAATGGCGAGCGTAAAAGATATTCAAGATAAATTCTTTGTTTTTATTCTAAAAGAAGGCAACAAAGTAGCCATGGTTCCAATCGAAATTGCTGGTAGTGCGGGAGTAGATTATTTCGTAAAATCTGGATTGAAACCAGGAGACAAAGTAGCGCTGAATTCAATCGATGTACTTTATGATGGAATGGAAGTCGTTCCAAAAATCGCTGCTAAAAACGCAAGCAGTAAATAATTTTTCATTTAATAAAATAACATTTCCATGTTAAAGAAAATAATAGACAGGCCAGTATTGGCCACAGTTATCTCTATTGTACTGGTTATACTGGGTATTATAGGTCTTACGAGATTATCTGTAACGCGATTCCCAGATATTTCGCCACCAACGGTTATGGTAAGCGGTTCATATCCGGGAGGAAACAGTGAAACCGTTATTCGTTCGGTAGTAACGCCTCTAGAAGAGCAGATTAATGGAGTAGAAAACATGCAGTACATCAAATCGACTGCAAGTAATGACGGATCTTTCTCAATTAGTGTCATTTTTAAACAAGGTGTAGATCCCGATCAAGCTGCGGTAAACGTTCAGAATAGAGTACAGCAAGCAACTCCAAAATTGCCTCAGGAAGTAATCCGAATGGGATTAACGACTTCGAAACAGCAAAATAGTATGATTGTTATTTTCAACTTATATACAGATGATAATAGCAAATACGATGAATTGTTCTTGCAGAATTACGCGAATATCAACTTAGTTCCTCAAATGAAACGTGTTCCAGGTGTTGGACAAGTTCAGATTTTCGGACAAAAAGATTATTCGATGCGTGTTTGGTTAGATCCGCGAAAAATGGCTAATGCAGGTTTAGTGCCTTCAGATGTAACTCAGGCTATTGCAGAACAAAGTTTAGAATCGGCTCCTGGTAAATTGGGGGAGGAATCTAAAGCAGCTTTAGAATATGTAATTCGTTACAAAGGAAAAAAGAACAAACCAGAGCAATATGAAAATATTGTAGTGAAGAATGTTGGCAGTAATGTTCTAAGATTGAAAGATGTTGCAAGAGTTGAATTTGGTTCTATTTCGTACAGCGGTGATAATAAATCGAATAGTAAAAATGCCGTTACAATGGCGATTTTACAAACTTCGGGTTCAAATGCCAATGATATTGAAATTGGTGTAAACAAAGAAGTAGAGCGATTGGCCAAATCTTTTCCTCCAGGTATTAAATACGTAAACGTAATGAGTACCAAAGAAAGATTGGACGAAGCGACAGGACAAGTAAAGTCGACTTTATTTGAAGCGTTTATTCTGGTATTTATCGTGGTGTTTATTTTTCTTCAAGACATTCGCTCGACGATTATTCCAGCTATTGCAGTACCTGTAGCGATTGTAGGAACGTTTTTCTTTCTTCTAGTTTTCGGATTTACGATTAACATCTTAACTCTTTTTGCTTTGGTATTAGCCATCGGAATTGTGGTCGATGATGCGATTGTTGTTGTCGAAGCTGTACACAGTAAAATGGAAGAAGATCATGAAATTTCTGCTCAAGATGCGACTCACGGAGCAATGGCTGAAATTACAGGAGCGGTAATTTCGATTACTTTGGTGATGTCGGCGGTATTTATTCCGATTGGATTCATGACTGGATCTTCAGGGATTTTCTATAAGCAATTTGCTTATACATTGGCTATCGCGATTATCATTTCGGCTGTAAATGCCTTGACGCTTACGCCTGCATTATGTGCGCTTTTGCTAAAAAATCACGGAGCTAAACATGGTGATCATGAACATAAAACGAGTTTTAAAGACCGCTTTTTCGTTGGGTTTAATTCAAGTTTCGACAATTTAACGGGAAGATATATTAAAGGTGTTCGTTTCTTAATTGGAAGAAAATGGATTGGTGCAGGATTAGTGGCTGGAATTACGGCACTTGCGGTTTACATGATGACATCTACACCAAAAAGTTTTGTGCCTTTAGAGGATGACGGATTTATGGTGTATAGTTTATCTATGCCTCCAGGAACAGCGTTAGATCGTACAACTGCAGTGGTTGAGCGAATGGAGAAAATATTAGAAACAGAAAAAGCTATTGATGTTAATACGAGTATTACAGGATTTAACATTCTGAGTAATAGTGCCAGTACAGCTTACGGTTTAGGATTTATCAAATTAAAACCTAAAAAAGAAAGAGGTGAAGTTAAAGATATTGAAGAAATTTTAAACAGTGTTACAGCCAAATTATCGGCAATTAAAGAAGGTTCGATTATGGTTTTCAGAATGCCTCCAGTTGAAGGATTTGGTGTTACGAGTGGTGCTGAAATCGTGTTGCAGGATAGAATGGCAAGAGATCCAGAAACTTTAAAAAAGATGTCTGATAAAGTGATTGCTCAAATTATGCAGCAGCCTGGTGTTCAATACGCTTACACGACTTTTAGAGCCGATTATCCGCAATTGGAATTGGAAGTTGATGAAGACAAAGCCCGCCAAATGGGAGTAAATGTGAAAGAACTTTTAGGAAACATTCAAACTTATTTTGCAGGAGATCAATCTTCAGATTTTACCCGATTTGGTAAGTTTTACAGAGTGAATGTAAAAGCTGATGGTATTTTTAGAATGGATGAAGATGCGTTTAATGAGATTTTTGTTAGAAATGATGATATGCAAATGGTTCCAGTAAAATCTATCGTGAAGTTTCATAAAGTGTATGGTCCAGAATCGGTGAATCGTTACAACCTTTATAATTCGGTAAATATTACTGCAATGGCTTTGCCAGGTTATAGTAACGGACAAATTATGGGTAATCTGGAACAAGTTTTAGATAAGCTTCCGTCTGATTACAGTTACGAATGGACTGGTTTAAGTTTGGAAGAAAAAGCAGGAGGAAGCCAAACTGTTGCCATCTTCGGATTGTGTTTATTATTCGTATTCTTCTTATTGGCAGCACAATACGAAAGTTATTTATTGCCACTTGCCGTATTACTTTCTATACCAACAGGAATTTTAGGAGCTTTTGCAGGAATTAAAGCAGTTGGTTTAGACAACAATATTTACGTTCAGGTTGGATTAATCATGCTGGTCGGACTTCTGGCGAAAAACGCCATTTTGATTGTGGAATTTGCTCTACAAAGACGTCTTGCAGGATTATCAATAATTGATGCTGCAATTGAAGGTTCAAGATCAAGGCTACGACCAATTATCATGACTTCGTTAGCTTTTATTGTAGGTATGATTCCGTTGATGTTTGCTTCTGGAGGAACTGCAGTTGGAAACCGATCTATCAGTGTGAGCGCCGCAGTAGGAATGTTTAGCGGTGTTGTTCTAGGAATTTTTGTGATTCCATTGCTTTTCATTGTATTCCAATATTTACAAGAAAAAGTGTCAAGGAAAAAAATCGCAACTCAAGTTCAAACGATAAAAGAATAAGAATGAAAACATTATATAAAATCGGAATGGTTTTACTTACTGGAGCGATCATGACGTCGTGTGTGGTAGGAAAAAAATATTCTCGTACAGATTTACAAGCTCCAGAAAAATACCGCGAAGAAGTCGCGGTAACTGGAGACACGGTTTTGCTGCCGTGGAAAAACTATTACAAAGATCCTTTGTTGGTTGCTTTGATTGAAAAAGCTTTAGTCAAAAACAACGAAGTGATTATTGCTATGAAAAGCATGGAACAGCTCGATCTCAGTTATAAACAAGCCAAATTATCATTATTACCTACACTAGATTTCGATGCTGGAGCGAGCCGTTCTTATCCTTCTAAAAATTCCCTAAATGGATCTTTGAGCCAACAGTTTATTGGTAAAGATTACATGGATGATTACAGCGCAAATCTGCGTCTTTCTTGGGAAGTGGATATTTGGGGAAAAGCAGCAATGCAGAAAAGAGATGCTAAAGCGACATATTTTGCTCAAAAAGAAAATCTTTCAGCATTAAAAACTCGAATTATTGTTCAAGTAGCACAAGCGTATTACAATCTTTTAGGTTTAGACGAACAGCTTAAAATTGCCGAGAAAAACATCGAATTGAGTACGAATACTTTGAGTATGATGGAATTGCAATATAAATCGGGTTCAATCAGCTCTTTGGCAGTAAATCAGACCGAAGCTCAGAAGAAAACGGCTGAATTACTAGTGCCTTTAGCGAAAGCGAATATTGCCGTTCAAGAAAATGCTTTACAGATTTTATGCGGTGAATATCCTGATAAGATTGAAAGAGCAGGAAATATCGATGCAGCGGAAGTTTCGGTACTTTTTCCATCAGGAGTTCCAGCTTCACTTTTAAGCCGAAGACCAGATGTAAAATCTAGCGAATATGCGGTTATGTCTGCTAATGCTAAAACAGGATTAGCAAAGGCAACAATGTATCCGACTTTAAGTTTAAGTCCGTCAATTGGAGTGAATTCTTTCGAATTTGATAACTGGTTCGATTTTCCAGGTTCGGTTACTAAAACTATTGCAGCCAATTTAGCACAGCCAATTTTTAGAAAAAAAGCCTTGCGAACAGCTTATGAAGTGGCGGTTTTAGAACAAGAAAAAGCGGTTGTACAATTCAAACAATCTTTTATAACAGCAGTTGGCGAAGTAAACGATGCAATGTCAAGATTAAAATATGCTGATGAACGTATGATTTTGGCAAAAGATAAAGCAGAGTCGTTAGACAAAGCAACTTCAGATGCTGGTTTGCTTTACAAAAGCGGAATGGCTAATTATCTGGAAGTAATTGCAGCACAAAACAGTTCGCTACAAAACGAATTGGATTTAGTGACAATAAAACTCGAAAAACTGAATGCAGCAATTAACCTGTACCGTGCTTTAGGCGGTGGAGTAGAGTAGTGTTTAATTTTCTTAATTCACCATTTCTGTAAGCAATTATGGAGGTGGTGAATTTTCTATTGAATTGATTTTACCTGATTTATGGACAAAATTACGTTTACCCGATCAGAACTTTATGCTTTGGTTTGGAGATTTCCTATTCCGCAGATTGCAAAGCATTATGAGGTTTCTAGTATGGGAATCAAAAATGCTTGCGAAAAAATGAATATTCCGCTTCCTAAAAGCAGATATTGGATTGGTCCAGCCTATAAGAGAAAAAATGTTCCTCAGTTATCAATTGATTTTAAAGGAAATAATGAGATTGCTATTTTAAAAAAGACGTATGAAATGCAGCTTCGAATTCCAATAAAATCTACGCCTTTACTTGATTTGGCTCAAAGTATAAAAGATGATATTCATGCCCCTTTATTCATTAGCGATAAGCTAGAAAATCCGCTGGAGATTATTACTGCAACAAAGAATTATTGGAAAAGGAAAAGCATAAATGATGATGTTAATTTGGGAAAATTGGAGGTTTTGAATTTGAATGTTTCTAAAGAAAGTGCAGATCGAGCTTTAAGGTTTATGAATGCTTTAATCAAACTCATTCAATATCGCGGACATGAATTTAGAAAAGGTCTTGATGGTTTAGACGCCATTGTTTTTAAGAACAAAAATGAGATAAAAATCGATTTGAGAGAAGCGCAAAAAAGAATAATCAAAACAGGTTTAAGAGAAACTTCTGGATATGTTTTTACAGGCGATTTTATTTTTAGAATTTCAAGAGGATCAAACAAAAAAGAATGGCGCGACGGTAAAATTACTTTAGAAAATAACCTTGCATTAATCATGGCGAAAATGGAATTAATGGCTGCCGAAGATTAGCAGTGATATTTTTTGAATGTTTTCAGGAAGATTTACTTCAAAATTTTATGAAGATCAAGTTAAATTCATAAAATAATAAAGGCCGTCTTTTGGACAGCCTTTAAAAACTAATTAAAATAAAAAATAAAAAAATCGATAAGAATATTATAAACTAGAATCTGGAATAGGTTTATAAGTGATTCTTACTTTGCTTTCATCAGTACTTGTACACTGTTAGATTTCTTTAAAGCGTTTACAGTAAATTCTTTTAAATCTTTTGCTGTTATAGCGCTTAGAGTTGTTTTAAGAAATTCGGTGTTCATTGGCTCTTCGTTGTCACGAGTATAAGAGCTTAAAACACTTAACCAATAATTATTCTGTTTAATCTGTTCTTGATGGTTTTTAAGAATAGATTGTTTGATGTCTTCTAGCATATTCGCAGGAATGTTTTCGGTTTGCACTCTCGCAAGTTCAGCATGTACAATTTTCACCAAAGCATCTGCTTTATCAGGATTACAATCGAAGTTAATTTCTAAAGAAAATAATGGACTCGGAATTTGTGAAATATCAGTTCCAACTTGAACACCATAACTTCCGCCTTCTTCTTCACGAATAGTTTCCAAATAACGTTTTGTCAGCCATTCAGATAGCATATAACTTAAGATTTTGTTCTTTTTGTTATACACAACATCTTTATTTTCTAAATGAAGATAAACTGTTGTTTTTGGCGTATCCATTGTTCTAACAATTGTTTTTTCTATTTTTCCGTCTTTCATAGCAATTTTATGATCGACATAATTTTCTGTTTTTTGAGTAGAAGGAAGATTTCCTAAATACGTATTGATCAAAGCAATATCTTTTTCTGAAATGTTTCCAACGAATAAAAACGTAAAATCGCCTGCATTTGAGAAACGTTCAGTATAGAATTTTTTAGCTTTATTTAAATCAAATTCGTTGATGAAATCCTGAGTTAAAAGCCAGTTGCGTTTGCTGTAATTGGTATTTAGATTTGAAATAGTATCGTTTAAGGCCTTTTCGTTGCTGTTTGGTGCATTGTTCAGTTTGTTTTGGTATTGCTCTTTTATTTTGTCGAAAGTGCTGTTGTCAAATCTCGGATGTTGGAAATACAAATACGTAAGTTGTAGTAAAGTCGTCAACGATTCTTTGTTGCTGCTTCCGTTAAAACCTTCGTACAAACCTCCAATGTACGGACTCACATTGGCCGTTTTACCAGTTAATTTCTTTTTTAAATCGGTAAATTTATAATCGCCCAAACCAGAATATGCCGCCACTGCCGATGCAATTTGAGCTGATGGAAGGTCTTTCCAATCTGCTAAAGAATTTCCTCCCGCGCTGTAAGCTGAAAATAAAATCTGGTCTTTGCTTAAAGTAGTTGGGTAAACAATCACTTTTGCACCATTTGCCAAAGTATATTTTTTCGCATTCGCGAATAGTTTGATGTCCTCTGTTTTTGCAATTGGTTTTTCTTTCAAATCTTCTTTTACTAGAGAAGCCGTTAATTCTTCTTCTTTGTAAGGTTCTAATTTGGAATTTGAAATGGTTTTAATAGCATTCCAATAGTCATTTGCTTCAGGGAATTTCGTTGTTGCATCTTCTGGAGCAGAAACCGATAACACCAAATTATCTTTTGGATTTAAAGCTTTAAAAGCAGTATTTACCTGCGCTAAAGTTACATTGTTTAAGAAAGTGTTGATCCATTCGTGTTCGCCTTCAACGGTAAAAACTGGATTTGCTTCTAAGAAATAAAGCTGTAATTGTTCTGCCCAATAAGCGTTTCCAATTTTATCTTTATTAGCTAAACGATTGTCGTAATTCGTACGCATTTTAGTTTTCAAACGGTCTAATTCCTGTTGCGTGAATCCGTTTTGCATTGCTCTTTCAAATTCTCTATAAGCTTCTGTAAAAGCTTCGATGAATTTTCCTTTTTTCGGAGTAATATGCAAAGAAAATTTACTGTCTAATCTCGAAAGGTTATCATTTGAAATTCCGAAAGCCAAACCTGCCGTTTCGTTATTGATGATATATTCGCTAAAACGCGTATTCATCATTTGTATCGCTAGATTTTCCTGCATGCTTTTGGTCATTTCAGCCTGATCCTGAACTAAAGGTTTTGATTTAGTGTACGAAAGTGAAATTCCTGAACGCTGTAATTCTTTGTCCGTTGCCAGTACATAACGGTTTTCTTTATGAAATGGAATTTTTTCGTATTCTCTTTTGTTGATTTTCTTAGGTTTTGGTATCGAACCGAAAATCTCTTTAACCCGTTTTTCAATTAAAGTGACGTCGATGTCCCCTACGATTACGACAGCCTGATTTTGCGGTTGATACCATTTTTTATAATAATCTCTAAGGACTTGATATTTGAAATTGTTGATGACATTCAAATCTCCAATTACATTTCGTTTGGCATATTTTGAACCGTCAAAAACCACTTTATCGATTTTTTCTCCAGCTCTGTAATCGGCGTTTCTTCTTGTGCGCCATTCTTCACGAATTACACCTCTTTCGGCATCAATTTCGTTATCCGCCAAAAGTAAAGAACCAGACCAGTCGTGCAGTACATACATGCAAGAATCCAGTAAAGTTTTGTTTTGCGAAGGAACATTGCTGATGTTGTAAACCGTTTCATCGTAAGCCGTGTAAGCATTAATATCTTTTCCGAAAGAAACACCTTGTTTTTCCAACATGTTGATGATTCCTTTTCCTTTAAAATGCTCTGTTCCGTTAAAAGCCATGTGTTCTAGAAAGTGAGCTAATCCGTCTTGATCGTCATTTTCTAAAATGGCTCCAACGTTTTGTACAAAATAGAAATCTGCTCTGTCTTTTGGCCATTCGTTGTGCATGATAAAATATTGCATTCCGTTTGGAAGTGTTCCGTGTGCAACTTCTTTTGGCAACGGAAAAGTAGTTTTAAACTGCGCTGATATCTGAGATAAACCCAGAATCAAGAAATGCGCTAGAATTAATTTTGTTTTCATTTTGATAATTATTGTTCTTTTTTTGATTGAATTATAATTTGAAAAAAGGATAAGAAGTTCCTGCTGTTGATTTGAAGGTCTCAAGAGAAACCTTCAAAAAACAGTTTATTTATATATGTTGTGTGTTTATTTTTTGCCACTAATTGCACCAATTTTCTCGAATTTTAATTTGTGTGAATTAGTGAAATTCGTGGCTTATTTTTTGTTTCTCGCAGATTTTACAGATTGAGCTGATTTATTAAAAATCTTTTTAATCTTTTAATCTGTGGCTTTATTTTCAACACATAGAATCATAGCTTTTCTTTGTCTAAAAAGGCATTTCATTTATCTAAATTCACATAGTTCTATGTGTTCAAATCTAGATTTGTTTTTTGCTCTTTTTTTAGGTTTAAAATTCTATGTTTCTATGTGTTAGAAAAATCTACATCCATTCAGGGCGTGAAGCACCTTTTAAATAGAAATCAAAATACTGCAACATTTTTTGTGTCCAGTCTTTTTGATTAACGGCTCTGTCTAGTGTATGATTTTCCGTTTTATAATTTACCAGCCAAGCTTCTTTTCCTAATCTTCTCAAAGCAAAGAATAATCCCATGCCTTGGTCGAAAGGAACGGCTCCGTCTTTGTCATTATGGAAAATTAGAGCAGGAGTAGTCACTTTGTTAGCGCTGAAAATAGGAGAGTTGTCTACGTATTCTTTTGGATATTCATACATGGAACCTTTCATACGGTATTGATCTGCTTCGTATTTGAACATGTTCGAAATACCGTTTACACGATAATTTAAATAGTTTGAAGTAAAATTACTCACTCCAGAACCTACGATTGCACAAGTATAAATAGGCGTTTTAGTAATGATGTATGAAGTTTCATAACCACCAAAACTGTGTCCTTGAATTCCGATTTTGCCTTTTTCAGAGATTTTTTGGTCAATTAAATACTGCGTTCCGCTTACAACGGCATTGTATGCGCTGTTTCCAGGACTGTTGTAAGTATAATTTACATCTGGCATAAATACCAAATAACCACGGCTTAAGAAAGTCGGAATATTGATGTTTGAAGTGCTTAGTTCTGGCATTGGATAATGATTCATTTCATGCGTATGTTTTTCGTAGAAATGAACAATTACAGGATACGTTTTAGAAGCGTCGTAATCTTGAGGAACATATAAAATTCCTTCGCCTTCCGAACCGTCAAAGTTTTTCCAGCGAAGCAGTTTTGTTTTCATCCAATTGTAATCAGCCTGCTGTGGATTAACATCTGTCAATCTTTTTTGTGTTTTGAAGCTTTCATTCGCCCACCATAAATCTGGGAAAGTAGAAGCGCTTTCTTTCGTAAAAAGATAGTTGGATTGATTTCCTGCAAAAGCTTGAATTTTAATATCATAATTTGGATTACTAGCCAAAACAGTGATTTTATTATTCTTTAAAACATAAACTCCTTCTGCTTTTGTATTGAGATCAAAACCTCTTAAAGTAAGTGTTTTACCAGTAAGATTTCCTCCAAATTCAGAACCGTATAAACGCAACACAATATTGTTTTTTCTACCAAATTCCTGAGTTAGAGAATATGGTTTTGTTTTTCCATTTAAATCGATAACCCAAATGTCAAATTTGTCGTAAAGAGCAACACTGTTTCCGTTGTTTAACCATCCAGCAATTCCGTATGGCACAGGAGTTCGTCCCATGTCTTTTTCTTGATCTTTAAGTGTGTATGGAATTTCGGTTGAAATATTTTTAAATTCAGTAGAACTTCCATCCGTTTTGTACGATTGCCATGCTTCTTGTTTTTCATCAAAAAATAAAGCAAAAGTTCCGGTTGGATTCCAGAATGGAGTAGAACCAATTCCTTCTTTTACCAATTGTTCTTTTCCTGTTGCTGCATCAATAATGTATAAATCGTTTCTTTCTGTAAAAGTCCAATCTACTTCAACAGTATATTTATCGTTTACAAATTTGAACAATTTAGGATAATCGACAGCATCAGGATGGCTGATATTCGAGTAATGATTATCGCTGATTTTGATGCATTTTTTTTCCTTTAAGTCATAAACATACAAAGGATCTTTGGCAGAAGCTTTTTCTCCGCGAACCTTTGCCAGTCTGCGTTCCATAGCGCCTTCGTTCCATTTCCAAATATCGATATCTGATTTTTTGATGCGATTATCAGGATATTGGTTCGAAGCCGATCTAACATCTAAATATACAAAACGAGTATTTTCTGTAAACGGATAAGCTGATCTTGAAAATTTATAGTTTTGATCTTCCCATTTAATGGAATTAAAATCTAAAACCTCTTTTTGCGAATTAGTTTTTAAATTGAAATAATGAAGTACATCAACCTCTTTTGATGGATCAGATTTTGTTGTAAAAGTACCTTCAGATTCATTAGTATTGATAGAAAAATCACCAAAATTAGCTGGAGATCCTTTATGGATTTCTTTATAAGGTCCTTTAAAATCTCCATATTTCAACACAATTGAATTGTTGTTTACTTGTGTGAAAATGATTTTTTGTCCGCGAAGCATTTTAGACGATTTGATATTGTTGATTACAATACTATCGTTTTTAGCCAAATCAAAAAAGACTAATTTGTTTGAGTTATTTCCATCTTTTCCCATTTGAAAATGGTTGAAATACAAATAATTCGTTCCTTCTAAAGCTTGCGTATAATCGGTAGTTTTCCAGATTTTTTTGTTTCCAGTAGCTAAATTATGCAAGTAGGTAACATTGTTTTCTTGATACATCAAAATGTCGCCAGTTCCCACAAAATTCGCGTCGCCAACTTTTTCTAAAGTCAGTTTTTTGCCTGATTTGGTATTGACGATAAACGTTTCAGGTTTTGATTCTTTTTCAGCATCTTGAAAAGCCGTTTTATACAAAACCCAGTCTCCGTTATAAGAAATTTTGTTGGTACCAATGCGTTGCCATGATTGGTATGCAATGCTGTCAACTGCTTTTTTCTGTGCAGATAAACTATGTACACTCAAAGCGAGTGCACATAGTAAAACTATTTTTTTCATATTTTTTTGATTTTCGAAAAGCAATTATTCGTTCTTTAAAGCATTGATTACGTTTGTAAGTTCATCAACCAATTGTCCTGGATTTCCAGAATATCCTTCAGAGGTAAAACGAATTTTTCCGTTTTTAATCACTACTTTTCTAGGAATTCCACTTGATTTAAAAATTTGCGCATAGTTGGTAAAAGAAGCGTTATTTGTACCGCCTCCCTTTTTTACTAAATCAAAATAAGTAGTGATTTTCAACCCTTTTTCTTTTAGATAAGCCAAAGCTTCTTTTTTGTATCCTTCTTTAGTTTCCTGAGTACTGATAAAATAAACTTCTACTTGTTTATCATCCTTGAAGTTATTTACCAATTGCTGCATGGCTGGAAATGCTTTTTTACAAGGTCCGCACCAAGTTGCCCAAAAATCGATTACGATAATTTTACCGCTGTTTAAATCTAATTGCTTCATTTTTCCATCAATTCCGTGCACTTTAATTGCAGGAGCTGCGATATCGATTAAAGCGATTTTTTCTTCAGATTTGTTTTCTTTTTTCAATTGCTCTAAGTAAGCTGGAAAATCGGCTTCTTTTTTGCCTTCTTTTAAAAATGCTTCTTTCAATTTGGCAGTCAATCCTTCAGATAAAGTATTTGCTCTTGCTGCATTCTTTAAAACCTCAATAATTGGTTTATTGAATGCTTCTAAAGCTCTTACATGAATATCATTAATGCTTGCTTTTTCGTAACGTTTTTCAAATGGAAGTAGTTCAAAAGTTTCTAAAACTTCTTTGTATTTTTTCAGAATATCATACATACGAATCTGAATAACCAATTCATTATTCAACTGATTTTTTGCATTTTCAGTTGCTTGATTTGGTGACCAATAAATGCCTTGCATATAAGACATGTCATTTACTTTCGCCTGCATTTGTTTGATGATCGGCACAGCCATAGTTTCGATAACTTCCGGTTCTACTGATTTTAAATACAGTGCTTTAGAAATATTCTGATGATAAGCATCATTTAGATTAGCAAAATTCATATTTGGAATCATAGCCAAAATAGTTTTGTAATCTTTGTTTTCGAAATAGTAAGTAAACTGTGATTTTGCAATGTTATCATAGAAATACTGTTGTGATGGCGGCACTTCAGAACTGTATGGAAAATCAGCTAAAAACTGCGTCATTGCTTTATTTCGTTCTGTTGCATCTGCAATCGGCATGATTTTTTGATACGCTTTTAATCTTACAAACGCACCTTTTGGAAATTGTTTTACAATTATATTTTCAACAGAATCCGCTTTTGTTTTGTTCTTTAAATCATACGAATAAATGTGGTGTATTTTTAAATAAACCTCTTCTGGCATTCCTTTTATATTTTTTGAAAAATCTCCAAGAAAACGATTGCCTAATTCCTGAAATTTTTCAGGTTTTTGCACTTTAAGAACTTGGAAATAAGTATCAAAAAACTCTGGAAATCTATTGCCATTGTCAGCAACTTCTTTTTTTAACCAATATTCTGTAGCATCTCCATCAATAGAAAAATCTTTAAAGTAACCTCCAAATTGACTGTTAAAATCTTTGTTTCTAAAAGTAGCCCAAGCTAAATCGGCTCCTGGCATTTTTACTTTTGGTTCTTTAAAAGCAACCAGCATATAACCTGTGTCTTGATTGGTGTCTGTAACCAATCCGTTTTCGGTATTACCGTAGAATTTAAAAGCCATGAAAGCACAGTTTTTTGGAACTGTAAAATCGGCGCTGTAAACAGCGCCATTTTTTTTCACTTTAAGGTCTTCGATTTCCCATCTGTAATCATTGAAAACATAAGCATAACCGCTGATATTTTTAACGTTTTCTAATGGTCCGCCTTTTGGATCATAAGTCATATTCATAGTTGCTCCAGGAATCGGAATGTCTACCATTCCTTGTAATCTGGATTTAACTTCTTGAGCGGTAACTTGTAAGGTAAGGGCGCAAAACGCCAATACCAAAACTTTGATATTTAATTTTTTTAACATTGTAATGTGTTTTATTTGCCCAATTCTGGGTTTAGATCGATATAATTTTGATTGATTGGGAATACATATCCGTCGCTGTTAGGAGCTAGGGTATAAGTGGTTCCTTTAAAAACTCTTGTGTATGTTTTCTGAAAAGCTGGATCAAGATTTAATCTTCTCTGATCAAACCAACGGAATCCTCTTCCGATGAGTTCTTTTTGTCTTTCGGTCAAAACAAGATTTAAAGCTTCGGTATTTGTTGTCGCACTAACTTCATACGTTGTGTTGGCTTTGTATCTCTTTGCTCTTAGAATATTTAAATAATCTACAGCTTTTTGAGTTTGTCCAGCTCTTGCATAACATTCGGCAGCGATTAAATACATTTCTGGAACAGAAACTCCGATATTAATTCCGTTTGTATAACTATACGTATTGATTCCGAAACCTCTACCAGTGTAAGTAGGATAGAAGTTTGTTCCTGCAATTGTATAATAATTATAGCGTAAATCGTCGGCACTGTAACTATTTAACAATTCTGTAGATAGTGGCGCTCCATTGTAAGTAAGCAATAAAGTTTTAGAAAAAATAACTTCAGGATTCTGAATCAAAACTGGATAACTGTACGCTGATGCAAATGATTTTAAATCAATTAATCCGTTTTGCATTTCTAAAGCTTTCTCTGCATTTTCTAAACTCAATTGATATTGTCCCATATAAAGATAAGTTCTTGCCAATAAGGCATAAACGGCTCTTTTAGAAGGAAGCACATTAAACGAAGGCGTATCTTGAATGTCATTTGCTAAAGCACTTTTTAAATCAGAAATAATCTGATCGTAAACCTGCCCAACCGTACTTCTGTCTAATGACGAAAATAATTCTGGTTTTAATAACAACGGAACTGCTTTTTCTGAATTTGAAGAAGCCGGATCAAACTGTGGTCCATAAGTATTTACTAATTGCAGATAAGCAAAAGCTCTATGAACAAAGGCTTCAGCATAGATTTCTTTTTTTTCTGCATCTGTTCCTTTTTCACTACTCATAACGCCATTAAGAATTACGTTACTGTAATAAACCGCTTTGTATAATCCTATCCAGTCGGCATCTCCTTGAGATGGATCGTAGATTACATCTTGCCATGTGTAACTATTGCCCCAAATTGTTGTTACGTTATTTTGGTATGTAGTAGGAAATTCTACGTCGGCGTTTGCTAATAGATAAATACCTCCAGAACCGCTAATGTCGTTATAGGCATTAGCAAGACCTCTGTAATCTGATGTATATTTTAAAATTCTGTTGTTACCAACTTGCTCTACTTCAACATAATCTCTACAAGAGTTAAGTAGTAGCGCAGGCAGAATATATAGTGTGAATTTAAGAAATTTCATAAAATCTGTTTTTTAAAATTAAAAACTGCAGTTAAACTGTAAACTGTATGTACGCTGAGGCGGAAGTGTATTGTAATTGTTGCTAGACAAATATTGAGGGTCAATTCCTAAATCGTTTTTAACCCATAACAATCCTAAGTTTCTTGCAGCAAAATTGAAGCCCAATGACTTTATAAATGTTTTTTCTAACCATTGACTTGGCACATTGTAGCCTAATGAAATTTGCTGTAATCTAACGTTATCTGCTGGAAGAACATTGATGTCTGCCATTTGAAAACGGTTCAAACTATTAAAGTTAATATTAGCTAAACCAGGAACATTTGTAGTTGCTTCGTCTCCAGCTTGTCTCCAACGATTTGCAACAAGTTCGTCTTTAGCGACAGCACCATATTGTACACCAGTGTAAGAAGGATAGTTTTGTAAAACAGGATTTCTAAATACGTTTCCAGCATAATAGGTGATTTGAACACCTAATCTGAAGTTTTTAAATGAGAAATCATTCATAAAACCTCCAAAATAAGGAGCAAAAGTAGTTCCCATATATTTTAGGTCTTCTTTGTCTACTGATGCAATTCCTTGATTTGAATTTACAATTGTACCGTCTTGCTTACGTACAGTAGATTGTCCATTGCTATCTAATCCTGCCCAGTTGTAAGCATAAATATATCCGATTGGTTTACCTTCTGTTGTTAAACCAGATAGATATTGGTTGGTTGTAGTGGCTTTAAAACGAGAGTCTGTAACTTCATTTGTGTTATATGAAAAATTAAAACTACTGTTCCATTTAAAAGCTCCATTGATGATAATTCCAGAAATATTTAGATCTACACCATGTCCTTCAAGTGTTCCGGTATTGTAATTTAAATAACTCCATCCAGTTGTTGGGTTGAATGGCAAATTCGTTAAAATGTCTTTTGACTTTTTATAGTACAAATCGGCACTTCCGTGTAAACGGTTATTAAAAAATCCGTAGTCTAAACCAAAGTTAAGCGTTGCAGTAGTTTCCCATTTGATATCTGGATTTTCTGGCAGCGAAATGCTTGCAGTAGGTAATTGTGTATTATAATCTATAGAACCTACGCTGATAACAGCACTTTGGCTTCCAAAACCTCCACCAGGAGCGCTTCCGGCTTTACCGTAAGTAACTCTTAAAGCTAAATCACTCAGCCAGTTTGCATCTCTTAAGAAAGATTCTTTATTAATATCCCATTTTGTTCCAACAGACCATAATGGTAAAGCTCTATTTTTTCTAGAAGCTCCTAATAAGTTATAATCATCAAAACGAACACTTCCAGATAGGTGGTATTTATTCATGAAATCATAAGAACCTAATCCGTAGTAAGACAGATAACGATCGCGGTATTTGCTGATGCTATTGTCTGAAGTTCCGATAATGTTTTGCCAGCCATAAATCGTAGTATAATAAACAGTTGGATTTACAGATTGTCCTGAATTTGTATCTTGGTTATATCCGTAAAATCTCTGACTTGAACCTTCTCTGCGTTCTTCTCTAACTTCTGAACCAGCTAAAAAGTGAAGACTATTATTGTCATTGAAATTTTTGTTGATATTCATTTGAATACGCATACTTTGAGATTCATTCCCTGTATTTGTATTGTATAAATAAGCACCAACTGGAATTCCGTAAACCAATTTTCCTGCAGAATTTACAGATGTTGCTTCGTTAATTAAATTTCTTGCATAATAACTGTCTAATTCGCTCAATGATTTGATTTTATTTGCAATTGAAGTATACATTCCTGATGCTTCAAAATTTAACCAATCGGTAACTGTAGCAGTTAAACTTGCGTTTAATCTAATATTGGCACCTTTTGTTATTACGTTAGAATAATTTAGTTCATCTAAATAATTGTATGTCCAAGGAAGATATCCTTTCGATTCAAAACCTTGCGCTACTTCTGGTCTGAAAATAATGTAACGGTTAATTCCGCTTCCATTTTCATCAGTAATCATATCGTAAGGGCGCAATGCAAAATTAGATACATTAGATAAAGCTTCGTTTGCAGTATTATTAACCTGATAAGTTGAAGACACGTAGTTAACACCAGTATTTAATCTTAAAAAGCTTTTTAATTGAAATGAATTGTTAAGCGTAATATTATAAGACTTAGATTCATTGCCTCTCATTGCGGCTTCATCTTTATTATAGCCTAAAGACAAATAGTAAGTGCTTTTATCGCTTCCGCCACTTACAGATAAATCGTACTGAGTTGTAAGAGAGTTTCTTAATAAGTATTTGTCGATTTGTCCAAGATTATTGTTTTGAGAAAGCTGATTTAATAATTGATCTCTTTCAGTAAGAGAAATTTCGCCTCTTTGCTGTCTAAACATTATTTCTTGCGCAGCACTAGGATTTTTAGCTTGCCAGTTGCTGATATTATCTACAACAAACCCGCCATTTACCAAATCTTTCTCATAATCAATATACTGAGCTGTATTCATGACGCGCAGTTTTCCAAGATCCATTTTCTCTCCAACTGTAGTAATTGTGCTGAAACTGATAGTAGGGTCTGCTTTTTTACCTTTTTTGGTTGTAATAACAATTACACCATTAGCGGCGCGAGAACCCCAGATAGAACTTGCGGCAGCATCTTTTAAGACACTAATGCTTTCTATATCATCTGGATTAATGTAGCTTAATATTGAAGTACCAGAAACATCTCTTTTACTGAAAAAGAAATCATTTATCGGTTGTGGAAAACCATCGATTACAACAAGCGGACTTCCAACTCCAGCGTAACTATTTGTTCCTCTAATACTGATAGAACCCGTTTTTGGATCAACGTTTACACCCGCCAATTTTCCTTCCAATCTTGACTGAATGTCTACTGTCGGAACTTCTGCCAATTCTTTAGCGCCAATAACGCCAATTGCACCTGTAACTCTTTCTTTCGGAATTTCGGTATAACCGTTAGAAGCTACGATTTCAACGCTATGAAGCTCCATAACGTCTGGAACAAGTGTTACATCGATAACTCTTTTATTATTAACAGGAACTGTTATTGTTTTAAAACCTAAAGAGCTAAAAACAATGGTATCATTTGGAGAGACTCTCATACGATAATCACCTTCTTTTCTGGTAATATCCCAAGTTTGTTTTCCTCTCAAGACAACATTTACTCCAATAAGCGGCGCACCTTTTTTATCGGTTACTTTTCCTGTTAGTTCGTATTCTAGTTGTGCTGCTTTTTTATTATTTCTTTTTACAACAACCTGTTTATCAATAATGTCATAAGTCAAATTATTGCTTTTTAATGCATTATTCAAAATTTCTTCCAAAGGAGCATCTTTCTCCAATGTAATCGTATTGGGAGATTTCAGCACATCATCATTATAAAAGAAGACATAATTAGTCTGCTTTTCTAAAGTCGAAAAAAAGTCAATCAGTGGCGTGTTCTTGAAACGAACATGTATTTTATTTTGACCTAAAGAAGGGTTCGCATATAAACTACACATACTTATCCAAATAAATGCAGTAACAGATCTCATAAGCAGCAGATATAGGTAATAGTGGTATCGTCCAGAAAAATACTTTTCTGAATTATGTTTTTTATTCATAATTTTGTTTTGAATTTACTATGTAGTCAATTTAAGCGTTGACTACTGTTCTACAATGCCAAAAGATGCGCCAACATCTTTTGGTTTTTTTTTGGTTAGTTTTTACAAATAAGGTTGATATGTTTATTTTTGGTCTTATATCATAGGCTTTGGTGGTTTTAGAATTGATTTTTTTATTTATTTAATAGTAATAGTTCGTTGGTTTGCGTTAACAGTACAGGTATTATTGGTAATACTTGATAAGGTATTGGCTAATGAATTCAGGTTTTCGTTCAAAGCAAACGATCCTGAGTAATTAGCTTCTAAGTTTAAATCGGATCCTTTTATAAATTCAATTTTATAATATTTGGAAAGCTTACTTAATATGTCATTCAAAGACTGACTTCTGAAGGTAAAGTAACCTTCACGCCATGATAATATTGATGCGACATCTTTTCTTTCAACTTTAATCTGTTTTTTGTCTTTATTAATTGTAGCAATCATTCCAGGAGTTAAGTCTTCCTCAATTTCCTGATTATTTAAAAATCCTTTTTTAGCATACGTAATTCTAACTTTTCCTTGTAAAAGAGCCGTTTGAACAGTTGCATCTTCAAGATAAGAACTCACATTAAATACAGTTCCAAGTACACGAACATTGCATTCTTTTGTCTTTACGAAAAAAGGTTTTGTTTTATCGTGCGCCACATCAAAAGCAGCTTCTCCGGTTAAATACACTTCACGAATAGAACCATCAAATTGAGTTGGATATATTAATGATGAACCAGAATTCAGCCAAACTTTTGTTCCGTCAGTTAAAACAATTTGAGTTCTTTTTCCATAAGGAACCCTAACCGTATTAAAAGCAGATGCGTTATTTGAGTTTGTATTTATCGCTTGTTTGCCAACCGTCACTTTTTCTCCATTTTTACCATAACTGATAACAGAACTGTCTTGCACCGCGATAGTCTGTTGGTCTTGTAAAACAAGAGAAATGTTTTCTAAATCAACATTCGATTCAGTCGATTTTGTATTCGCAGCAAATTGCTCTAATGCTGTTTGAGGTTTGCTGCTTTCATTTACTGTACGATTTACGAATACAGATAATGAAACTAATAAAACGATACTAGCAGCGGCAGAATAGGCGAGAAGTCTCTTTTTCTTCCTGCGTCTAGATTCTTTTTGTTCTAGTTCGATTAGTCCAAGATGAATCCGATTCTTTAAAGAATCTTTTTCATCGTTTGATATTTTATTAAAATTAATTTGCAAGGCGATGTTTTTTATGGGGTATATATTTATAAAGAGAAGGACTCTTTAAAAACATAGACAAAAAAAATAACCTTTTTTTAAAGTTTTTTTCTGAGCTCTTTCAAACATCTGTATATCAGTGTTCTGCAAGACTCGATAGAAATTCCTAAAAGGGTAGCAATTTCTTCATAAGGTTTGTCTTCGTTAAATCTGTAGAATAATGCTTTGCGTTGTTTTTCGGTCAATTCTTCCATCGCAAAAGCCAGTTTTGAGTTTAGCTCCACATTGCTTTCTTCTTCAATTAAAGTTTCTTCAAAAGAAAGTTCTTTCAGGATAACCGAATCATAATCAGAGGTAATAGAAAATATTTTTTGAGAAGCTTTGTTCTTCTTCAAAACATTTCTCTGTGTAATTTTAAATAAATAGGATCTTACGTTTACATTTTCAGCGAGACCGCTTCGGTATTTGTAAATGTCTAAGAAGACATCATGAATTGCATCTTTGGCAATTGTAGGTTCGTTAGTATATTGTAAAGCAAAAGTAAGTAAAACATCAGCATAGATATCATATAGCTTTTCAAAGGCGGTAATATCACCTTTTTTGACTTGTTGCCATAAAAAAATATCTGTTGTGGTATTCTCCATTTAAGGAATAAAATTGCTTATGTTTTTAAAGCAAATCTATAACTTTTATCAGTCAATTGGATAATTTTTCGAATATATCGCATGATTTTGAAGATTTTGGTCAAAATAATGGCGATTATTTTGTTAAAATTGATTTTCTCTTTAATTGTAATAGCATAAGTATTCAGAAAAAAGAGTCAATTATTTGGGAAAAAATTTCCTTAACATTTTCAAAACGAATACTTATCAATTAAACCAACTCTTCTTCTTTATTATTTTGAAGATAAGTGATAAAACTTAAAGGCGAAACTCCAGTTACTTTTTTGAATGTAATCGTAAATCGGCTATGAGAAGCAAAACCAGCTTCATCGGCCAAATAACTGATTTTGTATTTTAGATAAGAAGCATCATTTTTCAAACGATCAACGATATAATTTATTCGTAACTCATTGATATACCCAGCAAAATCTTTTGATTTATGTTTGTTGATGACATAAGATAAATAACGATGATTGACATTTAATTCTGCCGCAACCGAATTTAAAGACAGCGTTTTATCAAGAAATAATTTTGATTTTTCAAACTCTTTAATGCTTTCTAAAATACTGTTTTCAGTAGCTTCAGACATATATTCTTTTGAAGTGTCTTTTTTAAATTCTACTTTATCTTCTGCAATTTCAATTGATTTGCTGTTATTAATAAATGCTCTAATTTTTTTATGATCTTGTTTTCTTTTAAAAACATAAATAGCAATTGTTGCTAAAACAGCAAAGATGCAAATGCTAATAATAATCAATTTGTTTTTTTTGTATTGAGATTGGCTTTGCAAATGACTCTGCTGAAGCGATTTTATTAACTCATCTGCAATGACTTTTTTATTTGCATTTTCTGCACTACTTAACTTCAGGTTTTTTTCGTTGTAAACGATGTATTTTTTGCTGTCCGTTTTTTTGTAAAACTCCATCAAAGAGTTGTAAACCTCTTGTTTCAATGCCGAATAATCTGATTCTTCTGCAATTTTTTCTGCTTTTTTATAATTTTCTAAAGCTTTGTTATAGTTATTGGCAGAAGTATATACGTCGCCTAATCCGTTATAAATAAAACCTCTCAGCGGACTATCATAAGACAAAGATTCCTTAAGTTCCTTTTCGGCTTTTTCGTAATGAAATAGAGCAGAATCGACTTTTTTCATCTGCAAATAATTGCTGGCAATAAGTTCGTCATTAATCGCAATCTGATAATTTTTATCGCTTGTTGTAGCTGCTTTTTCAAACAGTAGAATTCCTTTTTTAAGATGCAAAATGGCTTTAGCATAATTAGAATCATGTAATTCATAACAAGCCAATTCTTGAGACAAATTTCCTTGAAAACGGTACATTTCGGCTTCATCTTTGATTTTTTTGCTTACTTCAACTGCTTTCTTTAAGTAAATCTTTCCTAAGTTATAGATTTCGTTTTCACGATAAACAGAAGCTAAAAAGCCATAAATTTTGGCCTGAGCAGCATAATTTTTATCTACCATTGCTAAACTATCAGCTTGTTTTAAAGTAGAAATAGCTTCGTTATGAACTCCATATTGATATAAAATATGAGCCCTTAACATACGCGAATTTATTCTCTCCAGATTAGTTTTTGCAATTCTAAAGAGATAATCAGTATTGTTTAATGCCTTTTTAGGGTTTGAACTTAAAACCTGATAAGTTTCAGTATAAATTTCATCAAATGACTTTTGAGAAAAGCCCAAAATCGAATAAAAGAAAATTGCAAAAAAGAAAAAAGTAGTTTTAAAATTCATGCGCAACAGGTTATATATTAAATCGATTTGTATTAGGTAATAATTCAACCGATTAAAATTTGATTTTTAGAAGAGGGGAATGTAGTTAATATTTTTCAATATGAGGTTGATGTTAGGCTTTCTTAACAACATTAAATCTTTATGTGTAATAATAATTGTACGAAAAGTATATTTCTTAAAGATAGAATGGTATTCATTTTGTTTTAATTGGAAATTTTAGCAGTTGTAATGCTTTGTTTTTAATTTGTTTAATTTCAGTTATTTATGGTTTTTTATGCGTTGAGAATACTTTACTTATTGCGTAATTGGTAAAGAAACACAGCATTTTCAACCCTTTCGAATGAGTAGTTTCGCAGTCTAATTTTTAGTAGTAAAAATTTAGTTTTTGTTTTAGAACTATTTTTTTTGTTGGCCTACTGGTTTCACCAAGAAGTTGTAAAGTTTGCCCATTCAGAATTTTATGCGATAGTCAATTGGGGAATAAAGATAAATCCAGAGGGGTCCGGAGGATATCTGATTTATGGTGTAAATGAAATGGATTAAACCCAACATCTGAAACCAGTAGTTTTCGACAAGAATGACTTAAGTAAACAGCATATGAAAAGAAAATATACTAAATCGGCATTATTGCTTAATGAAATACAGAATGAGTACTTTTATAAAGGAAAAATGGAGTTTCCTGGAAGTTATGAAACGGCTTCGATTGCAAAACAAACTTTAAATGCTTTTAGAAAAAAAAGAATAACAGTTATTCATCTTCAGCATATTTCGATACATAAAAATGCTTCTCATTTTTTGGCGGGAACATATGGAGCTAAAATATTTGAAGAAGTTCTACCCATAGAAGGAGAAATTGTAATTACAAAAAATAGTTCTAATGGCTTTATCGAAACGAATTTATTAGAATACTTAAAAAAGAATCAAATCGAAAATCTTACAGTTGTCGGAATGATGGATGATATGTCTAATGATTTGACTGTTCGAGCGGCAAAAGATTTAGGTTTTAATGTAGAGCTAATCGAAAATAAGAAAGCTAATGAAAAAGAAAAAACGCCTCAAAAATGTTTTTAAGGCGTTTTTAAAATATAAAATTAATTAATTTAGAAATTTAATTAATTTTAACCAAATGAGCTTCAATTGCAGCTCTTTGAGGTTCGTATTGAGCAGGAAGTTTTAAGTTTTGACCTAATTCCTCTAAGCTTTCATCTACTGTAAATCCAGGATTATCGGTAGCGATTTCAAACAAAACTCCACCTGGCTCTCTGAAATAAAGAGAGTGGAAATATTGTCTGTCAATTTGTGGTGTAATCTGCAATCCGTATTCTTCGATTTTTTCACGGAAGTGCATTAAAATTTCGTCATTTTTTACACGAAAAGCTACGTGATGAACAGTTCCGTTAGCATTTAAGCCGCGTTTTTCATCAGCCAATTCTACCAAGTCAACAATTGCAGCATTTTCTACAGCATCTGTTGCATAACGGTAACGGTTTACATCCTGATCGATCAATTTATAACCAAAGATTTCAGTTAAAACAGCAGCAGTTGGTTTAATATTATTTAAAGTCAAAGTAATGTTATGAAAACCTCTTGTTGCTACATCAGCTTTTACTTCATCAGTTTCCCAAGCTTTTCTGTTGTCTTCTGTTTTCGATTCGATCAATTCTAATTTTAAACCATCTGGATCTAAGAAAGTCAAATATTTTTCTCCGAATTTTTCAGCTGGTTTATTGTAAATTACATTGTATTGTTCGAAACGTTTCTGCCAGAAATCAAGGCTTCCTTTTGGAACAGAGTAGCCAATTTCTGTAGCCATTCCAGAACCTTTTTTTCCTTGTTGAATTCCTGATCCCCAAGGGAAAAAAGTTAAAATAGTTCCTGCGCTTCCAACTTCGTCGCCAAAGTAAAAGTGGTATGTTCCTGGATCATCAAAATTTACTGTTTTTTTGATGAATCTTAATCCTAAAACTTTTGAATAAAAGTCAAAATTGCGTTTAGCGTCTCCTGCAATTGCAGTAATATGATGTAATCCTAAAATTTTATTTTCCATGGTATTTTTTATATTAAATAGTTGTTTTGATTTTCTTTTACAAATTTACGTCTGTTATCGCTGTTTATCGATTAATCTAGATTAAGAAAGGATTGAGAGCGATTTTTTGTCGTTTTTTAGTTTTTCCTTCAGCGACATTGATTTTAAAAACAATGCACTGAAATGCATTCTAAAAAGCAGTATATACTGTTTTCAGGCGTTGTGTTTTTGCTGCGACTGATAATCAATCACAGCAAATTATATGATATGTTTATGAATTTTATATTTTGATAAATATTGATTTTCTAAGTCTAGATTCAATATTTTTTGTTTTATGTCCTTTCCCTGTAGTGTCTTCAACCAATAGAATTGAACCCGTGTTAAAAGTTCTTTTTTCTCCTAATGAAGTTTCTATTTCCACACCGCCATCCAATAAAACAATATATTGGCGGTCTGGAGCATTATGGAAGTCGTAATCGTAAGAAGGATTAACTTCTCTAAAAGCGATAGATTTAACGTGTTGATCATCAGATAAAAATCCGATATCGCCGTTGTTTTTTAATGGAATTTCAAAGTCTTCAAAATGACTTTCTCCGTTGACATCGCTGTAAATTCGAGTTATGGTAATCATTACTTTTTATTAAAAACTAATGCATTGGCACAATTTATCTCATCCTGACTAATGGTATGTCCCATATTTGGATAGATTTTTTTAGTAACATCTGCGCCCATTTTTTCCATAAGCGCTTCAGTATCATTTACTCTTTCTACAGGAACGTGAAAATCGGGATCGCTCGTTCCGATAAAAACAGGCGTGTTTTCAAAATTCCCTGAATAATGGTTTTCATAAATCTTGTCGCCAATTAATCCGCCAGTAAAAGCTACGACACCGCCGTATTTTGCAGCATTTCTTGTAGTGAATTCCAAAGCAAGACAAGCTCCTTGCGAAAATCCTAAAAAATAAATGTTTTCCTTCTCGATTCCGTTTTGCTGAATAGCGACCACAACTTGATGTATTGCTTCTAAAGATTTTGAAAACGAAGGTTCATTTTCGTTTAAAGGAGCTAGAAACGAATACGGATACCAAGTTCTGTTTTCTGCTTGAGGCGCAACCAATGCAAAATCATCAACTTTAAGATGTTTGGCAATAGAAAGAATATCATGTGCGCTCGCACCACGACCGTGAATGAGAATTAAAGCTTTTTTAGCTTCATTTAAAGGAATACCGTCGGTTAAGATTTCTGTATTCATAATATTGTTCTTTTAATTATTAGTTTGATGAATTAATTTTCATGCAGGTTTACACAATCTTGTCATTTCGACGTAAGGAGAAATCGCACTAGTAGCTCCATAAAGGAATTCAATATTTGTCGAATAGCGCGTGTGATTTCTCCTTACGTCGAAATGACAAATATTTGGCGATATACTTTGTCTAGAATTAATTATTTTTTCCAAATATCTTCATATTCATCTGGATGTCTTTTAAATTGCGCATGAACATACGGACAAAGCGGTAAAACTTTCAAATTATTGGCGCGAACATAAGAAACCATTTCTTCTAAAAGTTTCTTTGCATAACCTTTTCCTTCGCCTTCTGGTTCAACTCCAGTGTGGTACACTGTCAATAAATCGGGTTTGATGCTTACAGTCATTTCGCCTAATTTTTTGCCATCAACATAAAGATTAAAAGCGCCATGTTTTTTTTCGTCCAATTCTAATTTTATTGTTTCCATATATTTTGAGTCTATTTTTTGAGAGAATTATTTAGTTGAATTTAAGAAAATTAAACTGTCTATAAAAATATTCCTTTACAGACAGTTCAAATTAACTCTTTGTGCATTTATTTATTTGATAAAATCAAGAATATCGTTGTTGATTGTTTCCGCGTTTATAGTTGGCATTCCATGAGAGAATCCAGGGTATGAAATCAGTTTTCCGTTTTTCAACAACTTTGCAGCTCTTGGAGCTTGAGCATAAGGAACGATTTGATCATCTTCTCCGTGCAATACCAAAACTGGAATATCTAAACTTTTCAAGTCTTCTGTAAAATCTGATTCAGAAAAAGCTTTAATTCCTTCGTAATGAGACAATACAGAACCCATCATTCCTTGGCGCCACCAGTTTTGTTTGATTCCTTCTTGAACAGTTTGTCCTTCGCGGTTCCAACCGTAGAATGGAATAGGGAAGTCGTAAAAATATTGTGCTCTATTAAATCCAGTTCCTTTTCTAATTTCGTCAAAAACTGACAATGGAACACCTTCTGGATTAGATTCATTTTGAATCATTATCGGAGTAACTGCACTAATAATTACCGCTTTTGAAACTCTTCCTTTTCCGTATTTTGCAGCGTAACGGATAACTTCACCACCTCCAGTTGAATGTCCAACGTGAATAGCATCTTTTAAGTCTAAAAATTCAGTCAATTCTGCGATATCAGATGCGTAAGTTTCCATGTTGTTTCCTTCAGAAGCTTGACCAGAGCGTCCATGTCCGCGGCGATCGTGTGCAATAACTCTGTAACCCTTTTGAAGAAAATACATCATTTGTGCATCCCAATCATCACTTGATAAAGGCCATCCGTGGTGAAAAACAATTGGTTGACCTTTTCCCCAATCTTTGTAATAAATCTGTGTTCCGTCTTTTACTGTAAATGTGCTCATGATTTTTTGATTTTAAGATTAATTTGTTTTATTATTTTAATTAAAAACTCTTTTTATGTTTATAATTTAAACTTATAAATTGTTTTGAGTTTTATTTTGTTTGATTATGGTACAAATGTATTACAGAATAAAATCTGCGTCGATTAATCTAGATTAAGAACTGAAAATTTTAAGTCAATAAATAATGTTAAATAAGTGTTTTTATTTGTAATTTATTGATTTTTAAGTTTTTATAAAATTACGTTTTTTAGTTTCTTTATCTGGAAAGAATTTCATTTTAGTATAAAAAAAATGCTAAACGTAATTGTTTAGCATTTTAGCAGTTAATTTTGTTGGAATGATTTTAGACTTCCATCATCATTAAATTCGATCGAATATCGTTCTCGGCTTCCGTTTATGGATGATGGATACCATCTTATTTTATTGTCCCAAATTGAGATATAAACACTTGTGGTAGATGTTGCGCCTTCAACTTCTTTTGTTTTTTCATTATAAACCTGAGCTACTTTGGCTGCAGTTAGAAAACTAATTTTATTTAGAGGAACCAAACGTCCTTTAACATCATCACGAACAGATAGCTGAACAGGTATTGGTTGCGACCATTTATCATCTTTAAATTCATAAGCATCCACATATTTTGGATTTTCTGGATGTTGCAGCATTGCATTTATTCTTCCATCACCATAAAAGTACAAGGTTGAATACACAAACATTTCTTTGCCTTTGTATTGAGGAAGTTTTTTCAATTGATCTTCTGCTTTTTCTAATGTTTTTAAATCCGTCAAAAGATTAACTTCCTTTTTTTCGTCTTGAAGAGTAGGAGAAGAAGCATTCTCGTATTCTTTATTTCGAATGGTATCATTAGGTTTTAAAGTTTCGTCTATACTTTTTGAGATCTTTTCGCAGCTTAAAAATAAAGTGCAAAATAGCATTGAGATAACTATCTTTTTCATTTACTATATTTTGTTTAAATCATTTGCAAAAGCAATTTGGTTAGGATTTTCAGGATTATAAAAAATATCCAGAAATTGTTTTTTGGTCATTTCTAAATCGAGAATTCCAACAACCTTTTTCAGACTATTTTGATGCACGAGATTTTTTGTGTCTTTATATTCCAATTCAAAACGCATCATGGGCTGTTCATTAATATATGTTCCGGTTTGGCTTACATTAATTAATTTGGCTTGCGTTTGCACTCCTTTAAATTTCAGTGCAACCGAATCTTGATCTAAACCGCTCAGTTTTTTAAATATAAATCGAACCAAAACACGATAAAACAAAAGCACTAACGGAATTATGACTAACGGATGGCCAAAAGACATAAAGCGCCAACCCATACCATGACTCTCAGTTTGATAAGAAAAGAAATAATAGAATAAAACAAGAGCCGTAAAAAACAGCCAGCCTAAAATTCTAAATGCTAAATTCCTAATATTTAAAGTTGGAGTAGCAGATGAAATCACAAAATAAGGAGGGTTTTTCATGTACCTGTCTAGTAATAAACTAACTTGTTTTCCGGCTTCGAAGCGTTTTTCTAGAGGTTTGGTATCTGTAATATGGGTTTTATGAATAATTTCAGTATTTGCAAGGTTTTTAAAACACAATTCGAGTTCGTAGTTATCAAATTTCGAATTGAATTTAGAAGTTTTCTTGGAGCCAATTATTTCAGCTTCGCGACGTAATCCGTTTAATTTTATTTTTTCCAGATTGTTTTTATTGACAAAAACCTGAATAATCCATTTTTGGAAATAACCAATTAAAAGAATCAGCCAAAGAATTATAGACAATAAAACAGTGCCTAAAGCCCAATAAGGATCTTTGGCCTTTAAAACGTTGATATCTATATTGCTATTGATACCATAATACAAAATCATTGGAAAGGGGATTGCAAAAAAGAGCATGTAGAGTGCCCAAAAGGTGATGGCTAAGTTTTTTTTCATTCGCTGTAAATTGGGGTTATTTAGAAGCTATGTTAGAATTAAAATGTCTTAAAAAAATGACAATAACCAAATTTAGATTAAAATATAGAAAATATCAAGCCTGTTTATGTTAAAGAATTTTTTTACGAAAAGGAGAAATGAACTGTAAATAAGATAATTTTATCTTTTATTGAATAAAAAATCCCATTTCGTTAAAATAAATACAAAATTGTATGTACTTTTGTCCACGAATATTTAAACAAACAATTGAAAAGGTTAATCATCATAGCGCTTTCTATTTTAATTCTGTCACCATCTTTTGGCAGTCTGTTTGTTTATGCTTCTTTTAAAATCAATCAAAAAGAAATTGCTAAAACAATTTGCGTTCAGCGTAAACAAGCTTTTAACAGTTGTAACGGTCGATGCGAACTTCAAAAAAGCATTAAAAAATATTCTGATAACGAACGAAAAATGCAAGACAGCCTAAAAGATAAATTAGAGCTTGTATACGTTCAAAATGCAACTGAAATTAATTTTAACACAATTCCTGTTATCGAATCTAAAGATAACTCTTCTATTTTGTTTGAGAAAAAACCAATCGGTGCTTCTAATCTTACTTTTCATCCTCCTCTCTATACAGTTTAGGATCAAAATTTTTTAAATTCCAATTTTTTTAAATCCCAAATTCCAAACTTGAAGCTTTGGAGTGATATTCCAAATTCCAAATCGGACTTTGAATTTTTGTTCTCGTTTACGCGGATTTTATATCTAGGCTTGAGTTGGAAATTATGTAATTTACATTTAAAAAATAATTTGATCTTTTTTGTAATTGAAGAGAATAGCTGTATTCCAACTTCATTTACGTTTGCCATTTTCTTGGCTATTTCACTAGCATTTAAGCTTTTTTGATATTCAAAATTTTATGGCTTGATGCTAAATTTTAAACGTTTTTTTATAACATTCATCAAATGAAATCTTTTAATTTTTGGATAATCGCAGTATTATTTGCGGTTACTTCCTGTACAATTGACAAAACAGATTACGAAGCTGAAACTGGTTCTGAAGTTCCTGAAAAACTAGAATTTAAGGAAGCTACTTCGCTTACAAGCGGAAACTACAAGGTTAGCATTGAAGCTTTAAACGGAACATTTTATAAAGGATATAATGAGCTTCATCTGAAAATTGTAAATACACAAAACAATCAAGAGTTAACTACGGCTGCCGTAACTTTTTTGCCAATTATAAGTAATGCTGACGGAAGTAAAAGTTCATGTCCGCATGAGTATAATGTTGCGTATGATGCTACGAATAAATACTACAGCGGATATTCTGTTTTTACTGGAGAGAGCACTACTACAGCAAGTTGGAAATTGTACATCAGTTTTACAGCTGATAACCAAAAATATGAGATCAATAAAGATATTACTGTAGAGAAACAAAGCAATAAAAACCTTAATATGACTGCTTTTGCAGGAAATGATGGAGAACAATATGTCATTGCCTTGGTTTCGCCTCAAAAACCTACAGTTTCAGAAAATCCGTTAGTTGCTGGTGTTTACAAATACAATAAACCAACAACTCCTGCGGGAACTTTTCCAGATCCTTCTCAGTTTTCTTATTCAGAAGTTGTGGGTTATACTTTAAAATTAGATCCGAGAATGCCAGAACCTTCTATGGGAAATCACTCTTCGCCAAATAATAAAGATTTAACGCAAGGAGACGATGGTTTATACCATGGTGTTGTCAATTATACAATGACAGGAAACTGGACATTGAATTTAATTATGATGAACCAAAACGGATTAATCGTAAAAGGAACCATAGTTCCGACCGATCATACGCCAGGAGTAGAAGGTGTGAAAAGCGAACTTTATATTGATACTTTATTCTAAAAACATGAAATACATTATAATGCTGCTTTTCTTGGGATTATCAGTTACAGCTCAAAATCAGCATGCACATCACGATAGCATAAAAAACTTAGAAGAAGTAACCGTAAAAAATACGACAAAAAAGAAAATAGAAACGGAGATGAAAATGGCCGTTTCTGTTGATGAATTTTTGTCTTCATCAGACAATATCAGTTTTATAAAGCGTGGAGCTTATGCTTGGGAACCTTTATTAAACAATATGAGCACTGAACGTTCGACAGTTACTATTGACGGAATGCACGTTTTTGGTGCTTGCACGGATAAAATGGATCCAATTACGTCTTATGTTGAAAGTAATAATCTTTCGACAATTGATATTAAATCTGGTCAGGAAGGAAGTTTGCACGGAGCAACTGTTGCAGGAAGTATCGATTTAAAAAGAAAAAGCACTCCGTTTGGACTTCAAAAGAAATGGAATGGAGCTTATCAAACTGGTTTTGAGTTTAATAATAAGCAGTTTTTCAATTTAGGAAGTATCTCTTATTCTGGGACAAAGTTTGTGGCTGACGGAAGTATTTCGTACCGTACAGCAGACAATTATTATGACGGAAATAACGACGAAGTAAAACATTCTCAATACAATAAATTCAATACTTCGTTAGGTTTGGCTTATAAAACCAGCGATTTATCATCGGTTAGATTAGACGCGATTTTTGATGTTGCAAAAGATGTTGGTTATCCTGCTTTACCAATGGATTTATGGCTTTCGCGTGCGTTAATTACATCGGCTTCTTATAAACAATTGTTTGAAGAAGGTTTGGTAAGAGTGGTCGATACAAAAGTATATTTTAATGCCATTGAGCATTATATGGACGATACAACACGACCAGAAAACTTAGTTCACATGGATATGCCAGGCTGGAGCACAACTTACGGATTGGTTTCTAAAGCGAATTTAAAAAAGAACGATTACTCTTCTGAAATTCAGTTGAATGCTTACGATAATTTGTCTATTGCTGAAATGAGAATGTATCCGCAAGATCGAAGCGAAAGAACGATGTTTGCTTACAGTTGGCCTTGGGTTACGACTCGTTATGCGGGACTTTCTATGAATAATTCTTGGGATATTTCAGAAAGAAGTCAAGTGCATTTGGGAGGTTCTTTGGGAGTGAATTACAATTATTCGAAATACATAGAATTCAATTGGATTTTTCATCCAGGAGCGCCTCAGGAAAAAACGAGATTTCTGCCAAGTCTTAACGCTGCTTACAACTTAAATATCGATCAATTTAATTTTTCTGTCGGAACAGGTTACGGTCATAGAGCACCTTCTGTTTCTGAAGGTTACGGTTATTACATCTATAATAGTTTTGACCGTTACGATTATATCGGAGATCCGAATCTGAAAAATGAAATTTCGTATGAAGGAAATGCCAGTGCAGGTTTTAAAAATGAAAGATTGAGCATTCAAGGAAAAGTCAACTATTTCTACATTCAGAATTATATTATTGGTAAAATCCTAAGCATGGGAAGTCCGATGAATTATCAATCGGTTGGTGTAAAAGGGTATACGTCATTAGATTATGCAACGCTTTTGAATATGTCTGCTAATGTGAGTTACGATATTTTAGAGCATTTACATTGGAAAGGAACATTGACGTATGCACGCGGAATGGATAACAAAGGAGGAAATCTGCCTTTTATTCGTCCGTTGAGTTATTTGACATCTCTTAGTTATATGTATAAAAACTTCGGAATCCAGACTTCTGTAAATGGCGATTTTGAACAAATTAATTACAGTCCGGAATATGGAGAAGATCAAACGGCATCTTACGCAATTTGGAATATTTCTGCTAATTATTCTTTTAAGATTAATAAAGTACAAAGTACAATACAAATTGGAGCGGAGAATTTATTAAATGCATATTACAGCACTTATGCTGATTGGGGAAATATCCCAAGAATGGGACGTAATATTTTCACGTCTTTAAAATTGAATTTCTAAGAAAAAATGAAAAAAGTTTTTAGTATTACAATGACGATTTTGTTCCTGCTGGTTTCTTTCCAGCAGGTGCTTATCATTGTGCACTTTAAACTGAATCAAAGCGCTATAGAAAAAGAATTTTGTGTTAACAAAGCCAAGCCAGAACTGCAATGTCATGGAAAATGCCATTTGAAGAAAGAATTGCAGGATTCGGAAAAAAACACCGATTTGGAATTGAGAAGCATTAGCAAAAAGATTGATATTGCTTTAAACACAACTATTGAATTTCAGGTTCCACTATTAAAAACTATAACATCCAAGAAAGTGCCGATTTATAAAGAATTGGATCGGTTAGAACCTTGTCTTGAAATTTTTGTACCGCCGCCTATTTTATAATCTTCATTTCGATTTATAAAATAGAATACAAAAATTAAAATCATAAAAATGCAAAATTTTAAAAAATACCTTTTATTATCAGCGGCCGCTTTGGCTTTTGTTTCATGTTCAAACGATGACGATGCTCCAGCAGCAAACAATCTAACGTTCGAATTCAACAATACGTTCAAAGACAAAACAATTGTTTTGGGAGACGCAACATCAGCATCTGCAACAACAAACACTTCAGCAGCAGGACAAGTTCATCATTTTTCTGAAGTAAAATACGTGATCAGCAACATTCGTCTAATAAAAGATGACGGAAGCGAAGTGCCTTACAACGTAAATGATTTAGATAAAGGTGCAACGGTTATTGATCAAGCAAAAACGGCTTCGTTAAGTTATGTTTTGAGTAATGTTCCGTCTGCATCGTACAAGCAGATTAAATTTGGTTTAGGTATCAAAACGGAACAAAATACTTTAGACCAAACAAGATTTCCTAAATTCTACGCTGCTGCAGGAGCTAACGATACTGCAATGATGTGGGAATGGGGAACAGGATATCGTTTTACAAAAGTAGAAGGCTTTTATGATACAGATAATAAAGCCATGTCGATTCATACAGGAAGTACTGTTGCAGGAGAAGAAGGTGCATATACGCAAGGAGTGAATGCTTATAGAGACATTACTTTAAGTCTTACTACGAATGCAATTGTGGGTAAAAATGCTCCGAAAATTAAAATTAAGGCTGATTTCGATAAATTATTGAGCGGAAAAATCAATACCATTACTTTATCTACAGGAACAGGAATGAGCGATAATGCAACTCCAAACGTTCATACTGCAGCGCAAATGGTAAAATTTGTGGATAATCTAGGTGGAAACGGAACAAACGATATCTCAGGAATGTTTTCTGTAACTAGCGTAGAAAACTAAGTTAAATTTTCGGATAGAAATCTAATTTAATCTGCTAAAATATTTTATAATCTGCGTGAAATACTTTTGTGTATAGATTTTTTCACGCAGATTATAAAATATTTTAGCTGATCTAGACAGATTTCAATTGCCTCCATCTTTAGATGGAGGTATATGTATTAGCCTACAGATGGCTTTAGCCTAAAGAATTTAGTTTGGCTAAAGCCTTACTGATTTACAATTTCTTAATCCCCTAGTTGAAACTAGGGGCAATTGAAAAATTATATTCTGGAGCCGTCTGGATAAAAAGGCGGCTCTATTTTAAATTCATTAAAAATGAAAAAAATATTTAGTTTCCTTTTACTAAGCTTGTTTTTAGCTTCTTGCAGCGGCAATGATTCTGATGAAACTTATTTTGATAATCCAGAACTTTCATTAAATATTCCTTCCGATTTTCCAGAAGTAAATAGTTATGTGAGTTTAAATAAACCCACAAAGTATGGTGCTGAATTGGGCGAAAAACTTTTTGCTGAAAAAAGGTTTAGTAAAGACAATACGATTTCATGCTCAAGCTGTCATATTCAAGCAAATGCCTTTGCCGATCATAATGCGCAAGCGATTGGAATTGAGGGAAGAGTCGGACTTAGAAATGCTCCGCCGCTTCAGAATTTGATGTTTCTAAAGTTTTTTAATTGGGATGGAAGCCGATTGCAGTTGGAAACACAGCCTTTAGTTCCGATTATTACACATGAAGAAATGGATTCTTCAATTTTGGAAGTTATCGGAAAAATTAAAGACGATGCAACGTATAAAGATTTATTCAAAAAAGCATTTGGAGATCAAGAAATTACAGCAGATCGAATTTATAAAAGTATCGCCCAGTTTGAATATACTTTGATTTCTGCAAATAGTAAATATGACAAAGTAAAACGAAAAGAAAGTCAGTTTACAGAAAGCGAAGCGGCTGGTTACGCAACGTTTCAGCAAAAATGTGCAAGTTGTCATAGTACAGAACTATTTACAGATCAGAGTTTTAGAAATATTGGTTTTCCTTTAAATACTGATTCTAATGAAGCAGGAAGAGGAAGAGTTACTGGAATTCCGACTGATTTCATGAGTTTTAGAGTTCCGTCTTTACGAAATGTAGAATACACGGCACCTTATGGAAGTTTCGGTCAGTTTGCGACTTTAAAATCGGTTTTGGATTATTTTGATAGCGGAGTTTTAAATGCAGACAATTTAGATCCGATTTTTAAAAATAACGGCAATAGAATTCCGCTTTCAGAAGTGGAAAAAGAGAACCTTATTGCGTTTATGAAAACCCTGAGCGACAAAGAATTCACAGGAAATTAGCTTGAAAAGACTTGATTTTACTGGTGTTTTGCATTTCTTTTTTAAAAAGAAGAAAATGTTTATAATATGTTGATAAATAATGCGTTGCGGACTGTGTTAAAATCTGATTTCGATAGATTAAATGTTTTAAATTTAGTAACTGAATGATAGTTAATTATTTAAAAATTTTTGAATATGGAAAGAGCTATAAAATTACAGGTTCGAAAAGAACTTGACGGAAAACAAGAAGTAAACATTATTAAGCTAAAAGGAAGTTTAATAACTAAAGGCTACACAGAAATTATCCATATTAGCGACAAGGATGACGAATTCTATATTAATTCGTTTGCGACTAAAACAGAGGCAAATAAAGAAGTAAGAGAATTTATTCTGGATTTTATAAACAAAGAAAATTTAAGCAATACAATTAGCGTTCTAGCATAGAATACTAGAAACGCAAAATTGTAATGCTTAATAAGTTATTAGTTTAAATTGCACTTGTAAAACTTGTATTTTGATCCAGATAAAGATGCTGATCTTTTAAAATTTCATCTGGTTTCTCGTCCCAATCTCCCCAATCTCCGACATAAGTTTTACGAAATATTAATTCATTATTATCACCATTACAAACCAAAGTTCGGTCTGTACAGGTTTCATTGTTTGGACTGAAATTTATTGGCATATTTTTCATGGCGCAATTATTTAATTGTTTGTAAATGAGATTATAAAAGTAAAAATATCAAATCAGATTTAGTTATAAAATAATATTAAATTATTGTTTAATTTACATCTATATGACTGAAAAATAACTCTATAAAAAAAAGCTAAACAGATTATGTTTAGCTTTTTTTTATCTTTCTTCTCAACTCTTTCTTCTTTATTTTCTTTTAGGACATCTTCCTCGAGGTTCATCGCCTTCGCGAAGTATGATCTCAGAATGTAAAAATTGCGCGGCATCAGCAGAACCTTTTACTTTGGCTGCGCTTCGTTCCAGCATTTCAGCTTCAAAATCATTTAAAACACTTTTTCTTAAACCAATTTCTTTCCAATTAGATTGTGCATTGCAACCTTTATAGATTTTTCTAGCCAATTTTAAAGCGTCCAACAAAGCTTGATTTGCACCTTGACCTTTAAACGGACTCATTGGGTGCGCGGCATCGCCAATTAAAGTATTATTTTGATTTTTTTCTAATAATTCTGAATGCAATAATTCACGATCGTAAACAGGATATCCAGAAATTAAATTTTCATCTGTAGCTTTTAAAATCTGCGGAATAGGAGCGTGCCATTGTGTTCTACGAATAGCTTCTTCTTTAAGCGCTTTCGGACCTTTTGCACTTAATTCTTTAGCTTCTTCTTCAGACATCGGAAAACTCAATTGCCACATTACAGAATCTGCTGTATAAGGCATAACGTAAATTCGTTCATTTCCATTTGCAGTCTGGAAAACCGTCGCAGAATCCAACAACGGACTCGAAATATCTTCAATAGTCCTTAAGGGACAAATTCCTAAAATTACAATGCAATCCAAATAACGAAGCGGAGTTATATCTTCGCCAATTGTTAGTTTTCTCACAGCGCTTCGAATACCGTCGGCACCAACTACAAGATCGGCTTTTACGGTTTTTATTTCTTCGTTTGCTTGAAAATTTAGTTCGACACCATCATTAGTGGCTTTAAAATCTAATAATTGATGTCCCCATTGTACTGTATTATTTCCTCCAAGCTGTTCTAAAAGGGCTTGTCGTAAAGATTGTCGTGCGATATGAATATTGGTTCGTTTTGCAGAAGGTAGAATTTCTGTTTCCATCCATTTTCTCGTTCCCCATTCGCCCAAAACTTTTCCCTCTGTATTATGAACGATATGTTTTGTTGAGATTACGCCGTTTAAAGCAGTAATTCCTAAACCTTTCATGGCTTTACTCGCTTGTTGTAATGTAAGTCCGTAACCTTGAGATCGGGCGTCAAAATGCGTATCTCTTTCGTAAATTGAAAAAGGAATTCCGCGATGCAAACAAGCAACAGCAAGAGCAACACCGCCAATACCAGCACCAATTATAGCAACATGAGGTTTTGTAAAATCAGGTTCTAGATAATTTTCGGACCGAATTAATCCTGATCCAGAACAGTTTGGACAAGAATATAAATGTGCTTTAGGTTTAATGGGCGCAGTTCCAATACTTCCTGTTTTCTCATATGCAGCCAATTCCGTTTGATAGCGGAGCTGTGCTTTCTTGCTAAGTCCTCGACTTCTTTTGCCGTTTCCTTGGCATTCTTGACATATTGTCCACATGATCTTTTTTGTAATTTACTGTAAAATAGTGTTTAAAGCTTTATTCTAAGAAGCTGCAAAAATACAGAAATGTTAGCGAAATACGGTATGCGGTTATTTTATAATTTTTAAAAATGATTATATAAGCGAAGCCATTGTATTTGAGGTAATTTTAGTAATCATTAAAAACTTAGGAATTATGGAGAAGAATAATCAAACCCAGAAAAACCCGAATCCGAAACAGGGCGGGGCAGATCATCGAAACGATACTAGAAAACATCAATATAAAGATCATGATGAAGTTTTGACAAATGATGAAAATTATGATGTTGACACTAAAAAGTTTAAAGGAGAAGAGCCTGAACTCGATGATAAATTGAATAATGAAGAAAAGAAATAATACAAGACGTCTCAAGTTATTTTTGAGACGTTTTTTTATTTGCTTTTTTCGTTTTGAAAAGACTTTTTTTGATAGATAAAACCAAAGAAGTGAAAAATATGATTGGTTTTTTATAGATTTGTAAAAATCTAATACAGTTTCTCAAATAATAATTGAGAAATAATATATAATACAAGGCATGAAATCGGTTACTTCAGTTTTTTTACTTTTAATGTTTGTCTGTTCAAGTTCCTACTCGCAATTGAGTTCAGATAAAATATTTGAAAGTTTCAAGCAAGGTGAACGTACAAATTGTTCATCAATAGCATTTATTAAAGCTTCTTTAAATGTTTACGGATTAGATAATCTTTTTGAAAGCGAAAAACTAAATAATGATTCTTATCGAATTACGCTAAAAAATAATGCAACCTTTAATTTAGATAGCAGCGAAGTTACCAAAGCTAGAAAATCTGCTGGTTTTGTTTATATTAAAGATAATTGCGATAGTGAAAAAATTCGTGATTATGCTGTTTTGACTTATGCTGTTATGGCAAAATACATGCAAATTATTGATAAAGAGCCGACTTTTGAAAAAGCTTTAGAAGAATTGGAAGAAGGCACTGTATATACTCCAACCATCTACAAATATTTAGGATTCAAATTAGGCAAGCAAATTCAGAAATTAAAAAGACAATCTGGAAGTGAGTACTGCGGTGTTGTCGCTTGGTCAAAAGCGCACGCTGTTTTTGTTTGTGAAGATTTTATGGATTACTACGGAAATAAAAAAAGCATCTGGATTAAATATCCAGGGCGTTTTAGAATTATTAAGACCTAAATAGAAAAGATGTTTTAGCACCAAAATCCTTTAATTCTATAGTTTTGGTGTACTATTTTACTTATTCAGATTAAAAGATTATTAGATTTTTGGCAAAAACAACTTCTAAAAATTGGATTTTAAGTTAATTTATATATTTTTGTTTTTATTCAAGAACCAAATCTATAAGAAAATGAAGAGTAAAATTATTTTATTATGTGCACTTTTCTTCTTGACAACTGCTGCTGTCTCTGCACAGGCAAAAAACGCACCAAGAAGTATCATTAGTACAACAGCTTTAATCCGTAAATACCATGATCAAAAAGAATTAAGTGGTATGCAAAAAGGAGAACTTTTAGAGTTGTACATTGAACGTATTAAAGTTCTAGTAAAAACCCTTCCTTACATTGCTTTGGTTACAAAACCAGGTGTAACAATGGCAGATTTAGGTATTCCAGACACAGCTGATAATAAAAAAATATTAGATGGTCAGGCATTAGGAACAACAAGTTTCTTAGATACTACGGTAGAGTTTCAAAGAAAAATGATGCCTTACTCTGATAAAGGAAATCTTATCGCCGCAATTTTATTCTATGAAACTACATTGAAATCGTTACACGAGTTCAACGAACTATAATAAATTAGAAGTCGAAAAATAGAAACTCCAAGGTCTTATGATCTTGGAGTTTTTTTTTGGTTTAAACTTTACGAACTTGATATAAGCTTGTTGAATCTCGTAACAGGGCACTTTGTGTAAAAATTTGACCGCAGAGTTCGCAAAGTTTTTTCGCAAAGCACGCAAAGTTTTTTGAGAATCATTAAAATGAAAAGTTCGCCAAGCTTTGTCTGCATAAAATTTTATTGGCAAAGCTTTGCGAACTCAATAAATGGATTATTGTAAGTCTTACAATTAAAAAATCTTGGCGTATTCTGCGTAAAAAATTAACTGCAAAGTATATTTAAGATGAAGTTTTAAAAAGAGTAAAACTTCTTGAAAATAATGAGCTTTTAGTAGAATTCTTATAAAATGCTAAAAGTGATTGTTTTTTGTAATCCTTTTATTTTTAGTTGTTTAGTGCGATATTTAAAAAGCAGTTAACATTTTTTTTGCAAAAAGTTTAATTAAAATTTGGGAATTAATTTTATTGACTTACTTTTGTTCTATCAAATTAGTAGAGTTTAAAAGATAAGTTAAAAGCCAGAGATTAGAACCACAATATTTCATTTCAAATAAACAAAAGCATTGGGCAGTTTTCGTCTATATGCATTCTAGGTTAAATTCCTCTTTTTTTAATTCATTAAACAACACAATCCTAAATAGGGTTAAAATTTTTATAGGCCAATTTAAATAATAGTAATCTAAAATCAGTGAAAAATGAAAAAACGAATGTGCTGCAGATAAAAGAAAAAACCATTTCTGTTGCAGCAGAAATGGTAGAAGCTTAAAAGAAATTGTCATCTCTAAAAGGAAAGCTAAAATAGCTTAAAGCTGTTTGTGCTCGCCTTATTTATTAAACTAAAACAAAGTAATGAAAAAAAAATTAGAAAGATATACTTGGCTATGTATTTTGTTGATTTCCATTGGAGTTAGCGCTCAAGAGGCAAAGCCGCTAATCCAATCTAAAGTGGAAGGAACAGTAGTCGATGCTGTTACAAAAGAACCTATTATAGGAGCTTCGGTAACAATTCAAGGAACTACGCATGGCGTTATTACAGATACTGACGGAAAATTCTTTTTCCAAACAGGACAAAAATTACCTTATGTTCTTTTGGTTAGTTATTTAGGATATAAAAAACAAGAAGTTGTAGTAGATAAAAACGATATTACGATTAGTCTTGCCGAAGAACAAAATGCTTTATCTGAGGTGGTGGTTACTGCGCTTGGAATTTCAAAAGAAAAGAAATCTTTAGGTTATACAACTCAAGCAGTAAAAGGAAAAGAATTAGCAACAACAAAAGAAACCAATTTCTTGAATGCGCTTTCTGGAAAAGTTGCTGGTGTGCGTATTACGAATTCGCAAGGAGATATGGGATCTTCTCGTATTATTATTCGTGGAGAAACTTCTATTGCAGGAAACAACCAACCGCTTTTTGTGGTAGATGGAGTGCCTGTAGATAACTCGCAATTGAATTTTGGTGGAGCTACTCGTGATTTCAGAAATGCAATTGCCGATTTGAATCCGCAGGATATTGAAACTTTGACTGTTTTGAAAGGTCCAAACGCAGCTGCTCTTTACGGATCGCGTGCTGCGCATGGTGTTGTACTTATTACGACAAAATCGGGTAAAGGACAAAAAGGAGGATACGGAGTTACTTTTAATACAGGTATAACTGTTTCTCAAGTTGCTACTTTACCTTCTTTTCAGAATAGTTACGGACAAGGTTCTAATGGGAAATTTAGCTACGTTGACGGTAAAGGTGGGGGAATTAATGATGGTGTTGACGAAAGCTGGGGACCAAGATTGGATGGACGTCTTATTCCGCAATTTTATTCTAAAGGGGAAGCTGTTCCTTTTGTTGCGCATCCAAATAACGTGAAAGATTTCTTCAATACCGGACTTACTTATGATAATAGTGTTTCTATTGCAAAAGCTGGTGATAAAGGAGATTTCCGTTTAGGTGTAAACAATCAAAAACAACTTGGAACTGTACCAAATAGCGAAATAAACAAAACCAACTTTTCTATTAATACCAACTACCAGATTTCTGAAAATGTAAAAGTAGGTGTTAATGCTAATTATATTGTTACAGATGCTCCACAATTGCCAGGTGGTCCAAATGGAGGTCGTGCTGCGGGTGTGATGCTACAATTTTTATGGTTCGGACGTCAGGTTGATACAAATGAATTGAATAACGATTGGACACAAAACTGGAATAACAGCTATTATAGTAACCCTTATTGGAATGCATACTACAATACAACAAGCCAACAACGTAACCGTTTAATTGGAGATATTCATTTGGATGCGAAATTGGCAGAGGGATTAAATTTCAGATTCCGTACAGGAGTTGATTATTATAACGATAGAAGAAAATATACAATCAAATACGGTACAAACGGAACTCCTTTCGGATCGTATGCAGAAGATGCTTATACTGTAAATGAACAAAATACTGAGGGTATATTTCAATATACAAAACAGCTTAATGACGACTTTACTGTAGATGCACTTGCAGGATTTAATATTCGTAATCATAGTGATGCGAATAATTATCAGAAAGCGCCACGTTTAGCGGTTCCAGATTTGTATACTTTAACGAACTCTAGAGATCCGTTAACATCATCAAATTCATTGTCTAGATTGAGAGTTTACAGTGCTTATGCTTCTGCTCAATTTGGTTTTAGAAATTATGCGTTCTTAAACGTTACAGCACGTAATGATTGGTCTTCTACATTACCAAGCAGCAACCGTTCTTACTTCTATCCGTCTATTAACGGAAGTGTGGTTTTAACAGACGCATTAAACATTAAAAGCAATACGCTTGATTTCTTAAAGCTTCGCGGAGGTTGGTCTGAAGTAGGAAACGATGCAGATCCGTACCAATTGGCTACGGTTTACAATTTCCAAACAGCATTTGACGGAAATCCGATTCAAACTTCATCTCAAAGAAAACTGAATGAAAATTTGAAACCAGAAACAACTCGTTCTACAGAAGTAGGTCTTGAAGCTTCTTTCTGGAAAAACAGACTTCATTTTGATTTCGCCTATTACAACACAAATAGTTTTGATCAGATTTTAGAAATAAAAACAACAGCAGCAAGCGGTTATACTTCGCAGTTAATCAACGCAGGTAAAATTAATAACCAAGGTCTTGAGATACAATTGGATGGGAATCCTATTCAAACAGAAAACTTTAAGTGGAATGTGGCTGTGAATTACTCTAAAAATAAGAGTAAAGTTGAAATTCTAGATTACGCAGGAGATATTAAAAACTATACAATTGGTTCTTCTGGAGGTGTAGATGTATTGGCATCTGTAGGACAAGCTTACGGTGCACTTTACGGAACAGCTTATGAGCGTGATGCAAGCGGAAACATTGTAGTGGGAGCAAATGGTCTTCCAAAAGCAGATCCGACAAAAAGAGTTTTAGGACATTATACTCCAGATTATTTAGCAGGTCTTACAAATACGTTGACTTATAAAAATCTTGAACTTTCATTCCTTATTGATGCAAGTGTTGGTGGAGAACTTTTCTCTGGAACAAACAGAACAGGAAATTATACAGGAGTTTTAGCACAAACTCTTCCAGGACGTGGTGCTGAAAACGGAGGTTTAAGCTATTATTATCCAGATAACAATACGGCAAATCCGAAAACTTTGGTAACTGGTGGTGTGGCTCCAAGCGGTGCAACAGTTTATGATGATGGAATGATTTTCGGAGGTGTATTTGCTGACGGGACACCTAACAATAAAGTAATTAGTGCACAGGAATATTACAAAGCATCATACAACATTAGCGAAGCTTACATCTACAGTTCAACTTTTGTGAAAATGAGAGAAATTAAGCTTACTTATAATTTTAATAAAAAACTGATTAAAAAAATAGGATTGGAAGGAGCAAGTTTAACAGCTGCTGGCCGTAACTTATTCTTTATTTACAAAGATGCACCAAATATTGATCCTGAAACGGCTTTCAACACAGGAAATGCGCAAGGATTGGAAAGTTTAGCTTTACCAACAACTAGAAATTTCAGTTTAAATCTTAACGTTAAATTTTAAAAACTCGGAATCATGCTAAAAAAACTATCATATACAATACTGTTTGCATTGACACTGAGCTCTTGCAATGATACTTTGGATGACATTAATAAAAATCCAAATGCAACAGAAACTCCGCTTGCACCATACCTTTTGACAGGTACATTAAAACAAGGTGCCGATTTGTATTGGGGAGATGCAAATAACTTTAACTCAACTTTGCTGTTTGTGCAGCATTGGGCTAAAATTCAATATACAGAACCAGATCGTTACGATGTTTCAAATACTTCTTTCACAACATTGTGGGATAAAGGATATTCAACTCTGATTACAGATTTGAATACGATTATAAAATTTCCAGATGCTCAAGCAAATTCAAACTATAAAGGAATTGCATTGACGTTACGTTCATGGACCTTTTTATTGTTGACAGATGCTTACGGAAGTATTCCGTACAAAGAAGCTGGTCAAAATGTAACGCCTGCATACAACACACAAAAAGAAGTGTACACAGGTTTATTAGACGATTTAAAACAAGCGCAATCTTTATTGAATACTGCAAACGGTTCTGTTTCGGGAGATTTAGCTTATAAAGGTGACATTTTGAAATGGAAAAAACTGGTAAACTCGCTTCGTTTGCGTATTGCTTTGAGAATTTCAGATAAAGAACCAACATTAGCAAAACAAGCGGCAATTGATGCTACAAACGATGCAGCCGGATTAATTAGCAGCAATGCCGAAACATTCCAATTTGTCTATACAAGTTCGCCACAGCAAAATCCAGCTTCGGCTTGGTTTGAAACGAGAGACGATTTCCGTATTTCAAAAACTATGGTCGATCAATTGTATGCTTTATCAGATCCTCGTTTGCCAGTTTTTGCACAATTGCCATCAGATGCAAGTGTGGGGAAATATGTTGGTGGTGCTAACGGATTATCAAATAGTGATGCTAATAGTCAAGGTTTTGCTAAAACATCAAAACCAGGAACTTATTTCTTAACGTCGGCTTCTCCTGCGGTAATTGCTTCTTACTCAGAAACATTGTTTAATCTTGCAGAAGCTGTAGCACGCGGATATATTTCTGGAGATGCAGAACAATATTATAAAAATGCTATTACGGCATCTTTAAATCAGTTTGGAATTACTAATTCGACAACTATTTCAACTTACTTAGATCAAGCAAGTGTGAAATACGATGCGTCAAATTATGCTAAATCGATTGGAACACAAAAATGGATTGCTTTCTTCGGACAAGGTTTAGATGCTTTTACAGAGTGGAGAAGATTGGATTATCCAGTTCTTACAGCTGGTCCTGCAACTGTTTTGGACGGAAAAATACCTTCGCGTCTTTTCTATCCTGGAACAGAACAATCTCTTAACGGAGCAAGTTATCAAGCTGCTGTTGCAGATCAAGGAAAAGATTTATTGACAACCAAATTATGGTTTGATGCTAAATAAGTCGAGATTTTAATACCCTAAATTTCATCAAGAAAAGCCCTGTATCTTAATTAGATATGGGGCTTTTCGATTTTTAAATAAAATCTAGTTGTTCGTTATTTTACAATTTTCGCCTTCGCGGAATAATTTCCTTTGTAAAAAAATATATAAACCATGAAAACAAAAATTATTTTAAGCACATTCTTGATGCTTACTTTTTGGTGTAATGCCCAAACGACAGATTCAGCTTTAAAAGAAGTAAAAAAAGTTATTGAAGCCAGCAACAAAACCTTCTCTGATTTCACGAACAAAAATGACGGTTCTATAGTTGCAAGATATACGGATGATGCTTGTCTGTTTCCGCCAAACGGAGAACCAAAATGTGGCGCAAAGGAAATTGATTCTTTCTTTAGAGGTGGACCTCAAGTGCATGTAAAGTTCACGATTCAGCATCTTTATGGAGACGCAAAAACTGCTGTAACAGAAGAAAGTTTTTATGAAATGACGGATATGAATGGAAAAAAATTAGATGACGGAAAAGTAATTGTAATCTGGAAGAAAACAAAAGACGGCTGGAAAATGCATCGAGATATGTTTAGCAGCAATCATCCTGCAAAACAAAGTTAAAAACCAATATTAACAGCTTGTTGCAAATCGGTGTCGTTTTTCAGTTGTGAATTTCTGGAGGCAGATGGCGTGATGCCTGTAAACTTTTTATATTCTTTAATAAAATGAGCTTGATCGTAATAGCCACAATCGTATGCAATGTTGGTTAATGATTCTGAGGTGTTGAGCACTAAATCCAAACTTTTATTAAAGCGAATTACTGAAGTAAAAGCAGTAGGGCTAATGCCAATATTAGCCAGATAAAGTTTTTGGATATACCTTTCTGATAATCCCGAAGTTCGAGCAAGGAAAGGTAAATCCAATTGCTGATGATTGCGAAATAGCTCTTGACTCAAATTCTGCACCATCGAAACCTTTTTTAAGCGGGTTTCATTTTTCTTTAATTTTTGAAGAAAGTACGTTTCTAAAACATTGATTTTGGACGAAAGATCTTCGGCTTCCATAATTTTATCGTACAAGTCTCTGTTTTCTCCCAAAGAAACATCGTACATATCGGTGGCGTAATTCGTAAATTCTGATAACGGATCGGAGAAAAACAACGCACTGGCATGAGGATAAATTCGCGCTATAAGTACAGAAGTGCCTTTTGCTACAGAAAGACGCGTTGGAAGCGTTAAATGTCCCAATAATTCTATTGCAGGAGTATCTTTCTGTTTGCCGTTGATAATGGTTGCGGCAAATCCTCCAGAAATATTGATAATCAAATCGACATATCCGCTTGGATAAAACACTTCATTGTCGAGATCTTTTTCGATCGTAACAACAGTATAGTTTTTAATAAACGGCGCTAAACTGGCGGACGGTAAAATCTGCATATCGTTTTTTGTTGTAATTTAGAAAGTAAATTAACTGATTCTTAGCATGTTCTAAATTAGCAATAAATTATAATATAATTGAGTTAAAGTTTACAAGAGATTGTTACAATTTCTGTAAATTGAATACTAACAGTAGAGAGAATGATGCGATTAAAAAAAGTGAGGTAATATGCAGACTATATTAGGAGCCAATGGACAGATTGGAGAAGAATTGGCAAGAGAACTGAAAAGAAATTATACTTCAGATATACGAATTGTAAGCCGAAAAGCGCAAAAAGTAAACGATACAGATACTGTTTTTTCCGCAGATTTAACCAATAAAGAAAAAGCAATAGAAGCTGTAAAAGGCTCAGAAATTGCGTATTTTACATTAGGACTTCCAATGGATTCTGATTTATGGGAAAAGCAATTTCTATTGATTACAAGAAATGTTATCGAAGCCTGTAAAATCAATAAAACCAAATTAGTCTTTTTTGATAATACGTATATGTATCCGCAAGACAGTAGAGTCCTTACAGAAGAAACTGCTTTTAAACCTGTAGGTAGAAAAGGAAAAATTAGAAAAGAAATGGCTGAAATGGTTTTAAGCGAAATAAAATCAGGAGAACTAGAAGCTGTAATCTGCCGTGCGCCTGAATTTTATGGACCTGCTAAAACGCAAAGTATCACCAATACTTTAATTTTTAATGCAATCAAAGAAAATAAAAAACTAAAAGTACCTTTGAGCGACACTAAAAAGCGAAGTCTTATTTGGACGCCCGATGCAAGCCGTGCCACAGCATTGATAGGGAATACACCTGATGCTTTTAATCAAACTTGGCATTTGCCTGTAGATGAAACTCATCTTAATTATAAAGAATTCATTGCACTAGCTTCTCAAATTTATGGTAAGAAATTTAAATATAAAGTTATTCCGAAGTTTGTTTTTGCAATAGGAGCATTTTTCAATAAACGAGCAAAAGAACTGCAGGAATTGCTGCCAAGATACGAACACGCCAATGTTTTTGATGATTCTAAATTTAGAAAGCGTTTTCCAGATTTTGCTGTTACAAGTTACAGAAGTGGAATTGAACAGATTAAAAATGAGCAATATCCTTAACAAGAATAATTTTTAGAAATATAAAAAAATGCTAAACCTAAATGATTTAGCATTTTAATATGTTTTTTTGATATAAAATATACTATTTCTACAGCGATTCGTACCAATTTAAAATATAATCTGCTACATTTTCCCAGCCAGGCTCTCCACAAATAAAGTGGCTTTTTCCATCAAATATTTTTAGATCAACACGACCTGCATTTTCTTTATATCTGCTAGCAATTGTTTGTGTTAAACTAGGAGGAAATATATGGTCGCTTCCGCCACCAATAAATAAAATAGGCTCATGCGGTTTTTTGAAATTGATATTAGAGAAAGAATTTAAAACCAATTCTCTACTGACCTTATAACTTTCAGGTACAGCAAACTGTTCAAAAGCAATACTTCTTTGCGATTCTGGTAATGTATTAAAAAAAGCATAATCGTACCATTTTTGGCTTCCCATAAAATATTTTTTAGAAGAAAAGAAACCAAAAGCAGGCAATGCCGTTTTTAAGGTTTGTAATGGCGGAAACACATTTTTCGGTGGTGCTCCATCGATGCTCACTCCAGCCGCTGCTTTACCCAATTCTATTAGCTTTAAAGTTGCCATTCCTGCCATAGAATGACCTATAACCAAAGGCCTTTCGGGCAAAGTATCTATTAGCTTGCTAATATTGGTAACAATATCTATAAATCCAGTTTTAGTAAGATCTGGATGCACATTTGCTCTTAATTCGGCAGGAATTCCTTCGTGTCCTGGATTTGGCTGAGCATAAACCGTATATCCTTTTTGTTCATAGTGTTTTTTCCATTCTGTCCAAGTTTTATCATTCACAAAATTTCCATGAATAAGTACAATAGTTTTTGATTTTGACATGATGCTTATTTGATTAATGTTAGATCTTTTTTGAAAATTTCCTGTTTAGAATTTCACAAATTGAACGAGCTTTACTTGAATATCAATTACAATCAATCTAGTATTTTCTTGTACAGGCATAATGCACTTGTATTGTTATTTTTGAAAATTAAATTTACAAATTTATTTATTGTAAAATATTAAAATACAGGTTGTTATGTTTTTTTTGTAAAAGATTAATCTCATGTCAAGTATTTCTTAAGGTTTGTATTTGTAAAATAAAAAGTGCTTTAGTTTATAGAGTTTGAACTAAACCATTTTGTAGTTTCCAAAAATCAGTTTTTAAAATGATTTTTAGAGATGAGATTATTTACGTAAACTTGCAGTCTAGATTATTCCCAACTGCATTGTCATGTCTTAATAATGTTTTTCAATTCATTTTAGAAAAACAATCTCCAAAATTCTATCAGAATTATTGATTAAGATTCATGCAAAAAATAAAAACTTCATTCGTTTGAAAAGGCTTGAAATAAAAAAAAATATCACGAAAAAAGAGGATGAAAGTCTTTCTTTTCGAGTTTACGATCTCAATAAAGAGAATTTAAAAAACTATTCAGAACCGCATAAAAAAGATCATTTTTGTATTCTAATGGTCGAATCTGGAGAAATACAACTTCATTTAGAAGAGGAAATCATTCATTTGAAAGCAGGTAAAATCTCCATGATATTTCCAGATCAGATTTTGTCTCTTTCCTTATTATCTTCTGAATTGTCTGGAAAGATCATTTTGTTTGAAGAAGTCCTGTTTTGTTCTGATATTTTGAAGAACGAACTGCTTTCTTATAACGTAAATCTTTCTTCGCATCTCAAATGTATATTTTTATCTCCATCAGAATTAGAACATGCAAAATCGATGGTTTCGTTTATTGAAAATATTTATTCAGATCCGAGTCTTATCAGAAAAGAGCAGGGAAGGTTTTATATTAAGATTCTGCTTTTAGGATTAATCGAATCGGTTCACGGTCAGCATCCTGTTTTTCAACATGAAAGTGATAAAGCGCTTTATATTCGTTTTAAAAAGATGCTTAACGAAAGATATAAGAATGAACGAACAGTTCAATATTACGCTTCCAATTTGGCCGTTACGACTAAAAAGCTAAACAGCATTACCAAGAAACATTGTGGTGAAACGGCAATCAATGCGATTCATAACCGAATATTGAAGGAAATAAAAAGACTTTTGATGTTTTCTGATCTTTCGCATAAACAAATTTCCCTCGAACTCGGATTTAGCTCGCCTTCAGCTTTAAACAAATTTGTAAAAAGCAAGCTAGACGAAACGCCAACAGAACTTCAGAAAGAACTGGCTCAAATTTATATCAAATAGACTTGATTGTATAACACAACGCGTAATAGCTGAGATACTTTTGTACCTGTATTTAAACATAAAAACAGCGTATAAAAATGAGCAAGTTATTTATTGCAGGAGAAGTTTTCCATGGTGCGGGAAGCCTTGAGGAATTAAAAAAAATTAAAGGAACTAAAGCCGTAATCGTTACAGGTGGAAGTTCTATGAAAAATAGCGGTTCTTTGGATAAAGCGGCAGCTTATCTTAAAGAAGCAGGAATTGAAACTAAAATTTTTGAAGGAGTAGAGGAAGATCCATCATCTGCAACTTGTTTTAAAGGAGCGGAAGTAATGAAAAGCTTTGAGCCAGATTGGATTATTGGTTTAGGTGGATGTTCTGCAATTGACGCGGCAAAAATGATGTGGGTTTTCTACGAATATCCAGATGCAGATTTCGAAGCTATGATCAAGCCTTTTAACGTTCCAGTTTTACGTAAAAAAGCAAAATTTATAGCTATTCCATCTACTAGCGGAACAGGAACAGAAACTACAGGTTTAGCGGTTATTACAGATCGTGACAAAGGAGTTAAATATCCAATCGTTTCATACGAACTTACTCCAGATATCGCTATTGTTGATGGTGAAATTTGTGCTTCTATGCCAGCTCACGTAACTTCAAATACAGGTTTAGATGCATTAACGCATTGTATTGAAGCTTATGTGTCTAACATCGAAAATAATTATGCAGATGTACTTTCTAAAGGAGGTTTAGAAATTGTTTTTGATAACTTAAAAGAAGCAGTTCAAAATCCGTCAAATATTCAGGCGCGTCAGAATATGCACGATGCCTCTTTCATGGCTGGATTGGCTTTCAATAATGCATGGTTAGGAATTGTTCACTCGTTATCTCACCAAGTAGGAGCGTTATACGGAATTCCTCACGGAGCATCTAATGCAATCTTTTTACCAAACGTTATTCGTTACAATTCAAAAGAAAGTAACCGTTTCCCTGATTTAGCAAAAGTAATCGGAAAAGAAACTGCCGAAGATTTAGCGCAAGCAATTGAAACTTTAAGAGCCGATGTAAACAATCAAGCTGCTATTAAAGAATTTGGAATCTCTAGAGAAGATTGGGATAAAAACCTTGATTTTATTGCTAACAATGCATTTTTAGATCCTTGTACAGGTTTCAATCCAAGAAAACCTACTGTTGAGGAATTAAAAGAAATCTACAATGCTTGTTACGAAGGTGTTGTTTATACTGAAAAATAATAAACTTCTTTTATAGAATCTAATTTGTAAATAATGAAGCTGTCAATATTTTTGGCAGCTTTATTGTTTTTTGGCTTAAAGAATAATATTTCCTTTTCTAAAAGCAGAAGCCGTCATGCCTAAACGCAGTTTTAAAAATTTGTTCAGATGGTTTTCATCTGTAAATCCTAAGGTAAAAGCTATTTCACCAATCGAATGATTAGTATAGGAAAGCTTGTTTTTAATTAAATTAAATTTATAATTCAGAATATATTCTTTTGTACTGTATCCAGTATTTTGTTTGAAATAATTACCAAAATGATTTCTCGATTTATTGAACTTTAAAGCTAAATTCGAGACTTTTATTTTTTCATTATCGTATATATTGTCTTGAATGTAAAATAAGATTTCAGAGATCTTGACATCTGCACCATTTGCTAATAGAGCACTGGTAGCTTCTGTTCTTATATTTCGAGCGATTAAGCATAAGATTTGTATAATGCTGTTTTGTATTATCGTTTCAAAAAATAGATTTCTATTTTTAAATTCGTTAATAATGTTTGTCATCAACAATTCTATAAATGTTCTTTCTGATAAATCAGTAAAAATGGGTTGTTTGATGTATTTTGAATTTAGAATAAATAATTCTAAATGTTTGAAAATCATTGAATAATTTGTTGATTTGCCTTGGTTTAAATTTTCTTTATTGAAATAAATTTTGTTAAAAATTAATGCAAAAAAGTCTGTTTGTTCTTTTATAGAAATAGCGTGTTCGTCTCCAGGAATTAGAAGAAAAAAATCTCCTTTTTTAAATGGATGTTTTTTATTATTTATCTGATGAATTCCTTGTCCTTTAGTAATATATATGATTTCGAAAAAAGTGTGCTTATGCATTTCATTTGTGCCTTTTTTCCACTGATGAAAGGTCAAGTCTAGGTCATGAAATAGAGAGAAAATTTCCATAGTGCAAAATTACTGTTTCTTTGTGTGTTTTTACAGAAAAAAATAGCAGGCATTAAATAATTTTGTAATCAGTTTTTAGAGGTTAACGCTTCTATGTGATTTATAATGAGATATTCTTTCTCCGATTATTTAAAATCTATTACAACCTTTTTACTATGAAAACGACAGTTTTAAACACACTATTTTTATTATTTTTTTCGACATTAACAATAGGACAGGAAATTAAACTCTCTAAAGAAAAATTAATTAAAGCCTTGGTAACTTTTGAAGATCAGAATAGTAACGGGCAAAATGTAATTAAAGTTATAATGAATCCCGATGTTAAGGTTTTTGACGAACCCACTTTTGTAAAATTAAAGGATTTCAATTTTAAAAATGGAACAATTGAAGTAGAGGTATTGAGTAAATTTCTGCCCGATGCGCCAGATTGGGCAAGAGGATTTATTGGAGTTGCTTTTAGAATAAATGAACAAAATTCAAAATTTGAAAGTATTTATATACGCCCAGATAATGGTCGATGCGATGATCAGATTAGAAGAAATCATTCAGTGCAATATTATGCCTATCCAGATTTTAAATTTGACAGACTTAGAAAAGAAAGCCCTGAAAAATACGAATCTTATGCGGACATGGAGATGAATTCATGGATTAAAATGAGAATTGTTGTTAAAGGAACGCAAGCAAAATTATATCTTAATGAGAATGATCAGCCTTCGATCGTGGTTTTAGATATGAAACACGGCTCAGAAGAAAGTGGTTCAATTGGTTTTTGGGTTGGCCCCGGTACTGAAGGCTATTTTAAAAATTTTAAAGTAATGAAAGAATAAAGGATAAATTTGTATCACAAATTATAAAAGCCAGAAAATCAATTTTCTGGCTTTTGCTTTTTATAGTTGAATTAAAAATCAATTATTTCGAATCTTTTCTCGAAACTCCAAAGGAGCCATTTGTGTTCGTTTCTTAAAAAGCGTACTAAACGACTGCGGATGTTCGAAACCAAGATGATAAGCAATTTCGCTGACCGATAATTCGCTGGTAGAAAGTTGCTCTTTGGCTTTATTAATTAGTCTTTCATAAATATGCTCTTTTGTATTTCTTCCGGTATGAATTTTCAAGAAATCGCTAAGATAGTTTGGAGAAAGATTTAGTGCTTCGGCTATTAAACCAACGCTTAAAAGACCTTTTTCTGCTGAGTCATCATTGTAATAATCATTGATGAATTTTTCAAATTTTGTAAGCAGCGCATGACTGCTGTTTTTTCGGGTTATAAACTGTCTTTCATAAAAACGGCTAGAATAGTTTAAAAGCAAGTCAATTTGCGATAGAATAATATCTTGTGTATGATGATCAATATGTTGGCATTCTTTATCGATTCGATCTAGAATTTCAATCAGATAATTTTCTTCTTGTTCGGATAAATGAAGCGCTTCATTAACAGCATAAGAGAAAAATCCAAAATCAAATATTCGCTGTGCTAACGGATGTTTTAAAAGAAAATCTTCGTGAAATATAAGCAAATAACCTGCTCCGCATTCCATATTGTGAAAATCCAAATATTGCACTTGATTCGGCGCAGTAAAACTCAGTACGCCTTTATCGTAATCATAATGTCCTTGACCATATCTGATTTTTCCTTTCGCCTCTCTTTTTAAAGCAACACAATAGAATTTATTGGTAAAACCTTTCCAGATTTCATCATCAAGAAAAACACTTTCAGCCAAATTGATAACACTAACCATTGGGTGTTTAGGCTCAGGAAGAGAAAGCAAACGGTGAAAAGCAGATACAGATGCAATAGTATTCATAACAGCGTTTTTTTAGGTTTAGTCAAGAAGTCCCATACTGAACTCATCGTACGGAGCTCCAGTATCTGTTCCCAAAGGTACGATACTTTCCAATTTTTGAAGATCGTTCTCACTCAATTCTATATTTGCAGAAGCAATATTCTGTTCCAAATACTTTCTGCGTTTAGTTCCTGGAATCGGTACAATTCCTTTACTGATTATCCATGCTAAAGCCAGTTGAGAGGAATTGACATTTTTCTCTTCCGCCATTTTTTCAACCGCTTTGACTAATTCAATATTTTTATGGAAATAGTTTTCTTGAAAACGGGGAATGGCTCTACGGAAATCATTTTCAGGAAGATCATCGATAGAACGAATCTGTCCAGATAAAAATCCGCGTCCTAAAGGAGAATAAGCTACAAAACCTATTCCGAGTTCATCTAATGTTTTTAATACGCCTCTTTCTTCTACGGTTCTTTCAAACAAAGAATATTCGCTTTGAACCGCAGTGATAGGATGAACATTATGTGCTTTTCTAACTGTTTCAGAAGATACTTCCGAAAGTCCGAGATATTTCACTTTTCCTTCTTTTACAAGTTCACTCATCGCATCAACAGTTTCTTCGATAGGCGTGTTTTTATCCAAACGGTGCATGTAATACAAATCGATATAATCGGTATTTAAATTCTTAAGCGAACGTTCTACTGCTTTTTTGATGTATTTTTTGCTTCCGTTGATAGCCCAAGTTACTTTTCCGTTATCGTCTATTTCCCAACCAAATTTTGTAGCCAAAATATATTTGTCGCGATCCTTTCCGATGGCTTTAGCAATAAGCTGTTCGTTTTTTAGAGGACCGTACAAATCTGCAGTATCTAAAAAATTACCTCCGAGTTCAAACGAGCGATGAATAGTCTGAATCGCTTCTTTTTCATCTGCAAGACCATACATATTTCCTTCTTCAAAACCAGTCATTCCCATACAGCCCAAGCCAATTTGCGGAATGATTAATCCTTGATTTCCTAATTTAATCTGTTTCATCTTTTTATCATTTTTGTTAATACAAATTTCGAGAGAAAGAGAACAAACAAAGGTTTGCTGATTACGGAAGATTGTATTTAAATTACAGATTATTAAAAAATCACTTAAAATATGCCATTTTGATAATCAGCTAAGAACTCCGAAGTCGTCATGCCAGTTTGTATTTTAAAAAAACGCATTAAATGACTCGGTTCAGAAAAATTGAGTTCATCGGCAATTTCTGAGACATTTTTTCCAGAATGAATAAGATAGTTTTTAATTTCAAAAAGCAATCTTTGTTTCAAAAGATGTGTTGCAGTGACGTTAAATTGTTTTTTGGCAGCAGAATTGATCGTAATGCGACTTATTCCTAATAAGAAAGCATAATCATCAATTCGTTTTTTGTCTTTAATGTAAAGTTCTAATAGTTGTTTGTACTGATAGGCATAATTATTTTCAGGTTTATGCATTGGCAGTTTATTTACTGAAGCATATTCTCGATTGAACTTCAATAAAAGATAATAAGTTAACGAGCGGACAATATGGATACTGTCTGGATTTCTGTCTACAAGCTCTGTTTTAATTTCAGTAAGAATATCACAAGCTTTATCTATTTCTTGTCTGCTAATTTGAATGTTCAAAGGATGATTCAGCTGATAAAAATAGAGCAGACGATACGTAAAGAGTTTATCGGAGAAAAAATCATTTAGAAAGTCTTCCTGAAAGGCTAATATGGTAAAATCAAGATTATTAGGATCCAATTCCCATTTTCTTTTTTGAAAAGGCGAAATAAACAATACTGTATTATCTGTAATCGTTATCTTTTTTTGATTTAATATTAATGTGCCAGATGCTTTTTTGAAGATCAGAATTTCAAAAAAATCAGTATTGTAGGTCTCTCTTTCTTGATAATTAACGATTACATCATCGCCTCTTAAAACATTAAGCAGAATATCAACGCCACATGCGGATTTATGAAATTTAATCGTTTTCAAAATAAATTATTTACAGATTTTTATAAACAAGAAAGCACTTGCCAAATCAGGCAAGCACGTTTTTCTTGTGCTCTCAGCGAAAGGGCAAGAGAGCAAATTTAATGAAAATTTATAAGCGTGAATCACTTATCGTTTTAAGCTAAAAGATAGTCTTTAGTATTTACAATTGAAGCATAGAAAAAGCCTAATGCAGATAAAAATGAAGTTTGCACATCAGCTGCTTTTGCTTTAGTTCCGTTTATTTCTAGATCTCTTGTGGCACATGCGTCTCCAATTACAGTGCAGTCGAATTCAAAATCTTTTGCTGCTCTTACTGTTGCGTCTATGCACATATGTGTCATCATTCCGGTAAAGACCAATTCTGTAATATTTTTTGATTTTAGATATTCTAAAAGTTCTGTATTTCTAAAACTGTTTGGATAATGTTTTATAATTAATTTCTCTGAATCAAGCGGTTGCACATTCTGATGAATTTTTACTCCCTCTGTTTCTGGAAGAAAGAAAAATGAACCAGGCGCGACAGATATATGCTGAACGTGAACAACCGGTAGATTTTTATTTCGAAAATCGGCTATAATTTTCTTTGCATTTTCGCTAGCTTCCAAAGAACCTACAAGTTCCATTGCTCCATTTTCGAAATAATCGTTTTGTATGTCTATTACAATTAATGCTTTGCTCATGATTTGTTGTTTTAAAATTATAAATACAAAGTTAGAACGCTTCAAAAATTAAATTTCTACCAAATTAGCAATATAAACTACCATTTTGATAAATGTATTCTTTTTGATTTACGGATGATTTGAGCTATTTTGATTTGAATAGTGAGGTTTCATATAGACAATTTGGTTTCATATTATAAAATGAAACATCAAATAAATAAAGTTCTCTAAGATTTAAAAGTCAAAAAGGTAATTTTAGTACAGATAGTAATCCTAAAATTACAAATTATGAAAAAACATGCTCTAGCAGTACTTTTAAGTGGCTTAACTTTATTGACATTTGGCAATATTGAAGCACAAACAAAAAAGAAGCCTAATATCATTATGGTCATTTCAGATGATACGGGCTGGGGAGATTTAGGAGTTTATGGAGGAGGAGATGGACGTGGAATGCCTACGCCTAATTTAGATAAAATGGCAAAAGAAGGAATGCAGTTTTGGAATTTTTACGGTCAGCCAAGCTGTACGCCTGGAAGAGCCGCTATGATTACAGGACGTATTCCGAATCGAAGTGGTATGACTACAGTAGCCTTTCAAGGACAAGGAGGAGGTCTTCCGGCTGGAGAATGGACTTTGGCTTCTGTTTTAAAAAAGGCAAATTATAAGACTTATTTTTCAGGAAAATGGCATCTTGGTGAAGCAGATTATGCAATGCCAACAGCACATGGTTTTGATATTATGCAGAATGTGGTGCTGTATCACTTAAATGCTTACACTTACGCATTTCAGTCTTGGAATCCAGATATGACTCCTGAAATGCTTGCTTTCTTTAAAAAAGTGACTACAGGAATTTTAGAAGGTGAAGCTGGAGGGAAAGTAAGAGAAATATCTAAAGTAACTGAAGAAAACATTGCTGAATTGGATATGATGATGACTGAAAATGTTTTGAAACAGTTAGATACTTATGCGAAAGCAAAAGATCCTTTCTTTATGTGTGTGAATTTTGCCAAAAATCACCAGCCAAATTTGCCATCAAAACAGTTTAAAGGCAAATCTCCTGGAGCAAGCAAATATGCTGACTGTGTTATGGAAATGGATTATAATGTAGGTCGTGTAATGGATGAAATTAAAAAACTTGGAATTGCAGATAACACAATTGTAATTTATACAGTAGATAATGGTGCTTGGCAAGATGTGCATCCAGATGCTGGATATACTCCGTTTAGAGGATCAAAAGGTACTGATAGAGAAGGAGGAAGCCGTGTGCCTGCGATTGCATGGTGGCCAGGGCAAATTGAAGCTGGAAGTATGAGTAATGATATTGTTGGAGGACTTGATTTAATGGCAACTTTTGCAAATTTAGCAGGTTTAGAGTTACCTAAAAACGATCGTGAAGGTAAACCAATGGTTTTTGATAGTTATGATATGGCGAATGTATTATTCAAAAAAGGAAAACCACTTCGTAATACTTGGTTCTATTTTACAGAAAATGAATTATCTCCTGGAGCAGTAAGAGTTAGTCACTTTAAAGCGGTTTATAATACAAGAGGAGATAATGGAGCTCAAGCAGGAAGTGATGCACCAGGACAACAATTAGGCTGGAGAGGTGACGAAACTTATGTAGCAACCGTGCCAGCTATTTATGATTTATGGCAAGATCCTCAGGAACGATATGATTTATTTATGAATAGTTTTACCGAGAAAACATGGACGCTTCCAGTTTTTAATAAAGCAATTCAGGATTTGATGAAAACATATGTTCAATATCCGCCAAGACAATTGCAAGGTGAAACTTATATGGGTAATGAAACTATTCCTAGATTTAGAAACATCCAAGAAGCTAAAAAAATGCTTGAAGAAAAAGGTATGAAATTACCTGAAGATGTTAAGTATTAAAAAGAAAAAATAAAGGAAAAAAGGTGGAATTTGATTCCACCTTTTTCTTTTATTGATAGTTAAAAGTTTTTTTGAAAGACAGGAGTTATTTTTAAAATACAAATCATAATTAAACGGTAAATTTTAGAATTACTCGCCTTTTGATGCGTATATTTGATAGCATAAAAAAAATAAAGCCATTATGAAGAAAATAGGATTTTTATCATTTGGGCATTGGGCAAATCATCCGTCATATAAAACACGTACGGCAGCAGATACATTGTTGCAGTCTATAGATTTAGCAGTTGCGGCTGAAGAAATAGGAGTAGATGGAGCTTACTTTCGTGTGCATCACTTTGCACAGCAGTTAGCATCTCCATTTCCATTGCTTTCTGCAATAGGAGCGAAGACAAGCAAAATTGAGATCGGAACGGGCGTCATTGATATGCGTTATGAAAACCCATTGTACATGGTAGAAGATGCTGGATCTGCCGATTTAATTTCGGAAGGTCGTTTGCAGCTAGGAATAAGTAGAGGATCGCCAGAACAAGTTATTGACGGTTGGAGTTATTTTGGTTATGAACCAGAACAAGGAGAAACCGATGCCGATATGGGCCGTAAAAAAGCGCTGGAATTTTTAGACAAACTAAAAGGAGAAGGATTTGCAGAACCAAATCCGTACCCGATGTTTCCGAATCCTCCAGGATTGTTACGTATTGAACCACATTCTGAAGGATTGAGAGAACGAATCTGGTGGGGAGCTGCATCTAATGCAACCGCTATTTGGGCTGCAGAGAACGGAATGCATCTTCAAAGTTCAACGCTTAAATACGATGAAAACGGAAAACCTTTTCACGTTCAGCAAGCAGAGCAGATAAGAATATACAAAGAAGCTTGGAAAAAAGCAGGACATCAGCGTGAAGCGAGAGTTTCGGTAAGCCGTTCGATTTTCGCTATAACCAATGAACAAGATCGATATTATTTTGGTTCACAAGCTAAAGGCAATGATAGTTTTGGTTATATCGAACAAGATAAAAGAGCAATCTTTGGTAAAAGCTATGCCGCAGAACCAGATAAACTGATTGAAGAATTGGCTCAAGACGAAGCGATTCAAGAAGCAGATACTTTGTTGTTAACTATTCCGAATACTATTGGTGTAGAGTACAATATTCATATTTTGTCTTCTATTTTAGAACATGTCGCTCCTGCATTGGGTTGGAAATAAGTTTAGATAAAAAAGAATAAAAAAAGCCCTCCATAAACAGAGGGCTTTTTTATGAAATTATATTGCATTTGCAACTTTATACTCTTCATCAGTAACTGGATTGAGCCAAGTAACTTGAGTATCTTCTTTAAAGTTGGTTATTGCTACATGAACCATTTTAGTTTCTGCATTAGCACCATGCCAATGTTCTACATCTTCGGGAATATTTACAACATCTCCTTTTTGAATTATTTGAGCAGGTTTGCCCTTTTCCTGATAAAGTCCTTGGCCTTCAATGACCAATAAAACCTGACCTTTTGGATGTGTGTGCCAGTTTGTTCTCGCGCCAGGTTCAAAAGTTACGCTTCCTGCCGAGAATTCGTTGTTTTTATCTCTTGCAATTAAAGGTTTTAAAAAAGCATTGCCTGTAAACCAATCACTTGGAACTGGTTCGCCTTGTGGAAATATTTCTGTTGAACTCATACTATTTTTTTTAGAATTAAATTCAGTTAAAAAGTATTGTGAATATAAGGATTAATTTTTTGACCTCATCATATTCTTATCAATCTCTATTAGCATTATTAGCTTGTCTAATCGCTTTTGAATCTGTCAAGTTAAAGCGATAGACAAAACTCAGACGATATCTTGCTGCATTTGGAATGCTATTATCCTTAAAAACATAATCGCTTCCAGTTGTAACACTTTTGTACTGACGAAGGTTAAAAGCATTCGTTACATCAAAAACAATTGTAGCTTTATCTTTAAGCAGCAATTTGCTTAATCCGAAATCAATTGATTGTAAGGCTTCGTTTGTAGTTTGTACATTGCGTTTTTCTCCGCGAAAGTTATAACGTCCTTGAAAACTAAATTTAGCTGGAAGTTTTATCTGTGTACTTAATCTTGCCGTGAAGTTTTGGCTACTGTAATCAAGATTCTGTCCCATATAATTTCCTTTTTGTTTGAAGTGATAATAATTCATTTCAGCATTAACCTGAAGCCATTTTAACGGATTGTATAAGGTTGATAATTCAATTCCGCTTCGTATTTCATAATCAATATTTATGGGTGTTGTAAGGAATATATCGTCTTTACGGTAGGTATAATCTTGAATAAAACCTTTTTCGTATTGGTAATAAATCGAAGGATTCAAAGTAAATGTTTTCCAGTTTTTAAGAAACGCCATTTCAAACGCATCGGTGTAAGACGGATTCAAATCAGGATTTCCGATGTATTGCGCATTCAAATCGGTAACTTCATTAAAAGGGTATAAAGCATACAATGACGGACGTTTAATGCGTTTGCTGTAATTGAGCTGTAATGCCGAAGCATCAAACTTGTAGCTTAGATTAACAGTTGGAAATAACTTGTTGTAGTTTTTCTGATCGTTATAAGCATTTTCTACATCTTTAATAGAAATATTGGTAAACTCCGCTCTCAATCCTAACATATAACTAAACTTATTGATTTTGCTACTAAATTGCGCATAAGCACCAGTTATGGTTTCATCGTAATTTAAATCATTATCAATATTCTGATACACAACCCAATTATTACCCTCTTGTTGTTCAGCCAAATAATCGCTGGAAACCGTTCTAATTTCAGTTTTTATTCCGAATTCTAAAGTCGAAAGACTGTCAACTGGCTGAATAAAATCGGTCTTAGCTAGAAAATCTTTGCTGTTTCCTACAGAGCTTGTTCTAATGCCTGGATAAACCATTGCATCTGGAAGTAAACGTTGTGTAGAAAGATCCCATTTTTTGTCGCTATTCCACCAATCGTATTGTACGTCAATCGTCCATTTTTTTGATTTCTGTTTGAATGTTCGAGTATAATTAAACTCAAGCTGACTGTAATCCCGTTTTTCTAATGATTTTCCGTGTCTTGTTAAAAGACTGTCAGGTATTGTATTTGCAAGATCACTATCGTATTGATAACGTAAGTCGGTTTTATCATTATCGTGCGTAGCATTCTTTAAAAAAGCCGCCGTTATAGTCTGATGTTCATTAATAAAATAATCGGCACCCATGTAAAGCAATTTTCCATCATCGTGTCGATCTTCATTCTGAACGCGATGCATGTAATTGGGAGAAGTTGTACTATTCGTTACTTGATCAGTAGTATACAAACCAACATAATCGCTAGAACGAATACTGAAATTAGAAAAAAAATTGATTTTGTTTGATTTAAAATTAATACTCGGATTCAAACGGCTATCATTTGGTGAACCGGCAACTAATCGCACTTGCCCGCTAAAACCGCTTTTTTTATTCTTTTTCAAAATAATATTAATAATTCCCGCAGAACCCGCAGCATCATATCTCGAAGACGGATTGGTAATAACTTCGATTCGTTCAATCTGATCGGCTGCAATTTGGTCTAGCGCATTACTTTGAGTAAGTCCAGATTGTCTTCCGTTAATTAATACCAAAACATTGCTATTGCCTCGCAAGCTTATTGTTCCCGTTGGATCTACTGCAACCGACGGAACACCATTTAAAACATCATGAGCAGAACCATTTTGCGAAAGCACATCTTTACCAACTTCAAAAACCTTTTTATCTAGTTTTAAACTAACATTCGATTTTTGGTTATTAATTTCTACTGCTTTTAATTGTACAGCATCAGTAATTAAATCAATTGTTCCCAATTCAATTTTTTGTTTTCCTGAAACGATTAGAGATTGAGTTTGGCTTTGATAACCCGTATAACTAAATAAGATTTTTGCTGAATCGGTTAAAGTTGTTTCAAGACTAAACAAACCTTGATCGTCGGTTATTCCTGTAGCCAATTTTTTTGATGTATTATCTTGTATGGTTACCGTTACATAAGGCAATGCTTCTTTTGTAGCATTGTCTTGAACTTTACCAGAAATAACAGTTTGTTGTCCAATTCCTAAAAAGGGAATAAGTAAAATTAAAGTGTTGATTATTAAGGCTTTCATTTTTGATTGATTTTGTTGTACAAGATTAATTCATAAAATGAAGTGGCATTTCTGAAAACATTCAAACGGCTCTACGAACTTCTCAAATGCATTTGGCAATTCGATATTTGTTTTATCTTTATCTTATGTATAAATCTTACTTTTTTATCGTTTTACTTCTGCTGCTATTTAGCTCGTGTAACTATTACAAAGAGTACATTACGACTGATGTAACCTATGAGGTTGATTACGATCATCAACAAATGAATTGGGGAAAACCAGAAAGTTCAAGTTTTAAATTCCAAACAGACATTGAAATCCAAAAACGTAAAAAAGCTTCTGAATCTTTAGGACTTCAGATTAATTCCTTTGGTGCTTTTGATGTGTATTGGGATGGCGTTTTGGTCGGAAGAAATGGTCAAATGGCAAAATTAGATCGTGCTGAAGTGCCCGGAACAGAAACATCGTATTATCAAATTCCGAAACAATTATCTAGTCTTGGGAAACATACCGTTATTTTAATCGGTTCGCAAGTTTATAATAGAGAAGCAGAACGTGGTATCGATGTGAAACTTAAAAGTTATCTGCAACTTCATCGCTCACCACTTGTTGTATTGTCTTTTATGAATATTATGGCGGGAGCTTTTCTCATTGCGGGCATTTATTATTTCTTTCTGTATATAAACAGTACTCGAAAAGAATTGGCAGTTTTGCTTTTTGGAATTATTTGTCTGCTTTTCTTCTTTCTGTTAATTATCGAATATGTGAAATATTATTTAGAGATTCCATACGATCAATTTTATACTCGTTTAAAGATAATTGGCTGGCTTACTTTTGCTATTTCAATGCTTGTTCCGTGGTATTTTATGTTACAATTTGAATTTAAAAGAAAAAAGCTGATTCTAGTTCTTTTATTTATTTCTCTTTTAGCCGTTTATATTGGTTATTATGGACATTTTGATATTTCTGCTGCGTATTTTACCATAACAGCTCGTTTCTTTTCTATTCTAATTGCTATTGATGCCGCTATTAGAAGAAAAAAAGGCGGACTTATTGTTGCAGCAGGTTTATTGGCTGGAGTTGTGGTCAATTATTTTATGTTTTACGATTTCGGATTGTTTATTGCTTTCACCATTTTAGTGCTTTGTATGCTGTATTTGCATACGATACGAGCAAAAGCGATGGAAGTAGCTCATAATGCATCATTGTTGTTTTCTTCAAGATTACAATTAGAATTAATCAAGAAAAACATTCAGCCACACTTTCTTCGTAATACTTTAACTTCTTTGATTGATTGGATAGAAGAATCGCCAAAAGAAGGCGTGGTTTTTATTCGCGCTCTTGCAGAAGAATTTGATATAATGAATGATATTGCCGAAGACACATTGATTCCGATTAGACAAGAGATTGATTTGTGTCGAAGACATTTGGAAGTAATGTCTTTTCGTAAAGAAATTTGCTACGAATGGCAGGAAGAGGGAATTGACGAAAAAGAAACGATTCCACCTGCAATTTTTCATACCATAATAGAAAACGGAATTACACATAGTCTTCCTCCAGAACAAGGCTGTATTGTTTTTTGTTTGAAATTCATCAGAGAAAAGAAATTCAAACAATACACTTTATTGACTTTTGCTAAAAATCGTCAAACTAAAAAAGACAAGCGAATAGGAACAGGATTTAAATACATTGAAGCGAGATTAACGGAAAGCTACGGTAGCAATTGGTCTTTCGATTCTCATGCTGTAGAAAAAGGTTGGGAAACCATCATTAAAATTTTGGATTAAAATGAAAATACTCATAATTGAAGACGAAGCTCGTATTGCCAAAAGAGTAGAAAGAATGACTCGCGATTTCTTTGATAAAGAGGTGCAGATTCTGCTTTCTGATTCTCTAGAAAACGGACTTTCGGTTATCGAAAATAATGTAATCGATCTTTTGCTTTTAGATTTAAATCTAAATGGAGAAGATGGCTTTGAAATTCTGCAGACTTTTGTTGCTGGTCCGTTTCAAACCATTATTATTTCAGCTTATACCGATAAAGCGATTACAGCTTTCAATTACGGAGTTTTAGATTTTGTCCCAAAACCTTTTGATCAAAATAGATTGTCGCAAGCGTTTACACGTTATACCTCACAAGGAAAGCAATCTGGCGGTGATGTTCGTTTTTTGGCGGTAAGAAAAGCAAAAACATTTAGATTAGTTCCTGTGAATGAAATTCTATACATAAAAGGAGCGGGAATTTATACCGAATTGCATTTAGCAAATAAAAAAATAGAATTACACGATAAATCGCTTGAAGCTTTAGAAAAACTGCTTCCAGAAAGCTTCGAAAGAATACACAAATCGTATATTCTCTGTTGGGAACAAGCCGATAAAATTGTAGTAGAAGCAGGAGGAAAGTACAGCATGCAGCTCAAAAATGGCGATTTATTGCCAATTGGTCGTTCGAAGTACAAGGAAATTAAAAATAAGCTGATTTAGTTTAAAATCCTTTTTTGATTTCTTTGCAATTATTATAAGCTCAAATCAACAAAATTAATTTATGAATACAGTTTTGAATAAAATAAAAATATCATTTTTGTTTACTTTTTTCTCACTTGGTATTATGGCGCAAAATAAAGATCAAATGGTTCGAATTGCAGAAATTGAAATTATACCCGAATATCTCCAGCAATATAAAAATATTCTAAAAGAAGAAGCAGAAGCATCTGTGAGATTAGAACCTGGAGTAATTGCTATTTTTCCAATGTTTCAAAAAGACAACCCAAATCAGATAAAAATAATAGAAATTTATGTAGATAATGAAGCGTATCGGTCTCATTTAAAAACGCCTCATTTTCTACTTTACAAAACATCTACACTTAATATGGTAAAGTCTTTAAAACTTATTGATATGGAGGCTTTAGATGTTGAAACAATGCCAGCGTTATTTAAAAAATATAAATAGAAGTCAAGTTTGCGGAATAAAGAAAAGTCGGTTTATTAGAAATAGGATTTTTTAAATTCTATTTACCACTTCAATTAGCTTCTTTTCAATTTCTGGTTCAGAATCAGCATGACCTCCTTCCACTATAAAAAGTTCACTATTTGCAAGTTTAGAGTTTAATTCTATTGCAAACTTTACAGGACAAATTGCATCTTGTTTTCCGTGAATTATTGAAGTCGGTATATCGCTAATTTTATTGATGTTTTTTAGAATATAATCTTCATCTATAAAACAGCCATTTGTTAAATAATGCGCTTCCATTATAGATAAAGACTCATAAGGAAATCTTTTTAAAACAGATGCAATTTCTTCTTTCGATATATTGTTTTTAAAAATAGAAATCTCGTAAAAAGCCCATTCGTACGAGAAATGTTTTTTCTCTTCGTCTGAGCCGTTAATCATTTTGTCTAAATAATATTTAGGAATAGAAAGTTCAGATTCTTTAGGAACATTATCACGAAACCTTTTCCATATTTCCGGAAATTGTTCTTCAATTCCTCCATTCAAGTAATAATCAATAGATTCTTTATTTCCTAAAAATATCCCTCTAAGAATCAACTTCTTTACTCTGGAAGGATTTTGAATTGCATAAACCAATCCGAGAGTTGTACCCCAAGAACCTCCAAAAAGAGTAATTTCATGAATTTCTAAAAAATCAAGAAGCTTATTAATATCATTTACCAAATCTTGAGTTGTGTTTTCAATGATAGAACCAAAAGGAATACTTTTAGAAGATCCTCTTTGATCGAAGAATACAACTTTATGTTTATCAAAATTAAAAAAGCGTTTATCCTCTTCAGAAAATCCAGCTCCAGGTCCGCCATGAACAAATAAAACAGGTTCTCCATTTGGGTTTCCGCACACTTCGTAATGTATCTTATGAATTTCGCTTACTTTAAAATAATTCATTTTTTTAGATTTGATAAGTTCTTGATATTTGGCATTTACAAATGTAAATATTTAAGTTCGATAGTATTCAAAATATTGTTATAGCACTTTTGTCAGTACGTAATTCAATAAGCGTAATGCAAAAAATGCATTAACAAATAGAAAAATAGCATTTTTATGCATTAGGTTTTTTCCTAGTTTTACCTCTAGAAAATGCAACTACCAAATTACCCAAAATGATAACAACCAAAAATCTGCTAATAAAACCATACAGCGCTGAAGATTCAGAATATTTCTTTAAAAGTATAACCGATAATCGTGAATATTTGTTTGATTACTTTTCCAACATGCTAAAGGTAAACCATAGCTTAGAAGCCACAAAAAAGTATATGGAGCAGAAAACCATAGATTGGCAAGAAAATATAAGTTATGCCTGTGGTATATTTTTAAAAGAAAATAATGAATTTATTGGTCATATATCGGTTAGAGAAATTGACTGGAAAGTGCCAAAAGGCGAATTGGCCTATTTCATTTTAGGAAAATATAGCGGTAATAATTACGGTGCTGAAGCCTTAACCGCATTTAAGAATTGGTGTTTTGCAAAGAAAAAGTTTAATAGACTATTTATGAAAATTGCCGAAGAAAACACAGCAAGCATTAAGGTTGCCGAGCGTTCTGGATTTGTATATGAAGGACTTTTAAAGAAAGATTACAGAAAAAGAGAAGAAGAGTTAACAGATATGAAAATATACGGATATACTGAAGATCTAGAATTCGTAAGAACAACTTCTCAAAATGCAGATTTTGCCAATTTAATTGTAAAACTAGATCAGAATTTAGCAAGCCGAAATGGAGACATGCAAGAATACTTCAATCAGTTTAATAAGGTTGATGCTATTAAGCATGTTATTATTGCTTATGTCAACGGAATTGCAGTAGGTTGTGGAGCAATTAAACAATTTGACAACGAATCTGTTGAGGTAAAACGTATGTTTGTTTCTGATGAATACAGAGGAAGAGGAATAGCATATAACATTTTAAACCGACTTGAAAATTGGGCTAAAGAATTAGGTTATAAAGCAGCAGTTTTAGAAACCAGCAATGTACAAGTAGAAGCAGTGGCATTATATAGTAGAACTTATGCAGTTATCGAAAATTACGGACAATATGCTGGAATAGAAACTAGTATTTGTTTTAAAAAGGAATTATAAAAGCTTTAAAACTAAAACAACTTCGATGCTTTTATTAATTAAAAACATCGAAGTTGCAGGGTTTATTTTTTCGGTTCAAATTATTTTAAAAGTGAATTAACTATAGCGCATCCCAAGACGCACTAGGATAGTAGATAGAGCTTGTTACAGGAGCTTTCCAGTATTCTTGACTTCCGCCACGGAAAGTGTGAAGACTTACTGCATTGACATTTCGTTTAGAATCGTTTGTTACCCAACGAATTTTTTCGTTTAATATCTCTGTACCGTTTACATAATATTTTACATATCCGTCTGTATTTGATCCTGTATTTAATTTCACAGATATTTGGCAGTTATAAGTAACGCCTTCTTGTATATAATATTTCTTTCCGAAATCATTGCCATATTGTCCCGGCTGATCTCTATAATACACATAAGGCTGAAGATAAGCGCCACTTCCTTTAGCAGAGTTAGATCCGTTCGGGCAATACCACATAAATCTTGCACTACCACCATTTCCGTCCCATGCAGCATCTCCACCCGTATTTTGGTCACCAATTAAGATACCATATCCGCATTTACCGCCACGGCTCCAATAAAATCCGTTATTAAATTTCATTTGAAACCAAACTGTATAAACTCCTGTTGACCAAACGCCATAAGAGGTGCACAATCCGCCAGGACACGATAATGTATTAGTTTGTAATGTAATGGTTCTTGCTCCAGCAGTTCCTTTTGCCGTCGTGCTGCCTTCTAAAACGTTATTAGCAGTTAGTGTATCTTGGCTAACCGCTTGCGGTACTTCTTTTTTGGCAGTTTGAGGCGTTTCAGAATCTTGTTCCTTTTCGCAAGAATAAAACACTAATGCAGCAATAGCCAGCCCACAAGTTAATTTTATGATTTTTTTCATTTTTTTAAATTTTAAGGTTAGTAAACAATTAATAGTTAGTAAAATAGATAGTAGTATTTGAAACCGAAAGTGTAAAGTTGATTATTAATAATTTAGAGAAGGAGTAATAAAGTACGTTTTTACGTACACAGGAATACAGCGCACGTATTTTAGCTCCTTAGAGATGATTTTACGCTAAACAAGTAGATAAAAAAAAGCCCATTTGTTACAAATGAGCTTTTTACGATTGGAGAATATTTTGAAAACTGAAAACATAAAATTCTAATCTGTTCTAAAGTTATGTTTTTGTAAGTTATTGATATTTAATACTTAAGTTGTTTTTTGGTAATCTGTTATTCACTAAATTTAGTAAATTTTAATAAAAAAAGACTTACCATGAAAAAAGAATTATTATGCTTGGCTTTGTGCCTTGCTTTATTTTCCTGTAAAGAAAAGCCTGCTGAAACTGGAGAAAAAGGAAATGATACCATAAGCAAACAGGTGGCAAATCAGCCTGTTCTTCGCGAAAAAGTTTTAACAGCTGCCGAACAAAGTGCGCTAACACCAGATGCAGTAATCACTGCTCTTAAAGAAGGTAATCAGCGTTTTACAAACAACGATCTTACATTGCGTGATCATTCGTCTATGGTAAGAAATGCCACCGAAGGACAGTTTCCAAAAGCCGTAGTATTATCATGTCTTGATAGCCGTATACCAGTAGAAGACGTGTTTGACCGTGGCATTGGAGATATATTTGTAGCTAGAGTTGCAGGGAATTTTTCTAATACCGATATCTTAGGAAGTCTTGAATTTGGATGTAAAGTTTCGGGAGCAAAAGTTATTCTTGTATTAGGGCATGAATCTTGTGGGGCTGTTAAAGGTGCAATAGATAATGTTCAGCTTGGTAACATTACGCCAATGCTTGCCAACATTAAACCAGCTATTGGTAGGGTAAAGGATTTTAAAGGTGAAAAATCATCAAAAGATGCCGATTTTGTAGAAGCAGTCGCAAAGGAAAACGTAGTGAACACTATTGAAAATATTAAAGCTAAAAGTCCTATTCTTAAAGAAATGCAGGATAAAGGTGAAATAAAAATAATTGGAGGATATTATGATCTCCATACTGGTAAAGTTGAATTTTTGTAAATAATTTATATGAGGTGTTTTTTAGATTTTAATTTATCTGGTTTCGTAGGCAAAAAAGCGTTTTTGCTATTGTTGTTTTTTTATAGTGCAGTATTATTTGCTCAGACAGATAATACTTTTACAGGATGGGGTGCCGTTTTTGCATCCTATAAACTGAATGATAAATTGAGCGTTCATTTTGATGGACAGCTCAGAAGCACCGACGAAATAGAACATTTGCAAAGTTTTATAATACGACCAGGATTAAATTATCATGCTTCTAAAAATATCATATTAACTGTTGGATATGCTTATGTAGGAAATCGCAGAGTAATAGAAATGGTTTCAGATATGGTGCCAGAACACCGTATTTGGCAACAGTTTATTTATAATCAAAGATTTAAAGGCGGTCATTTTACTTCACTGCAACATCGTGTCAGATTAGAAGAACGGTTTATTGGCAAATCTTATCTCGAAAATGGATCATTAGTAAACGATGGATCAGAGTTTTCTTTGCGTTTGCGCTATTTCCTTCGAACAATTTTTCCATTAATAAAAACCGACAATTTTACAGATGGTGCTTTTATTTCGCTACAAGATGAACTTTTCGTAAATCTAGAAAATGCGACAACATTAACCAATGGCGAATTTTTTGATCAAAATAGGGCATACGCATCTTTAGGATGGCGATTTAATCCAAAATTTGATCTAGAAGTAGGGTACATGTACCAATACATAAATGGCAGAAATGTCAATGTTAACAATAATATTATTCAGTTAGCAGCTTATTTAAGGCTCTAATTTTCTTTTGCCCCAAAAAAGAGTTTCTAAAAATAATTTTTAATAATTAATTACTAAATATTATGGAGAATATTACGCAAAAGTTAAGACTGCTTGGGGAAGAAAACGGAAATCCGTGTATTACTATTTCGTTCAATACACATCGTACGCATCCAGATAATGAACAGGATAGAATTCTTCTTAAAAAATTTATTAAAGATGCCGAAGATTTGGTAATTGAAAAGTATGGAAAACGTCCTGGAACCGAATTATTGGATAAACTCTCTAAGATAGGAGACAAAATTGACATTAATAATAATTTAGAAAGTCTTCATCTCTTTATCTCCGAAAACACCGAAGAAATTATTAGAAGTATTTGGAATGTTCAAGAGAACGAAGTTTATCTGGGAGATCATTTCATGATTCGCCCTCTTATTAAAGCTGCCAATAGGATGGAACAATATTATATTCTTGTTTTATCAGCAGGAGGAGTTCAGCTTTATGAAGCGATGACAGAAAATATTATCGGAGAAGTTAAAAATGAAGATTTTCCTTTTGGCAAAACACCGCATTATATTACACATTCAGATAAAGCGAGTGATGCAAAACAGGGAGATAATATGCTCAGAGAATATTTTAATAAAGTAGATAAAGCACTTATAAAAGTATTGCAGCAAAATAAGCAAGAAGTGGTGGTAGCTGCGACACGCAGTAATTTTGATCTTTTAAAACAGGTTGCAGATCTACCAGATATTTATAAAACGCATGTAGATTTAAATTATAATGAATCTAAACCTCATCAGTTAAGTGAAGCAGCTTGGAAAGAAGTAAAAGAATTGCTTTATGAAAACCGAACAAAAGCAATAGCTGAGGTTCAAGATGCTATTAGTACGGGAGGTGTTAGTACAGATTTACAGGAAATATATCAAGCTGCTATAAATGGTAGAGGAGAACTTTTGGTTGTAAATCAAGATTATTCGCAGCCAGCTATAAAATTGGATGACGAAAAACTGCTCATTACCGATGATTTGAATCTCCCAAATGTCGAAAAGGATATTGTTAGCTTTATTTCTTGGAAAGTTATTTCTCAAGGCGGAAGAGTTATTTATACCAGACAGGAAGAATTAAATGATCTGGGAAAAATAGCATTAAAAGTTAGATACTAGCACTTGTTAGAAAAGAAAAAAGGAGACCAGTTTTTCAACTGATCTCCTTTTCAAAAAATAAAAATGAAAACTACTAATTCCAGCCGCCTCCCAATGCTCTATAAACATTAACAAAGGCGTTCATCTGCTGTTTTTTTGTTTCGATAAGTTCGAATTTAGATTCTAAAGCATCTTTCTGAGTCAGTAAAACTTCCATATAATCTGCTCTAGCAGAACTAAACAAATTGTTTGAGATCTGAATAGATTCGTTTAAAGCATCAACTTGTTTTGACTTTAAATCATAGCTTTTTGCTGTATTTTGGATTTTAGACAATTGGTTGGCAACTTCTACATAAGCATTTACCAATGTTCTTTCATAATTATAAACAGCCTGAATCTGTTTAGCTCCAGCAGTCAAATATTCTGCTTTAATAGCATTTCTGTTAATCAAAGGAGCAACCAAATCACCCGCAATTGAATACAATAAAGATTCTGGAGAAGTCAATAAATATTTGGTGTTAAAAGCTTCATATCCAATTCCTGCTGAAATGCCTAGTGAAGGATAAAATTTAGCCTTAGCAGCTTTAATATCCAGTTTTGCAGCGATTAATTCCATTTCTGCTTTTTTAATGTCTGGACGATTTTCTAAAAGCTGAGACGGTACTCCTGCATGAATATCTGCAGGAACTAAACTGCTGAAAGTGCTGCTGTTTCTAGCAATTTTTTGAGGAAAACGTCCTAAAAGGAAATTGATTTTATTTTCCGTTTCCGTAATCTGTTGCTGAATATCAAACTGCAGACTTTGCGTGCTTAAAATCTGCGCTTCAAAACGGCGTACTGCTAATTCGTTGACTCTGGCAGCTTCTTTTTGTATTTTAACCACTTTTAAGGCATTCGTTTGAATATCAATATTTTGTTTGATAATTTCTAACTGATTATCCAAAGCTAAAAGTTCGTAATACGAATCAGCGATTTCGGCAATCAAATTAGTAACTACAAAATTCTTTCCTTCAATAGAACCTAAATAACGGTTCAAAGCTGCTTTTTTAGCATTATGCAATTTGTTCCAAATATCGATTTCCCAACTTGAAGTCAGTGCAAAGCGAAAATTAGGAAGCGGATCTGGAGTTTCTTTGCCCGGCATAATTTCCGTTGTAGCTTCTCCTGAACCTGTGCTTGTGTATCGTCCAGATTTGGTAACATCAGCACCTGCAGCAAAACCTACAAAAGGCAAGTATTCTCCTTTTCGAGCTCTAACTTCGCTTTTAGCAATTTCAATTTCTTGAAGCGTAATATTCAATTCCTGATTGTTTTTTAATGCGATATCAATCAGATTTTCCAAATTTTCATCAGTAAAATAAGTTCTCCATTTTACTTTTCCAGTATTTAGAGTATCTAAACCATTATCGGCATAGTTTTCAGGTACCGTTTTGTTTTCTGTTTTTTCTACAACAGATGTTGTTTTACAACCTGCAATAGAGAGTAATACGCAGGCAAGACCTGCGTATTTTATATTTCTGTTATTCTTCATTTTCCTCCGTTTGATTGTTTGTTGAAAAATCATGTACATGATGCATAAAATCATCTGATAATGAACTTTCTTCTTCTCCTTTAATTAGTTTTCGGCCTTCTGCCATCGAACCAAAAATGTAGTATAGTCCAGGAACTATAATTACTCCGAAAATGGTTCCAAAAAGCATTCCTCCAAGCGCAGATCCTCCAATAGTTCTGTTTCCAATTGCACCCGCTCCAGAAGCAAAAATCAACGGAATCAAACCTGCTATAAAGGCAAACGATGTCATTAAGATTGGTCTAAAACGAACTTTAGCACCTTCAATAGCGGCTTCGAGAATAGTAGCGCCCTGCTGATGTTTGAGGACGGCAAATTCGACTATCAAAACGGCATTTTTACCGAGAAGACCAACCAACATAATCAATCCGATTTGAGCATAAATATCGTTTTGCAAGCCCATCATTTGAAGAATTACAAACGATCCTAAAATTCCAACCGGAATAGATAAAATTACAGACAGCGGAATGATGAAACTCTCATACTGTGCAGCCAATACAAAGTAAACGAATGCCAATACGACTAAGAAAATATAAAGCGATTCGTTACCTCGTCCAGCTTCATCATAAGAAAGACCTTCCCATGCAATATCATATCCTTTTGGAAGTGTTTTAAGCGCTGTTTCCTGTACCGCTTTAATGGCATCTGCTGTAGTATAACCTTTTGCAGGCTGACCTTGAATTGCTGCAGAATTGTACATGTTGTAACGCGTAATCTCATTTGGTCCCTGTGTTTTCTTAAGCGTCATAAATGCAGAGTAAGGAACCATTTCTCCGTGATCATTTTTCACAAATAGATTCAATACATCTGACGGAAGTCTTCTGAATTTTGGATCAGATTGTACGTATACTTTAAAGAAACGTCCAAATTTGATGAATCCTTGTTCGTACGTACTTCCGATTAGAATGTTGAGGTTTTCCATCGCTTTACCAATAGAAACGCCTTTTTGCATTGCTAGATCATTATTAATCTCTAATTCATATTGCGGATAATTGGCAGCGAAGAAAGTAAACAAACCAGAAAGTTCTTTACGTTTCCCTAATTCGGCCATAAATTGCTTGTTGATTTTATCAAATTCCTGATAATTGGTACTAGTAGTTTTGTCCAATAAACGCATAGAAAAACCTCCAGAAGAACCAAATCCCGGAATCGCAGGCGGTTCAAAAAACTCTACAACAGCACCTAGGTCTTTAGATTTCTTTTCTAACTCTTCCATGATTTCTGTAACAGAATGTTTTCTGTCTGACCATGATTTCAAGTTAATCAAACATGTTCCCGCATTAGAACCACGACCTTCCGTCATGATTTCGTAACCCGCCAAAGAAGAAACCGATTCAACGCCTTCAACTTTTTCGCAGATTTTCTGTAGTTTCTGCGCTACTTGATTGGTTCTTTCTAATGTCGCACCAGGTGGAGTTTGAATAATTCCGTAAATAGTTCCCTGATCTTCACTCGGAATAAATCCTGAAGGAAGTACTTTATTTTCGATAAATATAAAAGCACAGAAAGCAATAAGAATTCCGAAAGTTAAAACTCTTCGGCTTACAATTGTTTTTAAAACCACAACATAACGGCCTGTAAGTCTTTCAAACCATCTGTTGAAAGCATCAAGCGATTTAGTTAGGATATTTCCTTTTTTCTCTTTTCCATGATTGTTTTTCAAAAGAATCGCACAAAGAACAGGAGTAAGGGTCAAAGCCACTATTGCCGAAATGATAATCGAACTTGACATCGTAACTGAGAACTGTCTGTAGAAAGTTCCAACCGGACCAGACATAAACGAAACGGGAATAAATACGGAAACCATAACGGCGGTAATAGCGATAATAGCTCCTCCAATTTCACCCAATACTAATTTCACAGCCTGATAAGGCGTAATATGCGGAAATTCTTCAAACTTGGCATGGACGGCCTCGACGACGACAATCGCGTTATCGACCACAATTCCGATCGCTAATACTAAAGAAAACAGCGTTACCAAGTTGATTGACATTCCAAACATCTGGATCACAAAGAAAGCTCCAACCAAAGAAACGGGAACGGCAATAATCGGGATTAAAGTCGAACGCCAGTCTCCTAAAAAGATAAATACAACTAAGGCAACCAAGATAAAGGCATCTCTTAAAGTATGAACTACTTGATCTATAGAAGCATCCAAGAATTGCGAAACGTCATAACTGATTTTATAGTCCATTCCCGGAGGAAAACTTGCTTTCATTTCTTCCAGTTTCGCTTTCACGTCATTGATTACGTCGCTGGCGTTACTTCCGTAGTTTTGTTTTAATACAATTGCGGCAGATGGATGACCATCTAGATTCGAATAAATATCGAAAAATTCACTTCCTAATTCTACTTTTGCAATGTCTTTTAAGCGAATGCTTTCTCCTTCAGAATTGGCACGTACAATTACATTTTCATATTCTTTAGGTTCGTTGTATCGTCCTTTGTAAGTCAGTACATATTCTAACGATTGTGCTGCGATTCCAGAACTTTGTCCTAAACGACCAGGACGACCAATAATACTTTGTTCTTGCAAAGCTTCCATAACTTCTTCAACAGAAATTTTATAAGCTCTCATTCGGTCAGGATTCAACCAAACACGCATCGCATATTTACGGCTTCCTAATATTTGAGTTCTTGCAACACCTTTTACACGGCTGATTTCTGGAATCATTTTTACATCGGCATAGTTGTAGAGAAATTTCTCATCCATGCTTTTGCTTTTCGAATAAAGATTCACATACATCAACATACTCGGCTGAATAGGCGTAATAACAACTCCTTCACGCTGAACCAGTTCAGGTAATAATGGCATTACCTGATCGACTCTTGTTTTGACTCTAATTACAGCTTCATTAGGATCGGTTCCCGGTTCAAATATGATTCTAAGTGTTGCTTCTCCGGCACTGGTAGCATCTGTTGCCATATAACGTACACCTTGTGTACCGTTAAGCGAGTTTTCTAAGGTAATTAAGGTTGATTTTACCAATACATCGGCACTTGCTCCTGGATAAGCAATAAAGATATTTACAGTTGTGGGCGCAATTTGCGGAAATTGCGATATAGGAAGCTGCTTGATCGACAGCGTACCTATAAATACAATTATAATCGAGATTATAATTGCAAAAACGGGTCTATGTATAAATTTATTAAACATTACTTCTTTTTTTAGATTCGGTTATTCTGCATACAGTTCTAAATTGGACAGAACCGATTGAGGTTTTACTACTTCGTAGCTTATTTTGTCATTTTCTTTTACAAGACGAAGCCCCTCCAAAAGGATTTTGTCATTAATAGACAATCCTTCTTTTATCACAAATAAATGCGGCATTTCTGCAGCAATTACAACCTCTCTAGATTTTACAGCATTGTTTTTGTCAATTACATATACATATTTTTTATCTAAAACTTCAAATGTCGCTTTCTGCGGAATCAACATTGCATTTTTCAGTTCTATCGGCATCTGAATGCTTCCTGTTTCTCCGTGTCTCAATAATCTTTTCGGATTTGGGAAAGTAGCTCTAAACGGAATATTTCCTGTTTCATTATCAAAGTCGGCTTCAATCGTTTCTACAACTCCAGGATATTGGAATTTTTTATTGTTAGCCATCAAAAGATTAACTTTCATTTTACCGCTTTTTCCAGTCTTTTCTTGATAGTCTAAGTATTCAGATTCTGGAACATTATAATACACCCACATTGAGCTGTTGTCTGCCAATTCTGTAAGCAATTCTCCTTCGTCAACTAAACTTCCTTGACGAACATGGAATTTATCTATAATTCCGTCAAAAGGCGCTCTGATTTCTGTAAACTGAAGATGCACTTTGCTTAATGCCATTTCAGCATTTGCTTTTTCTAGTTTCGCTTTCGCCATTGCCAATTCGTTTGGAGAAACTACTTTTTCGTCGGCTAGTTTTTTAGCGTTTTGGTATTCGATTGAGCTGAAACTAACTTCTGCTTTAGATTTTTTTAATTCTGCCTCGTAAAGTGCAGGCATAATTTTAAACAACAATTGGCCTTTTTTAACCATTTGTCCTTCATCTACATAAATTTTTTCAAGGTAACCGCGCTCTTGCGCTCTTATTTCGATATGTTGAATAGAGTGTATCTGCGATACGTAGTCTTTGGTAATAGTAGTATCTTTTTCAATTGGAGTTGTAACCACAAATTTGGTTTTTTCCTCTTTTTCTTCTTCTTTTTTAGAATTGCAGCCCGCAAAAACTAAGGCGCATAAAGTCATGATCATGAAAATTCTCTTCATAATTATTTCAGCATTAAAACGTAATTTATTTTTGATTTTGAGTAAAAAGGCCTTAAAAACAGACCATAGAGGTTCGTATCCGTCTATTTTCTAAATAAGAATACAGAGGATAAAAACAATAAAGAAATCAGTTGTTAGCAAACAACTGCATTAAAATCAAATTCTAAAAACTTGGAATTGCAGATATACTTTATTATCAAGTAAACTGAAAATTTTGCAGTCATTTACTTTTTGAGTAAAAGCAGTCGAAGAAACGACAAAATGATTGCTGCTGTGAAAAATTAAAAAATAATTACTTTTTACAAACTGTTTTTGAGCTGCAGAAAAGTTATCTTCATTTTCTTCGTTGTCAAACAGACAGATCTTTCTCTTAAAAGTTTCAAACAAACGTCCTCTGTTTATTTGATGTACCGTATTACAATCTGTTTTAAAAATTAAAGAAGAAGAAAAATCGTTTATTCTTGAAGTTGTAGAATGTGCATAAACATTGCCATGTCCATTTAGGAGAATGACAATTGAAAGTAAAAGTTTAGTGCACCAATTTTTCATAAGATTCACAAATTTATACAAACGATGTCATAAAAACAATGCTGCGAACCTTTAAATTATTGGAAATATTGTTTTAACAAAAAACAGTTTACCTAATTTAGAATTCTATTATTTTTTTGGAAGATAAAAACGATAAAACAATAATTTGGACCAATTAGACATTTAAAATAAAATGCAAAATAAAAGATTGTTGATATAAATTGCCTTAAATGGTTTTTAAGAACCTCTATTAAAACCAATAGTATCTCTGTATAATTGTGGCGAAATATCGGTTTTGCCCTTAAATACTCTGCTGAAATAATATTCATCATCATAACCCAATTCGTAGGCAATCTCTTTGACAGTTTTGTCGGTTAGGTACAATTCTCTTTTTGCCTCAACAATTATTCTTTCGGTTATTAAATCGGAGAGCGTCATATTAAAATGATTTTTGGCCGCTCTCGCCAATACAACAGGTGTTACGTGCAACATGTCAGCATATTCACTTGCAGAATGTTTTGTTCTAAAATTATCTTCAATAGCATTTCGTAAATTCTGAATAATAAAAAGCTGTTTATCAGTATTTTTTACTTCTTTAATAGATTGTTGTTCGAGTTTGATTCTAGTAGCAAAAACAAGAAAGATTTTCAGATAAGAAACCAAAACTTCGTCTTTTCTTAAAGCTTCCATTTTTAATTCATTCACAATTTCTCGTACAATATTCATCAAGGTCTGTTTATTATTTTCATCAAGAGAAATAAAAGGTTTTTGATACACATTATTAAACAAAATTCCGTTTGAGGCTATTTCTTTATGGTGTTTATAAATGCAGAAAAAATCGTGATGAAACTGAATCGAAATACCAGTTAAAGGTTTTTCTGAAGCTAGCATAAAAGGCTGATACGGATAAAAAGCAAATAAAGTGTTTTCTTGAAACGAATATTCGCTAAGATCTACTTTTGCTAAACCTTCTCCAGAGGTAATAATGATTATAGTAAAATAATTATTTCGCTGAATATGATCAAAATAGCTGCTGTTATCAAACTCAAATACTTTGAATGATAAGTTTCCATTTTGCTGATTAACGAGTGTATATACAGATTGAGATAACATGTTTTTAATGTTTGCTTATTAGCTCTAAAAATTGAGCATTGAGTTCATTGCATTCTTCAACACAAACATTACCAATTATTTGCGGTTTATTTCCCCATTTTGGTACATCTTCTGTCGCTAAAACATTGTATTTTGAAGTAAAACCACCAACATAAGGAACAGCGGTTCCATAGATGATTTCAGCAATTTTATGATGTCGAATCATATAAGAGCACATAATGCAAGGTTCGTGTGTAGTGTACATCTGTGCCAAATGCAGTTTATCTGAATGTCCATTTTTTACAGCATCTCGCACCGCTAAAATTTCAGCATGATTCGTAATATCTCCAGTAGATTTTCCAGATTCAATTCCTGTTCCAAGTATTTTTCCATCCAAGACAATTAGCGCTCCAACTGGCGGATTACCAGATTTTAAAGCACTTTTGGCTAGATCCAAACATTGATTCATATAATATTGAAAATCTTCTTGCATAATTGATGTCTTAAATATTGTTGTATAAGGTATTCGAGCTACGCTAAATTAATTAAAAACTGCCCTCTTTTTTATTGGAGAGGGCAGTTTTTAGTTTAGAAAACCAAAATATCGTAACCTTCTTTTTTAAGATTTACAAAACTTGGAAGCCCAGGAGTTCCAGGAACTTTATTATCGTTTAGCAATTCATAACCAGAAACTTCATTGCCAAATACTGTAACACATCCTTTAGAAAGACCGTGAACATGATCTTTTACTTCTTTATAAAGCGCATTAACCGGATGCTCTGGTTTTTCAAGTTCTTCAGGCCATCTTACACCTGTACCTTGAAAAATAATTTTTACATCTTCACCTTCGTGTTTGAATTCGTAAGCCGATGCTAAAGCATTGAATACACGTCCTAAAACTTCTTCTGAACCCGCTTTTGGATCAGAAAGAATAATAATAGCTGTTTTTTTCATTTTGAAATTGTTTTTATTAACATGGCAAAGATCTGACGGCAATACCAGCTAGAGAATGGAGGAAATTTACTTTATGATGGAGAATTTTCTTCTGGTTATTTCTCCGTTTAAAACGTCCATTATAAAGTAAAAATCATCCATTTATTTCGAATGATTATCGAGACAACTTTGCATCCGATAATAATTTAAATAAGTAGAACTTTAAAAAATAAACAATATGTCTGTTTCTGATTTATTTAAGCCACTTACATTGCTGCATGGTCCAGCAATGAGAAACCGTTTTATGTTAGCGCCTTTAACCAGTCAGCAAAGTGAATTTGATGGCACTGCATCTGAATACGATCAATATTGGATGGAACAGCTAGCGCAAGGCGGTTACGGATTAATTCAAACTAGTGCTTCTACCGTAGAAGCAGGCGGAATAGCCTTTGAACGCCAATTGGGAATTCATAGCGATAATCATTTGTCTGGGTTAACCAAAATGGCATCGGCAATTCGTGAAGGTGGTGCATTGTCTGCGGTGCAATTGCATCATGCAGGACATCGTGCTAAACCATCAATAGGAGGAATACCCGCTCCAGCTTCAAACAAAACTTTAGAAGGAATTAAAGCAATTTCAACAGAAGAAGTAGAAAGAATTCGAGACAGTTTTATCGCTGCTGCGAAAAGAGCCCAAACAGCAGGTTTTGACGGAATTTCAGTTCACGGAGCTTTCGGTTGGATTCTTTCTGAATTTTTGTCTCCAAATTTAAACGACAGAACAGATAAGTATGGAGGACGTTTAGAAAATCGCGCTCGATTTACAATAGAAGTCATTGAAGGAATTCGTAAAGCCTGCGGACCAGATTTTCAGATTGGTTGGCGATTATCGATTGAACGTTATGGCTTGCTTTTGGAAGAATTAAGAGAAGTTACTGCCGATATTTTTGATCGTGAATTAATAGATTATTTAGACTTAGCGCTTTGGGATTCAGCTCAAATCGTTCGTGATGGAATTTTTAAAGGAAAAACAATGTTGAGTGTTTTTACTGAAATTCCGCGCAAGGGAGTTCGTCTTGGCGCAGCAGGAAAAATTATGAGCGCACAGCGTGCAGGAGAACTTCTAGACGAAGGTTGCGATTTTGTGCTAATTGCCCGTGCCGCGATTCTTCAGAGAGATTTTCCGCTTCAGGTAAAAGCAAATCCAATGTATGATAGTCCGCAATTGCCTGTTATGGCCAATTATTTAAGGCAAGGTGGATTGAGCGAACGTTTTATTGAAACCATGCGTGGCTGGCAGACTTTTGTAAAAGCAGGATCATTGTAATTTAAGATTTTGTTTAGAAAATAATAGACTTTATACAATTTGAAAACTAAAAATAAATTGTACCTTTTATATCGTTTTTAAAAAGTTACGATAAAAAATAAGATTATGATAAAGTCTATAAATCCTTATAATCAAGAGATTGTGCATGAAGTTGCGGAATTTGATAAAAAAGAAGTCGAAAATGCAATTGATAAAGCAGACGCTCAATATAAAATTTGGAAAGAAATTCCTTTTTCTGAACGTGCCGTTTTAATGAAAGCCGTTGGTCAAGAACTAAAGAAAAATGCACGAGAATATGGCGAGGTTATTACCCAAGAAATGGGAAAACCGATTACGCAATCAATAGCAGAAATAGAAAAATGTGCCGCTTTATGCGAGTATTATGCAGAGAATGCCGAGAAAATGCTTGCTGATAAAATAATAGAAACTGAAGCATATAAGAGTTATGTAAGCTACGAACCAATAGGAATTGTTTTGGCCATTATGCCTTGGAATTATCCGTTCTGGCAAGTGATGCGTTTTGCTGTTCCAGCTTTAATGGCAGGAAATGTTGCGATTTTAAAACATGCTAGTAATGTTATGAAAAGTGCGATTAGTATCGAAAAAGCATTCGAAAAAGCTGGCTTTCCTGCGGGATGTTTTACGAATCTGCCTATTGGAAGTAAAATGGTAGATGAAATCATTAAAAATCCTAAAGTTAAAGCAGTTACATTGACAGGAAGCGAAGCTGCAGGAAGAGCAGTGGCAGCAACTGCAGGAAATGAAATTAAAAAAACGGTTTTAGAACTTGGAGGAAGTAATGCTTTGGTTGTTTTTGCAGATTGCAATTTGCAGAAAACGGTTAGAACTTGTGTTCAAGCTCGTTTTCAGAATGCAGGACAAAGTTGTATTGCTGGAAAACGTTTGCTTGTAGAATCGTCTATTGAACCAGCGTTTACAAAAGCTTTTATCGAAGAAGTTAGCAAACTTCGTTCGGGAGATCCTTTGAGTGAGGAAACAACTATAGGAACGATGGCGCGTATTGATCTTGCCGAAGAATTGGAAAAACAACTTCAAGATGCAATAGATAAAGGAGGAAAAGTTTTGCTAGGGGGAAAAAGAGATAAAGCTTTTTTTGAACCTACAGTTGTTGGAAATGTTACAACAGATATGTCAATTTTTAAAGAAGAAATATTTGGTCCGTTAATCGGAATTACCACTTTTAAAGATGAAAAAGAAGCTGTTGCACTTTCAAACAGCAGTGCATTCGGGCTTGGCGTTACCATTTTTACAGAAGATTTTGATAAAGCATTCCGATTAGTTCCAAAATTTGATGAAGGTGCAGTATTTGTAAATGAATTAGTAAAAAGCGATCAGAGATTGCCTTTCGGCGGAACTAAAAATTCAGGATATGGTCGTGAACTTTCGCAAGATGGTATTCAGGAATTTGTAAACAAAAAAACGGTTTACATTAATAAATATTAAGCCCTAATTCGTTGGATGAAACTATTTTTAACATATAGAAACATAGCTTTAGGGATTAATAAAGACGTTTCACTTAGAATATTGCACATAGCTCTATGTGTTAAAGCTTGCTTTTTCTATAATCTTAAGCAGAAGCAATAAAAATCTATGTTTCTATGTGTTAAAATTAAATTTTGTTCTTTTCACCCAACAGGTTAAACTTTAGTAAGTCAAACTATTAGAAAAAAAGGTGTTTGAGAGTTTCAAACACCTTTTCTTTTTGAGGATCTTATGATGGATTAACTAAATCGGAATCAGGAAGATTAAAAGATCCTTCAGTTACTTCTACAACTTCTCCTGAATTATTTCTAAGCTTTCCAGAAAATGTGCCTTTAATTCCTTTTTCGCTAATAGATTCAATTTTTACTGTAAAAACGTCATCAGGAGTTCGAGTACTATACACAATAGTTCCATCCTTTTTTTGAACCGCATATCGAGCTATCATTTCTGGTTCTGTAGGAGTAGAATACGTGCCTACAGGAATATTTCCGCCTGTTCTCCATATTTCAAAATCTAAAGAATTAGGAGCAAGTTCTCCAGGAGTTTTAGGATAAGGTGTTTCAAATCCTCCAATTGTAATGTGTTCAAAACGACCATCGTTACCACTAAACTGAAAGTTGGCGTCATAATAAGTTATTTTGTGGCCATCCAAAGTAGCTTTAAAATAATATTCAGATTGGTTGTTATCTGATTCGCTGTCATTGCTTGAACAAGCTGAAAAAAACACCGCTAAAACGGAAACATAAAAAAGTTGTTTAACAAAACGTGCTGTTTTATTTTTAAAAGAAAATGATTTCATTGCTTTAAAACCATCGACATTACGATCTATCATCATATAATTTTTTGAGTTTATAACAAATTTACCACCGTCAGAAACAGAAAACAATACCTGATTTCATGGTTATTTGTCAGTAAAAAGCTTTAAGAAAAACGGAAGAAGAATATTTAAAATTAAAATTTCAAAAATGTTGGAAACAACGACTAATGCTTATTTTTGCATTCTACAGTAATATCCAAACTATGAATAATACATTTTCTTCCAACAAGCAAATTGGTGTCGTGTCTACTTTTTCTGAGCTTGTACATACCGATTTTAAAGGAGAAATGAATGCATTATGCTGGTACAGAAATTTGGATGGCGATTTTAAAGAGATTGTAAACCAATTAATTTTAAAAGAAAATATAACAGAAGTTTCTCCAGAAGATTTAATCGCACTTCAATTGTCAGAAAAAGGAAATATAGCGCGAGAAATAATCTTAAACGATTTGCAGTTATTAACAGATTTTGGAGCTTCGCCTTCCCTTAATTTACTCAAATGTTACGACCGTGATGATGAATTTGACTTCATATCAACTGATGTATATTCCTTTCATGTCGATCGTTCGCCCATTGCAACAGATACTTTTTTATGCACTTATCACGGAGCGGCAAGCGATATTGTAGCTAATGATCAAGCAGAGCAGAAAATTCTAATTCCAGAAATTAGAGCAAAACTAAAAGAACTGCATGATGGAGCAGGAGAAGAGTTCGAAGATTTCTTAAAAGAGAATTACTTTGACTTGCATTATCAGCTACATGAAAATGCAGAGCCTATTAATGTAGGAAAAATGCATCTTTGGCGTTTGGCTGTCGATCATCCAAAACAGCAAGTTTTACCTTGCATTCATAGGGCGCCAAAAGAAAATGATGGAGAATATAGACTTTTATTGATTTGTTAGAAGGGAATTAATTGCACCAAAGAAAATTAATTATCTATATTTGGTGTATGAACAAACAAACATCTTTTTCAGTCTGTGGAGAATCCTTATCGGCTCCAATGCATATTTGCGGTTTTTTCGATTCCAAAGAACAACAATATGAAGTAATTATTCCCTATATTTTAGAGGGATTAGAAAAGAATGAAAAAGTCATTAACATTCTTGAAAGCAATCGTCATAGCGAACATTGCCGTTGCCTGAGCGATAACGGAGTATCTATTGCAGGAAAACTTGCAAGTGGTCAATTTGAAGTTCTAGCTTCTGAAAATACATATATTAAGGATGGCGAGTTTGCTGCCGAAAAAATGTATAAAATGCTAGAGCAAACCTTATTATCGGCTTCAAGAGCGGGTTACGAAAGTGTAAGAGCTTGCGGTGACATGGTGTGGGCGCTTAAGAATTTGCCAGGAACTGACGAACTTTTAGAGTATGAGGCAAGTCTTAATGTACTAACTCCAAAACATTCGGTATCGTTAATCTGTATGTACGATGTTAACAGCTTTAGTCCAAGTACGCTTATAGATATATTGCTTACACATCCTTATGTTATCAAAGATGGAAAAATTAGCAAAAATCAGTTTTATGTTGAGCCTTTGAAATTGATTTCAAGTGTTTCTAATTATCCATCAGGTTCGCTTAAATCTTAAGATTTCCATTTATTTTTTGTCCTGATTCAGATTATATTTGATTCTGACCGATGCTACAAAATGAAGCTTTTGTACGATTCCTTTTTTAAGTTATCTTCGCTTTTTGTACATTTCCAAAAACATTTAAATCCTTTAAAACCTAATCTGTGAAAAATAATCATGATGCTGCAGAAGAGACTCAGCTTAAACGTGGACTAACTAACCGTCACATTCAGTTAATTGCCTTAGGCGGATCTATAGGAACAGGTCTTTTCCTTGGTATTGGTCCAGCGGCCGTATTAGCAGGACCATCTGTAATTTTAGGATACGCTATTGCCGGAATTATCGCTTTTTTTATAATGAGACAACTTGGCGAAATGGTGGTCGAAGAACCTGTTTCAGGAAGTTTCAGTTATTTTGCTTATAAATATTGCGGTTCGTTTGCAGGTTTTGCATCAGGTTGGAATTATTGGATTTTGTATATTCTAGTAAGTATGGCCGAACTTACAGCCATTGGCGTTTATGTACAGTTTTGGTGGCCCGAAATTCCGCTTTGGGCATCTAGTTTATTTTTCTTTCTGGTTATTAATGCTTTAAACTTTGCCTCGGTAAAAGTATACGGAGAAACTGAATTTTGGTTTTCTATCATAAAAGTAGTGGCGATTATTGCCATGATTCTTTTTGGAACTTATTTGCTAATAAGCGGAACAGGAGGAGAGCACGCTACGATTCATAATTTATATAACGATGGAGGATTCTTTCCAAAAGGTTTCTTCGAAAAAACGGCTAAAGGAGATTTTCAAGGTTTATTGTCTGCAATGGCTTTGATTATGTTTTCTTTTGGCGGATTAGAACTTATTGGAATTACTGCTGCTGAAGCAGAAAATCCAGAAAAAAACATTCCGAAAGCAACCAATCAGGTTATTTATAGAATTCTGATATTTTATGTTGGAGCGTTGGTGATTTTATTTGCTTTGTCGCCTTGGAGACAAATTACAACAGACAGTAGTCCGTTTGTGATGGTTTTTCAAAACTTAAACGGAATGGAATTTACGTTGTTTGGACAAAAAATCTTTTTTACAAAGCTTATCGCTAATGTGCTTAATTTGATTGTGTTAACTGCGGCTTTATCGGTTTATAATAGTAGTGTTTATAGTAACTCACGAATGTTATTTGGTTTAGCAGATCAAGGTAGCGCACCTAGTTTTTTAAAGAAACTAAACAAACACTCTGTACCTGTAAATGCTATTTTAATTTCTTCGTGTTTTGCTGCTATTTGTATTTTAATAAACAAAATAATGCCAGAAGAAGCTTTTGGTATTTTAATGTCTTTAGTGGTTTCTTGTTTGGTTATTAACTGGGTTATGATTTCGTATACGCATTTAAAATTCAGACAAACGAAAGACAGAGAAAACACCAAAACGAAGTTTGCTTCTATATTCTATCCCGTAAGCAATTACATCTGTTTCGCCTTTTTATTGGGTATTTTAGCCATCATGTGGATGACGAATATGAAATTATCTGTAGAATTAATTCCGGTTTGGTTGGGGATTCTTTTTGTGTTTTATAAGGTTTTTAAAAAGAAGCAATAAATATCAGTAAGGCATCTTGTTATGGAAAATTATTTCTTTTTGCTAAGTCAAGAATTTGACCTTCGAATTAAACAGGCGAAAGAGTTCATTAAAAATCATAACCCGAGCTTAGGTGCAATTAATGAAGAAATTTTACGTAAATTTTTAAAAGATCATTTGCCAAAGTGGGTTGAAGTAGCTCAAGGGTTTATTCTTTCGAAAGACGGAATTTTGTCCACACAATGTGACATCATAATTTATAATTCTCATTTTTATGCGCCTTTATATAGAGTTAATGATTTAGTAATAGTTTCGCCCGAATCAGTAATTCATGTAATTGAAGTAAAGACAAAAATTAACCAAAGAATGTTACATGAACAATTTCCAAAGTTTAGAACAATAAAAACGATTTGCCCAAATGCTTATACAAGTATATTCATATTTTATCCACCAAAATGGAAAAAAGCGATTGAGTATATAAATAAATTTAAGTTCTTAGATTATTCAGATACTCAAATAGTTGAGAAAGTTTACGGATTTAATAATTATTGCTTATCGAAAGAAAATATAGTTAAGGAGAATAAAAAAGGTATCGGTTTTATCTGTATGCAGTATTTTAACGAGAAAAATCAAAGTGCATTATTTGAAAATTTTTTCTACGATATTTATCGAAGAATTGAAAGTCGAATTAATGATGATTTAAAAGATGGAATTGATAATGTTTGGCATATAAATGCAAACAATGTGGAGCCACATGGTAGACTTGGTTATTCAAAAACTAAAACCTCCAACATGGAATTTGGAAACATCATTATTGGGAAAGATTTAAAAAACTAACCAAAATCATTTACGGTATAATTAAATATTTTTATCAAAAAAGTATTTCTGAATTTAAAACTTACATACACGAGCGAGACGCTCGTGTTGGCAGGGGATGTTTTTTAAAGACTAGATTGCTTTTGGAACTATAGTAAAGTTGCTTCCTTTTTCAATCTCAATTAGATATTTTCGGTACTCTTTCGCTTTTTCATTATCAGGTTCTATACTTATTACATAATTTAATTTTCCAATCAAAGAATTGACGTAGTATGGTAATCTAATTTTCATTTTTGTCATGTGCGAATCTAGTCCATGTTTATTAATGTAATATAATTCTTGGAAAAGTTTTTTTTTATATTGTTTTGGCGCTTTTAATCTATTGGTATTTATTGAAACGCCTGTAAGAATACGTTTTCCTTTACCAATGTATAAATGTGTTTTGTTTGAATTAATTTTAAATCCTTCATCTTTTATTATTTCATTAATATAATCAATAAATTTAACTGGTAGTTTTTGCCCTGAAATAGCCAAGTCATCTGCATATCTAGTATATTTCAAATCAAACTTTTTTGCAAAAGCTAGTATTCGATTATCTAATTTGATTGAAATAATGTTGCTTAAAACGGGACTTGTAGGTGCTCCTTGTGGTAGACATTCATTCAAGCAACAAATAGACGCAAGATAAAAAGAAACTTCTGGTGGATAGCCCAATCTGTGAAATAAAGCAATAACTCTGTCTTTACTTATTGATGGAAAAAAATTTTCAAGATCAACTTTTAAAAGTTGAGTTTGATTTAAATGAATTCTAGCATTTGTAATAATGGATTTTTTTTTTGCAAATCCATGTGCACAATAGTTTAATTTTATTTTTGATAAAATATTTTCATAAATCCAATATTGGCATTCTAGTAGAGCTGGATATGGAACGTCTATAGCCCTAAATCCTCCACTTCTTTTTTTCATTTTAAACTGCCTGTAATGAGATTCTGGAGAGAATGCTACAGTGTTTAAAAATTTAGTTGTTCTTCCCAGCAATAAAGAAAGGTGTTCAATTTCAAAGATTATGGGTATATCTTTGGCTAATAAATTTTCTATATAAGATAAGTAAGATTCTTGATAACCTTCGCTTAGTCCTCTACTAATAAAAAACGTTTTCCAGTTTTCTAATATTTGTTTATTATCCATTGTATAAAAATGTAAAAGGTAATGGAAGACTTCTTTCTCTATCTTTAGCAATCCACTTAATCATGAAGTTAAGTGGAGACGCTCCACTTAACTTTATGATTAAGTGGGTGAGTCTCAGCTCTGCTGAGCGAACCTGGACTTAAGTTGGTACAACTTGAGTCCATTGGCTATATGAAGCCTTAGTTCACGAAGGCGACTACACCTTCTAATTGCAAGTTTCTAATCCATTACCTTTATTTGGGTAAAATTAATATTTCTTTTGAAAGTTTTTTAATATTGGGTAAGTATGGTTCATTTATTTCAATTTTTTGGACTTTAAAATCTTCTGGAATTCTATCAAATTTATTTACTCCAAAAACAAACCTATTTTTTTCAACAAAATCTTTTCCAGCATTTGTTAAAACAAACTTATCGTTTAAATTTTCAATATAATCTTTATGTTTCTCAATTGTTTTAAAAACCGTTGCAGGACTATATTTATATCTTTGATAAAATATAAATGGAATTAATCCATCTACGGATTTATATAAATCTACTAATATTTTTATATCTATTCTTGTAATTTTCATAACCCTAAACCGTCTTCATTTCGAGTTAAAATAGGATTTCGGTTTTGCTTATTAATATCGTATGGCCACCAAAAATATGGGAAAACAGAATTTGGAGTATTGCCAGAAGAAGAATACAAAGCTTCTGCTCCACCATATCCAAAATGAAATGTTTCAATATTTTTACCATTTATTTCAGATAACAAAGTTGATTGTAGTGCTATCATGTTTGTAATTGCTTTTTCTCTTTTTGCTTCAGCCATTTTTTCACTAATTGCTTTTTTAAGAGGAATAAAACATCTAAAGTCAGAAAAGTATTTTGCTACACGTTCGATTCCAAATTCCATACCAGCAACAAAACAAGCTTTAATTTCATACGATTGTTTAGCTCTTTCAGTTAACAAATTTATCCTGCCTTGAACAGATTGTCCAGAACCAATAAATTCATCTACAAGAATTAGCTGAGTTAGTTTTTCACTGTTCATTAGTTTTATAGCTTTATCAAATCGTGTTGTAATTTTTACATTATTCCATCCTTTTTTTGTCATTATAGGCTTTAATTGATGTAAAATCCACTGACTGCTATCCGGATTATCATCCATAGCCATACCAATTATCTGAGTTTTCTCAATATCATACCCAGATTCATTAATTATATAATCGGCAATTGATTCTATATATCTCTTTAAAATATCGTTTCCTACATATTGAAAATCTTCTAATAGGCTAAAAATCAAATCCTCTTGATCAACAGTTTTACATGATGATACCATTTTCATCAATTCAGATTCCTTTTCAGCCAACCAATTTTGTTTTGGCAAAATTTTAAAATATTTATCAAAAAGTTTTCTATTCATATATAGTTTTTATCTTTTTTAAGATTTGATTTACTAATCAATTGAGATAAAGGAAAAGCTTAATTGCTCTTTTTTTAAATAAGGATTTGAAAACAAAACTAAAATAATATTTTGAATCAAAAAGGAGTATAAATACGTGTTGTAAATTATTTTTAAAATTATTTCTTAGCTACGATTTTATACAATCAAATTATAGATTAATAAAAAATAGTGAAAACTTTAGCGATAATTTTTAAATAAACATAAATGGACAAATCAAATGTATTTCCGGGGTATTTTATTGAAAAACCATTATTTCAGGCTGAGAAAAATTTTAGACGCTTATTAAGTGAACAAGATTCTTGCTTTCATACAAATCAAATTTCGTTAATTTTTTTAGAAAAACACATTGAAGAGAATTCTTTAAATAATGAGGAATTTATAAAGTTATTATGTGATAAATATAGTATAAGTGCTGGTAATAAAAGTTGGGATGTTACAAAAACAATGATTGCAAGATCTTATATTGTTCAAACTTACAACATACAAGAACTTTTTTTTAAAGACTTTAATAGTGAATATCAAGTTTATAAAGGATTAACGAGTTGGATAAAAAAAATTAGAGAAGGGAGTTCTGATAAAAATTTGGATCCTTATTCTCAACTTATTGAAAATGTTCCAAAAAATGTATCCAAAATGTTTGCTAATACTCCGGAATCACATGTAATTCAATATTATAGACTTGTTAGGAATGGTATAGTTCACAATAGTGAAAAGTCAAGTGATAAACCATTGGATTATTATAAAAAACACATAGCCACAAATTCTGAATATTTTAAAAAGTATTATAAATTTTTACCAGAGGGCAATCTCCCTGCACCAAATGTTCCGACATCATTAACTCATAATGATTTTTTTATTTACTCAAGATGTTTAAAGAATCTTATTAATTTAATTATAAATGCGTGTGATTTAACTGTGAATGAGATATTTAAATTTGAGATAGCAAATGAATCTTTTCAGAAAACAATGAAGAGGCATACAATTGACAATGAAAAAGCTAGAAATAAAATGATTGATTCATTATCAACATATTTTCGAGTAAAGTATGGTGATTTAAAATCGGAAAGTGCTATGTTTATTGATTTATATTTGAAAAGCCTTAACTAAAAGGATTGCTAGAAACATATTATTCTAGGAAGTCTAATAAAAAATCGGTTTTGTATTTCGAATGATTTGATAAATCTAATGAATTAGCTTAATTTAATTTCTACCCATAACGCTTCCAAAACACAAAAAGAGACTTTTTTAAGTCTCTTTTTTTAATATATCTTTCTAAAAATATCTATTTCCCAATCAACTTCTCAAGCCTAACCATCATTTCCTCTTTCTCCTTCAACATCCTTTCATACAAAGCAATCTTTTCTTCGTGGAGTTTTAAAATTTCTTGTAATGGATTAACATTATAAGTACCACCAGAATTACCGATGAATGCTTCGTCATGAAAAGTATTAGAAATAATATTTATCGCTTGTTCTTCATCAAAATTCTGAAAAGCTTCAACAGGAATTTTCAATATGGCTGAGATTTGTTTCAGTATATTGTCTTCAATTACATCTTTCTGCTCGAGCATCGAAATTTTCTTTTGGTTCCAGTCTTCGCCCAGATCATAAGCCAATGCTTCTTGCTTAATGTTAAGCATTTCTCTAAAACGTTTTACGTTTCTTCCTTGATGTATTTTCTGTTCCATAATGAATATCAATTTTCTAAAGGCTAAAGATAAAGCCATACAGATTAAAAGTCCTGAGTTTCAAAGATAGAAAAATATACTATAAAATCGCATCTGTATTTGTAAGATAATATATCTGTTTTTAAGAATAGATTATCCTTTCGAAAGAATCGAATTTCGCTTTAATATTTTAAATCTACCTATTATGAAAAAGAATAAAATATCCTTCGAAATGAGTTTTTGGGCAGGATATGTGGCGGGAAATCCATTTAAAGCAATTCATGCCTTTTTTGACTTTGCACGTCTTGATGATTATAAACAGAGTTTAAGCGAAGCAGTTCAATACTGCTATAAAACAAAAGTCTACAAACCAGACAATCCTTCAGATGTTTTTGTATTGTATACCGTTCTTAGTTCTTTTCTCAAAGTTTGTTATGATCTTCAAAAGAAAAGCAGAAAATGGAAGGTAAAAGAATCTTCGCGTTCTGAAACGGTTTTTCATCTTTCTTCTTTAACGAAAGAAGAATACGAGAATCCTTTTATAGTATTCCAAAAAGCATTTGAAGAAAAAACAATCGAAGAATTTGAATTGTTTCTATATCAAGTCGCAGAGTTTTCATTGTCTCCACATTCCGCAGATCCCGATCCTGATTTAACTACACCTTATGTTCACGTAATAAAAATGCTCGATGCAGTAGAATTAATAAGAGAAAGAGGCGTTGAGAAAATTAAGAAAACGGCTCAGGTTGATGTTGTAACGCATTAAATAAAAAAATCCTCTTGTTGGCGCGAGCATCTCGCTCGTGAACGAAAAGTATTTCATGTTCTTGAATAAAGTTTGAATATTTGTGCAGCGCTTTAAAGCTTAGAACACTTTAATTTATCTATCAGCATTAATTCTCTGAATTTGACTTGGTGAACATCCAAATTGTTTTTTGAACGCTGACGAAAAATGAGATAAATTCTCGAAGCCTGTTTCATAATATACTTCAGATGGTTTTTTGTTTTTTTCGGCCAGTTGGTAATGAGCCGCTTCCAATCTTTTTTTTGTGAGCCAGCGTTGTGGCGTACTGCTAAAGGCATTATAAAAATCACGCTTAAAAGTTGTAAGACTTCGTCCTGTCAAATATCCGAACTTTTCAAGTGGCATGTTAAACATAAAGTTCTTTTCCATAAATGGCATTAGATCAATTTTTCCGGGTTCTTCAAAGTCAGATAAAATGGTGTCAATATCCTTGTCAATAGTTTGAAGAATTGTAATAGCTTCTGTTATTTTTAAAGATGCAATATGCTCGGGAAAATTATGCTGCAGCTCAAAATAGGGAACCAGAGAAGCCAGAAAACTTTCAAGCAAAGGATGGCTCTGAAAACTAAAAATCTTTGATTTTATAACTTTCTGTTCAGTGCTTTTCTGATTGTAAAATTTTCTCAATCTCTCAGCCGACAAATGCATGGCTGCTGCTTTATGAGGCAGACCGTCTTTTGGTGTATTGATGATTGCAGCAAGCTGATTTCTAGGAATCAAAAAAGTACTCCCAGGACCAAATACAAAACTCTGATCTGCCTGAATAATTTTGGTTTCACCAGAAATTAACCACACCAGAAGATGATCAGAGAATGCTGCTTCTGTTTTAAAGAGTTTCCCAGTGTAATTGGAAAGTTTAATTTCTGGAGTGATATAATTTACCTGATAATCCATAATTTGACTGTGTTTATAAAGATACAAATATTAACTAATATTGAATGTAATTCCAGTTAATTGCTCGCTTAACAGCCATAATCTTTTAGCATTCGATTCGTCTAATGAATAAGGTTTTATGCCACCAATTATAGCGGTGTCTGCATTTAATTCTGCTATATCTGTATTTTCACAATAAACTCCGCCTATATTATTTAGTTGAGGACTTGTTGCCGCCCAAATTGTTGTTGAAGCACCTTGCGGAATAGTTTTTAGTGAAGCCGCTACTTCTGGTAGTATATTGCCTTCTGCATCACTGTAACCTAGTTTTTGAAATAAGTCAATAGGCGCTTCTCTAGATAACTCTGTTTCTCCAACTGCTCCTGGACACAGTGCATAACTGCGGACATTATGAGCCTTTGCACGATTATCAAATTCCATAGAAAAGAGATTTACAGCTGTTTTAGACTGGCCATATCCCAGTAAGGTCTCGTATTCGCGATTTAAGAAATTAGGATCTTCAAAGTTAAAGTCAGAAAACTGATGTCCGCCAGAAGATACATTGACGACTCTAGCGCCTTGTGCTTGTTTTAATGCAGGCCAAAGACCAGCAGTAAGCTGAAATAAAGCAAGATAATTAGTTGCAAGCTGCGATTCGTAACCTCGGCTGTCTCTTCGAAGTGGCACCCACATAATTCCAGCATTATTAATTAACAGATGCAACGGTTTTCCTGAATTCAAAAACTTTTGGACAAAAGCATTGATAGATTCAGGTTTCATTAAATCCATTTCTTCAATAATTACATTAGTTAATCCTTGTAAATTTTTTTGTGCTTTTTTGATGTCTCTTGCGGGTACAATCACTGTCGCGCCTGCCAACGAAAGTGTTTTTACAGTTTCAAGTCCGATACCTGTATTTCCTCCCGTTACGATAATTGTTTTTCCTGTTAGATTAATTCCGTTTATAACTTCACTAGCGGTAGATTTAGCATTAAATCCTGAGTTTAACGCTTTTTGTAATGCTCCTTGATAATTACTCTGTTCCATTTTTTATAAATTTTAAATTATTTTGATGGGACAAAGTTAGAGGCAGTTCTAAAGAATCATTTTGTTTAAACGTCCGAATATATTTTGTTTAAACGTCCGTACGCAATCAGAAAGACAATAATTTAAGAAATTGATAATTCGTTTTGCTTTGTTTCTAAAATGAGAATATTTGCTTCGGTTCTCAAATGAGTTTTTACTTTAAGGCTTCGAAAACGCCTAAGACTTTAAGCATTCTTTATTTTGGTTTAAATAAAAAAACTTTAAAAAGTCTCTGACTTCTACATATTTATCTTTATGACATTCATATAAAATATCATAGATATATATAATTTTTTTATTTAAATTATTGAAAAACAGGTATTTGTACTCTTTTTGTGCTTTCGCAAAAGGATTAAATTTGCGAATAAACATCAATACTAAATAACTGATAAGTCTTTTTTAAGTTTAGTTCAGATTTAAATTATTTATTCGCTTCCTAATTGAATTTAAGTATCTCTCCCGACCAGGCTGGGTGATTAATTGCCCTTCATTTCTTTTTACTCCATAAATAAAAAAGTTTATTCATTATTTGGATATTGTATGATTCGCTATTTTCTTTTCTAAATCAGCATTTTATCGCTTGATTTAAATGAGAAAGTAAAATAACGATGGTCGTAGTTAATATGAATTATTAATCAATACTTAAATTATTTAGACATGAAAACAAATGAATTAAAAAACGATGCTTTATTTACTGTCTCACTTGATGGTATAAGTCTTACAGAAGAACAAATCAAAAACATTGACAAAGGTATTAAACGTGTGGTGATGAGCGAAATTGCCCAGATTGATCATGGAGGTGATCTAATCGTTAATAAAAAATTGGAATTAAATCCACGATTTAAGGGCTTCAGGGTTCCTATACTTTGGGGTATTTGGGTAGAATCTTTTGATATTTTTAGAAAAAGACTAATAGATGGGTTTTAATAATTAATTACTCTTATCAGAACTCAGATTCTGATAAGAGTTAAAAAAATATGATATGGAACCAATTAATACTTTTTCGACAGATGAAAAACAAAATTTAACTTGTCCAAGTTACGTTTGCAAACCAGGGGCAAAACTATATGGAATTGTCAATGCCGATGGACTGATTGAATACCTAAAAGAACCAATAGAAGTTGATGAAACTTTTATAGATATAGCTTATAAAGGAAGAGAGCCTGAAAAACGATTTCGATTTTCTGGAGCATGTGCTAAATCTGGCTGTAAGCAATGGAACACAGCAGAACATGAGTGTGGACTTATAAATAATGTGATAGATATTATTGGTAATGATGAATTATCAGAATTGCAATATTGCGGAATCAGGTCTAAATGCAGATGGTATGAACAAAAGAAAGGTCTTGCTTGTGCTCAATGTAATGAAGTAATACGAAATATAGAAATGAAAATTATAGGAATAGAAGATTAATTTTTGAAGTAATACAATCCATCATATCAAGAACTTTGGTTTAAAATTGGAGGTTTTAGAAGTATATGTTTTTGAACAGTTTTTTTGAAAAGCGCAAAGTCGGAGACATTTGCACAGCTTTTCATAAGAGCACTTAATAAAGCATGGGTTAAAAGTTCGCGCGATCCAGTTAATATATAGGATATGGAAAAGAATAAAGGCATTTTACTTTTTGACCGTTGGCTAAAAAAACTTTTCGTTAGAAATGGGATTTTAGTTTTTTTTGTTGCTGCTTAATTGGAGTTATAAAAAATCACCAATTATTTTCGAGTGTGTAATGATGAATTACATGATCTGCAATATCAAAAGAAAGATTCTCGTTTCCGTTGGTAAATGCTACAACAGTCATTCCTGCACTTTTTCCGGCTTGCATTCCGTGATACGAGTCTTCAATAACAATGCATTTTTCTGGAGCAACATTTAGTTTTTTCGCTGCCGTTAAATATACTGCAGGATCGGGCTTACCGCACTTTTCGTGCTCTGCAGAAGTAATGGCATCAAAAAGATCAGAAATTCCGACTCTTTCAAGACTTATCGAAATAAAAGATTCGGGTGAGTTGGTTGCCAAACCTATTTTGTAATTCTTTGCTTTTAAATGCTCTATAAAAGGTCTAACGTTTTCTATAAAACAGTTTTGAGTCTGAATTAGCTCAATTACTCGGTCAACTACCATTTTTTCTGCTTCTAGAAGCGATACATTTTTCCAAGGATATTTTGAAAACCAGAAATTTGTTACTTCGGCAGTAGTCATGGTGCGCGTTTGTAAACAATTTTCTTCCGATAAAACTACTCCTAACGAACTGAAGATTTCAGTTTCTGCTTGAAACCAAAAGTGTTCGCTGTTTATTACCACGCCGTCCATATCAAATATAACTGCCTGTTTATCTTTCATCATTTTATTATTTTTAAAAAGCTTTAAGGAAGATAGGGCAGGATATACCTTTTTTAAGAAAGTGCCTGCTTTTCCCTACGCCGGTATTAGCCGATTCAGGTTCGAAGGGTGTTTCTCAATTCTGATATTGCCAGAATACCCCTAAAGCGTTTCAAAAGTACAAAAAGACTTTAGCAAAAAAAATAAACGACTTTATAAGTTTAGAACTTGTATTCTTTTCAAAAGTGTAAAGTTTCAGTTTTGTTGAATGATTTGTATTAACTTCGAATAAAAATAAAATGTAAAACAGATTGTATTACAGTATCTTAGTGTTAAAGTAATTCAAGGTTTTATTTCAAATTTAAAAGTTCAAATAATGGAAAATTATAACAAAGATGTTACGGCTTACATTGCAAAAATGGCTGATTTTGCAAAACCTATTTTAAACCATTTAAGAGAAGTAATTTTTACTGCATGCCCCGATGTAGAAGAAAATATAAAATGGGGAACTCCGCATTATTCGTACAAAGGTGATCATTTGGTTATGATGGGGGGTTTTAAACAGCATTGCTCTTTTAGTTTGTATAAAGCTGAATTGATGAAAGATAAAGACATTCAAGCAAGCGTAAAAGAAGGTAAAAAGTTTGGTTATATGGATAAAATTAAAGACTTATCTGAATTGCCAAGTAAAGAAAAATTGATTGCTTACATTAAAGAAGCAATGGTTTTTAATGAGAACGGAACAGCTAAACCGAAACCAGTAAAAGAAAAATCGGCTGCAGAAGTTGTAGCTCCAAAAGAGTTTACAGATGCATTAAAAAAGGACAATAAAGCGAATGAAATTTTTGAAAGCAAATCGCCGTCATTCCGTAAAAATTATATTGTCTGGATTGCAGATGCAAAAACAGACGAAACCAGAAATAAAAGAATTACTCAATCTCTAGAATGGATTGCAGAAGGAAAGGATAGATTTTGGCAATCTAGAAAATAAATGGAAAAATAAAACTTAAAGCTTCAAGGAAAACTTGAAGCTTTTTTGTTTTAAGAAGTTTAAAAAAGTTATCTGTATGCAGTCATGTAAATAGGCATGAATAAATAACTTGTAGGTGTTTCAATCATTGTATCTTTTCTTTGAAAAAGATGAAATATGTTGCTAAAAACATCACTTATTCGATCGTCTTTTTCATCATATTTAGGACAATCTGAAGTAATGTGAAAATCTATATAGTACATAAAAACAAACCATTTTGACATTTCTGTATTTTTATCTGCAAAAGACCATTGTTTTTCGGTTTCGTAAATTTTACGTTTTATATGATTTTGCAAAACGTCAGGAAGATTGCCTTTGATTTCTAAATTGGCTATCGTTCCGTTTTTTAATATTTGAAATCGCACAGTTCCCGATCCTCTAAAACAATTATCTTCATAGGTTTTCGATGCATTGTTGGTTATAAAGCTGTAAAAGTTAGATAATTTAGGATTTTTTTCATCTTTATGAATAAAAGCTGGCTCGGTAATTTCCTGTGAATAGCCCTTAACTGAAAAAATCAGTAAAAAGAAAATTAGTATATGTTTTAAAAGTGTAATTAAGAAACTAAACTAGGTTTTAAAATATAAGTAGTTATATTCTTTATATTATCGTGTTTATTGTTGTACGGTTTATCATCAAAGATAAAACCCAACTTTTTTAATATAGAGACAGAATTGCTATTATCTGCTGACGGAAAAGCCGTTATTAGTTTTGCGTTCATTGTAGTAAAAGCAAATTCTATGACTGCTTTTAACGCTTCAGACATATAACCTTTAGACTGAAATTCAGAAAGGAGTTCATAACCGATTTCTACAATTTCATTTTCGGTATCAAAATTCCAAAGACAAACCGAACCCAGAAAAGTTTTATCTGCTATTGATGTGATAGCCCAATACAAACATTCTTTCTTATCTACCAAATTATTCATCTTTAGGATGTAAGCCTTTGCGCTTTCTAAAGTTGAAGAATTAGTTCTCCCGACAAAAGCATTTACTGTAGGATCTGAACGGAGTTGATGAACAGCTTGGAAATCTTCTTCATTCAAGCCTCTTAAAAGTAATCTCTCGGTTGTTAATACAGGAGTGCTGGTAAAGTTTAAATTCATGCTTTAGAGATAAAATGAGTGAAAATCGTAACTGAGTGTATAATGCTATGATTGTAAAGTTAATCTATTTTTGATCTCCATCTTAAGTTTTGATTTTTACGCCCCGATTCCTAATTCATTTTAGTAAATAAGAATTTAGAAATCTTTGATATCACTTAGATATGAATGGTTTCTGCTAAATGATAAATATTGATGTTTCATATTGCAATCTGCAACCAATTTTTTGAAGAATATAAAACCAGCAATTGTACTTTTATTGTGCTGTAAAGTAAGCTGCATTTCAAGCTTTTCCTATAAGTGTCTTTTGGTGATTTATCAAAAATAATGGTTATGTAATTGTACCTATTCAAATATAAAATATTATGAAACATACATTAAGCAAAGGAGTCACTTTTCCGAGTCTCTTATTTATAATAGGAGTCTGTCTTATTGCGGCTTTGTTCCCGTCTTTAATGGACGATCTTTTGGAAGTTGTCAAGAATTTCATTTTTGTAAATCTTAATTGGATTTATATTTGGGTGGTCACTCTGGTCGTTATTTTTCTGTTGTATTTGATGTTTAGCAGATATGGAAATATAAGATTGGGAAGGAACGACAGCCGTCCTGAATATTCTTTTTTTTCATGGATTTCGATGCTTTTTGCGGCAGGAATGGGAATTGGCCTCATGTATTTTAGTGTAGCTGAACCGATACAGCATTATTCCAACGAGATCTTTCAGGGAACAGAACAGATTAGCAGGGCCAAGAATGCGCAACTGTATACTTTTTTTCATTGGGGCATACACGCTTGGGCAATCTATGGCATTGTAGGCTTGTCACTTGCTTATTTTTCATATCGCTATCGACTACCATTATCACTAAGAAGCTGTCTCTATCCGCTTCTCAAAGAAAAAATCAACGGTCGTTGGGGCAATGCAATAGATGTATTTGCACTCTGCAGCACTTTTTTTGGAATTACTACCACTTTAGGTTTTGGAGTGGTACAGATAAATTCTGGACTGAAAATTTTGGGAATTGTACCAGAGAACAGTTTCATTTATCAGATTATTATTGTTGCTGTGCTGGTGTCTATTTCTATTTTTTCAGCAGTCAGCGGACTTGATAAGGGAGTGCGCATATTGAGCAATATCAATATTTCTGCGGCTCTGGTGTTGCTACTTTTTATTCTATTTGCTGGTCCTACAGTTTATATAATTGGAAGTTTTACAGAAGGAATAGGAAATTATTTCAGTAATTTTTTCAATCTAACTTTCGGCACTCATGTCTATGAGGAGAAAACCCTTCCGTGGTTTTATAATTGGACTATTTTATATTGGGCTTGGTGGATTTCCTGGTCGCCATATGTTGGGCTTTTTATAGCTAAAATTTCAAGGGGACGTACTATACGAGAGTTCATCGCTGCTGTGTTAGTTTTGCCTACTGTCTTTAATTTCATCTGGATGTCTGTATTTGGAAACAGCGCTATTTGGATAGATAAAAATAAGGTTGCAGGAGCTTTGAGCGCGCTTGCGAATGATCCAGATGTGCTAATGTTTCGTTTTTTGGAGAATTTTCCTTTTTCAGGTTTTGCCAGTTTGCTGGTGATCTTTATTATCATCATTTTTTTTGTCACCTCTGCTGATTCTGGAATATTTGTAATGAATGGAATTGCTACCCGAAATGCAAAAGTTTCTCCTAAATGGCAATCTGTTGGGTGGGGTATTTTGTTGGCTGTGTTGGCTCTTATGGTTTTAAATGCAGGAGGTCTTGGAGCGTTACAGAGTATGACGCTAATTACTGCTCTGCCATTTTCGGTTATTATGGTTCTTTTTATGGTCAGTTTGGCAAAAGCTCTTAAAATTGATATGGAGTATTACGATCGCGAGTTTTCGGTTTCTACTGTGCCGTGGTCTGGAGAATTTTGGAAAGATAGACTCAAAGGAATCGTTTCATCAGACGATAAAGCCTCGGTACAAGATTTTATAAATACGGTTGTTAGAGAAGCTTTTGAAGAACTGAAAGAAGAATTTAAAAATAATAATATTAAGGCTGAGCTGATTCAATATGAAGACCCTTTGCGTATCGAAATTATAATTCGCTATGATGTGGTGAATAATTTTATTTATGGCGTAAGACTACAATCGCGATTTGTATCTGATTTTGTTGTCATCGAAGAGAATCTTCCTGAATATGATGCCAGCAGCAATTTTTATCCCGAATCTTATTTCGGTGATGGTAGGGAGGGTTATGATGTAAGGCTTTTTACTCGAAATGAACTAATAAGTGATGTGCTGAAACATTTTGAGCGTTTTGTCGAAATCATATCTGAAAAGCGAAACGAAATGTTTGTAAGTAGCGATACGAATCAGGAAAGAATATAAAAAAACATTACAGCGTAGAAAAAAACTTTAGGTCCATTTCTAAAAAAAAATGAAACTATTTGTCAATAAAAGTCATATAGGTTCCTACCATGAGCATAGTAAAAAAATTACAAAAGAAAACAATTTGTAGGTAATGACCCTTAAAATTAATTAGACTTTGGCGAGGAAGGACATGTATAATGAGAGTCCAGACCAGAAAGAGCATCATAGAGATGAAAACGCCAATGCTAATTGTAATAATCCATGAAATCTCTTTAAACTCGTTAAACCACAGTATGTGATATATCATTACAAACAGAAGGGTAACAAGATGGTGCGTAACAGTGCCCGATAAAATCAAGACTTTTTCGGATAAATTGAAATTAAAGATAGAAAATAGACTTGATAGCAATTCAGGTTTTTTATATAATTCATTATCACTTATATCAGAAACAGATCTAATAAAAGTAAAGAACGTTATTAAAGCTGAAAGCCACGAAATAAAAATTTTAAACAGGATTAGCATAGAAAAAATGCAATATTAGTTTGCCTGCCAAATATAATATTTCATTTCAAAAATTAGCCTAAGTTTTAATTTAGTTTCAAATCTAAAGTAAAGCCATTTGTTTTTCAGCCCAAGTACTCATTTGGTTGATGAAAGGAATTAATTCAATACCCGTTTCAGACAAAGAATATTCAACTCGAGGCGGTACTTCGAGGTAAACTTTTCTGAAAATCAATCCGTCAGCTTCTAATTCTTTTAAAGTCTGGGTGAGCATTTTTGGTGTAATTCCTTCAATAGTTTTTTTTAGTTCGCCATAGCGCAAGACGTGATCTTTTAGCGACCACAAAATTCGGCCTTTATATTTTCCTCCAATTCGCTGAAAAGCGTAATCAACTGGGCAATATGCTTTTACGTTAATTTTTTTTGCCATTTTTTTTAATTTTTAAAATGCTGATTTTCAGCATTAGTATGGTTTTGGTATGTAGGGCACTTTTTTGTACGTACTTGTGGTAAAGATATTATATTGTTTTCTTTGTTAGAGGAATTAGCATCATTTTTATCAAACTGATTCTGATATTCACTCGTGATAGATTGTTTTTGTTCCACTTTAATCATTTTAAGAATTAAGCATTATGACAAACGTTCAAGAATCAAATAATCAAGAAATTACAGTATTAGAACTTCGTAATTATTTATTGAAGGCCAATACAACAGATGAGTTTAAAAAGTATTTCAATGCTTATTTTGTTGCTCCAATGCATAATCTTGGTGGCTATACTTTGGGACAATTTAAAATTGATGGAGCAAATGATAGATTTGTCTGGTTTAGAGGTTTTAAGAATATGGAAACAAGAATAAAATTCTTAAATGATTTTTATGTTGACAGTAAAACTTGGAAAGATTTTGGAAAAGGAGCCAATGATATGATGATTAATTCAGACAACGTTTATTTGTTGTGTCCGCTTTCCAAAAGCATTTCTGCCAATTTCTTAGACGCGAGCCATAAAATTGTTGAAGTGAACTTTTATACTTGCAACAGTACACTGGACAAAGTAATTGCTCTTTTTAATACTGAATATGTGCCATTTTTAGAAAGCATAGAGATTAAAAATACAACACTTTGGATCAGTGAAATGCAAGAAAATGATTTTCCGAGACTTCCAGCTTTTCAGGACAAAAATCTTTTGGTTTCTATTGCATCTTTTGAAAATGAAAAAGAGTATCGATTAAAACAAAAATTGATTAATGAAATGAGCGACCAACTAAAGCAATCAATGCTGCAATTAATCACAACACAAAATACTTTATTGCTCATTCAATAAAAAAGTAACCTTTCAAATATTTAATAATCATTCGATAGAATAATACCTAAAAAATACAGTTTATGGAAAATACTATTGCAATTTATGGAGCATACGGACATACAGGAAAGTTTATTGTAGCAGAACTTTACAGACAAGGTTATAGAAATTTGATTCTCTCTGGAAGAGATTTGGAAAAATTGGCTGCTTTGCTTCCGTTTTTTCCGGATTCAGAAATAAAAGTGGCAGATATCAATGATCCAAAATCATTAGACGAAGCTTTTGAGAATACCAAAATTATTATAAATGCTGCTGGTCCATATTTAGATACTGCGGCACCCATAATTAAATCAGCTTTAAGATCTGGCAGTCATTATATTGATTTATCGGCAGAACAAAAACCAGTGTTGGATATTATTGATGAATTTTCAAAAGAAGCTAAAAATAAAGAAATCTTAATCATTCCAGCAGCAGCCTTTTATGGTGGATTGGCCGATTTATTGGCAACTGAATTAACGAAAGAGTGGGAGAGTACAGATGAAATCAACGTGTATATTGGTCTGGATTCCTGGCATCCTACAAAAGGAACGAGATTGACAGGAGATCGAAATCATTATAAAAGATTAACGTTTAAAGACAATCGTTTAATTGAACTTGAGCCAACGCCACCAAAAGAATGGAATTTTAATAACCCAATAGGTAACAAAGAAGTGGTAAGCTTGCCTCTTTCAGAAATCATTACAATTTCGAACCATTTAAACGTGAATACAGTTAATACCTACTTGAGTCAGAACTCTTTAAATGATCTTAGAAACAGCAGTACGTCAGAGCCAAAACCGATAGATGAAAAAAACAGATCTTCGCAGCAATTTAGTCTTGAAGTCGTTGCCTTAAAAGATAATGAAGAAAGAAGGATTTCGGCTCAAGGTCAAGATATTTATGCTGTAACTGCTCCTTTAGTTGTAGAGGCGGTGAACAGAATTTTATCTGGAAATGCAACTTTAAAAGGTGTAAAAACACTGGGAGAAGCATTTGTAACGAACGATTTTTTAAATTCTCTACAGGAAGATGATATCAAAATTACTTTGGTAGAGAAAATTACACGTTAAAAGGCTTGAAAAATCTACGTGTTTGTTTATAAAAAAAGAGATAACTATTTGCTAGTTATCTCTTTTTGTAATTCTTACTGAAAAAATTTACAAACCATTTTGTGAATGATTTAAAGATTTTAATTTTCAGATTTAATTTCGTTACTGTTTATTGTTTTTTCAACCTTTTAAAATCCTGTATATATAAACCTTTTGCAGTATTTGTAGGGTTGAATGCGGCAAAATTGTCAATTTTTAATGAAAAAGAAGAGTCGACGTTTTTTGCTGTAGTTCGCATAGTTTGACCTGTAATTAATTCGAGAGCCTTATTCAAATAAGGATCTTTTACGTTTCCAAATTCAACCAGATTTAAGAAAGTGCTATATGGATTAATTTCGTAATCAGGTGTAATATTCGCTGGATTTACATCTTTGTCTTTATTGTAATATGAAAATGTAATGGGCTGTAATTGCCATTTATGTTTAGTGTTTCGATTGGCATATGAGGTATAATTATAAGCAGGAGAATCGTATAAAGTGTTGGATCCTACAAATTTGCCAACCGTTTCTTCGCCAATTGTAACTACGTTAATGTATTTCTTTAAACATTGTATGGTGAGCTCGCTGGCAGAAGCAGTTTGAAAACTTACCAGCACATATATTTTTGTCAAAGTAAGGCTATTTATATTTTCTTCTCTCTGAAAAGTTGGCTCGTTATCAACCAGGTTAAAAATTTTTACTTTTTCGGAAAGATTTTCATAGCCGTCTTCACTATTGTGTTTATTATTGAAGTCTAAGTAAACATATGGTTTGTTAGTAAAACTTCCGTTAATCATTTGCGCCAGAGCAACTGCAGTTTCTAACGAACCTCCTCCATTGTATCTTAAATCTAAAACCAATTCGTTAATTCCGTCTGATTTCATTTTAGCGAAAGACGCATTGAGTTCGTCATTATAATCTGACTTGAAACCATTAAACACCAGATAACCAATGTTTTTTGCTCCATATACTTTCTTTTCGTAATAAGCAACTGGGTTTTCGTCAATATCAGCTTTTGTTAAGGTTACAGTTCCTGCTTTGTCTGTGGTTACCATACTACTGCTTGTAAATTGCACACTTGCTGCCAAAGTAATGGTAAGTTGTTCGTTTTCTAGTTGGCCATAATTACTTGAAGTAAGCTGGCTTCCATTTACCTTTGTAATAACGTCACCTCTTTTCAATCCCGCCAAAGCTGCTGGTGAGCCAGGTACGATGTAGTTAATTAAGGCTACCATATTTGTATTGGATGCATCTTTAGGATAAATTCCATAACTGAAACCGCCTTTTTTTTCAACCTCTGCAATTTTTGAAGCCTGTACTATTTCATTACTGTTTTCAATCCATGAGAATCTATCAACAGTTCCTCTTTGATATAGAAGGGAATAAAAAAGCGCGTCGGGAGTTTTTCCGTTGATAAAATTGTTATATGCAGCGGTAGAAGCGATTTTGCTGTCAGACAAATCAACAACGTCGGATTGCCAGTAATACCAAGAATTCATAGCTTTCCAAACAAAGTCGTTGATCTCGTTAGATGTGGTTGCTGTGGCTTCAGAATTAGAATCTTTGCTGCAAGCTGTAAAAAGCAATCCTACTAACAATGCTTTAGCAATATATTTTAATTTCATTATTTTTTCAATCGTTTAATTTAAAGTAAATTTGTGGTTGCAAAACGCTAAAAGTATGAAAAATAGTATTCCTAAAGCCGTCTTTTTATTATTTTCTTTTGGACTTTTTTTCCTTTTTTCCTGTTCCAGACAACTTTTGGATATTAAAAATCAAACGTATAAAAGTTATAACACTAATAGTGAAAGAGGGTATGTGGTTAGTTTTAAATTAAATGACACTGCTGTTGTTCCAAAATCGGTTGTGATTAATGGTATTATTCAGGATATATCTATGGCGAATAAAACTGGAGATACTTACCAAGTAAATGTTATTGCACAAACTGCCTTAATTCATAACTACAAAGTCAAATTAGATAAAAAAGAAAATGGAATTTATTTTGAGAAGAATTCCAATATCTTTTTTCAACCTGTAAAATTCAAATTAATCACAGACTAACTAAGCTCCAGAAATTTAATTTTCCTGTCCAAACCAAACGATGTGTTGCTTTTCGTTTCAATATATAATCTCTGAAAAGCTCTTTTACATATGACAAAATAGCTTATATTTATTTAATCACGAGTCTTTAATAATTCTTTGATAGCTGTGTCTAAGACGGGGTCATTCACGTTTAGCAAATCATTTTGGGTATTTAGAATATGAATGTCAACAGGTGCGCCGATTCCTTCATAACAAATCATCTTGTTGTCGTAGTACCGTTCATTAGAGAGTGAAATAAGCCACCCATTTGGAAGTGTAAAGCCATACATATTTGAGTAAATACCGCGTGTGCTTGAACCGACAATTTTTACATTGGGAAGTTCTCTCATTATCGAAGCAAATAAATCTCCAGCGCTTACTGTTTTGTCATTCGTTAAGACTACTACAGGTTTTGTAAATTGAAAAACACCTTTAGGCTCAGTGTACCAGGTTTCAAGTTGCCCAAAATCTTCATATCCTCCCTTTCTTATTCTTGTTTTTTTATGCATCCCAATTACTTTACCAGCTGTAAATCTGCCGGCAACTTCATATGCAAATTCATCATTGCCCCCAATATTATCTCTTACATCTACAATAATTGATTTCACATCTTTAAAACTTGCAAACAGCGTATCCAAAAGTTTACCTGCAACTGCTGCATCAGGCACATTATCAGAATCTTGATCAACGAAGCATCTGTTGAAACGCAGGTATCCAATGCCATTTGAAGTTGAATAAGCAAACAGAGGTACATGATTAAATTGAGGACCTGCGTATTGCAACGCTGTAAAATGTTTTTGCGATAAGGAAGAATTTACCATTTGCCAAAACTTATTACGCAAACTATCCGTTGGGAACTCTTTTACGAACTGCGAAGGTTTCACGGATTTGAATTGCTTTATTCCCGGAACAATAACATTGATATGATTGTCCTTAAAAGGAGCCAGCATCTGGGTAAAAACCGTATATAAAGAATCATCAGAAGTATTGGCGTTTATCAGTGGTCTATATTTTTGATAGGTGGCATGCCAGTCAATATTCCTTAACTTAAAGAAGGCATAGTTGTCTTCAAAAGTATGCCATAACACTTCAAAATTTAATTCCGGTTTTGAAATGACAGTGTCCTTTGGATAGGATACCGGATTTTGGGCAAAGACAAAACTAACAGAAAGGGATAGCAATGCAAGGATAATTTTTCTCATTTTAAAATTTTTAATGTTCGTTGCTAGTTTTCATTTTCGAATAGCGGCGACAAGACATCGAATAAGTTACTAGCCCAGTCACAGTTCGTAAAAAAGACAAAACCTCTGGAAATAAGCCAATTTTCAGCGTCAATACAACTACAAATTTATCAATACTTCAATAAGAAAAGTAATCTACCTATTCTTTTTGTAATATAAATGTTTTCTGATTTTGAGCAGGTACGCTCTGGCATTAGTATACAGTTTCGAACCTAAATCCGTAAAGTATTGATTTTGCTCGGTTTTTAGTTTTCTAAAATTGGAAGTGCTACGATTCTGCCACAAAACTCAGATTAATGATTTTTATAACATTTGTGATGTAGTAATGTTTCGAATTTGAACCTTCAAATCCATTTGTTTTTAGAGGTATTAACTAATTAAATCGATATAAAAAGATCAAAAAAAAATCCCATTTCGTTAGAAATGGGATTTTAAGTTTGTGACCTCGACTGGATTCAAACCAGTAACCTTCTGAGCCGTAATCAGATGCGCTATTCAGTTGCGCCACGAGGCCTTTTTTATTATCAATTAGCTAATTTTTTGTAGCTTTGTTGATTGCTTATTGCGGGTGCAAAGATAGACATAAATGTGAGATAAACAAGGAAAAAATAACAGAAAATTAAAAAAAAATGCAGTTCGAAAATTATATACGTGATATTCAGGGATTTCCGAAAGAAGGAATTTTATTTAAAGACATAACTCCGCTACTAATTAATCCAGAAGCGAGAACAAATTGCCTTAGAATTTTGCTTGATTCATTAAATGGACAAAAAATAGACAAGGTAGTTGGAGCCGAATCTCGAGGCTTTTTCTTCGGGATGTTGTTGGCGCAAGAATTAAATGCTGGATTTGTTCCTGTTAGGAAACCAAAAAAGCTTCCGTTTGATACGATTTCAGCTTCTTACGAATTAGAATATGGTTCTGATAGTTTGGAAATGCATGCAGATGCTATCAAAAAAGGAGATCGCGTTTTAATTCATGACGACGTATTGGCTACTGGTGGAACCGCAAAAGCAGTTTGCGAATTAGTAGAAAAACTTGGAGGGGAAATTGTGCAATGTAATTTCTTAATGGAACTGACTTTTCTTAACGGAAGAGAAAAAATAAAGGAATATCCCGTTTTTGCAGCATTAACTTATTAGTGGAAACGAAAATCATAAAGTCTTATATCTGATTCTGGCTTTTATTTTGAATTTAAGGCAAGAAAATAAGAAAGGGCTTCATGAGCCTTAAAAAAGAAATGGAGCGAAATAACGTACTCTCTTATGGCTTTTTTTAAGTTTAAGTTTTGAACTCGAAACTTGAAAACTTTGAATTTGAAACAAAAATAAAACCCGACAAGATTATTGTCGGGTTTTTTATTTTAAAACTAAGAAAGAAATTATCTTAAGATTGCTCCAAGTTCAGTTTCGAAAGTCTGTTGTAATTTAGACATGATTTTGTCAATCTGAGCATCAGTTAAAGTTTTAGTATTGTCTTGAATAGTAAAACTTAAAGCGTACGATTTTTTTCCTTCTGGCAATTTGCTTCCTTGGTAAACATCAAATAGATTAATGTCTTTTAGAAGTGTTTTTTCTGTTTGTTTCGCCAAGTTGAAAATACTTTCGTAAGTCGTTTTTTCATCAATTAATAAAGCTAAATCTCTACGAACTTCTGGATATTTAGGAATCTCAGTGTATTTAATTTTTCCAGTTATGATTTTTAAAACCAAATCCCAGTTGAAATCTGCGTAATAAACGTCTTGTTTAATGCCGAAATGCTTTAAAATAGGTTTTTTAACAACACCCATTTCAACTAAAATATCATTATTATAAGTAATCGCAGTTCCTTCAGAATAGATATCTGATTGAACTGGCGCATTACCAATTTTTTCAATTCCTAAACGAGATAAAATAGCTTTTACATATCCTTTCAATAAGAAGAAATCTGTTGTTTTTTGTGGATTTGTCCAGCTTTCTTTGTTTCTATTTCCAGAAATTAATAAAGAAAGATGTTTATGCTCTTCGTATCCGTTTAAATACTTATGATATGTTTTTCCGAATTCAAATAATTTTAAATCAGAATTTTTTCTATTGATGTTATATGAAACAGCTTCTAATCCAGAAAATAATAAAGACTGGCGAAGTGTCGCTAAATCACTACTCAACGGATTCAACATTGAAACATTATGTTCTTCTTTTAATGAAGTCGATAATTTCGCGTAAGCGGCAGTTGTCAATGAATTGGCCATCATCTCGTGGAATCCTTGAGAATTCAGTTGAGAAGCAATTACATTTTGAACTTTATAATCTTCTGTTCTTGGAGAATTTGCAACTGTAGCATTAAATTTCTTAGAGAAATTAATGTTGTTATAGCCGTAAACTCTTAAAATTTCTTCGATTACATCAATTTCACGCTGAACATCTACACGATATGCAGGAATGGTTAAACCTAAACCAGTGTCAGAAACGCTATTTACTTTAATATCTAAAGAAACCAAGATTTTTTTGATCGTATCTTTTGGAATTTCTTGTCCGATAATTTTAGAAACATGGCTGAAATTCAATAAAACAGAGAAATCTTCTACTTTTTTAGGATATACTTCTACAACATCAGAAGTGATTTTTCCACCAGCAACTTCTTGAATTAAAAGAGCAGCACGTTTTAAAGCATATTCTGTAATAGTTGGATCAATTCCTCTTTCAAATCTAAAAGAAGCATCTGTGCTTAATTGGTGTCTTTTTGCTGTTTTACGAATGCTTACTGGATCGAAATAAGCACTTTCTAAGAAAATAGAAGTAGTTCCTTCAGAAACCCCAGATTTTTTCCCTCCGAAAACCCCAGCAATACAAAGTGGACCTTTTTCGTCGCAAATCATTAAATCTTCTTTATGCAACGTTCTTTCTACATCGTCAAGAGTAACAAATTTAGTTCCTTCAGCAACTGTTTTTACAATCACTTTTCCGTTGATTTTCGCAGCGTCAAAAGCGTGTAAAGGTTGTCCTAATTCATGTAAAACATAATTAGTAACGTCAACAATATTATTTTTTGGAGTTAATCCGATAGCTTTTAAGCGATCTTGTAACCAGCTTGGTGATTCATGTACAGAAATTCCAGAAATAGTTACACCGCAATATCTTGGCGCTAAATGAGAATCTTCAACATTTACGTCAATTTTAAGTGTGCGCATGTCAACTCTAAAATTGCTTACAGAAGGCGTAATCAATTCAACGTTTACACCACGCTGTAACATTCCTGCTCTTAAATCACGAGCAGTACCAAAATGGCTCATTGCATCAGCACGGTTTGGAGTCAATCCGATTTCGAAAACTTCGTCATTTGCAATTTGGAAAACTTCAGATGCAGGAGTTCCAGGAACTAAATCTTCTGCCAAGACCATAATTCCGTCATGACTAGTTCCTAAACCTAATTCATCTTCAGCACAGATCATTCCGTGACTTTCCTGTCCGCGAATTTTTCCTTTTTTAATGGTAAATTCTGCACCTTCTTTATCGTATAAAACGGTTCCTATTGTTGCCACTGGGACTTTTTGTCCTGCAGCTACGTTTGCAGCTCCGCATACAATTTGTACAGGGGCTTCTAAACCAACATCAACTGTAGTAACTTTCAATCTATCAGCATCAGGATGTTTTTCGCAAGTTAGAACTTGTCCAACAACAACGCCTGCTAAACCTCCTTTAATTGACTCGTATTTTTCGACAACTTCTACTTCTAAACCTAAATCTGTTAGTAATTCAGAAGTCTGCTCAGATGTCCAATCTGTTTTAATAAATTGTTTTAACCAGTTGTAAGATATTTTCATTGTAGTTATTTAATTCTTGAATAAGGTTACAAATATAAGGATTGCGCTTTGGAGTAAGAAAAAATTATGTGGTTTTTTCTAGTTGTTTTTTCTTGAAAAGAAAATTCTGATTATTAGTCTTTTAATAATTTAAGGGGTAGAATTTTGATAAATGAATATTCTAAAAGCCTAAAAAAAGCGAAAGTGAAATTTTTGTGCTACAAGATGAATGAAAAATGCTATTCTGTTTCTTTTTATGAAGCTAAATTTGGAGTAAATCAAAAAAAGAATATTATGAGTACCTTAGTAAAAAGACCTGAATTTAAGGCAAAATACGATAACTATATTGGTGGAAAATTTACAGCACCAATTACAGGAGAATACTTTGACGTTGTTTCTCCAATCGATGGAAAAGTGTTTACAAAAGCAGCGCATTCTGGAAAGGCAGATTTAGAATTGGCTGTAGATACAGCTTATGAAGCTTTTAAAACCTGGGGAAAAACTTCGGTAACAGAAAGAAGCATTTTACTTAATAAGATTGCACAAAAAATTGAAGACAATTTAGAATATATCGCAGCCGTTGAAACGGTAGACAACGGAAAACCAATTCGTGAAACGCTTGCCGCTGATATTCCGTTAGCTATTGATCACTTTAGATATTTTGCAGGCGTAATTCGTGCAGAAGAAAGTTCTATTGCAGAACTAGATTCTCAAACTGTTTCTATTGCTTTAAGCGAACCTCTTGGTGTTGTGGCTCAGATTATTCCGTGGAATTTCCCAATTTTAATGGCCGTTTGGAAAATCGCTCCAGCGCTTGCTGCAGGAAATACAATTGTTTTAAAACCAGCTGAAAGTACACCAATTTCTATTATGGTTTTAATGGAATTAATTGGAGATATTCTTCCTCCAGGAGTTCTAAATATTGTAAATGGTTTTGGTGCGGAATTAGGACGTCCGTTAGTAACCAATAAAAAAGTCTCAAAAGCTGCATTTACAGGTTCTACTACTACAGGACGTTTGGTAATGCAATACGCAACAGAAAATATTATTCCGGTAACGTTGGAGTTAGGAGGTAAATCGCCAAATATTTTCTTCCCTTCTATAGCAGATCACGATGATGATTTCTTCGATAAAGCAGTTGAAGGTGCGGTTTTATTTGCTTTAAATCAAGGAGAAATCTGTACTTGTCCTTCAAGATTATTAATTCACGAAGATATTTACGACAAGTTCATCAAGAAAGTAATTGAAAGAACAGAAGCCATTATTGCAGGAAATCCGTTAGATAAATCGACTATGATTGGTGCTCAGACTTCTATTGTTCAGAAAGAAAAAATCATGTCTTACATCAAATTAGGAAAAGAAGAGGGCGCAGAATTGTTGACAGGAGGTGATGAAAATAAATTGGGAGGAGATTTAGAAGGCGGTTACTACATCAAACCAACGTTGTTTAAAGGAAATAACAAAATGAGAATCTTTCAAGAAGAGATTTTCGGACCAGTTTTAGCCGTGACGACTTTCAAAACTACAGAAGAAGCAATCGAAATTGCAAACGATACCATGTACGGATTAGGTGCAGGAGTTTGGACAAGAGATGCGCACGAAATTTATCAAGTTCCAAGAGCAATTCAATCTGGGCGAGTATGGATCAATCAGTACCATTCTTATCCTGCAGGGGCTCCGTTTGGAGGTTACAAACAATCTGGAATTGGTCGTGAAAACCACAAAATGATGTTGAGCCAATACCGCCAAACAAAAAACATGCTGATTTCTTACGACAAAAAGAAATTAGGATTCTTTTAAAGAATATAAACTTGAGAATAGAAAATCGGTAGGTTTTCTGTTCTCTTAAAACCATAGAATTATGCTTCCAAAAACAATGAAAGCTGCGGTCGTTCGAGAATTCGGATCTCTTTTAAAAATAGAAGAAGTCGAAGTAAAACGCCCAGGTAGAAATGAAATTCTTGTAAAAGTAATTGCAAGCGGAGTTTGTCACACCGATTTACATGCTGTAGAAGGCGATTGGCCAGTAAAACCAAAAATGCCTTTAATACCAGGTCACGAAGCTGTGGGCTATGTTGTCGCAGTTGGACAGGATGTAAAAAATGTAAAAGAAGGAGATGCTGTTGGTGTGCCTTGGCTTTATAGTGCGTGCGGTGGTTGTGACCATTGCATTACTGGTTGGGAAACCTTATGTGAAAGTCAGCAGAATGGTGGTTACAGCGTAGATGGCGGATTTGCAGAATATGTAATTGCAGATGCTAGATATGTTGGAATTTTGCCTTCTAATGTGAATTTTATCGAAATGGCGCCTATTTTGTGTGCTGGAGTTACCGTTTACAAAGGGTTGAAAGAAACAGAAGTTAAACCTGGCGAATGGGTCGCAATTTCTGGAATTGGAGGTTTAGGGCATGTTGCTGTGCAATATGCAAAAGCTATGGGAATGAATGTTGCAGCAATTGATATTGGAGATGATAAATTGGAACTGGCAAAGAAATTAGGAGCCGATTTGGTTGTGAATGCTAAAAATCAAAATCCTGGAGAATTCTTAAAAAAAGAAGTTGGTGGAATGCATGGGGCATTGGTTACCGCAGTTTCTCCAATAGCTTTCAAACAAGGACTTGAAACGTTGAGAAGAAAAGGTACAATGGCATTAAACGGACTTCCTCCAGGTAATTTTGATTTGTCTATTTTCGATACTGTTTTAAATAGAATTACCATAAGAGGTTCTATTGTTGGGACACGAAAAGACATGAAAGAAGCAATCGAATTTGCTGTTGACGGAAAAGTTAAAGCAACAGTAACGCCAACAAAATTGGAAGATATCAATAATGTCTTCGATAAAATGAAAAAAGGTGAAATAGAAGGAAGGGTCGTGCTAGATATAACGCAATCTTAAATAGTTGGTTATGTCTAAGCAGTAAATTCTTAATTGAATTTACTGCTTTTTTTAATACTAAAAGTTATGATTAAGCGAATAGATGCTACAGAAAAAGCAATAGAATTGATTAAAATTCTAAAAGAAAAACATGGTGATTTGATGTTTTATCAAGCAGGCGGATGTTGTGAAGGTACACAGCCACAATGTTTTGAAAAAGGCGGATATTATCAGCGTACAGGCGATGTTTGCATCGGAGTTATTGAGGACACCGAATTTTGGGTAGATAAAGATTTATTTGAATATTGGAAACATGCTCATTTTACTTTAACTGTAATTGATGCATTTGGAGTAGGAGGTTTTTCATTAGAAACACCACTAAAGAAAACATTTCAAATAGAATATAGAATTTTTACTCCCGAAGAAGAAAAAGATTTAGAGCCTGTAACTAGGATTGAGTAAGTTTTAAGTCTCAGTCGCAGTTTTTAGTTTGAAGAAAACTTAGCATCTCAGCATCTTAGAACCTTAGCAACTTTAAGAAACATACAACAGCTGATATTGTTTCGGCGTAATGCCTTCATGTTTTTTAAATAATCGAATGAAGTAATTAGCATCTTCAAAACCTGCTAAATAACAAACTTCATTGATTTGAAGTGTTGGATTTCTTAATAGATTTTTAGCGCATTTTATTTTTTCATTCAAAATATACTCAATCGGACTCATTCCGAGTTCGCGTTTAAAGAAACGATAGAAAGAAGTGGTACTCATGCAAGCTTTTTCACTCAATGTTTTTAAGCTCATGTTTTCCTTCAAATTCTGTTTGATATATTCTGTAACTTCTTTTATCGGATTGTTGCTCTCAAAAGTTTTTCCTTCATCCAAAGATTTTACGGTTTGAGTCTGGATAATCCTAATTAATAATTCTTTTAAAGTCAAATCGGCAAAAATGTCTTTGGTAATCGACGTGCTCATGCATTCTTTGATGAGTTTATTGATCGTCGTAGCCATTTCTATATTATTGTAAAAGAAATAATTCTGGTAATTTAATTGCCAATACATATTATTTCCTTCTTTCGGATATTGCTCGTTTAAGAAATTTAAGATTTCAGCAATTTTATCCTGATCAATAGCTAATGCCAAACATTGTGTCGGATTGTTTTTTGAAGCTTCAGGAAAATCAATTTTCATTTCTACATTAGAAGGAACAATAACTGTTTCGCCTGGAAGATATACAAATTCAGGATCATCAAAAAGATGCATGATTTTCTTTCCGCGTAGCATGCTGGTCACCACCAAATCATTAAATTTTAATGGAACTTTGTGAGTCGATTCGTAGGTTTCAAATAGATTTAATTCACAATGATTCAAATTGTAGATAGTTCTATTTTCTACAAGAGTTTTTAATGATTTCTCTTGCGATAATTGGAGCGGATTGACTAAAAATCGTTGATTGTTCATTAAATTTAAGTTTGAGTGGAGACTTTAAATTTAATAAAAATAAGAATAGAATAAACAGATTTAACGTTTAATTATATCAATTCTTCAACATGTTTTTTGATGTTTTCAGATATCTTCTTTGTTGGAAGATCATTTTCATCATTTCCGAAAGGATCTTCAATTTCTTCAGCAATAAGTTCTAAACTTGCCAATACATAAAAGATAAAAACAACTACAGGAGCAACCAAATATCCTAAACTAACAGAATAACCAAAAGGAAGTGTCATGGTATAAAAGAAGATGAATTTCTTTATAAAAGCACTATAAGAGTAGGGAATAGGAGTGTTTTTAATGCGTTCGCACGCTCCGCAAATGTCTGTAAAAGCAACTAACTCCTCGTTTAGTGTAATTAGTTGCTCTCCAGATATTTTTTTAGCATCATACAAATCATTGATTTTATGATACATGATTCTTTTTAATTGATTTGGCTTGTGTTTGTGCTGATCAATTTCGAGCTCAACATCTTCAAACAGCATTTTGCCAGTGTCTTCATCTTTTAAATGATGGTGAAGAATATCGGCATACATTGGAATGTATTTTCTAAAAAACTTTCTGTCATTTTCGTCTTTTAAAATCGCCGAAAGTTTAATAGCAAGATTACGGCTATTATTTACAAGTCCGCCCCAAAGTTTACGGCCTTCCCACCATCTATCATAAGCTGTATTTGTTCTAAAAACAAGCAAAAGCGAGATTACAAATCCAAGCATTCCATGCATAATTGGAATATTGTGGATGTAATCGTTTTTAGTCACTTTAAAATAATGAAGTTCAAAATAACAGACAATTGCGGCGTAAATTCCAATAGCAATCATAATCGTAAACAGTTTTCGAACTGTATCAGATTTATGAAAATGAAAAATAAAAGTAAACCAGTCTTTGGTGTTATAAGAAATCATTTAAGTATGTTTTGAAACAAATTTACTTAAAAATTGATATTTCCGGCTAATTCTTTTAATGCAATTTCAGATAATTTTGCCTCATATTGTGCGTTGCTATAACGCACTTTTGCATTGACATAATTAAGCTGAGCTGTTCTAAAATCTAGAGTTGTAATAGTTCCGATTTTAAATTTGTCTAACGTGATTTCTAAATTCTGTCTTGCAATAGCTTCGTTTTCTTCTTCTAAAATAATTAATTCTAGATTGGTTAAATACGTTTGAAATGCAGTGCTCAATTGTGTGTTCAAAGTGGTATTTTGCTGTTCTATGGCAAGTTGTGAATTTTCAATTTGCATTTTAGCAACTTTTTCGTTGCGATGCTGATTAAAACCATCAAAAATATTCATAGAAGCATTAAAACCATAATTTAAACCTCTAGAAGAAGTCGAGCTGGTAAAACCTAAACTAGATTGGCTCTCAGAAAAATTATATCCTGAAGTTAATCTTAAAACGGGATAACGATCTGCTTTTACTTGCTTTAACTGCAATTCGGCTATTCGTTTGTTTATAATTTCAGCTTCTAAACCGGGATTTTGTTTTTGAGCTAAATCCATTAAATCAGCTAAAACCAGTTTATTGTCTACAGCAACTTTATCAGTAACCTTATAATCAATTTTTGGATCGCGTGCTAAATGCTGGTTTAGTAAGATTTTACCATTCGCATACGCTTCTTTTTGTCTTAACAAGGCAACTTGATCTGAATTTAAATCGACTTGTGCATTTAAAACTTCTAATTTTGAGGCTTTTCCGATACTGAAACGATTTTTAGCCAAAGTCAATCTCTGATTCGAAATAACAATTGTAGTATCTAATGCAGCCAATTGCTGTTGCATTTGAACTAAATCATAATAAGCAGAATTTACCTGAGCAATTTTAACTAAAATGGTTCTTTTAAGTTCTGCATCGCCTAGTTTTTGAAGTTCTTTCAACTGATCAAGTTTAGCGAACATCTTCATTCCGTCAAAAACAGTCCATCCTAAACTTACTCCATAATTTAAACTATTATTTTTGGCATTGTCTAGCGAAGTACTCGTTCCGTCCTGACGTGTTTGAGACGAATTCATGATACTATTATTATCAGTAACAGATGCTGTAGCAGTTGGCAGCATTCCTGCATTTCCAATAGTTACGTTCGTTTCGCTTATTTTGGAATTATTCTTTGCAATTTTAATTTCAAAATTATTCTCTAGAGCTATAGACATAGCCTGCTCAATAGTAAGAACTTCCTGCGCCTTTGATTGGAAAATGCAAAGGAACAGGATAATTGCTGTACAGTATATTTTTTTGATATTCATATTCGTTTTCTTTAACCAAAAATCTGTTTTTTGGTTTCTATTTAATGCTGTCTCTTTCGTATTCGTCAATATGGTCAAATTCAGGATAATGTTTTCTAGCTTTAGACCACATAAAGTAAATGGCAGGAATTACAAATAGCGTTAATGCCAATGAGAAAATAGTTCCACCTACGATTACAACTCCCATACCAATTCTACTTGTAGACGCAGCTCCAAGCGACATTGCAATTGGAAGCGCTCCTAATGCAATAGCCAAACTCGTCATTAAAATTGGACGTAAACGTGCCTCTGAAGCTTCTAAAATAGCTTCCATTTTAGACTTGCCTTGTTCTCGTAATTGATTGGCAAATTCGACAATCAAAATACCATTCTTGGTAACCAAACCAATCAACATTACCGTACCAATCTGGCTGAAAATATTCCAAGTTTGATTGAATAACCATAATGAAAATAAAGCTCCTGCAACCGCCATTGGAACCGTTAAAATGATAATAAACGGATCAATAAAACTTTCAAACTGCGCGGCAAGAATCAAGAAAATTAACAATAAAGCCAATCCGAAAGCGAAAGAAGTGTTAGAGCTACTTTCTACGAAATCTCGAGATTCTCCAGCTAAATCGGTTGTAAAACTTTCGTCCAAAACTTTTGCTTTAATTCTGTCCATTTCCTGAATACCATCGCTGATACTTTTTCCTGGAGCTAAACCAGCAGAAACAGTTGCCGACATATAACGGTTGTTGTGGAATAATTGCGGCGGATTACTTTGCTCGTAAACTTTTACCACGTTATCCATTTGAATCAATTCGCCTTTTCTGTTTTTTACAAACATAGAAGTCAAATCCAGCGGTTTAGATCTGTCTTTTTGATCAAATTGTCCAATTACTTGATATTGTTTTCCATTTTTAATGAAATATCCAAAACGTTGTCCGCTTAAAGAAAGCTGTAAAGTTTGCGCAATATCAATGATCGAAATTCCTAGACTTTCTGCTTTTTCACGATCGATTGTAACGTTAATTTCTGGTTTATTGAATTTCAAGTTTACATCTGTTGTAGAAAACACATCACTTTTATTAACCTCATTCATAAATAGAGGAATTTTTTCTCTCAATTTATCAAAGTTAGGAGCTTGAATAATGTATTGAATTGGTAAACCTCCACGTCTGTTAACCGCAATTGTAGGCTGTTGAATTACAGCTGTTTTTGCATCTGGATATTTTTTTGTCCATTTTGTTAATTGATCAGCAATGTCTTTTTGAGATTTAGTTCTTTCGTCTGGTTCTTTTAATGAAAGTCTAATGAAACCTGTGTTCGTTGCCGAAGCTCCAAAACCTGGCGCTGTAATAACCAAACTTACTTTTTTCTCCGGAATAGAATCATCAACCAATTGTGAAATCTCCTGCATAAAACGGTCTGTGTATTCGTATGAAGATCCTTCAGGAGTGGTCATACGCATTGTTACAGAACTTCTGTCATCATAAGGAGCTGTTTCTTTTGGAAGAATAGTAAAGAATAAATAAATCAATCCGAAACAAGCAATAAGAATAGGGAAGCTGATCCATTTTCTTTCCATAAATTTTGAAAGAGCCTCAGCATAACTGCTGTTCATTTTCTCAAAAAATGGTTCTGTTTTAATATAGAATTTTGATTTTTTCTGTTCTCCGCCTTTCATTAAATAAGCATTCAACATTGGCGTTAATGTCAGCGAAACAAAAGCAGAAATTAATACTGCGGCACCAATTACAACTCCAAACTCCCTAAATAGCCTTCCTACGAAACCTTCAAGGAATATTACAGGTAAGAATACTGCAGCTAATGTTACCGAAATCGAAATTACGGCATAGAAAATTTCATTTGAACCTTTAATAGCGGCTTCAATTGGAGACATTCCTTCTTCAACTTTTTTGAAGATATTTTCGGTTACAACTATACCGTCATCTACTACAAGTCCTGTTGCCAGTACGATTGCTAATAAGGTTAATACGTTGATTGAGAATCCGAATAACCACATGATAAAGAATGTAGCAATTAAGGAAACAGGAATATCAATTAAAGGTCTGAAAGCAATTGCCCAGTCTCTAAAGAAAAGGTAAATAATAATGATTACCAGAATTACAGAAATTCCTAATGTTTCTGCAACCTCTAATACCGATTTCTTTACGAAAATTGTATTGTCAAGTGCAATATTTAATTTGATATCTTTTGGAAGATCCTTTTTTAAGGCTTCGTATTTTTTGTAAAACTCTTTCGAAATATCTAAATAGTTTGCTCCAGGCATTGGTACAATTGCCAAACCAATCATTGGCAAACCTGATTGGCTCAGTTTGGTTTCGATATTTTCTGGACCTAATTCAGCACCTCCAACATCGCTTAAACGAACAATTTTATCTCCGTCAGTTCTAATGATGATATTGTTGAACTCTTCTGGTTTAGAAAGATTTCCAATGGTTTTTACGGTAAGTTCAGTATTGTTACCTGTTAATTTACCAGATGGCAATTCGACATTCTGTGCGTTTAATGCCGTACGTACATCTGAAACGGTACAACCATAAGCAGTCAATTTTACTGGATCAATCCATAAACGCATTGCGTAACGTTTTTGTCCCCAAATTTGCACACCACTTACTCCTGGAATCGTTTCTAGACGTTGAGAAATAACATTTTCTGCGTAATCACTTAATTCTAAAGAGTTTCTGGTGTCACTTTGAACCGTCATCGAGATAATGGCATCACTATCTGCATCTGCTTTCGATACAACTGGTGGAGCATCGATATCTTGCGGAAGATTTCTAATTGCCTGAGAAACTTTATCACGAACGTCGTTTGCGGCTTCTTCTAAATCTTTGTCAAGGTTAAATTCTATGGTGATATTACTGCTTCCTTGGTTACTAGATGAAGTAATATTTCTGATTCCGTCAATAGCATTTACCGCTTTTTCAAGAGGTTCTGTAATTTGCGATTCAATAATGTCGGCATTTGCACCTGTATAATTGGTACGAATAGAAACCTGTGCAGGGTCAATAGAAGGAAATTCTCTGACTCCCAAAAATGTGTAACCAATAAAACCGAATAGAATAATTAATAAATTCAGTACTATAGTTAAAACAGGTCTTTTTATACTTGTAGTTGATAAACTCATTTGTAATTTTAGATTTTAGATTTCAGACTTTAGATTTCTGATTTATCGCTAAATCACATCGTCATCTTTAATCTATATTCAAGTCTTGCGACTTTTGACTTTAAGACTTTTGGCTTTAGGACTACTTTACTTTAACTTTAATAGGAGCTTCATCTTTTAAAGACATAACACCACTTGTAATTAAGGTATCTCCAGGTTTTAATCCAGCTAAAATTAAAATTGAAGAGTCAGTTCTTGTTGTTGCATCAACCATTACTTCTTTTGCTTGACCGTTGTTAGCCACATAAACTTTTTTGCCATCTTGAATTGGTACAATAGCTTGAGAAGGAACAACTATAGCATCTTTAATAATATTTAAAGGTAATTTGATATCTGCGAAAGTTCCAGGGAAAAGTTTTCCGTCAACATTGTCTGCAAGCGCACGAATTTGAAGCGTACGTGTTGCAACAGCAACTTCTGGTTCGATGGCATAAATTTTTGCGTTATACGTTTTATCAGATCCAGAAACTTTAAAATCAATTACAGATCCAGATTTTACTTCTGCAGCATATTTTTCTGGAATTGAAAAAGTTATTTTTAATTTACTAGTATTAACCAATTTTGCTACTAAAACCGTTGGTGTAATATAAGTTCCCGGAGAAATCGAACGTAAACCGATTTTTCCTGAAAAAGGAGCTCTCACAGAAGTTTTAGAGATTTGTGCTTTTATTAATTGAGTTTGTGCTTGTGCAGAAGCGTGATCGGCCATTGCAACATCTGCTTCTTCCTGACTAATTGCTTCTTTCTGCAATAATAATTTTGCTCTTCTTTCATTTTCAGCAGCCAAACCTTCTTTGGTTATAGCTTGTCTTAATTGTGCTCTTAGCTCAATATCATTTACTTTAAGAAGTACTTGTCCTTTTGTAACGTTGCTTCCTTCAGTAAAAAATATTCCCTCAACAATTCCCGAAACCTCACTATGAATTTCAACTTGTTCATTTGCTTCAATAGATCCCGATAATGCAAGATTATTGTCAAATGTGGCAGTTTTTATTACGATTCCATTAACAGTTGTTGGAGATTTTTTGTCATTAAACTTTTTAGAGTCTTCGTTTTTCCCCTTGTTCGATATAATTCTGTAGGTAACAAAGCCACCAATTGCAATGATTAAAAGGGTGTAAATGAGGTGTTTTAGTTTCATAAAATTGAGGTGAATATAGATTTTAGGTTTGTGTTTTTAGTAAGCTTGCAAATTTAACTTTTTGGGCTGAAATCGAAAGCTGTTAGCGTTTATTTAACATTTGTATGTACAAAGGTTTGCAATTAGACTACAAGGATGTCAAAAGGTTTAATTAATGATTAAATTTTTTCAAAAAAATTAAGTAATGTTTATTTCCAAGACGTATGTCTAATCTTCAAATGATGAAGCGATTTATTTAGATTCAAAAAAAATATTCAATTTGTCTGATTTTTTTTGCACTTTATCGATTTTATTTGTAACATTGATACGTTAAACAAAATGTCTGGATTTTTCAGATTTGCTATTGATTTTGTATAGCATTTCTGTTAAAATATGTAAGTAGAAGTTGTTTTTTTTGGTTTTTTACAGAATATAGCTAGAAGTTATATTAACAAGTGTTTATTCTTTGTTGTTTGAATAATAAAAAAATGATTTTATGAAGAAAAAATTACTTCTGACTTTATGGTTCGCATTTTTACTTCTTTCAATTGGTTATCTGTTTTGGCAAAACGAGTTTCAATATAGTTTGCCAACTCCAATACCAAAGAACTATCACGTTATTGCCATGGGATCAAAAATTGATTTGGGACCGTGTTGTGCATTTGACAATAGACCCATTTTTATACATTTTTTTAATCCAGAATGTCCATGTTCACGATTCAACGTGCCTCATGTAAGCTCTTTGATTAAAAAATACGGAGATCAGATTAATTTTAAAATTGTGGTTTTAAACAAACAGAAGAATTTTACTATTGATGAGATTCAGAAAAAGTTCGATGCTAAAATTCCGGTTTATTTTGATGAAGCAATTGCCAAAAAATGCGGTGTATTCTCAACACCTCAGGCGGTTTTGCTAGATCAGTCGCATAATTTGTATTACAGAGGCAATTACAATAAAGCGAGATATTGTACAGATACCAAAAGCCAATATGCCCAAATGGCGATAGATTCTCTTCTTAGCAGAAAAAACAGCCACAACCCATCTTTTGATGCTTTAGCCCTTAGGGCCTACGGATGTTCATTACCAAAATGCACTAAATAATTATTTCCAAAAACCTAAATCTAAATTCCCATGAAAACAAAAGCTAGCTTAAACGAACAAGATTATCTGCACAGTTTTATGTCTACAATGACACAAAAATCAGATACAATTATTAATTATGTACTTGCAGTATATTTTCTTCTCGGTATCGGATTATCTTTTAAATACGATACTTTCGAGATTGGCGTTGGTGTTGGAACATTGAATTTATTAGCCTATTATTCGGCTAAGTTTTTTATGAAAAATTCCAGATTTTACCAATATGTTTTATCAGTTGTACTGGCTATTTTTATGGCACAATACATTTATCAAATGCACGGAATGTTCGAGATGCATTTTACAGTATTTATTGCCAGTACAATCTTGATTATTTATCAGAACTGGAAACTTCAAATTCCGTTAACTTTATTAGTAATTCTGCATCATGCAGGATTGGCGTATCTGCAAAACTTTATTTATAATGACGCTAATGGTCTTCAGGTTTATTTCTCTCAAGTTAATTTTGATATGGAGACTTTGATTATTCATACTGTTTTGGCGGCAGTAGTATTTTTAATGAATGGTTACTGGGCTTACTATTTTAAGGAGCATAGCGAAAATCATATCTCAAAAATTTCAGACGAATATGAGTTAGAAAACATGAAGTTAGCTTCAGCAAAATACAGTTCAATGTCGGCTACAAAAGATTATAATGATTTTATACATAGAACAACTTTAGATTTAAAACTGCCAGTAAATTCGGTTTTAAAATTGATTGATGTATCAAAAGGACATACAGACAATGATAAATTGCTTACTTATCTTGAAATGATGAGAGAAAGTGCCAAGAAGATTGATGATTTAGTTAATGACATTCATGTAAAATCAACAAGCAGCAGAAGTTAGAATTTTTAATTTCCGATTAGTTTCGGAACCAACTCCCCAAAATAATATTAATTTTTTACAACTGTTGTATGTTTAAGTATGATTTACCAACTGCAGTTCCTACGCTGCATAATCTCAAAAAAATTATTGATGATTTTTTGAATGAAAGCATTACATTAAATTCAATCGAAAAAATTGGCGCTCAATCTGAATTTGAAATAGAAGTGAGAGAAATTTTTAAAAACTATCGAGATAATTCTCATGTTTACGATCTTGATTTTCAATATAAAAAACTAATACAGATTGTGAATGATATTCATAATCTTAATCTTGCTGTTGACAATCAGATTCCAGAATGGCTGGAAAATGAATTAGAAACGGTTTTCCATAAAATCAGAAATATTCTGCTTGTTTTGGAAATAGAGTTAAATTGAAAATTGTTTAAGGATTCATTTTATATACTTAATTGAACTGTAGATTAATTTAATTGTAAAATTTATGGATACCAGATTAAACCGTCCAACGCCTTCTGATAGAGAAGTGGATTGGAATAAGAATAAAGTGCTGCTTAGTAAAACTGACAAAAAAGGAACCATTTTATATGCCAATGAAGACTTTATAGATGTTTCTGGTTATGATGAATTTGAACTTGTGGGGCAACCGCATAATATTGTACGCCATCCAGATATGCCAAAAGTGATTTTTAAATTCTTATGGGACAGCATTAAATCCAGTGAAAATATTCATGTTATTATAAAAAACATGGCAAAAACTGGTCGTTATTATTGGGTAGTAACCGATTTTAAAATTGTCGCAGACACAGATGGTGAAATTGTTGGTTTCTTTGGGACTCGAAAATCTGTTCCAAATGATATTATTGTAAAGTTTATTGAACCTTTATATAAAAAGCTTTTACAAATTGAAGAAACCAGTGGTATGCATGCTTCTGAAGAATATCTTGTGGGTTTTCTAGAAGAGAGAAAGAAAAGCTATATGGAATATATTGATCAATTGATCGCCACAGGTAAGGATGATAAAAATAAAGTAAGTAAAGGTTTGTTTAGTGGGCTTTTTGATAAGAAAGCCGATACTAAAAAGTAATAATGAACAATATACTTCATTGTGTCTAATAAAATATTCAACTTTAAATTTGACCCCCCATCAAAACTAAATCAAACGGATACAATAGAATGCAATGGAGTATATGTTTTTTTGTTTCAGGTTTCAAGTGTAGTTAAGAAACTTCTGTCCCTCTGAACCTTTGTAGCTTTGAACCTCTAACTAATATAATTCCAAATATTCTTCTTCTTTGTCATTTCGATGAAAATCGCTCTAAGAATAGCATTTTCAGGTTTTTGAAGCGCAGAATCTTCTTTTAAAATCTTCATGGCATAATTTCTAGCCACAGAAAGAATTTCTCTATCTTTTACAATATCCGCAATCTGAAGGTTTAAAACACCGCTTTGTTGAGTTCCCATTAAATCGCCAGGACCACGAAGCTTTAAATCTACTTCGGCAATTTCAAAACCATCATTAGTCTGAACCATAGTTTCCATTCTGGTTTTGCTGTCAGAACTTAATTTATGTCCCGTCATTAAGATACAATAACTCTGTTCAGCACCACGTCCAACACGTCCGCGAAGCTGATGTAGTTGCGAAAGTCCAAATCTTTCAGCGCTTTCAATAATCATTACACTGGCATTTGGCACGTTTACACCAACTTCAATTACAGTTGTTGCCACCATAATGTTAGTTTTCCCTTCAGAGAAACGCTTCATTTCAGAATCTTTGTCAGCAGGTTTCATTTTTCCGTGAAGGATAGAAATAGAATATTGCGGAAGAGGAAAATCACGAGAAATACTTTCATAACCGTCCATTAAATCCTTATAATCCATTTTTTCAGATTCCTGAATTAATGGATACACAATATAAATTTGTCTTCCTTTTGCAATTTCATCACGAAGAAACTTCCAAACTTTCAAACGATTGGTGTCATAGCGATGCACCGTCTGAATTGGTTTTCTTCCTGGAGGCAATTCATCAATAACCGAAATATCCAAATCACCATACAAACTCATTGCCAGCGTTCTCGGAATAGGAGTGGCGGTCATGACCAAAACGTGTGGCGGAATATCATTTTTCTTCCACAATTTAGATCTTTGCTCCACGCCAAAACGATGCTGTTCATCAATTACAGAAAGTCCTAAATTCTGGAATTTCACTTTATCTTCCAACAAAGCGTGAGTTCCAATTAAAATTTTAAGTTCTCCGTTTTCTAATTCTTCATGAATAATTTTTCTTTCTGAAGTTTTAGTAGAGCCCGTTAGAATTCGAATATTGATATTTAGCGTTTTAGCAAATTCAGACAAACCAAGAAAATGCTGATTGGCTAAAATCTCCGTTGGTGCCATCAAACAAGCCTGAAAACCATTATCGATTGCCAAAAGCATACTCATAAAAGCAACAATCGTTTTTCCAGAACCTACATCACCTTGAAGAAGACGGTTCATTTGGGCGTTGCTTCCCATATCTGTTCTGATTTCTTTGATTACTCTTTTTTGAGCATTCGTTAAATCAAAAGGCAAATGATTTTTGTAAAATTCATTAAAAAGTTCGCCCACTTTATCAAATGGATGTCCTTTTATTTTATGTTTTCGAATAAGATTCTTTGTAATTAATTGCAGCTGAATAAAGAACAATTCTTCAAATTTCAGTCTGAATTGTGCTTTCGCTAAAATTTCAGCACTTTTCGGAAAATGAATATTGAATAATGCCGCACGTTTCGGAATCAGTTTTAATTCTTCAATTAAAAAAGCTGGAAAAGTCTCTGTAAACAACGCTTGTGTTTCCAGAAAAAGCTGTTCCATCATTTTATTAATGGTTCGATTCGAAATTCCTTTATTAGCCAAAGCTTCTGTCGAAGGATAAACAGGTTGCATCGCCGAGCGTAAACTTCTTTCGTGTTCGCTTAACAATTCAATTTCGGGATGCGCCATACTAAATTGGCTTCCGTAAAGAGAACATTTTCCAAAAATCACCAGAGTTTCGTTCAGTTTCAAACTTTCACGAATCCATTTATGTCCTTGAAACCAATTTAAATCAATTTGTCCCGTATCGTCAACAAAAGTGGCTACTAAACGTTTTTTATTTTTGGCAAATTCAACCGTTTTTATATGAATTATTTTTCCGATAATCTGAACTTCAGAACCCGTATTCTGCAATTCGTTAATCTTATAATAACGTGTTCTATCAATATATCGATTCGGAAAAAGATTGACTAAATCTCCATATTTATGAATGCCCAATTCCTTACGAAGCAACTGGCCACGACTTGGACCAACACCTTTTAAGTATTCAATTGGAGTTTCTAGAAGATTATTTGACATTCGAAGATTTAGATTTTTTTTTAGAGAGAAGAAGCAAGAAAAAAGATAAGCAAAGCTTTTGTCTTGCTTCTTTCTTCTTGTTTCTTTAGAAAAGCGAAGATAGATTTTAATTGGGAATTTTGAAAATGAATTATAGTTTTCAAGTATTTGAATATTAACTTATCGTTAAGTTACAACAGAAAGGCGCAACTATTTTAAGCAGGGAAAGTCTTATTAATAGTTAACCATCAAAAACTTAAAAAATGAAAAAAATTGGACTTTTAATTGTATTGTTTATTTCTTTAATTTCTTGTTCTAGCGAAGATTTAGATGATAAAGCAGACGCTGTCGTTACAGATTATTACGGGAAGTGGGTACAATATGCTGAGCCTAAGTACGCAAACGATCCTTCGTCAAATCAGTATTCTTATATTTTTAATAAAGATAATACATTTTCAAAAACGAGAGTGTATGAAAATATTAATGTAACGCTGAATGGAACTTTTGAAATTATAACCAAAGATAATCTTACTCGCTTTGTATTAACTTATAAAGAGAAAAAGGAAAATTCATTTATTTCAAGCTGTGGAGGTGGTTTGATAGAAAGTTTTACTTTGGACAAGTCGTCAAAATTGCTAGATGATGCTCGAGCTTGTGATGCCGGCTTCGTATTTAAGAAAGCAAACTAAAATTTTAATATTGATACTTGTGAAATTCCGAAGTGTCAAGATTGGAATTTTCTAATTGAAATTTTATCAAAAGCAAAAATAAATTTAATATGAAAAAAATTGGACTTTTAATTGTAATGCTTGTTTCTCTCATTTCTTGTTCTGATAACGATGACAAACCAACAGAAAGTTATGTTGGGAAATGGACTTTAACAAGAATGGGCAGTAATAATCCTGCTGCAAATTCGATCGATATTTTAGAATGGGAGGAATCTTATACTTTTAATTCTAATAATACATTTTCTAAAACAAGAAAGAAAGACGATAAAACTACAACTATTTCAGGAACATATTCTGTAGTAAAAACAAATGATCAAATACAATTTGAATTAAGTTACACTTCTGAAAACGATATAATTGCATCTTGTGTTTCGAAAGTAAAAGAAAATTTATACATCCTTAACAGCAATGGAAATTTGTACGGAACGTGGTCTGTATGCAACGGTCCAACGCTAGTTTATGAGAAAAAATAATATTTTTTAAATGCTTACTAATTCAATTTTTAAAGCTCCGTTTTTAACGGAGCTTTATTTTTATCGTCAGTAAAATTTTAATAAAAAAAGATAATTACTAGATTTGTTTAAACATTTAAATTATAAGCCCAATACAATGAAAGAAGAAAAAGTTCCTTTTGAAACTATGGTGTTTTCTGGTGTTACCTTCAAAGTAATTAACCGAAATGAAGCTCACAATATTATTGGAGATCTTACCGATTTCAAGAATCAGAAAATTTATAATGTTTTTGAAGATACTTGGCGTTTTCCCGATTACGAAGAGAATCCAGTATTTCTATTAGCGGAAGATGATGTGGAAATGGATGTATTCGAAATGGATTTCAGTACCGAAGAACATTCAGATATTTTCATTTTAGGATTTATTTTTAAAGGAAATCTAACAGTTGCAAAGCTTATCAGTTCTTACGATACCGATAACTCTCCTGCTTTAATTGTTTTAGGAAAAACAACAACAGTCAACATTAATTTGTTTGGAAGTGTGCATTATTTAGGCGGAGGCTTGCAATGCGATACGCTTGCTGGAGATTACAATCACGGAGAACTTTTTGTAAAAGGCGATCTTATAGCTTGGCTAATTTATACGGATGATATGTTGCTTCATTTTGAACGTTTTACAGATGTTCAGGCAATTATAAGCACTGGCAGACCAGACGTTTTAATTTGCAGTAATGTTCAAGATACTGACGGATCTATTATAACCGTCGAAAATTATCTGCCTTCGACCCACAAATTATCTGATATTGTGGCTGACGCTTTTCTTGAAAATTCAAGTTATGAAAATGAAATATTAGGCAATAATTATTTGGACATTTTTAAAGAAGGACTTTCAATTTTAGATTACGACAAAAAAGAGAAGTATTCGTATACTGATTTCCGTAGTCAGTTTATTAATATGGTTGAAGTTTTATCTGAAAAAGACGAATTAAAAGAAAACGGAAAAATTGTTAGGCATATTTCTGGAACCACTTATTTGTTTATTCCTTTTGATTATGAAGGAAAGAAATACAGTCAGATTTCTGAAGAAATTTCGAATGGTTTTAATATCAGAATGCGTGCTTTATGGTGTCATGAAGATAAAGATATCTTGCTTATTTTGGAATATCTTGATGAAAATGGAGATCCGAAATACCAATGGATGAACGATGAAAATGCTCCAGGAATTGAGCTTTTCTGCGTGAAACATGCAACCATTAAAACTTTTGAAATATTAATGACCGAAGTTGTTGAAGAAAAAGACGAAGAACGAGATTATTCAGATTACAATAACAGTTTTTCATTAGAAGAATTTGCAGTTCAATTTGGTAGTCACAAAATGCCAGAAGATTTAGTAAAACTATATGAATTTGAACAAGAATATGGCATAGAATCGTATTCTGAATGTTTTGGACTTACTATTACAGAAGATAAAACAGGAATAAAAACGTGGTCTGAGGAAGAAGAGTTTTACAACAGTTTTATTGAATTTGCAGGCGCAAACGGTTCAGGAAGTTCTTATGCGTATTGGATTATCGATAAAGATTTGAATAATTGTCCGATAGTTGTTTTTGGGGACGAAGGCGGAGTTCATATCGTGGCAGAAAACACTCAAAAACTGATTCAGCTTTTGACTTTAGATACTGAAATTTCAGTCGATTTTGATAAAGCATATTTTTATCAAGACGAGGAATATTACGAAGAAAGTGAAAACAAAGAAGAATTTCATGATTGGGTTAAAGATCAATTTAATCTTGATGCAATAGAATCTAACGAAGAAGCAGACGAAATTGTAGCTCAGGCGCAAAGAAAGTACAAGCAAAAGTTCAATGATTTCTTGGTTAAGTTTGACATTGAAATCAGCGAAGAAGAAGATGATGATGAATAGTTTTTTATCTTTGACTTTAAATTAGAAAAAAAATGAATACACATTTAGCGCTTTTACGAGGCATCAATGTTTCTGGACATAATATGATGAAAATGGATGCTTTAAAAGCAATGCTGGAAAATATTGGTTTTCAGAATGTTCGAACGTATCTACAATCTGGAAATGTCTTTGTAGACAGCGAAGAAGAAGCTTCAAAAGTTGGTTTTATGATCAAACAGGAAATCTTTAAAGTTTTCGGTCACGAAGTCCCTGTTGTTATGATTACCAAAGAAAATTTGCAATCTTGTTTTGCTAATAATGCATTTCTAAAAGAAAAAGATGCTGATACGAAAAAACTTTATGTAGCTTTTGTTTCGATGGCTTTAAAGAAGGAAAATATAAACGATTTGAAAATCAGCCAGTTTAAACCAGACGAAGCAAGTATTGATGAAAACAGGATTTTTATTAAATATGCTGTTGGTGCAGGAAAAACACGTTTTGATCAAAAATATATCGAGAAGAAATTGAATGTAACAGCAACAATTCGAAACTGGAATACGGTTACGAATTTGCTTAAAATGTATGAGGAATAATGAAAAGGTATTTTTTTGTAATTTTTGTTTTTGCAATGAGTTTAAGCTCTACAGTTTATGCTCAGAACAAAAAAACAACTCCAGAAGATTTTAATGAGTTTTTTAAGAAATTTAATTCTGATGCGAAGTTTCAAGTTAGTAGAGTTATTTTTCCTTTAAAATACAAAGCGAATAATGATGATTTCGAATTAACGGATTATACCATGACAAAAGAAAAGTATAAAACGCTTAATTTGGATAGAAAATCTGATGATAAGCATTTAAAGCGAACATTAGTTGTAAAGAAAAATAAAGTAACGCTTCAAGAACGAGGAATTGATAACGGAATTTATATTGATTATATCTTTGAATTAAAAGATAATAATTGGTTTCTAAAAACTTGGCTTGACGAATCTACTTAAGATTAATCACGAAGCCATTTCTGCATAGCCGGAAAGGGGAATTTATTCTCTTTTTCGGCTTTTTCATTTCCAAGGCACAATCCCATCCATTCTAAAAGAGGCAATCCCATATAATTTTCAGATTCAAAATTCGAAATAAACCACTCAGAATTACCTTTATATCCATTTGGATGGAATACAAATTCAGAAGGAAGTTGTAAATGATGTAACGCAGCGTATGACCATAAAATAGCTGCAATTTCGTCACCTTGAGTTGGCCAATCTTTAGAGATTTGATCTGAACCAACCAATTTTCTTTCAGAAGGAATTGTTACGGCAAGATGTCCGGCTTCATGCAAAATATCGCCAAGATAAAGCAATTTGTCATAATCAATATAAATGCAATCAGGACCTAATTCTAAACCGGGCAAAAAAGTTTCATTAAGTTCTTTTTCAATAATTTCAATACCGATTTCTTTTAAAAAGATTACTACTTTTTTTACTTCATCATTTTCTTTTAAAGCCATATTAATTTGTTTTTAAAATATTCTTCTTGATGTAAATAGTGTCTGCATTATGAAAAGCCCCTTTTTTCATTCCACCACCAAAAGGCTGTATAAATTGAATGTTTTGAGATTCGTAGCCTTCTTTTTTAATCGCTTCATTTACGGCTAAAGTTGGCGCTTCAAAACCAAATAATGTAAATTGATGATAACGCTTTTCATTCAATAAAAAATATCCGTTTGATTGACTTAAAACTTCCCCAACTTTACAATTTTTAATAGGTTGCTTTGTTTCTGCATCGTAAATATAGCCTGTAATTTGAGGCCTTTTACATCTATTTACCAAGCAACTTTGCAAAGAAAAAGAAACAAGAACTAGAAAGATAAATTTATAAAAAATCTTCATTTATTTTTGGATTAAATCACAATACCAAAATCCAAAATCAAAAGCAGTTTCATCATTAGTATCGCAGGCTGTGTTAGACGAATCTTTCTTTTCTGGTTTTTCATATTTTCGATACACAATTTCACCAATTTCAAAATCAATTGGTTTTGAAAATATTGGTCCGTCAAAAGTAAAGGTATGAAATTCGCCGTTTTCACCACAAACGTCTACATTTTCAGGTAAATCATTTATAAAATCCTGATCGATAACTCTTCCAACAAAACTTTTGTCTAAATATTTTTCATTAACACAAACCACAATAGTTTTAAAACCTAAGGAAATAAATTCTTGAATTAGATCGTGAGTCGGAATTTTCCAAATCGGAAAAACTCCTGTAAGTCCAATTTTAGCCAATTGGTTTTCACGATATAAACGTAAATCTTCTAGAAATATATCACCAAAAATAGAATGCGTAATTCCGTTTTCTTTTAATTCTGTTAAAACTTCGTTCATTGCTTTTTCGTAAACTTCCATTGTCGGCATTTCTGGAACTTCAAGGATTTTTAACGGAATTCCGATGCTTTCGGCTTGTTCTTGCAATAATTCAACGCGAATTCCGTGCATGGAAATACGCTGATATTGCTGGTTTACGCTTGTCAGTAAACATTCGATTGTAAAATCTTTATTTTGAAGTGTTTTATATAAAGCAAGAGCAGAATCCTTTCCGCTGCTCCAGTTAAATAAGGCTTTTTGAGGTGTAGACACGATTTGGTTGTTTTATATTGTAAACTTACAAATTTCGTTCTATTTGTAAAGGAAACCTTTTGTAACTTTGGGATTTCGCCTTCAAATATGTTTCAATGAAATACATCTTTTTATTCTTCACCAGCATTCTATTTGCACAGCAAACCAAATACGTTGATTTTAAATCGGTTTCGGGACAATTAACTTTAAATCCAAAAGAAAAAACGGTTTCTGGTGCTGTCGATTTCCAGTTTGAGGTTTTAAAAGAATGTGACACCATTTCGCTTGACGCTAAAAACATGGAATTCTCGAATGTAAAAATCAACGAGAAAGAAATTATTTTCATTAATACAACCAAACAATTAAAATTGGTTTTTCCATTTAAAAAAGGAGAAAATCATCTGACTTTCAATTATTCAACAAAACCAAAACAAGCCTTGTATTTTGTTGATATGGAAAACGAAGAAGTCCAAATTTGGACACAAGGACAGGGAAGATATACGAGCAACTGGTTTCCGAGTTTTGATGATGTAAACGAGAAATTGATTTTTAATTTAGGTATTTCTTACGACAAAGATTATCAGGTCATTTCGAACGGAGTTCTAAAGGAAAAAACAAACAACGGAAATCTAAATCATTGGCAGTTTCAAATGGAAAAACCAATGAGCTCTTATTTATTAATGCTGGCAATTGGAAAATATGATAAAAAAGAATTTAAATCTAAAAGCCGAATTCCTTTAGAATATTATTACGAGCCCAAAGATGCAGATCGTTTTGAACCAACTTACCGTTATTCAAAACGTATTTTTGATTTTCTAGAAAAAGAAATTGGTATAAAATATCCTTGGAAGATTAACAGACAGATTCCAGTTAGAGACTTTTTATATGCTGGAATGGAAAATACTACTTCGACACTTTTTGCGACACGTTATGTAGTAGATTCAATTGGTTTTTGCGATCGAAATTATACTAATGTAGACGCTCACGAATTGGCGCATCATTGGTTTGGAGATTTAATTACAGCTGAAAGCAGTACGCATCACTGGCTTCAGGAAGGATTTGCGACTTATTTTGCTTTGCTTGCAGAAAAAGACATTTACGGTGATGATTACTTTTATTCGAAATTGTACAACACGGCACAGCAGATTAAATTTGCTTCACGTACAGATACTATTCCAGTTTTAAATGCGAAAGCAAGTTCGCTAACATTCTACGAAAAAGGTGCTTGGGCATTATTTGTTTTACATGAATCTATTGGAGATAAAGCCTTTAAAAAAGCAATTAAAAATTATTTAAACAAATACGCTTATCAAACAGTAAATACACAAAATTTCTTCGACGAGATTAAAAAAGTATCCGATTTTGATTTGGATAAGTTTCAGAAAACTTGGCTAGAATCTACTGTTTTTGATACCCCGACAGCAAATGAATTGTTGAGTAAAAACAAAACAATTCAAAAGCGACTGGAGATTGATAAATTGAAAAAAACGCCTTTAAAAGATAAAATAGATATCTTGAAAAGTACTTTAGAATCTCATGTTTATGAATCTGTAAAAGAAGCTGTTATTGATCAATTGGAAAATGAAAAATACGAAGAAAAAAAGCCTCTTTTGCTTTCGGCAATGCAAACTAATAATATAAATGTTCGTCAAAATTTGGCTGAATCTTTAACTAAAATTCCAGAAGATTTTAGAGAAAACTACGAAACACTTTTGGATGATAAATCGTATCAAACCCAAGAAATTGCGCTTTATTGGTTATGGAGAAATTTTCCTAATCATAGAACAGCATATTTGGATAAATCTAAGAACTGGATTGGTTTCAACGATTATAATCTAAGAACTTTATGGCTTTCCTTGGCTTTATCAACTCCAAATTACACTAATGATCCAGATTCGTTGGTAAATGAATTAATTGCATTTTCGTCTACAAAATATGAAGCTACAACGCGACAAAATGCTTTAGAAAAACTAATTGCTTTTAAGATTATTAACGATCAGGTTTTAAGTAATTTAGTTGGTGCGACTACACACCATATGTGGCAATTTTCAAAATTTGGAAGAGATACAATAAGACTTCTGTTAAAAAATCCTGAAATGCGTGCTTCATTTAATAGAATTTTACCTAATTTGACACCCGATGAGCAATTTCAATTGAATCGTTTGTTGAAAGAGTAAAATAGACTGGAGTAGAAGAAAGAAGGAAGAAACAAGAGTACAGAAACAAAGGTAAAAAAGTCTTTCTTCTTGTTTCTTTCCTCTATCAAGTCTCAAAAAAATATATCCCAAAAAACAAAACCTACATTACAATTTATGAGAGCATTGGTTATTTCAGGTGGTGGCAGTAAAGGCGCATTTGCTGGTGGTGTTGCCCAGTATTTAATAGAAGAAAAAAGACATGAATACGATTTGTTTATAGGAACTTCTACAGGGAGTTTATTAATTCCGCACCTCGCTCTCGGTCATATCAAAAAAATACATTCTGTATACACCAATGTTACCATGTCGAGTATCTTCAATATCTGTCCATTTGTGGTCAAAACAAAAGACGGAGTAGACATTGTGACAATTAACCACTTTAATGTAATACGCCAGTTTTTTAAGGGAAAAAGAACTTTTGGAGAGAGTAAAGGTTTGAAGAAATATATTCAGAATAATTTTTCCCTTTCTGATTTTAATAAACTGAAAAAGCTAAAAACAGATGTTATTGTAACGGTAACCAATTTTACAACAAACGAATCTGAGTATAAATCAGTTAAAGACTGTACATATGAAGAGTTTTGCGAGTGGTCTTGGATCTCGAGTAACTATGTTCCGTTTATGAGTTTGGTTGAAAAGAATAACTTTGAATACGGTGATGGAGGCTTTTCTAGTTTGGTTCCAATTCGTGAAGCGATCAATCGAGGAGCAACAGAAATAGATGTAATTGTACTGGAAACAGAAGTTAATACAACGAAAACAGTAATAGGGAAAAATCCATTTTCATTAATGATCGATTTGTTTCGAATTGCATTGGATCAGGTCGAAAAACACGATATTGCTATAGGAAAACTTATGGCAAATACTAAAGATGTCAAACTTAACTTATATTATACTCCCATAAAATTAACCGATAACGCATTGATCTTTAATAAAGAAGTAATGAAAGAATGGTGGGAGCAAGGTTACGAATATGCACAGAATAAGTCTGAGGTGATGAGTGATAATAGGAAGATGTAAAAAAAACAATCTATGATAATTTCGTTTGATCTGGATGATACGCTGATTTCTAAAAATAAATTTAGGTTAGAAAAGCCAATTTTTCTTCAACGATTATTTGGTCTTGAATCTATTCGTTTAGGAACTGTCGATTTATTTAAAAAATTAAAAAACGAAAAACACAAAATTTACATTTATACTACTTCTTACAGAAGTGTTTTAAGAATTAAATGGACATTTTATATTTATGGTATTTCTGTTGATTATATTGTAAATCAACAGAAACACCAAAAGAATATTAAGAAGTTAGATTTTAGTTGTTCCAAATTTCCCCCTATGTTCCATATTGATATCCATATAGATGATTCACATGGCGTGAAAATGGAAGGTGAAAAATATGGTTTTAAAACCATAATTATTTCTGAAACAGATGAAAATTGGACTCAAACCATTTTAAAATCAATCTGAAATTTTAGTACCAAAGCTCTGCAACTTCAGATTTTATAAATCCTAAAGCAGTATTACTTGGAGATTGTTTTTCTAATAAATCATTTAAAATTGCTTCACGAAGCTTATCAGCATTTTCAATTTTTTCGCTCATTGTTGCTTTACGTATCATCTGTATAGTCGCATTTTTTGCAGTTGAAATGATTGTCCAGCATTCTTCAGACATATAAATCTGTTGCGTTAAATTATGTTCAAATTCCTGTTCGATTTGGTCGATTAGATAATTTTCGTAGTCGTGTTTATTTTGAGAAATTGGAGAAACTCTAATTAAAAGTTTTGTCAAGTTAATACGCTCCAAAAATAAAGTCATACGCTCGTATGCTTGCAAACGAATAGGTAATGACTCTTTGTGTGCTTGTCTGTTTAATAAAAAAGCGCGTTTTTTATCGTTGTTTTTAATATGCAGTTCAAAAAAACGATAAGCAACAAATCCAGTAACAATTGCAGGTAAAGTATAACTGGCTAATTCTATAATTCTTGTAAAATCCATTGGGTTAATTTTTTAGCAAAAATATACTTTTTGAGGAGAAATCAACTTTAAATTTATGGTAATAAACAAAAAGGAAGATGTACTTTTACAACTTGTTTTTTACCAAGACCGAAATTTATTTTTAATGGATTCATATATAATACTTTTTCTTTGTTTAGCGGCGTTTGCTGCAGGATTTATTGATGCAATTGTAGGCGGCGGCGGATTAATCCAAACACCGATGGGATTAATTTTATTGCCAAACCTTCCTGTTTCGACAGTAATTGGAACTTTAAAAATCCCAGCTTTTAGCGGAACTGCTTTTGCTGCTTTTCAATATTTAAAGAAAGTTGTTATTCAGTGGAGACTTTTAATTATCATGATGTGTTTGGCGGTTCCGTCAGCATTTTTAGGCTCAACAGTTTTAACTATGGTTAGCAATGATTTTATGAAACCGCTTTTATTAGTGGTTCTATCCTTGCTTTTTGTATACACTTATGCTAAGAAAAACTTTGGTCAGCATGAAGAAAAAGACCATTCTCCAGCAAGACAAATATTTTACGCAGTTGTCATAAGTATGATTGTTGGATTTTATGACGGATTTATCGGGCCAGGTACAGGAAGCTTCTTTGTTGTAGCTTTTATTGCACTTTTAGGTTTCGATTTTCTTCACGCTTCCGCGAATGCTAAAATGGTAAATCTAGCGACCAATTTCGGTTCGATTTGTCTCTTTATGATAAAAGGAAAAATCATTTGGTCAATTGCAATTCCAATGGCAATTAGCAACGGACTAGGAGGATGGCTTGGAGCAAAACTAGCCATCAATAAAGGAAATGGATTTATTAGAATTTTCTTTTTAATAGTTGTAGTCGGAACTTTAATTCGATTTGCTTATGATGTTTTTTTTAAATAAAGATGCTAAGTTTCTAAGGTGCTGAGATTCTAAGTTTTCTTTTTTGGAAAAGTAAAAGTTAAAAAAAATCACAGTATCTTAGAAGCTTAGTATCTTAAGAAACTTTAAAAAAAAACTTAGCTTCTCAGAACCTTAGCAACTTAGTAGCTTATTAAATCTTTAATTCTTAATTTTGCATAAAAGGAGAAAATTACATGCAGAAATATATTGACCAGCTCAACGAAGCGCAAAGAGCGCCTGTTTTAAAGAAAGACGGGCCAATGATTATTATTGCTGGTGCAGGTTCGGGAAAAACACGTGTTTTAACAATTAGAATTGCGTATTTGATGGCTCAAGGTATTGATTCCTTCAATATTTTGTCGCTAACTTTTACTAATAAAGCTGCCCGAGAGATGAAACACAGGATTTCGGATATTGTGGGCGCATCTGAAGCGAAAAATCTTTGGATGGGAACTTTTCACTCGATTTTTGCGCGTATTCTTCGTGCTGAATCGGATCATTTAGGATATCCTTCTAATTTTACCATTTACGATTCTCAGGATTCAGCTAGGTTAATTTCTTCGATTATCAAAGAAATGCAGTTGGATCGCGATATTTATAAACCAAAACAGGTTTTAGGACGTATATCAGGTTATAAGAACAGTTTAATTACGGTAAAAGCGTATTTTAATAATCCAGAATTGGTTGAAGCCGATGCGATGGCGAAAAGGCCAAGATTAGGAGAAATTTATCAGCAGTATGTAGAGCGTTGTTTTAAGGCAGGCGCAATGGATTTTGATGATTTGTTATTGAAAACCAACGAATTGCTTACTAGATTTCCAGAAGTTTTAGCTAAGTATCAAGATCGTTTCCGTTATATTTTGGTTGATGAGTACCAAGATACGAATCACTCTCAATATTTGATTGTTAGAGCTTTATCGGACAGATTTCAGAATATTTGTGTGGTAGGAGATGATGCGCAAAGTATTTATGCTTTCCGTGGAGCGAATATCAATAACATTCTTAATTTCCAAAAGGATTATGAAGGTGTAGTAATGTTTCGTTTAGAGCAGAATTATCGTTCTACTCGAAATATTGTTGAAGCGGCAAATACCGTAATGGAACATAATAAAACCAAACTAGATAAAGTAGTTTGGACGGCAAACGAATTTGGACCGAAAATTAAAGTTCATAGAAGTTTGACTGATGCTGAAGAAGGGCGTTTTGTTGCAAGCACAATTTTTGAGCAGAAAATGCAAAATCAGTTGCATAATGGTGCTTTTGCAATTTTGTATCGTACCAATGCGCAATCTCGCGCAATGGAGGATGCTTTAAGAAAACGTGATATTCCGTATAGAATTTATGGAGGATTGTCTTTCTATCAGCGTAAAGAAATTAAAGACGTTTTATGTTATTTGCGTTTGGTTTTGAACCCGAAAGATGAGGAAGCTTTAATTCGTGTTATCAATTATCCAGCGCGTGGAATTGGAGATACAACTATTGAAAAGTTAACTATTGCGGCCAACCATTACAAACGTTCGATTTGGGAAGTAATGGTGAATATCGATAAAATTGATTTAAAGCTGAATGCTGGTACAAAGAATAAGCTGAAAGATTTCGTAACGATGATTCAGAGTTTTCAGGTTATCGATCAGAATCACGATGCTTTCTATATTACAGATCACGTTGCAAAGAAAACTGGTTTGGTTCAAGAATTGAAAAAAGATGCTACTCCGGAAGGAATGGCGAAAATTCAGAATATCGAGGAGCTATTAAACGGTATTAAAGATTTTACGGAAGGGCAAAGAGAAGTTGATGGAGCTAGAGGTGCACTTTCTGAGTTTATGGAAGATGTGGCTTTGGCAACTGACTTAGATAAAGATACTAACGATGAAGATCGTGTTGCTTTAATGACAATTCACTTAGCAAAAGGACTAGAATTTCCGCACGTATTCGTAGTAGGAATGGAAGAAGATTTGTTTCCAAGTGCTATGAGTATGAGCACTAGAAGTGAATTAGAAGAAGAGCGCCGATTATTTTATGTGGCATTGACTCGTGCAGAACATCAGGCGTATTTAACTTATGCAAATTCTCGTTATCGTTGGGGAAAATTGACAGATAGTGAACCTTCTCGTTTTATTGAAGAAATCGAGGATCAATATCTAGAATATTTAACACCAGCAGAAACAAATTATCGTTATAAATCACCTATTGATGGCGATATTTTTGGTGATGTAGATAAGTCAAAATTGCGATTAAGTAAGCCAGTAGGAGGAACTCCGCCTAAACATATTACAGATAATAGTCCGAAACCAGATTTAAATATTCGAAAATTAAAACCTGTTTCTGGAAATGCACCAAGCAACGGAAATTCTAATTTATTTGATAGTAAATTGACAGTTGGAAATGTTGTAATGCACGAACGTTTCGGAAAAGGTGAAGTAATAAATCTTGAAGGTGTTGGAGCAGATAGAAAAGCAGAAATTAGATTTGAAGTAGGAGGAATTAAAAAGCTTCTTTTAAGATTTGCTAAACTTGATGTTGTTGGATAAAAATTTTAGTTTCAAGGTTTATGTTTCAATTTGTTGGAACCTTAAACTTGAAACATGAAACAAAATTTAACTTGAAACAAAAAACAAATGGCAGAATTTATAAAAATATATCCAGATAAACCTAGTGAAGCTGCAATTGCCAAAGTGGTAAAAGTGCTTCAGAGCGGAGGTTTGGTAATTTATCCAACAGATACTGTTTATGGTTTAGGTTGTGATATTACCAACTCAAGAGCATTAGAAAAAATTGCGAGAATAAAAGGTGTTAAATTAGAAAAAGCGAACTTTTCATTCATTTGTAGCGATTTAAGTAATCTATCAGATTATGTTAGACAGATAGATACTTCTACTTTTAAAATATTAAAGAGAGCCTTGCCAGGACCATATACTTTTATTTTGCCTGGAAATAATAATTTACCGAAAGAGTTTAAAAAGAAAACAACAGTGGGTATTCGTGTTCCTGACAATAATATCATCTTAGAAATTGTTCGTCAGTTAGGAAATCCGGTTGTTTCGACTTCTATTCGTGATGAAGATGATGTTATAGAATATACTACCGATCCAGAATTAATTTTCGAAAAATGGCAGAATCTAGTAGATCTTGTAATTGATGGTGGCTATGGAGATAACGTAGGATCTACAATTATAGATCTTTCTGAGCATGAGCCAGTTATTGTCAGAGAAGGAAAGGGAGATATTGATATTTTGTAAAAAAATACACTAAAAGTATAAAAGTATAGAAATTATGAGTAACTTTATTATGTTAAAATTTAGTTAGTTACTTAAAAATAATGCTATTCTTGATTTATATTTAATTGGTTATTAAAAAAAATTAAGGATACATAAAAGCAGGTCTATTGACCTGCTTTTTCTGTATTATAAGTATGTGAAACTCTAATTATTTTTGTTGTTTCTTCATTTCTTTTTCAATCATATCATAGAATTGATCGATTTTTGGCATAACAACGATACGAGTTCTTCTGTTACGAGCTTTATTTTCAGCTGAATCATTAGCAACTAATGGCACGTAAGAACTTCTACCAGCAGCAATTAATCTTGCAGGGTTAACATTTAAGTCGTTTGTTAATACACGAACGATTGAAGTAGAACGTTTAACACTTAAATCCCAGTTGTCTAGCAAAATTCCGTTGCTTTTGTAAGGAACATCATCAGTATGACCTTCAACCATACACTCAAAATCAGGTTTGTCGTTTACAACTTTTGCAACTTTAGCTAATACAGTTTTAGCTTTGTCACTTACGTCGTAGCTTCCGCTTTTAAATAATAATTTATCAGCGATAGAGATAAATACAACTCCTTTTTCAACATTGATTTCGATGTCTGGATCGTTGATTCCAACAGCACCTTTTAAACTTGTAACTAATGCTAAAGTAACACTGTCTTTTTTAGTTAAAGCATCTTGAAGTCTAGAGATTTTCAAATCTTTTTCTTTTAAACTTTCAAGAGATTTTTCAAGGTTTTCAGCACCTTTAGTAGTTAAGATAGTTAAATCTTTGGAACTATTAATTAGATCTTGATTATGTTGTTTGTAGCTCTCAGCTGTTGCAGCTAATCCAGCTTTTTCTTCTAAGCACGAATTTAATTTTACAGTACATGAGTTTAACAAATCTTGAGTCTCTTTGTTTTTAGCTTCTAACTCTGCATATTTCTTTTTAGAAACACAAGATGTCAGGGCCATTAATACTGATAGTGCGATAACTATTTTTCTCATAAATTTAATTTTAATTAGACTTGATTACAAATTTAGTTTTTAATATTTTGAATACTGTTAAAGATTTCTTTAAATAAGGTCAATTTCTTGATATAATAGAGGAAAACGATGCTTTTCACCGTATAGTATTGCTGTAATTGAAAATCTTTTCGCTTTTTTAAGTATTTTAAAGATAAGCAATAAAACGAAAAGTGAGCCTTTAAAATGGCAAAAGTATGTCCGAACTTACCTTGTAAGAAAAAGCGAACACCAGCAATACCATCTAAAACCATGCGGAAAAAAATCACGAAAAATAAACCTTTTGAAGGAAGATTTTTGACCAACATTAATAACGAATTTCTAAAATTCAAATACGTTTTCTTAGGGTTTCCTTGCTGTAATGTTGCACCGCCAACATGGTAAACAACAGACTGGTAATTATACTTTATTACGTGTCCTTCGTTAGCAGCTCGCCAACACAAATCTATTTCTTCCTGATGCGCAAAGAAACTTTCATCAAAGCCTCCTAATTCATGATAAACATTCTTTCTAATGAAAAAACAAGCGCCTGATGCCCAAAATAATTCGATATTTGTATCATATTGTCCGTTATCTTTTTCTATTGTATCGAATATTCTTCCTCTACAAAACGGAAATCCGTATTTATCGATAAAACCTCCAGCTGCTCCTGCGTATTCAAAATATTCTTTATTTTTAAAATCAAGAATTTTAGGCTGAATAATAGCAGTCTGCTTTTCGTTTTCAAAAGTATCTAGAATAGGTTGAAGCCAATTTTCTGTAACTTCAATATCTGAATTTACTAATGCATAAATTTCTGCATCAATATGTTGTAAAGCATCATTATAGCCTTTTGCAAAACCATGATTACCAGAGTTTTTTACAATTTTTACGCTAGGAAAATGTTCTGTAACATACGCAACAGAATTATCTGTAGAATCATTGTCGGCAACATAAATTGCTGCTCCTTCTGAATGCTGAATAACAGATGGTAAAAACTGCTCTAGCAATTTTACTCCGTTCCAATTTAAAATGACAACTGCTATTTTATCCAAAAGTACTTAGTTATTTATTCTTTGTTAATGGTTTTCTTTATAATCAGGCAGGCTTCTTAAAAACTCATATTTTTCGTTTTCAAAATCCATTTGACAATAAAAGTGGTTTAGTCCGTTTGTCACATTCAAAAACCGTGCCTGCATTGTCATATTGTAACGCGCAATTTGATCAAAAGTTGCTTGAGAGATTTTAACTTCAGGTGCTTTACACTCTACTAATATATGTATAGAACCATTTGGGTTAAATACAACAACATCGTATCGTTTTCGTAATCCGTTGACAGTTAAAACTTTCTCTACGTTGATAAGCGATTTGGGATATTTTTTTTCGTGCATTAAAAAATGAACAACGTGCTGACGAACCCATTCTTCTGGCGTAAGAATTATAAATTTTTTCCTGATTTCATCAAAAATAGACACTTTATTTTCGCTATTTTTGAATCGGAAACTATAAGCAGGGAAATTAAGTTTAAGCATAAAGCAAAAATAATTAAAATAGTTTCAGGTTTCAAGTTTAAAGTTTCAAGTTATTGAAATGAACATGAAGCCTAAAACTTGAAAGAAATTTTAAATGGACGAAGTAGTAAAAATTGTTAACGATATTAAAGCCGGAGATATTAAACCGATTTACTTTTTAATGGGTGAAGAACCTTATTATATAGATAAGTTATCGGAGTATATTGAAGAGAATGTTTTGGCTGAAGAAGAAAGAGGTTTTAATCAGACAGTTTTATATGGAAGAGATGTATCAGTTGATGATATTGTTTCAACGGCCAAGCGCTATCCTATGATGGCTGAACGTCAAGTTGTTATAGTGAAAGAAGCGCAGGATTTATCAAGAACAATTGATAAAATAGAATCTTATGTCGACAATCCTATGCAAACAACTGTTTTGGTTTTTTGCTATAAATACAAGACACTCGATAAACGTAAAAAAGTTACTAAACTGCTAGCACAAAAAGGCGTTGTTTACGAAAGTAAAAAATTATACGAAAATCAAGTAGGAGACTGGATTAAACGTGTTTTAGCGGGAAAAAAATATACAATTGATCCAAAAGCCAATGCCATGTTGGTTGAATTTTTAGGTACAGATTTAAGTAAAATCAATAATGAACTAGAAAAATTGCAGATTATTTTACCAAAAGGAACAATGATTACTGCAGAGCACATTGAAGAAAATATTGGATTCAGTAAAGATTATAATGTATTTGAACTTAGAAAAGCAATTGGAGAACGCAATCAATTAAAAGCGTATAAGATAGCAGAAAACTTTGCTCATAATCCTAAGGAATATCCTTTGGTTATGACTACTGGTTTAGTATTTGGCTTTTTTGTTCAGTTGCTAAAATATCACGGATTGAAAGATAAAAATCCTAAAAACGTAGCTTCAGCACTTGGAGTAAATCCGTATTTTTTGAAAGAATATGATTTGGCGGTAAAAAATTATCCAATGAGAAAAGTAAGTCAGATTGTTGGCGCTTTACGCGATATTGATATTAAAAGTAAAGGTGTGGGCGCTAATGCTTTGCCTCAATCAGATTTGTTAAAAGAAATGCTTTATAAAATATTTAATTAAGCCATTAAAATTCACGATATTTGCCTTTCTAAAAATTTGACACTAATAATATTTACACAATTATGGGAATGAATAAAAACACCATTTTAGGATGGGCCACTTTAATAATGGTACTTATGGGATTTTTGCTTATAGGTCTTGGAATCTTTAGATACAGCGATGTTTCGGGTTGGGGATTTGGTGCTGTTGGAGTTGGTTTCCTTGCTAATGCTTGGGTTTTCAATGCTTTGAAAGGTAGAGTTTAAAAGGTCAGAATTCAAAAAGAAATAAATAATTATAACAAAAAATAAAAAATGTCAGACGATAAGAAAGTAATTTTCTCAATGCAGAAATTGAGTAAAACCTATCAAGGAGCAGACAAACCAGTTCTTAAGAATATTTACCTTAGTTTCTTCTACGGAGCTAAGATTGGTATTTTGGGACTTAATGGTTCTGGAAAATCTTCACTTTTAAAAATTATTGCTGGAGTTGACAAAAACTATCAAGGAGATGTAGTTTTTCAACCTGGTTATACAGTAGGATATTTAGAGCAAGAACCAATTTTGGATGATTCTAAAACAGTTATCGAAATTGTTCGTGAAGGAGCTGCTGAAACTATGGCAGTTTTAGAAGAATACAATAAGATCAATGATTTATTTGGTCTAGAAGAAAACTATTCAGATCCAGATAAAATGGATAAATTGATGGAACGTCAAGCGGCATTGCAAGACAAAATTGATGCTCTTGGCGCTTGGGAAATCGATACAAAATTAGAAATCGCAATGGATGCATTGCGTACGCCAGAAGGAGATACGCCAATTAAAAACCTTTCAGGAGGTGAGCGTCGTCGTGTAGCTTTATGCCGTTTGTTATTGCAACAACCAGATGTATTGTTATTAGATGAGCCTACCAACCACCTTGATGCTGAGTCAGTTCTGTGGTTAGAGCAGCACTTAGCTCAATATGCTGGAACTGTAATTGCAGTAACGCACGACCGTTATTTCTTAGATAACGTTGCAGGATGGATTTTAGAGTTGGATAGAGGAGAAGGTATTCCATGGAAAGGGAATTATTCTTCTTGGTTAGATCAAAAATCAAACCGTTTGGCTCAAGAAGAAAAAGTAGCTTCTAAACGTAGAAAAACTTTAGAGCGTGAGTTGGAGTGGGTTCGTCAAGGAGCAAAAGGTCGTCAGACTAAACAAAAAGCGCGTTTACAGAACTACGACAAATTATTAAATGAAGATCAAAAACAACTTGACGAAAAATTAGAGATCTATATCCCTAATGGACCGCGTTTAGGAACAAATGTTATTGAGGCTAAGAATGTTGCGAAAGCTTTTGGTGATAAATTATTATATGATAATTTGAACTTTACTTTGCCACAAGCAGGTATTGTTGGAATTATCGGACCAAACGGTGCTGGTAAATCAACTATTTTCAAAATGATTATGGGTGAACAAGCTACTGATAGTGGAGAGTTTTCAGTTGGAGAAACTGTAAAAATCGCTTATGTAGATCAGTCGCACTCTAATATTGATCCGAATAAATCTATTTGGGAAAACTTCGCAGATGGTCAAGAATTGATTATGATGGGAGGAAAGCAAGTAAACTCAAGAGCTTACTTATCACGTTTCAACTTTGGTGGTGGAGAGCAAAACAAAAAAGTATCAATGCTTTCTGGTGGAGAACGTAACCGTTTACACTTAGCAATGACTTTGAAAGAAGAAGGAAACGTACTTTTACTGGATGAGCCTACGAATGATCTTGACGTAAATACACTTCGAGCTCTTGAAGAAGGTTTGGAGAATTTCGCAGGTTGTGCTGTAATTATTTCTCACGACAGATGGTTCTTAGATAGAATTTGTACTCACATTCTAGCTTTCGAAGGAGATTCTGAAGTTTATTTCTTCGAAGGAAGTTTCTCTGATTATGAAGAAAACAAAAAGAAACGTCTTGGTGGTGATTTAACTCCGAAACGTTTGAAATACAGAAAATTAATTAGATAATATTTCTAATTAATTCCAAACAAAAAATCCCAAATTCCATTTAATGTGAATTTGGGATTTTTTAATTTTTTGTCATTCTGAGGAACGAAGAATCACACGAGAAACTCTATACAGATTTGTAAACTTTGCTGAGACTCACTTGTGTGATTCTTCGTTCCTCAGAATGACAATATTACGAAAACTTGGAATTTGGAATTTTTATATTGAAAAATTTAGTCTAAAGAAACTTCGCTTTCAATTCCGGAGTTGGAATCATGCAGCTTTCTTTTTTGCCATACCAATTATATCTGTTTTTTGCAACGTAATCGTAAATTCTGTCACTAATAAAAATCGGTACAATTCTAAATATCGGAGTTAATTTCCAAATACCACCAAAATTTTTAGCGATTTCAAGAATTGCAGAAGATTTGTAGAAATAGGCTGTTCCAGGATCGTACAAAATAATACTATCCATTTTAGAAAAACTGATTCCTAAATGTTTGCAGATAGAAATTCCTAAATCAGATTGCAATGGGACAAATCTAAAAATATCTTTTTTGTCGTGATTGATAATAAACTGTACAGCAGAACTGCAGAGATTACAAACTCCGTCAAAAAGAATTATTTTTTTGTTTTTTGGAAGGCTTTCCATTTTCCAGTTTTAAAAGGTAAAGCTATGTCAAAGAGTAAAACTCCGAAAAAGCTACTAATATTTGTGAATTATTTTTATCTATTGAATTTTAATTTTTGATAAATTTAACAGATAAAAAACGGCTTGCATAAATTGGTTTTAATTAAGTTTTAAAAAACACCAATGTTATTTTACTTAAAAAATAAAATCGTTTATTAAATCGCTTTATTTTAATTTTGGACTTTTTTTAGCCAATTTCAAGACTGAAAAACTGCGACTGCGACTGAAAACTTACTTTTTAACCGCTTCGACCAATTCCAATTCATCTAAACTTACTTTCGAAGTAAAAATGCCATAATTTACGGTTGCTTTGTTTTTTTCGATAGAATCGATACTTCCGACAGATCTTCCGTCGAGCATTCTTACTCGATCACCAATTTTTAAAATTGGTTTTGGTTTTTCTACAACAGGTTTCAGTTTTTTCTCTTTTTTCTCTTTTCGAATTTCTTCAACTTTTACCTGTACTTCAGCAATAATTTCTTTTTGTTTTTCAACTTTTGCTTTTACTTCTTTCGGAGTTGCTTTTTTACGTTTAGAGTTTTCAATCTCAACAATTTTCAAAAATTCGCCAATCAGTTCTTTTTTGTTTTTATTGTTGAAATACTTTTCCGCAATATCATCAATTTTTTGCCCAATGTAAATTATCTTTTGATTGCTGTCGTATAATTCCTGATAACTTTCTAATTTCTGCTGAATTCTCGTATTGATGTTTTCCATCTTCTTACTTTCTTCACGAGCTCTGGTTTCTTCTTCTTTTAAGTTCAAAGAAGTTTTTTCCAATTTCGATCTCTCTTTTTGAAGCGTTGCGATGGTTTTGTCAAAACGAACTTTTCCAACTTCAATTTTCTTTTTCGCGCGATTAATTAAACCAAACGGAATTCCATTTTTCTGAGCAACCTCAAAAGTAAACGAACTTCCTGCTTGACCCAAAGCCAATTTGTACATTGGTTCTAATGACTTTTCATCAAACATCATATTCGCATTTGTTGCGTATGGTAATTCGTTGGCAAGAATTTTTAAATTAGAATAATGTGTCGTTATAATTCCGAAAGCTTCACGGTGATAAAATTCTTCTAAGAAAATTTCAGCCAAAGCTCCACCCAATTCAGGATCAGAACCTGTACCAAATTCGTCGATTAAAAACATGGTTTTTCTATTACATTTCTTTAAAAAGTAATTCATATTTTTTAATCTATAACTATAAGTACTTAAGTGATTTTCAATAGATTGATTATCTCCAATGTCCGTTAAAATTCTATCAAACAAGAAAGTTTCACTTCTTTCGTGAACAGGAATCAAAATTCCAGATTGCAACATTAATTGCAACAAACCAACTGTTTTTAAGGAAATCGTTTTTCCTCCAGCATTTGGTCCAGAAATTACAATAATTCTGTTTTCTTGTTTTAACTCAATAGTTTGCGGATGCGTAACTTCTTGTTTTTGTTTATTGTTCAAATACAAAATCGGGTGATACGCTTCTCTAAAGAACAATCTTCTTTCTTCGGTAATTGTTGGCAAGATTCCGTTAATGCGATTTGCATATTTTGCTTTTCCAGCAACAACGTCAATATCACTTAAAAAGTCTTGATATTCAACTAATAAAGGAAGAAACGGGCGAATGACATTCGATAAATTCTTTAAGATTCTCGTAATTTCTTCTTTTTCTTCGTATTCTAAATTGGCTAATTCTCTCGAATATTTTAAAGTAGCTTCAGGTTCGATGTAAGCGATACTTCCAGTTTTAGAACTTCCTAAAATTGAACCTTTTACCTTACGACGATACATTGCTAAAACCGCTAAAACTCTACGGTTTTGCACGAAGCTTTCTTTAATATCGTCCAAATATCCTAAACCATTGTACTGAGTTAAAGCCACACCGAAGCTTTGATTCACTTTTCCGCGAACCAAGTTCATATTCTGACGAATTCCAGCTAGAGCAGGAGAAGCATTGTCTTTTATCTCTCCGTATTTATCAACGATTGCATCAATTGCAGTTATTATATCTTTTGTTAATTCTACTCTTGAAGCTCTTGTATTTAGATTCGGATAATAATCATCGAATTTTTTTAAGAAGTTCAATAACACATTTACTGTTGAAGAAAGATTAGCGATTTTTCTAAAACTTCCTACTTCAAGAAAACTGTCTTCGATTGCCAAAAACTTAATTTCGTGCGTGATAGCGTCAAATCCGTGATTCGGAATTGCGTTATTATTTTGAAAAGAAGATACGTACTCTGAGGTTTGCTTCAAAGATTGCATTAATTCTTCTTTATCTCTAAATGGTTTTATTTGTAAAGCCTTTTCTTTTCCAATGTCGGTGTTGCAGCCATCTGAAATGGTTTCTAATACAGTTGGAAATTGTAAGTCTTGTAATGTTTTTTCTGTAATACTGATCATTTAATTTCTTTATGAAAGCAAAGGCAAAAGTACGAAAACATTAATGAATTGTGAATTATGAATTGTAAATTATTAATGATGAGTTATGAATTATGAATTGTGTGCTTTTAGTTTACTTAACTTTCGATTTTTGACTTTGGACTTTGGACTTTTTTGATTTTAAGTAATTATTTCTGAAATTCGCATAAAAAAAATTATGGACGTAAAAATGCATTCTTCTTGGAAACCAGTTTTGAATGAAGAATTCGAAAAACCATATTTCAACGATTTAATTGAATTTGTAAAAACGGAATACGCGACAAAAATTTGCTACCCAAAAGGGAACCAAATTTTTTCAGCTTTTGATCATTGTCATTTTGATGAAGTAAAAGTGGTTATAATCGGTCAAGATCCGTATCACGGGCCAAATCAGGCAAATGGTTTGTGTTTTTCTGTAAGTGACGGAATTCCTTTTCCTCCTTCTTTATATAATATTTTTAAAGAAATCGAAACAGATTTAGGTAAACCGATACCAAAAACTGGAAATTTGGAACGTTGGGCAGATCAAGGTGTTTTTCTTTTAAATGCTACTTTGACGGTTAGACAATCTGAAGCGGGAAGTCACCAAGGAAAAGGTTGGGAAAAATTTACAGATGCTGTAATTAAGAAAATTTCTGAAGAGAAAGAAAATGTTGTCTTTTTACTTTGGGGAGGTTTTGCCCAAAAGAAAGCCGCTTTGATTGATGCTTCAAAACATCATATTTTAAAGTCTGGACATCCTTCGCCATTAAGTGCAAATAGAGGATTTTGGTTTGGAAACAAACATTTTAGCCAAACAAATGATTTCTTAAAATCTAAACTATTAAAAGAAATAGAATGGTAATTTTTTTATAGTTACAAAGTTTCAGAGGGACAAAGGGGCAAAGGGTAAAACTTTTGTCTTTTTCTTAATGTTGTCATTTCGAGGAACGAGAAATCGCACTAGAAATTCCGCAAAGTAAAGTTTAATCTTTGTTGAGCTTCTAGTGCGATTTGTCTTTTCGGTCGAAATAAAAAAAAAATCTTTTGAATCACTGAGAAACAAAAGATTTAATTTTTTTTATTTTTTTACGATTTCTTCTAAAACAGCTTTATTTTCGTAATTCACTACTTTTAGAATAATCTCTTGATTTTTTACTGTTTTTCCTTCAATGATATATAATTTTCCTCCTTTTGTTGGAATATTACTTTGATCAAAATCAACATCTCCGTAAGTTAATGTATTCTTGACGTCTGCAGTGTCAACCCATTTTTCACTTAAAGTCTGAACGGCTTTTGGAGAATATTGAAATGGTTTTGTTCTAAGATTGTTTAAAACTCTGGCATTTGGAAAATAATTGCATCGGGTATCTTTTCCGATAAAAAATCCTGATACAATAAAACATCCCATAACGAGACCAATCAGGTAATATGCAAAACGGTGTACGAACTTCATGAAATAAAATTTTTGCAAAGGTACATTAAAGTTCCCTTAAAATACAAGTAAATTAATATCGTTGTCTGGCAAATCGAACCAGTCGCCAATTGCTTTATTTGTTAGGATTCCGTGATACAAATAAATTCCGTTTTTAAGTCCTTTATTGCATCGAATTGCGCTTTCAATACCACCATCTTCGGCTATCTGATGCAGATAAGGTGTTAAGATGTTACTGATTGATAATGAAGCAGTTTTGGAATAACGTGAAGGTATATTAGGTACGCAATAATGTAAAACGTTACTTTTTATGAATGTAGGTTTTTCGTGAGTTGTAACTTCCGAAGTTTCGAAACAACCACCAGTATCGATGCTAACATCAACAATTACAGCACCTTTTTTCATGTGTTCAACCATTGTTTCGTTAACAACAATTGGACAGCGTTCTTTACCACGCATCGCGCCAATCGCTACGTCACAACGTCTTAAAGCCTTTAATAATCCTTTTTGCTGAATGGTTGAAGTAAAAATTCTTTGATTCAAATTGTTTTGTAAACGACGTAATTTTGTAATTGAATTATCAAAAACTTTTACGTTTGCACCCAATCCAATAGCGGTTTTTGCAGCAAATTCACCAACAGTTCCAGCTCCTAAAATCACAACTTCAGTAGGAGGAACGCCTGTAATGTTTCCGAATAAAAGTCCTTTTCCGAATTCATCTGTAATCATTAATTCTGCAGCAATAAGGATTGAAGCAGTTCCAGCAATTTCGCTTAAAGATTTTACCGCAGGATAAGATCCATCTTCGTCTTTAATATATTCAAAAGCTAAAGCTGTAATTTTTTTTTGGGCTAAAGCTTCGAAGTATTCTCTCTTTTTAGTTTTTAGCTGAATAGCAGAAATAATAACCGTTTCAGGGTTTATCATTTGTATTTCAGCCAAAGTAGGCGGTTCTACTTTTAATAAAAATGGACAACCAAAAACTCTTTTGGTGTCTTTTGTGATTTCTGCACCCGCATCTGCATATTCTTTATCCGTATAACTCGAACTTTCTCCGGCTCCAGATTCAATCATTACACGGTGTCCCGCATAAGTTAAGGAATTTACCGCATCAGGCGTAAGACAGATACGACGTTCCTGATAACTAGTTTCTTTAGGAATTCCTATAAAGAGTTCTCTTTTAAAACGACCAACCTCAAGTTTTTCTTCCTGTGGTATTAATTGTTGTTTTGTAAATGGAGTTAATGTGATTGACATGGGTAATGCAAAAAATTAAGGGTACAAATTACGTAAAAAGTTTTAAAATTAGTGTAAAAATTCTGCTAATACTGAGAGTCAAAAGTTAAGAAACATGAGAACTGTCAAAAATGGCTGATTTTTTCTTTTTGCAGCTATTCAAATAGGTTTTAAACTAATTTTAATTCTCTTTTTCCATCAGGAAGTAATTCAATATTTATGGTAGAATGTTCTTCAGGAATCAAACTTGCAATTTTTTCAGACCATTCGATAAAACACCAATTTCCAGAGTATAAATAATCATCTACACCCATATCTAGCGCTTCGGTTTCTTTATTTAATCTGTAGAAATCAAAATGATAAACAGTTTGATTGTTAGAAGTTTGGTATTCATTTACAAGAGAAAAAGTAGGACTGCTCGTTGCATCTTGAACTCCTAAACTTTTGCATAGCTGTTTGATTAAAGTAGTTTTTCCAACTCCCATTTCACCATTAAAAAGAATGATTTTTTTAGGATTTGAAGCTATAATCTGCTCAGCAACTTCTTTGATTTGATCTAATGAAAAAACGATATTCATTTTGTGTTTATTTTTTGCCACGAATTTCACGAATTTTCACGAATTAAAATATACTTTTTTTATTTAAAAATAAATTCGTGGAATTCGTGGCAACTTTTAATTATTTAGGGTTGAAAACAAGGAACGGAATAATCATTTCCTCTAATGAAATTCCTCCATGTTGATAGGTGTTCTTGTAGTAACTCACATAATGATTGTAGTTGTTTACATAAGCCAAGAAAAAGTCATTTTTGGCAAAAATAAACGAACTACTCATATTTATAGCTGGCAAACCAATGGTTTTAGGCTCTTTTACCACATAAACATCTTTTTGTTCGTAAGTTAAACTACGTCCAGTTTTGTAGCGTAAATTTAGACTTGTGTTTTTATCTCCTACAACTTTCGACGGATTTTTTACATTAATTGTTCCGTGGTCTGTTGTTAAAATCAGTTTGAATCCTAAAAGTTGTGCTTGCTGAATAATTTCTAACAATGGAGAATTTTTGAACCAGCTTAAAGTTAAAGAGCGATACGCTTTATCATCAGAAGCTAATTCTTTCACCACTTCCATTTCAGTTTTAGCGTGCGAAAGCATATCAACAAAGTTGTAAACTACAGTAACTAAGTCGTTTCCTTTTAAGGCTTTAAAGTTTTCTGCCAGTTTTTTTCCGCCAGAATAATTGGTGATTTTGAAGTAATCTTCTTTAATATTTAAACCTAAACGTTTTAATTGAGCTGATAAAAATTCGGCTTCGTAAAGGTTTTTTCCTCCGTCTTCAACATCGTTTTTCCAATATTCAGGAAACTGTTTTTCCATTTCTAAAGGCATCAAACCAGAGAAAATAGAGTTTCTAGCATATTGTGTAGCTGTTGGAAGGATAGAGTAGTACGGAACTTCTTTTTCTAGTTTGTAATAATTAGAAATTACGCCTTCAAAAGCTTTCCATTGGTCGTAACGAAGGTTATCAATTACAACAAAAAGAATAGGTTTGTCTTTCTTTTTAATTTCTGGAACTACTAATTCTTTAAATAAAGTATTAGATTGAATTGGTTTATCTGCTTTTGGCGCAAACCAATCTTCATAATTTCTCTCAATATATTTTCCGAATTGCGAATTTGCTTCAACTTTCTGAGATTCTAGAATTTCGATCATCGCTGTATCGTTGATGTCTTCTAGTTTTAATTCCCAGAAAAGTAATTTTTTATACAATTCGATCCAGTCTTCATAAGAATTAACCATTGCCAATTCCATCGAAATTTTTCTGAATTCTTTCTGATAATCTAAAGTCGTTTTTTCTGTAATTAATCTCGAATCATCCAAATTTTTCTTCAAACTCAATAGAATTTGGTTCGGATTTACAGGTTTTATTAAATAATCGGCGATTTTAGAGCCAATTGCTTCCTCCATTATATATTCTTCCTCGCTTTTGGTAATCATAATCATCGGAATCGCTGATTTTTTTTCTTTCATTTCAGAAAGTGTTTCCAATCCGCTCATTCCAGGCATGTTTTCGTCTAGAAAAACAATATCAAAATTGTCTTCTTCAAACAATGCAATCGCGTCAAGTCCGTTATTGCAAGTGGTAACTTCGTAATTTTTCTTTTCTAGAAATAATATATGGGGCTTTAAAAGATCGATTTCATCGTCGACCCAAAGTATTTTTATCTTATCCATAAATCAATTTAATTTTACTGCAATTTAAAGTTATAGAACTTAAAAAGTATTAAAAATAGTATAAAATTACTAAAGTTGAAGCATGATTTTATTTTGAATTTTAACATTTTTTGGTGTATTTTATTGATAATCATTGTAATTTAGAGTATGATTTTTAAATAAAAAACACCGAACTCTTTATACTTATTTACTTATATTTGTTGACCAAAAAAATAACCAGACTGTGACTCAGATCAATAAATTAAAAATATTCAACGATCCTATATATGGCTTCATTACGATTCCGAATGAGCTGGTTTACGATTTAATTCAGCATCCTTATTTTCAGCGTTTGCGCCGTATTTCACAGATGGGATTATCGTATTTGGTGTATCCAGGAGCTAATCATACTCGTTTTCATCATGCATTAGGATGTATGCATTTGATGAAAAAGGCAATTGATACGCTTCGTTTTAAAGAAGTTGTGATTTCTGAAGAAGAAGAAAATGCGCTTTTAATAGCGATTTTACTTCATGATATAGGGCATGGGCCATTTTCTCATGCTATGGAAAAAAGTATTGTGGAAGATGTGCACCACGAAGCCATTTCGCTATTATTTATGAATCAGTTAAATGAAGAATTTGACGGAAGATTAAGTTTGGCGATTCAGGTTTTTAAAGGAGAATATCATAGAAAGTTCATGTTGCAATTGATTTCAAGTCAGTTGGATATGGATCGAATGGATTATTTAAAACGAGATAGTTTTTATACGGGTGTTGCTGAAGGGAATGTAAATTCTGAACGATTGATTCAGATGATGAATGTAGAAAATGATGTTTTAGTAATTGAAGAAAAAGGAATTTATTCTGTAGAAAAATTTCTGCTTTCTAGGAGATTAATGTATTGGCAAGCTTATTTGCACAAAACAAGTTTGGTAGCAGAATTGATTTTAATGAAAGTATTAAAAAGAGCGAAAGAGTTGGTGTTAAAAGGAGTAGATCTTCCTTGTAGCGAACCACTTTCTTATTTTATGCACAATAAAATTACTCTTGAAGATTTTGATGCCGAGAAATTAGATTTGTTCTCGCAATTAGATGATTTTGATATTATTAGCGCCTTAAAAGCTTGGCAAAGACAAGACGATTTTGTTTTAAGTACTTTGAGTAAAATGATAATCAATAGAGATTTGCTTAAAATTAAAATGAGCGCTGAGAAAGTTTCTATGGAGGAATCGCAAGAGTTGAAAGAAAAATTTGCTAATAAGCATCATATTTCGCAATTAGATGCAGGATATTTTATTTTTAGAGGTAAAATTAAAAACCAAGCATACAGTAAAGAAGCAGAACCTATTCGTATTTTGAAAAAAGATAAAACAATTGAAGATGTCGTTGAAGCTTCTGACCAGCTGAATTTGAAATCGTTATCTAAATTGGTAACAAAATATTATATCTGTTTCCCAAAACAACTTATATAAAATTAACATTTAAAACCTATTTTTTATATTTTTGTCGCGATGAAATTTACAGCAGAACAAATAGCAGGAATTTTAGAAGGAGAAGTTGTTGGGAATCCCAATGCAGAAGTTTCTAAGCTTTCTAAAATCGAAGAAGGAGACGAAGGATCGCTTACTTTTTTGGCTAACCCAAAGTATATCAATTATATATATACTACAAAAGCGACAGTAACAATCGTTAATGACAGCTTTATTCCGGAACAGGAAATTACAACTACACTAATTAAAGTGGAAGATGCTTATGCGGCGTTTTCTAAACTTTTACATTTTTATAATCAGGTAAAATTAAATAAAACAGGTATAGAGCCGCAGTCATTTATGGCTGAAGGAACTAAGTATGGAGAGAATCTATATTTAGGAAGTTTTAGTTATATCGGGCAAAATGTAGTTTTAGGTAATAATGTAAAAATATACCCAAATAGTTTTATTGGCGATAATGTTGTTATTGGCGATAATGTATTCATTTTTGCAGGTGCAAAAATTTATTCAGAAACTGTAATAGGTAATAATTGCACTGTTCATTCTGGTGTAATTATAGGTGCAGACGGTTTTGGTTTTGCACCAAATGAAGATGGTGAATATAGTAAAGTGCCACAAATTGGTAATGTTATTATTGAAGATAATGTAGATATTGGAGCCAATACTACAATAGATAGAGCAACTCTAGGTTCTACAATTATTAGAAAAGGAGTGAAACTTGACAATCAGATTCAGATTGCCCATAATGTGGAAATTGGAAAAAATACTGTGATAGCCGCTCAAAGTGGTGTAGCGGGTTCTACAAAAATTGGCGAAAATTGTATGATTGGAGGACAAGTTGGTATTGCTGGACACTTAATTATAGGGAATAATGTGAGGCTTCAAGCGCAATCTGGCGTAGCCCGTAACATTAAAGACGATGAAGTTTTACAAGGATCACCAGCACTTGGATACGGTGATTTTAATAAATCGTATGTGCACTTTAAGAATCTGCCTAAAATTGTGGCTGAAGTTGAAGAATTAAAAAAACAAATAATAAACCCAAAAAATGGAAATAATGGTTAAACAGAAGACCATCAAAAATGAAATTTCGCTAACAGGAGTTGGTTTACACACTGGAAAAGAAGTTACAATGACTTTTAAACCTGCACCCGTTAATAATGGTTTCACTTTTGTAAGAGTAGATTTGCAAGGTCAACCAGTAATTGAAGCTGATGCTAATTATGTTGTTAATACTCAAAGAGGAACAAATCTTGAGAAACTTGGTGTGAAAATTCAAACACCAGAACACGTTTTGGCTGCTGTGGTTGGCTGCGATTTGGATAATGTTATTATTGAATTGAATGCCTCTGAACTTCCAATTATGGATGGTTCATCAAAATATTTTGTTGAAGCGATAGAAAAAGCAGGAATCGAAGAACAAGACGCAAGCCGTAATGTTTATGTGGTAAAAGAAGTCATTTCTTTTACTGATGAAGCTACAGGAAGTGAAATTCTTGTTATGCCTAGCGACGAATATCAAGTAACAACTATGGTAGATTTTGGTACTAAAGTTTTAGGTACTCAAAATGCTACTTTAAAAAGTTTAGCAGATTTTAAATCAGAAATTGCAAGTTCTAGAACTTTTAGTTTCCTTCACGAATTAGAGTCTTTGTTAGAGCACGGACTTATTAAAGGTGGAGATTTAAACAATGCAATTGTTTATGTAGATAAAGAAATCTCTGAGTCTACAATGGAGAATTTAAAGAAAGCATTTGGTAAAGATGAAATTTCTGTAAAACCAAACGGAGTTTTAGATAACTTGACTTTACACTATCCAAACGAAGCGGCAAGACACAAATTGCTTGATGTAATTGGAGATTTATCTTTAATTGGAGTTCGTATTCAAGGAAAAATTATTGCTAATAAACCAGGTCACTTTGTAAACACTCAGTTTGCAAAGAAATTGGCTAAAATTATCAAAATTGAGCAGAGAAATCATGTTCCTACTTATGATTTGCATCAAGAACCATTGATGGATATTCATAAAATCATGTCAATGTTGCCTCACAGACCACCATTCTTGTTAATTGACAGAATTATCGAAATGTCTGATCGTCACGTAGTAGGATTGAAAAATGTTACTATGAACGAGAATTTCTTCGTAGGTCACTTCCCAGAAGCTCCAGTTATGCCAGGTGTATTAATTGTAGAAGCAATGGCACAAACAGGTGGAATTTTAGTATTAAGTACAGTTCCAGATCCTGAAAATTATTTGACATATTTCATGAAAATTGATAATGTTAAATTTAAGCACAAAGTATTGCCAGGTGATACTTTAATTTTCAAATGTGAGTTAATATCTCCTATCAGAAGAGGAATTTGCCATATGCAAGCTAATGCTTATGCAAACGGTAAATTAGTAACGGAGGCAGAATTAATGGCACAAATAGCAAGAAAACAATAATAAATTATCAAATTTATTGTTTAGGTTTGTTGCTTCAAATTAGAATATTTTAATTAAAAATATAAAACATACAGATGAATCAACCATTAGCATATGTTCATCCAGGCGCAAAAATCGCTAAAAACGTTGTAATAGAGCCATTTACAACAATTCACAATAATGTTGTTATTGGTGATGGTACTTGGATTGGTTCAAACGTGACCATTATGGAAGGTGCTCGAATTGGAAAAAATTGTAATATTTTTCCAGGAGCTGTAATTTCTGCGGTGCCACAAGATTTAAAATTCGGAGGTGAAGATTCTCTTGCTATTATCGGTGATAATTGCACAATTAGAGAATGTGTAACTATAAATAGAGGAACAATTGCTTCTGGCCAAACTGTAATTGGAAACAATTGTTTAGTAATGGCATATGCTCACATCGCGCACGATTGTGAAATTGGAAATAATGCAATTATTGTAAATGGTGTTGCTTTGGCAGGTCACGTTGTTGTTGGAAATCACGCTGTTATTGGTGGTTTGGCAGCAATTCATCAATTTATTCATATTGGAGATCATGCTATGATTTCTGGTGGATCTTTGGTTAGAAAAGACGTTCCTCCATTTACAAAAGCGGCAAAAGAGCCTTTGTCTTATGTTGGAATTAACTCTGTTGGATTAAGAAGAAGAGGGTTTACAACTGAAAAGATTAGAGAAATTCAGGAAATCTACAGAATTTTATACCAAAAGAATTACAATACAACTCAAGCTTTAAGTATTATTGAAGCTGAAATGGAAGCGACTCCTGAAAGAGATGAAATTCTAGATTTTATTAGAAATTCGTCTCGCGGAATTATGAAAGGTTACTCAGGGAACTATTAAAATAAGTTTAATTGTTTATTTGTTTAATCGTTGAATCGAATAAACAGTTAAGCGGTTAAACGATTAAACAAAAAAGTAATAAAATAAAAAGAACAAAATGGCATCTACATCAGATATTAGAAACGGATTGTGCATTAAATATAATCACGACATCTATAAAATTGTTGAATTTCTTCACGTAAAACCTGGAAAAGGCCCAGCTTTCGTTAGAACGAAATTAAGAAGTTTAACTACAGGAAGAGTATTAGATAATACATTTTCTGCTGGACATAAAATTGACGTTATTCGTGTTGAAACTCATAATTATCAGTTTTTATATGCTGAAGGAGATGAATTTCATTTTATGAACACAGAATCTTTTGAGCAAATTTCTTTAAACAAAAACATCTTAGATGCTCCAGATTTGTTGAAAGAAGGAACAAGTGTAATGGTTCAGGTTAATACTGAGACTGATTTACCTTTATCTGTAGATATGCCATCTTCTGTAATTCTTGAAGTTACTTATGCAGAGCCTGGTGTAAAAGGAAACACTGCTACAAACGCAACAAAAAATGCTACAGTAGAAACTGGAGCTAGCATTAACGTTCCGTTGTTCATCAACGAAGGTGATAAAATTAAAATTGATACAGCTTCAGGTTCTTACATGGAGCGTGTTAAAGAATAGTTATTTTAATTAAGATAATTTGACAATGAGTCAATTAGATAATTTGTGAGTCGACATAATTTTGTATATTCACATTCTAATTGACTCATTTTCTAATTTACAAGTTTTCTAATTATACTATATGAAATTTCCAAAGAGTCATTCTTTACAAGAAATTGCTAATTTGCTGAACTGCAAATTTGTTGGTGATAAAGATTTTCAAGTTTTAGGCATGAACGAAATACATGTTGTAGAGCCTGGTGATATTGTTTTTGTTGACCATCCAAAATATTATGATAAAGCTTTGCAATCAGCAGCTACTATTGTTTTGATAAACAAAGAAGTTGAGTGCCCAGAGGGTAAAGCACTTTTAATTTCTGATGATCCATTTAGAGATTTTAATATTCTTACCAGACACTTTAAACCATTTCAGTTTGCTAATGTTGCGATTGCACCATCCGCAGAAATAGGAGAAGGGACTGTAATTCAGCCAAATACTTTTGTTGGTAACAATGTGAAAATTGGAAAAAACTGTCTAATTCATTCAAATGTATCTATTTACGATCATACCATAATTGGTGATAACGTAATTATACATGCGGGAACTATTTTAGGAGCTGATGCTTTTTATTATAAAAAACGTCCAGAAGGTTTCGATCAGTTAGTTTCTGGTGGAAGAGTTGTTATTGAAGATAATGTAGGTATTGGAGCTTTGTGTACAATCGATAAAGGTGTAACTGGAGATACAACTATTGGAGCAGGCAGTAAATTAGATAATCAGGTCCATGTTGGTCATGATACTGTTATTGGGAAAAAATGCCTGATTGCTTCTCAAACTGGTATCGCCGGTTGTGTAATTATTGAAGACGAAGTAACTTTATGGGGACAAGTTGGAACCACTAGCGGTATTACAATTGGCGCAAAAGCTGTTGTAATGGGGCAAACAGGTGTGACCAAGTCAGTTGAAGGCGGAAAATCATATTTTGGTACTCCAATTGAAGAGTCTAGAGAAAAATTGAAACAATTAGCCAATATTAAGAAGATTCCTGAAATTTTAAGTAAATTGAAGTAATATGTCTATTAAAGAATTTGTTCAGAAATTTTATAAGTCAGATGCCTTAATTGATAGCGAAATTTTAAAAACATATCTGCATCCTGATGTTACGCTTGAATGGAACAGTAGTAAAGGTTTTATTCAAATGAATTACGACTCTATAATTGAAATGGCAAATGAACTTAGCCGTGCTTATGTGCGTTCTAAGGTTAGAATTAGCCATATTATTGCAGAAGACGATTTAGTATCAGTGCGTTACTCTCATTTCGTAAAAACAATAGAAAATCCGAGAGAAGAAATGCTTTTGGCGCATTTTGCAACCATTTGGCAGATAAAAGATGATAAACTTTATAAAGGTTATCAGATGAGTCAATTTTCTTAATATTTTTTTGACAATAAAAGAGGCAAAATACATTACAAAACCTTATTTTTGCAACACAAATTTAAAAACTACATAAAATATATATCATGAGTGTTTTAGTTAATAAAGATTCCAAAATAATTGTTCAGGGATTTACAGGAAGTGAAGGAACTTTCCACGCTTCTCAAATGATTGAGTACGGTACTAACGTTGTTGGAGGTGTTACTCCAGGAAAAGGTGGTACAAGCCATTTAGATCGTCCAGTTTTTAATACAGTAAAAGATGCTGTAGATCAAGCTGGTGCTGATACTTCTATCATTTTTGTTCCGCCAGCTTTTGCTGCTGATGCAATTATGGAAGCTGCTGATGCTGGAATTAAAGTAATTATTGCTATTACAGAAGGAATTCCTGTAGCAGATATGATTAAAGCAAATAATTATGTTAAAGAAAGAAATTCAAGATTAATTGGTCCTAACTGTCCAGGTGTAATTACTCCAGGTGAAGCTAAAGTTGGTATTATGCCAGGTTTCGTTTTCAAAAAAGGAACAGTTGGTATCGTTTCTAAATCAGGAACTTTAACTTACGAAGCTGCTGACCAAGTTGTAAAACAAGGTTTAGGAATCACTACAGCTATCGGAATTGGTGGAGATCCAATCATTGGAACTACAACTAAAGAAGCTGTTGAGTTATTAATGAACGATCCAGAAACTGAAGCTATCATCATGATTGGTGAAATTGGTGGTCAATTAGAAGCTGATGCTGCTAAATGGGTAAAAGCTGATGGTAACCGTAAACCAGTTATTGGATTTATCGCTGGAGAAACTGCTCCTGCTGGTAGAACAATGGGTCACGCAGGTGCTATCGTTGGAGGTTCTGATGATACAGCTGCTGCTAAAAAACAAATCATGAGAGACAACGGAATTCACGTTGTTGATTCACCAGCTGAAATTGGTAAAAAAGTAAAAGAAGTATTAGGATAATCTCTAATATTTAAAATATTAAATTCCGAAAAAGTCTCAATATTTTGTTGAGACTTTTTTACATTTTTGAAATACTGAGGTAAAACAAAAAAACTTAGTATCTGAGAACCTCAGTATCTTAGAAGCTAAAAGAAAGAATATGTATAAAGAATTAGAAAAATTTAAATCAACAAACAGTTTTACTTTTACTGTAAATGATAGTTTAGAAGAGGCTTGCAACGCACCAGAAGGAAGTGCTGGAATTTTTGTTGTATACGCTGTTGAAGGCGATGAAAAAGAATTGATCATGGTGGGTTCTACAGGAACTGTTCAGAATGATGGAACTTTAAAAAGTAAAAATGGTGGATTATACGACAAAATCGTAAACGGACATCAGTTTGCTAAAACAGGTAGAAAATATTCTTGGCCAGCTCAAATGAAATTAGAAAATATTTCTG